>OBCT01000002.1_pt1 | contig 506805 bp, 404 predicted proteins | sample 1495981 | NCBI WGS metagenome assembly OBCT01 (sample SAMN04168658, study PRJEB22393) | human gut metagenome | biome: human gut microbiome; feature: stool | host: Homo sapiens | collected 2014-03-24
GATGGTAGTGTGGGGTCTCCCCATGCGAGAGTAGGGAACTGCCAGGCATCAAATTAAGCAGTAAGCCGGTCATAAAACCGGTGGTTGTAAAAGAATTCGGTGGAGCGGTAGTTCAGTCGGTTAGAATACCTGCCTGTCACGCAGGGGGTCGCGGGTTCGAGTCCCGTCCGTTCCGCCACTTACTAAGAAGCCTCGAGTTAACGCTCGAGGTTTTTTTTCGTTTGTATTTCTATTATTGCCAAAATCGCAAAAATCCTCTGCGTTTTACGCCATTTTTCCGCAACAGTCTGAAGCCCATAATCACCTCAGTTAACGAAAATAGCATTAAAAGAGGCATATTATGGCTATCCCTGCATTTGGTTTAGGCACTTTCCGTCTGAAAGACGACGTTGTTATTTCATCTGTGAAAACGGCGCTTGAACTTGATTATCGCGCAATTGATACCGCACAAATCTATGATAACGAAGCCGCAGTAGGTCAGGCGATTGCAGAAAGTGGCGTGCCACGTCATGAACTCCACATCACCACTAAAATCTGGATTGAAAATCTCAGCAAAGACAAATTGATCCCGAGTCTGAAAGAGAGCCTGCAAAAATTGCGTACCGATTATGTTGATCTGACGCTAATCCACTGGCCGTCACCAAACGATGAAGTCTCTGTTGAAGAGTTTATGCAGGCGCTGCTGGAAGCCAAAAAACAAGGGCTGACGCGTGAGATCGGTATTTCCAACTTTACGATCCCATTGATGGAAAAAGCGATTGCTGCTGTTGGCGCTGAAAACATCGCTACTAACCAGATTGAACTCTCTCCTTATCTGCAAAACCGTAAAGTGGTCGCTTGGGCTAAACAGCACAGTATCCATATTACTTCCTATATGACGCTGGCGTATGGCAAGGCACTGAAAGATGAGGTTATTGCTCGTATTGCAGCTAAACACAATGCGACTCCGGCTCAAGTGATTCTGGCGTGGGCTATGGGGGAAGGTTATTCAGTAATTCCTTCTTCTACTAAACGTGAAAACCTGGAGAGTAATCTTAAGGCACAAAATTTACAGCTTGATGCCGAAGATAAAAAAGCGATCGCCGCACTGGATTGCAACGACCGCCTGGTTAGCCCGGAAGGTCTGGCTCCTGAATGGGATTAAGCCTCTCTGACAGCTCCTCCGGGAGCTGTTTTTACATGCTCGCTAAGGAAATCGATAAAAGCCCGGATGCGCGTACTTACCGCACGGTCGCTGTAATAGACTGCACTGAATGGCATTTCTACTGGCAACACTTTATCTGCTATTAACTCCACCAATTCTCCGCGAGCGATTTCTTTGTCGATCATGTAGTCGGACAAACACGCAATCCCGTTGCCACTCAGGCAAAGCTGTTTCAGTGTTTCCCCACTATTGGATGACAAACCGTACTTAACCTCATGTAATTGTCCATCGCTACAGGCTATCGGCCAGGTATTGAGGGAAGCGGGTTCAGTGAATCCCAGGCAAATATGTTGCTTTAAATCGTCGATCGTTTCTGGCTTCCCGTAGCGGGAAATATAATCGGGGGAGGCGATAATTTTTCGATAACTGTTAAATAGCGGCCTGGCACGTAAGCTGGAATCCGTTAACGTACCGGCGCGTATCGCGACATCCACTTTTCTTTCGATCAAATTAATAATCGTTTCGGAGGAGACTAGCGATAAAGTGACTTCCGGATAGCGTTCACGAAAAGGCTTAATCAACGGCATCAGAAAGTGCAGCACCACTGGAGTTGCGGCATCGATCCGTAACAGTCCACGCGGTGTATTACGCGTCTCCATAATTTCTGATTCTGCCGCTGCCATCTCCTGCAAAATTGACTGTACGCGACGAAAATAACGCTCGCCTTCTTCCGTCAGGCTAAGTTGCCGCGTGGTCCGATTAAGCAGGCTAACGCCAAGTTTCATCTCCAGCTTTTTCACCGCCCGGCTTACCGCTGAGTTTGCTTGCCCTAATTGTTCCGCTGCCCGGCTAAAGCTGCCGCTTTCGACGACTGAAACAAAAATGGCGAGTTCTTCCGACGTGGCTTTCATTTTTGCTCCTGTTGCAAAATAGAAGAGATATTTTGAATTTATTTGTCATTAAACCATCAGGATGCGAGATATGCCATCCGATTTAATGTTCTCAATAATGAGCAAAATCCTGACCGGTGTAAGCACTTGCTTACATAACAATATACAATTGCTCGTTGAAAGAGTGAGCTAAAATCCCTATAACAGTAGAACCCTCCCGAGTGCGGAAGGGTTGACGTGATAGAGGTTTCAAAGTCAAAAGTGCGAAAAAACACCTATGCCATGCGCTATGTTGCCGGACAACCTGCGGAAAGGATCTTACCGCCGGGGTCTTTTGCGAGCATCGGCCAGGCATTACCACCTGGAGAACCGTTAAGTACCGAAGAGCGTATTCGGATCCTGGTGTGGAACATATACAAACAGCAACGCGCTGAATGGTTGTCGGTATTAAAGAACTACGGCAAAGATGCACATCTGGTGTTATTGCAGGAAGCGCAGACAACGCCAGAGTTAGTACAGTTTGCGACTGCTAACTATCTTGCCGCCGATCAGGTACCCGCTTTCGTGCTGCCACAACATCCTTCTGGCGTAATGACCCTTTCGGCGGCACATCCAGTGTATTGCTGCCCGTTACGTGAACGAGAACCCATTTTGCGTCTGGCGAAGTCGGCACTGGTGACGGTCTATCCGTTACCTGACACCCGCCTGTTGATGGTGGTTAATATACACGCCGTCAACTTCAGTCTGGGCGTGGATGTCTATAGTAAGCAGTTACTTCCTATTGGCGATCAGATAGCTCACCACAGTGGCCCGGTCATTATGGCGGGAGATTTCAATGCCTGGAGCCGTAGAAGGATGAACGCGTTATATCGCTTTGCGCGGGAAATGTCGCTGCGCCAGGTGCGTTTTACCGATGATCAGCGCCGTCGGGCGTTTGGTCGCCCGCTCGATTTTGTTTTCTACCGTGGTCTGAACGTCAGCGAAGCTTCTGTACTGGTTACGCGCGCGTCCGATCACAATCCGCTACTCGTTGAATTCAGTCCCGGCAAGCCTGATAAATAAGGTATGTCAGGTCTGCCACAGGGCAGACCAACGTTTGGCGCTGCCCTTTTATACTCAAATAACAAAAGGACAGCGCAATGACAACACAATCCCACCATGACCACGTAGAAAAGCAGTTTAGCTCTCAAGCCAGCGAATATCTGACCAGTACCGTACATGCATCCGGACAAGATTTACAGCGTCTGGCGGTGCGTCTGGCTGATTATCCTGATGCAAGTGTACTTGATATGGGCTGCGGAGCAGGGCATGCCAGCTTTGTCGCTGCGCAAAACGTGAGCACGGTGGTGGCGTATGACTTATCTGCCCATATGCTGGATGTCGTGGCACAAGCTGCCGAAGCCCGGCAACTGAAAAATATCACCACCCGCCAGGGTTATGTCGAAAGCCTGCCATTTGCCGATAACGCATTTGATATTGTTATCAGCCGTTATTCTGCCCATCATTGGCATGATGTTGGTGCAGCATTGCGTGAAGTGAACCGGGTATTGAAACCCGGTGGTCTGCTGATTGTGATGGACGTAATGTCTCCGGGTCACCCAGTGCGCGACATCTGGTTACAGACGGTAGAAGCATTACGCGATACATCTCACATACGGAACCACGCCAGCGGTGAGTGGTTGACGTTAATCAGTGAAGCCAATCTGATAGTTGATAATTTAATTACAGATAAGTTACCGCTGGAATTTTCTTCATGGGTAGCGAGAATGCGTACGCCAGAAGCGTTAGTAGACGCTATTCGCATTTACCAACAGAGCGCATCGACAGAGGTGAAAACGTATTTTGCCTTGCAGAATGATGGCTCTTTCACCAGTGATATCATCATGCTAGAAGCACATAAAGCGGCATAAATAAAAAAGGCACCGGGGGAATCGGTGCCTTTTTTATTATCTGGTTTGTCAGGAATCTGGCATGTTGTTGTTTTTCACAAACAACGTCAGCTTATCGCCTGGTTGCAGATTCGCAGTGTCGCTGTTCCAGCGCATTACATCTTTGATGTTCACGCCGTGGCGTTTAGCAATGCTTGAAAGCGAATCGCCTTTGCGCACACGATACGTAATGCTATCGCTGTTGTTTGCCAGTCGCTGTGCGCTACTGCCTGCACCAATCGTCAAACTTTGGCCTGGCTTCAGCTTAGATCCGCGCAGTTTGTTCCACTGCTGCAAATCTTTGGTGCTTACGCCGAGACGTGAAGCGATACTTGAAAGCGTGTCGCCAGAGCGTACGGTGTAAACACGGCTGTTAAGTGGCGTATTGTCGGCAACCAGCGTCGACTGTACAGCAGCAATTTCGCCTGAAGCCAGAGATTCACGCAGTTGATCTGCATGCTTCTTTGGCACCATCACGTACTGCGGACCACTTGCGCCCAGCGTGGAGCCTTTCACGCCTGCGTTGAATGTCTTCAGCTTGCTGACGGAAATCCCCGCCATATCTGCAACCTTCGCCATTTCAACCGGGCTGCTCAGGTGCACACGTGCCAGAGCACGGCTTTCATCGGTCGTTGGCAGACGTACGCCATAACGCTTGCTGTTTTTGAGAATATCACTCAATGCCAGCATTTTAGGCACGTACTGCTTCGTTTCCTGCGGCAACGGTAACGACCAGAAGTCCGTGGATTTCCCACGCGCTTTGTTCGTTTTAATTGCCTTCATGACCCGACCTTCGCCGCTGTTATAAGCCGCTACGGTCAGAAGCCAGTCGCCGTCAAACATCTTGTTCAGACGCTGCATCATGTTCAGCGCGGCAGTTGTTGAAGCAACAACATCGCGACGCGCGTCATAATTGCGGGTCTGTTTCAAACCATAATTGCGCCCCGTGCTCGGAATGATCTGCCAGATGCCCGCGGCATTGGCGCCAGACGTTGCGTGAGGATCAAAAGCGCTCTCCACTATGGGTAGTAGTACCAGTTCCATAGGCATGTTACGTTTTTTAACTTGCCCGGCTATCCAGTACATATACGGCTCTGCCCGTAAAGTTACATCGTGGAGATAGCTCTTATTGCGTAAATATTTCTGTTTCTGTTCGCGAATCCGGTCGTTTTCCGGAATTCCCATCTTTAGCTCGTCGCCAATGAAAGCCCACAAGTCACCATCTGGCGCGATAGACGTCCCATCGTCCATCCATCGTGCCTGACTTGTAAACTTTGCTGCTTCCCCTTGACCAGCTGCAGAAAGGCTCTGTGCGTGCTGTTGAACGTTGCCGGTGCTCTGGCAACCCACGAGCAGGACAGAGGCGAGTAATATCGCTTTTGCCTTCATGTGTGTGTCAATAGTTGCTTAAAAGACGACCGATCATAACGGCGAACGGAGCCGATGACAAGAAAGTTTTATCAGAACCTATCTTTCTTTGACCTTAACCATGCAAAACGTTCTTCAGGTTGTTGCAATAATGTTTCTTCATTAATTACATTAATTAAATCAATATCTTCCGTTCTTAAAAAAACATTAATTTGCCGCTCATTTTTCAGAATTACGGGTAGTGTTATTTGATTTTTTGCCCGTAACTCCTTAACTTTACGATAATAATCATTTATGGACAAATCGTGCGGAAGAATACTCAAAGCAAACTTCATATTTGATAAGGTATATTCATGAGCACAACATACCAATGTGTCGTCAGGTAACGCACTTAACTTTCTAAGTGATTGATACATTTGTGATGGTGTCCCTTCAAACAACCGACCACACCCACCAGAAAACAGCGTGTCGCCGCAAAATAGATAAGGTTTACTGAAGTAACAGATATGTCCTAAAGTGTGACCCGGTGTGGCAATTACACTAAATTCATGCCCCAAAACGAAGGCAGTTTCGCCATCTTTGACTACCTGTGTTGTTCCCTTATCTTGTGTCTCTTGTGGTCCATACACCACAATTTGCGGAAACTTTTCCACCAGTTCTTTTACGCCGCCAACGTGATCGTGGTGATGGTGGGTGAGAAATATGGCCTCCGGTTGCCAGTTATTGGCGGAAATGGCGTTTAATACTGGCTCTGCGTCCCCGGGATCGACAATCAGACAGCGACCTGCTTCATCATTCAAAACCCAGATGTAATTGTCATCAAAGGCGGGAATACTGTTAAGATTCATAGATTACCTCTCAGTGTGAAACGGAAGGTTGTGATGAAACCGGCAAGAGTCCCTCAAACTGTCGTGGCTCCTGATTGCTGGGGCGATTTGCCCTGGGGAGAGCTTTATCGCAAGGCGCTGGAGCGTCAGCTCAACCCGTGGTTCACTAAAATGTATGGTTTTCATCTGCTTAAGATTGGCAATTTAAGCGCAGAAATCAATTGCGAAGCGTGCGCGGTTTCTCATCAAGTGAATGTTTCTGCGCAAGGAATGCCCGTCCAGGTGCAGGCGGACCCACTTCATCTTCCTTTTGCCGATAAATCCGTTGATGTTTGTCTACTGGCACATACATTGCCGTGGTGCACTGATCCGCATCGTTTATTGCGTGAAGCCGATCGGGTACTGATTGATGATGGTTGGCTGGTGATTAGTGGCTTCAATCCCATCAGTTTAATGGGATTACGCAAACTTGTGCCGGTATTGCGCAAAACATCGCCCTATAACAGCCGGATGTTTACTCTGATGCGGCAGCTGGACTGGCTCTCTTTGTTGAATTTTGAAGTGCTACACGCCAGCCGTTTCCACGTTCTCCCGTGGAACAAACACGGAGGAAAACTATTGAATGCGCATATTCCTGCGCTTGGTTGCTTACAACTTATTGTTGCCCGGAAACGGACTATTCCTTTAACGCTAAATCCGATGAAACAGAGCAAGAATAAACCGCGAATTCGCCAGGCGGTTGGTGCCACCCGGCAATGTCGTAAACCACAGGCTTAAACTTCGACTTGATAGCCTGTATCTTCCAGTGTGGGATTCATTGCCGCAGCACGAGCCAGTTCATCACAGCGTTCGTTTTCCGGGTGTCCGGCATGGCCTTTAACCCATTCCCATTTGATTTGATGCTGCCCCAGAGCAGCATCAAGACGTTGCCAGAGATCGACATTTTTTACTGGTTTTTTGTCTGCTGTTTTCCAGCCACGTTTTTTCCAGTTATGGATCCACTGGGTGATACCCTGGCGGACATACTGGCTGTCGGTACTCAAAATGACTTTGCAATGTTCTTTTAACGCCTCCAGCGCGACAATAGCGGCCATCAACTCCATACGGTTGTTGGTGGTGCGGGTGTAGCCAGCGCTAAAGGTTTTCTCGCGTCCGCGATAGCGTAAAATAGCGCCGTAACCCCCAGGTCCAGGATTACCCAGACACGAACCATCGGTGAAAATTTCTACCTGTTTAAGCATCTCTGGTAGACTTCCTGTAATTGAATCGAACTGTAAAACGACAAGTCTGACATAAATGACCGCTATGAGCACTGCAATTACACGCCAGATCGTTCTCGATACTGAAACCACCGGTATGAACCAGATTGGTGCGCACTATGAAGGCCACAAGATCATTGAGATTGGTGCCGTTGAAGTGGTGAACCGTCGCCTGACGGGCAATAACTTCCATGTTTATCTCAAACCCGATCGGCTGGTGGATCCGGAAGCCTTTGGCGTACATGGTATTGCCGATGAATTTTTGCTCGATAAGCCCACGTTTGCCGAGGTAGCCGATGAGTTCATGGACTATATCCGCGGCGCGGAGTTGGTGATCCATAACGCAGCGTTTGATATCGGCTTTATGGACTACGAGTTTTCGTTGCTTAAGCGCGATATTCCGAAGACCAATACCTTCTGTAAGGTCACCGATAGCCTTGCGGTGGCGAGGAAAATGTTTCCCGGTAAACGCAACAGCCTCGATGCGTTATGTGCCCGCTACGAAATAGATAACAGTAAACGAACGCTGCATGGGGCATTACTCGATGCCCAGATCCTTGCGGAAGTTTATCTGGCGATGACCGGTGGTCAAACGTCGATGGCTTTTGCGATGGAAGGAGAGACACAACAGCAACAAGGTGAAACAACAATTCAGCGCATTGTGCGTCAGGCAAGTAAGTTACGCGTTGTTTTTGCGACAGATGAAGAGCTTGCAGCACATGAAGCCCGTCTTGATCTGGTGCAGAAGAAGGGCGGAACCTGCCTCTGGCGGGCATAAATACCTGTAAAAGGCGCTAAAAATAGCGACTTGGGCGATTTTTGCAGCAAACGATTCAAAAGATGAGAAAAACCGTTGACGAAGGGTGAGGCAATCCGTAATATTCGCCTCGTTCCCAACGGAACACAACGCGGAGCGGTAGTTCAGTCGGTTAGAATACCTGCCTGTCACGCAGGGGGTCGCGGGTTCGAGTCCCGTCCGTTCCGCCAATATTCAGAAAGCCCGAATCATTACTGATTCGGGATTTCGTCGTTTAAGTTCCAGAGAAAAATAGCCACGAAACTTATCTCGTAGCCATATTCACCCTCTAACGAAATGTGAACTCATCCGCATCCTGCCATGCCGGAAACTTTTCTCTATATTCCCGCAATGCCATCATCGATAGCTCCGCATCAATGCGCGTTGCCTGATGCGCGTCGGCAGTAGCGATAATCTCGCCTTGTGGATTAATCACCCGGCTGTCACCGCGATAATGGCAGCCGTTGCCATCGCTGCCGACGCGATTACATCCCGCTACATACGCCTGATTCTCAATCGCGCGGGCTGTCAGTAATGCCTGCCAGTGCAGAGAGCGCGGTGCAGGCCAGTTGGCAACGTAGATGGCGAGGTCATAATCGTTGAGATTGCGCGACCACACCGGAAAACGTAAGTCGTAGCACACCAGCGGTAAAATACGCCAGCCGCGCCATTCCACAATCACTCGCTCATTGCCTGCTTTATAATGCAGATGCTCATCTGCCATGCGGAACAGATGACGCTTATCATAAAAATGTACCGTGCCGCCCGGCTCAACCAGCAAAAAGCGGTTAACCGAATCAGACTCCGTTTGTAATGCAACACTGCCTGCAATCAGCGCATTGCACTGCTGCGCTTTAGCGGTCATCCAGTTCACTACGTCATCTTGTGCTAGCGACGAAGCTGCCGCTTCCATGGCAAAGCCGCTGGTAAACATCTCCGGTAGAACGATCACATCGCGCCCGGTAATACCTTCCAGTTGACGATCAAAATGGCGCAGGTTGGCAGGACCATCCATCCACACCAGTGGTTGCTGCAAAAGCGTAATCTTCAAACCAGGCACGGTGTACAACTCCTTTATGCGAAGGGTTTTATAACTCTAACACCTTATCAGGCAGTTGCCTTAGCGCAGAATAAATTGATAACAAATGCTGATATTGGAAATATCTGATTTGCAAATTATCGTGTTATCGCCAGGCTTTAGGGAGTTAATCACATGGGCAGGATAAGCCCGGGAGGAATGATGTTTAAGGCAATAACGACAGTCGCCGCTCTGGTCATCGCCACCAGTGCAATGGCGCAGGATGATTTAACCATTAGCAGTCTTGCAAAGGGCGAAACCACCAAAGCGGCGTTTAATCAGATGGTGCAAGGGCATAAGCTGCCTGCCTGGGTGATGAAAGGCGGTACTTATACTCCCGCACAAACCGTGACATTGGGAGATGAGACGTATCAGGTGATGAGCGCGTGCAAACCTCATGACTGTGGCTCGCAACGTATCGCTGTGATGTGGTCCGAGAAATCTAATCAGATGACGGGGCTGTTCTCGACTATTGATGAGAAAACGTCGCAAGAGAAACTCACCTGGCTGAATGTGAATGATGCGCTTTCGATTGATGGCAAAACGGTGCTGTTCGCGGCGTTGACCGGCAGCCTGGAAAACCATCCGGATGGCTTTAATTTTAAATAATTAGCCGATAAAAAAACGGAGCCTTTCGGCTCCGTTATTCAATTACGCGGCTTCAACTTTCCGCACTTTCTCCGGCAACTTTACCGGCTTCGTCGCCAGCTCTTCTGGATCAAAGTCATCAACGTTAATACTACGCAGACGGCTTTCTTCAGCTTTCACCAGAATAGCGGCTTCATCTTTATCAATCAGCCCCTTCGTCAGCGCGTTGTGCGCCAGTTCATCCAGACGGGTAAATGGCAGATTTTTACCCAGCTCTTTACAGATCCGCTGATGAATCGGGTCGGCGGCAATCACATCCACCAACGCCTCTTCCAGTAAACCAACCGGGTTATGCTCGCTTGGAGTCAGGTACTGACCGCGACCAATACGTGAACGGGTGGCATTCGGCACTTGTAAAATCTTCGCCACCTTATGATCCAGCTTGTCAGACGGTGCCAGATAATGACGTCCGGTCGGGAAGATCACCACATTCAGCAGCCCGGCAACCACGCGGTTCGGGAAGTTTTGCAGTAAATCGTCCATCGCCTGTTCTGCCTGATACAGCGCATCCTGTACGCCCCAGTGCACCAGCGGCAGGTCGGCTTCATTACGGCCTTCGTCGTCATAACGCTTCAGAACGGCAGAGGCGAGGTAAAGCTGGCTTAAAATATCCCCCAGACGGGCTGAGATGCGCTCACGACGTTTCAGGCTGCCGCCCAGCACCGCCATCGAGACATCAGAAAGCAGGGCGAGGTTGGCGCTCAGGCGGTTCAGGTGCTGATAGTAGCGTTTAGTGGCATCGCCGGTTGGCGTGCTGCTGGTTAAACCGCGCGTCAGGCCCAGCCAGAAGCTGCGAACTTTGTTGCTACCGACGTGACCGATATGTTTGAACAGCAGTTTATCGAACGCGTTTACGTCATTGTTCTTCGCCGCTTCCATCTCTTCCAGCACGTACGGATGGCAACGAATCGCCCCCTGACCGAAGATCATCATGCTACGGGTCAGAATATTTGCCCCTTCAACGGTGATGGCAATCGGTGCCCCCTGGTAAGCACGGGCCAGGAAGTTGCTCTGCCCGAGCATAATGCCTTTACCCCCGGTGATATCCATTGCGTCGATAATCGATTGCTGCCCGCGGTGGGTACAGTGATACTTAACGATAGCCGACAGCACGGCGGGTTTTTCACCGAGCATAATGCCGTAGGTAATCAGCGATGCCGCAGCATCCATCACGTAGGCGTTCCCGGCAATACGCGCCAGCGGCTCTTCAATCCCTTCCATCTTACCAATAGAAATTTTGAACTGACGGCGAATGTGCGCATACGCACCCGTTGCCAGCGCTACCGATTTCACGCCGCCGGTTGAGTTGGAAGGCAGGGTGATGCCGCGGCCTACCGAGAGGCACTCCACCAGCATCCGCCAGCCTTGCCCGGCCATTTTCGGCCCGCCGATGATGTAATCGATCGGCACGAACACATCTTTACCGCGCGTCGGTCCGTTCTGGAACGGTACGTTCAGCGGGAAGTGGCGACGACCAATTTCCACGCCCGGCGTGGTGGTCGGGATCAGCGCACAGGTAATACCTAAATCTTCTGCACCGCCGAGTAATTTCTCCGGGTCGGAGAGTTTAAACGCCAGACCCAGCACGGTCGCAATCGGTGCCAGCGTAATGTAGCGTTTGTTCCAGGTCAGACGCATCCCCAGCACCTGCTGGCCCTGCCATTCGCCCATGCAGACAATCCCGGTATCCGGAATCGCGCCCGCATCGGAACCCGCTTCGGGGCTGGTCAGTGCAAAGCAAGGGATCTCCTGACCACGCGCCAGACGCGGCAGATAGTGATTTTTCTGCTCGTCAGTGCCGTAATGTTGCAGCAGCTCGCCCGGGCCTAATGAGTTCGGCACGCCGACGGTAATTGCCAGGATCCCGCTCACGCCGGAGAGTTTTTGCAGCACACGAGACTGGGCATAAGCCGAGAACTCCAGCCCGCCGTACTCTTTTTTGATGATCATCGCGAAGAAACGATGCTCTTTAAGGTACGCCCACAACTCCGGCGGCAGGTCCGCCAGCTCATGAGTAATCTGGAAATCATTCGCCATCCGGCAGGCTTCTTCTACCGGACCGTCGAGAAACGCTTGCTCTTCAGCGGTCAGGCGCGGCTGCGGATAGTTATGCAGCTTTTTCCAGTCCGGCTTGCCCTGGAACAAGTCGCCCTCCCACCAGGTGGTGCCCGCATCAATCGCTTCTTTCTCAGTGCGCGACATCGGCGGCATCACCTTACGGAAACCGCGAAATACCGGTGCGGAAATCATCGACTTACGCATAGGCGCAAAGTTAAATGGCACGAGGATAATGGCCAGAGGCACTAGTACCCACGCCGACCACAGACCCGCAACGCCGAGGGCGGCTGTCCAGGCGAGCAAAATCAGACTGCTGATAAATAAGCTCACGCGGTGATAGAACAACGCGCCGAGCAGGACAACCGTAGCGAGAATACTCAAAATCATCATAACGAAAAGCCCCTTACTTGTAGGAGGTCTGACCACTTGTGATGATATGGTTGTAGTGGATGTAAAAACATTTAGCAATGCGTTTACAATATAATTACAACAAAGCTCACATTGTTGCTGTTTTTATCCGCACTTCAGGTCAAAAAGTCCTGGTCATAGCACCTGCCCGTACTTCTCGCTTTTGGCGGTATCCGGTACACTGCATTTTGTCTATTACATTTATGCTGAAGGATATCCTCATGTACCAGGATCTTATTCGTAATGAACTGAACGAAGCGGCGGAAACGCTGGCTAACTTTTTAAAAGATGACGCCAATATTCACGCCATTCAGCGCGCGGCGGTCCTGTTAGCAGACAGCTTTAAAGCCGGTGGCAAAGTGCTTTCCTGTGGCAACGGCGGCTCCCATTGCGACGCCATGCACTTTGCCGAAGAGTTGACCGGTCGCTACCGTGAAAACCGTCCGGGCTACCCGGCGATTGCCATTTCTGACGTTAGTCATATTTCCTGCGTCGGTAACGATTTTGGTTTCAATGATATTTTCTCCCGTTACGTTGAAGCGGTAGGTCGCGAAGGCGATGTACTGCTGGGGATCTCCACCTCCGGTAACTCTGCAAACGTGATCAAAGCGATCGCGGCGGCGCGTGAGAAGGGGATGAAAGTGATCACCCTGACCGGTAAAGACGGCGGCAAAATGGCTGGCACGGCGGATATCGAAATTCGCGTACCGCACTTTGGTTATGCCGACCGCATTCAGGAGATCCACATTAAAGTGATCCATATCCTGATCCAGTTAATTGAAAAAGAGATGGTTAAGTAAGTCTGGCGTAGGCCGGATAAGGCGTTTACGCCGCATCCGGCATTTGTGCTCTGATGCCTGATGCGACGCTGACGCGTCTTATCATGCCTACAATCTGCACCCGAACCGTAGGCCGAATAATGCGTTCACGCCACATCCGACCTGAAAATTCTTAAATCAATCTTCGCCGGGGGCCATGCGCTCCCGCTGTTGTGGAGGTTACCCATGTGCGAATTGCTCGGGATGAGTGCCAACGTCCCTACCGATATCTGCTTTAGTTTCACCGGACTTGTACAGCGTGGTGGTGGAACCGGGCCACATAAAGATGGCTGGGGCATTACCTTTTACGAAGGTAAAGGCTGTCGCACATTTAAAGATCCGCAACCCAGCTTTAATTCCCCCATCGCCAAACTTGTCCAGGACTACCCGATAAAATCCTGTTCGGTGGTGGCTCATATTCGCCAGGCTAATCGGGGCGAGGTGGCGCTGGAAAATACTCACCCGTTTACCCGCGAGTTATGGGGGCGTAACTGGACTTATGCCCATAATGGACAACTGACGGGCTACAAATCACTGGAAACCGGCAACTTCCGCCCGGTCGGTGAAACCGATAGCGAAAAAGCCTTTTGCTGGCTCCTGCATAAATTAACGCAGCGTTACCCGCGCACACCGGGCAACATGGCGGCAGTGTTTAAATATATCGCCTCACTGGCGGATGAACTGCGGCAGAAGGGCGTTTTCAACATGCTGCTTTCTGACGGGCGCTATGTAATGGCGTATTGCTCGACTAATTTACACTGGATCACCCGCCGCGCGCCGTTTGGCGTGGCAACGTTGCTGGATCAGGATGTGGAAATCGACTTCAGCTCGCAGACCACACCGAATGATGTGGTCACGGTGATTGCGACACAGCCGCTGACGGGCAATGAAACCTGGCAAAAGATTATGCCAGGTGAATGGCGCTTATTTTGCCTCGGGGAGCGTGTAGTTTGATGCCAGTTGTGGCTGCACAACTTCGTGGCTTAACGGCTTGCTGACCACGTAACGGCCATTGACCACAGAAACGGTCGGTGGCTTACGGGTTTGCTCAAAGTAGTCGTAGCCCGGCTTCAGTTGCTCCCAGAAGTCCTTAAAGTTGGAATATTTATGGCGCTTCATATTGGCGTCGGTCATGCGGAACGGATAAATACTCACTTGCACGCTCGGCTGACCAAACACCAGCGCACCAGTAACGAACTGGAAGATCTCATCAATACCCTGATTGGTCATCGCGTAGCAGCCGATGGAAACACAATCGCCGTGAATCATCAGGTATTTCCCTTCATAACCATGCGCACGGTCATAGGCGTTTGGGAATCCAATATTAATCGCTTTGTAGTAACGGCTGTCTGGTTTTAACTGATTACGCTGGACGCTATAAAACCCTTCCGGGCTTTTGAAATCGCCCTGACGCTGTTTTGGCCCTAAGCCGCCGGAATATTTACAGATTTTATAGCTGTCGAGCAGTTGATATTGCTCGCCCATTTTGACGTAGAGATCGAGCGTACGTTCTTCCTTGAAGATCTGGATGTAGACAGGGGATCCCATCAACTGCTGCTTATACTCTTTGCTCACTGGCGTGGTCGAGCTACTGCTGCCCAGCAAACCGGCAAACGAAACGCATGGGATCAACAACATCGCAAGAATTAATGCGATTTTACGCATACTGCTTATTCCTTGATAAAACGGTTACACACGCCAGGACGGCAAAATGAATCCCAAATCGGAATAGTCTGGATTTGGAAGGCTCACATTATCACCAAAAGAGTTTTACGCAAGCCTGTCGGCGCAGGGTTTACAAATTTAGCACAGGTGCAGTTTTCAAGAGTCCGAAAAGCGCATGGATTGTAGATTTATTTCTTATTTCCTAAGATTATGAAACCGCAATAGTAATATGCAAATAAGCAATTAATAATCCCGTTTACTCCTCCGGTCTTTTAAAATTCTCACCTTCATTCAGCTGGTTTATGTCCTTCATGTCTTCGTTCTTGCACGGCAGATTTCTGCATCCAGGCGTGTTTTCGTTATGCGTTTTGCTCCCTTTACTCGCCAGCGCCACCACATCACATATCTCTTTTAGCTACGCCGCCCGCCAGCGGATGCAAAACCGTGCGCGTTTATTAAAACAGTACCAAACCCATCTGAAAAAGCAGGCCAGCTATATTGTGGAAGGCAATGCTAAAAGCAGAAGGGCGCTGCGCCAGCATAATCGGGAGCAGATAAAACAGCATCCAGAATGGTTTCCTGCGCCGCTCAAGGCGAACGACAGACGCTGGCAGGCGCTGGCGGAAAACAATCATTTCCTCAGCAGCAACCACCTGCATAACATCACCGAAGTGGCGATTCACCGCCTGGAACAGCAACTTGGCAAGCCTTATGTCTGGGGGGGCACGCGGCCTGATAAAGGTTTCGACTGTAGCGGGTTGGTTTTTTATGCCTACAACAAGATCCTTGAGGCTAAGCTCCCGCGCACGGCCAATGAGATGTACCACTACCGTCGGGCAACGATTGTGGCGAATAACGACCTGCGCCGGGGAGATTTGCTGTTTTTCCATATCCACAGCCGTGAGATAGCCGACCATATGGGCGTATATCTTGGAGACGGTCAGTTTATCGAGTCACCGCGCACCGGGGAAACCATTCGGGTAAGTCGGTTAGCTGAACCTTTCTGGCAGGATCATTTTTTGGGCGCGCGGCGGATTTTGACGGAAGAGACGATTTTGTAGGCCGGATAAGGCGTTCACGCCGCATCCGGCGGTTGTGTACCGGTGCCTGATGCGACGCTACGCGTCTTATCATGCCTATAAATCTGTGCATTTTTTGCGAGCCGCTTTCCCGATTTAACACAACATCATTGCCGACTTTTCCTTTTCTTCTTACCGTTGAGAAAAAGGAGTCGTTATGTCTGAATATCGTCGTTATTACATCAAGGGGGGAACCTGGTTTTTCACGGTAAATTTACAGAATCGTCGAAACCAACTTTTGACCACCCAGTTTCAGACGCTCCGTAACGCTATTATTAACGTTAAGCGAGACAGACCTTTTGAAATTAACGCTTGGGTAGTTTTGCCGGAGCATATGCATTGCATATGGACATTACCTGAAGGCGATGATGATTTTTCCTCGCGCTGGCGGGAAATTAAAAAGCAATTTACCCATGCTTGTGGATTGAAAAATATCTGGCAACCGCGTTTTTGGGAGCATGCCATTCGCAATACCCAAGACTATCGCCATCATGTTGATTATATTTATATAAATCCAGTAAAACATGGTTGGGTAAAGCAAGTGAGTGATTGGCCATTCTCAACGTTTCATCGCGATGTCGCGCGAGGGTTATATCCCATCGATTGGGCGGAGGACGTAACGGATTTTAGTGCTGGGGAGCGTATCATTTTATAGCTGTGCGCCGATGCCTGATGCGACGCAGATGCGTCTTATCATGCCGACAAAACCGCGCTCACCCGTAGGCCGGATAAGGCGTTCACGCCGCATCCGGCAGTTGTGCACCGGTGCCAGATGCGCCGCTACGCGTCTTATCATGCCGACAAAACCGTGCTCACCCGTAGGCCGGATAAGGCGTTCACGCCGCATCCGGCAATATGCACCGATGCCGGATGCCTACATCAACGCCCCCATTATCTTCAACTCCAGCTCATCCGGCACTTCGTTATACGACAGCACATGCAGCCCCGGCGCAAACAACCTTGCGTAGCGCGCCAGCAAGGGGCGCAGTTGCGGCGGCACCAGCAGCACCGGATCTTTCCCCGCCGCTTTCATCTGCTCCTTCACCTGAGGCATCGTGCTCTGGAACTGGTTGAGCATATTCGGGTCCACTGGCACGCTATCAAGCATCACTTTCCCGCCCTGTTGCGCCTGATTCACCACGTTGGTCAGCAGATTTTCCAGCTCATTATTCAGCGTATACACCGTCAGCTCCTGCTTGCGAACGAACGGATGGGTAATGCTGCGCCGCAGCGCCAGGCGCACATCTGCCGCCAGCAGAATATGATCTTTGGTCACCGCACTACTGGCGACCAGCACGGTGGCGATGGTGACGATATCGCGCAGGGAAACGCCTTCAGTCAGTAGCGCCCGGTACACTTTCAGCAACTGGCTGTAATTGAGTGCCGCGCTCAAATCTTCCGCCAGTCGCGGTGCCATCGACGACAAACGGTTATGCAGCTGCGTAATATCGTCATAGTTAAAGAGGTCAGGAATATAGCTGCGCACAATCTTATTCACATGGGTGGCAATCACGCTGGCGCTGTCGATCACCTGATACCCCATATTCAGCGCCTTCGCTTTCTGCGCGGGTTGAATCCAGGTGACCGGCATCCCGTACGCCGGGTCATTCCCCAGTACGCCGTCAATCTCGCCGTAGGTTTCGCTGGAGGGCAGGGCCATCAGTTTATCCGCCGGAATATCCGCTTCATCAGCCTTAATGCCGTTGATGAAAATGGCGTACTGGCTGGGCTTGAGGCGGAAGTTTTCCCGAATACGGATCTCCGGCAGCAGAACTCCGTTACCGTCGGATATCACCTGCCGTACACCGCGAATCCGCTGGGTGAGCGGATTACCCTGCGCTTTATCCACCAGCGCCACCAGTTTGTAGCCGAGGCTTAAACTGATAGGTTCGATCAGCGGAATAGTTTCCCAACTGACCTGTTGCTCGCTGGTTTCTGTCATCGTACGGGTTAGCGTTTCGAGGCTTTTCTCTTCCGCCTCCGCCGCTTGCGGGCGCTTGCTCATCCGCCAGCCGGTAAAACCAAGCAGGGCGCTGAACATCAGGAACGGGAAATGCGGCATTCCCGGCACCACCGCCAGCACGAACATAATTCCAGTGGCGGTGTAGAGAACCGACGGGCTTGCCAGCAACTGATTACGCACGTCATGGGCGATATCGCCGTTGTCGCTGACGCGGGTGACGATAATCGCCGCCGCGGTGGAGAGCAGCAGGGAAGGGATCTGCGCCACCAGGCCGTCGCCGATGGTCATCAACACATATTGCTGGAAGGCAGCATCGGCGCTCAGGTTGTATTTGAAGATCCCAATACAGACGCCGCCGATCAGGTTGATCGCCAGAATCATCATCCCGGCGATGGCATCCCCGCGCACAAACTTCGATGCCCCGTCCATCGCGCCGTAAAAATCGGCCTCGCTGGCAACATCTTTGCGCCGGGTCTGCGCCTGTGCCTGGTTGATCAACCCGGCATTAAGATCGGCGTCAATTGCCATCTGTTTGCCGGGCATCGCGTCCAGGGTAAAGCGGGCAGAAACCTCGGAAATACGCTCGGCCCCTTTGGTGACGACGATAAAGTTGATTGTCAACAGCGTCAGTAAATCCGAGCGTGAAAGCATTATCGCCGCGCTGCACGGGCAGTCGATTTTTAACGGTGGTGGGTTGTCGCCGTTAAATAAAATCAGCCCGTCTCATCCGCCAAAACCTGCCACCGTGGCGGTGCCGGAAGAGACGGAGAAAAAAGCGCGCGACGTCAACGAGAAAACGGCGCTGCTGAAGAAGAAATCCGCCACCGAGCTTGGCGAGCTGGCAACCAGTATCAATACCATCGCCCGTGATGCGCATATGGAAGCGAATCTGGAGATGGAGATTGTTCCCCAGGGATTACGCGTGCTGATTAAAGACGACCAGAACCGCAATATGTTCGAACGCGGCAGCGCGAAGATTATGCCGTTCTTTAAAACTTTGCTGGTGGAGCTTGCGCCAGTGTTCGACTCGCTCGATAACAAAATTATTATTACCGGGCATACCGATGCGATGGCCTACAAAAACAATATCTACAACAACTGGAACCTTTCGGGCGATCGCGCGCTTTCAGCTCGTCGGGTGCTGGAAGAGGCCGGAATGCCGGAAGATAAAGTGATGCAGGTAAGTGCAATGGCGGACCAGATGCTGCTGGATGCCAAAAATCCGCAAAGCGCGGGCAACCGGCGCATTGAGATTATGGTGCTGACCAAAAGTGCGTCCGATACGCTGTATCAATACTTTGGTCAGCATGGGGATAAAGTGGTGCAGCCGCTGGTGCAAAAGCTGGATAAGCAGCAGGTGCTTTCGCAGCGAACGCGTTAAATGCTGAATCTTTACGCATTTCTCAAACCCTGAAATCACTGTATACTTTACCAGTATTGAGAGGTGAGCAATGCGTAAAATCATTCATGTGGATATGGACTGCTTTTTCGCAGCGGTGGAGATGCGCGACAATCCCGCCCTGCGCGATATCCCTATTGCTATTGGCGGCAGCCGCGAACGACGGGGGGTGATCAGCACCGCCAATTATCCCGCGCGTAAATTTGGCGTACGTAGCGCTATGCCGACAGGGATGGCGCTCAAATTATGCCCGCATCTCACCTTGCTTCCAGGGCGCTTTGACGCCTACAAAGAAGCCTCAAATCATATCCGCGAAATTTTCTCGCGCTATACCTCGCGCATTGAACCGTTATCACTGGATGAAGCCTATCTCGATGTCACCGATAGCGTCCATTGCCACGGTTCTGCGACCCTCATCGCCCAGGAAATCCGCCAGACGATCTTCAACGAGCTGCAACTGACGGCGTCTGCGGGCGTGGCACCAGTAAAGTTTCTCGCCAAAATCGCCTCCGACATGAATAAACCCAACGGCCAGTTTGTGATTACGCCGGCAGAAGTTCCGACATTTTTACAAACCTTACCGCTGGCAAAAATTCCCGGCGTCGGCAAAGTCTCGGCGGCAAAACTGGAAGCGATGGGGCTGCGGACCTGCGGTGATGTGCAAAAGTGTGATCTGGTGATGCTGCTTAAACGCTTTGGCAAATTTGGCCGCATTTTGTGGGAGCGTAGTCAGGGCATTGACGAACGCGACGTTAACAGCGAAAGGTTGCGAAAATCCGTCGGTGTAGAACGTACGATGGCGGAAGATATTCATCACTGGTCTGAATGTGAAGCGATCATCGAGCGGCTTTACCCTGAACTGGAGCGTCGTTTGGCAAAGGTAAAACCTGATTTGCTGATTGCCCGCCAGGGGGTGAAATTAAAGTTCGACGATTTTCAGCAAACCACCCAGGAACACGTCTGGCCGCGGCTGAATAAATCTGATCTAATCGCCACCGCGCGTAAAACCTGGGATGAACGCCGCGGCGGGCGCGGTGTGCGACTGGTGGGGCTGCATGTGACGTTGCTTGACCCGCAAATGGAAAGACAACTGGTGCTGGGATTATGAATAACATACAAATAAGAAACTATCAGCCTGGTGATTTTCAGCAACTATGCGCTATTTTCCTTCGAGCTGTTACGATGACGGCGAGTCAGCACTATTCTCCACAGCAAATTGCCGCCTGGGCGCAGATTGACGAATCTCGCTGGAAGGAGAAACTCGCGAAATCACAAGTGCGGGTTGCAGTTATTAATGCACAACCGGTTGGTTTTATTACCCGCATTGGACATTATATCGATATGTTATTTGTTGAACCGGAATACACCCGACGCGGAGTTGCCAGCGCTTTGTTAAAACCATTGATTAAGTCTGAATCCGAACTTACGGTGGACGCCAGCATAACCGCAAAACCCTTTTTTGAACGTTATGGTTTTCAGACAGTTAAGCAGCAGCGCGTTGAATGCCGGGGAACGTGGTTTACTAATTTTTATATGCGATATAAACCGCAACATTAAATCCAGCTTGCAATGAAAATAACGCCCGTCTAGTATGTGCGCGTTTTCTTATTCCACAAACTGCAAGGAGGTAAATCATGACAAATCCTTTATCAATGACTCTTTGCAGACCTTTCCAGGATTAATTCTTTTTTCTTGCCCTGGATTCGTCTGCCATTTCCTGATTTTTATTCATAAATGGAATGGTACATGGGCAAATATATTCGTCCCTTATCCGATGCGGTATTTACCATCGCATCTGATGACCTGTGGATCGAGAGTTTAGCGATCCAACAATTACACACCACGGCAAATTTACCCAACATGCAGCGCGTTGTGGGGATGCCAGATTTACATCCCGGACGCGGCTACCCGATTGGCGCAGCGTTCTTCTCTGTTGGTCGTTTTTACCCGGCACTGGTCGGCAATGATATCGGCTGCGGCATGGCGCTATGGCAAACAGATATTCTCGCTCGCAAATACAACGCCGATAAGTTTGAAAAGCGATTATCAGATCTGGATGACGTTGCTGAAGAAAGCTGGCTGGAGGAAAACCTGCCGTCAGCATTTGCACAGCATCCGTGGCACAACTCGCTTGGCTCCATCGGTGGCGGTAACCACTTCGCAGAACTGCAACAGATTGATCAAATTATCGACGCGGAACTGTTTGCACGGGCTGGTCTGGATGCGCAGCATCTGCAACTACTGGTTCATAGCGGCTCGAGGGGATTGGGGCAGTCTATTTTACAGCGGCATATTGCCTCGTTTTCGCATCATGGTTTGCCTGAAGGCAGTGACGACGCGCTACGGTATATTGCGGAACATGACGATGCGCTGGCGTTTGCGCGTATTAATCGCCAGCTGATCGCTTTGCGCATAATGCAACAAGTTAAGGCCACCGGAAGTCCGGTTCTGGATGTGGCGCATAACTTTGTTAGCGCGTGCCAAATCGGCGATCAACAGGGCTGGTTGCATCGTAAAGGCGCCACGCCGGATGACAACGGTCTGGTGATTATTCCCGGTTCACGCGGCGATTACTCCTGGCTGGTTAAACCTGTTGCGAACGAAAAAACGCTCCACTCGCTGGCGCATGGGGCGGGGCGTAAATGGGGGCGCACCGAGTGTAAAGGGCGTCTGGCAGCGAAATACACGGCGACGCAACTCTCGCGGACTGAACTTGGCAGTCGGGTAATTTGTCGCGATAAACAACTCATCTTTGAAGAAGCGCCACAAGCCTATAAATCGGCTGAAAGCGTGGTGCAATGTCTGGTGCTGGCTGGGTTAATTATTCCTGTCGCGCGACTGCGCCCGGTGCTGACGCTCAAAAACAGTGGAGGGAAAAAAGGATGATCTTGCTACAACTCTCCTCTGCTCAGGGGCCGGAAGAATGTTGTCTCGCAGTGAAAAAAGCACTGGACAGGCTGATTAAAGAAGCTACCCGACAGGACGTCGCGGTAACGGTGCTGGAAACAGAAACGGGTCGCTACTCTGACACACTGCGTTCGGCGCTGATTTCTCTGGATGGCGATAACGCATGGGCTCTAAGCGAAAGCTGGTGCGGCACTATTCAGTGGATTTGTCCGAGTCCGTATCGGCCTCATCATGGGCGCAAAAACTGGTTTCTGGGCATTGGGCGTTTTACCGCTGATGAGCAGGAACAATCGGATGCAATCCGTTATGAGACGCTGCGTTCGTCGGGGCCGGGCGGTCAACATGTCAATAAAACCGACTCGGCGGTACGCGCCACGCATCTGGCATCCGGTATTAGCGTGAAGGTTCAGTCAGAGCGCAGTCAGCATGCTAACAAACGGCTGGCGCGATTACTGATTGCCTGGAAGCTGGAACAACAGCAACAGGAAAATAGCGCGGCGCTGAAATCGCAGCGGCGAATGTTCCATCACCAGATTGAACGTGGCAACCCGCGACGAACGTTCACAGGGATGGCTTTTATCGAAGGATAATGAAGGATGAAACTGCCGGAAGGCGTTAAACGCCATCCGGCAGCAAATCAAATAATTACTTCGCCGGAATTTCTTTCAGCAGTTCAGTCAGCAGTGTCCAGTAATGGCCAACGCTTTCGATATGAACTTGCTCATCCGGGGAGTGTGGACCGGTGATGGTTGGCCCGATAGACACCATGTCCATTTCCGGATACGGTTTTTTGAACAGACCACATTCCAGGCCCGCGTGGATAATCTGGATGTTCGGCGTCTTGTTGAACAGACGCTGATAGGTTTCACGTACCAGATGCATTACCGGAGAGTTAGCGTCCGGCTGCCAGCCAGGATATGCGCCTTTTGCTTCGGTTTTCGCACCTGCCAGTTTACCCAGCGAATCCAGCATGCTCACTACGTAGTCTTTACCGCTGTCGATCAGAGAACGGATCAGGCAGTGAATTTCTACGTTATTGTCGGTCATGGTCACCACACCGACGTTCAGGGAGGTTTCAACCACGCCTTTGGCTACATCGGAATTACGGATAACTCCGTTCGGGGTGGCGTTCAGCAGACGAATAAAGGTATCGCGAGATGTCGCCGTTAATGCAGCTTTGTCGTTCGCTACGGAGTCCAGCAGCAATGCCAGATTCTTCTCTTTTTCTGCCAGTTCGTTTTTCAGGATCTCCTGATAGGTATCCACCAGAGATTTCAGGGCGTCGACTTTATCAGCTGCGACAGCAATGGTCGCAAAGGCTTCACGCGGGATGGCGTTACGCAGTGTGCCGCCGTTGAAATCAATAAGACGCAGGTCCAGTTCTTCTGCATGACCCGCCAGGAAGCGCACCAGCAGTTTGTTGGCATTACCCAGGCCAACGTGGATTTCACCGCCGGAGTGACCGCCTTTCAGACCTTTTAAGGTTAAATTGAAGGTTTCAAAACCAGCTGGAACCGCTTCACGATCTAAATGCAGGTTGGAGGTGAAGTCGATACCCCCCGCACATCCCATGTAGATTTCACCTTCTTCTTCGGAGTCGGTGTTAATCAGAATATCAGCCTGCAACCAGTTGCTCTGTAAGCCGAACGCACCGTCCATACCGGCTTCTTCAGTCATGGTCAGCAGCACTTCCAGCGGGCCGTGAACCACGTTTTCGTCAGCCAGAACCGCCAGTGCGGAGGCCATACCAATGCCGTTATCCGCACCCAGCGTGGTGCCGCGCGCTTTAACCCATTCGCCATCAATATAAGGCTGGATAGGATCTTTAGTGAAGTCATGCACGGTGTCGTTATTTTTTTGCGGCACCATATCGAGGTGGGCCTGCAAGACGACCGGTTTACGATTTTCCATACCTGCGGTAGCAGGTTTACGAATCAGGATATTACCTACCTGATCGCGTTCGACATGGAAACCTTTCTCTTTTGCCCAACCAACAATGTATTCAGCGAGTTGCTCTTCATGATAGGACGGGTGAGGAATAGAACAGATTTTGGCAAAAATATCCCACAGCGGCTGTGGAGATAATTGAGACAGTTCAGACACGTTAAGTCTCCTTGTCGATCACCCGCAAAACAGTATTGCAGGTCACAGGGTTAGCAGAAAATGTTGTCAACACAAGACAGGCTTGCGAGATATGTTTGAGAATACCACTTTATCCCGCGTCAGGGAGAGGCAGTGCGTAAAAAGACGCGGACTCATGTGAAATACTGGTTTTTAGTGCGCCAGATCTCTATAATCTCGCGCAACCTATTTTCCCCTCGAACACTTTTTAAGCCGTAGATAAACAGGCTGGGACACTTCACATGAGCGAAAAATACATCGTCACCTGGGACATGTTGCAGATCCATGCACGTAAACTCGCAAGCCGACTGATGCCTTCTGAACAATGGAAAGGCATTATTGCCGTAAGCCGTGGCGGTCTGGTACCGGGTGCGTTACTGGCGCGTGAACTGGGTATTCGTCATGTCGATACCGTTTGTATTTCCAGCTACGATCACGACAACCAGCGCGAGCTTAAAGTGCTGAAACGCGCAGAAGGCGATGGCGAAGGCTTCATCGTTATTGATGACCTGGTAGATACCGGTGGTACTGCGGTTGCGATTCGTGAAATGTATCCAAAAGCGCACTTTGTCACCATCTTCGCAAAACCGGCTGGTCGTCCGCTGGTTGATGATTATGTTGTTGATATCCCGCAAAATACCTGGATCGAACAGCCGTGGGATATGGGCGTCGTATTCGTCCCGCCAATCTCCGGTCGCTAATCTTTTCAACGCCTGGCACTGCCGGGCGTTGTTCTTTTTAACTTCAGGCGGGTTACAATAGTTTCCAGTAAGTATTCTGGAGGCTGCATCTATGACACAGGCAAACCTGAGCGAAACCCTGTTCAAACCCCGCTTTAAACATCCTGAAACCTCGACGCTAGTCCGCCGCTTTAGTCACGGCGCACAACTGCCTGTGCAGTCGGCCCTTGATGGTAAAACCATCCCTCACTGGTATCGCATGATTAACCGTCTGATGTGGATCTGGCGCGGCATTGACCCCCGTGAAATCCTCGAAGTCCAGGCGCGTATTGTGATGAGCGATGCCGAACGTACCGACGATGATTTATACGATACGGTGATTGGCTACCGCGGCGGCAACTGGATTTATGAGTGGGCTACCCAGGCGATGGTGTGGCAACAAAAAGCCTGTGCGGAAGAAGATCCGCAACTCAGCGGTCGACACTGGCTGCATGCGGCTACGTTGTACAACATTGCTGCCTATCCTCATCTGAAAGGAGATGACCTGGCCGAGCAAGCGCAGGCTTTGTCAAACCGCGCCTATGAAGAGGCCGCTCAGCGTCTGCCGGGCACGATGCGGCAGATGGAGTTTACCGTACCCGGCGGTGCGCCCATCACCGGCTTTTTGCATATGCCGAAAGGCGATGGCCCGTTCCCGACAGTATTAATGTGTGGTGGTCTGGATGCGATGCAGACAGACTATTACAGCCTGTATGAACGTTATTTTGCGCTGCGCGGCATTGCGATGCTGACTATTGATATGCCGTCGGTGGGCTTTTCTTCAAAATGGAAGCTCACCCAGGACTCCAGCCTGTTGCATCAGCACGTTTTAAAGGCGTTGCCTAACGTACCGTGGGTGGATCACACTCGCGTCGCGGCCTTTGGTTTCCGTTTCGGCGCTAACGTTGCCGTACGTCTGGCATACCTTGAATCGCCGCGTCTGAAAGCGGTTGCCTGTCTTGGTCCGGTAGTTCATACCCTGTTGAGTGATTTTAAGTGCCAGCAACAGGTGCCGGAAATGTATCTTGACGTTCTGGCGAGTCGTTTGGGGATGCATGATGCTTCTGACGAAGCGTTGCGCGTGGAGCTGAATCGCTATTCATTAAAAGTGCAAGGGTTGCTGGGACGTCGCTGCCCAACGCCAATGTTATCAGGCTACTGGAAGAACGATCCGTTCAGCCCGGAAGAGGACTCACGCTTAATCACGTCGTCATCTGCTGACGGTAAATTATTAGAGATCCCATTTAACCCGGTGTATCGGAATTTTGACAAAGGCCTTCAGGAAATCACAGACTGGATCGAAAAACGTTTGTGTTAAAAATTTGCTAAATTTTACCAATTTGGTAAAACAGTTGCATCACAACAGGAGATTGCAATGACGTTACCGAGTGGACACCCGAAGAGCAGATTAGTCAAAAAATTTACCGCACTAGGCCCGTATATTCGTGAAGGTAAGTGCGAAGATAATCGATTCTTTTTCGATTGTCTGGCTGTATGCGTCAACGTGAAACCGGCACCGGAAGTGCGTGAGTTCTGGGGCTGGTGGATGGAACTGGAAGCGCAGGAATCCCGTTTTACCTACAGTTACCAGTTTGGTCTGTTCGATAAAGCAGGCGACTGGACGAGTGTTCAGATAAAAGATGCCGAAGTGGTTGAACGACTGGAGCACACCCTGCGTGAATTTCACGAGAAGCTGCGTGAGCTGCTGGCGACGCTGAATCTGAAGCTGGAACCGGCAGATGATTTTCGTGATGAACCGGTGAAGTTAACGGCGTGAATGAAATGTGCCGGATGCATCACATCCGGCAATATCCATTAAAACTGATAGGTCATGCCAACCGCGACAATATCATCATTATTAATATTCAATTTGTTATCGCTATCCAGTTGGTTGATTTTATAATCAACAAACGCTGACATATTTTTGTTGAAATAATACGTAGCACCAACATCGACATAATTGACCAGATCTTCATCACCGATGCCCTCAATATCTTTCCCTTTCGATAAGACATAACCCAGCGATGGACGCAGACCAAAGTCAAACTGGTATTGAGCGACCGCTTCAAAGTTCTGCGTCTTATTGGCAAAGCCGCCAGAGATTGGCGTCATTTTACGTGTTTCAGAATAGAAAGTTGCCAGATAAATATTATTGGCATCGTATTTCAGACCTGTTGCCCATGCTTCTGCACGCTTGCCTGTGCCACGGCTTTGCAGGTTCTGCTCGTTGGTGCGATCAGAGTTGGTATAGGCTCCACTGATGGCGAAATCGCTGCCACCAAAGTCATATGTCAATGACGTGCCGAAGCCATCGCCGTTTTGCTTTTTAACGTCGCGGTTTTCGTTTTTCCCTTGATATTGCAGGGTTAAGTTCAGGCCATCGATAACGCCGAAGAAGTCGGTGTTCCGATACGTCGCCAGACCGCTGGCGCGTTTGGTCATAAAGTTGTCGGTCTGCGCCGAGGAGTCGCCACCAAATTCCGGGAACATATCGGTCCAGGCTTCCACGTCATACAACGCGCCCAGGTTACGACCATAATCGAAAGAACCCAAATCTTTATATTTCAACCCGGCAAAAGCGAGACGCGTTTTTTGCTGTGCAGTATCACTCTCCGCTTTATTACCGGCAAACTCAGCTTCCCAACGACCATAACCAGTCAGTTGATCGTTAATTTGTGTTTCGCCTTTAAAACCAAAACGGATATAACTCTGGTCGCCATCTTTACTGTCATTATCACTCATATAATGCATGGCTTTAACTTTGCCATAGACATCCAGTTTATTACCGTCTTTGTTATATATTTCTGCGGCCTGTACGGATACAGATGCCACAATGCCCATCACCACTAATGCCAGAGTGCTCTTTTTCATTTTCATTCCTGATTTTAATTAACGCGCGAATATTCAGCGGGAGAGTCCCGTTGAAAACAGGAAAGTTTTTAACCTGAGATTGTTAAAGATATATTACAGATTAATAATATTCTTAAAATGTGGTAATTTATTAAATCTGTAATAAAAGCGTAAACAACTGCCGCTACGCTTGCTGATCCCGCGCAACAAAACGCCATGCTTTGCTCGCAGATGGTTGGCAACCGACGACAGTCCTGCTAAAACGTTCGTTTGATATCATTTTTTCCTAAAATTGAATGGCAGAGAATCATGAGTGACAGCCAGACGCTGGTGGTAAAACTCGGCACCAGTGTGCTAACAGGCGGATCGCGCCGCCTGAACCGTGCCCATATCGTTGAACTTGTTCGCCAGTGCGCGCAGTTACATGCCGCCGGGCATCGGATTGTTATTGTGACGTCGGGTGCGATTGCCGCCGGACGTGAGCACCTGGGGTACCCGGAATTGCCAGCGACTATCGCTTCAAAACAGCTGCTGGCGGCGGTAGGGCAGAGTCGACTGATTCAACTGTGGGAACAGCTGTTTTCAATTTACGGCATTCATGTCGGGCAGATGTTGCTGACCCGTGCTGATATGGAAGATCGTGAACGCTTCCTGAACGCCCGCGATACCCTGCGTGCGTTGCTCGATAACAATATCGTTCCGGTAATTAATGAGAACGATGCTGTCGCTACGGCAGAGATTAAGGTCGGTGATAACGATAACCTTTCTGCGCTGGCGGCGATTCTGGCGGGTGCCGATAAACTGTTGCTGCTGACCGATCAAAAAGGTTTGTATACCGCTGACCCGCGCAGCAATCCGCAGGCAGAACTGATTAAAGATGTGTACGGCATTGATGACGCACTGCGCGCGATTGCCGGTGATAGCGTTTCAGGCCTCGGAACTGGCGGTATGAGCACCAAATTGCAGGCCGCTGACGTGGCTTGCCGTGCGGGTATCGACACCATTATTGCCGCGGGCAGCAAGCCGGGCGTTATTGGTGATGTGATGGAAGGCATTTCCGTCGGTACGCTGTTCCATGCCCAGGCGACTCCGCTTGAAAACCGTAAACGCTGGATTTTCGGTGCGCCGCCTGCGGGTGAAATCACGGTAGATGAAGGGGCAACTGCCGCCATTCTGGAACGCGGCAGCTCCCTGTTGCCGAAAGGCATTAAAAGCGTGACTGGCAATTTCTCGCGTGGTGAAGTCATCCGTATTTGCAACCTCGAAGGTCGCGATATCGCCCACGGCGTCAGTCGTTACAACAGCGATGCATTACGCCGTATTGCCGGACACCACTCGCAAGAAATTGATGCAATACTGGGATATGAATACGGCCCGGTTGCCGTTCACCGTGATGACATGATTACCCGTTAAGGAGCTGGCCGATGCTGGAACAAATGGGCATTGCCGCGAAGCAAGCCTCGTATAAATTAGCGCAACTCTCCAGCCGCGAAAAAAATCGTGTGCTGGAAAAAATCGCCGATGAACTGGAAGCACAAAGCGAAAGTATCCTCAACGCTAACGCGCAGGATGTTGCAGACGCGCGTGCCAATGGCCTTAGCGAAGCGATGCTTGACCGTCTGACACTGACGCCCGCACGGCTGAAAGGCATTGCCGATGATGTGCGCCAGGTGTGCAACCTCGCCGATCCGGTGGGGCAGGTAATCGATGGCGGCGTACTGGACAGCGGCCTGCGTCTTGAGCGTCGTCGCGTACCGCTGGGGGTTATTGGCGTGATTTATGAAGCGCGCCCGAACGTGACGGTTGATGTCGCTTCGCTGTGCCTGAAAACAGGTAACGCAGTGATCCTGCGCGGCGGCAAAGAAACGTGTCGCACTAACGCTGCAACGGTGGCGGTGATTCAGGACGCCCTGAACTCTTGTGGCTTACCGGCGGGTGCCGTGCAGGCGATTGATAATCCTGACCGTGCGCTGGTCAGTGAAATGCTGCGTATGGATAAATACATCGACATGCTGATCCCGCGCGGCGGGGCTGGTTTGCATAAACTGTGCCGCGAGCAGTCGACAATCCCGGTGATCACAGGCGGTATAGGCGTATGCCATATTTACGTTGATGAAAGCGCAGAGATCGCTGAAGCCCTGAAAGTAATTGTCAACGCGAAAACTCAGCGTCCGAGCACGTGTAATACGGTAGAAACGTTGCTGGTGAATAAAAACATCGCTGATAGCTTCCTGCCCGCATTAAGCAAACAAATGGCGGAAAGCGGCGTGACGTTACACGCTGATACAGCCGCGCTGGCGCAGTTGCAGGCAGGCCCCGCGAAGGTGGTGGCTGTTAAAGCCGAAGAGTATGACGATGAGTTTCTGTCATTAGATTTGAACGTCAAAATCGTTAGCGATCTGGATGACGCCATTGCCCATATTCGTGAACACGGCACGCAACACTCCGATGCGATCCTGACCCGCGATATGCGCAACGCCCAGCGTTTTGTTAACGAAGTGGATTCCTCCGCTGTTTACGTTAACGCCTCTACGCGTTTTACCGACGGCGGCCAGTTTGGACTGGGGGCGGAAGTGGCGGTAAGCACACAAAAACTCCACGCGCGCGGCCCAATGGGGCTGGAAGCACTGACCACTTACAAGTGGATCGGCATTGGTGATTACACCATTCGTGCGTAAATAAAACCGGGTGATGCAAAAGTAGCCATTTGATTCACAAGGCCATTGACGCATCGCCCGGTTAGTTTTAACCTTGTCCACCGTGATTCACGTTCGTGAACATGTCCTTTCAGGGCCGATATAGCTCAGTTGGTAGAGCAGCGCATTCGTAATGCGAAGGTCGTAGGTTCGACTCCTATTATCGGCACCATTAAAATCAAGTAGTTACCCCATATTTAAATACACCACGTTCTCCTCTTGTGCCGTATTTGTGCCATTGCGACTTATAATCGCATCGATTTTGCTCGCGTGCCCGGTGAAATGCCTGGCTGAAAGGTGAGCCTAACGACGAACCATTTCAAGAGTTTCCCATCCTCCCATCTCTTTAAGTGCAAGAAGAGAGACTCCGGACTGAACCAGCCAGCTTGCCTTTGCTATCAAAGTACCTTGAGGACCAGATGATTTCTGGCGATATTTACAGCGCTTCCGCAATGAGTTTTTCTCTGTGCCGCCAGAGGCGTTCCCCGCTTTTTCAGCACCGCAATAATGTCGGCGGAATGTCAGTCCTGTTGCATCATGCGGCCACCTCACTGATAAATTTTACGCCGTCGGCGGTACGCAGCCAGCGCGGGGATTTGAGTCCTTCCGTGAAATTCCAGACCAGCTCACACAGAAGCCCGGTCAGGGTTTGTTCCGTTTTTGGCTCTGCTGGACGTTCCAGCAGTAGCTGGAGCAGCGCGAGGCAGTATTCGCACAAGGAATCTGGTTCGGAAATAAAGTGCTCTGGTGTGGCGGGAAGGGTATCAACGGTCAGGCTTTCAATCAGATGCGGCGGGATGGGGTCGTGCAGCGTGGGTTGCAATAGCGCAAGAGCCGCGTGAAGCCGTCCGCAGAGCGCCAGCCGCAGCGCCGGATCGTCGGTTTCTATCAGGGTTTCGGCGAAGCGGGCGCAGTAGTCGGCCAGGACGGTGAAATCCGTGGTGGCATTGAAGGGAGCGGACAATAGATCGAGTAAATCGCAGTCAGAGATGAGGATTGTAGCCATAGGGCGTCTCCTGTAACGGTTTATTATGTCCGCCACTAGAGAGGCTAATCTCATGGGGGCGGAACCGGACGGGGTTAGCCTTACCGGCGTTACAGGAAACCGGCGCGTCTTGCGACGCCCCCGCCCGGCCCGCCATTGAGGTGTAGCCGAACGCACGACACAAAAAAGACGCTGGTGCGTCAAGTGTCGCCTGTAACGGTTTTCAGGAGGCTAATCCCGACGCCTGATTTTGCAGGCGCGGGAGAAAGATACTGCGATCGGTTATGAACGGCAAGCGGTTTTGCTGCGGTGAGTGCGGCGCAATGCGGATCTGGAATGCGCCTCGCAAAACCACGCCGGGGATTATTTGACCGTGACCTGTCCGTTCATAAGTAGAGGGAGGAGCCAGTCGCGGAGTTGGATTAAATGACTATTCTCTTGAGTGTTTGATGCCAGTTTATTATAAATTGGCATCATTTTATTCTCGAATAACGCCACAACATCAGGAGTGGGGCATATGATTTCACAATTAGTGATATGCGTATTGGTCAGGTTATTAATATTAGTTCCCAAGCACTGATTGTTTATATAAGACTTAAACCATTTCGATTGCAGGAATGTATTTATAAAATATCTGTATTTTCTGACGGGTGTAATTTTTGAACAAAATGCGCCAAATGCATGTTTTTTTTCGAAATAATACACGCCATTCTTCCCTACATGCTCCTTACTACCACTTGACATCACGATCAATATGTCAAATTTATTTAGCATTTGATTAACGTTTACTCTACTAGAAGGAATGAAGACTAAATCATCAATATCAACATTATTTCCCGTCACATTTGTAGCGCGAAGAATGCCTATCGTATCTTTATCATCCTGAGTTCGAACATCCTCTTTGCTATAAGTAACGCCACGATCTAACTCAATAAACTTACCAAGAATGGAGTCATTCCAACCTGCCGGAATTTCCCGTTTCAGCGTGGCGTTATACTCCATCTTCCCGCCGGAGGTTTTATACGGTTTTCCGTTGGCATCAGGGAAATCAAACTGTACAAACCAGTAGTCATACAGTGTTTTCGCCATCGCTTCCAGTTCCGTGTTGATGCGGTTGTTGAGGGCGATTTTTTTATCAATAACACTAAGAATAGTCACCAATTTTTCTTGACATTCAATTTCTTCAGGTATCCTGACTGGATATTCTTTTAAAGAAACTAGATCAACTCCAGTTTGTCCTCCGGTTCTGGCAGATAATTTATCAACATATTGGAAAACAGAGTCTTGCTTCAAAAAATAGTATAAAAAATCACGACTTACACCTTCTTTAGGTATAACCTTCAGCAAGGCAACGTTATATGCTCCTTTCAATCCGCGACATATTTGAAAAATTGGGGGACCATACCTACCAATCATAATATCGAATTCATCACAAAATTTCTTCGTCGACGATATTGGTATATACGTGGGAAATGCATCCGTTTTGTAATCACGCGTCTGGATCAACCTGACATATCCAGGTTTAGATACATAAATAAATTGAGATTTTGGAGGTTGACTTCCTCCGACAAAATCACATACATCTTTAATTTTCAGATAATTAAATTTCATATTTGATATCTGCCATCTGCATTTTTATTTGCACTTCTAACTCGCGCGACTGTTCAAAGAGATTATTCAGATTCTCCGTAAATCCTTTCATCTTCGCGGCAAACTGTTCCGGCGTCATGTCGGTGTATTCGATTTTCACATCAAAATACTGTCCGGCGCTGAACGAGTAATTTTTCGCGGCGATGTCGTCATAGCTGACCACCACCGAGAAATCCTCTTCGCTCCACTTGTTGTTAAACGCTTCGCAGATCCGTTTTTCTTCGCACTCCGTCAGCACCGTTTTCTGGTTTTTGCCGTCTTTGACCTTTTCACCTAAATTCGAGGCGTCGATCAGCACCACTTTCTCTTTGTTGCTGGCGTCAATAAACAGGATCGACACGTTGGTACCGGTGGTGGCGAAGATATTCGACGGCATGGAAACCACGCCCGCCAGCATCTTGTTTTGCACCAGATGTTCGCGAATGCCTTTATCAATGCCCGATTGCGCGGTGATAAACCCGGTCGGCACGACGACCGCCGCCTTGCCACCCGGTTTCAGCGAGAAAATGATGTGTTGCAGGAACAACTGGTAAATCTCCATTTTGTCCCTGGCTTTGGCTTTGATTTTCGGTATCCCGGCAAAGAAACGTTGCTGGTTTTCCTTGCTGTCCAGCGCGTCACGAAAGTCGCTGAAATCCATCTTAAACGGCGGGTTGGAGACGATGTAGTCAAAGCGTTTCAGCGCGCCGCCGTCCTTGTGGAACGGATGCAGAATAGTGTTGCCCTGGATAACGTTAGGGATCGAATGCACCAGGTTGTTGAGGATCAGGTTCAGACGCAGCAGGCTGGAGGATTTCTGCGAGATATCCTGGGCAAAGATGCTGCAACGATCTTCCCCAATGGCGTGCGCCACGTTCATCAGCAGCGTGCCGGAACCGGCGGACGGGTCGTAACAGCTTACGTTGCGCACCACGCCCTGCTGCGCTTTCGGCACCAGGATTTCCGCCATGATGCGCGCCACGGCGTGGGGCGTGTAGTATTCCGCGTATTTGCCGCCGGAGTTGCTGTTGTAGTCTTTGATCAGGTATTCAAAGATGGTGGCGTAGAAGTCGAATTTCTGCGTGAAGATGCGTTCGAAGCTGAAATCGGCCAGCTTGTTGATGATGGCGCGGCAGAAATCATCGCGCTTTGATTCGTCGGCGATGTACTGGCTGAGGCGCTCAAACAGCACCACTTTCGCGCCGCCGTCGGTTTTGACCGCGAAGACGTCGTTGTTGGTGGCGGCGATGTCCATCAGGGTGTCGTCAAAAGTTCTGGCAAAGTCCGCTGCGTTTTGTCGGTTATACAAGTAACGAATAAAATGGTGCGGCTTCAGGCGGGCGGTATCCGGGGCCATCCGCTGTTGCAGCTTTTTCAGTTGATCTTCGCTCATTGCGCTGAGCGCATCTTCCCAGCTTTCGGCGCTGGCGATACTTTTATCTTTCTGTTTGGCCTCAAAAGCGAATTTGTCGTTCAGGAATTTGTACAGGAATGCCTGAGTGATAATTTTGAATTCGTTACCGTCGTTGCCCAGGCCGTAGTTCGCACAGATGCTTTTCAGGCTGTCGATCAGGGCTTTGGTTTTGTCTCTAAATTCCAGTTCTACCACGTTCGTGCTCCGGTATTAAATTCGTTCAGGTATTCCGCCACAATCAGGCGGTTGATGTCGCTTACCGCACTGGAGGTCAGAGTGATATGGTGCTCATCCTCAAAGTGCGTGATGACGCATGACTCCATATGCCGCTCAAAATAGCTTTCATTGTTCAGTATCTGGCTGTTGTTCAGCACTTTTTCATCTGCATCCAGCTTAACGCTAAGCAGTGCTTCGAAGATTTTACGCTCCGGCTCGCTCAGGCCGCCGCGCTCGCGCAGGCGTTTGTGGGTACGCGCGTATTTCACGTCGCCCCGGTATTTCTGGCGCAGCAGGTTGTTTTGGCGGTTTAGCTCTTTGATGCGGCCATGAATTTTATTGAGTGTGCCGATATTCGCAACCATTTCTTGCTGGGTGACTTCGCTGAGTTTCTTTTTCTTAAACAGACGCTCCAGTTCGTCTTTCAGGCTGACGAACTGCGGGTCCTGCTGGTCGAAGTTGGCGGCCAGCGCTTCGCGGGTGCGGCGCAGCGTCTCTTTCAGCTCGTCGGCCAGTACCAGCTCTTCTTCACCCACTTTATGGAATTCAAAGATCACCTCTTCCAGCGCCCGGTTCAGCAGGCCGGAGAGGTCAACGCCCTGTTCCAGATCCGCTTTTAGGTTGAGTAAGTCGAGGCGGCGGCTGGCTTCGCGATAAAGGATGTTGAGTTTGTTGAAATCCAGCGCCTGGAGAAACTCAGTGTTGCCCTGGAGGCGGATGAGGTTGTACAGGCTGCGGGCGTCGGCCAGCGCGTTTTTTAGCGCCAGCGCGGTTTCCCGGTCCTGGATCTGGTTTATCTGGTCAGTGAAGATTTCCGCGTTTTCGGTATCGAAGCTAAACAGAACGTCTTTGATGTGTTCGATTTCTTCGCGGATCTCTTCCGCCGATTTGAACAGGCGGGAGTAGTGCTCCATTTCGTCGCCAAGTTCAGCCTGTAGCTCTTCGAAGTAGGCTTTGTTGGTAGCGTCAAATTCCTGGCGGATGTCGGCGAAGTCCACCACGTAGCCGTAGCGGAAGTGGTTGTACGTACGGTTGACGCGGGTCAGCGCCTGGAGCAGGTTGTGCTTTCTGATCACCCGCCCGAGGTAGAGTTTTTTCAGCCGTTTGGCGTCGAAGCCGGTGAGCAACATGTTGTAAACGAACAGCAGGTCAATCTTGCCCGCTTTGAATTGCTCCACCCATTCTTTGCGCTCCTGCTTGCTGCCGATGTCGTGCAAGATCAGGGCGGCGCGTTTGATTTTCCGCGTTTCTTTGGCGTGGAGGTGGTAAACGGCGGCAGGTTCTGCGGCCTGTAATACCGGCATTTCTTCGGAGACTTCATCGGCGGCGGTGGGCGATTCGGCGTAGTCAGTGTTGAATATCTCAAACATCTGCTTGGCCTGTTCAGAGCTGTCGCAAATCACCATGCCGCCGATGGTGTCATCATTCAGCGCGCCCCGGCTTTTGGCAAAGTCGGTGACGATGTAGTTCAGCATCGGTTTAACAAAGCTGGGATGGGCGTAGATGTATTTGCGATCCACATCGCCCATTCTGACTTCCACCTCTTTTAGCGCCTGTTGCAGGATCATTCGGTAGTTGGTGGCGATCTCTTCGCGGATCAGGCGCAGCGTGTAGCCGTCGGCGATGGAGGCGTTGTAGTAGTATTTGTGGATGTAGTCGCCGAAGAGGTCGCGGGAGTTGTAGTCTGTGCCCAGCAGAGGCGTACCGGTCAGGCCAATTTTGATGGCGTTGGTGTCCGACTGGCTTAAATTCGCCAGGAAGCTCCCTTTGGGGTTGTAGCTGCGGTGGACTTCATCGAGGAAGTACACGCGTTGGATGTTGATGTCGTAGTCTTTGGTGGTGACGACATCCGGGTCATCGCGGAATTTCTGGATGTTGACGACGGTGATTTCCGCTTTGCCGTGGTGGTTGTGCAGCGCCTGCGTTGCTTTGATATCGCGAGTGAAGGCTTCGCGGGAGTCGATAAGGTGAACGATTAAGCCACGGGCGGTGAATTCACGCTGCGCCTGCTGGAGCAGATCAAGACGATCGACAATAAAGTAGAATTTCGGGATCACCTGCTGATTCTGGAAGTAATCTGTCAGGAAGCGCACGTTGTAGTATGCCAATGCGGTTTTCCCACTGCCCTGGGTGTGCCAGATAATGCCTTTTTTCACACCCGCGTTCAGCTTGCGCTCAATCGCTTTGGTGGCGAAGAGCTGCGGGTAGCGCATGATGTGTTTTTGGATGCCGCCCGGTTCGGCTACATACACCAGCGCATAGCGCAGGATAAATGCCAGCCGATCCCGGCTCAACAGCGCGGTGCAGAGGCGGTTTGTCGGGCGGTTGTGATCTTTGTTGGTCTGAAATTCCGGGTTGGTGCGGATCACTTCCAGGTTGTTGTCTTTCAGGACGGCGATTTCGGTTTCTTCTGACAGCGGTTTCAGTAAGTTGGTCAGGTTGAAGAGTTCTTCTTCGCGGAAGTAGTTGAATACCGGGTTGCTGTAAGAGCTGCTGGCGTAGAATGCCCCTTGAATCGGCTCCGGGTCGCTGTCGTCATACTCCATGTTATTGGAGAAGATCATGAACTGGGTGATGTTGGCGAAGCGTTTGAATTTGGGGTTTTTAAAGCGTTCGTTGATGCGGTTGCGTTCTGCGACGATGCCTTCCCGATTGTTGGGTTTTTTCACTTCGATAAAGATTAGCGGCATGCCGTTGATCAGCAGCGTGATGTCCGGGCGGAATTCTTCATCACCGTTTTCGCATGTCAGTTCGGTGACGACATGGAAACTGTTGTTGTTGAAGTTATCAAAGTCGATCAGTTTGATACCGGAACGGTCACTGAGTTTTTCGAAGAAGGCGCGGCCCAGATCATCGTTGTCGAGAAGCAGCGTGAGGTCTTTTAACAGGCGTCCGATGTCGTCTGGCGCAAGTCCGGGATTTATTCTGCCAATCGCAGCGGTGAAGAGGTCAGGGAAGATATTGGTTTCTTTGTCCCAGCGTTGTTCTTTAAGGGACAGGTAGTGGTAGCCCAGCCGTATCAGGTGGAGGATGACGGGGATTTTTACTCGGGTATCTTCAGTGAATTTCATTGTGTTCCCTGTATTTATCACGTCTCAGGCCATGCAGCGCCCCACAACCTTGGAACGGCTGGCAACAATGTCTGTTCGATTTGCATCTATGTTACACGTTCTCTTTAAACCGACCGAGTCTATTTGTCGCACTTTGCCTGAATGTAGGTAAGTTTGTATTTTTTGCTCAATGTCGATTTTAAGTGGACGAAATGAGGAATCATTAAACTATTTCTTGCTGTGGCGTATCCCTGAACCTACACTGGTTTAAATATTTCTACTAATGTCTATTCAGGAGCGACATTTGCCAAACTATCTAAACTGGTTGATGCAAAACACGCTACCCGGTCAGGTGCTGCTCCAGTCATGGCTTACCCGCAATGGCGTAGATCGTAAGCTTTCTTATCTCTATGTTCAGAATGGCTGGCTCAGGCGCATCGCTCACGGTGTGTACTGCCGGACGGGCCGTGAGCCGGATTGGGTAGACGCGGTTTACTGCCTTCAAACACAGTGGGAAAAGCCTGTTCGGGTGGCGGGGCTAACCAGCCTTGCGCTTCAGGGCCATGCGCACTATACCGAACCGGGTAAGCCGCAGGTCTGGCTCGCGCTTCCGGCTTACGTCAAACTGCCGGGATGGTTTGCTGCCTTCGAACAATCAGCAACATTTATCACGCTGTATACATCGGGCCTTACCGTTGATGTCTCGTCATTTACTACGGAACTGAAAATTGGCGACCGGCAGTTAGCAGGCAGTGCACCGGAACTGGCCGCGTATGAGATCGCCTGCGGCGTTCCTTCGTTGATCTCGTTCGAACATGCCGATGCTCTGTTTCAGGGGGGGAATCTTCTCAGCCCACGCAAATTGCAGGCACTGCTTCGCGCCAGTCATTCGATTAAAACCAACCGGGTGATGCTTTACCTTGCCCGGCGTAATGGACACCCTTATTTTCAGTATCTTGATCAAAGCGGTATAGAAACAGGTACGGGAAAGCGGCAAATCATACCTGGTGGCTGGCTGGAGCCGGATTATCAAATTACTGTTCCCCGCACATTTAAACCGGAAGGAGTCGAAGATGGATCTGCGTGATAGCTATGCCAGGCAGGTTAAACTGTTGATGGCCGCTCTGCCGCATGTGGCGAAGGAATCCTGTTTCGCGTTGAAAGGCGGCACAGCAATCAATTTATTTGTGCAGGATTTCCCCCGTCTATCGGTGGATATCGATCTGGCGTATAAGAGCTTTGCGGATCGCGATACCGATCTGGCGGCGATCAACGACGCTTTGAAGAGAATTACTGCATCGCTGAACGGCAGACCGGGGATCACCGCGATTCGGCAGGAAAATAAAGCGGATGAAAAGCGCATCATTGTGAATACCGCTGATGCAAAGATTAAGATCGAGGTTAGCCCGGTCTGGCGCGGGCTGTTGTTGCCTCCGGCAGAAATGCCTGTGTGCGAACGTGTGGAAATGGAGTATGGCTTCACCACCATGAGTGTCGTCTCGCTGGCGGATCTTTATGGCGGTAAAATATGTGCTGCGCTTGATCGTCAGCATCCGCGCGATCTGTTTGATGTGTTGAATATGCTGGGGAGACCGGGCCTGACGCGCGAAATTTTTGACGGTTTTCTTTGTTATCTGGCAGGCCATCCCCGTCCCATTGCCGAGTTGCTGGCTTCAAACTGGGATACAGATCGGATTGCCACGTTATACGCTCAGGAATTTTCGGGGATGACTCAGCAGGAAACGTCGCTGGAATCGCTTCTGTCAGTAACGACTTTGCTGCCGCAGGCGTTGAAGTCACATTTTACGGATCTGGATCGCGAGTTCTTGCTCAGTTTTAAGCAAAACAGCCCTGACTGGTCGCGGTATCGCTATCCTGAAATTCAGCATCTTCCGGCTATTCGCTGGAAGCAACGCAATCTGGCGATGCTTAAAGATAAAAATCCGGCGAAGTATGTGGCGGCGGTGAATAAGCTAGAGAGGGTGCTGGAGTAATATTCTTAGCGCTGTTCAGGGACTCTGAATTGGGCCATGATGCTTTGGTTATATGAATAACTTCGTGGCAATAACTCAAACATATTCATTTAATTCAATACATAGCACCATCGAGTAAGAGATCGCTGAGTTATCAGACGATCTCTACTCATGAAAATACGAAACTATCTCTTTCCAAAGCTGATCTGAATAACATTATCTGGAGTACCATTATCAGACTCAATGATCTCATGCTCAATAAAATCCCCCCATTTCAGAAACAGATTCCGTAATTTTTCCGCTTGCTGCCCGACCTGGTAGGTTCTGATTAACCTGTCTTTGGGCACATGATTTAACAGAAGTTCTATAAGCCGTTCTGGTGCGTCCAGATATTCAGCGCAGCCTGTAGCAATGCTGCGGCGTAAATCATGTGGTGAGAAAGGAGCGACTTCTGCCATATATTTTGTTTTCAGGCGTTCAAGAGCACGAGTTATTGCGTCACCGGTGACAGGAAAACTTGGCTTACTGAGCGACTCGAATACCCAGCCGCCTTCTGAAATAATGCGCTGAGTCTTCAATAGAGAAAGCGCCAGAGGATGTAGCGTCACGATATGACTTTTACCGTTTTTGGTTTCAGGTATTGTCCAGCGGTTGCCATTAATCTGCTCCCAACGCATATTCACCGCTTCGGAACGTCGCACCCCCGTCAGGATGATGAGGCGTAATGCGTTAGCAATCGCTTGTGAAAGAATAACGCTGGACGCGATGCCTCGCCCTCCGGTTGCGACAGATCCGCCGCCGAACCCCGCTTCATCCAGTGCCTTCCATAACATTTGCAACTCGTCTTGTGGCAACCAACGCTCACGCGGTTTTCCCATTGAGGCACCAAACATTGCGGGTTTAAGCAAGCGAGCAGGGTTGTGATCGATCAATCCCTGCAAAGCGGCATGGTCAAGCGTCATATTGAGAAGAATAAGTCCCTTGCGGACACCTTCGGCGCTGGTCTTTCTGATCCGTATGAGATGTTCATAAATGTAGGCTCTGGACAGGTCGCAGACGCGTACTGAACCTAAACCTTTCTCCAGATGGCGGCGATATGTTCCCTCATAATCAGCCAGAGTACGCGCCCCAATGGGTTTATTGGTTTCACGGAATGCCAGCCAGTTTTTTCATAATTGTGAAAAAATCGGCATTTGTTCATTTTGCTGTTTTTCCGTTTTTCGCGCATAACGCGGATCAATACCTTGTTTAACCAGCGCCAGCGCGTCTGCATGTGCTTCACGCGCCTGAGACAATGTCATTGCAGGGTAGGAGCCTAACGTTATTTTAATCTGTTTTCCGTTGAGGTAAGGGCGGTAAATCCAGCTCTTCGTTTGACTCCCGGAACGGGATTCGACAGACAGGCCGGAACCTACTTTTGATTTGACGCTGACGGTTATCCGACTTTTTCCTTCAGGGGGAGTCAGGTTTGCGACTTGCCTGTCCTGGGTTATCAATATTGCCATTTTTGGCCTCATCTCGCGTACTTGCTGGCGTACTTGTTTAGCATTGTATAGAGCGAAATTCGATGGAACAATATAAGATGGGTTTTTTGTTTAATTATATGATTTTTAATATTTTTATGAGATTTATAGAGACGTGTAGATATGCGGAAAAATAGATGCTTTTTGGTTTCGTAATGCGAAGGTCGTAGGTTCGACTCCTATTATCGGCACCACTTAAATCAATAAGTTACACATCATTAATACCTTCCTTATTTTTTGATTGGGACAGATTTGGGACCGATGGGTTCAGGATCGAATCTATTTACCGTGCGTGTTCGGTAAGGTGATTAGGTGCGAGGTGAGCATATCGACGAACCATTTCGAGAGTTTCCTATCCGCTCATTTTTAAGTGCAAGCAGGGAAACACCGGACCAAACCAATCAGCTGTTCGAAAATGGCAAGCGGATTAATATGCCATGGCGGCTTTGAGCCGCACGCATGGGGTGTGGCAAGCCTGATGGATGTTACTGTGCTTGTGGTGGCGTCTTTGCTGGTCTGGTTGTTGGTTAATCGCGAAAATCATTATGCCAGAGGAATACCACAGGACGTTCAGGTTTTGCATAAAAAAGCCCACCATTAAGGTGGGCAAAAGGAATGATTTATATTCTCTGAGAGAAACATTACATTTCTCTTTGTCACTTCTAACATAAAAATATGGAGAAATAATGGAGCTTATATTAATTGGCGATTAGGTAACCATGTGGTTATACAAAACAATACAGTTCTTTACATTTGCCTTGTTTTATGAATACTCCTAAAGAGGTGTATAACATAATGGTACAAGCAGGGTAGATATGAATATATTTGAACAAACTCCACCAAACCGCAGACGTTATGGTCTTGCTGCATTCATTGGGCTGATTGCTGGCGTTGTTTCCGCATTTGTTAAGTGGGGGGCAGAAGTTCCATTGCCACCACGTAGTCCGGTTGATATGTTTAATGCAGCGTGTGGTCCGGAATCATTAATCAGGGCTGCAGGCCAAATTGATTGCTCCCGTAACTTTCTCAATCCTCCGTACATTTTTCTTCGGGATTGGTTGGGACTGACAGATCCAAATTCGGCTGTTTATACCTTCGCCGGGCATGTCTTTAACTGGGTTGGTGTAACGCACATAATCTTTTCGATAGTTTTTGCCGTTGGTTACTGTGTGGTCGCCGAAGTATTTCCGAAAATTAAACTTTGGCAGGGCTTACTGGCAGGTGCTTTAGCGCAACTTTTTGTTCATATGATTTCATTCCCTCTCATGGGACTTACGCCACCTCTCTTTGATCTTCCGTGGTATGAGAATGTCTCTGAAATTTTTGGACATTTAGTCTGGTTCTGGTCTATTGAAATTATTCGCAGAGATTTACGAAACAGAATTACCCATGAGCCAGATCCTGAGATCCCTTTAGGCTCAAATAGATAATGCTTTGAATGATAAAAATGGCGCAAATATAGCGCCATTTTTATAGGTTAAAAACGTTGCTTTTCATATTCTGATGCGGACAGTCAGTGATCATATCGCGCTACTTCAGGATGATGTAGATCCGGAGGACGCTACAGAAGAAGAGGCATTGTTGCTGGAAAATGGAAGAAGTTTCAGGTTTTGTTGTCCCTGAAAAACGAAGCCCCGCTATTACAGCTGGCGGGGCAATGCAATTAATTATTGTATATTTATAACGGTGTTAGCCCGTATTTAGCTCTTGCACGATTGCAAGCCTCATTGACTTCTCCGTTCTCACCAGACATGGCGAATTCTCTGCATGTGGACGATCGATTTTCATATATCGTGCAGCAGGCATTTTTGCCCGGTGTTCCTGCAAGGGCAATACATCGGGGATTTTTCTGATTAGTACCGCTCATGCATCGGTGAAAAGGGGATATTTGTTCAGTGAGCCTGGCGGGAATGGTACCGCCAGCATCGTCGGCTTCGGCCCAGTAAAAAGAGACGCGGAAAAATGCACAACAGGCACCACACGTCATGCATGGATTCAAATTGCTCATAATTCACCAGTACAGCTATAAATCGTAAAGATAACTGCGGTACGTCGTATGCAGGGACGTATCGCGGTTGGCTGGTGTACTTTCGATAGTGTGAGTATTGAATGATTTCCAGCCGTTACCGATTTTACGTCCTAATTAGTGAAGAAACCACTCGTTAGCAGGCCGCCTGGTACCTTTCCGTGTCTCCTGAACACTGTGGTGTGCATATGAGAAAGCTCATCGGTGACATTGACGATCGCTTCCACATCATTTAAACGATTTTTGAGTCTCTGAGGTGGAATTCTTCCCTCGTCCGATGGATAAGTCTTAGTCCGCCGAAGGGGGCTTAGCCGGACAGGAATCGCTAATCTTAATGAATTTGTCGTTATAGACCAGATAATGATTCCCCGGCTGACGTAACTCAGGCTGATGAACCACGTCTCCCGGACGTAGATACCAGGCATCGCCTTCCTCTTCGGTCGAATCACATCCTGGTTTAATCAGTAGCTTAAACCACGTGTTGCCGGTGTTACTTACCGTTCCTGTCACCTGATCGAAGGACCATTTAAACTGAACCTGACGTGGTCGTACTACCAGAATGGTATCCATCACCACCACCGGCTCCGTGCTGACCTCACCGCCGCTTGGGCTGCGTTTTGTCAGGTTACGAGTGGGGACCTCGCGAAATGAGACCCGGTAGTAGCGCTCGCGGTTATCCCGTGGGCCATGATAGTAAAATTTAAAATACTCGCTCTCACCAGCCTGCAACGCCAGCTGGCGGGGGGCGAAAAGTAGTTCACCATCCACCGGTCGGGTGCGCAATTCACTGCTGCCCGGGCTATCAATAGCACTGATGGCAATACGGTATATCCGTGCGCTTTTGTTGTTATTCACGACACGTTTGCTGACAAAGTCAGTCTCGGACGGCAGTGAAAAAGTCAGATTGCCGACCGAAATCGCCTGTGTCAAAGGTGCCGCCAGCATACAGACCACTGTCAGCAGGGCCTTAGTTAATGTTACGCCACGTCGCCTGAACATGAATCTCTCCTGAAGCGCTGACTTCGCCAAACCAGCCGTTATCATCTACCGTACGCAGAGAAATGGCGTTATCCATTGGAATCGAAAATTTGACTGTGGTCTTATCCATCTGCCCCACTTCGCCAGAGATATCAGTCCACGGTGTGGTCAACCACAGCGCATCGGTCATATCCCGCCAGCTATCATCGCACCCTGCATCGTAGGTTTTTGTAGCTCCGTTGCGGGTAATAAAGGAAAGCGTCGCCGGGAACGGTACTTTCGCCTTACCGTCATCGGAGCTGAAGACACAATAGGAGCGCCCGCCAATCACCTGCGCGGGTCCGGTCACCTTGATCAGCACTTCGTCGGCAGCTGTTTTACCGCTGGTGGTTACGATATAGCCGAAATCGAGTGCCGACTCGCCGCTGCCGACATATCCCTCCCGCGACGGTGTCTGAGTATATTCATCGGAGATAATACTGATGCTGAAATCACGGGGTTTGATAATCAGCGTGTTGGAGGTAGAAAATTCATACCAGCCAGACTCCGGTGATGTGGTGTTCTGAAAGCGAAAGTTGAACAGATCTTTGGTGTTGATATCGCTGATCCCGAGGTTCACCATCTGCTTAAAGAAGTTGCTCGAGAAGAACACATAGATCGAGTCTGCGCTCTTCATCTCGTTGAAGGTGTAGTAATAGGCAGTATTGCTCACCGGTTTCCATGAACTGCCATTCAGACTGAACTGCATATCGTACGCCCCGACGGCCGAGGCTAACGACGAGTTGGCGATCGCCGGGAATATATGGATTGAGGTGTTGCTGAGTCCGTTTGTTTGCAGGGTATAGTTAACCATCTTACAACTTAATCCTGAACGGCTGCCCATGGTTTGCGTCCGGCAGTCGGCGTTCCCTTCGCCCAGAGTCGGTACTCCGTCGCTGTTGATAAATACTTCCGCCAGCGAGTGGGTATTTATCAACCGCAGATTTGCTGCTTTCGTATGGGTGACGTTGCGAACATACCAGTTGCCGGAGGCCTGATCCTTACAGCGTGCGCCGCTGCTGGCGTCATAGTTCACAGAGGTCTGGCAGGCATTGATGGTCATTGTAAAGCTGCTGCCGACGGGCATTTGTTGCAGATACTGGTAAAACGCGTCTGACAACATGCCGTGCATCCACTTCGCGCCGCCGCTGGTCACCGTCGCGCCATAAAATCCACTGGCGTCGGTGGTTTGCGGCAGGATAAGACTGGTGGTCATATTACACCCTGCGTACCAGTTGATGCAGCGCAAGCCAGTTAAAGGAGATGAAACTGGTGAATTTTCCAGCCACATATCAAACTTCCAGTTGGTATAAAGGCCGGTGTTGTAACCGTTATCAATGTAGCCGAGGCTTTGCTGATAGATGGTTCCTGAACCATTGTATTTTAAACCGGTCCAGCGGTTGGCACCGGTCAGGCGCGGATCCAGCGCCCCGCCAGGAGTGACGAAAAAGTTGTCGTCTGAGTTGTTTTCGACAAACACAAACTCGCGTGCCGGAGCATCCGCCCAGGTTGTTTTGCTCACTGCCGCTCTGAGCGCGGTTGCAGGCCAGATTAGCGCAAAGATTATCATCGCTATCAGTAGGTTAACTCTCATTCTCTTCTCCTGTCTGCGTCACCGCCGCCCACGATGAGAGGCCGCTGCAGACCACATCACCGACCCAGACGGCACCGCGCGCCTGGTTGAGTTCCAGTGCCACTTCGCAGGTTTTATTGCCACTGTAGCGGAAATCGATAGTGGGGTATTTCTTATCCACGTCCATGACAAACTCGCCGTTTTCATCGGTTCGGGTTCGGCCGATATGGTTGTTAATCCGTGCGTTAGCCAGCAGTGTGCCGTCTTCCGCACGGATACGACCGGAGACGGTAACCATCTGCTTCACCTCTGGCTCAATGACAGCGACATTGCCTGGATAGAGAGTCAGATGACTTTTGCGACCGCTGACGATATCGTAACTGTCGAGTGAGTTTTTGCTGTTCTGCAACTCCACCTCATATCTTCCATAGGGAGAGAGCGGGAGATAGTTACGCTTGCCGTTAAGCGGGAAAATCCGCCCGTTGATTTTGGCGCTGATCTGACCATCGTTCTCCAGGCCAGTGTCGAATATCACCCCAGCGTTGCCATCGGTCCGCCCGCTGGCAGCGATGTTTTTACCCTGCCAGCCGACGCTGCCGTTGGCGGTCAAATTAGTATTGATGTAGCCGTCCGCCGCGCTATTGACGTTCAGCGTTCCGCTGGCGTAACGAGCGTCGAACTGTGCATACGCCCCACCGCTGAGGGTTTTGTCATCACCGGTATCGCCGGAGATGGCTCGTGACAGATTGGCACCAACAGTGCGAATGGTTCCTTCATCAAACTGTTTGCGTGCTGACAGGTTTGCCATGGTGTAGCCGTTTTGATGGGTCATCCCTGCGCTAAACCAGTTGCCCAGTGGTAGCGAGAGATCGAGAGCGATATATTTCCCTGTATTGGCGCTGCTGTCGCCGTTGTTATAGCGCTGAATACCGGCCCGCAGGCCAAGCGAACCAAAGGTACCGCTGTAGACACTTTGATAGTAATCTGCCGTGTAATAGTGGCTGTTGTAGCGGCGGTCATCATTGTAGCTGATGCTGAACGTACCCAGCTTCGACCACAGTGAGTTCAGGTTGAGTGTGCCGCCGATTGCACGGTTGTCGGCATCGCTACGTCGCAATTGATTGCCAATGCGGGTTTTTTCCTGGTTAACCCACAGCGAACTGAAGCCTCCAGGTAGAGTGGCGCTGATGCTGGCGATGTTGCTCCATGAGCTGTCACTGGCCAGCATGTTTTGCAAGTTAACGTTGATCGCCCCCCCAAGCGGAAGCGTCAGACGGGTTTCACCCACCGCCTGATTATCGTATCCATATCCCGTTGCCGCCCAGCTAAACGTACTCAGTGAGCCGGAGGTCGAGGCACCTGCCAGCCAACTCTCTTTGGCTGGTCGCGTCTTTTTCCCGTTTTCCGACCAGCGATCCATATGAAAGCTACCGCCCCATATCTGCCACGCCAGCGGTGCACCGACGCCACGCCCCCGGCTAAACAGCTTATTGACCCGCTGGGTGCGTTTGCTGATCACGCGACCGTTAACGATTACCTCAACTTCCACATCGTAAATACCGTACGGTAGACCCCGGGTATCCACTTCATGATTGCCCATGGTGAAGTTCTGAACGCTTAGTAGCCGCCCATCACGGGTGAGATGTACTTCGCCCGCCGCCGGTAAAAAGGCGATCACTGGCGTGGCCGACTGGCTGCTGTCGAAGATGGTGGAGCTGGCCTGGTTTCCCCAGGAAAGGCCGTAAATCTTCCCTGCTGAAATGGCGGTCATCGGCCCTAAGGACTGCAAGTTCCAGGTGTCGAGCATTCCACCGGCAAATCGGTGACCAGCAAAATCGCGTTCATACATCGCTTTATATAATTCACTGTCCTGTTGACCGCTACCAATCCCGTACAGTGAGCCGTCGAGCACCACGTGATGTTCGCGCAGCGCAGTAACGTTATTCAGCGACAGATAGCTGGAGGTGTTGCTCCCGCCGTTACGCAACTGGTTGTTATAGACGCCGAAGTTATAGCTCAGATTACTGCTGAGGGTGTTAACACTGGACTGCCCGATGTCTTCGCTACGTGAGCGTAGTACGGTGCCCAGCGCTTCGCGCTTGACCACCAGCTGCAGCAGCAGTTGGCGCAAGCTGAGATCCAACTGCGCGTTGTCAGTCAGGGGGATGGTAAGGGCCTCATTGAACGGGGCGTTGGCCAGAGTCATCAGCTGCTGTCGAGTTTGTTCGCTGACACTGGCGTTATCTTCACTCTCTTCCAGCTGTATTTTTCGGATGCGTAACTGTCCATCATCCAACCAGATAAAAGCGCTGCCGATTCGCTGATCGTCCTGGCGACCCTGGCTACCGGCGAGATGAATATAAAGCGGGACGCTCATGCCGTCCTGGAGCGCCTGACTGAAGGCCTGCGGAATAATCACCCCACCTATTTGCTGCGCACTTATGTCAGCAGCGCTGGCATCGGGCTGAACGAACAAAAAGACCATGCCGAAGGCAAACTGGGCTTTCAGTCCTGGGGAGAACCGTCGTAAAGGCATTGTCGTTATCCATCTGCACAGCTATCTATTTCACGGGAATGAACTTATCACCCTGCCAAAGTGCAACCCGTCCTTTGTTATCCGCCGTGTCCACGCGGGTAAAACGACGCGACTTGCCCGGCATCAGGTAGTAATTCTCTTTACACTCCTTACCATTGGCGGCTTTCAGGCAGGGGCCGTAGGCGAGGATCCGCAGCGTCGCATTTCCTGTATTTGTCAGGGAGCCGTTGGCGTACTGAAAGTGGTAGTTTGCCTGGCGGGGTGCGACGACCAGGATGGTGCCGATGCGGGCGGAGGCAGTGGCCACAGCGCTGCGGTTGGCATTATCGCGCTGCGCATCACTGAGGGCCTGATCAAACCAGACAATGCGGTAGTAGCGCTCTTTTTCATCTGCTGGTCCCTTATAGAAGAAGCGGATCACTTCGCTGGCTTGGGCGGGTAGCAGCAAGCTGGCGGGAGTGAGTAGCAACTCATCCGGCTTGTCCATTGCGATAACCTGCCCGTCGTCAAGCGGTGAAGAGAGCCGTTCGAGACGGATATTGATGAGGCGGCCACTGTCGGTACTGTTTTGGATCGTTTTGCTCAGCGTGCTGCTGTCACTGTTCATAAACGATGATATATCGCCGACATCCAGCGCCTGGGCCGGTGATATTCCGGAAAACAGCAGAGCGAGAGGCAGAAGGTGCTTTTTCATAACAATTCCGTCCAGGAATAAAGCAGGGGGGTACCCCTGCTGGTACATCAGAGAGATTAACTGGTCCAGGTAGCGTCGAACTGTACGCTAACGTCGCCGCTCCAGATGCCTTCCGGTAGAGTGCTGTAATCGGTTACTGCGGTGGTACCATTGGTGGTGCCGCTGATGATGGAGAAAGTGAAACCATCCTGTGCAGTGGTACGATTGCTGGCATTGTAACCGTTAGCCAGTGGGCTAAGGTTGCCGCCCAGTACGCCGTTGGCGGTATCGATCATCACGGTATCGCCAGTTTTTTCGACTGCCGCGCCGTTATAATCCACGCCCACATTCAGTGTGGAACCTGAGGTATCCAACTGGGTTAAGGTGTTGGTGATAAGACGTGAGGTCAGTTTAAAGGCGGTAGCCGTTGAGTCACCCTCGATAGCCACGTCAAATAGACCTTTTTGTGAGTTAAAACCTTTAATGCCTTCGGCATACTGGAACGCCAGGCTACCGAGTGGCGTCACAACCAGCTTACTGGTGGTGTTTTTTTTGGCTGTTGCTGACCAGGTCGCTACAGCCTGAGCTGTTACGTCAGCAGCCTGCGCCACACCTGTACCGGTAAACACCGTTACCAGAGCTATTGCCAGAACCTTTTTTTTCATTGCTTTTCTTCCCGAGTTGAATTGAGGACATGAAGTCCCGGTGAGTCATTTTTTAAAACTAACTTGCCTGGAGTTTACTGAACCAACTTATATAATTTTGAGTACAGCTTGGCCTCTGCATTACGCCGATGGGTATACACTGTCTTCACACTACAATTTTCAATTCTGGCAATCGATTTAGGCAGCATTCCCTGAGCCGTCATGCGGATAATTTCCATTTCCCGGTCAGTGATTTTATCTTTCTTAATATCTTTTCTCAGGAACCTGCCATTAATCACATAGGCCAGTTCTTTTCTAATATCACGACTCAGTCCAGCGTATACCACGCCCCTAATATTGCTGTTGTAATACCAATAATTTGCTAAGGCTTCTGACTTTCTGGCCGCAATCAATACGACCTGTTTCCCCTTTACCGCGGATAACCACTCATTATCACGGTTTATAAACTCAGTTAAAGAATCCGTATTGAGATTGATAAACACGAAATCTTTTCTGATTTTCTCCAGCGATAGATAAATTAATCTGTCGATATCCACAATCAGTTCAGATAGTCCTTTATAGAAGTAGGCGTCATGGGGAGACCAGATGTATTTATCAGAACGGTTTTGACATTCCATATGGTTTTTAACCTCATAGTCCCTGCTGTAATCATTTTGCCATGTCACTACTTTCCAAACCTGTAATTTTTACAGGTACATTCAGTTTTTTTAGTAAATCGGAAGTAAATAAGATACGTAGCACATATCAATATAGGTTAAACGAGATTAAGTTTTAATTATTTCGATTAGGTTTAAATTTATGTTTTTTTCCTGATGAGTGTCAATATGTGAACAGAAAATGAATTCCATGGTTAAGTCAATATTTACAAAAAATGAAAATATTGCTTTTTTGATAAGAAGAAAAAGACATTCAGTTTCATAAGGTTATTGGCAATATAACGTTCAATTCTTACTTGCATTTTATATTAGCCAGGAACTTTGCCCTGAGGTGTTAGGAATAGTCTTAATGTGTTGTGTAATGGACTAGTAAAAAAACAAGTTTAAATGATAAGAAATAGAATATAAAACTATCATAAGTCATAATTAAAGATGATTTGCCAATCAGTAAGGTGTTTTAATGGATTAACATGCCGCACAAAATGGTTATGGGTGTTCATTCCAATAAGTGATGGAAAATTAAACAGGTGTAAGTACGTCATCTGTCCGGTAAGCCCCCTAAGAGCTAAATTAAGTGAAGTTAAACGAAGACTGCCAGTTGTCACAGGAACGATGGCCTCTTTGCCAGGGCACTGCATTCAGTCATCTGTGCGCGTTACTCTAACTGGCACTCGAACGTCGGCGATGGGGTTACCGATGGATCTGGCCGTTCCTGTGGCGTAAACGTTTTTATGTCAGTACCAACAGATTTACCACATTTATCATCTTAACAGTTTGAGTGTAAATGCAGGCTGCGTCGCAAAGGGAGGAAACTGAGTGGCGTGTTCAGTCTAAAAGAGAGTTGATGCCAGCATACAGGGCGAAGCTGGTCAACAAGTCAACATTAATATAATGGAATATTCGGAGAGAAACGTCAGGCAGTTGACCTTAAATGAACAGGAAGATACATCCCCAGGAAAATTAATGCTGGTGTAATAAATACACCAACATTAATCCGGTCTGATTATTAATCAGACAAATATCGTTAATTCGTCGAATTTTAAATCAACGTTTTTTCTTACGACCCTGAACGGCCTTAAAACGTGGATTAGATTTACAAATCACATACAGCCGTCCTTTTCGCTTCACAATCTGACAGTCTGGATGGCGTTCTTTTGCGGTACGCAGAGAGTTAAGGACTTTCATCATGCCCCCTTTTTCGTGCTAACAAAACGACCAAAACGTTGGGTGAACCGTGCAACATTTCCTTCTGATGCCACTGTTCTCAGCTTCCCTGTATAGAACGGGTGCGATTTCGAAGAGACATCAATTGTTACGTACGGATACGTTACGCCATCCAGCTCAATCTCACGGTCTGTTTTGATAGTCGAGCCGATTTTAAAGTACTCATCAACGCTGGTGTCGTGGAACACCACAGTACGATACTCAGGATGGATATTGGGTTTCATCATTTTTACCTGTTATGTTATAACATAACCGTAAAGATACATGCTCATCCGGATCATTTCAACACCCAATCACTGTGACTATTTGTGGGATGTGGAATTTCCGCAACGGGGAAGTCTGGCATTGTTAGCAGCCATTGGCGACGCTCCCATAAACGCCTGGATGAGTGATTGATGATGGTTTCGCTGAGAGTATGGATTTTTCGAGAATGGAGGCTATCTCCACTTTACTGGCCGATGATTTATTGCAGCATGATTGATTACCTGACAATGTGTATTCCTCTCCCACGGATATAATAATTACTTACAAAAAAGGGAGAGGATGCATATTTTAAATATCACTGAAGTGAACAGTTTATTGCCGTTATTAATAGAAATGGAGAAATAAATAGGCGTATTCTACAATTGCGACAAAAACAACGATATTAATCAGTTTATGACTGATTTGCTGTACTTTATTCTCTTTCATTGGTACTTCCTCGCTTTAAAAAAGAGTGCACTTCGTAAGTGCCCTTATATAAATAACGAGTTTGGTCAACCAATTTTTTGACATGTATCACAAATTTGAATAGATGTATTACATCGGCTATCTTTTATTGCCCCAACGTCATTGATATATGTCGCCTGAAATCAGTTACGGGAATGAGTCTGATCTCAAGACTGGCCCAGTCCTGGCGTTGATTGGCGCTGAGGAGCATATCGCATCTCATCGTAACGTCGTATCTCCTGGGGTGTTATACAAGATATCGTTGTAGGTAACCAGGGAGAGGAATTGAGTCTATTAAACCGTCAACTATGCCGGATACATACTGGATTACACTGCAGGCACGCCTTGCGAGAGAACGTGCCGCAGTGACGGGTTAATTATCTGAAAGAATTTGCGAGGCTGTATCGGTTACTCATTGATTTGATAGTTTTACTCTCGGGAGAGTAATCGATATTTAATCCATTAACGGAAACCAGCCAGTTCCTTTCGATGCCTGAATTTGATCCCATAGTTTATCCGGAATGGTTAATTCAGGAACGCGTTGTGGATTAAGGGCTGTTTGAATTTCATGACTTCTACCTGATTCAGCTAAAGTCACCCATTCTGGATTTATCACCAGCCCTTTACCGATCGCAACAAGTGGCAGGCCAGCGGAAATTGCTTCTTGAGCCTGAGACGGTGTGCGTATTTTACCTGCGGCGATTACCGGCACTCTGCCTGCAATATGATTTAAAATCAATTCAATAGTTCGGGGACCATTTGGCGACTCAACAGGGTAGCTATCGTTAATACTGACCAGCGAGGTATGTATATACGAAATACCGGATGAAATGAGCCGATCAAGGAGTTTATAAGTATCCTCTATCCGCAGTCCCCCTGTTACAGATTCTTCAGGAGATATTCTGTAACCGATAGCAAAGGGCTTTGTCGCATATTCATAGACTACATTTTTTACTTCCTGTAATACGGCCAGCGGGAAGCGCATACGTCCTTCAAGATCTCCTCCCCATCGGTCATTACGCTGGTTAAATAGAGGGGAGAAGAAATTCTGCAGAAGGAATCCGTGCGCACCATGAAGTTCAACGCCATCAAAACCTGCTTTAATCGCCCTTTTTGTGACATCTCCGAATGCTCTAATGGTTTCCTGAATTTCGTTTTCAGTCATTTCCCTGCTTTGTACCACTCTCTTCATAAAGTCACCAGATTTTACGCTTGATGCGCTGGCACTAATAACATCGTAATTTGGCACAAGCTCCGGGATGGCTTTATTACCGGCGTGGAAAATCTGCAAAATAGCCGGAGCACCGCCACTTTTGGCTGCAGCTGCTAACTTTTCAAGGCTGTTAATGAAACGGTCGTCATACGCGGCAAATTCATGAGTAAACCCAATGCCGCTTGGCGTGACATAGGTACATCCTGTTATTACTAAACCAACATTTTGTGAGCGACGTTTATAAAATTCGAGTTCTTGCTCAGAGATGGTTCCATCAGGATTAGCTGACCAGGTTGTCATAGGAGCCATAACGATACGATTACGTAGCTTTATTTTTTCTGTCAGCATAAAAGGAGAAAACAATGATGGGTGTTTATTTGTCATAACAATACCTCAAATGTTTATCTGATTTTAATGCGTATAATCTTAATAAGTTGAGTTGCTACTTTTTGATGCTTTTTTCCTTTAATAGAATTCTTTTTGAGTAATTTTATTATTGTCGTGTAGTCAATAAAGGATAAATGTCAGGGAGATAATGAATCTCCCTGCAAGGTTATTACAAATGTGTTTTGTAAAAAGGAATTAATTTATCGAGCGCCTGTTTCACAGGTTCTGGCTTATCATACAGGTCGTAATGTGAATAACCTTCAACCACGACCAACTCTTTATGTTTTGAGGCTGCACGACCAATAATTTCGCAGCCGTCACGATAGGCACCAAAAGCGCCCACTCTATCGCCTACTACAACCATTAGTGGTTGAGTTAACAGGACTTCTGCAAGATGAAAAGCATCCCAGCCCACGGCAACAGTCTGATGTGAAAATAGCGAACGATTTACCCCATTAGGCGCACAGCCTCGTGGCGAACGATAATATTCTGTTGCTTCAAAAAGGTCTATTTCTGTTAATCCCGCTTCAAGAGCTGCTTCCGGAGAAGAAGGAAGCAAATCATCTACGCGAAGTTTTGCGCCGTTAGCTTCGTCTGTTCTTTGTTGCGCCATTGCTTCGAGTGCTCCGATAGGATTAAACGCTGTAAATCCCTCACGCATAAGACGCCCGTAGTTTGCACCTGTGACAGTACCAATGGCTTTAATCCGACGTTCTGTCATTGCGGCATTAATGGCATATCCACCTCCACCACAAATACCCAGTACACCAATACGCCCGGCATCAACGTAAGGTAAGGTGGTAAGGTAATCAACGACAATGCTGAAGTCTTTTACTCGCATTGTTGGATCTTCCAGATAACGCGGTTCTCCACCGCTGCTTCCCTGAAAACTGGCATTAAAAGCAATGACGATAAAGCCAGCTTTTGCCAGGGCGGCACCATACACACTACCCGATGTCTGTTCTTTGCAGCTTCCAATTGGATGGGCACTGATAATGGCAGGATACTTTTTTTCACTATTAAAATCGTCAGGGAAATAGATATCAGCAGCTATATCCCAGTAAGTGTGTTTTATTGAAACAGTTTTCATTTCAAGCTCCAGGGATTTGCCTAAACAGATTTAAATATCATTTCTATTATCCGCAACTGGCATTCGTGTTCATATCGCGAACGGCGTAATAGTATGACTTGTATTGGTTATCATCAATGGTCTAATATCTATCACAGTGTTAAGTTAAGGTTTACAATGATGAAAATAGAGCCTTCAATTTTGCCTTCCCTTGCCTGGTTTGCGCTGATTGTTCGTGCCGGCAGTTTTTCCAGAGCAGCCTCTGAAATGGGTATTACGCGGGCCGCATTGTCCCAGAATTTAAAATCTCTTGAGGAACGTCTTAACACCAAGCTGATATACCGTACAACCCGCAATATGTCGCTTACTGAGGAAGGACAGCATCTGTATGAAGTGCTGGTGTCGGCTTTGGGGCAAATTGATGATGCGTTGAAAGATGTCGGTGATACCCAACTTGAACCTACAGGACTGTTGAGAATAAATTCCTCCCGTGTTGCAGCAAGGATGCTTGTTGAGCCTCATATTGGCGAGTTTCTTACTCGTTACCCCAAAACAAAGATAGAACTCATTATGGATGACGGTTTATCTAACATTATTGCGGACGGCTGTGATGTGGGCATACGTCTTGAGCAAGGACTGGATGAGCATATGACTGCCATTCCTGTTTCTCCGCTTATTAAACTGGTTACTGTGGCATCGCCAGATTATTTAAAAGAACACGGTATTCCTGAAACTCCTCAGGAATTGAGTAACCATAATTGTCTTCGGTTGCGGCATAAAAGTAGCGGTGCACTCTCAGCATGGGAGTTTTCGAATGTTGTGGGGGGTAATGAAGAGTTCGAAATAGAGGTGTCAGGTAAGTATATTTCTAATGATGACGAAAGCATGATACGAATGGCGCTGAATGGAACGGGTATCATTCAACATCTGGATTTTGCAATCGCTGAACATATCAATGCGGGCAAGTTACAGCCGATTCTTGAGGATTGGGCCGTTTCATTTCCTGGATTTTATATATATGTTTCATCTCGGGTGAGAATGCCCTCTAAAGTTCGTGCTTTTATTGATTTTATGGTGGAGAAAAGAGTAAAAATAGAAAGTTAATGATGTGTGTCAGAATATCGGTAAGAAGAATGGCGCAATCGTGAGAATACGTTTATTCATAATAAATCTCCTGAAAGTTTAGAATTATTTTCGATACAGCCAGATTATCATTGTTACTAATAATGTGGTTAAAATAATAGCATCTATGCCCCCCTTCATGAGTGTCTGTGAAGAGGATGCTTCTACAAGGAAATCGCCAATGCTCAAAGAAAACTTCAACGAACTGCAAATCTTTCTTGTGGTGGCAAGAGAGCGAAGTTTTACCAAAGCAGCGGGCAAACTCGGCGTCTCTCAGTCTGCACTTAGCCATGCAATGAAGGCTCTGGAGGAAAGGCTCAATATCCGCCTCCTGACACGGACTACCCGCAGTGTGGCTCCCACAGAAGCGGGGGAGAGAATCATTGCCTGCCTTGAACCGCGTATTGACGAGCTTGAACAGGAACTGGAATCACTTATTCAATTGAACGGCACGCCCTCCGGGAATATTCGGTTATCTGCCGGGGAACATGCCGCGCGAAGTCTGGTCTGGCCGAAGCTAAAACCTTTTCTCAGAGAGTATCCCGAAATCAATGTCGAACTGGTGGTGGATAACGGTTTTGTCGATATTGTTGAAGGCCGTTTTGATGCCGGGATACGACTGGGTGAAAATGTTGATAAAGATATGGTTGCAGTCAGGATTGGACCAGATATGCGGATGGCTGTGGTGGGAGCTCCGGCGTATTTTGCTGCAAACCCTGCGCCTGAAACGCCTCATGAGCTACAAAATCATCGCTGCATCAACATGCGTTTGCCAACTGCCGGTGGGCTTTACCACTGGGAGTTCGAGCGAGAAGGGAAACCGCTTCGCGTTAAGGTTGATGGGCAACTGACGTGTAGTCCATTGCCAGAAAGAATTGATGCCGCGTTATCAGGGTTTGGGATCGCTTGTGTCCCTGAAGACATGGTTCAGGAGTATATAAAGTCAGGCAAGCTTATTCAGGTGTTACAGGAGTGGTGTCCAACTTTTCCTGGGTATTATCTTTACTACCCCAGCCGCAAGCAGCATCCGCCAGCTTTTGCGCTGTTGATCGATGCGCTTCGCTACACCGAATAACGGGTCCTTTATCCTGGACCCGTTTGGGTATTAGCGGCCTACGCGTGCCTGATGTTCAGGCGAGTAACGTTCACCGACGATTTTAATTGTTTCCAGCGCCTCGGTTATCTGCTGCGTATCTTTCTGCGAAAGAACAATGTCAGCAGCGGCCAGGTTTTCTTCCAGCCGGTTCAGTTTAGTGGTGCCAGGGATGGGAACAATCCACGGCTTTTGTGCTAATAGCCATGCCAGTGCGATTTGTGCAGACGTTACCCCTTTATCTGCAGCCAGTTCACCTAACAAGGTGACCAGTTTTTCATTGGCTTCAATGGCTTGTGCTGCGAAACGCGGTACGGTGCTGCGGTAATCATCTTTGCCGAAAGTGGTTCCCGGCTTAATCGCCCCTGTCAGGAAACCTTTACCTAGTGGGCTGAAGGGGACAAAACCAATTCCCAGTTCCTCCAGCAACGGCAGAATTTCCTGTTCAGGCTCACGCCACCACATGGAATATTCGCTTTGCAGGGCGGTGACAGGTTGTACCGCATGTGCACGACGAATGGTTTGTGCTCCTGCTTCAGACAGGCCGAAATGTTTGACCTTACCTTCTGCGATGAGGTCTTTCACCGTTCCTGCAACATCTTCAATAGGAACATCTGGATCAACACGGTGTTGATACAGCAGGTCAATAACATCTGTTTTCAGACGACGTAATGATCCTTCAACGGCTTCACGGATATGTTCCGGACGGCTGTTTAAAATCTGCTGCTTATTATCATCGCCGAAGGTAAAACCGAATTTAGTGGCAATTACCACGCGGTCACGAAACGGTTTTAAGGCTTCGCCGACCACTTCTTCATTCAGATACGGACCATACACTTCGGCGGTATCGAAGAAGGTGACACCACGTTCAACCGCAGCACGAATAAGTTCGATAGCCTGACGGGTATCGGTCGCCGGGCCGTAGCCGTGGCTTAAGCCCATGCAACCGAGCCCAAGGGCGGAGACTTCGAGTCCGGATTTACCCAGATAACGTTTTTGCATTGAATGAATACCTCTTTTATCGCGGCTTAAACATCAAGTTTGCGGCCAGTCAGCCATTCCACCATTGCGGGATCGCGGTGAGAGAAGAACGCGCTGGTTGCGGTATCCAGGGCGGTAATTTGCAGCATATCTTCAGGGCTGAGTTCAAAATCGAGAATGTTGATGTTCTCTTCCATGCGTTCTTTTCGCACTGATTTTGCCAGTGAAACAATGCCTCGTTGGTAGATCCAGCGCAGAACAACCTGGCCCACGCTTTTGCCATACTTCTCGCCAATTGCCGTGAGAACAGGATGCTGGAACAGACCATTTTTCCCTTCCGCAAACGGTGCCCAGGCTTCTGGCTGAATGCCACGACTTTGCATCCAGGGAACGGCCTGTAGCTGCTGATTGAAAGGGTTAACTTCAACCTGGTTTACCGCCGGAACGACGTTATTAAAAGCGATAAGGTCTGCCAGTCGGTCAGGATGGAAGTTACTGACGCCAATAGCGCGAATTTTACCGGCCTGTTGCAGCTCTTCCATGGCACGCCAGGCTCCGTGGACATCGCCATATGGCTGGTGAATCAAGTACAGGTCAACGTAATCAAGTTGCAGTCGATTCAGAGAGCGTTCGAACTGGGCTTTGGCCCCTTCGTAACTGGTATCCTGCAACCAGAGTTTCGTGGTGACAAAGAGTTCGTTACGGGCGATACCGCTTTGTTTCAGTGCGTTCCCGACCTGGATTTCATTTTGATAAGAGGCGGCGGTGTCAATCAGTCGATAACCGCTGTTAATAGCGTCAATGACCGCTCTTTCGCATTCGGCGGCATCGGTCATCTGAAATACACCAAAGCCCAACAGGGGCATTTCAATACCGTTGTTCAGTTTTACTTTTTGCATGGTGTTATCCTTCCGTTATCGTTCATGAGAAGCATAACGTAAAGGGAAGAGCTCGATTAGACGGCAGGATTTGTCAGGGGTTATGAACAAAATTCATAAATCTGTTTGAGGGTTGAGATTAGTCGTGCAAGTTCGATATCCCCGGAATTTACAGTCCGATGAATAAAAATGAATGTCCATAAAAAATATATTGGTTTATCCCGGCGTATATACTTACTTCGACGTACTCCCAATAGCAGTTAATTAAAGACGGGTCATTATTATTCACTCTGGATAATGAATTATTCACTGCCCGCAGAGTAAGAAATATAACTTAAGTATCTATTTAATGACTTGCACAAAAAGCTAAATTTTTACCCATAAATAAAAATATAATCCCGCGCCCAACCACCTGATGAGTGGCTACAGACACTGGATATATTAGGTGGCGGTGTACTTTCTTACATAAAGGTATTTCCTTTTCTGTGGAAAAGGAAACCGGGAAATCCCCGGTTTTTCTGACAAGCAGACGCCATTATTTGTGTCTGCCTATGTTCGTTAATTCGTTCATCAGGAAATTATCTCAATGTCACGTTATAAAACAGACAATAAACAGCCACGATTTCGTTATTCAGTTCTGGCCCGCTGCGTGGCGTGGGCAAATATCTCTGTTCAGGTTCTTTTTCCACTCGCAGTCACCTTTACGCCAGTAATGGCAGCACGTGCGCAGCATGCGGTTCAGCCACGGTTGAGCATGGAAAATACTACGGTAACTGCTAATAATAACGTGGAGAAAAATGTCGCGTCGCTTGCCGCTAATGCCGGGACATTTTTAAGCAGTCAGCCAGATAGCGATGCGACACGTAACTTTATTACCGGAATGGCCACCGCTAAAGCTAACCAGGAAATTCAGGAGTGGCTCGGGAAATACGGTACTGCGCGCGTCAAACTGAATGTCGATAAAAATTTCTCGCTGAAGGACTCTTCGCTGGAAATGCTTTATCCGATTTATGATACACCGACAAATATGTTGTTCACTCAGGGGGCAATACATCGTACCGACGATCGTACTCAGTCAAATATTGGTTTTGGCTGGCGTCATTTTTCAGAAAATGACTGGATGGCGGGGGTGAATACTTTTATCGATCATGATTTATCCCGTAGTCATACCCGCATTGGTGTTGGTGCGGAATACTGGCGTGATTATTTGAAACTGAGCGCCAATGGTTATATCCGGGCTTCTGGCTGGAAAAAATCGCCGGATGTTGAGGATTATCAGGAACGCCCGGCGAATGGCTGGGATATTCGTGCTGAGGGCTATTTACCTGCCTGGCCGCAGCTTGGCGCAAGCCTCATGTATGAACAGTATTATGGCGATGAAGTCGGGCTGTTTGGTAAAGATAAACGCCAGAAAGATCCACATGCGATTACCGCTGAAGTGAATTACACGCCAGTGCCTCTTCTGACCCTGAGTGCCGGGCATAAGCAGGGCAAGAGTGGTGAGAATGACACTCGCTTTGGCCTGGAAGTTAATTATCGGATTGGCGAACCTCTGGAAAAACAACTCGATACAGACAGCATTCGCGAGCGTCGAATGCTGGCAGGCAGCCGCTATGACCTGGTTGAGCGTAATAACAATATCGTTCTTGAGTATCGCAAATCTGAAGTGATCCGTATTGCTCTGCCTGAGCGTATTGAAGGCAAGGGCGGCCAGACGGTTTCCCTGGGGCTTGTGGTCAGCAAAGCAACTCACGGTCTGAAAAATGTGCAATGGGAAGCGCCGTCTTTGCTGGCCGCAGGCGGAAAAATTACGGGGCAGGGCAATCAGTGGCAAGTGACGCTCCCGGCTTATCAGGCAGGCAAAGACAATTATTATGCGATTTCAGCGATTGCCTACGATAACAAAGGCAATGCCTCGAAACGTGTGCAGACAGAAGTGGTTATTAGCGGAGCTGGTATGAGCGCCGATCGTACGGCGTTAACGCTTGACGGTCAGAGCCGTATTCAAATGCTTGCTAACGGTAATGAGCAAAAGCCGCTGGTGCTGTCTCTGCGCGACGCCGAGGGTCAGCCAGTCACGGGCATGAAAGATCAGATCAAGACTGAACTAACCTTCAAACCGGCTGGAAATATTGTGACTCGTACCCTGAAGGCCACTAAATCACAGGCAAAGCCAACACTGGGTGAGTTCACCGAAACTGAATCAGGGGTGTATCAGTCTGTCTTTACTACCGGAACGCAGTCAGGTGAGGCAACGATTACTGTTAGCGTTGATGACATGAGCAAAACTGTCACTGCAGAACTGCGGGCCACGATGATGGATGTGGCAAACTCCACCCTGAGCGCTAACGAGCCGTCAGGTGATGTGGTTGCTGATGGTCAGCAAGCCTACACGCTGACACTGACAGCGGTGGACTCCGAGGGTAATCCGGTGACGGGAGAAGCCAGCCGCCTGCGACTTGTTCCGCAAGACACTAATGGTGTAACCGTTGGTGCCATTTCGGAAATAAAACCAGGGGTTTACAGCGCCACGGTTTCTTCGACCCGTGCCGGGAACGTTGTTGTGCGTGCCTTCAGCGAGCAGTATCAGCTGGGCACGTTACAACAAACGCTGAAGTTTGTTGCCGGGCCGCTTGATGCAGCACATTCGTCCATCACCCTGAATCCTGATAAACCGGTGGTTGGCGGTACAGTTACGGCAATCTGGACGGCAAAAGATGCTAATGACAACCCTGTAACTGGCCTCAATCCGGATGCACCGTCATTATCGGGCGCAGCTGCTGCTGGTTCTACGGCATCAGGCTGGACGGATAATGGCGACGGGACCTGGACTGCGCAGATTTCTCTCGGCACTACGGCGGGTGAATTAGACGTTATGCCGAAGCTCAATGGGCAGGACGCGGCAGCGAATGCGGCAAAAGTAACCGTGGTGGCTGATGCATTATCTTCAAACCAGTCGAAAGTCTCTGTCGCAGAAGATCACGTAAAAGCCGGTGAAAGCACAACCGTAACGCTGGTGGCGAAAGATGCGCATGGCAACGCTATCAGTGGTCTTTCGTTGTCGGCAAGTTTGACGGGGACCGCCTCTGAAGGGGCGACCGTTTCCAGTTGGACCGAAAAAGGTGACGGTTCCTATGTTGCTACGTTAACTACAGGCGGAAAGACGGGCGAGCTTCGTGTCATGCCGCTCTTCAACGGCCAGCCTGCAGCCACCGAAGCCGCGCAGCTGACTGTTATTGCCGGAGAGATGTCATCAGCGAACTCTACGCTTGTTGCGGACAATAAAACTCCAACGGTTAAAACGACGACGGAACTCACCTTCACCGTGAAGGATGCGTACGGGAATCCGGTCACCGGGCTGAAGCCAGATGCACCAGTGTTTAGTGGTGCCGCCAGCACGGGGAGTGAGCGTCCTTCAGCAGGAAACTGGACAGAGAAAGGTAATGGGGTCTACGTGTCGACCTTAACGCTGGGATCTGCCGCGGGTCAGTTGTCTGTGATGCCGCGAGTGAACGGCCAAAATGCCGTTGCTCAGCCACTGGTGCTGAATGTTGCAGGTGACGCATCTAAGGCTGAGATTCGTGATATGACAGTGAAGGTTAATAACCAACTGGCTAATGGACAGTCTGCTAACCAGATAACCCTGACCGTCGTGGACAGCTATGGTAACCCGTTGCAGGGGCAAGAAGTTACGCTGACTTTACCGCAGGGTGTGACCAGCAAGACGGGGAATACAGTAACAACCAATGCGGCAGGGAAAGTGGACATTGAGCTTATGTCAACGGTTGCGGGAGAACACAATATTTCCGCTTCGGTGAATGGTGCTCAGAAGACGGTCACGGTGAAATTCAACGCGGATGCCAGCACCGGTCAGGCAAACCTGCAGGTAGACACCGCCGTTCAAAAAGTGGCAAACGGCAAAGATGCCTTTACGCTGACGGCGAACGTTGAGGATAAAAATGGTAACCCTGTTCCAGGGAGCCTGGTGACCTTTAATCTGCCCCGGGGTGTCAAGCCGCTTACAGGCGATAATGTGTGGGTGAAAGCCAACGATGAGGGGAAAGCGGAGTTGCAGGTGGTTTCCGTGACTGCCGGAACCTATGAGATCACGGCGTCAGCAGGAAATGACCAGCCTTCGAATGCGCAGTCTGTAACGTTTGTGGCCGATAAGACTACGGCGACCATCTCCAGTATTGAGGTGATTGGCAACCGTGCAGTGGCGGACGGCAAAACCAAACAGACGTATAAAGTTACGGTGACTGATGCCAATAACAACCTGCTGAAAGATAGCGAAGTGACGCTGACTGCCAGCCCGGAAAATTTAGTTCTGACTCCCAATGGGACGGCGACAACGAATGAGCAAGGGCAGGCTATTTTCACCGCCACGACCACTGTCGCAGCGACATATACACTCACGGCGAAAGTGGAACAGGCCGACGGTCAGGAATCGACGAAAACTGCCGAATCTAAATTCGTCGCGGATGATAAAAACGCGGAGCTCGCCGCAACATCTGATGTGCATTCTCTGGTGGCGGATGGGGTAACGACAGCAACACTGACGGTAACCCTGTTCTCGGCAAACAACCCGGTAGGAGGAACCATGTGGGTCGACATTGAGGCTCCGGAAGGGGTGACAGAGGCGGATTATCAGTTCCTGCCGTCGAAAAATGACCATTTCGCGAGCGGGAAAATCACGCGTACATTTAGTACCAACAAGCCAGGTACATACACATTCACATTCAACTCTTTGACATATGGAGGGTATGAAATGAAACCCGTGACTGTGACAATTAACGCCGTTCCTGCAGATACTGAAGGTGCTGAGGAGAAATAAAAACGACGATGTAATAAATAATAATGGCGTTGACATGCGCAGCGCCATTATTTACTGAATACCTACCCTGGCACCGATTAGACGGTGGCAGGGTAGGGTAAATCTTATGTGATGGAGTTACAGGCTAAACCGGGCGAACGGGGATAAAAATTTCGCAAACAATGTTATTGCTATCAATTTCGACGAAGTTTTCATTGTAATAAAATCGCTCAATATCACTGCCGTTCACTCTGGCTAACCCCCTGGCAGGTAATTCCATCAGATAGAGGTTTCGCGCCCATTCAGGGTAGTGCTCCCACTCACCTTCATAGCGGAAAGAGGCATACAGTCCTCGGTTAATTGTCCACTCTTTCGGCATCTCTGAATCGGTTTGTTTGCATACCGTACCGGCAAAAGTTTCAACTGTGAGCAAATCGACCGATTTTGTTGATGGTTCGAACGTGGAGACGAAATAGATATCCGTCTTAAAATTCTTCATACATCTGACTAAATGATGACGTCGCAGTTTGACTTCTTCATCCGGTAATTTATTCGACACTTCAATATCATATTTAAATGAATTGCCAAAAATAGGTGTCTCAGGAAAGTTGACTAATCTACACTCCGTCTTTTGCTGTTGACGTATTAAAAAAGAAGGGAAGATATTTGCGAGATCCCAATAATCACGGTGGCGGTATTCACGGGGAGAGCAGCCGAATAACTTTTTAAATTCGCGGCTGAATGACTGCTGTGAATCAAAATGCAAAGAGAGTGCAATATCAAGCATAGATTTCGCGGAGAGCCGGACAAGAATGGCGGCACGACAAAGCCTTCGTTTGCGAATGTATTCTCCCAAAGGCACATGCATGAAATTTCGGAACAGAAGCTGGATGTTGCGTCTGCTGTAGCCAGATTTCTGTGCGATATCTTCGATTGAAATAGGGTGCTCAAGATTGCACTCAATCCACTCCAGGAGCTGCTGTAGAATCTTCTGCCTGATCATCACATACTCCGTTAATTCTTTGTCATATCGCACATTTTCGTTATGTCCTGGGCCCTAAGTGTATCAAAAACAGCAAGTCCCAAGGCAAAAGCACTGATAGCGTCTGCTTCATTGCCCCAAAAATAGAGAGGTTTCAGTCCTACATTATTAATGAATTTTTTGCATAAGTGATATCAAAATCCACATACTAATTTGAGGTTACGTTTTAACGTAGACTCATTGTTCATACCTAATGGAGGGACTGACAGTGGAATTTTCCGTATTAAGTAACAATCTGAAAATGCCGATGATGGGATTTGGTGTTTTTCAGGTTACCGATAAAGACGTGTGCAAACAGTCAGTGTTGAATGCTATCCGCACGGGTTATCGACTCATCGACACTGCAGCGGTATACGGTAATGAAGATGCCGTCGGTGAAGCCGTTCGTGAAGCCATATCTGAAGGTTTATGTACCCGAGAAGAGTTATTTATAACGTCTAAATTGTGGGTGCAGGATATGTTGAATCAGGATATTGCAGCAGCAGGTATTGAAGCATCATTAAAAAAATCGGGGCTAGAATACTTCGATCTCTATTTATTGCACCAGGCCATGCGCGATTATTTTAGTGCGTGGCGTGCACTCGAAGATGCCTATGAAGAGGGCAAATTAAAAGCGATTGGGGTTTCCAATTTCTACCCTCATGTTCTGGCGAACTTTTGTGAAACGGTAAGAGTTAAACCGATGGTCAACCAGGTCGAGTTGCATCCCTATTTTGCCCAACCAGAGGCGCTGGCAACCATGAAGTATTATAACGTGCAGCCTGAAGCATGGGCTCCGTTAGGTGGTGGACGACATAAACCCTTTGAAAATAATCTGCTTCAGAGTATTGCAGATGCCCATCAAAAATCGATTTCTCAGGTCATTCTGCGTTGGAATATTCAACGGGGAGTGGTCGTTATTCCGAAATCGACACATCAACAGCGTATCGAAGAAAATTTTGCTATCTGGGATTTCTCACTGACAGAGAAAGAAATGGCGCAAATTAGTTCGCTAGATTTGGGTTATGTTGGGGAATCGGTAAAACATTTTAATCCTGAGTTTGTTCGTGGTTGTCTTGCTGTAAAAATACATGATTGATATTAATCACTTATTTTACCTGAGACGACAAAAATTTTTTAACAGGGGAGTGATATTGATCGTCACTCTGTCATATCTCCGGTAATATGGCGTCAGGCTTCATCAACAGAAAGGGGGCCTGACGCCTGAAAAAGTGAACAACAGACAGTGTTCGGATTATCAATATTCAGTTTTTAACGTTGAACTGGATTCATTACTGCGTTGTTTAAGAATATCCCGTGCCGAATCTGCCATTATCATGACAGCACCTGCCAGCATCAGAGTATCTTTCAATACCAGACGACCAGCACCGGATAAATAAGGGAAACCATGATGAGCATCACCCAATGCGGGTACCCATGCCTCCGGAGTGGTGATTAAAAATGAGAGTGTTACCAGCGGCGTGGTAAATGCCATCAGCCCACCCAATAAACCTAACCAGCGATTGACAGGATTAGCCAAAACCAGCAGAGCAATAATCACCTCCACGACGCCAAGACCGTTGGAAAAACCATAGGTATTATTAGCCGTTTGCCATGCTCTTGCTTCTGGTTTGTATTCGCCTTCGTGAGTCAGATACTGTTTATAGTCTTCCGGGTGTTCATAAAAGAACGACATTAGTGGACTGTTTGCGACGAATGGTGTAATGCTGTCTGCCTCGTAAGGGACAAACTTTAATAACCCAATCCACATAAAAACAATCGCAATGCTCAGACGAATCAATGTCAGGCCAATTTTATCTCCCCGACTTAACAGGTGCAGGTATCTTTCCATTGTAAACATCCTTATTTATACAATACTGCTGTTGCGGTTGAATTATTATCAATTCGCATCGATGTAACTTTCCAGGATGAAGCATTATATTTTCTGGCCATATCAGCAATGGCATTCTCAAGAACTGTCGGTGATGCTGATACTGATGAGACGCTGATATGTTTCAGAATTATTTTATCATCTGCATTGGTGGAAAATGCCATAACGCCAGATAATAGTGTTGCAAATAAAACAGATTTTTTAAACATATAAAATACCATCAATGAAGTGATTAAGAATTTATAAAGTAACAGGGAATTAATAAGATTCTTTTCTCTGAGACGCCAGAATATTTGTTCTGGCGTCTGATTTTGAGTTTATTTGACTAATGAAAATAGATCATTGAGTGATTCGCTCATCGACGGATGAGTAAATATCTGATCGCGTAATATGCTATAAGGCAGCCCGGCATCCATCACCATTTTCACTATATTGATCATCTCGTGGGAGTCAACACACAGCAGTGATGCCCCTAATATACGTTGGGTTTTATTATCAACAATCGCTTTTAATACCCCACGAGTATCATTCATCACTCTGGCACGCGGAATTGCAGCTACAGGCAATGTCACCACCTGAATATCAGCACCACTCTCTCTGGCCTGTTCTTCTGTCATACCAACCCTGGACAGTGGCGGTGTCATGAATACGGAATAAGGCACATTTTTCCGATCATCAGTACTACGTCTGCCTTCTCCCAGCAACTCATCACGCACAATGCGGTAATCATCCAGTGAAATATAAGTAAATTGCAGCCCGCCGGTAACATCTCCCATCGCCCAAATATTGTCTGCGGTGGTATGTAATTGCTTGTCAACGACAATTGCCCCGCGTTCGTTTACTGCGATACCTGCATTTTCTGGATGTAACGAAGCGGTAGCCGGTTGACGACCGGAAGCTATTAACAGTGCATCCACCGCCAGTTGGGCGTGTTCGCTATGCACTTGCACTTGATTTTCATGGTGACTGATTCGCTCCACATGGGCATTGAGGATTATATCGACGCCCTGATCGCGTAAAATCGTCGCGATATTATCAGCAATATCCCGATCTTCCCGAGGCAAAAACAGCGAAGCTGCCTCTAAAATGGTTACTTTGCTGCCAAAATTAGCGAACATAGAGGCGAACTCAACGCCAATATATCCGCCGCCCAAAATACCTAAATGCCCAGGCAATTCTTTTAGATTAAGTAATCCGGTGCTGTCATATACTCCTGGCGTGGTGGTAATTCCAGGAATTGGCGGAACCACGGTTTGTGCACCGGTATTAATAAAAATTTTCTCGCCATGAATTTCCAGATTTCCCTCAGGCCGATGAACACGCAGGCTATGATTATTGATAAACTCCGCCTGGCCGTCGATCACGTCGATATTGGGCATATCCGCAAGATTATGAAAATTCTTATTACGTAAAAAATTAACCACTTCATTTTTACGCTGTATGGCACGGACAAAATCTGTGTGCTGCTGTGCGTCATGAACCAATGTTTTGGTTGGGATACAGCCGATATTAATACAGGTCCCGCCATACATTGCATTTGATTGTTCGATGAGAGCCACACGCCAACCTGCTTTTGCCAGCGTGACGGCTAATGTTTTTCCAGCCTTGCCAAAACCAATAATAACTGCCTGATATTTATTCATGATGATTTCCTGTCGAAACGCGTTCATTTGACATCATGACTATAGACGCAAAAGAGCAAATAACATTTCTTCACAACGCTTGATATTTTGTCTTATCGTCTGGTATTTTCTTTTTCTTAATCAGAATCACAAAACAAAAATCATGATTAACTATTTGATGGTATTAGATTAATTATTGACTAAGATTGTTGGTGTTTGTAATCCAAAAACCACTCAGGAGTCTGATATGGATGCTCTTAGCCGTTTGTTGATGCTTAACGCTCCACAAGGAACGATCGATAAGAATTGCGTGTTAGGAAGTGACTGGCAACTTCCACATGGTGCCGGGGAGTTGTCGGTTATTCGTTGGCATGCGTTAACGCAAGGAGCGGCGAAGCTGGAAATGCCGACGGGAGAGATTTTTACATTACGCCCGGGAAATGTGGTCCTGCTACCACAAAATTCAGCTCATCGCCTGAGTCATGTCGATAATGAATCGACCTGTATTGTCTGTGGAACTCTTCGGCTGCAACATTCGGCGCGTTATTTTTTAACGTCTTTGCCGGAAACGCTGTTTGTAGCACCAGTGAACCATAGCGTGGAATATAACTGGCTGAGGGAGGCGATCCCGTTTTTACAACAGGAATCCAGATCGGCAATGCCGGGAGTGGATGCTCTGTGTAGCCAGATCTGCGCTACATTCTTTACCCTCGCGGTGCGTGAGTGGATTGCACAGGTTAATACAGAGAAAAACATTCTCAGTTTGCTTCTGCATCCACGTCTTGGTGCGGTAATACAGCAAATGATGGAAATGCCTGGACACGCCTGGACCGTCGAATCGCTGGCCAGCATCGCCCACATGTCCCGGGCAAGTTTTGCCCAGCTTTTCCGTGATGTTTCCGGAACCACGCCGCTGGCTGTATTAACAAAGTTGCGTCTACAAATAGCGGCCCAGATGTTTTCCCGGGAAATGCTCCCTGTTGTGGTGATCGCTGAGTCAGTAGGCTATGCCAGTGAATCATCTTTTCACAAGGCGTTTGTCCGCGAGTTTGGTTGTACTCCGGGAGAATATCGGGAAAGGGTGAGACAGCTTGCACCCTGAATAAAACCGCCAGAAATCAGGGCAAAGATAATCCGCATTCCGGGAGTTGTGAGCCTTTCAACTATTTCTATTTCTAACGGTGGTTTTGGGTTTTATATATTTTTTTGATGGACTCTAGCTCAGTTTTTAAATAAAAATGCAAACTAAATTGCTTCAATTAAATAAAATCCCGACTATTACTTGATGCGTGATTATTGTCGGTGATTTTTTTGTACACCATCAGTGTATATCTCAATAACCCCTGAATAAGTAGCTCTGAATAGGTATAAGGGATGTAGCCTTTTTAAATGGATTTCTTATGCCAAAAATGATCGTCGATTTCCCTATAAAATGTGAGCGATGCCGAAAGAAATAAAATTAGTTATTGCATTTGAAGTTTAGATGAAAGATTATCATTTGTCATACAAATGAGAGGTGGTATGTTGCTAGCCAATTAAAAAAGAACGCCATATTTATTGATGATTGATCCCCCGGAAGGAGGGAACCATCGGGCATAAATGGGCATGAAGTAATGGAGTATTAGTTGTGAATGTCAATTTCTTTGTCACCTGTATTGGTGACGCCCTGAAATCAAGAATGGCACGAGACTCCGTGCTGCTACTGGAAAAACTCGGCTGTCGCGTAAATTTCCCGGAGAAACAGGGATGCTGCGGTCAGCCTGCGATCAATAGTGGTTATATCAAAGAAGCGATTCCAGGGATGAAAAATCTGATCGCCGCACTGGAGGATAACGACGATCCCATTATTTCACCGGCTGGCTCTTGCACCTATGCCGTAAAAAGTTACCCGACGTATCTGGCGGATGAACCTGAATGGGCATCACGTGCCGAAAAGGTTGCCGCGCGTATGCAGGATCTCACCTCTTTTATTGTTAATACATTAGGGGTAGTCGATGTAGGTGCCAGTTTGCAAGGGAGAGCGGTGTATCACCCATCTTGTAGCCTGGCCCGTAAGCTGGGGGTGAAGGACGAACCACTTACGCTGCTGAAAAATGTGCGTGGACTGGAGCTGTTGACCTTTGCTGAACAGGATACCTGCTGCGGATTTGGCGGCACGTTCTCGGTCAAAATGGCCGAAATATCCGGCGAGATGGTGAAAGAAAAGGTTGCGCACCTGATGGAAGTCCGCCCTGAGTATTTAATTGGTGCTGACGTGAGTTGCCTGCTGAACATCAGTGGACGATTACAACGGGAAGGGCAGAAAGTCAAAGTGATGCATATTGCTGAAGTGCTGATGAGCCGCTGAGGATATAAAGATGTCGATCAAAACCAGTAATACAGATTTTAAGACACGCATCCGTCAGCAAATTGAAGATCCGATCATGCGCAAAGCGGTGGCAAACGCGCAGCAGCGTATTGGGGCAAATCGGCAAAAAATGGTCGATGAATTGGGGCACTGGGAGGAGTGGCGCGATCGGGCCGCCCAGATACGTGATCATGTTCTGAGTAATCTCGACGCTTATCTGTACCAGCTCTCAGAAAAAGTGACACAAAACGGCGGTCACGTCTATTTTGCAAAAACCAAAGAAGACGCCACCCGCTACATTTTACAGGTTGCCCAACGCAAAAATGCCCGGAAGGTAGTGAAATCTAAATCGATGGTGACCGAAGAGATTGGTGTCAATCATGTGTTGCAGGATGCCGGGATTCAGGTGATTGAAACCGATCTGGGTGAATATATTCTCCAGCTGGATCAAGATCCGCCCTCTCATGTTGTGGTCCCGGCAATTCATAAAGATCGCCATCAGATCCGTCGAGTGCTACACGAACGTCTGGGCTATGAGGGGCCGGAAACGCCTGAAGCGATGACCTTATTCATTCGGCAAAAAATCCGCGAAGATTTCCTCAGTGCTGAAATAGGTATTACCGGCTGTAATTTCGCGGTGGCAGAGACCGGTTCGGTATGCCTGGTGACCAATGAAGGTAATGCGCGAATGTGTACCACGCTGCCTAAAACGCATATTGCAGTGATGGGAATGGAGCGTATTGCTCCCACGTTTGCAGAGGTAGATGTATTGATCACCATGCTGGCGCGCAGTGCCGTTGGTGCACGTTTGACGGGATACAACACCTGGCTGACAGGACCACGCGAAGCGGGGCACGTTGATGGTCCTGAAGAGTTTCATCTGGTTATTGTCGATAACGGGCGTTCTGAGGTGCTGGCCTCTGAATTTCGGGATGTGCTGCGCTGTATTCGTTGCGGGGCTTGTATGAATACTTGTCCGGCATATCGCCATATTGGCGGTCATGGATATGGCTCTATTTATCCAGGGCCAATTGGTGCGGTGATTTCCCCGTTACTTGGCGGCTATAAAGATTTTAAAGATTTACCCTACGCCTGCTCTTTATGCACCGCTTGTGACAGCGTGTGTCCGGTGCGTATTCCGCTGTCAAAACTGATTTTGCGTCATCGTCGGGTGATGGCTGAAAAAGGGATCACCGCAAAAGCAGAGCAACGGGCGATAAAAATGTTCGCTTATGCCAATAGTCATCCAGGATTGTGGAAAGTTGGGATGATGGCTGGTGCTCATGCGGCAAGCTGGTTTATCAATGGCGGCAAAACACCACTCAAATTTGGCGCGATTAGCGACTGGATGGAAGCACGCGATCTTCCTGAAGCTGACGGAGAGAGTTTCCGTAGTTGGTTTAAGAAACATCAGGCGCAGGAGAATAAGAATGGATAATCGGAGCGAATTTTTGAATAACGTTGCTCAGGCACTGGGTCGCCCGCTGCGACTTGAACCGCAAGCAGAAGATGCGCCGCTTAACAACTATGCTAACGAGCGGCTTACCCAACTTACCCAACAACAGCGCTGTGACGCGTTTATCCAGTTTGCCAGCGATGTTATGTTGACGCGCTGTGAACTGACCAGCGAGGCGAAGGCGGCAGAAGCTGCAATACGTCTGTGTAAAGAGCTGGGAGATCAGTCGGTCGTGATTAGCGGTGACACGAGGCTGGAGGAATTGGGGATTAGCGAACGTTTGCAGCAGGAATGCAATGCCGTTGTTTGGGATCCGGCGAAAGGTATTGAGAACATATCACAAGCAGAGCAGGCTATAGTGGGCGTCGTATATGCTGAATATGGTTTAACCGAATCGGGAGGCGTGGTTCTTTTTTCCGCCGCCGGGCGCGGGCGTTCATTGAGCCTGCTCCCGGAATCTTCTCTTTTTATCCTGCGTAAAAGCACAATCCTGCCGCGTGTAGCGCAACTTGCAGAAAAATTGCATCAGAAAGCGCAGGCCGGTGAACGAATGCCGTCATGTATTAACATCATCAGTGGTCCCAGTTCAACGGCGGACATTGAGCTTATCAAAGTCGTCGGGGTTCATGGTCCGGTGAAAGCGGTGTATCTGATTATTGAGGATTGCTGAGAGAGATATGTAGTCTGGACATAAACCTGAAGGCGGTATACGAGGTTGTGAATAGCGTTAAGGACAACCTGACTTAACCCCGTTCCGTCATGGTTATGCTGCTCTTCTGTAAATATCCTGACATTAATAATGCCAGGATATTTACAGTTAAAAAGACAGGAATCCATTCCTGAAGACGGGCTCCCTTCCCGGTCACTGTCACTATAGTTTTATACAGGCACTCTCTGTCAGAATGCTGTTTATTACTGCCCAGAGTTTTGTTGGTATTCATCTACCATTTTTTTGACAAGGCAAAACATTACAGAAATCACAATACTTAGAAAAAATCCCAGAGCCAGGCAAATGGCAGCAGGGTATTTATTTTTTATTTCTGGTGAGCTTATAGTGACACAGCCATCACCGTTCGGATACAGTGACCAGTTCCTGGTCAGATATATCATTTTTGTATAAAGCTCACTGTTAATTGCTGAAGGCGTTTGTATCTCATCGAGAACTTGCCTGCCATTATGGTATTCTGACGTATACCATTTAATGATAGACGCCTGCACGCGAGATATTTCCGCTTCAGCAGTTGGTAAATCTCTCTTATCTCCTGACCATTCCAGCTTTATTTCTCTGTTCTTGACATCTGGGCTGGTCTGAAAAAATGTAGTAATTCGCTGAATAACATCTTCAGTCATTGTGGTCTGACAGGCAAAGTTATTATTGCTATCACAGCTAACAAGTATGCCTGGTGTTGTCTGATTTATTTTTAGGCTGTAACTCACTTTTATATTATCTTTATTGATATACAGAAACAACAGCACCATTGCCATACAGATAGCTATAGTAAAAAGGATAACACGAATCTTTTTCTTCAGATAAAATAAAATCTCAATCAGATCGATATCCTGTTTGATTTGTTCATTCATAATATATCCAGAAAATGAAATCTGTCGCAGATAAGGTTGTATTAATAGTCTGTATCAGGAATGTTCAGGGTAAATATCAGCAAAAAGCCAGCATCATGAGTACTGGATATTTATAGCCTGCAGGCAGCATACTGCTGCCTGCAGGGGGTATAACAGTCGACAGGGGAACCGACTGCTTTATTCTTACCAGGTCACATTGATACCAACTACACCCTGTAGCGGGTTCTCAATGTCGTCACCTTTGGTGTAGTCAAGGCTTGCATATGCTCCCATGTTTTTGGTGATATCAGCCTGTACACCTGCACCCACGCGGAATGCTGCACCGTCAATGCTGGCATTGACAGACTCATCACCCAGACGGACTTTGTTGCCATCAGAGAATTCGTTCAGTGCGGCCAGATTCAGATAAGGTTTAACGGTCGCGTTGCCCACAGCGAAGTCATAACCCACGCGCGTACCGGCCTCACCTAGCACAGAGTTATAGCTGTCAGAATGAACGTCCACGCCGTTGAGTTGATAATCCACACCTTCCAGAGTCAGAGCAGACAGTTTGGCATATGGCTGAATAAACAGGCCATTACCGTCTTTCCATGTGTAACCGCCTTTAACCATCGCACCAAAACCATTGGTGTTAAAGTCAGCTTTGATGGTACCGCCACCATTCATCAGGCGAACATCTGCCGTGTTGCTGTAGTGACCAAACTGTGCAGCAGTATCAATGAAGATACCGTTGTTATACTGGCGGCTCAGGTAAGCGTGGAAGCTGTAACCTTCAGTGTCACCTTTGCTCTGCATGGTAGTCATGTCACCTTTCGCAGAAGACATCGCCACACCGGCCAGCCAGCTACCATCTTCAGTCATGAAGCGGGTATCACCACCCAGCATTACGCCATTTACATCCAGGTCATAGGATGCATTTCCCGCGGTGGTATGTTTCTGTTTACCGCCAAAGTACTGAATCCATACGCCACCCTTGTCATTTTCGCTCAGACGGACAGCATCCTGACGGGCGGAGAGCGTGTCAGCCTGCAGATTAGCGACGTTAGCCGGAGCAGCTGCCATTGCCTGAATCACGGAGCTGGCGTTGGATGCTTTATGCGTGTTTTTTACGAAATAAAAGTTACCATCAGCTCCCTGTGTCAGGTCATATTGATACAGACCACCTTCCGTTGTGCCTGTGGCTTTTAGAGTGCTGTCTTTGCCGGTAGAAATAAATGCCGTTTGTTCATTGATAAGATCCAATGAACCCGCACTGTAAACACTCAAGTCACCGCTCGCTTTTCCGCTGATATCCAGGGTGTTTTCAGAAGAGGCATCAACAATCAGAGTGCCGTTTTGAGAAGCAAACGTGCCAGTGTTGACTGTAGCCTTCGTGATATTAACCGTACTGTCTTTTACTGCCAGAGCATCAACAGTTGAGGAAGCCGTAACATTCCAGACAGACCCGTTTTGCAGAGATACACTGGCATCTCCTGCCCCTGAAACTTTGCCTTTCCAGACTGAACTATCGGAAAGATTTATATCCAGATCACTACCCGCTTTATCGCCGCTATTGAGCGTATAAGCATTACCTTCCCAGTAAGAGCGGGCAACGTTCATATTTACATTTGTTGTGGTACCGGCTGAATTCTCGCTTTCAGAAAGGGCCAGGACATCAGAGTAGATGGTTGAATCAGCAACAGACAAATTTAAATTTTGCGTTGCTGAACCTGCGCCTTGTGCCGAAGCAGAGGCATAAATTGTTTGTTTATTATTAGCCGCCCCAATTATTGAGCCATCCTTAATATTCAGGTTGACTGTATGAGTTCCCTTATTCTCCTTGGCAATAACTATTGTTTCAATCCCGCCATTAATAATATTTGAGCCAGCAAGGGTAATGTTGTCGGTTGCATCACCGTTAAAACCATTCAATACGCTACCCTTTTGAGCAAAAATTGCCGTAGAGCCGTTACTGGAACTCTTATTACCTTGAGCATTTATGGTTGTGCCATTGAGCGTTAAATTATTTCCCGTGGTCGCTTCCAGAGATATACCTGTCGCACTACTTTTTTCATTTTTTGCAACAAAGTTACCGCCATTAACAACAACATCGCCAGTTGAATCAATGACCATTGCAGTTCGGACATAGGTACCTTCACCTTGAGCTGTGATGGTGGAGCCTGTAGCATTAATCACAACATTTTTGTCACCGCTAACTTTTACACCTTCAACGAAACCTTGGTCTACCGTTGATGTGGCGGTAATATCATGACCACCCAAAGTAACATTAAGGTCTTTATCTTTCGCATTAATTGTTGCGGCTGTAATCTGTGTAGTACCACTAATAACAACATCTTGTTCCAGAGTTGTCTTATCTTTATCCAATGTAACCGGTGTAGTTGATACCGCGTTATCAGCAGCGAATGCTGGTGCAGAAAGAGCCATAACAATAGCTGTCGCTAATGTGCTGCGGTAAAATGCCTTACTGTTTTTCATGAAGAAATTCTCCATTCTGGTAACTAATTTCAATTTCCCACTTATTTATATTTATGCAGAGATAAAGCCTGCGTCCCTGCATTTACCACCACGGAATACCTGTTGGTATTTCCGTTTTCACGCAATGTCATGGCATTCGTTGTTTCCAATGCATTTCCATCACCGTGAAAATTATTGCTGCTCAGCAGCAGGGCTTCCCGCAATGACATGCTGTCCGGTATTCCCCAACGCTTTTTTAGCGACTGCTCGGTAAGCCATATCTGTCTTATCCCCGTTTTGAGAAATTGCGCACTGTATTCCCAGCTGTGTCCGGCAAGAAGCAACGACAACACCTTCTTTTGCTTTTCCGGGAAGCGTACTGACATGACGATTGTCTTTGTGCGGTTATTCACCTCTTTCATAAAGACAGAGTAACTGTCCATAACTGGCAAAATTTCTGCATGTTTCAGCCCTGAAAACCCACCAGAGGCATTTGCAATACTGATGACACGCTCTACTGACATTCCTGGTTTCAGTAACCTCAGGTTTTTGAGAACGCCAGAAATACTCACATCCGGTGGCAGAAAAAAGGGCGCGACGCACAACACCACCACGAATGAGTGATCCCGATAAAATCGGAACCACATTTCAGCGCATTCGGCAGGTCGCCCTGCCGATATCACGACACTCTGTGGCCTGTGCCGCAATTTATTGCGTAACTCCTCTTCTGTTCTGATGCAGGTAACATTGCCGACAGAACCGGTTGATAGAGCTGCGAACTGCGCTGGTACAATTCCTGAGGGACAGAAAAGAACGAAACGCATCCTTCCCTCACAGATGTCAGTACGCCAGCACGCTGTACAGGCTGTACAGCATGCCTCCCAATCCTGCAGCCCAGAACAGTAGAAATATTTTGGCTCCTACACTGTAGCGAGTCCGTGTGCGCCGCAGTGGGTGGTAGTAACAACGCTGCTGTGTCATAACAATCCTGGTCTTTTTTTAGATATATTTTTTCTTTGTCCGGAAAGTACTTTTCCGGAAATGGCGTCAGAATTTATTGATTCACCAACGGCAACTTTCTCTGGATAAAGGATTCCGGATACCATGTTCTGCACATACTGAGTGAGTCGATGAGCGGAATGTTGTCCGATATATTTTGCATGTAGCCGTATATTCCGTTTCACTCTGCTGTCACCGCATCCCGTATAGAGCAGCCTGAAATCGCTCAGTGTTCTCAGTCCAAGTTTCATTAAAGCCCGTGTGGCAATCGCATGCAGGGTCTTTGAACTGCGTTGTTCATAACGGGCAATCTCACTGAAACTCATGCCCTGCATCAGAATCTTAAGCACGCTCAACTCCCGTGCAGTCAGGAGCCAGAAATCGCTCATATCGCCGGGCAAAGGACGCAGTAACCAGCGGATAATTTGATTCTGATAACGACTCGCTGTCAGCATGGTGCCGATGCGTGGGAAGCCGTTATACAGACTTGCAGCAGGAGCATTATCGAACCAGTCGGAGTCACCGGTCAGGCAGACCTGCCATTGCCCGGCATCACTCCGCAAACGGGCGAGACAAGCCAGAAGAACCAACTCCCCCGAAGGAAGCGAAGGGATATCAGCTAACAGGTAGCCACAGGAGGTCTTTAAAACGAATTCAACCTCTGTAGTGACGTTGCTGTACACCCGCACGATATACCTGTCCGTTGGGATGAGAGACTCCAGTGCCAGCCTGGTGAACTGACAGGCACTGATAATAACCAGAGGCTTCTTCATTCAGACTCGTCCACGCCATTGCTACAAAACCTGACATTTTGATTCAAAATGTCAGGTTTGGTTTAATAGCCTGAATATTTAATTTTCTTGGAATATAAATCTAATTTGTTTGATTTTTATTGTTTTTAATTTTGTGTTATTTAACAATATGAGCGAAAGTTAATCACTGGTATGACCTTTGTGATTAATCATTTCAAATCATGGGGTTATTTTACTTTAGCTAGAAATATCAACATGTTATGTGTTTTATTTAATTGAATGGGCTGTTTTTTTATGGAAGAATTGAGGAAAACGTAGGAATCTGACATTTTGAATCAGAAGGTACTGTTTTAACGAGGCTTTTTTTTCCACACCCCTTTAAAACGAGCAGCATTACTGGCTGTGTATCTGACAGTATGCTGAATATTTCGATGACCCAGATAATCCTGAAGTAGTCGGGTATCGACACCATTGTCAGCCAGAGCAAAACCACAGGCATGACGTAACATATGAGGATGTGCTTTTACAGCTAATCCTGCACGTTTTCCAGCCTCACGAATGATAGAAAAAAAATGTTGTCTGCTGATAGGGCGGCGTTTCCGGGAGAGAAAAAGCCAGTCTCCTTCAACTCCGTTTTCAATTAACTTCCTCTGCTTAAGCCACAACTTGATCAAATTATATTCATCAGGAAGAAGAGGATGTGTTGTCGAGAAACCATTTTTAATACGCCGAATATTAAGTTGTTTTCCAGATGCATCAATATCGGATAAACGTAAATCAAGAAGTTCACTGGCCCTAAAACCGTGAATGAAAGCCATCATAATTAGACAGCGATTTCTTTCAGGAAAGGACATGCTCTGGGCTGCATCCATCAGCCTGTAGACTTCATCCTGTGTGAGATATTTTCTCGTCATACGCCACCGTGTACAGTTGTAAAAAAAGAGAGGCACACCCAGATAAGTATGCCTGCAATCAGAACGTTATCGATGTAATCTCATTATCTCATTAATAAGATTTTTTGAATAGTAGTTCTACGCAACAGATTAAATATGAACTATTTATTGTGCAGCTTTTCTACAAGTCATTTTTAATGCGTATTTTTATCTACTATGATGTGAAAAAATAAATATTAAAACTATGAGTGACAGGTCGTGTGGGATGTGTATTACGTCTAATGTTTTAGTAATTTTTATTAGTTTTGAGATATTTAACATCATTTCCTGTGAGATCGCCTTGTTGTGTATCTAATTGATTTTACTTTTGTTTTTTGATACATAAAGTTGGAGGGTAGAAAGTAAGATTAGTTTAATATCAATGATATGAATTTATAAATACATATTATTGCAAGGTGTTCTTTACTTTTCTGGTCGTGAGTAAATCATTGTTAATGGGTTCTGCTCATAAATTTAAAATATTCATTTAAATGATTTTTACTTTTTGTATATCTCAATTTGTTTATTTTGCATTCATTTGATGGAGAGTATTCCAACACTTTTTATTTTTCGCAAAAAACTTATTAACAACTTTTTATTATCAATTGAAAATTAATGTAAACTAAAATGTTAGCGAAGCGATAATCTTGTGCTAAAAAATATTTAAGCATGATGATTAATTAAAGAAGAGTAAAAATAAATCACTGCTAATAAATTATACGAATCGTGTTTAAAGCTCCATGTGGTTTTGGTCTGACTTATTTTTGTACTCGTTACAAGAACCCTTTTCGTATATGCTAACCGTGAGCGGGAATGAACAGGTAACCATAGCCAGGAACATTAGCGGCGTAATTCTTAAGCTGAGTGGTATTTCATCTGTAGTTTATCTGTGTATGCATAGCACATTCATCAGCCAGATTGAGCAAGTCAGCTTAGAATTTGCTGGCGAGATTGTCACGATGAAGCATGAGAGTTACCTCAGTGTTTTATATAAGGATTCGGTCCTCATAGTAGAACGGTAACTCTCAATCTGATAGGTTCCTGAGTCAGTTCACATCACGACTCATTTTTTCGCTCTCACCGGCATCCCATTTGCCACAAAATATCCCGCCGTGCTCCTCGGCAACGCTTCCTTCCCACGAATCATATCCGCTATTTTCTCGCCAATCATAATCGTCGTGGCGTTCAAATTGCCGGTGATAATTTGCGGCATAATTGACGCATCCACCACGCGCAGGCCTTCCAGCCCGTGTACGCGGCCTTCGCCGTCAACCACAGCCATCTCGTCATAACCCATTTTGCAGGTACCGCACGGATGAAACGCGGTTTCGGCGTGGTTACGCACGAACTCATCGAGCTGCTCATCCGTCTGGCATTCGACACCAGGGCTGATTTCGCGGCCACGGTATTGATCCAGCGCGGGTTGATGCATGATCTCGCGTGTGATGCGAATTGCGTCGCGGAACTCCTGCCAGTCCTGCTCGTGCGACATGTAGTTAAACAGAATTCCCGGATGCTGGTGCGGGTCGCGGGATTTAATCCGCACATGCCCACGGCTTGGCGAGCGCATCGATCCGACATGGCATTGGAAGCCGTGCTCTTTCACTGCGTTCGAGCCGTTATAGTTAATCGCCACTGGCAGGAAATGGTACTGAATATTCGGCCACGCAAATTCCTCACGGCTGCGAATAAATCCGCCTGCTTCAAAGTGGTTGCTGGCACCAACGCCGGTGCCGCCAAACAGCCACTCCGCACCGATTCTCGGCTGATTCCACCACTGCAGGGCAGGGTAGAGGGAAACCGGTTCTTTGCACTCGTATTGCAGATACATCTCCAGGTGATCCTGAAGATTTTCGCCGACGCCGGGTAATTCATGCACCAGCGGAATATCAAACTCCGCCAGCAGTTCAGCGTTGCCGACGCCGGAGCGTTGCAGGATCTGCGGTGAAGCAATCGCGCCTGCACATAACAGCACTTCTTTATTCGCCGCCGCGCGGGTCGGAATGGTGCTGTCGCCTTCCAGCCACTCGACGCCCACCGCGCGTTTGCCGTCAAAAATGATGTGATCGGTCATGGCGTGAGTACGAATGGTCAGGTTAGGGCGCGATTTGGCCTGATCGAGATAGCCACGCGCGGTGCTGGCGCGACGGCCATGCGGCGTGACGGTGCGATCCATCGGGCCAAAACCTTCTTGCTGATAGCCGTTGAGATCGTCCGTGCGTGGGTAGCCTGCCTGCATGCCCGCTTCAATCATCGCTTCAAACAGCGGATTGACGCCGGGTTTGGAGGTGATGACGCTCACCGGGCCATCGCCACCGTGGTAATCGTTCTCGCCCACATCGCGAGTCTCGGCCTTGCGGTAGTAGGGCAGGCAGTCGAGATAACTCCAGTTCTCCAGACCAGGTTCTTGTGCCCAGTTATCGAGATCCAGCGCATTGCCACGGATGTAGCACATACCGTTGATCAGCGATGAACCGCCCAGACCTTTGCCGCGTCCGCACTCCATGCGGCGGTTGTTCATAAACGGTTCGGGTTCCGTCTCATAGGCCCAGTTGTAGCGTTTGCCCTGTAGCGGGAACGCCAGCGCGGCGGGCATCTGGGTGCGGAAGTCAAAGCGATAGTCCGGGCCGCCTGCTTCAAGCAGCAGCACGGTTGTGTTCGGATCTTCAGTCAGACGGGTAGCGAGAACGTTGCCGGCTGAGCCGGCACCAATAATGATGTAGTCAAATTGCAAATAAACCTCCTGGTTAGAATATGGACTGGAATTTAGCCATCTCAACCTGGATGGACTTCACCTGGGTGTAACTCTGGAGCGTCATCACGCCGTTCTCGCGACCAATGCCGGAGTGTTTGTAGCCGCCAACGGGCATCTCTGCCGGGGATTCGCCCCAGGTGTTGATCCAGCAAATACCCGCTTCCAGCTGATGAATGACGCGATGCGCGCGGTTCAGGTCCGCCGTCACGATACCCGCCGCCAGACCGTAGTCGGTATCGTTAGCGCGGCGAATGACTTCGTCTTCCGACTCGTAGATCAGAATGGACATCACCGGCCCGAAAATCTCTTCTCGCACAATGGTCATATCGTCGCTGCAATCGGTGAACACGGTCGGTGCAACCCATGCGCCGTTATCGAAGCTATCCCCCTTCAGTACATTGCCGCCGCACAGTACGCGCGCGCCTTCCTCTTTGCCTTTGGCGATATAGCGCAGCACGTTATCGCGATGCGGGAAGCTGACCAGCGGGCCGAAGTTAGTTTGCGGATCGAAAACGTCGCCCGCGCGAATGCGCTCAACGCGCGCCAGAACCTTTTGTTCAAATGCGGCTTTGCATTTCGTCGGAACGAAGACGCGAGTGCCGTTGGTACACACCTGACCGGAGCTGAAGAAATTCGCCATCATGGCGATATCGGCGGCGAGATCGAGATCCGCATCGTCGAAAACGATCAGCGGTGATTTACCGCCCAGCTCCATGGTCACTTCTTTCAGGGAAGAGGCCGCCGAGTTAGCCATCACTTTTTTGCCGCTGGCGACACCGCCGGTAAATGACACTTTGGCAATGCCCGGATGATCGGTCAGATATTGCCCGGTCTCTGCGCCCACGCCCGGCAACACGTTAAATACACCGTCCGGCAGGCCCGCTTCGCTGTAAATTTCAGCCAGCTTTAACGCGGTAAGCGGGGTGACTTCGCTCGGTTTGAAGATCATCGCGTTACCTGCCGCCAGCGCGGGGGCGGATTTCCACAAAGCAATCTGGATCGGGTAGTTCCATGCGCCAATCCCCGCCACCACACCCAGCGGTTCGCGGCGGGTATAAACAAATGACGTCTCGCGCAACGGGATCTGGCTGCCTTCCAGCGCCGGGATCAGCCCGGCATAGTACTCCAGCACGTCCGCACCGGTAACGATATCGACGGTTGAGGTTTCCGAATATGCTTTTCCGGTGTCGAGGGTTTCCAGTTTTGCGAGTTCGTCATTGCGTTCACGCAGAATATCAACGGCCCGACGCAGAATACGCGAGCGTTCCATAGCGGTCATCGCCGCCCAGATTTTTTGCCCTTGTTGGGCACTCTTCACGGCGCGATCGACATCCTCACGCCCGGCGGCCTGCACGGTCGCCAGCACGTTACCGTTGGCCGGGTTAATGGTCTCGAAGGTGCGACCGCTGGTGGCGGAGGTATAACCACCATGTATATAAAGCTGCTGTTCTGCCATTCGGGACATCACGTCTCCTCGGTTAATCGGTGGGTAAATGCTGAGTAATAAAGTGACGGGTCAGCGAGTGTGCGAGAGATTTATCCAGCGGTTTGCCGCTCAGTGCCGCGCGCAGCCATAATCCGTCAATTAGCGCGGCAAGGCCGTAGCCCGCTTCCTGTGCCTGTTGGCGCGGTAACTCGCGGCGAAATTCGCTCACCAGATTCGACAATAAGCGGCGGCTACTGACCTGCTGCAAGCGATAGAGCATCGGCTGATGCATACTGCTGGCCCAGAAGGCCAGCCAGGCTTTCATCGCCGCACTGCTCACCTGGGTTTCATCGAAGTTTCCGCCAACAATCGCCTGTAATCGCAGCTCTGCACTGCCCTGCGGAAGTGCATGTAATCGATTCAAAACCGCGTCACGCAGCTGACTGGTGATATCGCGCATGGTTGCTTCCAGCAGACCATTTTTGTCCCTGAAATAGTGGCTGATGATCCCCGTAGAAACGCCTGCATGGCGGGCGATCTGCGCGATCGTTGCATCGTGCATGCCCACTTCATTTATTGCTTCCAGCGTGGCGTCGATCAGTTGTCTGCGCCGGATCGACTGCATTCCCAATTTGGGCATTTTCGCCACTCCATTCATCAGCGTTGTTTATCTATTAAAGCGGTTATTGATTGGACGTTCAATATAAAATGTGTCTTAATTGTTACTAATTTGATTTTAAATGGTAACAATAACAGTGGGGATACTGGATGACAGACCTTTCACACAGCAGGGAAAAGGACAAAATCAATCCGGTGGTTTTTTACACTTCCGCCGGACTGATTTTGTTGTTTTCCCTGACAACGATCCTGTTTCGCGACTTCTCGGCCCTGTGGATTGGCCGCACGCTGGACTGGGTTTCTAAAACCTTCGGTTGGTACTATCTGCTGGCGGCAACGCTCTATATTGTCTTTGTGGTCTGTATCGCTTGTTCGCGTTTTGGTTCGGTGAAGCTCGGGCCAGAACAATCAAAACCGGAATTCAGTTTGCTGAGTTGGGCGGCGATGCTGTTTGCTGCCGGGATCGGTATCGACCTGATGTTCTTCTCCGTAGCCGAACCGGTAACGCAGTATATGCAGCCGCCGGAAGGCGCGGGACAGACGATTGAGGCCGCGCGTCAGGCGATGGTCTGGACGCTGTTTCACTACGGCTTAACCGGCTGGTCGATGTATGCGCTGATGGGCATGGCGCTCGGATACTTTAGCTATCGTTATAATTTGCCGCTCACTATCCGCTCGGCGCTGTACCCGATCTTCGGTAAACGGATTAACGGGCCGATAGGTCACTCAGTGGATATTGCTGCGGTGATCGGCACCATCTTCGGTATTGCCACTACGCTCGGTATCGGTGTGGTGCAGCTTAACTATGGCTTGAGCGTGCTGTTTGATATTCCCGATTCGATGGCGGCGAAAGCGGCACTGATCGCCTTGTCGGTGATCATCGCCACTATCTCGGTGACATCCGGTGTCGATAAGGGCATTCGCGTGTTATCGGAACTCAACGTTGCGCTGGCGCTGGGATTGATTCTGTTCGTGTTGTTTATGGGCGACACCTCGTTCCTGCTTAATGCACTGGTGCTGAACGTTGGCGACTATGTGAATCGCTTTATGGGCATGACGCTCAATAGTTTTGCCTTCGACCGTCCGGTTGAGTGGATGAATAACTGGACGCTCTTCTTCTGGGCATGGTGGGTGGCATGGTCGCCGTTTGTCGGCTTGTTCCTGGCGCGTATCTCGCGTGGGCGTACCATTCGCCAGTTCGTGCTGGGCACGTTGATTATTCCGTTTACCTTCACGCTGTTATGGCTCTCGGTATTCGGCAATAGCGCGCTGTATGAAATCATCCACGGCGGCGCGGCATTTGCCGAGGAAGCGATGGTCCATCCGGAGCGCGGCTTCTACAGCCTGCTGGCGCAGTATCCGGCGTTTACCTTTAGCGCCTCCGTCGCCACCATTACTGGCCTGCTATTTTATGTGACCTCGGCGGACTCTGGTGCGCTGGTGCTGGGGAATTTCACCTCGCAGCTTAAAGATATCAACAGCGACGCCCCCGGCTGGCTGCGTGTCTTCTGGTCGGTGGCGATTGGCCTGCTGACGCTAGGCATGCTGATGACCAACGGGATATCCGCGCTGCAAAACACCACGGTGATTATGGGCCTGCCGTTCAGCTTTGTGATCTTCTTCGTGATGGCGGGGTTGTATAAATCTCTGAAGGTAGAAGATTACCGCCGTGAAAGTGCCAACCGCGATACCGCGCCGCGACCGCTGGGGCTTCAGGATCGCCTGAGCTGGAAAAAACGTCTCTCGCGCCTGATGAATTATCCGGGCACGCGTTACACTAAACAGATGATGGAGACGGTCTGTTATCCGGCAATGGAAGAAGTGGCGCAGGAACTGCGGTTGCGCGGCGCGTACGTGGAGCTAAAAAACCTGCCGCCGGAAGAGGGACAACAGTTGGGGCATCTGGATTTGTTGGTGCATATGGGCGAAGAGCAAAACTTTGTCTATCAGATTTGGCCACAGCAATATTCGGTGCCGGGCTTTACCTACCGCGCACGTAGCGGGAAATCGACCTACTACCGGCTGGAAACCTTCCTGTTAGAAGGCAGCCAGGGCAACGACCTGATGGACTACAGCAAAGAGCAGGTGATCACCGATATTCTCGACCAGTACGAGCGGCACCTTAACTTTATCCATCTCCATCGTGAAGCGCCGGGCCATAGCGTGATGTTCCCGGACGCGTGATTGTTATTGCATAAAACCGCGCCATGTCTGCATATGGCGCGGTTTCTCTTACCTCTTGATACGTTATATCTGTGTACAGTTAAGCCCTTAGTATCGATTGATGATTACCAGGCAACAGATAATAAAAAAGAAAAGAACTATTGAAGCCCAAAACCTACGCTTGGACTGTTGTGAATGTTCAATAAGCTTAGTCTTATTTAATGTAAATATTGGTGCTAATTTGAAATGACGCTTTATTCATGGGAAACGCGTAGCGCAAATCAACTAAAATCAATGTAACCGTTTGTTGTTTAAGGTTTAATTGTCTGTGTCTGATATTTTATTGATTGTTTTAAATATTGTTTTTATTGTCATTGTTATAATGTTGGCTATCTATTGCTGAATGGATTCAGTCTTAAAAAGCAGGTTGTTAAGGGATAGGCATAGAGTAATGACGTGTATGCATAACCAACATCTTTACTCATTATGTCATTGAATGTTGACGCTATGTGTTTATGAGGTTGAGGTATTTTCAGTTGATCTGGATTGTTAAATTCATATAATGCGCCTTTACTCATGAATGGACGTCAATACGTAGTGGGAAATTATAAATATCGAAATAGTCCAACTACTTCTTTATTACCAAAAATGAGTATCTGAATTTTAATATTGCATTCTTGCGTGATTATCTCCTGAGTTTGACTTGTGATTACCTTTTTAAGGTATTTAGCGTAACTGTTTTTGAGCGAGCATCAGAGGTAAAGATAATCTTCTTGATAGTGATGTGGGATGTTATACGTATGGCATCGCTAATGTTTATGGTTACCCCTTATGTGTGCTCAGGAATCCACAGGTAATCACTCATACTGAACAGCGATAAAAGATAAAAGGTGTGTTCATGAATTCATGTGATTTTCGTGTTTTTCTGCAAGAGTTCGGTACAACGGTTCATTTGTCATTGCCTGGTAGCGTATCCGAGAAAGAACGACTGCTACTCAAGCTGCTGATGCAGGGAATGTCTGTAACAGAAATATCACAGTACAGAAATCGCAGTGCAAAGACCATTTCACATCAAAAGAAACAGCTCTTTGAGAAACTGGGGATTCAGAGCGATATTACTTTCTGGCGGGATATTTTCTTTCAGTACAATCCGGAGATCATTTCCGCCACGGGTAATAATAGTCACAAATATATTAATGATAATCACTATCACCATATCGTCACGCCTGAAGCCATCAGTCTGGCGTTGGAAAACCACGAGTTTAAACCGTGGATCCAACCGGTTTTCTGCGCGCAGACTGGGGTACTGACGGGCTGTGAAGTGCTTGTCCGCTGGGAACATCCACAAACGGGAATGATCCCACCGGATCAGTTTATTCCTCTGGCGGAGTCATCCGGTCTTATTGTCATAATGACTCGCCAGCTGATGAAACAGACTGCGGATATTCTGATGCCGGTAAAACATTTGCTGCCGGACAATTTCCATATTGGTATCAACGTCTCGGCGGGCTGTTTTTTGGCTGCGGGATTTGAAAAAGAGTGTCTGAACCTGGTTAAGAAATTAGGTAACGATAAAATCAAGCTGGTTCTTGAGTTGACGGAACGTAATCCTATTCCGGTAACGCCAGAAGCCAGAGCGATATTTGACAGCCTTCATCAGCACAATATTACCTTTGCGCTGGATGACTTTGGTACGGGTTATGCGACCTATCGTTACTTGCAGGCGTTCCCGGTCGATTTTATTAAAATTGACAAGTCGTTTGTGCAAATGGCGAGTGTCGACGAAATCTCCGGTCATATTGTGGACAATATTGTCGAACTGGCGCGTAAGCCTGGTTTGAGTATCGTGGCGGAAGGGGTAGAAACCCAGGAGCAGGCGGATTTAATGATCGGTAAAGGCGTTCACTTTTTACAGGGCTATTTGTACTCTCCGCCAGTACCGGGTAATAAATTTATCTCTGAATGGGTAATGAAAGCAGGTGGTTGATGTAAACCGCTATTCACAGCGCATCGGGAGGTTGGCAGCGATTAATTCTCCCGATGCAGTAAATCCTGATAGATCCCCGTTAATATGCCATTTGGCGCAAATTGTTTTTTAATCCACTGCGTCACCTGACCGGTGGCAGAGTGCTGGGTTGCGAGTAACATGCGTGAATCCTGGCGCGGGTTATGGATTTGTCGGGTAACCAGCAAGGATTGCGCCATCGCCTCACGGACCATGTAATCCGGCAAAAAACCAATTCCTTCACCTAAAATCTGGCACTGACATTTGGTGTTGAAATCGGGCACCAGAATCGATTCCTGCCCATGCAGCAACCAGCCTACTTTTTTATTAATCGTATGCGCGGTGTCCTCCACCATGATATTAGGGTAGAGACGCAGCTGGCTTTCGGCGATCGGCTCCGGCACAAAGGCTAATGGATGATCCGGAGCGATGGCAAAAGCCCAGCGAATCGCGCCAATCTCCGTGTAATCAATGCCGCCGCCGTCCAGCAGCGTGTCGGGCGCGCCGATGGCGATATTTGCCTGATTATTAATAATCGCATCCCAGACGCCGTTATACACTTCGGTCGTCACGGTAATCTGGCAGGTAGGAAACTGCTTTTTCAGCACCTGTAATAAGCGCGCGGTGTGTTTGGGCGTATAAAGCAGCAGATTAATACAAATGCGCACACGCGCTTCTATGCCCTGCGAAATAGTATCGATACTGCGTTTAATGGCGTGAAAATCATTCAGCAGGTCGGTAGCTTTGCGGAAAAAATAACGCCCGGACTCCGTTAACTCAATGCTGCGGGTACTGCGAGTGAACAGCACCACATCCAGCCCCGTCTCCATACGTTTAATGGTGTAGCTAATGGCGGAAGTGGTTAAACCCAACTCTTCTGCGGCTTTACTGAAGCTGCCAAAACGTGCAGCGGTAGTAAATGCCAACAGATTCTCTTCGGTAAAAATTGAGTTCATTAAACCATTCCCGCCATTATCTAATATGAATTTCTCCAGCCATGACTGTAGAGGTATCGGTTAAAGATAGATAATCATTTTTGAATAACTTTTAATACCCGTCGCGTTTAGTCGTCGCTTCGCTTAATTTTTGTCCGCCGTATTCTGAAATTATCCCCACGCAGTTACCCGCCAGAAAACCCAGTAATGTCACCGTCCAGTTCATCCCGCTGGCAAAAAATAGCGTCATGCCGAGAAAGCCACCTGGAATAAAAGACAGTAACCAGAAACGTCCTTGCCAGACCACTCCCGCCGAGAAAGGCACGGTAGTAATCACGCTCGCCCAGAACCCGGAAATCCCACTCACCGAGGCCAGCCAACCGGCAGCCAGCGCGGCGAAAAACGCCCACACCATCCCGGAATAATTAACCGCCAGGCTTCTGATAAACCCCGATTTACCGCCGCCTGCGGCATAAAAACTGCAAAAGGCGACGAAGCCAATGGTTCCTAATAATTCCCATCCCTGAGAGCGCCCGACATGTGAAGACACTAACTGCCAAAGCCCTGCACAAATACCGACGGTGACACCCGTTGCCGTGAGTCCGTTCATCTTGTTCCCCTCTGGTTAGACATGGACGAAAGCTACTCTTACATGTGCAGACTATAGAGAAATAAAACCTGATTGAGTGAAAGGGTATCGGGTCAAAGAAACAAATATTGCACTACCGCACACGGCGAAAAGATTGTTGAACATCATTCAACAAAAAGGCGAAATACGGCGAATTAAATTTAAGCGGGTTCTTTTATCAGATTATCGTTGCTATTCTCAATTCATCGAAAACAGCCACAAAAACCAGGGGAATGTGAATGACTATAAAAAATCTACCTGCCGACTATTTATTGGCTGCGCAACAGGGGGATATCGATAAAGTAAAAACCTGCCTTGCGCTGGGTGTCGATATTAATACCTGCGATCGTCAGGGGAAAACGGCAATTACGCTGGCAAGTTTATATCAGCAATATGCTTGCGTTCAGGCATTAATTGACGCCGGAGCGAATATTAATAAACAAGACCTGACATGTTTAAATCCTTTTTTAATTAGCTGTCTGAACGATGATTTAACGCTACTACGAATTATTTTACCGGCTAAACCCGATCTTAATTGCGTAACCCGTTTTGGCGGTGTCGGCCTGACGCCTGCCTGTGAAAAAGGCCATTTAAGTATTGTAAAAGAGCTTTTGGCAAATACGGAGATTAACGTTAACCAGACTAACCATGTTGGCTGGACACCGTTGCTGGAAGCGATTGTGCTTAATGATGGTGGGATTAAACAGCAGGCGATTGTCCAGTTATTGCTGGAACACGGTGCCAGCCCGCATCTGACCGATAAATATGGCAAAACGCCGCTGAAACTGGCGCGGGAACGGGGCTTTGAAGAGATTGCGCAGTTGCTGATCGCCGCAGGTGCATAAACCGGGAGGCTTGTTATCAACACACCAGAAAAACGGTGTGTGTGGGCGCTAACTGCGGATGCTGATTTTCTGGCGCAGCGGGGGCAAGGACAGGTTGAACAGGTCTTTGCCAGAGCGGTAAATATCGCACTCCCGGCTCGCCAGCAGTTGCTGACGCTGCTTTGTGAAGAGTACGACAATGCGCCTAACAGTTGTCGGTTGGCACTCACTCACTTTAATGGTCTGTTCCGGCATGATGATAAGGTTCAGTTTGACGATCAAGGCATTACGATTGGTCAACATCATCATATAGAGATGAGTCATTGCCAGCGTTGGCTGTCCCCAACCTTGCAAATGACCGCTGTGAATTTTCACCTTATCGCCTGGCAACAGTGGTACGACATTATTCATCAGCACCTGGGGGAAAATGAAACCCTGTTTAATTATCGCGGCGATAATCCGTTTTATCAGGCGTTAAATAAAGAACTACATATTAAACGACGGGCAGTTATTCAGGCCGTAAACGATAAACAAAATATCGCCTCAGCAGTCGCCAGTATGATGGGGTTAGGGATTGGCCTTACGCCATCAGCCGATGATTATCTGACCGGACTGGTACTTATTTTATTTATTTCCGGACATCCGGCGGAAAAATACAAAGAGGAATTTTATCTCGGCCTGCAACGCGGCAGAAATAATACCACGTTATTAAGTGCCATCACGCTGGAAGCCGCATTACAACAACGCTGCCGGGAAAATATTCATCGTTTTATTCACAACATTATTTATGACATCCCTGGGAACGCAACTCAGGCAATAGAAAAAATTAAACATATTGGCTCCAGTTCCGGCTGCGACATGCTGTATGGCATGGCCGATGGTTGTGCGCTGAGTCAAACCTACGGAGGGAATTATGTCAGTTAAAATAGTCATTAAACCGAATACCTATTTTGATTCTGTCTCGCTGATGTCTATCTCCACGCGTGCAAATAAACTCGACGGCGTCGAGCAGGCATTTGTGGCGATGGCGACCGAAATGAACAAAGGCGTGTTGAAGAATTTAGGACTGCTGACGCCGGAGCTGGAGCAGGCGAAAAACGGCGACCTGATGATTGTCATCAATGGTAAATCGGGTGTGGACAACGAGCAGTTGCTGGCGGAGATTGAAGAACTGTTCAACACCAAAGCGCAAAGCGGCTCGCACGAGGCGCGTTACGGCACTATTGCCAGCGCCAAAAAGCATATCCCGGAAAGTAACCTGGCAGTGATTTCGGTCAACGGTCTGTTTGCCGCTCGCGAAGCGCGTCAGGCGCTGCAAAATGACCTCAACGTGATGCTGTTTTCCGATAATGTCTCAGTTGAAGATGAACTGGCGCTCAAACAGTTGGCCCATGAAAAAGGGCTGCTGATGATGGGGCCAGACTGCGGCACGGCGATTATCAACGGCGCGGCGCTCTGCTTTGGTAACGCCGTGCGTCGCGGCAACATCGGTATTGTTGGCGCATCTGGCACCGGCAGCCAGGAATTGAGCGTCCGTATCCATGAATTTGGTGGCGGCGTTTCACAACTGATCGGCACCGGCGGGCGCGACCTGAGCGAGAAAATCGGCGGACTGATGATGCTCGATGCCATCAGCATGCTGGAAAACGATCCGCAAACTGAAATCATTGTGCTTATCTCCAAACCGCCTGCGCCTGCGGTGGCCCGCAAAGTGCTGGAACGCGCACGCGCCTGCCGCAAGCCAGTGGTGGCCTGCTTCCTCGGTCGTGGCGAAACGCCAGTGGATGAGCAGGGGCTACAGTTTGCTCGCGGCAGCAAAGAGGCGGCATTGAAAGCGGTGATGCTCTCCGGCGTGAAACAAGAACATCTCGATCTGCATACGCTTGACCAGCCGTTGATTGCGGATGTGCGCGCGCGTCTGCAACCGCAGCAGAAATACATTCGTGGTCTGTTCTGCGGCGGTACGCTGTGTGACGAAACCCTGTTCGCGGTGATGGAAAAACATGGCGATGTCTACAGCAATATCCAGCCCGATCCTGAATTCCGCCTGCAAGATATCAACCGCAGCATCAAACACACCTTCCTCGACTTTGGCGATGATGACTTCACCAACGGCAAGCCGCATCCAATGATTGACCCGACCAACCGTATCAGCCGCTTGATCGAAGAAGCGCGCGATCCAGAAGTGGCGGTGATCGTGATGGATTTTGTGCTCGGATTTGGATCGCATGAAGATCCGGTCGGTTCCACCATCGAGGCGATCAAAGAAGCGAAAGCGATCGCCGCTGCCGAAGGACGCGAGTTGATCATTCTCGCCTATGTGCTGGGCACCGATCTCGATACGCCATCATTAGAACAACAAAGCCAGATGCTGCTTGATGCCGGAGTGATTCTGGCGAGCAGCAGCACCAATACCGGATTGCTGGCGCGTGAATTTATCTGCAAAGGGGAGGAAGCCTGATGAGCCAGTCACTGTTTAGCCAACCGTTGAACGTTATTAACGTCGGTATCGCCATGTTTAGCGATGATCTGAAAAAGCAGCATGTAGAAGTGACCCAACTCGACTGGACGCCGCCGGGGCAGGGCAATATGCAGGTGGTGCAGGCACTGGACAACATTGCCGATTCGCCGCTGGCGGACAAAATCACCGCCGCTAACCAGCAGGCGCTGGAGCGCATTATCCAGTCGCATCCAGTGCTGATTGGTTTTGATCAGGCGATTAACGTGGTGCCGGGCATGACGGCGAAAACCATTCTTCACGCCGGGCCGCCGGTCACCTGGGAAAAAATGTGCGGCGCGATGAAAGGCGCGGTCACCGGAGCGCTGGTGTTTGAAGGACTGGCGAAAGATCTCGACGAGGCGGCTGAGCTGGCGGCTTCCGGGGAGATCACCTTCTCGCCGTGCCACGAGCACGACTGTGTGGGATCGATGGCGGGCGTCACCTCGGCCTCGATGTTTATGCACATCGTGAAAAACAAAACCTATGGCAACATCGCTTATACCAACATGAGCGAGCAGATGGCGAAGATTTTGCGTATGGGCGCTAACGACCAGAGCGTGATCGACCGCCTCAACTGGATGCGCGATGTGCAGGGGCCAATGCTGCGTGACGCGATGAAAATTATCGGCGAGATCGATCTGCGCTTAATGCTGGCGCAGGCGCTGCATATGGGCGATGAATGCCATAACCGCAATAACGCCGGGACGACGCTGCTGATTCAGGCGCTGACGCCGGGGATTATTCAGGCGGGTTATTCCGTTGAGCAACAGCGCGAAGTGTTTGAGTTTGTCGCCAGCAGCGATTACTTCTCCGGCCCAACGTGGATGGCGATGTGTAAAGCGGCGATGGATGCGGCGCACGGCATTGAATACAGCACCGTGGTGACCACCATGGCGCGTAACGGCGTCGAGTTCGGCCTGCGGGTCAGCGGCCTGCCGGGGCAATGGTTTACCGGCCCGGCGCAGCAGGTCATCGGCCCGATGTTTGCCGGTTATAAGCCGGAAGATTCGGGGCTGGATATCGGCGACAGCGCCATCACCGAAACCTACGGTATCGGCGGATTTGCGATGGCGACCGCGCCCGCGATCGTTGCGCTGGTGGGCGGCACGGTGGAAGAGGCTATCGATTTCTCCCGTCAGATGCGTGAAATCACCCTTGGCGAAAACCCCAACGTCACCATTCCGCTGCTCGGTTTTATGGGCGTGCCGTCGGCAATCGACATCACCCGCGTGGGTAGCAGCGGCATTCTGCCGGTGATCAACACCGCCATTGCCCATAAAGATGCGGGCGTCGGCATGATTGGCGCGGGCATTGTGCATCCACCCTTCGCCTGCTTCGAGAAAGCCATTCTTGGCTGGTGCGAACGTTACGGCGTCTGACCTGCAAAGTACGCGTTGTCTCTGCCGGATGCGGCGTGAACGCCTTATCCGGCCTACGAGTGGCACGAGAATTGTAGGCCTGATAAGCGTAGCGCATCAGGCAGTCTGGCGTTGGTCATAACCCCATCACCCTCTGTCGCGGACATAACAACATGAAAGAACTTGTGGTCGTTGCCATTGGTGGCAACAGCATTATCAAAGATAACGCCAGCCAGTCGATTGAGCATCAGGCGGAGGCGGTGAAAGCCGTGGCCGATACGGTGCTGGAAATGCTGGCTTCCGATTACGACATTGTGCTGACCCACGGCAACGGGCCGCAGGTCGGGCTGGATTTACGCCGTGCGGAGATTGCCCACGAGCGCGAAGGGCTACCCTTAACGCCGCTGGCGAACTGTGTAGCGGATACGCAAGGCGGCATCGGCTATCTGATCCAGCAGGCGCTGAACAACCGACTGGCGCGTCACGGCGAGAAAAAAGCCGTCACCGTGGTGACTCAGGTGGAAGTGGATAAAAACGATCCGGGTTTTGCCCATCCCACCAAGCCCATCGGCGCATTCTTTAGTGAAAGCCAGCGTGACGAACTACAAAAGGCAAACCCTGACTGGCGTTTTGTTGAAGATGCCGGACGGGGCTATCGCCGCGTGGTCGCCTCGCCGGAACCGAAACGTATTGTCGAAGCACCTGCCATTAAGGCGCTGATCCAACAAGGCTTTGTGGTGATTGGCGCGGGCGGCGGTGGAATTCCTGTGGTGCGCACCGAAGCGGGAGATTACCAAAGCGTGGACGCGGTTATCGACAAAGATCTCTCCACCGCGCTACTGGCCCGCGAAATTCACGCCGACATTCTGGTGATCACCACCGGCGTCGAAAAAGTCTGTATCCACTTTGGCAAGCCGCAGCAACAGGCGCTCGATCGCGTAGATATTGCCACCATGACCCGCTATATGCAGGAAGGGCATTTCCCACCTGGCAGCATGTTGCCAAAAATCATCGCCAGCCTGACGTTCCTGGAACAGGGCGGCAAAGAAGTGATTATCACCACGCCGGAATGCCTGCCTGCGGCGCTACGCGGCGAAACGGGCACCCATATTATTAAAACCTAAGGACGTAAGATGAAAGAAAACAATAGCCGCCGTGAATTTCTGAGCCAGAGCGGTAAGATGGTCACCGCCGCCGCGCTGTTTGGTACCTCAGTGCCGCTCGCCCATGCGGGGGTAGCTGGCACCCTAAACTGCGAAGCGAACAACACCATGAAAATCACTGACCCGCATTACTATCTCGATAACGTGCTGCTGGAAACCGGTTTTGACTACGAAAATGGCGTGGCGGTACAGACCCGCACGGCGCGCCAGACCGTGGAGATTCAGGACGGTAAAATTGTTGCCCTGCGCGAGAACAAGCAGCATCCGGACGCCACGCTGCCGCACTATGACGCTGGCGGTAAGCTGATGCTGCCCACCACCCGCGATATGCATATTCATCTCGACAAAACCTTCTACGGCGGGCCGTGGCGCTCGCTCAATCGTCCGGCAGGCACCACTATCCAGGACATGATCAAACTCGAGCAGAAAATGCTGCCGGAACTGCAACCGTACACGCAGGAACGGGCGGAAAAACTGATCGATTTATTGCAGTCGAAAGGCACCACTATTGCCCGCAGCCACTGCAATATCGAACCGGTTTCCGGCCTGAAAAATCTGCAAAATTTGCAGGCGGTGCTGGCGCGACGTCAGACGGGCTTCGAGTGTGAGATCGTCGCCTTCCCGCAGCACGGTTTGCTGCTGTCGAAATCGGAATCCTTAATGCGCGAAGCGATGCAGGCGGGGGCGCATTACGTCGGCGGGCTGGACCCGACCAGTGTTGATGGCGCGATGGAAAAATCCCTCGACACCATGTTCCAGATTGCGCTGGACTATGACAAAGGCGTCGATATTCACCTGCACGAAACCACGCCGGCAGGCGTGGCAGCCATCAATTATATGGTTGAAACGGTGGAGAAAACGCCGCAACTGAAGGGCAAGCTGACCATCAGCCACGCCTTTGCGCTGGCAACGCTCAACGAACAACAGGTAGATAAACTGGCGCACCGGATGGTGGCGCAGCAAATTTCTATCGCCTCGACGGTGCCGATTGGCACGTTGCATATGCCGCTCAAACAGCTACACGACAAAGGCGTAAAAGTGATGACCGGCACCGACAGCGTTATCGACCACTGGTCACCCTACGGCCTGGGCGACATGCTGGAAAAAGCCAATCTGTACGCGCAGCTCTATATTCGCCCTAACGAACAGAATTTATCCCGCTCGCTGTTTTTAGCCACCGGTGATGTATTGCCGCTAAATGAAAAAGGCGAGCGCGTGTGGCCAAAAGCGCAGGATGACGCCAGTTTTGTGCTGGTGGACGCCTCCTGTTCCGCCGAGGCGGTGGCGCGTATTTCGCCGAGAACGGCGACGTTCCATAAAGGGCAACTGGTGTGGGGGAGTGTGGCAGGTTGATACGAACTTGATATGTCTGCAACGGTGAACAGTAAGAGATTTAAGCCCCAGGGAGTGGGGCGGCCTGAGTATGAGTGTGTCGGCAGAAATGGACATTATCTTTGAAGAATATGCCCTTATTGACGTTGTGTAGATAACTATTTGTCTACGTGAAAATATCATCAGTTTTGCCGATTTTTGTCTTTTACGGATAGCAAATATCACACTTATAGGCGCTCGCCTTATGGGGAACGTTGCTGCTCTGTTTCATTCAGGCTCGCGGCATGTTAGGGCTGGATCGGGTGGTTTAAATATTGGCTATATTCAATGGACGCGTTTTGCCGCGATGACATATCAGGCATCGTCAAATACACATAGCTAATCAGGAGTAAACACAATGAAGATCAAAGCTGTTGGTGCATATTCCGCTAAACAACCGCTTGAACCGATGGATATCACCCGGCGTGAACCGGGACCGCATGATGTCAAAATCGAAATCGCTTACTGTGGCGTCTGCCATTCCGATCTCCACCAGGTCCGTTCGGAGTGGGCGGGGACGGTTTACCCCTGCGTGCCGGGTCATGAAATTGTGGGGCGCGTGGTAGCCGTTGGTGATCAGGTAGAAAAACATGCGCCGGGCGATCTGGTCGGTGTCGGCTGCATTGTCGACAGTTGTAAACATTGCGAAGAGTGTGAAGACGGGCTGGAAAACTACTGTGATCACATGACCGGAACCTATAACTCGCCGACACCGGATGAACCGGGCCATACTCTGGGCGGCTACTCACAACAGATCGTCGTTCATGAGCGATATGTTCTGCGTATTCGTCACCCGCAAGAGCAGCTGGCGGCGGTGGCTCCTTTATTGTGTGCAGGAATCACCACGTACTCGCCGCTACGCCACTGGCAGGCCGGGCCGGGTAAAAAAGTGGGCGTGGTCGGCATCGGCGGTCTGGGACATATGGGGATTAAACTGGCCCACGCGATGGGGGCGCATGTGGTGGCATTTACCACTTCTGAGTCAAAACGCGAAGCGGCAAAAGCCCTGGGGGCCGATGAAGTTGTTAACTCACGCAATGCCGATGAGATGGTGGCTCATGTGAAGAGTTTCGATTTCATTTTGAATACAGTAGCTGCGCCACATAATCTCGACGATTTTACCACCTTGCTGAAGCGCGATGGCACCATAACGCTGGTTGGTGCGCCTGCGACACCGCATAAATCGCCGGAAGTTTTCAACCTGATCATGAAACGCCGCGCGATAGCTGGTTCTATGATTGGCGGCATTCCAGAAACTCAGGAGATGCTCGATTTTTGCGCCGAACATGGCATCGTGGCTGATATAGAGATGATTCGGGCCGATCAAATTAATGAAGCCTATGAGCGAATGCTGCGTGGTGATGTGAAATATCGTTTTGTTATCGATAATCGCACACTAACAGACTGAAAAAATTAATAAATATCCTGTGGTTTAACATATTAACTTCGCTCTCCTTAACTTTTTAGTTAAGGAGAGCGAAATAATATCAAAGTAGTGGTAAACCTATAGCGTAAATTCAGATTGTTAAATTAACTCTACTACTTTACACGTTAGTTATGAGCGATTTCTGATAGTGTCTGGTTTAATCAGAGCTTTATTATCTGCGACGTTTATTTTTATTTAAGAGAGCCACCTGCAAGTTGTTATTCCACCAGAGAGTGAATCGCAAAGCAGGTCATCATTTCATCTGTATATCTGTATGCCAAATGGCATTCCCCCTCCTTTTTCGCCGATATTTTGTTGTGATCGACGAAGTTTCGCTTAAAAAAGCACCAGCAGTGGTTTCGCAGCTATATGGTGTATAAAAAATGTTCTCATACAGATGTTTTGTGAATGTGTGGGTTGACATTCATATGAAAAAAATCATAATTCCATCATGTTTGTGTGGGGGCTTTTCTGTATCTTACGCATCGCACTCAAGCCTGACAGAAAATATGCTGTAAGGCTCATATCAAAAACCGCCATTAGCTCATCAGGAAGAGCAGACGACAACCAGGATTGTTGTATGGTACGGGGTTCGAGGCCTCGATGGCGGTCCAACTTTTCAAAACTCTTCTGAATCAGATCCCCTTATTATCATCCCTGCAAAGTGGAACATTGCCATTGTTTGGCTATTCAGGACGGGTCAGACCAATGAAAAAGCCCACACAGGGGAGAGTAGGCTGAAATGGGAAGCTAAAGACTCAAGTAAACTTATCGGAAATAAGGACCACGCATTACGGGGGCTATCATCGCCGATGGTTGGGATTCGGCAAATCAGGTTGATTACGTAGAGAGTAAATTATCTGCTCACCGCTGCGTCACCCCTTCGTAAATCAGGCGTAGCGCGAATACACCAATAATTGCACCAATAACCCGACTGGCAACGCGTTGCATACGCCCATAAGCACGACGCACAGCGGGCAAAGAAAACGCCTGGCTTAGAAAGACTCGCCAGATAATTGATGTGAGCACAATCCCCGCCCAGGCCATTAATCGTGCCCATGTTGGTGTTTCGGCATTTAATGTTACTGAGAAAATACTGATAAAAAATAAAACGGTTTGCGGGTTAGAGAGATCGGTAATTAATCCACGGCGGAAAAAGATATACCAGGGGGCACTAATCGGTTGTTGTAGTGTGCTCATTTGCGGTGTTGACTGGCGGCGCATGCTGCACCACGCAAACCATAAGAGATAAGCGCCGCCGACGATTCTGATAAGCGAAAAAATCTCCTCACACTGCGTAATTAGCGTTGCAAGACCAAACAAACCCAACCCGGAATAAAATGCATCGCCCAGCGCCACGCCCAGCCCGGTCAACACCCCCGCGCGTCGACCGGAAGCCAGGCTGGTTTGTACTACCACAAAGAGATTGGCTCCCGGATTAAAAAAAGTAATCACGAACAATCCTACGGTCAGGTAAACGGCGTGCAAAGGATCCATAGTGATTTCATCCATAAATAAGTGAAGTAACTTCATCATATTTCTACCAAAAATAATCGGGTGCGAGAGAGATCACAAAGTGTCTTATTTCCGGTTACTGGCGTTTATGCCCTGGCTGAACTAATTATTAATCAACCCAATAATGTGGGTGGGTGATAGTGTGATAACAACTCTGGAGCCGTAATATGAAAATAATCTCTAAAATGTTAGTCGGTGCGTTAGCGTTTGCCGTTACCAATGTCTATGCCGCAGAATTAATGACCAAAGCGGAATTTGAAAAGGTTGCATCGCAATATGAAAAAATAGGTGATATTTCAACCAGTAATGAAATGTCGACCGCAGATGCGAAAGAAGATTTGATCAAAAAAGCCGATGAAAAAGGGGCTGATGTGTTGGTACTGACCTCTGGTCAAACTGACAATAAGATCCACGGCACGGCAAATATTTATAAGAAGAAGTAATTCTGAATCCTATGTAAACATCCCCGATGCGTTAGTTTATCGGTGATCATCATCTATCGAAATTTATGCCGGATAAAGCGTTCGCGCTGCATTCGGCAGTTCAGCTTTTCAGCCGCCGCCAGAACGTCGTCCGGCTGATACCTAAATAATTCGCCGCTGCTGTTTTATCGCCATTAAATTTCTCCAGTGCCTGTTGTGCTGTCAGCAAGCCTGGAATGGGAGTCTTCGCCGACTCGCGCGCCAGTTCCGGCAGTAGCAGCTGCAAAAATTGCGGCGTTAAATCCGGCGTCGGTTCCACACTTAAAAATAGTGCCAGTCGTTCCATCATATTGCGCAGTTCACGAATATTGCCCGGCCAGTCGTAGCGCAACAGCATGGTTTCGCTTGCCTGTAACCCCTGGCGTAATGCGGCAGAAAACGGGGCGGAGAGCGCCGCCAGAGACACTTTCAGAAAGCTTTCCGCCAGCGGCAGAATATCCGCCACCCGCTCGCGTAGCGGCGGCAGTTGCAGACGCAAAATACTCAGCCGATAAAACAGGTCACGGCGAAACTGCCCTTGCTGCATATCTTCTTCCAGATTGCAGTGAGTGGCGCTAATGACCCGCACATCCACCGGAACAGGCTGATGCCCGCCGACGCGGGTGACCTCTTTTTCTTCCAGCACCCGCAGCAGCCGAGTCTGCAACGGCAGCGGCATTTCGCCTATCTCGTCAAGAAACAGCGTGCCACCGTGGGCGATTTCAAACAGTCCGGCGCGTCCTCCGCGTCGCGAGCCGGTAAACGCCCCTTCCTCATAGCCAAACAGCTCTGCTTCCAGCAGCGATTCGGCAATCGCCCCGCAGTTGACGGCAACAAACGGATGCGACTTTTTGCCCTGTCGCGCATCGTGGCGGGCAAAATATTCCCGATGAATCGCCTGGGCCGCCAGCTCTTTGCCCGTCCCCGTTTCCCCCTCAATCAACACCGCCGCACTGGAGCGGGCATACAGCAAAATAGTCTGCCGCACCTGTTCCATCTGTGGTGATTGACCGAGCATATCGCCCAGCACGTAACGAGTACGCAGGGCATTGCGGGTGGCATCGTGAGTGTTATGGCGTAACGACATGCGCGTCATATCCAGCGCATCGCTGAATGCCTGGCGCACGGTGGCGGCGGAATAGATAAAAATTCCGGTCATTCCGGCTTCTTCTGCCAGATCGGTAATCAGCCCCGCGCCGACCACCGCTTCGGTGCCGTTAGCTTTCAGCTCGTTAATCTGCCCGCGCGCGTCTTCTTCGGTAATGTAGCTACGTTGGTCGAGGCGCAAATTAAAGGTTTTTGAAACGCCACCAGTGCCGGAATAGTTTCCTGATAAGTGACAACGCCGATAGAAGAGGTGAGTTTTCCGGCTTTTGCCAGTGCCTGTAATACATCGTAGCCGCTCGGTTTAATCAAAATAACTGGCACTGACAGGCGGCTTTTAAGATATGCGCCGTTAGAGCCAGCAGCGATGATGGCATCGCAGCGTTCGTTTGCCAGTTTCTTGCGGATGTAGGTCACCGCTTTTTCAAAGCCAAGCTGAATAGGGGTGATATTCGCCAGGTGATCAAACTCGAGGCTGATATCGCGAAACAGCTCGAACAGGCGCGTTACAGATACCGTCCAGATAACCGGTTTGTCGTCATTCAGCCGTGGTGGATGTGCCATAGCGCACCGCAAAGTTAAGAAACCGAATATTGGGTTTAGTCTTGTTTCATAATTGTTGCAATGAAACGCGGTGAAACATTGCCTGAAACGTTAACTGAAACGCATATTTGCGGATTACTTCATGACTTTATCTTTAACTAATTGAAATTAAATGTTTAATTTTATTAAGGCAATTGTGGCACACCCATTGCTTTGTCTTTATCAACGTAAATAACAAGTTGATAACAAAGGATGGGCTATGCCTCTACACTCTCCAGGTAAAGCGTTTCGCGCTGCACTTAGCAAAGAAACCCCGTTGCAAATTGTTGGCACCATCAACGCTAACCATGCGCTGCTGGCGCAGCGTGCCGGATATCAGACGATTTATCTCTCCGGCGGTGGCGTGGCGGCAGGATCGCTGGGGCTGCCCGATCTCGGTATTTCTACTCTTGATGATGTGCTGACTGACATTCGCCGTATTACCGACGTTTGTTCGCTGCCGCTGCTGGTGGATGCGGATATCGGTTTTGGTTCTTCAGCCTTTAACGTGGCGCGTACGGTGAAATCGATGATTAAAGCCGGTGCGGCAGGATTGCATATTGAAGATCAGGTTGGTGCGAAACGCTGCGGTCATCGTCCGAATAAAGCGATCGTCTCGAAAGAAGAGATGGTGGATCGGATCCGCGCGGCGGTGGATGCGAAAACCGATCCTGATTTTGTGATCATGGCGCGCACCGATGCGCTGGCGGTAGAGGGGCTGGATGCGGCGATCGAGCGTGCGCAGGCCTATGTTGAAGCGGGTGCCGAAATGCTGTTCCCGGAGGCGATTACCGAACTCGCCATGTATCGCCAGTTTGCCGATGCGGTGCAGGTGCCGATCCTCGCCAACATTACCGAATTTGGCGCAACACCGCTGTTTACCACCGACGAATTACGCAGCGCCCATGTCGCAATGGCGCTCTACCCGCTTTCAGCGTTTCGCGCCATGAACCGCGCCGCTGAACATGTCTACAACATCCTGCGTCAGGAAGGCACACAGAAAAGCGTCATCGACACCATGCAGACCCGCAACGAGCTGTACGAAAGCATCAACTACTACCAGTACGAAGAGAAGCTCGACGACCTGTTTGCCCGTGGTCAGGTGAAATAAAAACGCCCGTTGGTTGTATTCGACAACCGATGCCTGATGCGCCGCTGACGCGACTTATCAGGCCTACGGGATGCATTGAACTGTAGGTCGGATAAGACGCATGGCGTCGCATCCGACAACATTCTCGACCCTACAAATGATAACAATGACGAGGACAACATGAGCGACACAACGATCCTGCAAAACAGTACCCATGTCATTAAACCGAAAAAATCGGTGGCACTTTCCGGCGTTCCGGCGGGCAATACGGCGCTCTGCACCGTGGGTAAAAGCGGCAACGACCTGCATTACCGTGGCTACGATATTCTTGATCTGGCGGAACATTGTGAATTTGAAGAAGTGGCGCACCTGCTGATCCACGGCAAACTGCCAACCCGTGACGAACTCGCCGCCTACAAAACGAAACTGAAAGCCCTGCGTGGTTTACCGGCTAACGTGCGTACCGTGCTGGAAGCCTTACCGGCGGCGTCACACCCGATGGATGTTATGCGCACCGGCGTTTCCGCGCTCGGCTGCACGCTGCCAGAAAAAGAGGGGCACACCGTTTCTGGCGCGCGGGATATTGCCGACAAACTGCTGGCGTCACTTAGTTCGATTCTTCTCTACTGGTATCACTACAGCCACAACGGCGAACGCATCCAGCCGGAAACTGATGACGACTCTATCGGCGGTCACTTCCTGCATCTGCTGCACGGCGAAAAGCCGTCGCAAAGCTGGGAAAAGGCGATGCATATCTCGCTGGTGTTGTACGCCGAACACGAGTTTAACGCTTCCACCTTTACCAGCCGGGTGATTGCGGGCACTGGCTCTGATATGTATTCCGCCATTATTGGCGCGATTGGCGCACTGCGCGGGCCGAAACACGGCGGGGCGAATGAAGTGTCGCTGGAGATCCAGCAACGCTACGAAACGCCGGACGAAGCCGAAGCTGATATCCGTAAGCGGGTGGAAAACAAAGAAGTGGTCATTGGTTTTGGTCATCCGGTTTATACCATCGCCGACCCGCGCCACCAGGTGATCAAACGCGTGGCAAAGCAGCTCTCGCAGGAAGGCGGCTCGCTGAAGATGTACAACATCGCCGATCGCCTGGAAACAGTGATGTGGGAGAGCAAAAAGATGTTCCCCAATCTCGACTGGTTCTCCGCTGTTTCCTACAACATGATGGGTGTTCCCACCGAGATGTTCACACCACTGTTTGTTATCGCTCGCGTCACTGGCTGGGCGGCGCACATTATCGAACAACGTCAGGACAACAAAATTATCCGTCCTTCCGCCAATTACGTTGGACCGGAAGACCGCCAGTTTGTCGCGCTGGATAAGCGCCAGTAAACCTCTACGAATAACAAGAAGGAAACGTACCCAATGTCAGCTCAAATCAACAACATCCGCCCGGAATTTGATCGTGAAATCGTTGATATCGTCGATTACGTGATGAACTACGAAATCAGCTCCAGAGTAGCCTACGACACCGCACATTACTGCCTGCTCGACACGCTCGGCTGCGGTCTGGAAGCTCTCGAATATCCGGCCTGTAAAAAACTGCTGGGGCCAATTGTCCCCGGCACCGTCGTACCCAATGGCGTGCGCGTCCCCGGAACTCAGTTTCAGTTCGACCCCGTCCAGGCGGCATTTAACATTGGCGCGATGATCCGTTGGCTCGATTTCAACGATACCTGGCTGGCGGCGGAGTGGGGGCATCCTTCCGACAACCTCGGCGGCATTCTGGCAACGGCGGACTGGCTTTCGCGCAACGCGGTCGCCAGCGGCAAAGCGCCGTTGACCATGAAACAGGTGCTGACCGGAATGATCAAAGCCCATGAAATTCAGGGCTGCATTGCGCTGGAAAACTCCTTTAACCGCGTTGGTCTCGACCACGTTCTGTTAGTGAAAGTGGCTTCCACCGCCGTGGTCGCCGAAATGCTCGGCCTGACCCGCGAGGAAATTCTCAACGCCGTTTCGCTGGCGTGGGTAGATGGTCAGTCGCTGCGCACCTATCGCCATGCGCCGAATACCGGCACGCGTAAATCCTGGGCGGCGGGCGATGCCACTTCCCGCGCGGTACGTCTGGCACTGATGGCGAAAACCGGCGAAATGGGTTACCCGTCAGCTCTGACCGCGCCGGTGTGGGGCTTCTACGACGTCTCCTTTAAAGGTGAGTCGTTCCGCTTCCAGCGCCCATACGGTTCTTACGTTATGGAAAATGTGCTGTTCAAAATCTCCTTCCCGGCGGAGTTCCACTCCCAGACAGCAGTTGAAGCGGCGATGACGCTCTATGAACAGATGCAGGCAGCAGGCAAAACGGCGGCGGATATCGAAAAAGTGACCATTCGCACCCACGAAGCCTGTATTCGCATCATCGACAAAAAAGGGCCGCTCAATAACCCGGCAGACCGCGACCACTGCATTCAGTACATGGTGGCGATCCCGCTGCTGTTCGGGCGCTTAACGGCGGCAGATTACGAAGACAACGTTGCGCAAGATAAACGCATCGACGCCCTGCGCGAGAAGATCAATTGCTTTGAAGATCCGGCGTTTACCGCTGACTACCACGACCCGGAAAAACGCGCCATCGCCAATGCCATAACCCTTGAGTTCACCGACGGCACGCGCTTTGAAGAAGTGGTGGTGGAGTACCCCATTGGTCATGCTCGCCGCCGTCAGGATGGCATTCCGAAGCTGGTCGATAAATTCAAAATCAATCTCGCGCGCCAGTTCCCGACTCGCCAGCAGCAGCGCATTCTGGAGGTTTCTCTCGACAGAACTCGCCTGGAACAGATGCCGGTCAATGAGTATCTCGACCTGTACGTCATTTAAGTAAACGGCGGTAAGGCGTAAGTTCAACAGGAGAGCATTATGTCTTTTAGCGAATTTTATCAGCGTTCGATTAACGAACCGGAGCAGTTCTGGGCCGAGCAGGCCCGGCGTATTGACTGGCAGACGCCCTTTACGCAAACGCTCGACCACAGCAACCCGCCGTTTGCCCGTTGGTTTTGTGAAGGCCGAACCAACTTGTGTCACAACGCTATCGATCGCTGGCTGGAGAAACAGCCAGAGGCGCTGGCATTGATTGCCGTCTCTTCGGAAACAGAGGAAGAGCGTACCTTTACCTTCCGCCAACTGCATGACGAAGTGAATGCGGTGGCGTCAATGCTGCGCTCGCTGGGCGTGCAGCGTGGCGATCGGGTGCTGGTGTATATGCCGATGATTGCCGAAGCGCATATTACCCTGCTGGCCTGCGCGCGCATTGGTGCTATTCACTCGGTGGTGTTTGGTGGATTTGCCTCGCACAGCGTGGCGGCGCGAATTGATGACGCTAAACCGGTGCTGATTGTCTCGGCTGATGCCGGGGCGCGCGGCGGTAAAATCATTCCGTATAAAAAATTGCTCGACGATGCGATAAGTCAGGCACAGCATCAGCCGCGCCACGTTTTACTGGTGGATCGCGGGCTGGCGAAAATGGCACGCGTCAGCGGGCGGGATGTCGATTTCGCGTCGTTGCGCCATCAACACATCGGCGCGCGGGTACCGATGGCGTGGCTGGAATCCAACGAAACCTCCTGCATTCTCTACACTTCCGGCACGACCGGCAAACCTAAAGGCGTGCAGCGTGACGTCGGCGGATATGCGGTGGCGCTGGCGACCTCGATGGAAACCATTTTTGGCGGCAAAGCGGGCGGTGTGTTCTTTTGTGCTTCGGATATCGGCTGGGTGGTGGGGCATTCGTATATCGTCTACGCGCCGCTGCTGGCGGGGATGGCGACTATCGTTTACGAAGGATTACCGACCTGGCCGGACTGCGGCGTGTGGTGGAAAATCGTCGAGAAATATCAGGTTAGCCGGATGTTCTCAGCGCCGACCGCCATTCGCGTGCTGAAAAAATTCCCTACCGCTGAAATTCGCAAACACGATCTCTCGTCGCTGGAAGTGCTCTATCTGGCTGGAGAACCGCTGGACGAGCCGACCGCCAGTTGGGTGAGCAATACGCTGGATGTGCCGGTCATCGACAATTACTGGCAGACCGAATCCGGCTGGCCGATTATGGCGATTGCTCGCGGTCTGGATGACAGGCCGACGCGTCTGGGAAGCCCCGGCGTGCCGATGTATGGCTATAACGTGCAGTTGCTCAATGAAGTCACCGGCGAACCGTGTGGCGTCAATGAGAAAGGGATGCTGGTGGTGGAGGGGCCATTGCCGCCAGGCTGTATTCAGACCATCTGGGGCGACGACGACCGCTTTGTGAAGACGTACTGGTCGCTGTTTTCCCGTCCGGTGTACGCCACTTTTGACTGGGGCATCCGCGATGCTGACGGTTATCACTTTATCCTGGGGCGTACTGATGATGTGATTAACGTTGCCGGACATCGGCTGGGTACGCGTGAGATTGAAGAGAGTATCTCCAGTCATCCGGGCGTTGCCGAAGTGGCGGTGGTTGGGGTGAAAGATGCGCTGAAAGGGCAGGTGGCGGTGGCGTTTGTCATTCCGAAAGAGAGCGACAGTCTGGAAGACCGTGAGGTGGCGCACTCGCAAGAGAAGGCGATTATGGCGCTGGTGGACAGCCAGATTGGCAACTTTGGCCGTCCGGCGCACGTCTGGTTTGTCTCGCAATTGCCAAAAACGCGATCCGGAAAAATGCTGCGCCGCACGATCCAGGCGATTTGCGAAGGACGCGATCCGGGGGATCTGACGACCATTGATGATCCGGCGTCGTTGGATCAGATCCGCCAGGCGATGGAAGAGTAGGTCGGATAAGGCGCTCGCGCCGCATCCGACACCGTGCGCAGATGCCTGATGCGACGCTGACGCGTCTTATCATGCCTACAGGCCTGAACCGTAGGTCGGATAAGGCGCTCGCGCCGCATCCGACACCATGCGCAGATGCCTGATGCGACGCTGACGCGTCTTATCATGCCTACCCACTGTTTTTACACAGATAAGTTTCCCCCGCCTTTTTGTACTCATTCATATAAGAAATATATCCCCATACGAAAACGATTGCTTTTTATCTTCAGATGAATAGAATGCGGCGGATTTTTTGGGTTTCAAACAGCAAAAAGGGGGAATTTCGTGTCGCAAGATAACAACTTTAGCCAGGGGCCAGTCCCGCAGTCGGCGCGGAAAGGGGTATTGGCATTGACGTTCGTCATGCTGGGATTAACCTTCTTTTCCGCCAGTATGTGGACCGGCGGCACTCTCGGAACCGGTCTTAGCTATCATGATTTCTTCCTCGCAGTTCTCATCGGTAATCTTCTCCTCGGTATTTACACTTCATTTCTTGGTTACATTGGCGCAAAAACCGGCCTGACCACCCATCTTCTTGCTCGCTTCTCGTTTGGTGTTAAAGGCTCATGGTTGCCTTCACTGCTGCTGGGCGGCACCCAGGTTGGCTGGTTTGGCGTTGGCGTGGCGATGTTTGCTATTCCGGTGGGCAAGGCAACCGGGCTGGATATTAATTTGCTGATTGCCGTCTCCGGTTTACTGATGACCGTCACCGTCTTCTTTGGCATTTCGGCGCTGACAGTTCTTTCGGTGATTGCGGTTCCGGCTATCGCCTGTCTTGGCGGTTATTCCGTGTGGTTGGCCGTTAACGGCATGGGCGGCCTGGACGCATTAAAAGCGGTCGTTCCCGCACAACCGTTAGATTTCAATGTCGCGCTGGCGCTGGTTGTGGGGTCATTTATCAGTGCGGGCACGCTCACCGCTGACTTTGTCCGGTTTGGTCGTAATGCCAAACTGGCGGTGCTGGTGGCGATGGTGGCCTTTTTCCTCGGCAACTCGTTGATGTTTATTTTCGGTGCAGCGGGCGCTGCGGCACTGGGGATGGCGGATATCTCTGATGTGATGATTGCTCAGGGCCTGCTGCTGCCTGCGATTGTGGTGCTGGGGCTGAATATCTGGACCACCAACGATAACGCGCTCTATGCGTCGGGTTTAGGTTTCGCCAACATTACCGGTATGTCGAGCAAAACCCTTTCGGTGATTAACGGTATTATCGGTACGGTCTGCGCATTATGGCTGTATAACAATTTTGTCGGCTGGTTGACCTTCCTTTCGGCAGCTATTCCTCCGGTGGGCGGCGTGATCATCGCTGATTATCTGATGAACCGTCGCCGCTATGAGCACTTTGCGACCACGCGTATGATGAGTGTCAATTGGGTGGCGATTCTGGCTGTCGCGCTGGGGATTGCCGCAGGCCACTGGTTACCGGGAATTGTTCCGGTCAACGCGGTATTAGGTGGCGCGCTGAGCTATCTGATCCTTAACCCGATTTTGAATCGTAAAACGACAGCAGCAATGACGCATGTGGAGGCTAACAGTGTCGAATAATGCTTTACAAACAATTATTAACGCCCGGTTACCCGGCAAAGAGGGGCTGTGGCAGATTCATTTTCACGACGGAAAAATCAGCGCCATTGATGCGCAATCCGGCGTGATGCCCGTAACTGAAAACAGCCTGGATGCCGAACAAGGTTTAGTTTTACCGCCGTTTGTGGAGCCGCATATTCACCTGGACACCACGCAAACCGCCGGACAACCGAACTGGAATCAGTCCGGCACGCTGTTTGAAGGCATTGAACGCTGGGCCGAGCGCAAAGCGTTATTAACTCATGACGATGTGAAACAACGCGCATGGCAAACGCTGAAATGGCAGATTGCCAACGGCATTCAGCATGTGCGTACCCATGTCGATGTTTCGGACGCAACGCTGACTGCGCTGAAAGCAATGCTGGAAGTGAAACAGGAAGTTGCGCCGTGGATTGATCTACAAATCGTCGCCTTCCCGCAGGAAGGGATTTTGTCGTATCCCAATGGTGAAGCGTTGCTGGAAGAGGCGTTACGCTTAGGGGCAGACGTTGTTGGGGCGATTCCGCATTTTGAATTTACCCGTGAATATGGCGTGGAGTCGCTGCATAAAACCTTCGCCCTGGCGCAAAAATACGACCGTCTCATCGATGTTCACTGTGACGAGATTGATGATGAGCAATCACGCTTTGTCGAAACCGTTGCTGCCCTGGCGCACCGTGAAGGCATGGGCGCGCGAGTCACCGCCAGCCATACTACGGCAATGCACTCCTATAACGGGGCGTATACTTCGCGCCTGTTCCGTTTGCTGAAAATGTCCGGTATTAACTTTGTCGCCAACCCGTTGGTCAATATTCATCTGCAAGGACGTTTCGATACGTATCCAAAACGTCGCGGCATCACGCGCGTTAAAGAGATGCTGGAGTCCGGCATTAACGTCTGCTTTGGTCACGATGATGTCTTCGATCCGTGGTATCCGCTGGGAACGGCGAATATGCTGCAAGTGCTGCATATGGGGCTGCATGTTTGCCAGCTGATGGGCTACGGGCAGATTAACGACGGCCTGAATTTAATCACCCACCACAGTGCCAGAACGTTGAATTTGCAGGATTACGGCATTGCCGCCGGAAACAGCGCCAACCTGATTATCCTGCCGGCTGAAAATGGGTTTGACGCGCTGCGCCGTCAGGTTCCGGTGCGCTATTCGGTACGTGGCGGCAAGGTGATTGCCAGCACAAAACCGGCACAAACCACCGTATATCTGGAGCAGCCAGAAGCCATCGATTACAAACGGTAATCGGCTGGGTTACCGCGAGCGTAGTTTATGCCGGATGCGGCGTGAACGCCTTATCCGGCCTACGTAGATCACTGAAATTGTAGGCCTGATAAGCGGAGCGCACCAGGTAATTTTGCTTATTTAAACTGAAGACTCAACTTTAAAATCTTTGAAATAATATTGCTTATCCCGGTCGTTTATTTCGCGAATAATCCGACAAGGAACGCCAGCAGCCACGACGTTTGGTGGAATGTCTTTTGTGACGACACTACCCGCGCCAATAACAGAATTATCCCCGATGGTGATGCCTGGATTAATAACCACATGACTTCCGATCCAGACGTTATTGCCAATCGTTATCGGAAAAGAGTACATCTCTCCGTTTTTTCTCAATTCATGGTGTACCGGGTGTCCCGTAACGGAAAGAGTAACGTTGGGTGCAATCAGTACGTTATCACCGATCGTTACCGTGTAGTCGTCGACAATGGTTAAATTGAAATTTGCATAAAAATTGCGGCCTATATGGATGTTGGAACCGTAAGAGAAATAGACGGGGGGTTCTACCCAGGCGTTTTCCCCTACCGTGGCAAACATTTCTTTAATCAGACTTTCCCTTTTTTCAAATTCTGATGGATGCGAGTGATTAAACTCATACATTAACGTTTTTCCACGAAGTCTTTTTTCAGGTAAGCCTTCGCACATATCGGTAAATAGCTTGCCTGCTTTTATTCTTTCTGTCATCGACATGTTCATTGCGATCATTCCGCCCTGATATTTTGGTCGGATAAGGCGCTCGCGCCGCATCCGACATTGATTGCTTAAGCGACTTCATTCACCTGACGACGCAGTAGAGAAAGCGGGCCGGGGCCGCTAAGCGTGAACACGGAAATTAAGGTGAAGCCCAGCGCCACCAGACCCAGCACCAGATAAGCGCCCTGGAAACCGATGCTTTCATACATATTGCCCGCCAGTACAGACATAAAAATCATCGCCAGTTGCTTAAAGAAGCAGAAACAGACCAGATAAATCGTCGCTGAAAAACGCACTTCAAACTGGCTGGTAATATATTAAAAGCAGCCCACCAGCAGGAACGGTACTTCAAACATATGCAGCGTTTTCAGAATAACTACTTCCAGCGCTGAGGTGGCGAACGATGAGCCAATAATACGTACAGACATAATAGTGCCAGCCAGCAGCAGGGCATTTTTCCCACCGATGCGATTAATGATCAGTGGCGCAAAGAACATAATCGAGGCATTAAGTAATTCGCCCATTGTCGTTACGTAGCCAAATACCCGCGTACCCTGTTCACCGGTAGCAAAAAACGAAGTAAAGAAATTAGCAAACTGTTGGTCAAAAACATCGTAGGTGCAGGAAACGCCAATAACATACAGTGACAAAAACCACAGTTTTGGCTGTCTGAACAGTTCCAGCGCCAGCTTAAGGCTAAATGCCGAATGGTTGGCACCTACCGCATTGGCAACCGTGGCTGAAGAGGGCGCATCCGTTTTGGCGAAAAAGAGTAAAACGGCGAGGATGAGTGCACAGCCAGAACCCAGCCAGAAAACAAACTGATTATTGATGGTGAACATGATGCCGACAATCGAGGCACACAGCGCCCAGCCAACACAGCCAAACATCCGCGCGCGACCAAATTCGAAATGACTGCGACGGCTGACTTTCTCGATAAATGCCTCTACTGCTGGCGCACCGGCGTTAAAACAAAAGCCAAGATAAATACCACCAACAATCGATCCTACTAAAATGTTGTATTGTAACAGTGGTCCGAAGATAAAAATAAAGAACGGCGCAAACATCACTAACATGCCGGTAATAATCCACAGCAGGTATTTGCGCAGCCCGAGTTTGTCAGAAAGCAGACCAAACAGCGGTTGGAATAATAGCGAGAACAGAGAAATAGCGGCAAAAATAATACCCGTATCACTTTTGCTGATATGGTTGATGTCATGTAGCCAAATCGGGAAAAACGGGAAGTAGGCTCCCATGATAAAAAAGTAAAAGAAAAAGAATAAACCGAACATCCAAAAGTTTGTGTTTTTTAAATAGTACATAATGGATTTCCTTACGCGAAATACGGGCAGACATGGCCTGCCCGGTTATTATTATTTTTGACACCAGACCAACTGGTAATGGTAGCGACCGGCGCTCAGCTGGAATTCCGCCGATACTGACGGGCTCCAGGAGTCGTCGCCACCAATCCCCATATGGAAACCGTCGATATTCAGCCATGTGCCTTCTTCCGCGTGCAGCAGATGGCGATGGCTGGTTTCCATCAGTTGTTGTTGGCTGTAGCGGCTGATGTTGAACTGGAAGTCGCCGCGCCACTGGTGTGGGCCATAATTCAATTCGCGCGTCCCGCAGCGCAGACCGTTTTCGCTCGGGAAGACGTACGGGGTATACATGTCTGACAATGGCAGATCCCAGCGGTTAAAACAGGCTGCAGTAAGGCGGTCGGGATAGTTTTCTTGCGGCCCCAGGCCGAGCCAGTTTACCCGCTCTGCGACCTGCGCCAGCTGGCAGGTCAGGCCAATCCGCGCCGGATGCGGTGTATCGCTCGCTACTTCAACACCTACACTGACGACCATCTCGCCGTGTCCATCAATCCGGTAGGTTTTCCGGCTGATAAATAAGGTTTTCCCCTGATGCTGCCACGCGTGGGCGGTCGTAATCAGCACCGCGTCGGCAAGTGTATCTGCCGTGCACTGCAACAACGCCGCTTCGGCCTGGTAATGGCCAGCCGCCTTCCAGCGTTCGACCCAGGCGTTAGGGTCAATGCGGGTCGCTTCACTTACGCCAATGTCGTTATCCAGCGGCGCACGGGTGAACTGATCGCGCAGCGGGGTCAGCAGTTGTTTTTCATCGCCAATCCACATCTGTGAAAGAAAGCCTGACTGGCGGTTAAATTGCCAACGCTTATTACCCAGCTCGATGCAAAAATCCGTTTCGCTGGTGGTCAGTTGAGGGATGGCGTGGGACGCGGAGGGGAGTGTCACGCTGAGGTTTTCCGCCAGACGCCATTGCTGCCAGGCGCTGATGTGTCCGGCTTCTGACCATGCGGTCGCGTTTGGTTGCACTACGCGTACCGTTAGCCAGAGTTGTCCGGCGCTCTCCGGCTGCGGCAGTTCAGGCAGTTCAATCAACTGCTTACCTTGCGGGCCAACATCCAGAGGCACTTCACCGCTTGCCAGCGGCTTGCCATCCAGCGCCACCATCCAGTGCAGGAACTCGTTATCGCTATGACGGAACAGGTATTCGCTGGTCACTTCGATGGTTCGCCCGGATAAACGGAACTGGAAATACTGCTGTTGGTGTTTTGCTTCCGTCAGCGCCGGATGCGGCGTGCGGTCGGCAAAGACCAGACCGTTCATACAGAACTGGCGATCGTTCGGCGTATCGCCAAAATCACCGCCGTAAGCCGACCACGGGTTGCCGTTTTCATCATATTTAATCAGCGACTGATCCACCCAGTCCCAGACGAAGCCGCCCTGTAAACGGGGGTACTGACGAAACGCCTGCCAGTATTTAGCGAAGCCGCCAAGACTGTTACCCATCGCGTGGGCATATTCGCAAAGGATCAGCGGGCGTATTTCTCCAGGCAGCGAAAGCCATTTTTTGATGGACCATTTCGGCACCGCCGGGAAGGGCTGGTCTTCATCCACGCGCGCGTACATCGGGCAAATAATATCGGTTGCGGAGGTGTCGGCTCCGCCGCCTTCATACTGTACCGGGCGGGAAGGATCGACAGATTTGATCCAGCGATAGAGTGCGTCGTGATTAGCGCCGTGGCCTGACTCATTCCCCAGCGACCAGATGATCACACTCGGGTGATTACGATCGCGCTGCACCATCCGCGTTACGCGTTCGCTCATCGCGGGTAGCCAGCGCGGATCATCGGTCAGACGATTCATTGGCACCATGCCGTGGGTTTCAATATTGGCTTCATCCACCACATACAGGCCGTAGCGGTCGCACAGCGTGTACCACAGCGGATGGTTCGGATAATGCGAACAGCGCACGGCATTAAAGTTGTTCTGCTTCATCAGCAGGATATCCTGTACCATCGTCTGCTCATCCATGACCTGACCATGCAGAGGATGATGCTCGTGACGGTTAACGCCGCGAATCAGCAACGGCTTGCCGTTCAGCTGCAGCAGACCATTTTCAATCCGCACCTCGCGGAAACCGACGTCGCAGGCTTCTGCTTCAATCAGCGTGCCGTCGGCGGTGTGCAGTTCAACCACCGCACGATAGAGATTCGGGATTTCGGCGCTCCACAGTTCCGGATTTTCAACGTTCAGGCGTAGCGTGACGCGATCGGCATAACCGCCACGCTCATCGATAATTTCACCGCCGAAAGGCGCGGTGCCGCTGGCGACCTGCGTTTCACCCTGCCACAAAGAAACCGTCACCCGCAGTTCATCGCGCAGCTCGCCGTACATCTGAACTTCTGCCTCCAGTACCGCGCGGCTGAAATCATCATTAAAGCGAGTGGTAACTTGGAAATCGCTGATTTGCGTGGTCGGTTTATGCAGCAACGAGACGTCACGGAAAATGCCGCTCATCCGCCACATATCCTGATCTTCCAGATAACTGCCGTCACTCCAGCGCAGCACCATCACCGCGAGGCGGTTTTCTCCGGCGCGTAAAAATGCGCTCAGGTCAAATTCAGACGGCAAACGGCTGTCCTGGCCGTAACCGACCCAGCGCCCGTTGCACCACAGATGAAACGCCGAGTTAACGCCATCAAAAATAATTCGCGTCTGGCCTTCCTGTAGCCAGCTTTCATCAACATTAAATGTGAGCGAGTAACAACCTGTCGGATTCTCCGTGGGAACAAACGGCGGATTGACCGTAATGGGATAGGTTACGTTGGTGTAGATGGGCGCGTCGTAACCGTGCATCTGCCAGTTTGAGGGGACGACGACAGTATCGGCGTCAGGAAGATCGCACTCCAGCCAGCTTTCCGGCACCGCTTCTGGTGCCGGAAACCAGGCAAAGCGCCATTCGCCATTCAGGCTGCGCAACTGTTGGGAAGGGCGATCGGTGCGGGCCTCTTCGCTATTTCGCCAGCTGGCGAAAGGGGGATGTGCCGCAAGGCGATTAAGTTGTGTAACGCCAGGGTTTTCCCAGTCACGACGTTGTAATACGACGGCCAGAGAATCCGTAATCATAGTCATAGCTGTATCCTGTGTGAAATTGTTATCCGCTCACAATTTCACACAACATACGAGCCGGACACATAGAGTGTAAAGACTGGGGTGCCTAATGAGTGAGCTGACTCACATTAATTGTGTTGCGCTCACTGCCCGCTTTCCAGTCGGGAAACTTGTCGTGCCAGCTGCATTAATGAATCGGCCAACGCGCGGGGAGAGGCGGTTTGCGTATTGGGCGGAAGGGTGGTTTTTCTTTTCACCAGTGAGACGGGCAACAGCTGATTGCCCTTCACCGCCTGGCCCTGAGAGAGTTGCAGCAAGCGGTCCACGCTGGTTTGCCCCAGCAGGCGAAAATCCTGTTTGATGGTGGTTAACGGCGGGATATAACACGAGCTGTCTTCGGTATCGTCGTATCCCACTACCGAGATATCCGCACCAACGCGCAGCCCGGACTCGGTAATGGCGCGCATTGCGCCCAGCGCCATCTGATCGTTGGCAACCAGCATCGCAGTGGGAACGATGCCCTCATTTAGCATTTGCATGGTTTGTTGAAAACCGGACATGGCACTCCAGTCGCCTTCCCGTTCTGTTATCGGCTGAATTTGATTGCGTGTGAGATATTTATGCCAGCCCGCCAGACGCAGACGCGCCGAGACAGAACTTAATGGGCCTGCTAACAGCGCGATTTGCTGGTGACCCAATGCGACCAGGTGCTCCACGCCCAGTCGCGTACCGTCTTCATGGGAGAAAATAATACTGTTGATGGGAGTCTGGTCAGAGACATCAAGAAATAACGCCGGAACATTAGCGCAGGCAGCTTCCACAGCAATGGCATCCTGGTCATCCAGCGGATAGTTAATGATCAGCCCACTGACGCGTTGCGCGAGAAGATTGTGCACCGCCGCTTTACAGGCTTCGACGCCGCTTCGTTCTACCATCGACACCACCACGCTGGCACCCAGTTGATCGGCGCGAGATTTTATCGCCGCAACAATTTGCGACGGCGCGTGCAGGGCCAGACTGGAAGTGGCAACGCCAATCAGCAACGACTGTTTGCCCGCCAGTTGTTGTGCCACGCGGTTGGGAATGTAATTCAGCTCCGCCATCGCCGCTTCCACTTTTTCCCGCGTTTTCGCTGAAACGTGGCAGGCCTGGTTCACCACGCGGGAAACGGTCTGATAAGAGACACCGGCATACTCTGCGACATCGTATAGCGTTACTGGTTTCACATTCACCACCCTGAATTGACTCTCTTCCGGGCGCTATCATGCCATACCACGAAAGGTTTTGCGCCATTCGATGGTGTCAGCGTAAATGCACGCCGCTTCGCCTTCCCGCTACCAGAATAGCCTGCGATTCAACCCCTTCTTCGATCTGTTTTGCCACCCGTTGCAGCGCCGGAAGATGCTTTTCCGCTGCCTGTTCGATGGTCATTGCGCTCGCCATATACACCAGATTCAGACAGCCAATCACCCGTTGTTCACTGCGCAGCGGTACGGCGATAGAGGCGATCTTCTCCTCCTGATCCCAGCCGCGGTAGTTCTGTCCGTACCCCTCTTTGCGCGCGCGCGCCAGAATGGCTTCCAGCTTTAACGGTTCTCGTGCCAGTTGATAGTCATCACCGGGGCGGGAGGCTAACATCTCGATTAATTCCTTGCGTTCTTGTTCCGGGCAAAAGGCCAGCCAGGTCAGGCCCGAGGCGGTTTTCAGAAGCGGTAACCGTCGCCCGACCATTGCCCGGTGAAAAGATAAGCGGCTGAAACGATGGGTGGTTTCGCGTACCACCATTGCATCAACATCCAGCGTGGACACATCTGTCGGCCATACCACTTCGCGCAACAGATCGCCCAGCAGCGGGGCCGCCAGTGCAGAAATCCACTGTTCGTCACGAAATCCTTCGCTTAATTGCCGCACTTTGATGGTCAGACGAAAACTGTCATCGGAGGTACTGCGCCGGACATATCCCTCTTCCAGTAACGTCTCCAGCAGTCGCCGCACAGTGGTGCGATGCAGGCCGCTGAGTTCCGCCAGCAGCCCGACGCTGGCACCGCCATCAAGTTTATTTAACATATTTAATAACATTAGACCGCGGGTTAAGCCGCGCACGGTTTTGTATTCCGTCTGCTCATTGTTCTGCATATTAATTGACATTTATATAGTTAAAACAACGTTGTGCACCTGGTGCACATTCGGGCATGTTTTGATTGTAGCCGAAAACACCCTTCCTATACTGAGCGCACAATAAAAAATCATTTACATGTTTTTAACAAAATAAGTTGCGCTGTACTGTGCGCGCAACGGCATTTTGTCCGAGTCGTGAGGTACTGGAATGGCAATACAACACCCTGACATCCAGCCTGCTGTTAACCATAGCGTTCAGGTGGCGATCGCTGGTGCCGGTCCGGTCGGGCTGATGATGGCGAACTATCTCGGCCAGATGGGCATTGACGTGCTGGTGGTGGAGAAACTCGATAAGTTGATCGACTACCCGCGTGCGATTGGTATTGATGACGAGGCGCTGCGCACCATGCAGTCGGTTGGCCTGGTCGATAATGTTCTGCCGCACACTACGCCGTGGCACGCGATGCGTTTTCTCACCCCAAAAGGTCGCTGTTTTGCTGATATTCAGCCAATGACCGATGAATTTGGCTGGCCGCGCCGTAACGCCTTTATTCAGCCTCAGGTCGATGCGGTGATGCTGGAAGGATTGTCGCGTTTTCCGAATGTGCGCTGCCTGTTTTCCCGCGAGCTGGAGGCCTTCAGCCAGCAAGATGACGAAGTGACCTTGCACCTGAAAACGGAAGAAGGGCAGCGGGAAACGGTCAAAGCCCAGTGGCTGGTGGCCTGTGATGGTGGGGCAAGTTTTGTCCGTCGCACCCTGAATGTGCCGTTTGAAGGTAAAACTGCGCCAAATCAGTGGATTGTGGTAGATATCGCCAACGATCCGTTAAGTACGCCGCATATCTATTTGTGTTGTGATCCGGTGCGCCCGTATGTTTCTGCCGCGCTGCCTCATGCGGTACGTCGCTTTGAATTTATGGTGATGCCGGGAGAAACCGAAGAACAGCTGCGTGAGCCGCAAAATATGCGCAAGCTGTTAAGCAAAGTGCTGCCTAATCCGGACAATGTTGAATTGATTCGCCAGCGTGTCTACACCCACAACGCGCGACTGGCGCAACGTTTTCGTATTGATCGCGTACTGCTGGCGGGCGATGCCGCGCACATCATGCCGGTGTGGCAGGGGCAGGGCTATAACAGTGGTATGCGCGACGCCTTTAACCTCGCATGGAAACTGGCGTTGGTTATCCAGGGGAAAGCCCGCGATGCGCTGCTCGATACCTATCAACAAGAACGTCGCGATCACGCCAAAGCGATGATTGACCTGTCCGTGACGGCGGGCAACGTGCTGGCTCCGCCGAAACGCTGGCAGGGTACGTTACGTGACGGCGTTTCCTGGCTGCTGAATTATCTGCCGCCAGTAAAACGCTACTTCCTCGAAATGCGCTTCAAGCCGATGCCGCAATATTACGGCGGTGCGCTGGTGCGTGAGGGCGAAGCGAAGCACTCTCCGGTCGGCAAGATGTTTATTCAGCCGAAAGTCACGCTGGAAAACGGCGACGTGACGCTACTCGATAACGCGATCGGCGCGAACTTCGCGGTAATTGGCTGGGGATGCAATCCACTGTGGGGGATGAGCGACGAGCAAATCCAGCAGTGGCGCGCGTTGGGCACACGCTTCATTCAGGTGGTGCCGGAAGTGCAAATTCATACCGCACAGGATAACCACGACGGCGTACTACGCGTGGGGGATACGCAAGGTCGCCTGCGTAGCTGGTTCGCGCAACACAATGCTTCGCTGGTGGTGATGCGCCCGGATCGCTTTGTTGCCGCCACCGCCATTCCGCAAACCCTGGGCAAGACCCTGAATAAACTGGCGTCGGTGATGACGCTGACCCGCCCTGATGCCGACGTTTCTGTCGAAAAGGTAGCCTGATATGCACGCTTATCTTCACTGTCTTTCCCACTCGCCGCTGGTGGGGTATGTCGACCCGGCACAAGAGGTACTCGATGAGGTCAATGGCGTGATTGCCAGCGCCCGCGAGCGTATTGCGGCTTTCTCCCCTGAACTGGTGGTGCTGTTTGCGCCAGATCACTACAACGGCTTTTTCTATGACGTGATGCCACCGTTCTGTTTAGGCGTTGGAGCGACGGCAATTGGTGATTTCGGCAGTGCGGCAGGAGAGCTGCCCGTGCCTGTGGAGCTGGCGGAGGCCTGTGCGCATGCCGTCATGAAGAGCGGGATCGATCTTGCCGTTTCTTACTGTATGCAGGTGGACCACGGGTTCGCCCAGCCGCTGGAGTTCCTGCTCGGTGGGCTGGATAAGGTGCCAGTACTGCCGGTGTTCATCAACGGTGTCGCCACGCCGCTGCCCGGTTTCCAGCGTACCCGCATGTTGGGGGAAGCCATTGGACGTTTCACCAGTACTCTCAATAAACGCGTGCTGTTCCTGGGTTCCGGTGGGCTTTCCCATCAGCCGCCGGTGCCCGAACTGGCGAAAGCCGATGCCCATATGCGCGACCGTCTGTTGGGGAGCGGGAAAGATTTACCCGCCAGTGAGCGCGAATTGCGTCAGCAACGGGTGATTAGCGCCGCTGAGAAGTTTGTTGAGGATCAGAGAACGCTGCATCCGCTCAACCCGATTTGGGATAACCAGTTCATGACTTTGCTGGAGCAGGGACGCATACAGGAACTGGATGCCGTCAGTAACGAAGAGCTTTCCGCCATTGCCGGAAAGTCGACACATGAAATCAAAACCTGGGTCGCCGCTTTTGCCGCTATTTCTGCGTTTGGCAACTGGCGTAGCGAAGGGCGTTATTACCGCCCAATCCCGGAGTGGATTGCCGGATTTGGCTCGTTAAGCGCCAGAACAGAGAACTGAATATGCAGGAGAAGATGATGAGTTATCAGCCACAAACCGAAGCCGCCACCAGCCGTTTTCTGAATGTAGAAGAAGCGGGTAAAACGCTGCGCATCCATTTTAATGACTGCGGACAAGGCGACGAAACCGTTGTCCTGCTGCATGGTTCCGGCCCGGGTGCTACTGGCTGGGCGAACTTCAGCCGCAATATCGATCCGCTGGTAGAGGCGGGCTATCGGGTGATCCTGCTGGATTGTCCGGGTTGGGGTAAGAGCGATTCGATCGTTAATAGTGGTTCGCGATCGGATCTTAATGCGCGAATCCTGAAAAGCGTGGTGGATCAACTGGATATCGCCAAAATCCACCTGCTGGGCAACTCGATGGGTGGCCACAGTTCTGTGGCGTTCACTCTTAACTGGCCGGAGCGCGTCGGCAAACTGGTGCTGATGGGCGGCGGTACGGGCGGCATGAGTTTGTTTACGCCGATGCCAACCGAAGGTATTAAGCGACTGAATCAGCTTTATCGTCAGCCGACTATCGAAAACCTGAAGCTGATGATGGATATCTTCGTTTTTGATACCAGCGATTTGACCGACGCCCTGTTTGAAGCGCGCCTGAATAATATGCTGTCGCGCCGCGATCACCTGGAAAACTTCGTTAAGAACCTGGAAGCCAATCCGAAACAGTTCCCGGATTTTGGCCCACGTCTGGCGGAAATCAAAGCGCAAACCCTGATTGTCTGGGGGCGCAACGACCGCTTTGTGCCGATGGATGCGGGTCTGCGTCTGCTGTCCGGCATTGCCGGTTCTGAACTGCATATCTTCCGCGACTGTGGTCACTGGGCGCAGTGGGAACATGCCGACGCTTTCAATCAACTGGTGCTGAATTTCCTCGCACGCCCTTAAGGAACGGTCATGACGAAGCATACTCTTGAGCAACTGGCGGCGGATTTACGCCGCGCCGCAGAGCAGGGCGAAGCGATTGCGCCGCTGCGCGATCTGATTGGTATCGATAACGCTGAAGCGGCCTACGCCATTCAGCACATCAATGTGCAACATGACGTTGCGCAGGGGCGTCGCGTGGTGGGGCGCAAAGTGGGGCTGACGCATCCGAAAGTGCAGCAACAACTGGGCGTTGATCAACCGGATTTCGGGACATTATTTGCCGACATGTGTTATGGCGATAATGAAACCATTCCTTTTTCCCGTGTTCTGCAACCCCGCATTGAAGCGGAGATTGCACTGGTGTTGAACCGCGATCTACCCGCAACCGATATCACCTTCGACGAATTGTATAACGCCATTGAATGGGTACTTCCGGCGCTGGAGGTGGTGGGGAGCCGCATTCGCGACTGGTCGATTCAGTTTGTCGATACCGTGGCAGATAACGCTTCCTGCGGGGTGTATGTCATCGGCGGTCCGGCGCAACGCCCGGCGGGGTTAGACCTGAAAAACTGCGCCATGAAGATGACGCGTAATAACGAAGAGGTTTCCAGCGGGCGCGGCAGCGAATGCCTGGGACATCCGCTTAATGCCGCCGTCTGGCTGGCACGCAAAATGGCCAGTCTGGGTGAACCGCTGCGCGCCGGAGATATCATTCTTACCGGGGCATTAGGTCCGATGGTGGCGGTGAATGCGGGCGATCGTTTTGAAGCCCATATCGAAGGCATAGGTTCAGTTGCTGCGACATTTTCAAGCGCAGCCCCAAAAGGAAGTCTGTCATGAGTAAGCGTAAAGTCGCCATTATCGGTTCAGGCAACATTGGCACCGATCTGATGATTAAAATTTTGCGTCACGGTCAGCATCTGGAGATGGCGGTGATGGTCGGCATTGATCCTCAGTCCGACGGTCTGGCGCGTGCCAGACGTATGGGCGTCGCCACCACCCATGAAGGGGTGATCGGGCTGATGAACATGCCTGAATTTGCTGATATCGACATTGTATTTGATGCGACCAGCGCGGGCGCGCATGTGAAAAACGATGCCGCTTTGCGCGAAGCGAAACCGGATATTCGCTTAATTGACCTGACGCCTGCTGCCATCGGCCCTTACTGCGTGCCGGTGGTTAACCTCGAGGAGAACGTCGCTCAACTGAACGTCAACATGGTCACCTGCGGCGGCCAGGCCACCATTCCAATGGTAGCGGCAGTTTCACGCGTGGCGCGTGTTCATTACGCCGAAATTATCGCTTCTATTGCCAGTAAATCTGCCGGACCCGGCACGCGTGCCAACATCGATGAATTTACGGAAACCACTTCGCGCGCCATTGAAGTGGTGGGTGGCGCGGCAAAAGGGAAGGCGATTATTGTGCTTAACCCAGCAGAGCCACCGTTGATGATGCGTGACACGGTGTATGTATTGAGCGACGAAGCTTCACAAGATGATATCGAAGCCTCAATCAATGAAATGGCTGAGGCGGTGCAGGCTTACGTACCGGGTTATCGCCTGAAACAGCGCGTGCAGTTTGAAGTCATCCCGCAGGATAAACCGGTCAATTTACCGGGCGTGGGGCAGTTCTCCGGGCTGAAAACGGCGGTCTGGCTGGAAGTCGAAGGCGCAGCGCATTATCTGCCTGCCTATGCGGGCAACCTCGACATTATGACTTCCAGTGCGCTGGCGACAGCGGAAAAAATGGCCCAGTCACTGGCGCGCAAGGCAGGAGAAGCGGCATGAACGGTAAAAAACTTTATATTTCGGACGTCACGTTGCGTGACGGTATGCACGCCATTCGTCATCAGTATTCGCTGGAAAATGTCCGCCAGATTGCCAAAGCACTGGATGATGCCCGCGTGGATTCGATTGAAGTGGCCCACGGCGACGGTTTGCAGGGTTCCAGCTTTAACTATGGTTTCGGCGCACATAGCGACCTTGAATGGATTGAAGCGGCGGCGGATGTGGTGAAGCACGCCAAAATCGCGACGTTGTTGCTGCCAGGAATCGGCACTATTCACGATCTGAAAAATGCCTGGCAGGCTGGCGCGCGGGTGGTTCGTGTGGCAACGCACTGTACCGAAGCTGATGTTTCCGCCCAGCATATTCAGTATGCCCGCGAGCTCGGAATGGACACCGTTGGTTTTCTGATGATGAGCCATATGACCACGCCGGAGAATCTCGCAAAGCAGGCAAAGTTGATGGAAGGCTACGGTGCGACCTGTATTTATGTGGTGGATTCTGGCGGTGCGATGAACATGAGCGATATCCGTGACCGTTTCCGCGCCCTGAAAGCAGTGCTGAAACCAGAAACGCAAACCGGCATGCACGCTCACCATAACCTGAGTCTTGGCGTGGCGAACTCTATCGCGGCGGTGGAAGAGGGCTGCGACCGAATCGACGCCAGCCTCGCGGGAATGGGCGCGGGCGCAGGTAACGCGCCGCTGGAAGTATTTATTGCCGCCGCGGATAAACTGGGTTGGCAGCATGGGGTCGATCTCTATGCGTTAATGGATGCCGCTGACGACCTGGTGCGTCCGTTGCAGGATCGACCGGTACGAGTCGATCGCGAAACGCTGGCGCTGGGATACGCTGGTGTTTACTCCAGCTTCCTGCGTCACTGTGAAACGGCGGCGGCGCGTTATGGCTTAAGCGCGGTGGATATTCTCGTTGAGCTGGGCAAACGCCGGATGGTTGGCGGCCAGGAGGATATGATCGTCGACGTGGCGCTGGATCTGCGCAACAACAAATAATATTGACTGCCGAGAACGTGCATTTTGTATGCCCATCCCAGCACGACTGCCGGATGCGGCGTGAACGCCTTATCCGGCCTACATTTCGCCCGTAGGCAGTCATTAAATAGTTCTGATTACGCGGCTGGCAATGTATCAGTCGCGATTCACCTGCACTCGCAATGAGGTTCATCTTATGTCGACTCGTACCCCTTCATCATCTTCATCCCGCCTGATGCTGACCATCGGGCTTTGTTTTTTGGTCGCTCTGATGGAAGGGCTGGATCTTCAGGCGGCTGGCATTGCGGCGGGTGGCATCGCCCAGGCTTTTGCACTCGATAAAATGCAAATGGGCTGGATATTTAGCGCCGGAATACTCGGTTTGCTACCCGGCGCGCTGGTTGGCGGGATGCTGGCAGACCGTTATGGGCGTAAGCGTATTTTGATTGGCTCAGTTGCGCTGTTTGGTTTGTTCTCGCTGGCAACGGCGATTGCATGGGATTTCCCCTCACTGGTCTTTGCGCGGCTGATGACCGGTGTCGGGCTGGGGGCGGCGTTGCCGAATCTTATCGCCCTGACGTCTGAAGCCGCGGGGCCACGTTTTCGTGGGACGGCAGTGAGCCTGATGTATTGCGGTGTTCCCATTGGCGCGGCGCTGGCGGCGACGCTGGGTTTCGCGGGGGCAAACTTAGCATGGCAAACGGTGTTTTGGGTAGGTGGTGTGGTGCCGTTGATTCTGGTGCCGCTATTAATGCGCTGGCTGCCGGAGTCGACGGTTTTCGCTGGCGAAAAACAGGCTGCGCCACCACTGCGTGCGTTATTTGCGCCAGAAACGGCAACCGCGACGCTGCTGCTGTGGTTGTGTTATTTTTTCACTCTGCTGGTGGTCTACATGTTGATCAACTGGCTGCCGCTGCTTTTGGTGGAGCAAGGATTCCAGCCATCGCAGGCGGCAGGGGTGATGTTTGCACTGCAAATGGGGGCGGCAAGCGGGACGTTAATGTTGGGCGCATTGATGGATAAACTGCGTCCAGTAACCATGTCGCTACTGATTTATAGCGGCATGTTAGCTTCGCTGCTGGCGCTGGGAACGGTGTCGTCATTTAACAGTATGTTGCTGGCGGGATTTGTCGCGGGGTTGTTTGCGACAGGTGGGCAAAGCGTTTTGTATGCTCTGGCACCGTTGTTTTACAGTTCGCAGATCCGCGCAACAGGTGTGGGAACAGCCGTGGCGGTAGGGCGTCTGGGGGCTATGAGCGGTCCGTTACTGGCCGGGAAAATGCTGGCATTAGGCACTGGCACGGTCGGCGTAATGGCCGCTTCTGCACCGGGTATTCTTGTTGCTGGGTTGGCGGTGTTTATTTTGATGAGTCGGAGATCAAGAATGCAGCCGTGTGCCGATGCCTGACGCGCCTTATTAAGCAGGGGCGAAAGGGACTTGCCCCCAATACACCTACGGCGTTTACAGGTATACTCGCTAAAAATTATTCAGCGGGTTTGGAAACAAAGATGGCAAAACTTACCTTACAAGAGCAGTTGCTCAAAGCGGGACTAGTCACCAGCAAAAAAGCGGCGAAGGTCGAGAGAACGGCGAAAAAATCGCGTGTTCAGGCGCGTGAAGCACGGGCGGCGGTAGAAGAAAATAAAAAGGCACAGCTTGAGCGTGATAAACAGCTTAGCGAGCAACAAAAACAAGCGGCGTTGGCGAAAGAATATAAAGCCCAGGTGAAGCAGCTCATTGAAATGAACCGAATTACCATTGCCAATGGCGATATTGGTTTTAACTTCACTGACGGCAATCTGATTAAGAAGATTTTTGTCGATAAGCTCACGCAAACGCAGTTGATTAATGGTCGTCTGGCGATTGCCCGCTTGTTGGTCGATAACAATAGCGAAGGTGAATACGCCATTATTCCCGCCAGCGTTGCCGATAAAATTGCTCAGCGTGATGCCAGCAGTATTGTGTTGCACAGCGCGCTCAGCGCCGAAGAGCAGGATGAAGACGATCCGTATGCCGACTTCAAAGTGCCTGATGATTTGATGTGGTAAACATTGATAAATCGTGTGCAGATGCCTGATGCGACGCTTTTCGCGTCTTATCAGGCCTACGGTTTACGAGCGAAATGTGGGCCGGATAAGGTTTACGCCGCATCCGGCATGCGTGCGCGGATGCTCAACGCATATTCAGTTTATTGGCGTGGTAGGCAATATGCTCGCCAATAAAACTGGAGACAAAATAATAGCTGTGATCATAACCCTCGTGATAACGGATTAACGTCTTGATATTCATCTCCTGGCAGATCTTTTCAAGATTTGGAGTCCGCAGTTGTTCCGCGTAAAAATCATCACTCAACCCCTGATCAACCATGATTTCCGCAACGCGTTGACCTTGTGAAATAAGACTCACCGGATCGTAATCCAACCAGGCATCTTTATTTTCACCAAGATATGCGGCAAAGGCTTGCTGTCCCCACGGTACTTGCGATGGGGAGACAATGGGCGAAAACGCCGAGACGCTGACATATTCATCTGGGTTACGTAACGCCAGCACCAGCGCGCCCAGCCCGCCCATAGAATGACCTGCGATTGACTTTCTGGCCGTTGCCGGAAAATGATGCATCACTAAATTCGGCAGCTCGTTGCGGATATAGTCATACATTTTGTAATGTTCATTCCACGGCGCTTGCGTCGCGTTCAGGTAAAACCCGGCACCTTGCCCGAGATCGTAACGGTCAGCATCTGCGACATGACTGCCTCGCGGACTGGTGTCCGGCGCAACAACAATAATGTTGTGCTCAGCCGCGTAACGCTGCATCCCCGATTTAGTAATGAAATTTTGCTCGTTGCAGGTCAGGCCTGAAAGCCAGTACAACACCGGCAATTTTTCATTCTCGGCTTTTGGGGGGAGATAGACGCCGACATTCATTTCACATTTCAGTGATTGGGAATAATGCCGATACACATTTTGCCAGCCGCCAAAGCTGGCATGTTTTTCAATGAGTTCCATCAGTCATTATCTCACGGTTAATCCCCCGGACGGCTGCCCGGGGAGAGTATTAAGAACCCCATCTGAACTGGACGGGGTAAACCAGCGGGAAATCAGTAACGAATTACGGTTCGAATGGATTTACCTTCATGCATCAGGTCGAAGGCGTCATTAATTTCATCCAGGCTCATGGTATGCGTGACAAACGGTTCCAGATCGATATCACCTTTCATCGCATCTTCAACCATACCCGGTAACTGGGAACGACCTTTCACGCCGCCAAACGCGGAACCTTTCCATACGCGACCGGTGACCAACTGGAATGGACGGGTGGAGATTTCCTGACCGGAGCCTGCTACCCCGATGATCACCGACTGACCCCAGCCGCGGTGCGCGCTTTCCAGCGCTGCACGCATCACGTTGACGTTACCGATGCATTCAAAGGTATGGTCGATACCCCATTTGTTGATATCCAGCAGGACATCTTTAATCGGTTTGTCGTAGTCATTCGGGTTAATGCAGTCGGTGGCACCGAAGCGACGCGCCAGTTCGAATTTCTTCGGGTTGGTATCGATAGCGATAATCCGTCCCGCTTTTGCCTGACGCGCGCCCTGAACCACTGCCAGACCAATCGCGCCAAGACCAAACACGGCAACAGAATCACCTGGCTGGACTTTAGCTGTGTTGTGTACCGCGCCAATACCGGTGGTCACGCCACAGCCCAGCAGGCAGACGTGTTCATGGTTTGCTTCTGGATTAATTTTGGCCAGAGACACTTCCGCTACCACGGTGTATTCACTGAATGTTGAGCATCCCATGTAGTGATAAAGCGGCTGCCCGTTGTAAGAAAAACGGGTGGTGCCGTCTGGCATCAAGCCTTTGCCCTGCGTTTCGCGAACCGCGACACACAGGTTGGTTTTGCCAGAACGACAAAACTCACACTCGCCGCACTCTGCGGTGTAAAGTGGGATCACATGGTCGCCAGGTTTGACGCTGGTTACGCCTTCACCGACTTCAACTACAACCCCGGCCCCTTCGTGACCGAGAACCACTGGGAAGACACCTTCCGGGTCATCGCCGGAGAGGGTAAATGCGTCGGTATGGCAAACACCGGTATGGGTGACTTTAATCAGCACTTCACCTTTTTTCGGTGGTGCAACGTCAATTTCAACGATTTCCAGCGGTTTACCGGGAGCAAATGCAACGGCAGCACGTGATTTCATCTCTCGCTCTTCCTCAATATGGTAATAGATTCAGCTATTTAAGATAGGCACGAACCAGTTCAATAGTGTCGTCAACGGATTGGCTGACTTCACGGCTGTAGCAGTCATTTCGGTCAAACGTTTCCCGGATATGGCTTTCAAGCACTTCTGCCATCAGTCCGTTAGCCGCGCCCCGAACGGCAGCGATCTGTTGGAGTATGGCACGGCATTCGGCATCACCCTCCAGCGACCGTTCCAGAGCATCAATCTGCCCCCGAATACGACGAACTCGAGTAAGGACCTTTTTCTTCTCTTCCGGAGTACTGGGCATTTCGCACCTCATCATCTGCACGCAATATACTATAGGGGGGTATGCTATATGTCAATGCATACCCCCCTATAGTATATAACACTGGAGAATAAAATTTATCCGGCCCCAGTATTTGTAGGCATGATAAGAGGCGTGAGCGTCACATCAGGCGATGTTTGTTAAAAGTAGCAAAATGCGCAAACTCGCTAACCATTGCCGATTTTTTTCTAAAAACGCTTTGTTATTAACAAGACGTTTTAATTCCTTTATCAAACTTACCCGCAACGAAATACTGCTCCCATAACAAGACGGGGGAGCAGACAATCATGGCAATTTCATCGCGTAACACATTTCTTGCCGCACTGGCATTCATCGCTTTTCAGGCGCAAGCGGTGAACGTCACCGTGGCGTATCAAACCTCCGCCGAACCGGCGAAAGTGGCTCAGGCCGACAACACCTTTGCTAAAGAAAGCGGAGCAACCGTGGACTGGCGTAAGTTTGACAGTGGAGCCAGCATCGTGCGGGCGCTGGCTTCGGGCGATGTGCAAATCGGCAACCTCGGTTCCAGCCCGTTAGCGGTTGCAACCAGCCAACAGGTGCCGATTGAAGTCTTCTTGCTGGCGTCAAAACTGGGTAACTCCGAAGCGCTGGTGGTAAAGAAAACTATCAGTAAACCGGAAGACTTGATTGGTAAACGCATCGCCGTACCGTTTATCTCCACCACCCACTACAGCCTGCTGGCGGCGCTGAAACACTGGGGTATTAAACCTGGGCAAGTTGAGATTGTGAACCTGCAGCCGCCCGCAATTATCGCCGCATGGCAGCGGGGAGATATTGATGGTGCTTATGTATGGGCACCGGCGGTTAACGCCCTGGAAAAAGATGGCAAGGTGCTGACCGATTCTGAACAGGTCGGGCAGTGGGGCGCGCCGACACTGGACGTCTGGGTCGTGCGGAAAGATTTTGCCGAGAAACATCCTGAGGTCGTGAAAGCGTTCGCTAAAAGCGCCATCGATGCTCAGCAACCGTACATTGCTAACCCAGACGCGTGGCTGAAACAGCCGGAAAACATCAGCAAACTGGCGCGGTTAAGCGGCGTGCCGGAAGGTGACGTTCCGGGGCTGGTGAAGGGGAATACCTATCTGACGCCGCAGCAACAAACGGCAGAACTGACCGGACCGGTGAACAAAGCGATCATCGACACCGCGCAGTTTTTGAAAGAGCAGGGCAAAGTCCCGGCTGTAGCGAATGATTACAGCCAGTACGTTACCTCGCGCTTCGTGCAATAAAAGGAGGCGCAGATGCTGCAAATTTCTCATCTTTACGCCGATTATGGCGGCAAACCGGCACTGGAAGATATCAACCTGACGCTGGAAAGCGGCGAGCTTCTGGTAGTTCTGGGGCCGTCTGGCTGCGGCAAAACTACGTTGCTGAATTTGATTGCTGGTTTTGTGCCTTATCAGCATGGCAGCATTCAACTGGCGGGTAAGGGTATTCAGGGACCGGGAGCAGAGCGTGGCGTAGTTTTTCAGAATGAAGGGTTGTTACCGTGGCGCAATGTACAGGACAACGTGGCGTTCGGCCTGCAACTGGCAGGTGTAGAGAAAATGCAGCGACTGGAAATCGCACACCAGATGGTGAAAAAAGTCGGGCTGGAAGGCGCAGAAAAACGCTACATCTGGCAGCTTTCCGGTGGTCAACGTCAGCGGGTGGGGATTGCCCGCGCGTTGGCGGCAAATCCCCAGCTGTTATTACTCGACGAACCGTTTGGTGCGCTGGACGCCTTCACCCGCGACCAGATGCAAACCCTGCTGCTGAAACTTTGGCAGGAGACGGGAAAGCAGGTGCTGTTGATTACCCACGATATAGAAGAAGCGGTGTTTATGGCGACTGAACTGGTTTTGCTTTCACCCGGCCCAGGCCGTGTGCTGGAGCGGCTGCCGCTCAACTTTGCTCGCCGCTTTGTTGCGGGAGAGTCGAGCCGCAGCATCAAGTCCGATCCACAATTCATCGCCATGCGCGAATATGTTTTAAGCCGCGTATTTGAGCAACGGGAGGCGTTCTCATGAGTGTGCTCATTAATGAAAAACTGCATTCGCATCGGCTGAAATGGCGCTGGCCGCTCTCGCGTCAGGTGACCTTAAGCATTGGTACGTTAGCGGTTTTGCTCACTGTATGGTGGGCAGTCGCGGCGCTGCAACTGATTAGCCCGCTGTTTTTGCCGCCACCGCAACAGGTACTGGCAAAACTGCTCACCATTGCCGGGCCGCAGGGATTTATGGACGCCACGCTGTGGCAGCATCTGGCAGCCAGCCTGACGCGCATTTTGCTGGCGCTACTCGCGGCGGTGTTGATCGGTATTCCGGTCGGGATCGCCATGGGGCTAAGCCCGACGGTGCGCGGCATTCTGGATCCGATAATCGAGCTTTATCGTCCGGTGCCGCCGCTGGCTTATTTGCCGCTGATGGTGATCTGGTTTGGTATTGGCGAAACCTCGAAGATCTTGCTGATCTATTTAGCGATTTTTGCGCCGGTGGCGATGTCGGCGCTGGCGGGGGTGAAAAGCGCGCAGCAGGTTCGCATTCGTGCCGCCCAGTCGCTGGGTGCCAGCCGTGCGCAGGTGCTGTGGTTTGTCATTTTGCCCGGCGCGCTGCCGGAAATCCTCACCGGATTACGCATTGGTCTGGGTGTGGGCTGGTCTACGCTGGTGGCGGCGGAGCTGATTGCCGCAACGCGCGGTTTAGGATTTATGGTTCAGTCAGCGGGTGAATTTCTCGCGACTGACGTGGTGCTGGCGGGGATCGCGGTGATTGCGATTATCGCCTTTCTTTTAGAACTGGGTCTGCGCGCGTTACAGCGCCGCCTGACGCCCTGGCATGGAGAAGTACAATGAGTGAACGTCTGAGCATTACCCCGCTGGGGCCGTATATTGGCGCACAAATTACGGGGGCCGACTTAACGCGCCCGTTAAGCGATAATCAGTTTGAACAGCTTTACCATGCGGTGCTGCGCCATCAGGTGGTGTTTCTGCGCGATCAAGCTATCACGCCGCAGCAGCAACGCGCGCTGGCCCAGCGTTTTGGCGAGCTGCATATTCACCCTGTTTACCCTCATGCTGAAGGGGTTGACGAGATCATCGTCCTGGATACCCATAATGATAATCCGCCGGATAACGACAACTGGCACACCGATGTGACATTTATTCAAACGCCACCCGCAGGGGCGATTCTGGCGGCGAAAGAGTTACCCTCGACCGGCGGCGATACGCTCTGGGCCAGTGGTATTGCCGCATATGAGGCGCTCTCTGTTCCCTTCCGCCAGCTGTTGAGCGGGTTGCGTGCGGAGCATGATTTCCGTAAATCGTTCCCGGAATACAAGTACCGCAAAACCGAGGCTGAGCATCAACGCTGGCGTGAGGCGGTCGCGAAAAATCCACCGTTGCTACATCCGGTGGTGCGAACGCATCCGGTGACCGGTAAACAGGCACTGTTTGTGAACGAAGGTTTTACCACACGAATTGTTGATGTCAGCGAGAAAGAGAGCGAAGCCTTGTTAGGTTTTTTGTTTGCCCATATCACTAAACCGGAGTTTCAGGTGCGCTGGCGCTGGCAACCGAATGATATTGCGATTTGGGATAACCGAGTGACTCAGCACTATGCCAATGCGGATTACCTGCCACAGCGGCGGATTATGCATCGGGCGACGATTCTTGGGGATATTCCGTTTTATCGGGCGGGGTAAGGGGGAAATGCCGGGTTGGATAACCCGGCATAATGATCATTAACGCAGAATCTTCTTCTCAGCCAAATCCAGCGCAAAGTAGCTGAAAATCAGATCCGCACCCGCACGCTTAATCGAACCTAAGCTTTCGAGCACGACTTTCTCTTCATCTATAGCACCCGCCAGCGCGGCGAACTTAATCATCGCGTACTCACCGCTCACCTGATACGCGCCAATCGGCAATTCAGTACGTTCACGCAGCTCACGCACGATGTCGAGGTATGCTCCGGCAGGTTTAACCATCAGGCAGTCTGCGCCCTGGGCTTCATCCAGCAGTGACTCACGAATCGCCTCACGACGGTTCATTGGGTTCATCTGATAGCTTTTGCGGTCGCCTTTTAATGCGCTTCCGGCAGCTTCACGGAACGGGCCATAAAAGGAGGAGGCGAACTTGGTCGAATACGACATAATCGCCGTATCTTTAAAGCCCGCAGCGTCCAGCGCCTGGCGAATCGCCTGTACCTGACCATCCATCGCGGCAGAAGGGGCGATGAAGTCTGCGCCTGCAGCAGCTGCAACCACGGCTTGCTTGCCTAAATTTTCCAGAGTCGCGTCGTTGTCGACGCCATGCTTGCACAGAACACCGCAGTGACCGTGAGATGTGTATTCACAGAAGCAGGTGTCTGACATAACGATCATTTCTGGCACGGTCTGCTTGCAGATGCGCGACATACGCGCCACCAGTCCATCTTCCCGCCAGGCATCGCTGCCGGTTTCATCGGTATGGTGAGAGATGCCGAAAGTCATCACGGAACGAATACCGGCGTTGGCGATGCGTTCAATTTCGCGTGCCAGATGTTTCTCTGGAATGCGCATCACGCCTGGCATGGCTTCAACGGCTTTATAGTCGTCAATTTCTTCTTCAACAAAGATCGGCAACACCAGGTCGTTAAGGCTAAGTGTTGTCTCTTCAAACATAGCGCGCAGCGCAGGAGATTTGCGCAGGCGACGAGGGCGTTGGATTAAGTCTGTCATGGTCTGCCTGATGTTTGTGGAATCGAGGGGCATAGTATACCTGAAGCAGGCTGGGTGTGTTTTACGAAAGTTGTCGCGATGTTGACAAGAAGAGAATGAAAAAGAGGTCAGGACATCTTTGTAATAGAAATAGCAATAATTTCATATTCACTGAAAATATTTTTAATTTTTATTTATAGCCATAGATTATTGTTTTTGGGGATTTGGTGACGTTTTCAAAAAGTGAATAACTTAAAGTTCATTGCTTATTGATACATTATTTGTCTGTTTTAGCTGTTTTATATTTTTATGGTCTATGTTTTAAAATTAACGCTTTCATTAACGTATTGAAATATTGTGTTTTTGTTATTTCTTTCTGTGTGTGTGTTCACGTGCTTTATATATGTCCGCAATCGGACTTAGGGGAAAGAATAATTGAACCATTCCTCTATAACGCCGCATAATCGTAAACGCGAAACATAATATGTTTTCTATGCATTGATAATTGATGGATCAACTTATTACGTCCCTGAGGAGGGATGACAAATGCACTCCTGGAAAAAGAAACTTGTAGTATCACAATTAGCATTGGCTTGCACTCTGGCTATCACCTCTCAGGCTAATGCAGCAAACTATGATACCTGGGGGTATCATGACAACACCACGACCGATTTAGTTTGGCCGTATGACACTGACAATGATGGAATTGCCGATGCTGGCGGCATGGACCCGATGGGTTCAGACGGTAACTACGTAACTTACAATGGTTTTGTTTACTATAACAATGCCAATGGTGATTTCGACACCGTCTTTAAAGGCGATACTGTTAACGGTACCATTTCTACTTATTACTTGAATCATGATTACGCTAGCGGTTCTGTTAACCAGTTAGATATCAGCAATTCAGTAATTCATGGGTCAATCACTTCTGAACTGCCATTTGGTTATTACAGCATTACTCCTGCAGAAGTTAATGCTAAAGGTGAAGTTGTAACTCCACAGACCTATAGTGGCTATAATTTCTATAACGGAATCACTACTGACCTTGACTACAATTGGTACGATGGTGACGTATTCACTCTGAACGTATCCAATTCCACCATTGATGATGACTATGAAGCTCTTTACTTCACTGACACATATCTTGATGGTGATAAATCTAAGTCAACCAATGAAACGTTCTATACCGCTCTGGGTGTTGCAGTAAATCTTGATGTTGAAAGCAATATCAATATTACTAACAACTCCCGTGTAGCTGGTATTGCGCTGTCTGAAGGCAATACAAGCAACACGACTTATACTAGCGAATATCATCAGTGGGACAACAACATTAATGTGTCTAACTCCACTGTAACTTCAGGGTCACAGACTCCGCTGGAAGAAAGCAATGGCTTCTTCGGTAAATCTGCTGAACCAAGTGATTACGCTGGTAATGGTGGCGAAAATGACGTAGCTCTGTCATTCTCTGACAATGCTGGCTCAAATTATTCCATGAAAAACAATGTAAACTTTGACCATTCAACCCTGTTGGGTGATGTCGAGTTCACAAGCCACTGGAATAACGATGGCGTATTCTTCTATTCAACCGGCCATGACAGCAATGGTGACGGTGTCCTTGATACCAACGGTGGTTGGGTAGATGATGCTCAGAACGTTGATGAACTGAACATTACTCTGAACAACGGTAGTAAGTGGGTTGGCTCAGCAAACATGAGTGCTGAAGTAATTGCTCCGGCAGATATGTATGATGTTGCGCCGAACAGCCTGACCCCTGGTGCCACTATCGAAGCTAACGATTGGGGTCGTATTATTGACAACAAGGTATTCCAGAGCGGCGTATTTAACGTAGCACTGAACAATGGTTCAGAATGGAATACCGTTAATAGTTCAGTAATTGATACATTAGCTGTAAATAATGGCTCTCAGGTAAATGTTACTGATTCCTCTCTGGTCTCAGATACCATTGGTTTAACCAACGGCTCCTCACTGAATATTGGTGAAGATGGTTTGGTTGCTACAGACCACCTGACTGTTGATAGCTACAGTACCGTTAATTTAACCGAATCTACTGGCTGGAATAACTATTCTAACCTGTATGCCAATACCATCACCGTAACTAACGGTGGTGTACTGGATGTGAACGTTGATCAGTTTGATACTGAAGCTTTCCGTACTGACAAACTGGAACTGACTAGCGGCAACATCGCTGACCATAACGGCAACGTAGTTTCTGGTGTGTTCGACATCAACAGCAGCGATTACGTTCTGAACGCGGATTTGGTGAACGACCGTACGTGGGATACTTCCAAGTCTAACTACGGTTACGGTATTGTTGCTATGAACTCTGATGGTCACCTGACTATCAATGGCAACGGCGACGTAGACAACGGTACTGAACTGGATAACAGTTCTGTAGACAACGTTGTTGCTGCAACCGGTAACTACAAAGTTCGTATCGACAACGCAACTGGCGCTGGCGCAATCGCTGATTACAAAGATAAAGAAATTATCTACGTCAACGACAAAAACAGCAACGCGACTTTCTCTGCTGCTAACAAAGCTGACCTGGGTGCATACACCTATCAGGCTGAGCAGCGTGGTAACACCGTTGTTCTGCAACAGATGGAGCTGACCGACTACGCTAACATGGCGCTGAGCATCCCGTCTGCGAACACCAATATCTGGAACCTGGAACAAGACACCGTTGGTACTCGTCTGACCAACTCTCGTCATGGTCTGGCTGATAACGGCGGCGCATGGGTAAGCTACTTCGGTGGTAACTTCAACGGCGACAACGGCACCATCAACTATGATCAGGATGTTAACGGCATCATGGTCGGTGTTGATACCAAAATTGACGGTAACAACGCTAAGTGGATCGTCGGTGCGGCTGCAGGCTTCGCTAAAGGTGATATGAATGACCGTTCTGGTCAGGTGGATCAAGACAGCCAGACTGCCTACATCTACTCTTCTGCTCACTTCGCGAACAACGTCTTTGTTGACGGTAGCTTGAGCTACTCTCACTTCAACAACGACCTGTCTGCAACCATGAGCAACGGTACTTACGTTGACGGCAGCACCAACTCCGACGCTTGGGGCTTTGGTTTGAAAGCCGGTTACGACTTCAAACTGGGTGATGCAGGTTACGTAACTCCTTACGGCAGCGTTTCTGGTCTGTTCCAGTCTGGTGATGATTACCAGCTGAGCAACAACATGAAAGTTGATGGTCAGTCTTACGACAGCATGCGTTATGAACTGGGTGTAGATGCAGGTTATACCTTCACCTACAGCGAAGACCAGGCTCTGACTCCGTACTTCAAACTGGCTTACGTCTACGACGACTCTAACAACGATAACGATGTGAACGGTGATTCCATCGATAACGGTACTGAAGGGTCTGCGGTACGTGTTGGTCTGGGTACTCAGTTCAGCTTCACCAAGAACTTCAGCGCCTATACCGATGCTAACTACCTCGGTGGTGGTGACGTAGATCAAGACTGGTCCGCGAATGTGGGTGTTAAATATACCTGGTAATATTCTTCACTCCGAAGAAATAGGTAATTTAATCTAAATAATGCCCGTCAAGGATTTGACGGGCATTACTGCAAAGGACGCGCAAATGTTATCTGTAGTTAAACCTCTTCAGGAATTTGGTAAGCTCGATAAATGTTTGTCCAGATACGGTACGCGCTTCGAGTTTAATAATGAAAAGCAAGTTATATTTTCCAGTGATGTCAATAGCGAAGATACTTTCGTTATTTTAGAAGGTGTTATCTCTCTGCGTAGAGAAGAAAACGTACTTATCGGTATTACACAGGCTCCTTATATTATGGGGCTGGCTGATGGTTTAATGAAAAACGATATACCATACAAATTAATATCAGAAGGAAACTGTACGGGATATCATTTGCCAGCCAAACAAACCATTACTCTTATTGAACAAAATCAACTCTGGCGAGACGCTTTTTACTGGTTAGCCTGGCAAAATAGAATTCTGGAATTACGCGACGTTCAGCTCATTGGGCATAATTCCTACGAACAAATCCGCGCGACGTTATTATCAATGATTGACTGGAATGAAGAATTGCGATCACGTATTGGCGTGATGAATTATATCCATCAACGTACACGTATATCGCGTTCTGTCGTTGCGGAAGTTCTCGCTGCTTTGCGTAAAGGCGGCTATATCGAAATGAATAAAGGCAAACTGGTCGCTATCAACCGTTTGCCTTCAGAGTATTAATCAGGATGCGGGGATAACCAACGGTTTATTCCCGCTTAGCTCGGTCACCAGGTCATTGATGCCATCGCTCATATTTTTAAAGCGCGTCAACGGCGAACGAGTGACCACCACAAACGCACCAATATTCTTCTGCGGGATCATCGCCATATAGGTAATGAAACCGCCACCACCACCTGTCTTCTGAATAATCCCCGGACGACCCTCTTTCGGGGCCATATATACCCAGCCTAAACCAAGCGCATCCGCTTTGCCGGGGACATCCATGCCAATCACTTTTGTAAACTGCGCGCGCTGATAAATCAACGTCTGCATGCGATCAGCCTGGTTACTGCGTTGATAAAAATCAGATGACAAATACTGCTGCATCCAGCGCATCATATCGCCTGGCGTGGAATAGACGCCGCCGCTGCCAATTGCCGCCAGCGTGTTATTGCACGGACTGGCACCGCGCTCAGCAACCATTAAACGGCGGCACTGATCCGGTGAGGGGGTGTAGGTGGTGTCTTTCATCCCCAACGGACGGGTAATCTGCTCTTCAAACAACTGGGTATAAGGCTTGCCGGACGCATTCGCCAGTGCATCTGCCAGCAGATCGAATGCGAGGTTGGAGTACGCGGCCTGGCTGCCCGGCGCGGCTTTTAGTTTGGCAGTGGAAAGGTATTTCCAGCGTTGCTCGCGCGTTGGCCAGACAAATACCGGACGATGTGCCGCGCCACCGGGCTGTTCACGGGGCAGGGCGCTGGTATGGGTTGCCAGATTCACCAGCGTAATGGGCGTCCCATTGTAGGTCGGTACGCGTGCGCCTGGCGGAGCATATTTACTTAGCGGATCGTTTAACTTCACGGTCCCCTGGTCGAGCAATTTTACCAGCATCTCACTGGTCATTAACTTGGTGAGGGAAGCAATACGTATGACGGAATCCAGCTGCGGGCGAACGTTATTACCAGGTCGCGTTTCGCCATAACTGCGAAAGACGCGCTGGTTACCGTCGATAACAACCAGCGCCATCCCCGTGGCACCGCTGCCGTAAAAAATATGATCGGCATAACGATCGACAATATCAGAGGCAAACTCCGGTTCAGTGATCGGCTGAGCCGCATGGACGGAGGTCAATGACGCCGAATACAGCACGGCAGAAAAAAGCAGACTACGTTTCAACGGTGGTGTCCATAGATTGAATGAAGGTAACTGAGCGTATTTATACTACTCATTGATGGATTGCAAAGGGCGAATTAGTGCAATAATAGTGTTAAAAACGTAACGGCGCGTAAACACGATCTTTTTCCTGCTCACCAATGCCTGCATTTGTGATCCTGCGCGTGTTAATCCGCTTATGTAAACAATCTTTGGTTTGTGAAACCCGTCGAAACAATTCTTATGGTCAGGCTGGCGAACTAAGCGCCTTGCTATGGGTCACAATGGGCGGTTTCATTTGGCTGACGCTTTGTAGCGGTCATGCGGTTAATACACAGCAGTTGTTAAAACGATAAGAAGTTAGCAGGAGTGCATATGTTTAAGTCTTTTTTCCCAAAGCCGGGAATGTTTTTTCTCTCGGCCTTTGTTTGGGCATTGATTGCCGTTATCTTCTGGCAAGTCGGTGGGGGTGATTGGGTGGCGCGTATCACCGGCGCTTCCGGGCAGATCCCGATTAGCGCCGCGCGTTTCTGGTCGTTGGATTTCCTGATTTTTTACGCTTACTACATTGTTTGCGTAGGACTTTTTGCATTGTTCTGGTTTATCTATAGCCCGCACCGTTGGCAATACTGGTCAATACTCGGTACTGCGCTGATTATCTTCGTCACCTGGTTTTTGGTGGAAGTCGGGGTTGCCGTCAACGCCTGGTATGCGCCGTTCTATGATCTGATTCAAACGGCGCTAAGTTCGCCGCATAAAGTCACCATCGAACAATTTTACCGCGAAGTGGGCGTCTTTCTGGGGATTGCGCTGATCGCGGTGGTGATCAGTGTGCTGAACAACTTCTTTGTCAGTCACTACGTGTTCCGCTGGCGTACGGCGATGAACGAATATTACATGGCGAACTGGCAACAACTGCGTCATATCGAAGGGGCCGCGCAGCGTGTGCAGGAAGACACCATGCGTTTTGCTTCAACGCTGGAGAATATGGGCGTCAGCTTTATCAACGCTATCATGACGTTGATCGCCTTCCTGCCGGTGCTGGTAACGCTCTCCGCACATGTGCCGGAGCTGCCGATTGTCGGGCACATTCCGTATGGTCTGGTGATTGCCGCTATCGTCTGGTCGCTGATGGGGACCGGATTACTGGCAGTGGTAGGGATCAAACTGCCGGGGCTGGAGTTTAAAAACCAGCGTGTAGAGGCTGCCTACCGTAAAGAACTGGTTTATGGTGAAGACGATGCCACGCGCGCGACGCCGCCTACGGTACGCGAGCTTTTTAGCGCCGTACGGAAAAACTATTTCCGCCTCTATTTTCACTATATGTATTTCAATATCGCCCGCATTCTCTATTTGCAGGTCGATAACGTTTTCGGTTTGTTCTTGCTGTTTCCGTCAATTGTTGCCGGTACGATTACACTCGGCCTGATGACGCAGATTACTAACGTTTTTGGTCAGGTTCGCGGTGCTTTCCAGTACCTGATTAACTCATGGACCACACTGGTTGAGTTGATGTCTATCTACAAACGTCTGCGCAGCTTTGAACATGAGCTGGATGGTGACAAAATTCAGGAAGTAACCCATACCTTGAGCTAAAAAGGAGAAGTAATGTCGCGCGTCAATCCTCTATCTTCGCTGTCATTGTTGGCGGTTCTGGTTTTAGCGGGGTGTAGTAGTCAGGCTCCGCAACCGTTGAAAAAGGGCGAAAAAGCGATAGATGTGGCGAGCGTCGTGCGGCAGAAGATGCCTGCGAGCGTGAAAGACCGCGATGCCTGGGCGAAAGATCTCGCCACCACCTTTGAAAGTCAGGGGCTGGCACCGACGCTGGAAAACGTCTGCTCGGTGCTGGCGGTGGCGCAGCAGGAGTCAAATTATCAGGCAGATCCGGCCGTTCCGGGCTTAAGCAAGATCGCCTGGCAAGAGATTGACCGTCGTGCTGAACGGATGCACATTCCTGCTTTTCTGGTGCATACCGCGCTAAAAATCAAATCGCCAAACGGCAAAAGCTATAGCGAACGGTTAGATTCGGTGCGTACAGAAAAGCAATTGAGCGCGATTTTTGACGATCTGATCAGCATGGTGCCAATGGGGCAGACGCTGTTTGGTTCGCTCAATCCGGTGCGCACCGGTGGGCCGATGCAGGTCAGTATTGCTTTTGCCGAACAGCATACCAAAGGGTATCCGTGGAAAATGGACGGTACAGTCCGTCAGGAAGTCTTCAGTCGCCGCGGCGGGTTGTGGTTTGGTACTTACCATTTACTGAATTATCCCGCCAGCTATAGCGCGCCGATATACCGTTTTGCTGATTTTAACGCTGGCTGGTACGCCAGCCGTAATGCCGCGTTTCAGAACGCGGTCAGTAAGGCCAGCGGCGTGAAGCTGGCACTGGACGGTGATTTAATTCGTTACGACAGTAAAGAGCCCGGGAAAACCGAACTGGCAACGCGCAAACTGGCGGGAAAACTGGGGATGAGTGACAGCGAAATTCGCCGTCAGTTAGAGAAAGGGGACAGCTTCTCTTTTGAGGAGACGGCGCTGTACAAGAAAGTTTATCAACTTGCCGAAGCGAAAACCGGTAAATCACTACCCCGCGAAATGTTGCCTGGCATTCAACTGGAAAGCCCGAAAATCACCCGCAATCTGACTACGGCCTGGTTTGCGAAGCGCGTAGACGAACGGCGGGCGCGTTGTATGAAACAGTGATCAAACAGGAATGTCACGCCAGATAAGGCGTTTTAGGCCGCATCTGGCAACGTAAATCTTACTGGCGGCGATGTCGCCAGTGCAGCCATAGCGCCACTACTGCAAAAATGAGGCAGCCTACTAAAAACGGGATCAGCCCAAAAATGGTGCCGACACCTAAACCAATTTCCACCCGTGGGCGACCTGTTTCCTGGACCTGCATTAAACGCTCATAGACGCCGGGCGCATGCACTAGCAGGTTCAGCAATTGTGCCCCAGCCCAAAAGCAAAACAGCACAAACAACGCATAGGCAATATTGCCAGGCGTTGAAGAGGCATTGCGATATTTTCCGCTAAACAGCGATTTTGACAGGGTGAAATCAGCCATAAAAACCTCCGGAAGTCATCTGCTTCTCTTCTGGTGTGATACCAGCGGCTTATGGCAAGTCTGACAGGTCATTTAGATTGTCAATATCAGAATCATGGTAAATTGATGTTGGGAATATTCCCGAAGCGTGAATCTTCGTTGCGAGTCACAAAATAGCAACCTTAAGTTAAATTTATTAACAATTGCGAAAGTGTTGTCTACACCACAGACAGTTGTTACAGAATATGAAAAGATGTTGTTTTTCGTTAACGGAGCTGCCATGAATCTGCCTGTAAAAATCCGCCGTGACTGGCACTACTATGCGTTCGCCATTGGCCTTATATTCATTCTTAATGGCGTGGTGGGGTTACTGGGATTTGAAGCAAAAGGTTGGCAGACCTATGCCGTCGGTCTGGTGACGTGGGTGATTAGTTTCTGGCTGGCGGGATTGATTATTCGTCGTCGCGATGAAGAAACTGAAAACGCCCAATAAGAATATTACCGGGCGTTTGAATATTACATTGTGGTTTTCAGTGCGTTATCCGCAGCGTGACGCTCCAGCGCCAGCTCAATCAAACGCGTGATCAGGTCGGTGTAACCCAGACCGCTGGCTTGCCACAGCTTCGGATACATACTGATGTTGGTGAAGCCAGGCAGGGTGTTGATCTCGTTGATCACCACTTCGTTCTCTGGGGTTAAAAACACGTCTACACGCGCCATGCCTGCGCATCCCAACGTCTGATAAGCCTGAACGGCAATCGCCCGGATCTTATCGTTGATTTCTGGCGCAATGGCTGCCGGAACTACCACTTTCGCGCCATCTTCGTCAATGTACTTGGTGTCGTAGGCATAGAAATCGCTGGTGAGTACGATCTCGCCACAGGTGCTTGCTTGCGGGTTATTGTTGCCAAGAACTGCGCATTCGATTTCACGACCTTTGATCCCTTGCTCAACGATCACTTTATGATCGAACTCGAACGCCAGATCGACGGCAATTGTGTACTGTTCTTCACTGGTTACTTTGCTGACACCAACAGAAGAGCCCTGATTAGCCGGTTTTACAAACAGCGGTAACCCCAGTTTAGACTCCACTTCGGCAAAACTGATGTTGTGACGATTAGCGCGCGTCAGGGTAATAAATGGCGCAATGTTCAGCCCGGCATCGCGCAGCAGACGTTTGGTGACATCTTTATCCATACAGGCCGCTGAAGCCAGAACATCAGAACCTACAAACGGTAAATTGGCGACCCGCAGCATTCCCTGCAAGGAACCATCTTCGCCCAGCGTACCGTGGACAATCGGGAAAATGACATCCACCGTCGGCAACGGCTGACCGTTTTGTGCGTCGATAAGCTGATGCTCATGTTTACCTGGCACCTGCGCAAGGCTGGTCGCCGAAGGACGCAACGCAATATGGGCAGGATCGTCTGCATTTAGCAGATAATTGCTGGCATCGCTGACGTGCCATTGCCCTTGTTTATCAATGCCCAGCAGCACAACATCGAAGCGACTTTTATCAATGGCATCGACAATGTTTTTTGCCGATTGCAGAGACACTTCATGTTCCGCTGATTTACCACCAAAAACGATTCCTACCCGCAGTTTTTCCATCTTAAAAACCTATCCCGTCTAACACAAAGTGCATACATTACCACGACAAAACGGGGGATTCGCGGCCTTCTGACAGAATGTTGCAATCTTCTGCTGACAAAGCGAGCAACGTACTGGTGAAGAAAGTGCGTTATCTCAAAGATGTGTGCAAGATCACAAAAATGATGAACGGGAAGCTAATTTATTCCTGGCTTAAATGACCATGTGGTGAGTTTTTTTCTCTTAATTATAAGATAACGAAGAGAATATATTTCATAACTTTTATTTATAATAAAGGTTGATAATTAAAGACCTATATTTTATGTGGGTAATTATTTAAATAAGAGAAACGTTTCGCTGGTAATCAAACAAAAAATATTTGCGCAAAGTATTTCCTTTGTCATAAAAATAATACTTCCAGACACTATGAAGTTGTGAAACATAATGTTAACTTCTCCATACTTTGGATAAGGAAATACAGACATGAAAAATCTCATTGCTGAGTTGTTATTTAAGCTTGCCCAAAAAGAAGAAGAGTCGAAAGAACTGTGTGCGCAGGTAGAAGCTTTGGAGATTATCGTCACGGCAATGCTTCGCAATATGGCGCAAAATGATCAACAGCGGTTGATTGATCAGGTAGAGGGGGCGCTGTACGAGGTAAAGCCCGATGCCAGCATTCCTGACGACGATACGGAGCTGCTGCGCGATTACGTAAAGAAGTTATTGAGGCATCCTCGTCAGTAAAAAGTTAATCTTTTCAACAGCTGTCATAAAGTTGTCACGGCCGAGACTTATAGTCGCTTTGTTTTTATTTTTTAATGTATTTGTACATGGAGAAAATAAAGTGAAACAAAGCACTATTGCACTGGCACTCTTACCGTTACTGTTTACCCCTGTGACAAAAGCCCGGACACCAGAAATGCCTGTTCTGGAAAACCGGGCAGCTCAGGGCGATATTACTGCACCCGGCGGTGCTCGCCGCTTAACGGGTGATCAGACCGCTGCTCTGCGTGATTCTCTTAGCGATAAACCTGCAAAAAATATTATTTTGCTGATTGGCGATGGGATGGGGGACTCGGAAATTACTGCCGCACGCAATTATGCCGAAGGTGCGGGCGGCTTTTTTAAAGGTATCGATGCCTTACCGCTTACCGGGCAATACACTCACTATGCGCTGAATAAAAAAACCGGCAAACCGGACTACGTCACCGACTCGGCTGCATCAGCAACCGCCTGGTCAACTGGTGTCAAAACCTATAACGGCGCGCTGGGCGTCGATATTCACGAAAAAGATCACCCAACGATTCTGGAAATGGCAAAAGCCGCAGGTCTGGCGACCGGTAACGTTTCTACCGCAGAGTTGCAGGATGCCACGCCCGCTGCGCTGGTGGCGCATGTGACCTCGCGCAAATGCTACGGTCCAAGTGCGACCAGTGAAAAATGTCCGGGTAACGCTCTGGAAAAAGGCGGAAAAGGATCGATTACCGAACAGCTGCTTAACGCCCGTGCCGATGTTACGCTTGGCGGCGGTGCAAAAACCTTTGCTGAAACGGCAACCGCCGGTGAATGGCAGGGAAAAACGCTGCGTGAACAGGCACAGGCGCGTGGTTATCAGTTGGTGAGCGATGCTGCCTCACTGAATTCGGTGACGGAAGCGAATCAGCAAAAACCCCTATTAGGACTGTTTGCTGACGGCAATATGCCAGTGCGCTGGCAAGGACCGAAAGCAACGTACCACGGTAATATAGATAAGCCCGCAGTCACCTGTACGCCTAATCCGCAACGTAATGACAGTGTACCGACCCTGGCGCAGATGACCGACAAAGCCATTGAATTGTTGAGTAAAAATGAGAAAGGCTTTTTCCTGCAAGTTGAAGGTGCGTCAATCGATAAACAGGATCACGCTGCGAATCCTTGTGGGCAAATTGGCGAGACGGTCGATCTCGATGAAGCCGTACAACGGGCGCTGGAATTCGCTAAAAAGGATGGTAACACGTTGGTCATAGTCACCGCTGATCACGCCCATGCCAGCCAGATAGTTGCGCCAGATACCAAAGCTCCGGGCCTCACCCAGGCGCTAAATACCAAAGATGGCGCAGTGATGGTGATGAGTTACGGGAACTCCGAAGAGGATTCACAAGAACATACCGGCAGTCAGTTGCGTATTGCGGCGTATGGCCCGCATGCCGCCAATGTTGTTGGACTGACCGACCAGACCGATCTCTTCTACACCATGAAAGCCGCCCTGGGGCTGAAATAAAACCGCGCCCGGCAGTGAATTTTCGCTGCCGGGTGGTTTTTTTGCTGTTAGCAACCAGACTTAATGACAGATCACGGGCGCATACGCTCATGGTTAAAACATGAAGAGGGATGGTGCGATGAAAATTACATTACTGGTTACCTTGCTTTTCGGTCTGGTTTTTTTAACCACCGTCGGCGCTGCCGAGAGAACCTTAACCCCACAACAACAGCGTATGACCTCTTGTAATCAGCAGGCGACGGCGCAGGCGTTGAAAGGGGATGCTCGTAAGACCTACATGAGTGATTGCCTGAAGAACAGCAAATCTGCGCCTGGTGAAAAAAGTTTGACGCCACAGCAGCAAAAGATGCGCGAATGTAATAATCAAGCAACACAACAATCTCTGAAAGGGGATGATCGTAATAAGTTTATGAGTGCCTGCCTCAAGAAAGCCGCCTGATACCTGATAGTGCTAACGGGTGAGCTACGAAAATGGCTCACCCGAAATTTCATACTTCTGCCTTTAGTCCCGTCTCTATAATTTGGGAAAATTGTTTCTGAATGTTCCCAAAAATAATGAATGATGAAAACTTTTTCAAAAAAGCGGCGGCGCATGGGGAGGAACCTCCTTTAACTCCTCAAAACGAACATCAGCGGTCCGGGCTGCGCTTCGCCCGTCGCGTCAGACTACCCCGCGCGGTTGGTCTGGCTGGCATGTTCTTACCGATTGCTTCAACGCTGGTTTCGCACCCGCCGCCGGGCTGGTGGTGGCTGGTGTTGGTCGGCTGGGCGTTCGTCTGGCCGCATTTAGCCTGGCAGATAGCGAGCAGGGCCGTCGATCCGCTTAGCCGGGAAATTTACAACTTAAAAACCGATGCAGTATTAGCGGGAATGTGGGTAGGCGTAATGGGCGTAAACGTGCTGCCTTCCACCGCGATGTTGATGATTATGTGTCTGAATTTGATGGGGGCAGGCGGCCCCCGTCTGTTTGTTGCGGGTCTGGTGTTGATGGTGGTTTCCTGCCTTGTCACCCTCGAACTGACGGGCATCACCGTGTCGTTCAATAGCGCACCGCTGGAATGGTGGCTCTCCCTTCCCATTATTGTCATTTATCCTCTGCTGTTTGGCTGGGTCAGCTACCAGACGGCGACTAAACTGGCGGAACATAAACGCAGGTTGCAGGTCATGAGTACCCGCGACGGTATGACGGGCGTGTATAACAGACGTCATTGGGAAACTATGTTACGCAATGAATTTGATAACTGTCGGCGGCATAATCGCGATGCAACGTTACTGATTATCGATATCGACCATTTCAAGAGCATCAACGATACCTGGGGCCATGATGTGGGTGATGAAGCGATTGTGGCGCTTACCCGACAGTTACAAATTACCCTGCGCGGTAGCGATGTGATTGGTCGGTTTGGCGGCGATGAGTTTGCAGTAATCATGTCCGGTACGCCAGCTGAGAGCGCCATCACCGCCATGTTACGGGTGCATGAAGGGCTAAACACGTTACGCTTGCCGAATACGCCACAGGTAACTTTACGGATTAGTGTGGGGGTTGCGCCGCTGAATCCACAAATGAGTCACTATCGCGAGTGGTTGAAATCGGCAGATTTGGCGCTCTACAAAGCAAAGAAAGCCGGACGTAACCGCACCGAAGTGGCGGCCTGACGTCCGGCAAAAGCCATCAGGATTTGCTGAGTTTTTCTGATTTTTCCATACACTTCGTCATCGCTTCGATCACTGCGGCACGGAAGCCTTTCTCTTCCAGTACGCGTACCGCCTCAATGGTGGTGCCTCCCGGTGAGCAGACCATATCTTTCAGTGTTCCCGGATGTTCTCCCGTTTCCAGCACCATTTTTGCGGAGCCCATTACCGCCTGAGCGGCAAATTTATACGCCTGGGCGCGTGGCATCCCGCCCAGCACGGCGGCGTCGGCCATCGCTTCGATAAACATAAAGACGTAGGCTGGCGAAGAACCGCTCACACCGACCACCGGGTGGATCATCGGCTCAGCAATCACTTCCGCTTCGCCAAAGCAGCGGAAAATATTCAGCACATCAGCGGTATCTTCTGGGGTTACCAGCGCGTTTGGCGTTACGGAGGTCATCCCGGCATTAACCAGCGCGGGAGTGTTCGGCATGGCGCGGATAATTTTCCGGTCATGGCCCAGCGCGCGGGCAAGCTGGTCGAGCGTGATACCTGCAGCAATAGAAACGACCAGAGAGTCTTTATTCAGGCTGGAGGTGATTTCGCTAAGCACTTTAATCATGATGCCTGGTTTAACGGCGGCAAAAATGATGTCGGCGATTTGCGCTACTTCTTGCGCCGATTCTGCGGCGTTGATGCCGAACTGTTCATGCAGGGCGGTGACTTTATCCGGGGAGGGGGTATATACCCAGATTTGCCCTGGAAGCACCTGACCGCTGGCAATCAGACCGCCGAGAATGGCTTTTCCCATATTGCCGCAGCCAATAAAACCGATTTTCTTTTCCATTGCCTCACTCCTGCCGTGAAATTCATTGTTTTGATAATCGCTGGCAGAAGCATAAACAGAACTATGCCGGAAGGCAAAAGCGCGACACAATAGAGGATTACCCAACAAAGGATGACTTTATGACAATTTGGGTGGATGCCGACGCGTGTCCCAATGTAATTAAAGAGATTTTGTATCGCGCGGCGGAACGTATGCAGATGCCGCTGGTACTGGTAGCAAACCAGAGTTTACGCGTGCCGCCATCACGATTTATTCGTACGCTGCGCGTCGCGGCAGGTTTCGACGTTGCCGATAACGAAATTGTTCGGCAGTGTGAAGCGGGCGATTTGGTGATCACCGCAGATATACCTTTGGCTGCTGAAGCCATTGAGAAAGGCGCGGCGGCGCTTAATCCGCGCGGCGAACGTTATACGCCAGCGACCATTCGTGAGCGCCTGACGATGCGCGATTTTATGGATACCTTACGTGCCAGTGGGATCCAGACCGGAGGACCAGATAGTCTTTCACAACGTGACCGCCAGGCTTTTGCTGCGGAGCTGGAGAAGTGGTGGCTGGAAGTGCAACGTAGTCGTGGCTAAATGTAATTTATTATTTACACTTCATTCTTGAATATTTATTGGTATAGTAAGGGATGTATTGAGATTTTCACTTTAAGTGGAATTTTTTCTTTACAATCGAAATTGTACTAGTTTGATGGTATGATCGCCATTCTCATGACACCGGCTTTCGCCGCATTGCGACCTATTGGGGAAAACCCACGATGACACAACCTCTTTTTCTGATCGGGCCTCGGGGCTGTGGTAAAACAACGGTCGGAATGGCCCTTGCCGATTCGCTTAACCGTCGGTTTGTCGATACCGACCAGTGGTTGCAATCACAGCTCAATATGACGGTCGCGGAGATCGTCGAAAGGGAAGAGTGGGCGGGATTCCGCGCCAGAGAAACGGCGGCACTGGAAGCGGTAACTGCGCCATCCACCGTTATCGCCACGGGCGGCGGCATTATTCTGACGGAATTTAATCGTCACTTCATGCAAAATAACGGGATCGTGGTTTATTTGTGTGCGCCAGTATCAGTCCTGGTTAACCGACTGCAAGCTGCACCGGAAGAAGATTTACGGCCAACCTTAACGGGAAAACCACTGAGCGAAGAAGTTCAGGAAGTGCTGGAAGAACGCGATGCGCTATATCGCGAAGTTGCGCATATTATCATCGACGCAACAAACGAACCCAGCCAGGTGATTTCTGAAATTCGCAGCGCTCTGGCACAGACGATCAATTGTTGATTTTCGAGCGCCTATACTTAACGTTCATCCCGTGAAATAAGGAAGAACGATGCCAACGAAACCGCCTTATCCTCGTGAAGCATATATAGTGACGATTGAAAAAGGAAAGCCAGGACAGACGGTAACCTGGTACCAACTCAGAGCCGATCATCCTAAACCAGACTCGTTGATCAGTGAACATCCGACCGCTCAGGAAGCGATGGATGCGAAAAAACGCTATGAGGACCCTGACAAAGAGTGACCGCATCAGACCGCTCGGAAGGGATTCTGAGTGCCGCCACAAGGGATCTGCGTCACATTTTTCACAATTCATGTTTTTCAAATAATTAGAATATTAAACAATAACAATCCATTACTGGAATCATTTGGAATCTTTACATTATGCAGTGCAGGTCTGCTGCTACGCTTTTTGTCATTTGTAGCACAAGTAAGTGTCAGCAGTGGTGCTTAACACTTGCCCGGTAATTAACGACGAAATAAAAGTAAGGTGGAAGAACAATGAGTGCGTCGTTGGCGATCCTGACTATCGGCATTGTACCTATGCAGGAAGTTTTGCCGCTCCTGACAGAATACATTGACGAAGATAATATTTCCCATCATAGCCTGCTGGGGAAGTTAAGCCGCGAAGAAGTGATGGCGGAGTACGCGCCAGAAGCAGGCGAAGACACAATTCTCACATTATTAAATGACAACCATCTGGCCCATGTTTCGCGTCGCAAAGTTGAGCGAGACCTGCAAGGTGTGGTTGAAGTGCTCGATAATCAGGGTTACGACGTCATTATATTAATGAGTACAGCAAACATTAGTAGTATGACCGCGCGTAATACGATCTTTCTTGAGCCGTCGCGGATATTGCCACCGCTGGTTTCCTCTATTGTTGAAGATCATCAGGTGGGGGTTATCGTACCGGTTGAGGAGTTGCTGACCGTTCAGGCGCAAAAATGGCAAATTTTGCAGAAACCGCCAGTATTTTCATTGGGTAACCCCATTCATGATTCGGAACAAAAAATCATTGATGCCGGGAAAGAATTACTGGCAAAAGGTGCAGATGTCATCATGCTGGATTGTTTGGGATTTAACCAGCGTCATCGCGATTTACTGCAAAAACAGCTCGATGTTCCTGTCTTGCTCTCTAACGTATTGATTGCACGGCTGGCTGCGGAATTACTGATGTAATTTTGCGTGACAGCCAGCGCCTCTGGCCCCTATAGTGAAGTAGATGTTCAACTACCAGACAGGGCCAGTTTATGCTTCAAAGTAATGAGTACTTTTCCGGCAAAGTGAAATCGATCGGCTTTTCCAGCAGCAGCACTGGTCGCGCCAGCGTGGGTGTTATGGTTGAAGGTGAATACACCTTCAGCACCGCTGAGCCTGAAGAGATGACGGTAATCAGTGGCGCGCTGAATGTGTTACTGCCTGACGCGACCGACTGGCAAGTGTATGAAGCCGGTTCGGTGTTTAATGTTCCCGGTCACAGCGAGTTTCATCTGCAAGTTGCCGAACCCACCTCTTATCTGTGCCGCTATCTGTAATTCCTCGCCTTCCCCTTGAACGGGAGGGCATTTTTCTGAAATGTCCTCTCTTTAACCCATAATAATATTTCCTTTGCTGGGATTTTTTCGATTTCCGATATATTCATAATTCATCAAGGTTGATATCAATATCAGCGAAGATCTCCAGATATTGTTGCGGAACTGGCGACGATAAAAGATAAATCAGATGATGAATGGTGGCGTGCATTGCTGCAAAGTCGCAATGATCATTTGCGCCAAACGGCATTGCACAACGCACATACCCCGGTGTTGTTGTTAACGACATTGACTGAGCCTCAGGAGCGGTCGCTGGCTATTAATAATTCACAGCTGGCTGCCGATGTGAAAACGGCGTGGTTAAAAGAGGATCCATCATTACTCTTATTTGTCGAACAACCCGATCTTTCGCTGTTACGTGATTTAGTGAAAACCGGGGCAACGCGAAAAATTCGCAGTGAAGCGCGTCACCGGCTTGAGGAAAAACAATGACACAACGCCCCTGGAGCAAGTTACAGCATAAAACGCATAATATTGCTGCGCTAAGAATTATTGCCCGCTGTAGCTAACGATTATATTCCTGGTGTGGCTTCGTACGCCGGATAAGACGCGGCAGGCGTCGCATCCGGCATTAAAGGTAAATCAGCAATTAACGTTGTGCTTCGCCACCTAATCCTTCAATCAGGTTTTGAATTAACGCTGCCAGTTCACCAGTCATCAGGATGAAATCGGCATCAAAGCGCTGGGCGAAATCTTCACGGTCGATATCTTCGTTTTGATCGCGCAGCTCGTCGCAGAACTTCAGACGCTTGAGCGAACCATCGTCGCACATCACAAACTGAATGCGCTGCTGCCAGTCGAGCGCCAGTTTAGTCACCACTTTTCCGGCTTCAATGTGGTTGGTGATCTCTTCGCTGGTCAGATCTTGTTTCTTCGCGCGGATCACGCCGCCATCTTCCAGCAACGATTTCAGCTCGGCTTCATCAAGCAGCTGGAAGCCCTGTGCCGCGCTGCCGGAACGTACCCATTCGGTCAGCGTCAGTTCAATCGGGTTTTCCATGCTCAATGGTACAACCGGTAACGACCCCAGGCTTTTACGCAGCAGTGCCAGCGTATCTTCCGCTTTTTTGGCGCTGGCGCAGTCCACCATAATCAAACCGTTAACCGTATCGATCCACATCATTGTCTGGCTAAAACGGCTGAAAGCACGCGGCAGCAGAGAGTGCAGCACTTCGTCTTTCAGCGAATCTTTTTCGGTTTTCTTCAGCTTACGCACCTGTTCCGCTTCCAGTTTGGCGATTTTCGCTTCCAGCGCCTGTTTAATCACCGGGGACGGGAGGATTTTTTCTTCTTTGCGCGCACAGATAACAATTTGACCATTGGCAACGTGCGTTAACGCATCGCTGTGCGATCCCATCGGAGGTACCCAGCCCATCTTCGCCATGTCCTGGCTGCCGCATGGGGTAAATGCCATCGAGGCTAGCTGTTTTTCCATCTCTTCTGCACGCAGCGAAATCTCGCGGCTAAGACGGTAAACCATTAAATTTTTGAACCACAGCATGATAATTTCCACGGCCTTGTCGTTAAATTTAGCGGGCATGATAACGAATTGTCGGCGGCCTTGCATTGCCAATCCGGTTGTCCGTCTCTACGCTATTGATATTGAAAAAAATAAGGAGAGTACCGTGCGTATAGGTATCGATTTAGGCGGCACCAAAACTGAAGTGATTGCATTGGGCGATGCAGGGGAGCAGTTGTACCGCCATCGTCTGCCCACGCCGCGTGATGATTACCGGCAGACTATTGAAACGATCGCCACGTTGGTTGATATGGCGGAGCAGGCAACAGGGCAGCGCGGAACGGTAGGTATGGGCATTCCAGGTTCGATTTCGCCCTACACCGGCGTGGTGAAGAATGCCAATTCAACCTGGCTCAACGGTCAGCCATTCGATAAAGACTTAAGCGCGCGGTTGCAGCGGGAAGTGCGGCTGGCAAATGACGCCAACTGTCTGGCGGTTTCAGAAGCGGTAGATGGCGCGGCAGCGGGAGCGCAGACGGTTTTTGCCGTGATTATCGGCACGGGATGCGGCGCGGGCGTGGCATTCAATGGGCGGGCGCATATCGGCGGCAATGGCACGGCAGGCGAGTGGGGACACAATCCGCTACCGTGGATGGACGAAGACGAACTGCGTTATCGCGAGGAAGTCCCTTGTTATTGCGGTAAACAAGGTTGTATTGAAACCTTTATTTCAGGCACGGGATTCGCGACGGATTATCGTCGTTTGAGCGGACATGCGCTGAAAGGCAGTGAAATTATCCGCCTGGTTGAAGAAAGCGATCCGGTAGCGGAACTGGCATTGCGTCGCTACGAGCTGCGGCTGGCAAAATCGCTGGCACATGTCGTGAATATTCTCGATCCGGATGTGATTGTCCTGGGCGGCGGAATGAGCAATGTAGACCGTTTATATCAAACGGTTCCGCAGTTGATTAAACAATTTGTCTTCGGCGGAGAATGTGAAACGCCGGTACACAAGGCGAAACATGGTGATTCGAGCGGCGTACGCGGCGCTGCATGGTTATGGCCACAAGAGTAAAAAACCCAGGCAATTGGCGTATCATGCCTGATGCGACGCTTGCCGCGTCTTATCAGGCCTACAAAGTGAGCCGTCCGGTAGGCCGGATAAGGCGCTCGCGCCGCATCCGGCAACAAATAACGCGCACAGTGGCGGCAACCCCCCGGTGCTCCGATGCCTGATGCGACACTGGCGTGTCTTATCAGGCCTACAAAATGAACAGTCCCGTAGGCCGGATAAGGCGTTCACGCCGCATCCGGCAATAAGCAACGTGCACCGTGACTGCAATCTACCCCAGTGGTTTCGCCAGCACCGGACTATCCGCCGCTTGCTGGCGCTTATAGCGACCATACAGCAGCAACGACGACATCGCAGCAAACGAAAGCAGGGCGGCGGGCAGCGCCACGTAATTATATGCCAGCCCCAGCGTCAGCATCATACCACCGCAATATGCGCCGACGGCGCTACCGAGGTTAAACGCTATTTGCCCACCTGCGGCACCTAATAACTCTCCGCCTTTGGCATTTTGCAGTAATAATATTTGTAGAGGTGCTGAAAGGGCAAATAATCCCGCGCAACAAATAAAAGCAAAAATAAGCGACGTTGTTTTCATACCGCCGAAGAAAAAGAGCATCAGCAGTGCCAGTACAATGATAAAGTCAGTCACTGCTGCAATGCGCAGTGGTGAATAACGTCCTGAAATCCTGCCACTTAGCATATTCCCCAGCACCATCCCTAGCCCAACTAACATCATAATAAAGGTCATCGCCGTTTCCGAAAAACCGGAAATAAACATCATGTATGGCTTTACGTAGCTGAACCAGGCAAACACACCTGCGTTGCCAAACATCGTAGCAGCGAAAATTAACCACGGGGCAGGGCTGCGTAAAAAGTGAAATTGTTCGCGTAGTTTTCCTTTCGCCTCGTCGCGAATATCCGGCACCCAAAAATAGACCGATGCCATCACCGCAATATTAAAAATAGCGATCAACAAAAAGGTGTAACGCCAGCTAAATTCCTGACTTAAATACGTTCCCAGTGGAATGCCCAGCAAATTGGCGACTGTCATCCCGGAAACCATCCCTGCCACGGCGGCGGTGACTTTGCCGGGTTTGATAATTTTTGATAACACGATCGCGCCGACGCCAAAAAATGCACCATGCGGGAAGCCGGAAACCAGCCGACCAATGGCGAGCATCAGGTAAGACGAAGAGAGCGTGAACATGGCGTTGCCAATGACGCACAACGCCACCAGAAACAACAAGATATGTTTGAGTGAGTAGCGACTGGAAAAAAGCGCGATGATTGGCGCACCGACCACCACCCCCAGCGCATAATACGAGATCATATGCCCGGCGGCAGGAATCGAAATTCCTACGTTATGCGCCAGCTCCGTGAGCACGCCCATAATGCCAAATTCGGCCATCCCCAAACCAAACGTGCCCAGAGCCAAAGATAAAATAACTTTTTTCATACCACCATCACAACCACCAGAACGGCTACCAATCACCGTAGCCAATAAAGTGATAGCTTGCAGGATAACGACCAGTCGGGCCAAGAGATAATTCGCCCCTCTGTATTCATTATCCTGCTGAATAGTTATTTCACTGCAAACGCACTTTCCAGTTTGCTGTAGCCCAGTCCATTGATCTTCTTCACTTTGATCTGCACCGGAATACGCTCTTTCATCGCTTCAACGTGGCTAATCACCCCGATGGTTTTGCCACTGGCATTCAGGGCATCCAACGCATCAAGGGCGGTATCCAGCGTTTCGCTATCCAGCGTGCCAAAACCTTCATCAAGGAACAGCGAGTCAATACGCGTTTTATGGCTGACCAGATCTGAAAGCGCCAGTGCCAGCGCCAGACTGACGAGGAAACTTTCGCCGCCGGAAAGGGTACGGGTATCGCGTACCGCATCAGCCTGCCAGGTATCAACAACCTCAACTTCCAGCGCCTCGCTGGCTTTGCGCTGTAACAGATAGCGCCCGTGCAGCCGGGTAAGTTGCTGATTAGCGAGATGGACTAAATTATCCAGCGTCAGCCCTTGGGCAAATTTGCGGAATTTATCGCCCTCTTTGGAACCTATTAGCGAATTCAGATATCCCCAGTCCTCAACCTGCTGCGTCATTTGAGCAATTTGCTGCATTAAGGTTTGTTGTTGCTGACGGTTATCTGCATCCTGCTTCAGCTGCTGGCGAATCTCGCCTTGACTCGTGGTGTTTTCACGCAACTTTTGGTGAGTTTGCGCTAACTCTTGCTGAATCTGCTCCACCGTCACAGTGAGAGACAACCCGCCAGGTCGGTGTTGCTGATGCTGTGTCAGCGTTTCTGCTGTCTGAGTGACCAGCGTTTGCGCCTGACGGCGCTGGTTTTCCAGATTCTGCTTGAGCTGTTCCAGCTGCGTTAGTGTTTGTTCATCCATTAGCGCCGCAAGGAACGCCTGCTGATCGTCAAAGACGCTCGCCTGTAGCGCGGTGTCAAACTGCGCCTGGGCTTTTTGCAGACTTTGCGCCGCCAGAACATCCTGTTGCTGTAACGTCTGCTGCTGGCTGTGTAATGCGAGACATTGTTCATGAACCTGCCGCCAGTTTTCCAGCGCCACAGTTTCTTCGCTGTGCGGGAGTTCATCACTTTGCGGCAACGTTTCCAGAATCGGCGTCAGCTGCTGCATACGGTTTTGCAGCGCGGTTAATTCGTTCTGGCGTTGCTGCCAGCTCTGCGCTTCTTGCTGACGCGTCGCCAACCAGCTCTCTTCTTCATCTTCCTGTGGCAATGTCAGTGCATAACCCGCCAATGCCGTTAAGAGCTGCTGCTGGCGTTGTTCAATTTGCTGTTGATACTGGATAATTTGCTGATTATGCGCGGCAATCTGCCCTTGTAATTCATGCCGTTGGCTGAGTAACCGCAGCTGGCGTTCGTGCTCATCTTGTGCATCCAGCCACGGTTGAATATCGTCCTGTGGCTGCAGGGTGATATTGAGGCTGGCCGTGACGGCTTGCCATTGTTGAGTAAGTGCTTGCTCATCTTGTCGGAGGCTTTGCGCTTCGTTTTCATCGCGCTGAAGTTGCTTTGTTAAGGCGTCCAGTTGCCCACGTAGCGTCGCACCTTCTTCGCCGAGCTTTTTCACTTCTTTTTCCAGCGTTAATAGCCGGGCCTGATTAACGCCCGGTTCCAGCGCCTGATACGCCTCGACCGCCGGGTGGCTGGTGGAACCACAAAGTGGGCAAGGCTGACCCGCCTGTAACTGTGCGCGCTGGGCTTCCAGCGTTTTAATGCGCGCTTCCTGCTCGCAAATGGTTTTCACATCGGCAAGTTGTTGCATCTTTTCTTTATAACGATGGCGCATTTTGTTAAGTGCGGCATTACGTTGCGTCTGCTCCAGAGTGACGTTCTGGATAGCGACCTGTAACTGCGCCAGACGTTTTTGTTGGGGAACAATCTGCCCATGCAGTGCGACCAGGCGCTGACGCAGTGGGCGTTGCTCAGCATGTTGCGCCTGGGCGCTAGCAACTTCATCGGCGGTTAACGTCAACGTGATCGCCGCAAGCGCATTAAGTTTTTGCTCAGCATGGGTTAACTGTTGCTGCCATTGCCGCAGATGCTCGCGATCGCTGGTTTGTTGGGAGAACTGCGCACGCCAACCCGCCAGTTCGTTGTTCCACTGACGGAAGCGGTCGTGTTCCTGTAACCAGGCATTCAGGCTTTGTTGCTGCTGCTGTAATTCTGCTGACTGCTTCGCCGCGTGGTGGCGAATGCTCGCACGAAGCGCCATTGTGCTCTGTAAGCGAGTATTTACTTCTTCAATCTGCTGGCGAGTATGCGCCAGCGCCGTGCTGTGTTCTGCGATGCGTTCCCAGTGCGGACGAAGATTTCGTGCCGGTTGTGCCAGACTGAGCGCCGCCAGTTGAGGTTGCGCTTGTTCTTCTTCGGCTAATGCCTGTTGCAAGGCCTGTTGACGGCGGCTGGCTTCTTGCTGCAATTCGTCCAGACGCGTTAACCAGTTTAGCGATTGTTGTTCTTGCTGCTGCGCGGTAATTAACTGTTTTTCTTCGTCAGTAAGTACCTGCAAACTCGCTGTCAGCGATTGCACTTGTTCCGGCGTGAGCAACGCGACGCCGCTGGCCTGCGCTTGCAGCTTCTCCAGCTCTGTGCGGGCCGATTTGTGCTGCTCAAAAACCATCGCCGAGATTTGCCCGTAGATTTCAGTGCCGGTTAACTCCTCGAGCAATTCTGCGCGTTCTTTGGGTTTGGCATTCAGGAAGGCAGCAAATTGCCCCTGCGAAAGCAGCATCGAACGGGTGAAGCGCCCGTAATCCAGTCCGGTTAACGTCGCCGTCAGTTCCAGCTTATCTTTCACTTTGTCGGCGAGAATTTTGCCGTCTGCACAGCGCGCCAGCTCTACGCGTGGCACCTGCAAATTACCGTCCGGCTGGTTACGCGCCCGATTCTGGCTCCAGAACGCGCGATACGCTTCATCTTTGACTTCAAACTCCACTTCCGCCAGACATTCGGCGGTATCGCGGGTCATGAGATCATTTTGCGATTGTGAAACGTTAGAGAGGCGCGGAGTTTCGTGATACAGCGCCAGACAAATGGCGTCCAGCAGGGTGGTTTTCCCCGCACCGGTTGGGCCGGTAATAGCAAACAGCCCGTTGCTGGCGAACGGCTCGCGGGTGAAATCAATCTTCCATTCGCCTTTTAATGAGTTCAGGTTTTTCAGGCGCAGGCTGAGAATTTTCATGCTTCGTGTTCTCCGGCGAGGCTATGCAACGTCGTGGCGAAAAGATGCTGCAGACGTTGCTGCTGTGATTCATCCAGTTCTTCCAGTGCCAGACGGCGATTGAACACCTCTTCGACGCTGAGTTCGCTGAGGGTTTCACGCTGTTGGCTGGCTAACACACGCTCGCGCTGTTCACGACTCCGGCGTACCAGCAATACTTCGACAGGCAATGATTCGGTTAATGCCTGGATTTTGCGCTGAATATCATGCAGATACTCATCAGTAGTGATTTCGATATCCAGCCAGACAGGCGGCTCCTGTGATACATCGCGCCACTGTTCCAGCTGTGCGGTAATCGACGCCAGATCGCCTTTCAGCACCGCCATGGGTTGCGTTACCGGTACGTTCAGGTTTTCCACGCTCTCTAATTTGCCGTTTGAAAATGTCACCAGATGGACATATTTACTCTTACCGCATTCATCAAAACTCAGTGGAATGGGGGAGCCGCAATAGCGAACATGTTCCATGCCGCCAATAAGCTGCGCGCGGTGAATATGCCCGAGCGCGATGTAGTCGGCTGGTGGAAAGTTTTGTGCCGGAAACGCGTCCAGCGTGCCAATATAAATGTCACGCACGGCGTCACTTTTACTGGCACCCACGGTCGTTAAATGTCCAGTGGCGATGATGGGCAGAGGCTGATCGCCGCGCAGTTTGCAGGCATCGGCATAATGTTGTTGATAATAATCAGTAATAGCCGCCAGCAAATGCTGCTGTTTTTCAATACCGTTAAGCCCCGCCTGGCTGGTAATAATGTCACGCGGGCGTAAAAAAGGTATGGGACACAGCACTGCGCCTGGCGTCCCGTCGCGACGGGGCAATATTTGCGGCGCATGTCCGGCGCTGGCGACCACGGTAGTATTGAGGAACGCCATGATATCGCGCGATTCATTCAGCGTGGCGACCGAGTCATGGTTTCCTGCCAGTACCACCAGATGACAGCCAGTTTGCTGTAAATTGACAACAAAACGGTTGTATAACGTGCGGGCGTAACTGGGCGGCGAGCCGGTATCGAAAACATCACCGGCAACAATAATCGCATCCACCAGATGGGCTTGTGCTGTCTCCAGCAGCCAGTCAAGAAAAGCCTGATGTTCAGCTTCGCGGCTTTTACTGTAGAAGTTCTGGCCGAGATGCCAGTCTGAGGTGTGAAGGATGCGCATAACGGTTCCCTGGCGAAAAAGCATGGGCGCGATTATACCCAAACAGATGTGCCATTTGCTTTTTTCTGTGCCACGGAAATCAATAACCTGAAGATATGTGCGACGAGCTTTTCATAAATCTGTCATAAATCTGACGCATAATGACGTCGCATTAATGATCGCAACCTATTTATTACAACAGGGCAAATCATGGCGAGACGTATTCTGGTCGTAGAAGATGAAGCTCCAATTCGCGAAATGGTCTGCTTCGTGCTCGAACAAAATGGCTTTCAGCCGGTCGAAGCGGAAGATTATGACAGTGCTGTGAATCAACTGAATGAACCCTGGCCGGATTTAATTCTCCTTGACTGGATGTTACCTGGCGGCTCCGGTATCCAGTTCATCAAACACCTCAAGCGCGAGTCGATGACCCGGGATATTCCAGTGGTGATGTTGACCGCCAGAGGGGAAGAAGAAGATCGCGTGCGCGGCCTTGAAACCGGTGCGGATGACTATATCACCAAGCCGTTTTCTCCGAAGGAGCTGGTGGCGCGAATTAAAGCGGTAATGCGCCGTATATCGCCGATGGCGGTGGAAGAGGTGATTGAGATGCAGGGGCTAAGTCTCGATCCGACATCTCACCGGGTGATGGCGGGCGAAGAACCGCTGGAGATGGGGCCAACTGAATTTAAACTGCTGCACTTTTTTATGACGCATCCCGAGCGCGTGTACAGTCGCGAGCAACTGTTAAATCACGTATGGGGAACCAACGTGTATGTGGAAGATCGTACGGTCGATGTCCACATTCGTCGCCTGCGTAAAGCACTGGAGCCCGGCGGGCATGACCGCATGGTGCAGACCGTGCGCGGTACAGGGTATCGTTTTTCAACCCGCTTTTAAGGCCTTGCTCATCGGACGTAGAGCAGGGCTTATGATTTCTTAACTGGAGTATCTTACGTGCTGGAACGGCTGTCGTGGAAAAGGCTGGTGCTGGAGCTGCTATTTTGCTGCCTCCCGGCTTTCATCCTGGGTGCATTTTTGGGTTACCTGCCCTGGTTTTTGCTGGCATCGGTAACAGGACTGCTTATCTGGCATTTCTGGAATTTATTGCGCCTTTCATGGTGGCTGTGGGTGGATCGTAGTATGACCCCGCCACCGGGGCGTGGTAGCTGGGAACCGCTACTATACGGCTTACACCAGATGCAGCTGCGAAATAAAAAACGCCGCCGTGAACTGGGCAATCTGATTAAACGCTTTCGTAGCGGCGCGGAGTCGCTGCCCGACGCGGTGGTGCTGACCACGGAAGAGGGCGGTATTTTCTGGTGCAACGGTCTGGCGCAACAGATTCTTGGCTTGCGCTGGCCGGAAGATAACGGGCAGAACATCCTTAACTTGCTGCGTTACCCGGAGTTTACGCAATATCTGAAAACGCGTGATTTCTCTCGCCCGCTCAATCTGGTGCTCAATACCGGGCGGCATCTGGAGATTCGCGTCATGCCTTATACCCACAAACAGTTGCTGATGGTGGCGCGAGATGTCACGCAAATGCATCAACTGGAAGGGGCGCGGCGTAACTTTTTTGCCAACGTGAGCCATGAGTTACGTACGCCATTGACCGTGTTACAGGGTTACCTGGAGATGATGGATGAGCAACCGCTGGAAGGCGCGGTACGTGAAAAAGCGTTGCACACCATGCGTGAGCAGACCCAGCGGATGGAAGGGTTGGTGAAGCAATTGCTGACGCTGTCGAAAATAGAAGCCGCACCGACGCATTTGCTCAATGAAAAGGTTGATGTGCCGATGATGCTGCGCGTCGTTGAGCGCGAGGCTCAGACTCTGAGTCAGAAAAAACAGACATTTACCTTTGAGATAGATAACGGCCTCAAGGTGTCAGGCAACGAAGATCAGCTACGTAGTGCGATTTCGAACCTGGTCTATAACGCCGTGAATCATACGCCGGAAGGCACGCATATCACCGTACGCTGGCAGCGAGTGCCGCACGGTGCCGAATTTAGTGTTGAAGATAACGGACCGGGCATTGCACCGGAGCATATTCCGCGCCTGACCGAGCGTTTTTATCGCGTTGATAAAGCGCGTTCCCGGCAAACCGGTGGTAGCGGATTAGGGTTAGCGATCGTGAAACATGCGGTGAATCATCACGAAAGTCGCCTGAATATTGAGAGTACAGTAGGAAAAGGTACACGTTTCAGTTTTATTATCCCGGAACGTTTAATTGCCAAAAACAGCGATTAATTCGCCTTTGTCATCTTTTATTGCCATAAGCCAGCCGATGCTGGCTTATTTTCTTTGCAGTCGAAATACGGGCGTTAGATTTTACAATGGTTGGTGATTTTTTGTTCGCATGATTAGCCATGTCTTTTTCATTGAAATAGTGTTTTATACTGGTTGGTGATTTCTTATCGCTATATACCTCTGGTTTTTAGATCCCTTCTTGCTTTAAAACGTTATAAGCGTTTAAATTGCGCTTCAGGTGCTGTCATACTGACTGCATTTACGCGGTAAATCGAAAAACTATTCTTCGCCGCGCCTGGTTGGGAGTATTTCCCGCTAAAATTGTTTAAATATACCGCTGTATCATCCCCAGGGATTGGCACAAAAATTTAACGTTACAACACCACATCCACAGGCAGTATGATTTATGACCCATCAATTAAGATCGCGCGATATCATCGCTCTGGGCTTTATGACATTTGCGTTGTTCGTCGGCGCAGGTAACATTATTTTCCCTCCAATGGTCGGCTTGCAGGCAGGCGAACACGTCTGGACTGCGGCATTCGGCTTCCTCATTACTGCCGTTGGCCTACCGGTATTAACGGTAGTGGCGCTGGCAAAAGTTGGCGGCGGTGTTGACAGTCTCAGCACGCCAATTGGTAAAGTCGCTGGCGTACTGCTGGCAACAGTTTGTTACCTGGCGGTGGGGCCGCTTTTCGCTACGCCGCGTACAGCTACCGTTTCTTTTGAAGTGGGCATTGCGCCGCTGACGGGTGATTCCGCGCTGCCGCTGTTTATTTACAGCCTGGTCTATTTCGCTATCGTTATTCTGGTTTCGCTCTATCCGGGCAAGCTGCTGGATACCGTGGGCAACTTCCTTGCGCCGCTGAAAATTATCGCGCTGGTCATCCTGTCTGTTGCCGCAATTATCTGGCCGGCGGGTTCTATCAGCACGGCGACTGAGGCTTATCAAAACGCTGCGTTTTCTAACGGCTTCGTCAACGGCTATCTGACCATGGATACGCTGGGCGCAATGGTGTTTGGTATCGTTATTGTTAACGCGGCGCGTTCTCGTGGCGTTACCGAAGCGCGTCTGCTGACCCGTTATACCGTCTGGGCTGGCCTGATGGCGGGTGTTGGTCTGACTCTGCTGTACCTGGCGCTGTTCCGTCTGGGTTCAGACAGCGCGTCGCTGGTCGATCAGTCTGCAAACGGTGCGGCGATCCTGCATGCTTACGTTCAGCATACCTTTGGCGGCGGCGGTAGCTTCCTGCTGGCGGCGTTAATCTTCATCGCCTGCCTGGTCACGGCGGTTGGCCTGACCTGTGCTTGTGCAGAATTCTTCGCCCAGTACGTACCGCTCTCTTATCGTACGCTGGTGTTTATCCTCGGCGGCTTCTCGATGGTGGTGTCTAACCTCGGCTTGAGCCAGCTGATTCAGATCTCTGTACCGGTGCTGACCGCCATTTATCCGCCGTGTATCGCACTGGTTGTATTAAGTTTTACACGCTCATGGTGGCATAATTCGTCCCGCGTGATTGCTCCGCCGATGTTTATCAGCCTGCTTTTTGGTATTCTCGACGGGATCAAGGCATCTGCATTCAGCGATATCTTACCGTCCTGGGCGCAGCGTTTACCGCTGGCCGAACAAGGTCTGGCGTGGTTAATGCCAACAGTGGTGATGGTGGTTCTGGCCATTATCTGGGATCGCGCGGCAGGTCGTCAGGTGACCTCCAGCGCTCACTAAATCACTGAACATTTGTTTTAACCACGGGGCTGCGATGCCCCGTGGTTTTTTATTGTGTTGATGGGTTAGGAATTGATGGAAAGTAAGAACAAGCTAAAGCGTGGGCTAAGTACCCGACACATACGCTTTATGGCACTGGGTTCAGCAATTGGCACCGGGCTGTTTTACGGTTCGGCAGATGCCATCAAAATGGCCGGTCCAAGCGTGTTGTTGGCCTATATTATCGGTGGTATCGCGGCGTATATCATTATGCGTGCGCTGGGGGAAATGTCGGTACATAACCCGGCAGCCAGCTCTTTCTCGCGTTATGCGCAGGAAAACCTCGGCCCGCTGGCAGGTTACATTACCGGCTGGACCTACTGCTTTGAAATCCTTATTGTCGCCATCGCCGATGTGACCGCTTTTGGTATCTATATGGGTGTCTGGTTCCCGACGGTGCCGCACTGGATTTGGGTACTGAGTGTGGTGCTGATCATTTGCGCCGTAAACCTGATGAGCGTGAAGGTATTCGGTGAGCTGGAGTTCTGGTTCTCGTTCTTTAAAGTCGCCACTATCATCATCATGATTGTCGCCGGTTTCGGCATCATCATCTGGGGGATTGGCAACGGCGGGCAACCGACCGGTATTCATAACCTGTGGAGCAACGGCGGCTTCTTCAGTAACGGCTGGCTTGGTATGGTGATGTCGTTGCAAATGGTGATGTTTGCTTACGGTGGGATCGAAATTATCGGGATTACCGCCGGTGAAGCGAAAGATCCTGAGAAATCGATTCCGCGTGCGATTAACTCCGTGCCGATGCGTATTCTGGTGTTCTACGTCGGTACGCTGTTCGTCATTATGTCTATCTACCCGTGGAATCAGGTTGGCACTGCCGGTAGCCCGTTTGTGCTGACGTTCCAGCATATGGGCATTACCTTTGCCGCCAGCATTCTTAACTTTGTTGTGCTGACCGCTTCGCTGTCGGCAATTAACAGTGACGTATTTGGTGTAGGCCGTATGCTCCACGGTATGGCAGAGCAGGGCAGCGCGCCAAAAATTTTCAGCAAAACCTCGCGTCGCGGTATTCCGTGGGTTACGGTGCTGGTGATGACTACCGCGCTGCTGTTTGCGGTGTATCTGAACTACATCATGCCGGAAAACGTCTTCCTGGTGATCGCTTCGCTGGCAACCTTCGCCACGGTGTGGGTGTGGATTATGATCCTGCTGTCGCAAATCGCCTTCCGTCGCCGTTTGCCGCCAGAAGAAGTTAAGGCGCTGAAATTTAAAGTGCCGGGTGGGGTAGCAACGACCATCGGCGGTTTGATTTTCCTGCTCTTTATTATCGGGTTGATTGGTTATCACCCTGATACGCGTATCTCGCTGTATGTTGGTTTCGCGTGGATTGTTGTGCTGTTGATTGGCTGGATGTTTAAGCGCCGCCACGATCGTCAGCTGGCTGAAAACCAGTAATCCTTGCGTTCTGTAAGCCGGTTCAGGAGGAAATCCTGATCCGGCTATTCCGAAAGTTATCCGCCCCCGTCCTCCTCCCCCAAATATCCTTCAGATGATGAGTGATCCTGCATTAGGCTATGGCAAGGTGATCAGATTTTCATCACAGGGGAATTATGATGTTAAATGCATGGCATCTGCCGGTGCCCCCATTTGTTAAACAAAGCAAAGATCAACTGCTCATTACACTGTGGCTGACGGGCGAAGACCCACCGCAGCGCATTATGCTGCGTACAGAACACGATAACGAAGAAATGTCAGTACCGATGCATAAGCAGCGCAGTCAGCCGCAGCCTGGCGTCACCGCATGGCGGGCGGCGATCGAGCTCTCCTGCGGACAACCTCGGCGGCGTTATAGTTTCAAATTGCTGTGGCACGATCGCCAGCGTTGGTTTACACCGCAAGGCTTCAGCCGAATGCCGCCGGCACGACAGGAGCAGTTTGCCATCGATGTACCGGATATCGGCCCACAATGGGCTGCGGATCAGATTTTTTATCAGATCTTCCCTGATCGTTTCGCCCGTAATCTTCCTCGTGAAGCTGAACAGGATCATGTCTATTACCATCACGCAGCCGGACAAGAGATCATATTGCGTGACTGGGATGAACCGGTCACGGCGCAGGCTGGCGGATCAACGTTCTATGGCGGCGATCTGGACGGGATAAGTGAAAAACTGCCGTATCTGAAAAAACTTGGCGTGACGGCGCTGTATCTCAATCCGGTGTTTAAAGCTCCCAGCGTGCATAAATACGATACCGAGGATTATCGCCATGTCGATCCGCAGTTTGGCGGTGATGGGGCGTTGCTGCGTTTGCGACACAATACGCAGCAGCTGGGAATACGACTGGTGCTGGACGGCGTGTTTAACCACAGTGGCGATTCCCATGCCTGGTTTGACAGGCACAATCGTGGCACGGGGGGAGCTTGTCACAACCCCGAATCACCCTGGCGTGACTGGTACTCGTTTAGTGATGATGGCACGGCGCTCGACTGGCTGGGCTATGCCAGCTTGCCGAAGCTGGATTATCAGTCGGAAAGTCTGGTGAATGAAATTTATCGCGGGGAAGACAGTATTGTCCGCCACTGGCTGAAAGCGCCGTGGAATATGGATGGCTGGCGGCTGGATGTGGTGCATATGCTGGGGGAAGCGGGTGGGGCGCGCAATAATTTGCAGCACGTTGCCGGGATCACCGAAGCGGCGAAAGAAACCCAGCCGGATGCGTATATTGTCGGCGAACATTTTGGCGATGCACGGCAATGGTTACAGGCCGATGTGGAAGATGCCGCCATGAACTATCGCGGCTTCACATTCCCGTTGTGGGGATTTCTTGCCAACACCGATATCTCTTACGATCCGCAGCAAATTGACGCCCAAACCTGTATGGCCTGGATGGATAATTACCGCGCAGGGCTTTCTCATCAACAACAATTACGTATGTTTAATCAGCTCGACAGCCACGATACTGCGCGATTTAAAACGCTGCTCGGTCGGGATGTTGCGCGCCTGCCCCTGGCGGTGGTCTGGCTGTTCACCTGGCCTGGTGTACCGTGCATTTATTACGGTGATGAAGTGGGACTGGATGGCAAAAACGATCCGTTTTGCCGTAAGCCGTTCCCCTGGCAGGTGGAAAAGCAGGATTCGGCGTTATTCGCGCTGTACCAGCGAATGATTGCGCTGCGTAAGAAAAGTCAGGCGTTGCGTCGTGGCGGCTGTCAGGTGCTGTATGCGGAAGATAACGTGGTGGTATTTGTCCGCGTGCTGAATCAGCAGCGTGTACTGGTGGCAATCAACCGTGGCGAAGCCTGTGAAGTGGTGCTACCCGCGTCGCCGTTGCTTAATGTCGCGCAATGGCAACGCAAAGAAGGTCACGGGCAACTGACGGACGGGATTCTGGCTTTGCCTGCCATTTCGGCTACGGTGTGGATGAATTAACGTCTTATAACGCCTTGCGTGACGCCTGCTCCATCATCCGCGGATAAAACTGCCAGAAGCGGGTTTCGAGAGCATCGTAATGGGCGTCTAAATCGTACCAGGAGTCACGCAGGGCATCCAGACGTGGGCGACGGCTTGCCATGCCGTTTAACACGCTCTGGATGAAATCCATATCGCGATAGCGCACCAACCACTGCTCTGACCATAAGTAGTTGTTCAGATTGATAAAGCGTGGCGGTGAGTCTGGAAGAATAGTCATCACTTGCTCCCGGGCATAACAGGTAAATTCCTGTAGCGGAAAATCGGGCGACAGCTGCGACCAGTGGCGGGACAGAAAGTGATCCCACATCACATCCAGCGTAATAGGCGCGACACGGCGCGTTTCATTACGAAACCACTCCCGCGCTTCGCGGACTTCTGGCAGATTGTCGGTTAATACGTCGATTCGCCGATGCATATGAATGCCAGCCACGACGTCGGGCGGAAAACTTTCTTCAGGATTTCCGCGTACGAAATCAGCCAGTAAATTGCCGGAAAGCGAGCTTTCCGCGAGATGGGCTAAATGCAGGTGAGCTAAAAAATTCATCGATTATATTCTATCCAAAGGGGGGTAAAGGTTGCAGGGAGAGCGCCCCGGCACTAGACTACCCGCCTCTTATTTTAGTCTGAGTCAGTGTCATGCGCGTTACCGATTTCTCTTTTGAATTGCCCGAATCCCTGATTGCCCACTATCCCATGCCTGAACGCAGTAGCTGTCGTTTACTGTCGCTGGACGGGCCGACGGGCGCGCTGACGCACGGTACTTTCACCGATTTACTCGATAAGCTCAACCCCGGCGATCTTCTGGTTTTTAATAATACCCGCGTGATCCCGGCGCGTCTGTTTGGGCGTAAAGCCAGCGGCGGCAAGATTGAAGTGCTGGTTGAGCGGATGCTCGACGACAAACGCATTCTTGCGCATATTCGCGCCTCGAAAGCGCCAAAACCTGGCGCAGAACTGCTGCTGGGCGATGACGAAAGTATTAACGCAACAATGACCGCGCGCCACGGCGCACTGTTTGAAGTCGAATTTAATGATCAACGTTCGGTGCTGGATATTCTCAACAGCATCGGCCATATGCCGCTGCCGCCGTACATCGACCGTCCGGACGAAGATGCAGACCGCGAACTTTATCAAACGGTTTATAGCGAAAAACCCGGCGCGGTAGCAGCACCGACCGCCGGACTGCACTTTGACGAACCTTTGCTGGAAAAATTACGCGCCAAAGGCGTGGAGATGGCGTTTGTGACGTTGCACGTTGGTGCGGGCACCTTCCAGCCGGTGCGCGTCGACACCATTGAAGATCACATCATGCACTCGGAATACGCTGAAGTGCCGCAGGATGTGGTAGACGCGGTACTGGCGGCGAAAGCGCGCGGTAACCGGGTGATTGCGGTTGGCACCACCTCAGTACGTTCGCTGGAAAGTGCGGCTCAGGCAGCGAAAAACGATCTCATTGAACCGTTCTTTGACGATACCCAAATCTTTATCTATCCGGGCTTCCAGTACAAAGTGGTCGATGCGCTGGTGACGAACTTCCACCTTCCGGAATCGACGCTGATTATGCTGGTTTCGGCATTTGCTGGTTATCAACACACCATGAATGCCTATAAAGCGGCGGTAGAAGAGAAATATCGCTTTTTTAGTTACGGTGATGCGATGTTTATCACGTACAATCCGCAGGCAATTAATGAGCGCGTTGGGGAGTAATTCCGCGGCGCTGGTTTAAACGTTGGACTGTTTTTCTGACGTAGTGGAGAAAAAATGAAATTTGAACTGGACACCACCGACGGTCGCGCACGCCGTGGCCGCCTGGTCTTTGATCGTGGCGTAGTGGAAACGCCTTGTTTTATGCCTGTTGGCACTTACGGCACCGTAAAAGGGATGACGCCGGAAGAAGTTGAAGCCACTGGCGCGCAAATTATCCTCGGCAACACCTTCCACCTGTGGCTGCGCCCGGGCCAGGAAATCATGAAACTGCACGGCGATCTGCACGATTTTATGCAGTGGAAAGGACCAATCCTTACCGACTCCGGCGGCTTCCAGGTTTTCAGCCTTGGTGATATTCGTAAAATCACCGAACAGGGTGTTCACTTCCGTAACCCGATCAACGGCGACCCGATTTTCCTCGACCCGGAAAAGTCGATGGAGATTCAGTACGATCTTGGTTCGGATATCGTCATGATCTTTGATGAGTGTACGCCGTATCCTGCTGACTGGGATTATGCAAAACGCTCCATGGAGATGTCTCTGCGTTGGGCGAAGCGTAGCCGTGAGCGTTTTGACAGTCTCGGAAACAAAAATGCGCTGTTTGGTATCATTCAGGGCAGTGTTTACGAAGATTTACGTGATATTTCTGTTAAAGGTCTGGTAGATATCGGTTTTGATGGCTACGCTGTCGGCGGTCTGGCTGTGGGTGAGCCGAAAGCAGATATGCACCGCATTCTGGAGCATGTATGCCCGCAAATTCCGGCAGACAAACCGCGTTACCTGATGGGCGTTGGTAAACCAGAAGACCTGGTTGAGGGCGTACGTCGCGGTATCGATATGTTTGACTGCGTAATGCCAACCCGCAACGCCCGAAATGGTCATTTGTTCGTGACCGATGGCGTGGTGAAAATCCGCAATGCGAAGTATAAGAGCGATACTGGCCCACTCGATCCTGAGTGTGATTGCTACACCTGTCGCAATTATTCACGCGCTTACTTGCATCATCTCGACCGTTGCAACGAAATATTAGGCGCGCGACTCAACACCATTCATAACCTTCGTTACTACCAGCGTTTGATGGCGGGTTTACGCAAGGCTATTGAAGAGGGTAAATTAGAGAGCTTCGTAACTGATTTTTACCAGCGTCAGGGGCGAGAAGTACCACCTTTGAACGTTGATTAATATTAATAATGAGGGAAATTTAATGAGCTTTTTTATTTCTGATGCGGTAGCGGCAACGGGTGCACCGGCGCAAGGTAGCCCGATGTCTTTGATTTTGATGCTGGTGGTATTCGGTCTGATTTTCTATTTCATGATCCTGCGTCCACAGCAGAAGCGCACCAAAGAACACAAAAAGCTGATGGACTCCATCGCTAAAGGTGATGAAGTGCTGACGAACGGTGGCCTGGTCGGTCGCGTAACCAAAGTAGCGGAAAACGGCTACATTGCTATCGCACTGAATGACACCACTGAAGTAGTTATTAAACGTGACTTCGTAGCTGCCGTTCTGCCGAAAGGCACCATGAAGGCGCTGTAATTAAAATTTTTCCCTAAGGGAATTGCCGTGTTAAACCGTTATCCTTTGTGGAAGTACGTCATGCTGATCGTGGTGATTGTCATCGGTCTGCTGTATGCGCTTCCCAACCTGTTTGGTGAGGATCCGGCTGTTCAGATCACTGGTGCGCGCGGAGTCGCCGCCAGTGAGCAAACGCTGATCCAGGTCCAGAAAACGTTACAAGAAGAAAAAATAACTGCTAAGTCTGTGGCACTGGAAGAGGGCGCTATTCTTGCGCGCTTCGACTCCACTGACACCCAGCTGCGCGCTCGTGAAGCATTAATGGGCGTTATGGGTGACAAATACGTCGTGGCGCTTAATCTTGCCCCGGCAACGCCGCGCTGGCTGGCAGCTATTCATGCTGAGCCGATGAAGCTCGGCCTTGACCTGCGTGGCGGCGTTCACTTCCTGATGGAAGTGGATATGGACACCGCGCTTGGCAAACTCCAGGAACAAAATATCGATAGCCTGCGCAGCGACCTGCGTGAAAAGGGCATCCCGTATACCACCGTTCGTAAAGAAAACAACTACGGCCTGAGCATCACTTTCCGCGATGCTAAAGCTCGTGATGAAGCCATTGCGTATCTGAGCAAGCGCCATCCGGACCTGGTGATTAGCAGCCAGGGCAGCAACCAGCTGCGTGCGGTAATGAGCGATGCTCGTCTGAGTGAAGCGCGTGAATATGCGGTGCAGCAGAACATCAATATCCTGCGTAACCGTGTAAACCAACTTGGCGTGGCGGAGCCGGTGGTTCAGCGTCAGGGTGCTGACCGTATCGTTGTTGAACTGCCAGGTATTCAGGACACTGCGCGTGCGAAAGAGATTCTGGGTGCGACGGCAACGCTGGAATTCCGTCTGGTAAACACCAACGTTGATCAGGCCGCTGCGGCATCCGGTCGCGTACCGGGCGACTCTGAAGTGAAACAGACCCGCGAAGGTCAGCCGGTTGTGCTGTACAAACGCGTAATTCTGACCGGTGACCATATCACCGACTCCACTTCCAGCCAGGACGAATACAACCAGCCGCAGGTTAACATCTCTCTCGATAGCGCGGGTGGTAACATCATGTCTAACTTCACCAAGGACAACATCGGCAAACCGATGGCAACCCTGTTTGTGGAGTACAAAGACAGCGGTAAGAAAGATGCAAACGGTCGTGCGGTTCTGGTGAAACAGGAAGAGGTGATTAATATCGCCAACATCCAGTCTCGTCTGGGTAACAGCTTCCGTATTACTGGCATCAATAACCCAAGCGAAGCGCGTCAGCTTTCACTGCTGCTGCGTGCCGGTGCGTTGATCGCGCCGATTCAGATTGTTGAAGAACGTACCATTGGCCCAACCCTGGGTATGCAGAACATTGAGCAGGGGCTGGAGGCTTGCCTTGCCGGTCTGCTGGTTTCTATTCTGTTCATGATCATCTTCTATAAGAAGTTTGGTCTGATTGCGACCAGTGCTCTGATTGCCAACTTGATCTTGATTGTCGGTATTATGTCGCTGTTGCCAGGCGCAACGCTGAGTATGCCAGGTATCGCGGGTATCGTCTTAACCCTTGCGGTAGCGGTCGATGCGAACGTACTGATCAACGAACGTATTAAAGAAGAGTTGAGCAACGGACGTACTGTTCAACAGGCAATTGATGAAGGTTATCGTGGCGCATTCAGTTCCATCTTCGATGCGAACATCACCACGCTGATTAAAGTCATCATCCTGTACGCAGTGGGTACCGGGGCAATTAAAGGGTTCGCGATTACTACCGGTATCGGTGTGGCGACGTCGATGTTTACCGCGATTGTCGGTACGCGTGCCATCGTAAACCTGCTATATGGCGGCAAGCGCGTCAAGAAGCTGTCAATCTGAGGAGTGCGATGTGGCACAGGAATATACTGTTGAACAACTAAACCACGGCCGTAAAGTCTATGACTTTATGCGCTGGGACTACTGGGCTTTCGGCATCTCTGGTCTGCTGTTAATCGCCGCTATCGTTATTATGGGCGTGCGCGGCTTTAACTGGGGGCTGGATTTCACCGGTGGTACGGTTATTGAAATTACGCTCGAAAAACCGGCTGAAATTGACGTAATGCGTGATGCATTGCAAAAAGCCGGTTTTGAAGAGCCGATGCTGCAAAACTTTGGTAGCAGCCACGACATCATGGTCCGTATGCCGCCTGCTGAAGGCGAAACCGGTGGTCAGGTGCTGGGCAGCCAGGTTCTGAAGGTGATTAACGAATCCACCAATCAGAATGCGGCAGTGAAGCGTATTGAGTTCGTCGGTCCGAGCGTGGGGGCAGACCTTGCGCAAACCGGTGCGATGGCGTTGATGGCGGCGCTGCTGTCTATCCTCGTGTACGTTGGTTTCCGCTTTGAGTGGCGACTGGCGGCAGGGGTTGTTATTGCGCTGGCGCACGACGTTATCATTACGCTGGGTATTTTGTCGTTATTCCATATCGAGATTGACCTGACCATTGTGGCATCGTTGATGTCGGTTATCGGTTACTCGCTTAACGACAGTATCGTGGTATCGGACCGTATTCGTGAAAACTTCCGCAAGATCCGTCGCGGTACGCCTTACGAAATCTTTAACGTGTCCTTGACCCAGACGCTGCACCGTACCTTGATCACATCCGGTACTACCTTGATGGTTATCCTGATGCTGTACCTCTTCGGTGGTCCGGTACTGGAAGGCTTCTCGCTGACCATGCTTATCGGTGTTTCCATCGGTACTGCATCTTCCATCTATGTGGCATCTGCGCTGGCTCTGAAACTGGGTATGAAGCGCGAACACATGTTGCAGCAGAAAGTGGAAAAAGAAGGGGCGGATCAGCCGTCAATTCTGCCTTAATCAAGTTTCAGCTGATGTTGAAAATCCCGGTCAGAAGATCGGGATTTTTTTTGATGTAAGGTGATTGCGAAAATCCCCGCATCTTGGGAAACTGCGCGTAACCCTACATTTCATCCAGGTAACTTTTTCATGGCTATCATCCCAAAAAACTATGCGCGGTTAGAAAGCGGCTATCGCGAAAAAGCATTAAAAATCTATCCGTGGGTCTGCGGTCGCTGTTCCCGCGAGTTTGTTTATTCCAACCTGCGTGAACTTACCGTTCACCACATTGATCACGACCATACTAATAACCCGGAAGATGGCAGTAACTGGGAATTACTTTGTCTCTATTGCCACGATCATGAGCATTCGAAATACACCGAAGCGGATCAGTATGGTACGACCGTTATCGCAGGGGAAGATGCGCAGAAAGATGTCGGTGAAGCGAAGTACAACCCATTCGCTGATTTGAAAGCGATGATGAACAAGAAGAAGTGATAAAAAATGCCGGATATGAAATCCGGCATTCTCACAATTAGAAGTTGTAACCTACTACCAGATAACCACCCCAGCCGGTAGAGCGAACGTTGAAGTTGCCGTTGCCGAAGTTCAGTTCTGCATCGTCATTCCACTGACCACCGTTATGCCAGTAACGGGCAACGACAGAGTAGTGCCAGTGATCGTAATTCAGCGCCAGAATATGGCTGGACGCAATAGAGTTATTGGTACGTGTTTTAATACCGTTGTTCGCATAACCGCTGTCATCGCCCAGGTCGGAACCCCAGTCGAAGTTGGTGAAGCCGATGTAGCTCAGCTGGCCGCCCCACAGATCGGTAATCGGCACAAAGTACTTCACTTTGAAACGGTAACCGTCCCACTCGTTTTCGTTCGCTGCGCCGTAGTTCTGCCACTGGTATTTCGCATAGACGTTCATGGACAGGCTCATCGGCAGACCAGTATCGATGTCGGTACCCAGACCCATGTACCAGGTGCTCTGGCGGCCATCTTTATTACGACCCATGTCGTAAATGTAGTTGTTCGCGAAGTACCACTCTTTGAACGGACCGAAGCTAAGGTCAGTATTGGTCAGCTTGTCAATGGAGAAACGCGGTTCGATTTCCATAAACAGCGGAGAACCGTGGTTCCAGATACCTTTTGCATCGGAGTTACCGCCGAAGAATACCGGCGCATCCGCATAACCATAGAAGTCGAACCAGTCTTTTTTAGCGAATGCTTCGTACTCAAGGTAGGTATCGTTGCGGAGCTGCGGTCCGAAACGGGTGTGATAGCTTCCGACAACGTTAACGCTCTGGTGCCACCAGTCGGAAAGATACTGCGGTTTGTCGTTTTCAGCTGCGTTGACAGTAAAAGACGAAGAGAGCGCCAGTACCGCACCGGCTGCCAGTAATGTTTTTTTCATATGTATGCCACTGTTTGAAAATCCCTTGCGGGAGTGAAAAAGGCGCAAATTGCGTTTCTAAATATTTCGTATACAGAGGAGCCTATTATAAAAATCATTGCTCACAAAAATATGTTTCGTTTCACAGTTCTATCATTTACGTAATCGATTGCGTTCACGTTTACACACATTCGGGCGGGGATTGTACTGACTTTCACCCTTGTTGCAAACTTTTACTATCAATCCAGGTGATGTAAGCGGAGTAACAAAATGACGGAGAAAGATGTTGCGGGACGCACAATATCGCCCCGCAATACGTTTACTGCATAACAGGTTGAATGTCGTGGATACGTACAAAGCCTAACTGATCCACAGAAATACCCTTTAACTGTAACGGAATATCAACATCGCTGGGGGCGAGGACGCTGGCAGGGGCGTTAATCAATTGATTCTGCACATTGATTTCCTGAAAGTTGTCTATTGTTCCCTGAATTTGCCCATATTCAACGGTTCCGCTGAATGCGGGTAAAGGGTCATTGGATTCGCCCTGAATACGTAGCGTCAGGGTAGTGCCATCTGTGTCAGGCGTAATATTCACCAGCGACATACGTAAAGTACCGATCTGGCTTTCCAGTCTTGCTGGTGTTTTTGCTCCAGGCAGAAGGTAAACCCCACTGCTGGATTTTGCATTCAGCTTGTTTTGCTGAGTGATTTTGACCGTTTCTTTATTGAGTTGCGTCATCTCCTGGTTCAGCGTGCTGACGCTGTGTTTCATCTGTCGCACTTCACTTTGCTGCACACAGGCGCTAAGGCTGAACAGGCTTCCCAGCAGGAGCAGTCGAAAAACGTTAGTATTCATAGGTCGTCCCTTTCTCGTCGCAATTAGCCTAATGGTAGAGGGTAAAAGCAGTGAAAGCATCGATCCTTTATCTCAAAAGCGTTGCGCCTTTGTTGTATCGTCAGTTCAGGGTAAAATAGATTTCTGTTAACCACCTGGTCAGGACGCCGTATGCATTGCCCATTCTGTTTCGCCGTGGACACTAAGGTAATTGACTCTCGTCTCGTGGGCGAGGGTTCATCCGTACGCCGCCGTCGGCAGTGTCTGGTGTGTAATGAACGTTTCACCACCTTTGAAGTGGCGGAGCTGGTTATGCCGCGTGTTGTAAAAAGCAACGACGTGCGTGAACCGTTTAATGAAGAGAAATTACGTAGCGGAATGCTGCGGGCGCTGGAAAAACGTCCGGTGAGTTCCGATGACGTCGAAATGGCAATCAATCATATAAAATCGCAGCTGCGCGCCACCGGTGAGCGCGAAGTGCCGAGCAAGATGATTGGCAATCTGGTGATGGAGCAATTGAAAAAGCTCGATAAAGTCGCCTATATCCGTTTTGCCTCTGTCTACCGCAGTTTCGAAGATATCAAAGAATTTGGCGAAGAGATCGCGCGCCTGGAGGACTAAGCCGTGCAGGACGAGTATTACATGGCGCGGGCGCTAAAGCTGGCGCAACGAGGACGTTTTACCACGCATCCCAACCCGAATGTCGGGTGCGTCATTGTCAAAGATGGCGAAATTGTCGGTGAAGGTTACCATCAACGAGCGGGTGAACCGCATGCCGAGGTACACGCGTTGCGCATGGCCGGCGAAAAAGCCAAAGGCGCAACGGCGTATGTCACACTCGAACCCTGTAGCCATCATGGTCGTACGCCACCGTGTTGTGATGCATTAATTGCTGCGGGCGTGGCGCGCGTGGTTGCTGCAATGCAAGACCCCAATCCGCAGGTTGCTGGACGTGGACTTTACCGTCTGCAACAGGCTGGCATTGACGTCAGCCACGGGCTGATGATGAGTGAAGCTGAGCAATTGAATAAAGGCTTTCTCAAGCGGATGCGCACCGGCTTTCCTTATATTCAGTTAAAACTTGGCGCATCGCTTGATGGTCGCACGGCGATGGCGAGTGGCGAAAGCCAGTGGATCACTTCGCCTCAGGCGCGACGCGACGTACAACGACTGCGCGCGCAAAGTCATGCCATTTTAACCAGCAGCGCCACGGTGCTGGCGGATGATCCAGCCTTAACAGTGCGTTGGTCTGAACTGGATGAACAAACTCAGGGGCTCTACCCGCAACAAAATCTCCGTCAGCCAGTACGTATTGTGATTGATAGCCAAAATCGCGTGACGCCGGAACATCGCATTGTGCAGCAGCCCGGCGAAACCTGGTTCGCGCGTACGCAGGAAGATTCTCGTGAGTGGCCGGAAACGGTGCGTACCTTGCTGATTCCAGAGCATAAAGGTCACCTGGATCTGGTTGTACTAATGATGCAACTGGGTAAACAGCAGATTAACAGCATCTGGGTGGAAGCGGGGCCAACGCTCGCTGGCGCATTGCTACAGGCGGGTTTAGTCGATGAGCTGATTGTCTATATCGCACCTAAACTATTAGGCAACGACGCCCGTGGATTATGCACGCTGCCAGGGCTTGAGAAATTAGCCGACGCTCCCCAATTTAAATTCAAAGAGATACGTCATGTAGGCCCGGATGTTTGCCTGCATTTAGTGGGTGCATGATCTCCCGGCTCGAAAGGGAAGCAGCGCACGAAATATTATGCTAAAATCCGCCCCCCTGCGGGGCCATACTCGAACCCGAAGGAAGAAAATGAACATTATTGAAGCTAACGTTGCTACCCCGGACGCTCGCGTCGCCATCACCATCGCGCGTTTCAACAACTTTATCAATGACAGCCTGCTGGAAGGTGCAATTGACGCACTGAAACGTATCGGTCAGGTAAAAGATGAAAACATTACCGTTGTTTGGGTGCCTGGTGCCTATGAGCTGCCGCTGGCGGCGGGTGCACTGGCTAAAACCGGTAAATACGACGCGGTGATTGCGCTGGGTACGGTTATTCGTGGTGGCACTGCCCACTTTGAATATGTCGCTGGTGGTGCAAGCAACGGCCTGGCGCATGTTGCCCAGGACAGCGAAATTCCGGTTGCTTTTGGTGTTCTGACCACTGAAAGCATTGAACAAGCGATCGAACGTGCTGGCACCAAAGCTGGCAACAAAGGTGCAGAAGCTGCACTGACCGCGCTTGAAATGATTAATGTATTGAAAGCCATCAAGGCCTGAAATTAGTAAGGGGAAATCCGTGAAACCTGCTGCTCGTCGCCGCGCTCGTGAGTGTGCCGTCCAGGCGCTCTACTCCTGGCAGTTGTCCCAGAACGACATCGCTGATGTTGAATACCAGTTCCTGGCTGAACAGGATGTAAAAGACGTTGACGTCCTGTACTTCCGTGAGCTGCTGGCCGGGGTGGCGACTAACACCGCATACCTCGACGGACTGATGAAGCCGTACCTGTCCCGTCTGCTGGAAGAACTGGGCCAGGTAGAAAAAGCAGTACTGCGCATTGCGCTGTACGAGCTGTCTAAACGTAGCGATGTGCCATACAAAGTGGCCATTAACGAAGCGATCGAACTGGCGAAATCGTTCGGCGCAGAAGACAGCCATAAGTTCGTCAACGGCGTACTCGATAAAGCAGCACCTGTGATTCGCCCTAACAAAAAGTAATATCCAAGCCGGTAGATTCACGGAAGACCGTTCCATGATCGCCGGCCTTTTCTTTTTTATCTGCTGAGGCGTAACGTATGGCATGTGGCGAGTTCTCCCTGATTGCCCGTTATTTTGACCGTGTAAGAAGTTCTCGTCTTGATGTCGAACTGGGCATCGGCGACGATTGCGCTCTTCTCAATATCCCCGAGAAACAGACCCTGGCGATCAGCACTGATACGCTGGTGGCGGGCAACCACTTCCTCCCTGATATCGATCCTGCTGATCTGGCTTATAAAGCACTGGCGGTGAACCTAAGCGATCTGGCAGCGATGGGGGCCGATCCGGCCTGGCTGACGCTGGCATTAACCTTACCGGACGTAGACGAAGCGTGGCTTGAGTCCTTCAGCGACAGCTTGTTTGATCTTCTCAATTATTACGATATGCAACTTATTGGCGGCGATACCACGCGTGGGCCATTATCAATGACGTTGGGTATCCACGGCTTTGTTCCGATGGGACGAGCCTTAACGCGCTCTGGGGCGAAACCGGGTGACTGGATCTATGTGACCGGTACACCGGGCGATAGCGCTGCCGGGCTGGCGATTTTGCAAAACCGTTTGCAGGTTGCCGATGCTAAAGATGCGGACTACTTGATCAAACGTCATCTCCGTCCGTCGCCACGTATTTTACAGGGGCAGGCACTGCGCGATCTGGCAAATTCAGCTATCGATCTCTCTGACGGTCTGATTTCCGATCTCGGGCATATCGTGAAAGCCAGCGACTGCGGCGCACGTATTGACCTGGCATTGCTGCCGTTTTCTGATGCGCTTTCTCGCCATGTTGAACCGGAACAGGCGCTGCGCTGGGCGCTCTCTGGCGGCGAAGATTACGAGTTGTGTTTTACGGTGCCGGAACTGAACCGTGGCGCGCTGGATGTGGCTCTCGGACACCTGGGCGTACCGTTTACCTGTATCGGGCAAATGACCGCCGATATCGAAGGGCTTTGTTTTATTCGTGACGGCGAACCTGTCACGTTAGACTGGAAAGGATATGACCATTTTGCCACGCCATAAAGATGTCGCGAAAAGTCGCCTGAAAATGAGTAATCCGTGGCATCTGCTTGCTGTCGGATTCGGAAGTGGATTAAGCCCGATCGTTCCTGGCACGATGGGGTCGCTGGCGGCGATTCCCTTCTGGTATCTGATGACTTTTTTGCCCTGGCAGCTCTATTCGCTGGTGGTGATGCTGGGGATCTGTATCGGCGTCTATCTTTGTCATCAAACGGCGAAAGACATGGGCGTGCACGATCACGGCAGTATTGTCTGGGACGAATTTATTGGTATGTGGATTACGCTCATGGCGCTGCCGACCAATGACTGGCAGTGGGTTACCGCCGGATTTGTGATTTTCCGTATTCTGGATATGTGGAAGCCGTGGCCGATCCGCTGGTTTGATCGCAATGTACATGGCGGCATGGGGATCATGATTGACGATATTGTCGCCGGGGTGATCTCCGCAGTCATCCTGTACTTTATTGGACATCACTGGCCGCTGGGTATTCTGTCGTAGTTGTGCACCGATGCCTGATGTGACGCTTGTCACGTCTCATCAGGCCTGTATACCTATTTAAATCCTACGACCGGATGCGGTTTATACGGCGTTTCCAGCTCGGCGATTTGTTCCGGCTTCAAGGTGATATCCACCGCGTTTAGCAGTTCATCAAGCTGTTCCTCCCGAGAAGTTCCGATAATCGGTGCGGCAATGCCCGGTTTACTCAACAACCAGGCCAGCGCAACTTGTGCTCGCGTTGCACCAAGTTCTTCACTGACGCCCGTTAAGCGTTCTGCAATTTGTGCGTCATTTTCATCGCTTTCTTGGTAGAGATTTTTCCCCACTTCATCCGACACCAGCCGTGCGGTGGTTTCTCCCCAAGGACGCGTCAGACGGCCCCGCGCCAGCGGGCTCCATGGAATCACCGCCACGCCTTCCTGATAACACAGCGGCAGCATCTCGCGCTCTTCTTCACGATAAATCAGATTGTAGTGATCCTGCATACTGACAAACTGCGCCCAGCCGTGCTGTTTTTGTAGTTCCAGTGCTTGAGCAAACTGCGAAGCGTGCATGGATGACGCGCCGATATAACGCGCTTTCCCGACTTTTACCACGTCGTTCAGGGCTTCCAGCGTCTCTTCGATCGGCGTGTTGTAATCCCAGCGATGAATTTGCAGGATATCGACATAATCCATGCCGAGACGGCGCAGGCTGTCGTCGATAGAGCGCAAAATTTGTGCACGGGATAATCCTTCAGGTAAATCACCAACGCGATGGAACACTTTGGTCGCAACGACCACGTCTTCACGACGGGCGAAATCCCGCAGTGCGCGACCGACGATCTCTTCGCTGCTGCCATCGGAATAGCTATTGGCGGTATCAAAGAAATTTATGCCGCCTTCCAGCGCACGTTTAATGATGGGACGGCTGCTCTCTTCCGGCAGTGTCCATGCGTGATTACCGCGATCTGGCTCGCCAAAGGTCATACATCCGAGGCAAAGTCGGGAAACGCGAAGGTCGGTTTTTCCTAAGGGGTTGTATTGCATGCTGCCACTCCTGCCATGAATAATTTCTTAAGCATAGCAGGAGTGGAGTAGGGATTATGCCAGCCAGGCTTTGATTTTGGCTTCCATACCGGTGGCATCGAGGCCGAGTTCGGCGCGCATTTCTTCCTGAGTTCCTTGTGGAATAAAGAAGTCCGGCAGGCCAATGTTCAGCACGGGTACTGGTTTACGATGGGCCATCAACACTTCGTTCACGCCGCTGCCTGCACCGCCCATAATGGCGTTTTCTTCTACGGTAACCAGCGCTTCATGGCTGGCGGCCATTTCCAGAATTAACGCTTCATCAAGCGGTTTCACGAAACGCATATCGACCAGCGTAGCGTTCAGCGATTCAGCGACTTTCGCCGCTTCTGGCATCAGCGTACCAAAGTTAAGGATCGCCAGTTTCTCACCACGACGCTTCACAATGCCTTTGCCAATTGGCAGTTTTTCCAGTGGCGTCAGTTCCACGCCAACTGCGTTGCCGCGCGGGTAGCGCACCGCGGACGGGCCATCGTTATAGTGATAGCCGGTATAGAGCATCTGGCGACATTCGTTTTCATCGCTCGGGGTCATAATGACCATTTCCGGTATGCAGCGCAGGTAAGAGAGATCAAAAGCGCCCTGGTGGGTTTGACCGTCAGCGCCAACAATGCCCGCACGGTCGATGGCGAACAGGACCGGAAGCTTTTGAATCGCCACGTCATGCAGCACCTGATCATAGGCGCGTTGCAGGAAGGTGGAGTAGATCGCGACAATGGGTTTGTAGCCTCCAATCGCCAGACCCGCAGCAAAGGTTACTGCGTGTTGCTCGGCAATTGCCACGTCAAAGTAGCGATCCGGGAATTTACGTGAAAACTCGACCATGCCGGAACCTTCACGCATCGCCGGAGTAATCGCCATCAGCTTGTTATCTTTCGCTGCGGTTTCGCACAACCAGTCGCCAAAGATTTTTGAATAGCTTGGTAAACCGCCGCTACTTTTCGGCAGACAACCGCTGGAGGGATCAAATTTAGGCACGGCGTGGAAGGTGATTGGGTCTTTTTCTGCCGGTTCATAACCACGACCTTTTTTGGTCATGATATGCAGGAACTGCGGGCCTTTCAGGTCGCGCATGTTCTTAAGCGTGGTGATAAGCCCCAGCACATCGTGACCGTCCACCGGGCCGATGTAGTTAAAGCCCAGCTCTTCAAACAACGTGCCAGGCACTACCATGCCTTTAATATGTTCTTCGGTACGTTTGAGCAGCTCTTTAATGGGTGGCACGCCAGAGAAAACTTTTTTTCCGCCTTCGCGCAGTGAAGAGTAAAGCTTACCGGAAAGCAGCTGCGCCAGATGGTTGTTGAGCGCGCCAACATTTTCGGAAATCGACATTTCATTGTCGTTGAGAACCACCAGCATATCAGGACGGATATCGCCCGCGTGATTCATCGCTTCAAACGCCATGCCAGCAGTAATCGCGCCATCGCCAATGACACAGACGGTGCGGCGATTTTTGCCTTCTTTCTCGGCAGCAACCGCAATACCAATTCCGGCACTGATGGAGGTTGATGAATGCCCGACGCTTAATACGTCATATTCGCTTTCGCCGCGCCACGGGAACGGGTGCAGGCCACCTTTCTGACGGATGGTGCCGATTTTGTCGCGGCGCCCGGTCAAAATTTTATGCGGATAAGCCTGATGCCCCACATCCCAGATTAACTGGTCAAACGGGGTATTGTAGACATAGTGCAGCGCCACGGTCAGTTCGACCGTGCCCAGCCCGGAGGCGAAGTGCCCGCTGGAACGGCTCACGCTGTCGAGTAAATAGCGGCGCAGTTCGTCGCAGAGTTTCGGTAAACTCTCTTTCGGCAACAGTCGTAACTCCTGGGTGGAGTCGACCAGTGCCAGGGTCGGGTATTTGGCAATATCAAAACTCATCAGGGGCCTATTAATACTTATTGTTTATTTATTACGCTGGATGATGTAGTCCGCTAGCGCTTCCAGTGCCGAGGTATCGAATGACTGTTCAGTCAGTTGTTTCAGCGACTGACGGGCATCGTCGATCAGATCCCGGGCTTTCTTCCGGGCTTGCTCAAGACCCAGAAGTGCAGGGTAGGTACTTTTACCAAGTTGCTGGTCGGCACCCTGGCGTTTTCCCAACGTTGCAGTATCTCCCACCACATCCAGGATGTCATCCTGAACCTGGAAGGCAAGGCCGATGCTCTCTGCGTACTTGTCGAGTACTGGCAGAGCACGACGTCCTTTATCTCCGGCGCTTAATGCACCAAGGCGAACGGCGGCGCGAATCAATGCGCCGGTTTTATGACGATGAATACGCTCAAGCGCGTCCAGAGGTACGTGTTTGCCTTCAGCGTCTAAATCTAATGCCTGACCACCGCACATTCCGGCAATACCGCTGGCGCTCGCCAACTCAGAAATCATCGAAATTCTGTCGCGATCTGACACTTCCGGCATATCGGCATCGCTTAGAATCGAGAACGCCAGCGTTTGTAAAGCGTCACCAGCGAGAATCGCGTTTGCTTCGCCAAACTTCACATGGCAGGTCGGCAAACCGCGACGCAGATCGTCATCATCCATCGCCGGTAAATCATCATGAATTAATGAGTAAGCGTGGATACACTCTACGGCGGCAGCGGGTGCGTCCAGTGTGTTTGTGCTAACGCCGAACATATGACCAGTGGCATAAACCAGGAAAGGTCGCAGGCGCTTACCACCTAATAATGCGCCATACTGCATGGTTTCGACCACGGGAGTGTTCTGAAAGGGCAGTGGGGCGATAAAACGGCTCAGCGCCTGGTTGGCCTGCTTAACGCAGGCTTCGAGTTGCTGCGGAAAGTCCATTACTCATTGTCCGGTGTAAAAGGGGTTAGAGAGGCGTCTTCATTGTCAGACAGCAGAATTTGTACGCGCTGTTCGGCTTGTTGTAATTTAGCCTGCCCCTGACGTGCCAGCTGCACGCCGCGTTCGAACTCGTTCAGCGCCTCTTCCAGCGGCAGGTCGCCACTTTCCAGACGGGTTACAATCTGTTCCAGCTCGCTCAGCGCCTTTTCAAAGCTGGCGGGAGCCTCATTTTTCTTCGGCATAATGAATGTCTGACTCTCAATATTTTTCGCCCCGTCATGGTAACGGACTCAGGGCAAATAGCAAATAACGCGCAATGGTAAGGTGATGTGCGCAGCAAAGCGATGTTAGTGGTATACTTCCGCGCCTGGATGCAGCCGCAGGTGTGGGCTGCTGTATTTTTCCCTATACAAGTCGCTTAAGGCTTGCCAACGAACCATTGCCGCCATGAAGTTTATCATTAAATTGTTCCCGGAAATCACCATCAAAAGCCAATCTGTGCGCTTGCGCTTTATAAAAATCCTTACCGGGAACATTCGTAACGTTTTAAAGCACTATGATGAGACGCTCGCTGTCGTCCGCCACTGGGATAACATCGAAGTTCGCGCAAAAGATGAAAACCAGCGTCTGGCTATTCGCGACGCCCTGACCCGTATTCCGGGTATCCACCATATTCTCGAAGTCGAAGACGTGCCGTTTACCGACATGCACGATATTTTCGAGAAAGCGTTGGTTCAATATCGCGATCAGCTGGAAGGCAAAACCTTCTGCGTACGCGTGAAGCGCCGCGGCAAACATGATTTTAGCTCGATTGATGTGGAACGTTACGTCGGCGGCGGTTTAAATCAGCATATTGAATCCGCGCGCGTGAAGCTGACCAATCCGGAAGTGACTGTCCATCTGGAAGTGGAAGACGATCGTCTGCTGCTGATTAAAGGCCGCTACGAAGGTATTGGCGGTTTCCCGATCGGCACCCAGGAAGATGTGTTGTCGCTCATTTCCGGTGGTTTCGACTCCGGTGTTTCCAGTTATATGTTGATGCGTCGCGGCTGCCGCGTGCATTACTGCTTCTTTAATCTCGGCGGCGCGGCGCATGAAATTGGTGTTCGTCAGGTGGCGCATTATCTGTGGAACCGTTTTGGTAGCTCCCACCGCGTGCGTTTTGTCGCCATTAACTTTGAGCCGGTCGTCGGTGAAATTCTCGAGAAAATCGACGACGGTCAGATGGGCGTTATCCTCAAACGTATGATGGTGCGTGCCGCGTCCAAAGTGGCAGAACGTTACGGCGTACAGGCGCTGGTTACCGGTGAAGCGCTCGGCCAGGTGTCCAGCCAGACGCTGACCAACCTGCGCCTGATTGATAACGTCTCCGATACGCTGATCCTGCGTCCGCTGATCTCTTACGACAAAGAGCACATCATCAACCTGGCTCGCCAGATTGGCACCGAAGACTTTGCCCGCACGATGCCGGAATATTGCGGCGTGATTTCCAAAAGCCCGACGGTGAAAGCGGTTAAATCGAAGATTGAAGCGGAAGAAGAGAAGTTCGACTTCAGCATTCTCGATAAAGTGGTGGAGGAAGCGAATAACGTTGATATCCGCGAAATCGCCCAGCAGACCGAGCAGGAAGTGGTGGAAGTGGAAACCGTCAATGGCTTCGGCCCGAACGACGTGATCCTCGATATCCGTTCTATCGATGAACAGGAAGATAAGCCACTGAAAGTCGAAGGGATTGATGTGGTTTCTCTGCCGTTCTATAAACTGAGCACCAAATTTGGCGATCTCGACCAGAGCAAAAACTGGCTGTTGTGGTGTGAGCGCGGGGTGATGAGCCGCCTGCAGGCGCTCTATCTGCGCGAGCAGGGCTTTAACAATGTGAAGGTGTATCGCCCGTAATATGTGGTTGTAACGTCGCATCTGGTCAGATGCGACGCTTACCGCATCCGACACTACTCGTAATAATTATAAATCCCTGCCGCCATCACCAGTTGTGATGCCACTTCATGGGCTTTCTCGCGCCCAACCAGCAGGTCGATAATTTTCAGACCAAAGTCGATAGCTGTACCCGGCCCCTGGCTGGTCAGCAATTTTACCCGTGCATCCCAGACGACGCGCTTGTCCTGCCATTGTTCGGCGGGAATTTTGTCTTTCAGCGTTGGGAAGCCGGTCATATTGCCAATCGGGAAGATATCGTGCGGGACCAGCACGGTGGCTGGCGCGGCGCAAATAGCCGCGACGATACGCCCGGAACGGTGGAACTGTTTAACGGTTTCAACCAGCAGGGTGCTATCGCGAAAACACTCTGCGCCTTTGATGCCACCAGGCAGCACAATCACGTCATATTCGCCATCAGCCACTTCGACCAGCGGCGCATCCGCCAGCAGCTTCACGCCGCGCGAGCAGGTAATCGCCAGGTTACCATCGCTGGCGACGCTGGCAGTGGTGACTTTGATACCGCCGCGAACCAAGAGGTCGATAGTGGTGACGGCTTCAGTCTCTTCACTACCAGGGGCGAGGCAAACCAGTGCCGATGCGCTCATATTCACTCTCCTTTCTTTTTACCATTTCAAACAGGCGGGTGTTTTCCGGTACGGCAATCCCATGCGCGCGGGCGCGGCGTAAGAGAAAACCATTGATATAGTCGATTTCGGTGTGGCGCAGCGCGCGGATATCCTGCAACATCGACGAGATATTTTCCGCTGTTGCATCAATCACCTGCATCACGTAATCACGCAAATCTTCTGCTGAAGTATGATGCCCTTCGCGTTCGATCACTGCCGCGACTTCTTCGCATATCTGCATAATTTCTTGCGGATGATGACGTAATTCACCATTCGGGCAATTCCAGATGGCGGTCAGTGGATTAATCACACAGTTGACTGCCAGCTTGCGCCACAGCTCGGCGCGAATATTGTTATGCCACGCGACGTCAGGCAATACGGTTTGCAAAATATCCGCCAGATAACTGTAATCGCCGTCCTGTTGCCGTGCCGGACCAATATGCGTGATACCGTTTGCCACATGAATAATGACATTGCCGTCGCGGCGGGCGGCATGGGTGGTGGTGCCCATCAGTAATGGCTGCTGAATGTTTTGCAACTCTTCGATGGTGCCCATGCCGTTGTGAATTAACAGTATTGGCGTGGTTACAGGCAGTGTGGACGCGAGGCTTTTGACGGCATCGGAAACCTGCCATGCTTTCAGCGTCACCAGGAGCAGATCGCTGGTGGCGAGAAAATCGGGATCGTTGGCGGTCAGCGATTCATTAAATATCGAACCATCTGTCTCAACCAGATTCACACTACAATAAGGTTGCGGTACGCGCAGCCAGCCCTGAACGTCGTGACCCTGTTTACAAAGTGCTGTAAGCCATAATTGCCCTAAGGCACCGCATCCCAATACGGTAATTTTCATTGTTCCTCCTCACCCGCAACCACTCCGGGTGTTCAATAAGGCTATCCCTTAATTGTGCATGCTGTTGCGACTATGCACAATTAAGGGATACGTCCTGGTGCAGGACTGTTGGTTATTTAACTTTGCAGGTATTATGCTTCGCATCAAAAATGAAGGGAGAGGAAAAGATGCCATCTTTCGATATTGTCTCTGAAGTTGATCTTCAGGAAGCACGTAACGCGGTCGATAACGCGAGCCGCGAAGTGGAGTCCCGTTTTGACTTCCGTAACGTTGAAGCCTCATTTGAGCTGAATGACGCCAGCAAAACCATCAAAGTGTTGAGCGAGTCCGACTTCCAGGTCAATCAGTTGCTGGATATTCTGCGTGCCAAGTTGCTGAAGCGCGGCATTGAAGGCAGTTCACTGGATGTACCGGAAAATATCGTTCATAGCGGTAAAACCTGGTTTGTGGAAGCGAAACTGAAACAGGGCATTGAGAGCGCGACTCAGAAGAAAATCGTCAAAATGATCAAAGACAGCAAACTGAAAGTGCAGGCGCAAATTCAGGGCGATGAGATCCGTGTGACGGGCAAATCTCGTGATGATTTACAGGCTGTCATGGCGATGGTACGTGGTGGCGATCTGGGTCAGCCGTTCCAGTTCAAAAACTTCCGCGATTAATCGCGACAACCTGCGCTTTGTTCATGTCAGATGCGGCATGAACGCCTGATTCGGCCTACAAAGGTTTGTAACTCAGGAACTTAGTAGGCCTGATAAGCGTAGCGCAGCAGGCAATTTCGCCTCGCTTTTATGCCTGGCGAATTGCCTGTTCAACCTCAAAGCGATTCGTCACTTTGCTGTCGATTTTCACATAAGCTGAATGTTCTTCTTCTGCAATCAACACTTCTTTGATGCCTTCAGTTTCCAGCAAACGCACTTTTAACGCCTCGTTTGCGGCAATGTTCGCCGGGATTTCAATGCGCAAGCTGCTGACATACGGCGGTTCTTTCATGGTACTGGCGACTGCCAGCCACACTGCGGCCAGCATTGCGCCAGCGAGAAATACTCCCTGACCGTCAAACATGCCGTCAATCCAGCCGCCCAGCGAACCGCCAATCGCCACGCCAAGAAACTGGCTGGTGGAGTAAACACCCATCGCCGTACCTTTGTAACCTGCTGGCGATTCTTTACTGATAAGTGAAGGCAGAAGGGCTTCCATCAAATTAAACGCCACAAAGAAAAGCTGCACGCCGACCACCAGTTGCCAGAACTGCGTTTGTGCGTTCCACAACACAATTTCCGCAACCACGATCAACCCGACGCAGAAGACAAAGACTTGCTTCATTTTGCGCTTAACTTCAGCGTAGATAATGAAAGGCACGACCGAGCCAAAGGCGATTAACATCGTTGCCAGGTAGACCTTCCAGTGTTCAGCCGCCGGGAACCCCGCATCAGCCATCTGTCCGGGCAGGGCAACAAAGGTCGACATCAGCAAAATATGCAGACACATAATGCCAAAGTTGAGTTTCAGCAGCCGCGGTTCCGCCAGCACTTTACTGAAACTGCCTTTTACCATTCCGGACTCACGATTAAGTACATGAGTGCTACTGTTGGGCACAACCCAAATGGTCAACGCAATGCCGGTTGTTGCCAGAATAGCGATCATCCAGAACAGCACGTGCAGCCCAAGTTTGTGAGTGATGATCGGGCCAAGCACCATCGCAATGGCAAAGGTAATGCCAAAGCTCACGCCGATAAACGCCATCGCTTTGGTGCGGTTTTGTTCGCGCGTGAGATCGGAAAGCAGCGCCATAACGGCTGCGGCAATCGCACCGGAGCCTTGTAGCGCCCGGCCCAGAATAATTCCCCAGATGGAGTCAGAGAGCGCAGCGATAACGCTACCGGCGGCAAACACCGCCAGCCCACCGACAATTAATGGTTTGCGACCAATGCGGTCTGAAAGCAGGCCAAACGGAATCTGAAAAACGGCCTGAGTCAGACCATAAATACCAATGGCAATACCGATTAATGCTTCGCTGGCACCTTGCAGAGCCATGCCGTACGTGGTCAGAACCGGCAGAACCATGAACATGCCCAGCATGCGTAATGAAAATACGGTCCCTAAACCCCAGGTCGCGCGCCGCTCACCTGGCGTCATTTTATAATCGTTCATTACCACCTCTGTTTTAAATTCGCGACTAGTGTAAAGCGGCAAACGAATGGGGTAAACATGCGGATTTTTTAGTAAATATTTCGAGAGGGATATGATTCTAATGCTAAGAAAAAAGGTGCCGTAGCACCTTTTTAACTGAGAGGTTGTGTTACCACACAGCAGCCAGCAGCGTATGCGAGTCCGGCACCATAAAATCAACGGACATCATCACCGAGAGGGCAGTGATAGCGATGATAGAGAAACCGAACAGCTTGCGCGCCCAGATTCTGTCATCAGCAACTTTATAGCCGCGCAGAGCCATGCCTAACCACCAGACGCTCACCGCAGCGGCGACCACCAGATATTTATACCCAGCGTAGCCGCCAAGAGAGAGCATCAGCGTGGCAACGGCAAAGGCGATGATATACAGCGTGATGTGATTCTTCGCCACCGAAATGCCTTTCACCACCGGCAGTACCGGAATGTTTGCCGCCTGATAATCCTTAAAGCGGAAAATGGCTATGGCATAAGAGTGAGGCATCTGCCACAGGCTGAAGATAGCCAACAGGATCGCTGCGCCGCTATCGAACTCGCCGGTTACCGCACAGTAACCGATCACCGGAGGCGCAGCGCCGGAGAGCGAACCAATCAATGTGCCGTAGACAGAATGACGTTTCATGTACAGGCTATAAACGCCGACATAAACCACAAAGCCCATCACCCCCAGCCAGCAGGCCAGCGGATTCGCGCCAAACCACAGCAGCATAAAGCCAGCAATACCCAGCAAGGTGGCGTACACCAGCGAGACAGCAGGAGAGATCAGGCCTTTAACCAGCACCCGATTCTTCGTCCTTTCCATCTTTCTGTCGATATCCCTGTCGATGTAGTTGTTAAACACACAACCCGACGCCACAACCAGTGACACCCCAACCAGCGTGTAGATAAACAGGGGATAATCAATGCTGCCCTTTGAGGCCAGCAAGAATCCCCCAATCACCGAGATCAGGTTGCCAAAGATGATGCCTGGTTTCGTTACTTGCAGGTATTGCTTAAATATCATAACCGCCGCTCTTAGTGCATCATCATGTTGTAGTTGAGGTTCCACATAATCCAGATGGAGCCCACAACCAGGATGGCGATGATTAGCACGGTGAAGACAAACGCCGTCATATTCCAGCCTTCATCTGATTTGGTATTCATGTGCAGGAAGCACACCAGATGCACCAGAATTTGTACCACTGCCATTGCCAGGATTGTTCCCAGAATTACGGCCGGAGAGGCAGCCCCTGTCATCACCATCCAGAACGGAATTACCGTCAGGATTATCGACAGGATAAAGCCTGTCATGTAGGTCTTTACGCTGCCATGGGATGCGCCGCTGCTTGCGTTAGAATGACTCATTACATCGCCCCCATCAGATAAACAACAGTGAACACACAGATCCAAACCACATCCAGGAAGTGCCAGAACAGGCTCAGGCACATGATGCGGGTACGGTTAGTGCTGGTCAGGCCGCGACGGGCGATTTGCACCATCAGCACCGCCATCCAGATAAGACCGGAAGTGACGTGCAGACCGTGCGTGCCGACCAGCGCAAAGAATGCTGACAGGAAGCCGCTGCGATCCGGACCCATGCCGTTAACAATCAGGTGATGGAATTCATAGATTTCCATCCCGATAAATCCGGCACCAAACAACCATGTCAACGCCAGCCAGGAGATCACCTGGCTTTTGTTGTTTTTGTACATGGCGATAGCCGCCATGCCATAGGTGATGGAGCTGAACAACAGCAAGAAAGTTTCAACCAGAACGAACGGCAGTTCGAAAATGTCCTTACCTGTCGGGCCGCCTGCGGTGCCGTTCACCAGAACGGCATAGGTAGCAAACAAGATAGAGAACAGAATGCAGTCGCTCATCAGGTAGATCCAAAATCCGAAAATTTTGGTTCCGCCTGCATCGTGGTGCCCGTGTTCGTGCGCGTGGGCAGTCGCGTGCGTCAAAGTATCAGTTGCCATTTTTCAGCCCTGCCTTAGTAATCTCATCGAAATGCTGGTTTTCCAGTTTTTCGATTTCTGCCACCGGCACGTAGTAATCCACGTCCTCGTCGAAGCTTTTCACGATCCAGGTGATGATCATGCCTGCGAAGCCAACAATCGCTAGCCACCAGATATGCCAGATCATGGCGAAACCGAAGATGGTGGAGAAAGCCGCAATGACGATACCGGCACCGCTGTTTTTCGGCATATGAATTTCTTCATAGTGGTCAGGCTTTTTGTACGCTTCGCCTTTCTCTTTCATTTCCCAGAATGCATCACGTTCGTGAACGTGCGGCACAACGGCAAAGTTATAGAACGGAGGCGGGGAAGAGGTTGCCCACTCCAGCGTACGGCCACCCCACGGGTCGCCAGTCAGGTCACGGTTCTGGTCGCGGTCACGAATAGAAACGTATATCTGAATAACGAGGCAGAGAATACCCAGCGCAATCAGTACCGCACCGCTGGCTGCAATCATCAGCATGGTGTGGAACTGCGGGTCAATCTGCTGGCTCAAACGACGGGTCATGCCCATGAAGCCCAGCGCATACAGTGGCATAAAGGCAACGAAGAAGCCGATGATCCAGAACCAGAACGCGCGTTTACCCCAGGTTTCGTTCAGTTTGAAACCGAACGCTTTAGGCCACCAGTAGGTCATCCCTGCGAAGCAGCCGAAGACCACGCCGCCGATGATCACGTTATGGAAGTGCGCAATCAGGAACAGGCTGTTATGCAGAACGAAGTCCGCGCCCGGTACTGCCAGCAGCACGCCAGTCATACCGCCTACCGAGAAGGTAACGATAAAACCGATGGTCCACAGCATCGCAGAATGGAACACGATGCGGCCCTGATACATGGTGAACAGCCAGTTGAAGATCTTCACCCCGGTAGGGATGGCGATAATCATCGTGGTGATACCAAAGAAGGCGTTTACGTTCGCGCCCGCACCCATCGTAAAGAAGTGGTGCAGCCAGACGATGAACGACAGCACGGTGATACAGACGGTTGCCCATACCAGCGAGGTATAACCAAACAGACGTTTACGCGAGAAGGTTGCCGCAATTTCGGAGAACACACCGAATACAGGCAGGATCAAGATGTAAACTTCCGGGTGGCCCCAGGCCCAAATCAGGTTGATATACATCATCATGTTGCCACCCATATCGTTGGTAAAGAAATGGGTGCCCAGATAGCGATCCAGGGTCAACAACGCGACGGTAACCGTCAGAATTGGGAAGGAAGCAATAATCAGTACGTTTGCGCACAGTGATGCCCAGGTAAATACTGGCATCTTGAACATGGTCATGCCCGGTGCGCGCATCTTCAGAATGGTAACGAAGAAGTTGATACCGGTAAGCGTCGTACCTATACCGGATAGCTGGAGACTCCATATCCAGTAATCGACACCGACTCCCGGACTGTACTCTATTCCCGATAGCGGTGGATAGGCCAGCCAGCCGGTCTGCGCAAATTCGCCCACGCCGAGAGAAACGTTAACCAGAATCACACCAACAACGGTAAACCAGAAGCTTAAGTTGTTGAGGAACGGGAACGCAACGTCACGCGCGCCGATCTGCAGCGGAACCACCAGGTTCATCAGACCGATAACGAAAGGCATCGCCACGAAGAAGATCATGATCACGCCGTGTGCGGTGAAGATCTGATCGTAGTGGTGAGGTGGCAGGAAGCCCGCTTCGCCCGCAGAGGCAAGGGCCTGCTGACTACGCATCATAATGGCGTCAGCAAAACCACGCAGCAACATCACAATCGCCACGATGATATACATGATACCGAGACGTTTATGGTCAACGGAGGTCAGCTACTCTTTCCACAGGTAGGTCCACTTACCGAAGTAAGTGATCAGGCCAACGAGCGCCAGACCTCCCAAAATAATGCCAGCGATCGTAACCATGACGATAGGTTCATGGAACGGGACTGCATCAAGTGATAATTTTCCGAACATCTTTATTCTTCCTCAACCCCTTTAATGGGCGGATTCCGCGTGGCTCATGTCCATGCCTTCCATACCTTCATGTGCGCTGTGCTCACCTTCTGGCTGGGTCATGTCCATGCTCTTACCGTGAGCCATAAACTTGTTAATCACATCGGCAAACAAGTCTGGTTTCACGTTGGAGAAATATTCCACCTGGTTGTATTCGCTAGGCGCGGCCAGTTTTTCGAACGCTGCCATGTCAGACATGCTGTTCGGCGACTGTTTCGCTTTTGCGACCCATTGGTCGAATGCGGCGCGATCCGGTGTTGCAATAGCTTTGAACTTCATGCCTGAGAAGCCCGGGCCGCTGTAGCTGGCGGAGATACCGTCATAAGTACCGGGTTCGTTGGCGATCAGATGCAGGCGAGTCTGCATACCGGCCATGGCATAAATCTGGCTACCCAGACGCGGAATGAAGAAGGAGTTCATCACGGAGTTGGAGGTCACTTTGAAGTACACCGGAGTGTTCGCCGGGAAAGCGATTTCATTCACGGTTGCAATGCCCTGTTCCGGGTAGATGAAGAACCATTTCCAGTCCATGGAAACCACTTCGATGGTAATGGGCTTCTCGTCGTGTGCCAGCGGCTTGCTAGGCTCAAGAGCGTGAGTGGTTTTCCAGGTCAGTACCGCAAGGAAGATGATGATTAAGATAGGTACCGTCCAGACCACAGCTTCCACTTTATTGGAGTGTGACCAGTTCGGGCTGTACTTAGCATCTTTATTGCTCGCACGGTACTTCCAGGCGAAACCAACAGCCATCAAGATTGCGGGAATAACGACAATCAACATCAGGCCAAATGCCGTCAGTATCAGTGAACGTTGCTCCAGACCAATCTGTCCTTTGGGATCTAACAGCGCAGAATTACAGCCACTGAGCAATACAGTGCCTGCAAATAATGACAACCATCCCAAACTTTTATTGTATTTCCTGAGTCTCATTTAACGACCTCAATTCCACGGGATCTGGTGGCGTTTAAAGTGTGTGGGCATTTTACGGGAAGGTTACATTACTGTAAACATGATTAAATTCCTGTTACTTGGATTTGGCTATCAGGTCACATATGTTGCAAAACATATCAAGTTGATTTTAAGAAGCTGTTGCAAAAGGGCGTTATAACGAAAGGGAAGTGCAGAAGGAGTTTGGGCGGGCAATTGGTATAATCAATATAAAATAAAACAATTATTTAACAAATAACTATCATTAGGGTGACAACTGGGTGGTGAGAAAATAAGGACTCATCAGCTGAATCGTGTAAAAAAAATAGAATTCATAAATGGCGTCAATAATTTCCAGACGCTAAGCCGCACAAAAGAACAAATATCAATAAGCGATGCTGATGTTTATTTAGCCGTAATAATTACGGCGAGTGATTACTACAGCTAAATAATATTTACAGATTACGTCAGATGTGTTTTTCGTAGCGCCAGATAATCCAGCAAACCACCAAGCACGACGCCAGAGAGGGCGACTAAAACCCCGACTTCCAGCAGCGCAGGCAGGAAAGAGAAGTGCGTCAAATCCAGCGCGTCCATCGTCAACAGCAGTAACCACACGGCCAACAGGCTGATGCCCGCCGCCAGTGTCCACATGGCAAAGGCATAACCTGCAGGATATTCGGTACGGGAGATAAAGTTGTCATTTACTCGTGTATATTCAAGCGTCTGGCGGCAAACCAGCAGCAAAATAAGCCCTGGTACGGCAGCGGCGACGGAGAATAGATAGAATGTCGACCAGCCGTGTGCTTCAACAAACCAACCCGCCACGGGGCCGACATAAACTCGCCCTACAGCAGAAAGCGCTGAGAGCAGGGCAAATTGAGTAGCGGAAAATGACTTATTACACAGCGTCATTAACAGCGCGACAAAGGCTGATGTACCCATCCCGCCACAGAGGTTTTCGAAAAAGACGGCTGCACCCATGCTGTAGAGATGCTTATCAGTAATCGACAGCAGCCAGTAACCGGCGTTAGATGCACCTTGTAAAATGCCGAAAATCAGCAGTGCACGGAACAGCGACAGGCGCTGCATCAAAATCCCACCGTACAATGCGCCAACAATGGTCGCCAGTAAGCCAAGCGTTTTGTTAACCACGCCTACTTCACCCGCATCAAACCCGACGCCGCGAATCAAAAACGTGGTTGTCAGGCTCATAGCGAATGCGTCGCCCAGCTTATACAGCACGATAAGAAGCAAAATAAGCCAGGCATTATTGCGACCAAAGAAATCTCGCAGAGGTGCAACAACCGCTTGTTCCAGCGTTTTGGGCACAGGAATGGTGTCGGTGGGTTCTGGTGCAAGCAACGTCGCGATAATACAGGGGATCAACAGCGCCGCCATCAACCAGTACATGCCCTGCCAGCCCAGCCATTTATCTGCCAGCCACAGGGCTAAGCCGCCGGAAACCAGCATCCCTAAACGGTAACCCAGCACGCTGATTGCCGCGCCCGCACCACGTTCTTCTGCCGGGAGCACATCGGTTTTCCACGCATCGAAGACAATATCCTGGGAGGCAGAGCAAAAAGCGATCACCACCGCCAGTGCCGCCATCCAGCGGAGCTGGGTGCCTGGTTCGAGAAAACCCATCGCCGCAATGGCGACTAATAACAGAATTTGCGTGGCGAGCAGCCAACCGCGCCGCCGCCCGAAAAATGGGGGCGTGTAGCGGTCCATCAGTGGTGACCAGAGGAATTTAAAAACGTAAGCCTGGCCTACCAGAGAGAAGAAACCAATGGTTTTGAGATCGATATTCTCGACCGTCATCCAGGCCTGTAAGGTGCCGGACGTCAGGGCGAGCGGTAGCCCGGAAGCAAAACCCAGGATCAGCAATATGGCTGAACGCGGCTGTTGAAAAATACGTAAATATTGACTGGACATGGGCGTCTACAGGCCCGGCTTGCACCGGGCCAGAGGGCAGAAATTAACGCGCGTTCTGCTTGATGAATTCGTGGATGCTGGTGTCCTGAGACATATCAGCGATGGTATCGGTCAGCACACTGTTAACCGCATCGGCGATATTTTTGTTGGAGGCCTGGAACGCACCTTCAACGTTGTAGCTGGCACGATAGTTTTTGGTCATTTTGTTGCCATTCTGCGCGGTAGCGATGATGGCGATATCCGCTTTGGTCGCGATGTTGTAGCGCACGTTGCCCTGGGACACGTCAGCATACAGTTGGCTAACGATGATTTGCAGATTAACCGGGCCATTCGGACCAACCATGTATCCACGGGCGGTCATTTGTTTTTCCAGCACTTCTTGCAGCAGGAAACGCAGATCGCGGGAGGCGGTCAGGGTAACGATTTGATTATCGCGGGTGACTTTTGCCAGCGCCTGATCGGTACGCTGATCGGCACCATTAATGCTTACGGTGACGCCCATCAGGCTTGGATCCTGCTGTGGCAGTGTAATCGTCGGGGAAACTTCGATAGTTGTTGGCGGTTTTGCGCATCCTGCAAGCATAAACAGAGCAACTAACGGGAAGAGGATTTTTTTGAACATGTTCGGGCTCTCAGAGACTCTTAAGCGTGTTTGGTAAAAATTCCCGCCATCATAACATTGCCAACGGCGAGGGGAAGTGGGTAAGGCATGTAAATTCATCATGTTGACGAAATAATCACCCCTGGTAAAAGAAACGCTGATGCGAGGCCTGTGTTTCAATCTTTAAATCAGTAAACTTCATACGCTTGACGGAAAAACCAGGACGAAACCTAAATATTTGTTGTTAAGCTGCAATGGAAACGGTAAAAGCGGCTAGTATTTAAAGGGATGGATGACATCTCAGCGTTGTCGGAGGAGATATTTCATGATGATACGTGAGCGGATAGAAGAAAAATTAAGGGCGGCGTTCCAACCCGTATTCCTCGAAGTAGTGGATGAAAGCTATCGTCACAATGTCCCAGCCGGCTCTGAAAGCCATTTTAAAGTTGTGCTGGTCAGCGATCGTTTTACGGGTGAACGTTTTCTGAATCGTCATCGAATGATTTACAGTACTTTAGCGGAGGAACTCTCTACTACCGTTCATGCGCTGGCTCTGCATACTTACACTATTAAGGAGTGGGAAGGGTTGCAGGACACCGTCTTTGCCTCTCCTCCCTGTCGTGGAGCAGGAAGCATCGCGTAAAAACGCATTTGCAACTGTCGGCGCTTTTCCAGTATGTTGCTAAAGATTTTATGAAAAACGGCCTGCGGGCCGTTTTGTTTTGTCTGGATTTTGCGCTTTTTGCCCAGCATTCAGACGAAAATCGCCCGGGAATTGTGAAAAAATACGCGACAGCGCGCAATAACCGTTCTCGACTCATAAAAGTGATGCCGCTATAATGCCGCGTCCTATTTGAATGCTTTCGGGATGATTCTGGTAACAGGGAATGTGATTGATTATAAGAACATCCCGGTTCCGCGAAGCCAACAACCTGTGCTTGCGGGGTAAGAGTTGACCGAGCACTGTGATTTTTTGAGGTAACAAGATGCAAGTTTCAGTTGAAACCACTCAAGGCCTTGGCCGCCGTGTAACGATTACTATCGCTGCTGACAGCATCGAGACCGCTGTTAAAAGCGAGCTGGTCAACGTTGCGAAAAAAGTACGTATTGACGGCTTCCGCAAAGGCAAAGTGCCAATGAATATCGTTGCTCAGCGTTATGGCGCGTCTGTACGCCAGGACGTCCTGGGCGACCTGATGAGCCGTAACTTCATTGACGCCATCATTAAAGAAAAAATCAATCCGGCTGGCGCACCGACCTATGTTCCGGGCGAATACAAGCTGGGTGAAGACTTCACCTACTCTGTAGAGTTTGAAGTTTATCCGGAAGTTGAACTGCAGGGTCTGGAAGCGATCGAAGTTGAAAAACCGATTGTTGAAGTGACCGACGCTGACGTTGACGGCATGCTGGATACTCTGCGTAAACAGCAGGCAACCTGGAAAGAAAAAGACGGCGCTGTTGAAGCAGAAGACCGTGTGACCATCGACTTCACCGGTTCTGTAGACGGAGAAGAGTTCGAAGGCGGTAAAGCGTCTGATTTCGTACTGGCGATGGGTCAGGGTCGCATGATCCCGGGCTTTGAAGACGGTATCAAAGGCCACAAAGCTGGCGAAGAGTTCACCATCGACGTGACCTTCCCGGAAGAGTACCACGCAGAAAACCTGAAAGGTAAAGCAGCGAAATTCGCTATCAACCTGAAGAAAGTTGAAGAGCGTGAACTGCCGGAACTGACTGAAGAATTCATCAAACGTTTCGGCGTTGAAGATGGTTCCGTAGAAGGTCTGCGCGCTGAAGTGCGTAAAAACATGGAGCGCGAGCTGAAGAGCGCCATCCGTAACCGCGTTAAGTCTCAGGCGATCGAAGGTCTGGTAAAAGCTAACGACATCGATGTACCGGCTGCGCTGATCGACAGCGAAATCGACGTTCTGCGTCGCCAGGCTGCACAGCGTTTCGGTGGCAACGAAAAACAAGCTCTGGAACTGCCGCGCGAACTGTTCGAAGAACAGGCTAAACGCCGCGTAGTTGTTGGCCTGCTGCTGGGCGAAGTTATCCGCACCAACGAGCTGAAAGCTGACGAAGAGCGCGTGAAAGGCTTGATCGAAGAGATGGCTTCTGCGTACGAAGATCCGAAAGAAGTTATCGAGTTCTACAGCAAAAACAAAGAACTGATGGACAACATGCGCAATGTTGCTCTGGAAGAACAGGCTGTTGAAGCTGTACTGGCGAAAGCGAAAGTGACTGAAAAAGAAACCACTTTCAACGAGCTGATGAACCAGCAGGCGTAATTTACGTAGCATAACGCGCTAAATTCGCACAAAGGCCCGTCACCGCCAGGTGGTGGGCTTTTTTTTGTCATGAATTTTGCATGGAACCGTGCGAAAAGCCTCTTTCGGTGTTAGCGTAACAACAAAAGATTGTTATGCTTGAAATATGGTGATGCCGTACCCATAACACAGGGACTAGCTGATAATCCGTCCATAAGGTTACAATCGGTACAGCAGGTTTTTTCAATTTTATCCAGGAGACGGAAATGTCATACAGCGGCGAACGAGATAACTTTGCACCCCATATGGCGCTGGTGCCGATGGTCATTGAACAGACCTCACGAGGTGAGCGCTCTTTTGATATCTATTCTCGTCTACTTAAGGAACGCGTCATTTTTCTGACTGGCCAGGTTGAAGACCACATGGCTAACCTGATTGTGGCGCAGATGCTGTTCCTGGAAGCAGAAAACCCAGAAAAAGATATCTATCTGTACATTAACTCTCCAGGCGGGGTGATTACTGCCGGGATGTCTATCTATGACACCATGCAGTTTATCAAGCCTGATGTCAGCACCATCTGTATGGGCCAGGCGGCCTCGATGGGCGCTTTCTTGCTGACTGCAGGGGCAAAAGGTAAACGTTTCTGCCTGCCGAATTCGCGCGTGATGATTCACCAGCCGTTGGGCGGCTACCAGGGCCAGGCGACCGATATCGAAATTCATGCCCGTGAAATTCTGAAAGTTAAAGGGCGCATGAATGAACTTATGGCGCTTCATACGGGTCAATCATTAGAACAGATTGAACGTGATACCGAGCGCGATCGCTTCCTTTCTGCCCCTGAAGCGGTGGAATACGGTCTGGTCGATTCGATTCTGACCCATCGTAATTGATGCCAGAGGCGCAACTGTGCCGCTATACTTATCCAGGGCGGCACAACGCTGTAAGCGGCTTGCGCCTGAGAATGGCATTTGCGTCGTCGTGTGCGGCACAAAGAACAAAGAAGAGGTTTTGACCCATGACAGATAAACGCAAAGATGGCTCAGGCAAATTGCTGTATTGCTCTTTTTGCGGCAAAAGCCAGCATGAAGTGCGCAAGCTGATTGCCGGTCCATCCGTGTATATCTGCGACGAATGTGTTGATTTATGTAACGACATCATTCGCGAAGAGATTAAAGAAGTTGCACCGCATCGTGAACGCAGTGCGCTACCGACGCCGCATGAAATTCGCAACCACCTGGACGATTACGTTATCGGTCAGGAACAGGCGAAAAAAGTGCTGGCGGTCGCGGTATACAACCACTACAAACGTCTGCGCAACGGAGATACCAGCAATGGCGTCGAGTTGGGCAAAAGTAACATTCTGCTGATCGGTCCGACCGGTTCCGGTAAAACGCTGCTGGCCGAAACGCTGGCGCGCCTGCTGGACGTTCCGTTCACCATGGCTGACGCAACCACGCTGACCGAAGCCGGTTATGTGGGCGAAGACGTTGAAAACATCATTCAGAAGCTGTTGCAGAAGTGCGATTACGACGTACAGAAAGCGCAGCGCGGGATTGTCTACATCGATGAAATCGACAAGATTTCTCGTAAGTCAGACAACCCGTCCATTACCCGAGACGTTTCCGGTGAAGGCGTACAGCAGGCACTGTTAAAACTGATCGAAGGTACGGTAGCTGCTGTTCCGCCGCAAGGTGGGCGTAAACATCCGCAGCAGGAATTCTTGCAGGTTGATACCTCTAAGATCCTGTTCATCTGTGGCGGCGCATTTGCTGGCCTGGATAAAGTGATTGCCAATCGTGTTGAAACCGGCTCCGGCATTGGTTTTGGCGCGACGGTGAAAGCCAAGTCCGACAAAGCCAGCGAAGGTGAACTGCTGGCGCAGGTTGAACCGGAAGATCTGATCAAGTTTGGTCTGATCCCTGAGTTCATTGGTCGTCTGCCGGTTGTCGCAACGTTGAATGAACTGAGCGAAGAAGCTCTGATTCAGATCCTCAAAGAGCCGAAAAACGCCCTGACCAAGCAGTATCAGGCGCTGTTTAATCTGGAAGGCGTGGATCTGGAATTCCGTGACGAGGCGCTGGATGCTATCGCTAAGAAAGCGATGGCGCGTAAAACCGGTGCCCGTGGCCTGCGTTCCATCGTAGAAGCCGCACTGCTCGATACCATGTACGATCTGCCGTCCATGGAAGATGTCGAAAAAGTGGTTATCGACGAGTCGGTAATTGATGGTCAAAGCAAACCGTTGCTGATTTATGGTAAGCCGGAAGCGCAACAGGCATCTGGTGAATAATTAACCATTCCCATACAATTAGTTAACCGAAAAGGGGGGATTTTATCTCCCCTTTAATTTTTCCTCTATTCTCGGCGTTGAATGTGGGGGAAACATCCCCATATACTGACGTACATGTTAATAGATGGCGTGAAGCACAGTCGTGTCATCTGATTACCTGGCGGAAATTAAACTAAGAGAGAGCTCTATGAATCCTGAGCGTTCTGAACGCATTGAAATCCCCGTATTGCCGCTGCGCGATGTGGTGGTTTATCCGCACATGGTCATCCCCTTATTTGTCGGGCGGGAAAAATCCATCCGTTGTCTGGAAGCGGCGATGGACCATGATAAAAAAATTATGCTGGTCGCGCAGAAAGAAGCTTCAACGGATGAGCCGGGTGTAAACGATCTTTTCACCGTCGGGACCGTGGCCTCTATATTGCAGATGCTGAAACTGCCTGACGGCACCGTCAAAGTGCTGGTCGAGGGGTTACAGCGCGCGCGTATTTCTGCGCTCTCTGACAATGGCGAACACTTTTCTGCGAAGGCGGAGTATCTGGAGTCGCCGACCATTGATGAGCGGGAACAGGAAGTGCTGGTGCGTACTGCAATCAGCCAGTTCGAAGGCTACATCAAGCTAAACAAAAAAATCCCACCAGAAGTGCTGACGTCGCTGAATAGCATCGACGATCCGGCGCGTCTGGCGGATACCATTGCTGCACATATGCCGCTGAAACTGGCTGACAAACAGTCCGTTCTGGAGATGTCCGACGTTAACGAACGTCTGGAATATCTGATGGCAATGATGGAATCGGAAATCGATCTGCTGCAGGTTGAGAAACGCATTCGCAACCGCGTTAAAAAGCAGATGGAGAAATCCCAGCGTGAGTACTATCTGAACGAGCAAATGAAAGCTATTCAGAAAGAACTCGGTGAAATGGACGACGCGCCGGACGAAAACGAAGCCCTGAAGCGCAAAATCGACGCGGCGAAGATGCCGAAAGAGGCAAAAGAGAAAGCGGAAGCAGAGCTGCAGAAGCTGAAAATGATGTCTCCGATGTCGGCAGAAGCGACCGTAGTGCGTGGATATATCGACTGGATGGTACAGGTGCCGTGGAATGCGCGTAGCAAGGTCAAAAAAGACCTGCGTCAGGCGCAGGAAATCCTTGATACCGACCATTATGGTCTGGAGCGCGTGAAAGATCGTATTCTTGAGTATCTTGCGGTTCAAAGCCGTGTCAACAAAATCAAGGGTCCGATCCTCTGCCTGGTAGGGCCGCCGGGGGTAGGTAAAACGTCCCTGGGTCAGTCCATCGCCAAAGCCACCGGGCGTAAATATGTCCGTATGGCGCTGGGCGGCGTGCGTGATGAAGCGGAAATCCGTGGTCACCGCCGTACTTACATCGGTTCTATGCCGGGTAAACTGATCCAGAAAATGGCGAAAGTGGGCGTGAAAAACCCGCTGTTCCTGCTCGATGAGATCGACAAAATGTCTTCTGACATGCGTGGTGATCCGGCCTCCGCACTGCTTGAAGTGCTGGATCCAGAGCAGAACGTAGCGTTCAGCGACCACTACCTGGAAGTGGATTACGATCTCAGCGACGTAATGTTTGTCGCTACGTCGAACTCCATGAACATTCCGGCACCGTTGCTGGATCGTATGGAAGTGATTCGCCTCTCCGGTTATACCGAAGATGAAAAACTGAACATCGCCAAACGTCACCTGCTGCCGAAGCAGATTGAACGTAATGCATTGAAAAAAGGTGAGCTGACCGTCGACGATAGCGCCATTATCGGCATTATTCGTTACTACACCCGTGAGGCGGGCGTGCGTGGTCTGGAGCGTGAAATCTCCAAACTGTGTCGCAAAGCGGTTAAGCAGTTACTGCTCGATAAGTCATTAAAACATATCGAAATTAACGGTGATAACCTGCATGACTACCTCGGTGTTCAGCGTTTCGACTATGGGCGCGCGGATAACGAAAACCGTGTCGGCCAGGTAACCGGTCTGGCGTGGACGGAAGTGGGCGGTGACTTGCTGACCATTGAAACCGCGTGCGTTCCGGGGAAAGGCAAACTGACCTATACCGGTTCGCTCGGCGAAGTGATGCAGGAGTCTATTCAGGCGGCGTTAACGGTGGTTCGTGCGCGTGCGGAAAAACTGGGGATCAACCCTGATTTTTACGAAAAACGTGACATCCACGTCCACGTACCGGAAGGTGCGACGCCGAAAGATGGTCCGAGTGCCGGTATTGCCATGTGCACCGCGCTGGTTTCTTGCCTGACCGGTAACCCGGTTCGTGCCGATGTGGCAATGACCGGTGAGATCACTCTGCGTGGTCAGGTACTGCCGATCGGTGGTTTGAAAGAAAAACTACTGGCAGCGCATCGCGGCGGGATTAAAACAGTGTTAATTCCGTTCGAAAATAAACGCGATCTGGAAGAGATTCCTGACAACGTAATTGCCGATCTGGACATTCATCCTGTGAAGCGCATTGAGGAAGTTCTGACTCTGGCGCTACAAAATGAACCGTCTGGCATGCAGGTTGTGACTGCAAAATAGTGACCTCGCGCAAAATGCACTAATAAAAACAGGGCTGGCAGGCTAATTCGGGCTTGCCAGCCTTTTTTTGTCTCGCTAAGTTAGATGGCGGATCGGGCTTGCCCTTATTAAGGGGTGTTGTAAGGGGATGGCTGGCCTGATATAACTGCTGCGCGTTCGTACCTTGAAGGATTCAAGTGCGATATAAATTATAAAGAGGAAGAGAAGAGTGAATAAATCTCAATTGATCGACAAGATTGCTGCAGGGGCTGATATCTCTAAAGCTGCGGCTGGCCGTGCGTTAGATGCTATTATTGCTTCCGTAACTGAATCTCTGAAAGAAGGGGATGATGTAGCACTGGTAGGTTTTGGTACTTTTGCCGTTAAGGAACGTGCTGCCCGTACTGGCCGCAACCCGCAGACCGGTAAAGAGATCACCATCGCTGCTGCTAAAGTACCGAGCTTCCGTGCAGGTAAAGCACTGAAAGACGCGGTAAACTAAGCGTTGTCCCCAGTGGGGATGTGACGAAGTTCAAGGGCGCATCTACTGATGTGCCTTTTTTATTTGTATTCGGTGACTTTCTGCGTCTTGTGGGCTGACAATTGCCCCCGTTTCTTGTCACAATAGGCCTTTGCGCGCATCGATACGTTGCGTGAGGTACACAGTCATCTACAGCGGAGTGTTGTTACACCATGATGGACAGCTTACGCACGGCTGCAAACAGTCTCGTGCTCAAGATTATTTTCGGTATCATTATCGTGTCGTTCATATTGACCGGCGTGAGTGGTTACCTGATTGGCGGAGGCAATAACTACGCCGCAAAAGTGAATGACCAGGAAATCAGCCGTGGGCAATTCGAGAACGCCTTCAACAGCGAGCGTAATCGCATGCAGCAACAGCTGGGCGATCAATACTCCGAGCTGGCAGCGAACGAAGGCTATATGAAAACCCTGCGTCAACAGGTGCTGAATCGTCTGATCGACGAGGCGCTTCTGGATCAGTACGCTCGTGAGCTGAAACTGGGTATCAGCGATGAGCAGGTTAAACAGGCGATTTTCGCGACCCCAGCCTTCCAGGTTGACGGCAAATTTGATAACAGCCGCTATAACGGTATCCTCAACCAGATGGGGATGACCGCCGATCAGTACGCCCAGGCGCTGCGTAACCAGCTCACTACCCAACAGCTGATTAACGGCGTTGCCGGTACCGATTTTATGCTGAAAGGTGAAACCGACGAGCTGGCGGCACTGGTAGCTCAACAACGCGTGGTGCGTGAAGCGGCTATCGATGTTAACGCGCTGGCGGCGAAGCAGCCTGTGACCGAACAGGAAATTGCCAGCTACTACGAACAAAACAAAAACAATTTCATGACGCCGGAACAATTCCGCGTGAGTTACATCAAGCTGGATGCCGCGACGATGCAGCAACCGGTTAGCGATGCGGATATCCAGAGCTACTACGATCAGCATCAGGATCAATTCACCCAGCCGCAGCGTACCCGTTACAGCATCATCCAGACCAAAACTGAAGATGAAGCGAAAGCGGTACTTGATGAGCTGAATAAGGGCGGTGATTTTGCTGCATTAGCCAAAGAAAAATCTGCCGATATTATCTCTGCCCGTAACGGCGGTGATATGGGTTGGTTAGAAGATGCCACTATCCCGGACGAACTGAAAAATGCGGGTCTGAAAGAAAAAGGCCAACTGTCTGGTGTTATCAAATCTTCGGTCGGTTTCCTGATTGTACGTCTGGACGACATTCAGCCAGCGAAAGTGAAATCGTTAGACGAAGTACGTGACGACATTGCGGCGAAAGTGAAACACGAAAAAGCCCTCGATGCGTACTACGCGCTGCAGCAGAAAGTGAGCGATGCGGCAAGCAACGACACCGAGTCTCTGGCCGGTGCAGAGCAAGCTGCCGGCGTTAAAGCCACTCAGACGGGTTGGTTCAGCAAAGATAACCTGCCGGAAGAGTTGAACTTCAAGCCAGTTGCCGACGCTATCTTCAACGGCGGTCTGGTAGGTGAAAACGGCGCGCCGGGCATCAACTCTGACATCATCACCGTAGACGGCGACCGCGCATTCGTGCTGCGCATCAGCGAGCACAAACCGGAAGCGGTGAAACCGTTGGCAGATGTTCAGGAACAAGTTAAGGCACTGGTTCAGCACAACAAAGCTGAACAACAGGCGAAAGTGGATGCTGAGAAACTGCTGGTTGATTTGAAAGCCGGCAAAGGTGCGGAAGCGATGCAGGCTGCCGGTCTGAAATTTGGCGAGCCGAAAACCTTAAGCCGTTCCGGTCGTGACCCGATTAGCCAGGCTGCGTTTGCACTGCCGCTGCCAGCGAAAGACAAACCGAGCTACGGTATGGCGACCGATATGCAAGGTAATGTGGTTCTGCTGGCGCTGGATGAAGTGAAACAAGGTTCAATGCCGGAAGATCAGAAAAAAGCGATGGTGCAGGGTATCACCCAGAACAACGCACAAATCGTCTTTGAAGCTCTGATGAGTAACCTGCGTAAAGAGGCGAAAATCAAAATTGGCGATGCGCTGGAACAGCAATAATCCTGAAGCCGCCTCGCAAAAAAATGCTTTGCAGCTGTAACAAGAAAAGGTCGCTTTCGCGGCCTTTTCCATTTCTGAACATTGCCATTTGTTTACTGTTTTCACTGCCGTTAAGGTGATTCCACTGTTAACAAACAAGGAGAAAACAGTATGAAACACGGAATTAAAGCACTGCTCATTACCCTGTCCCTGGCCTGTGCCGGAATGTCTCATAGTGCTCTGGCGGCAGCTCCTGCGGCAAAACCGACAACGGTAGAAACCAAAGCGGAAGCTCCTGCAGCACAAAGTAAAGCAGCAGTACCGGCGAAAGCCAGTGACGAAGAAGGCACCCGGGTCAGCATTAATAATGCCAGCGCGGAAGAGTTAGCCCGCGCGATGAATGGCGTTGGCCTGAAGAAAGCGCAGGCGATTGTCAGTTATCGCGAAGAGTACGGTCCGTTTAAAACGGTGGAGGATCTAAAGCAGGTGCCGGGGATGGGCAATTCGCTGGTGGAACGTAATATGGCGGTATTAACCCTGTAATTAATTTGCATAGTGGCAATTTTTTGCCAGACTTAAGAGGTCATACCAGTTATGACCTCTGTACTTATAACAGTTCTTATAACAACAACGTAAGGTTATTGCGCTATGCAAACACAAATCAAAGTTCGTGGATATCATCTCGACGTTTACCAGCACGTAAACAACGCCCGCTACCTTGAATTTCTCGAAGAAGCCCGCTGGCATGGGTTGGAAAATAGCGACAGTTTTCACTGGATGACGGCCCATAACATCGCTTTCGTCGTGGTCAATATTAATATTAACTATCGCCGCCCGGCGGTATTAAGCGACCTGTTAACCATTACCAGTCAGTTGCAGCAATTAAACGGTAAAAGTGGCATCTTAAGCCAGGTCATTACACTGGAGCCGGAAGGACAGGTGGTAGCGGATGCGCTTATTACGTTTGTTTGTATTGATCTTAAAACGCAGAAAGCATTAGCTCTGGAAGGGGAATTGCGCGAAAAGCTGGAGCAGATGGTTAAGTAAACGTTTTGTGGTGCCGGATGCTCAAGCCGCATCCGGCGACACCCGGAATAATTACTTCAACCCGGTTTTCTGCTTCATCGCTACCATCACCGTCGGTTTATCGGCCAGATAATGATTCAAACCGTTGGCACGTAAATTACACGCCGCACAATGACCGCAACCGTCGCCTTTAATGCCGTTATAGCAGGTCAGCGTTTCGTTACGGACTAAATCCAGCTTGCCGTAATAATCTGCCAGCGCCCAGGTTTCCGCTTTATCAATCCACATCAGCGGCGTTTCAAAACGAATATCTTTCGCCATGCCCAAACTGACGGCATGGTTTAGTGCTTTCACAAACTCATCGCGGCAATCCGGGTAGCCGGAGAAATCCGTTTCGCAGACGCCGGTAATTACGGCTTCTGCTTTTACCTGATACGCATATATTGCCGCCAGCGTCAGGAACAAAATATTACGCCCTGGGACAAACGTATTCGGGATACCATCGGCTTCAGGTTCATAATCAGGCACCGGAATGCTGTCACGCGTCAGGCTGCTGACCGCCAGCTCGTTGAGCAGCGTTACATCAAGCACCTTATGCGCGCGTGCCCCCAGTTTCAGCGCCAGTTCGCGTGCCACGTCGATTTCTGCGCGATGGCGTTGACCGTAATCGAACGTCACGCAATGGACTTCATCATATTGTTGTAATGCCTGCACCAGACAGGTGGTGGAATCCTGGCCTCCACTGAACACAACGACAGCACGTTTCATAGATAATCCTGCTTGAACAATAAAAGCGTTATGGTAACGCCTGCGATTAACCCGGACCAGCTATTCATTGCGACGGCGCGGGAAGCCAGGCTTCGGTAAATTCAAACCAGCCGCGCGGTGTCAGTCGCACACCGTTCACGCCGGGAGGGGCGCTAATGCGATAGTGATAGTTGAACAGCGGCGTCAGCGTCGCATCTGCCATTAACTGGCTAAAAACCGCTTTCAGGGCATTAAATCGGTTTTCCTCATCAGGCATTACTTGCACTGCGTCCAGTGTCGATTGCAAATGTGCATATGCTGGAGCGTCGAAAACATGTGGCCACAGTGGATCGCAACGCAGCCATTGCTCCAGGGTATATTCCGGTGCTTCGCCAATTAATCTGTCGCCCATCATGAGGTCTGCGTGTGCCAGTAGGGTCGTGTCGTCCCAGTTTTTTGCGTTATGAAAAATAATTGTGAGTTCACAGCCTTCCGCTGCCAGTGTCGCCTGTAGGCGTTCTGCCATGGTATGAAGTTCTATCGGTAGGTGATAAACCAGCGTCAAGGTTTTCGGTAGTTTAACTTCATCCGGTACCTGCCAATGCGGAATAGTCCAGCCAGGCAGTAATGCATGACTGGCGGTGATCAGGTTTTCTCCGACTTCTAACGTTTGTAATAAACCGGATTGATGAATAATGGAGATTACTTTTCGCGCCTGCCAGAGGGACAGTCGGAGACTTTTGCGCAATGTTAAATAGCAAAAACCTAAACTGATGCCGCTACTGACCTGGCTGACCCGTTGCAGCTCCTCCGGTTTGCCAATGGTGATTTGCACGGGATGCCGACAACTGGTTCCCAAATCTTTTTCGAAAAGCGGCGGAGTTATCCAGTACTCAACCGCTTTAAGCAGCGGATGACGTAAATGGTAATAATCATGGCTCTCCAGGCGCACCAGTTCCGCTGTGAATTGTGTTAAGCGAAAAGGACCTGTGCCGATCAGTGGGAATTGCGGATGCGCCAGATGGCTGCAATAGCTCGCCAGTCGGTGCGCAAGCCAGTAATCGGGGCGATGTAAAAAGAAGGTCAGACACTGCGGATGGGTGACTTCAATACGCTTCACGCTAATAAATAATTGATCCAGTGCTGGCAGTTGTAACAGCATCAATAATCGCTGGTGTAAGTGTGAGGCTTTTACTGCATCGCCGTTATGCCAGTGTAGCGTTGAACGAAGATAAAAGTCCCAGCGTAACCCGTCAGTAGAGGTTTCCCAGTGATGTGCTAAATCGCCAATCGGGCGCTGAGTATTATTATCGAAGCGGGTCAGGCCGGAAAATATCTGCCCGGCCAGATGCTGCTCGGCACGGCCGGGCAAAAAGCCCGGTTGTAGCGGTTCGAGCGGGCGATAGTAGGGAATACGCAACGTGGGCGTATCGTTTTGCCATTGTCCGCCCATAAACGGCTGTAACAGAGTGCGCAACTCACCTGGGGCCAGTTGCGCCAGCTCCAGCACATCTTGCTGCTTTCCGGTTTCCAGCGCCTGTTCCATCATCGCATTGCGTAGCGATTCTGGCGTGACCAGAAAGCGTAGTTGACCGCGCTTTCCGCGTCCTGACTGCGCCTGCCACTCCAGCCATCCCGCCTCCTGTGCCTGACGCAACACCGTACGAACATGGCGTTCGCTGCAAAAACAGCGTTCGGCCAGTTCGCTGACGGTGACGGTTTGCGGCTTTCCGGCGGAAGGTTGCCACAGACGTTGATACTGGTTAAGACGGTTGAGCAGTCGCATATAAACCCGGAACAATATTATTTAACTATTCACTATTACTTCCGTATATATCAGGTGATACTCAATCACCATTAACCGTGTCACAGAGTGGAGAAAGAAATGGCTCGTCTGGCAGCATTTGATATGGATGGCACTTTATTGATGCCTGACCATCATTTAGGTGAGAAAACCCTCTCTACTTTGGCGCGGCTGCGTGAACGCGACATTACCCTCACTTTTGCCACGGGGCGTCATGCGCTGGAGATGCAGCATATTCTCGGGGCGCTATCGCTGGATGCATATTTGATTACTGGCAACGGAACGCGCGTGCATTCTCTGGAAGGTGAACTTTTACATCGTGATGATTTACCTGCGGATGTCGCGGAGCTGGTGCTGTATCAGCAATGGGATACCCGAGCAAGCATGCATATCTTCAATGACGATGGTTGGTTTACCGGGAAAGAGATCCCTGCGTTGTTGCAGGCATTTGTCTATAGCGGTTTTCGTTATCAGATAATCGATGTCAAAAAAATGCCACTCGGCAGCGTCACTAAGATCTGCTTCTGTGGCGATCACAACGATCTTACACGCTTGCAGATCCAGCTATACGAAGCATTAGGCGAGCGTGCACATTTATGTTTTTCCGCCACGGATTGCCTCGAAGTGCTGCCGGTGGGTTGCAATAAAGGCGCTGCATTGACGGTGCTGACCCAACATTTAGGTTTATCGTTACGCGATTGCATGGCCTTTGGTGATGCGATGAACGATCGCGAAATGTTAGGCAGCGTCGGTAGCGGATTTATTATGGGCAATGCGATGCCGCAACTGCGCGCGGAGCTCCCGCATTTACCGGTGATTGGACATTGCCGAAATCAGGCTGTCTCTCACTATTTGACGCACTGGCTGGACTATCCACATCTACCTTATTCCCCCGAATAACGAGATCCCTTCCAGCACCGGGCAATTGCCCGGTTTTTTTTGCGTTGAATTTGTCATTTTGTGCCGTGGTGCTTAAACCGCACAGAATAAATTGTCGCGATTTCACCTTTAAAATAGAATTAAAAGAGAAAATAATTCTCTGTGGAAGGGCTATGTTAGATAAAATTGACCGTAAGCTGCTGGCCTTGCTACAGCAGGATTGCACCCTCTCTTTGCAGGCACTGGCTGAAGCCGTTAATCTGACAACCACCCCCTGCTGGAAGCGTCTGAAACGGCTGGAGGACGACGGTATCCTTATCGGCAAAGTCGCCCTGCTGGATCCGGAAAAAATAGGCCTCGGCCTGACCGCCTTTGTGCTGATAAAAACGCAACATCACAGCAGCGAATGGTATTGCCGCTTTGTCACGGTGGTTACCGAAATGCCAGAAGTGCTGGGGTTCTGGCGCATGGCTGGTGAATACGATTATCTGATGCGCGTCCAGGTTGCCGACATGAAACGCTACGACGAGTTTTATAAGCGTCTGGTAAACAGTGTACCGGGGCTGTCGGACGTCACTTCCAGCTTCGCGATGGAACAGATTAAATACACCACTTCTTTACCCATCGAATAAATATCCAGAATCAAGTCAGGACACAACGCGTGCGATTATTTGCTCAATTAAGCTGGTATTTCCGTCGGGAATGGCGTCGCTATCTCGGGGCTGTCGCCTTGCTTGTCATTATCGCGATGCTGCAACTGGTTCCGCCAAAAGTGGTTGGTATTGTTGTTGATGGCGTGACAGAACAACACTTTACTACCGGGCAGATCCTGATGTGGATCGCCACCATGGTGCTGATTGCCGTTGTGGTTTATCTCCTGCGTTACGTCTGGCGCGTATTGCTGTTTGGTGCGTCTTATCAACTGGCTGTTGAACTGCGTGAAGATTATTACCGCCAGCTAAGCCGGCAGCATCCTGAGTTTTACCTGCGTCATCGCACGGGCGACCTTATGGCCCGTGCGACAAATGACGTCGATCGCGTCGTGTTTGCCGCCGGAGAAGGGGTGCTGACGCTGGTGGATTCACTGGTAATGGGCTGCGCTGTGTTGATTATGATGTCTACGCAAATTAGCTGGCAGTTGACCTTATTTGCCCTGTTGCCGATGCCAGTGATGGCGATCATGATCAAGCGCAACGGCGATGCCTTGCATGAACGCTTTAAGCTGGCACAGGCGGCGTTTTCCAGTCTTAATGACCGCACCCAGGAAAGCCTCACCAGTATCCGCATGATCAAAGCCTTTGGTCTGGAAGATCGTCAGTCGGCGTTATTTGCCGCGGATGCCGAAGATACCGGCAAAAAAAACATGCGGGTGGCGCGTATTGATGCTCGTTTCGACCCGACCATCTATATCGCGATTGGTATGGCGAACTTGCTGGCGATTGGCGGCGGTAGTTGGATGGTGGTACAGGGCAGTTTAACGCTGGGCCAGCTCACCAGTTTTATGATGTATTTAGGTCTGATGATTTGGCCAATGCTGGCGCTGGCATGGATGTTTAACATTGTGGAACGTGGCAGCGCGGCGTATAGCCGAATTCGTACCATGCTGGCCGAAGCGCCAGTCGTTATTGATGGTAGTGATAAGGTGCCAGAAGGTCGTGGTGAACTGGATGTGAATATTCGCCAGTTTACGTATCCGCAGACTGACCATCCTGCGCTGGAAAACGTCAATTTCGCCCTGAAACCCGGTCAGATGGTAGGTATTTGCGGGCCGACTGGTTCCGGCAAAAGTACCCTGTTGTCGCTCATTCAGCGTCATTTCGACGTCAGCGAGGGGGATATCCGCTTTCATGATATTCCTCTGACGAAGTTACAACTCGATAGCTGGCGTAGCCGCCTGGCGGTAGTTAGCCAGACACCGTTCCTTTTTTCCGACACCGTAGCGAACAACATCGCGTTGGGTTGCCCGAATGCCACCCAGCAAGAGATTGAGCATGTCGCGCGGTTAGCCAGCGTGCATGACGATATTTTGCGTCTGCCGCAAGGTTACGACACAGAAGTGGGCGAGCGCGGCGTGATGCTTTCTGGCGGACAAAAACAGCGTATCTCCATTGCTCGAGCGTTATTAGTCAACGCGGAAATCCTCATCCTTGATGATGCGCTTTCAGCGGTGGACGGACGTACAGAGCACCAGATCCTGCATAACCTGCGTCAGTGGGGGCAGGGAAGAACGGTAATCATCAGTGCCCATCGCCTTTCTGCACTGACGGAAGCCAGTGAAATTATTGTGATGCAGCACGGGCATATCGCCCAGCGTGGCAATCATGATGTGCTGGTACAACAAAGCGGCTGGTATCGCGATATGTATCGCTATCAACAACTGGAGGCGGCGCTCGACGACGCTCCGGAAATTCGCGAGGAGGCCATCGATGCGTAGTTTTAGCCAACTGTGGCCGACTCTCAAGCGCCTGTTAGCGTACGGTTCACCGTGGCGTAAACCGTTGGGGATTGCGGTCCTGATGATGTGGGTTGCGGCGGCGGCAGAAGTCAGTGGGCCGCTGCTTATCAGCTATTTTATCGACAATATGGTAGCGAAAAATAACCTGCCGTTGAAAGTGGTTGCAGGGCTGGCGGCGGCGTATGTTGGGCTGCAACTGTTTGCAGCCGGGCTACATTACGCGCAGTCGCTGCTGTTTAATCGGGCGGCAGTAGGCGTAGTGCAACAGTTGCGTACCGACGTGATGGATGCTGCGTTACGCCAGCCATTAAGCGAGTTTGATACCCAACCCGTCGGGCAGGTGATTTCCCGCGTCACTAATGACACTGAAGTGATCCGCGATCTCTACGTTACCGTAGTGGCAACTGTCCTGCGTAGCGCCGCACTGGTGGGCGCGATGCTGGTGGCGATGTTCAGCCTCGACTGGCGAATGGCGCTGGTGGCGATAATGATTTTCCCGGTGGTGCTGGTGGTAATGGTGATATATCAGCGTTACAGCACGCCGATTGTCCGTCGTGTGCGCGCTTATCTGGCGGATATCAACGACGGCTTTAACGAAATCATCAATGGCATGAGCGTTATCCAGCAGTTCCGTCAGCAGGCGCGATTTGGCGAACGTATGGGTGAGGCCAGTCGTTCACACTATATGGCGAGGATGCAAACCCTGCGCCTCGACGGTTTTCTGCTGCGTCCGCTGCTGAGTCTGTTTTCATCGCTCATTCTTTGTGGCTTGTTGATGCTGTTTGGCTTCTCCGCCAGCGGCACCATTGAAGTGGGCGTGTTGTATGCGTTCATCAGTTATTTGGGGCGACTTAACGAACCCTTAATCGAACTGACCACGCAGCAGGCGATGCTGCAACAGGCTGTTGTTGCTGGTGAGCGCGTTTTTGAGCTGATGGACGGACCGCGCCAGCAATATGGCAATGATGATCGCCCGTTGCAGAGCGGCACCATCGAAGTCGATAACGTGTCATTTGCTTATCGCGATGACAATCTGGTGCTAAAGAACATTAATCTCTCTGTGCCTTCGCGCAACTTTGTGGCGCTGGTCGGGCATACCGGCAGTGGCAAAAGCACCCTCGCCAGTTTATTGATGGGCTATTACCCGCTAACGGAAGGTGAGATTCGCCTTGATGGTCGTCCATTAAGTACGCTAAGTCACAGCGCGCTGCGCCAGGGCGTGGCAATGGTGCAGCAAGATCCGGTGGTGCTGGCGGATACCTTCCTCGCCAACGTGACGCTGGGGCGTGATATCTCTGAAGAACGCGTCTGGCAGGCGCTGGAAACCGTGCAGCTGGCGGAGCTGGCGCGTAGCATGAGTGATGGTATTTACACGCTGCTTGGCGAGCAGGGGAATAATCTCTCAGTCGGGCAAAAGCAACTGCTGGCACTGGCGCGCGTGCTGGTGGAGACGCCGCAAATCCTGATCCTTGATGAGGCAACCGCCAGCATTGACTCCGGGACTGAACAGGCGATTCAACATGCTCTGGCGGCGGTGCGTGAACATACTACGCTTGTGGTGATTGCTCACCGCTTATCGACTATTGTTGATGCCGACACCATTCTGGTGCTTCATCGTGGGCAAGCCGTGGAGCAGGGCACTCACCAGCAACTGCTGGCGGCCCAGGGACGATACTGGCAGATGTATCAACTGCAACTTGCGGGCGAAGAGCTGGCAGCCAGCGTGCGTGAAGAGGAATCATTGAGCGCCTGAATAGCGCAATATTTCATCGTTGGTGCAAAAATGTAACGCACTGTGCACTGTCATAGTGCGTTTTCATTTTCAATCTTCTTAACTTCCTGCTCTCTTTCTCGTTTTTCATTTCTGGCACACCGCTTGCAATACCTTCTTCGTGTAGCAGAACCATTACCGAATTCTGACCGGAGGGGATCTATGAAGCTGGTGACCGTGATAATCAAACCATTCAAGCTGGAAGACGTTCGTGAAGCGTTATCTTCCATTGGTATTCAGGGCCTGACCGTCACCGAAGTGAAAGGTTTTGGGCGTCAGAAAGGGCATGCCGAGCTGTACCGGGGGGCGGAATACAGCGTCAACTTCCTGCCAAAAGTAAAAATTGATGTGGCGATTGCTGATGACCAACTCGATGAAGTGATCGATATCGTCAGCAAAGCGGCTTACACCGGAAAAATTGGCGACGGCAAAATCTTCGTCGCTGAATTGCAACGCGTCATTCGTATTCGTACCGGCGAAGCCGACGAAGCGGCGCTGTAATCTCTGGCACACAGCAACAGGAACGAAAAATGAAGATAGCAACGATAAAAACTGGGCTTACTTCACTGGCGATGCTGCCGGGACTGGTAATGGCTGCACCTGCGGTGGCCGATAAAGCCGACAATGCATTTATGATGATTTGTACTGCGCTGGTGCTGTTTATGACTATTCCGGGGATTGCCCTGTTTTATGGAGGGCTGATTCGTGGCAAAAACGTGCTGTCGATGCTGACGCAGGTGACCGTGACGTTTGCACTGGTCTGTATTCTCTGGGTGGTTTACGGCTACTCGCTGGCGTTTGGCGAAGGCAACAACTTCTTCGGCAACATTAACGGGTTGATGCTGAAAAACATTGAACTGACGGCGGTGATGGGCAGCATTTATCAGTATATCCACGTGGCGTTTCAGGGATCGTTTGCCTGCATTACCGTAGGCTTGATAGTTGGGGCGCTGGCGGAACGAATCCGCTTCTCAGCTGTGTTGATTTTTGTGGTGGTATGGCTGACGCTCTCTTACATTCCGATTGCGCATATGGTCTGGGGCGGCGGTTTGCTGGCTTCTCACGGTGCGCTGGATTTCGCGGGTGGCACGGTAGTGCACATTAACGCCGCAATCGCCGGTCTGGTGGGCGCGTATCTGATAGGCAAACGCGTGGGCTTCGGCAAAGAGGCGTTTAAACCGCACAACCTGCCGATGGTCTTCACCGGGACTGCCATTCTCTATATCGGTTGGTTTGGCTTTAACGCCGGGTCAGCGGGCACGGCGAATGAAATCGCGGCACTGGCATTTGTGAATACTGTGGTCGCAACCGCGGCGGCAATTCTTGGCTGGATCTTCGGTGAATGGGCGCTGCGTGGTAAGCCTTCACTGCTGGGAGCGTGTTCTGGCGCGATTGCCGGTCTGGTCGGCGTGACGCCAGCCTGTGGTTACATTGGGGTTGGCGGCGCGTTGATTATCGGCGTGGTAGCTGGTCTGGCGGGCTTGTGGGGCGTTACCATGCTCAAACGCTTGCTGCGGGTGGATGATCCCTGCGATGTCTTCGGTGTGCACGGCGTTTGTGGTATTGTCGGCTGTATCATGACCGGGATTTTTGCCGCCAGCTCGCTGGGCGGCGTGGGCTTCGCTGAAGGTGTGACGATGGGCCATCAGTTGCTGGTACAGCTGGAAAGCATCGCCATTACGATTGTCTGGTCTGGTGTGGTGGCATTTATCGGCTACAAACTGGCGGATTTGACGGTTGGTCTGCGTGTACCGGAAGAGCAGGAGCGAGAAGGGCTGGACGTTAACAGCCACGGCGAGAATGCCTATAACGCGTAACAAGCACTGCAAAAAATAGCCGGACGGTTTTTACCTCCGGCTATTTTTTTAATTGTGATTACGCATCACCCCTTCCTGAACGGTCGAGGCAACCAGCACGCCGTCCTGGGTATAAAACTCACCGCGCACAAAGCCGCGTGCGCTGGACGCCGAGGTGCTTTCCACGCTATACAGCAGCCATTCATTCAAATTAAACGGGCGATGGAACCACATGGAATGGTCAATGGTGGCAATCTGAATCCCCGGTTCGAGAAAACCGATGCCGTGCGGCTGTAGAGCTACCGGCAGGAAATTAAGATCAGAAGCATAACCGAGCAGATACTGATGAACGCGCAGATCATCCGGCACGCTACCATTTGCGCGGATCCACACCTGACGATGCGGTTCTGCGACGTGACCTTTCAGTGGGTTATGAAACTCCACCGGACGGACTTCCAGCGGACGATCGCAGATGAATTTATCTTTCAGCACTGGCGGCAGCAGGTGCGCCAGCGATTGGGCGATTTGCGTTTCTGAAGGCAGGCCATCAGGCGCTGGCGCGGACGGCATTGTTTTTTGATGTTCGAAACCCGCTTCTGGTGCCTGGAAAGAGGCAGTCATATAAAAAATCGGTTTGCCGTTTTGAATAGCAGAAACCCGGCGGGCGCTGAAGCTGTTACCGTCACGCAGCGTTTCGACATCATAAATAATCGGCTTCTTACTATCGCCAGGGCGAAGAAAGTAGCTGTGAAAAGAATGTACCAGCCGCTCGTCAGGGACGGTCTCTTTTGCAGCATACAAGGCCTGACCCACGACCTGGCCGCCAAATACCTGGCGTAAACCTAAATCTTCACTCTGGCCGCGAAAGAGTCCTTCCTCAATTTTTTCCAGATTTAACAATGTCAGTAAATTTTTTAGCGCCTGACTCATATAACTCTCCAGTAACAAAGCTGCCGCAGCAAGCCAAAGTGAGTTGAGTATAACGCAAATTTGCCACTGGTCCGATGGGTGCAATGGTCTGAATTACGGGCTAATTACAGGCAGAAATGCGTGATGTGTGCCACACTTGTTGACGTTACTATTTTGTTAACCACTCTTCCGGCGAGGAAAGTTAGCCCGCTGGTGCATTGATAATAAGGAGAAGTGAATGAAACTCGTGCACATGGCCAGTGGTTTAGCGGTTGCGATTGCGTTGGCGGCTTGCGCAGATAAAAGCGCGGATATTCAGACGCCAGCACCGGCTGCAAATACGTCTATTTCAGCAACACAACAACCTGCTATCCAGCAACCGAATGTCTCCGGTACCGTTTGGATCCGTCAGAAAGTCGCACTGCCGCCTGATGCCGTGCTGACCGTGACACTTTCTGACGCGTCGTTAGCCGATGCGCCGTCGAAAGTGCTGGCGCAGAAAGCGGTGCGTACCGAAGGTAAACAGTCACCATTCAGCTTTGTTCTGCCATTTAACCCGGTAGATGTTCAACCGAACGCGCGTATTCTGTTGAGTGCGGCGATTACCGTGAATGACAAACTGGTATTTATTACCGATACCGTTCAGCCGGTGATCAACCAGGGCGGAACTAAAGCCGACCTGACATTGGTGCCGGTGCAGCAAACCGCCGTGCCGGTTCAGGCTAGCGGTGGCGCAACGACTACCGTACCTTCAACTTCACCAACCCAGGTGAATCCGTCTTCGGCAGTTCCAGCTCCAACGCAATATTAAGCGAAGTTAACCCTCTCCGCCCGGAGAGGGTTAGTAGTTCCAGCGATAAAGCTGCAAGTCGATTTGCCCGCTTCCCGACACCATCACACCTTCTGCCAGTAATGCCTGTCGCTGACGCTGTAAATCCGGTCCGGTCAGTGAAATGGTGCCGTGGCGATTAACCACCCGGTGCCAGGGCAAGGTGCTGCCTTCGGGGAGACGCTTTAACACACCGCCTACCTGGCGCGCGGCGCGGGGCGATCCCGCCAGTTTCGCCACATCACCGTAAGTGGTGACATAGCCTTCGGGAATAGCGGCTACGATTTGCCAGACGCGTTGGGGAAATGAATCTTCTTTTTCCATCTTTTCTTCCTGAGGTAATTTTTCAGCATAATCTGGAAAAACGCCCGAGTGAAGCCGCATTGCGCAAGAAACCAGCATCTGGCACGCAATGGGTTGCAATTAGCCGGGGCAGCAGTGATAATGCGCCTGCGCGTTGGTTCTCAACGCTCTCAATGGGGGCTCTGTTGGTTCTCCCGCAACGCTACTCTGTTTACCAGGTCAGGTCCGGAAGGAAGCAGCCAAGGCAGATGACGTGTGTGCCGGGATGTAGCTGGCAGGGCCCCCACCCATTTCTGCCTCCCACCGTTTCGTCAAAAAATCCCAACATGGCTAAACTTTAACCACAACTGACGTCGCAAGAATTGTCTGGCTGCGCAGTACGCTTCGGAGGTATGTCTGATGAAGTATGTTGATGGTTTTGTTGTTGCCGTTCCTGCCGATAAAAAGGATGCCTATCGGGAAATGGCCGCTAAGGTCGCGCCATTATTTAAAGAGTTCGGTGCGCTTCGTATTGTCGAATGCTGGGCCAGCGATGTACCGGATGGTAAAGTGACCGATTTTCGTATGGCGGTGAAAGCGGAAGAGAATGAAGAGGTTGTCTTTAGCTGGATTGAATACCCTTCAAAAGAGGTCCGCGACGCTGCTAATCAAAAGATGATGTCGGACCCACGGATGAAAGAGTTCGGCGAGTCCATGCCGTTTGACGGCAAGCGAATGATCTATGGTGGATTCGAATCAATCATCGACGAGTAGGTAGCGTGACGGGCTGTGCGGCGTGCCGTCAGCCCTAAAATTCACAAATGTTGCTCGGCCCAGCGTAAGAAATCCTCTTTCGGTAATGCCTTGCTGTAGAGCCAGCCCTGACCGTAGTGCACGCCATGCTGGCGTAGCCACTCTTCTTGTTTACTGGTTTCGATTCCCTCCGCAACCATTTTCAGTTTCAGTGTTTTTGCCATTTCGATGATATGCGGCGTGACATTTTTATATTCCAGCGCATCAACGAAAGATTTATCGATCTTCAGAATGTCGACATCCAGATCCTGTAAATAGCTTAAACTTGAATACCCTGTACCAAAATCATCGAGATAAATTTCATGGCCCGTCTCCCGGTAGCGAGAAATTATCGGGGCGCTGGTTTTCGGATCGGCAAACTCGCGTTCAGTGAGTTCAAGCGCGATCTGTCTGGGATTAACCTGATAGTGATTGATCATTTCACGCAGCAATTGCGGGATTTTTTCCGAGGTGAGCACGGTGGATTCAAGATTGATCGAAATATTCTGCTGAGAATGCTGACGCAGCCAGTCGCCCATATCTTCAAAGACGCTTCTTATAATCAGTAGCGTCAATGGCTCAGAAAGGCCCGTTTGCTGTGCCAGCGGAATAAAACTATCTGGTGACAACCAACTACCGTCTGTCTGCGGCCAGCGCGCCAGTGCCTCAGCACCGACAATTTTGCCATTGGCTAAGGAGACAATCGGCTGATAGTGCACGCAAATATCACGATTTTCGATAGCATCCTGCAGCCGATGATGCGGTGACTGGATACGGCGCAAAATACGCAGCACAAACATCGCTGCCAGCAGGCCAATCACCAACCCGAGCGGTAACCAAATAAAGACTTGCCGATGCCAGCCTTTCTGCAACATTTTCGTTGAAGCCCAGGTGATGATCGAAATATTCATCTCCGGTAAGGGCAGGATATCGTAAATGATTCCATTATTTTCGATATGCTCACCGGGTGTTTTTTGTAGCCTGGTAATAATTCCCTGAGCAAGTTCATCGCTGCTGGTTATGACAACGTTATGGGCATTGCCAATAATGGCGGCATCAATTTGCCATGAGCTATAGGGAATGACATCAATAAAGGAAGCGGGGTCGATCATGACGACATAATGTGCCGTTCCCATGGCGACCATGTAACGGATAATGCCTAAATCGTTATGCGATGTTAACCAGACACGATAACCATCTTTCGAAATTTTACCTGGCTCGGGGAAGGTATCGGGCGGGCTTTCATGCTCCAGAGACGAACATTGGGGAACGTTGTTATCGATATAAACCACTTCCTGAATATAGCGATAACTGTAAGATACCCGACGCATTTCCATGAGATGGGCTTCGCTACAGGCAGCGCCTTGCCATCTTTCCAGCTCTTGCAGCGCATCTTTCCCTTGTGTCGCCACCTTATTGGCCCGAATAGCGACGCGGGAGGAATACGTATTCAGCTCTTCAATAAATGACGTTTCTACCTGCTGATGGGCCAGCCAGATGCTTAAGCCGACAGGCAGCAATACTGAAAGAATCAGTACTCCCGAAATAAGGCCGACCAGATGTCGTGTTCTCACCAGCATATCCTTATTAACACAGTGTAGGGAAAGTATATCTGATTGTGGAAAAAGGCTGGCAGGAGATAAGGAGGTAGAGCTGGTATTTCATGAAGTGATGGGTGGAAGCAATCGTTGTCATTTGACCAGGCGTAGAGCTTTACGCCTGGTATGTACCCCTAACTTAAGATGTTGATTCGGCTCGAGCGAGGGTAAAAATATCGTAAAAAGATAGTTCACCTTTACGGACGATCATTTTTTGCAGTTGTTCTTTATGAACATCCGCGACACGTGGAGAGTTCAGGATGGCTTCAACCAGCGCGGCAGGTACAAAGCGCGTGTTGTACCATTCGCCGTTATAGCAAACGCGGAAATCCAGCACGTCGATATCTTCATAGCGGTAGCGTGGGTAGACATCGAAAAAGAAGAAACCATTAAGCAGGATAAATAATACAACCAGTAGCCAGACAGAGCCTGAAAGCGTTTCGGATTGCAACATCACCGCCAGGGTAGCAAAAAAAGCAACGTACATACCGATAAACAGCCCCGGATGTTTACGGATAAAACTGATACTAAAGCGGGGTTTGTTGTCGCGTTTTTCGCGGGTATTCAGAGACTCAATCGTTTCGGTCAGCAGGCGTTGTATTTCGGTCATCGTTTGCCTTCGTGATATCTGCAACTTTCCAGGGAACACCCTATTTTAACGTGGGAATAGTAGAGGGGAAGTAACAGATTTGCCACGATTTTGCATAACAGTTGAGAAAAGCTGGTTACAATTTTTTAATGATTCTGGCTGGATTACCGCCCACGACAACGTTGTCCGGGACATCTTTTGTGACAACTGCACCTGAGGCTACCACGACGTTATCACCAATGGTCACACCAGGGTTAATGACTGCACGTCCGCCAATCCAGACGTTATTACCGATGGTGACGGGTTTCCCCAGTTCAGCACCGCTATTACGTGCTACAGGGTCGATGGGATGTGTTGCCGTGTAGATATGAACGCCTGGTGCCAACATACAGTTATCACCAATGCGAATAGGGCAGACATCAAGCATCACGCAATCGAAGTTGGCGAAAAAATTATTGCCGAGAAAAATGTTATAACCATAGTCACAGCGAAACGTTGGCTCAATATAAGCCTCTGTCACCTGACCGAATAAATCAGCAAGAATTTGCTGGCGTAATGTGTGCTCTTCCGCCAGGGAATGATTGTATCGGTGAATAAGCCGACGAGCGCGCAGGCGATCGCGAGATAACGCCTCATCTGCCGAGTGATACAACTCACCAGCAATCATCTTTTCTTTTTCTGTGCTCATTACTGACCTCCGGTTGCTGAAAATGCGGCAACACAGTAAGACGAAAAGTCAGTGAAGAGAACGTTCCCATTACATCTGTGTGATGAAGATCACATAGGGTATGTCTTCATGGCGAAAAAAGTATAAAATTCTTAATAAACAGCCAGTTATAGCTCCGAAAGCGAGTTATTTATTAGCGAATAAATTTCCATACTGAGGAAGGGATCTTGTCGTACAGTTTATTCATGGTCAATTCGGCGAGGCGGTGATCTGCAGCTGAGTAAAATACCGCCAGTTCATTATCTGATAATTCGTATTTATTTTTCTCGATAACACGCTCCAGCGTGTCAATTGTCTGACAACGACGTAAACGCATTAAATAATCGGTTTTCGTTAAAGGTTTTTCGGACATACTTCTACCCATGGTTGTAATAATTCTAACAAGATAAACTCGCAGGATTCTCTTTCGTCGCATTGACAAAACAACGGAATAGTCGATTACCTGACTTCCGCCATTTCTGAAGATCCTGCATATTAATACCATAACTACTGAACAACATAAAGGTGTCATCCAGATATTCGTCGATCTGCTCAATGAGCTTATTGTCTTCATTATACTTAATTTTGTAATTAAGTGCGAAGGTCGCAATATGCTCAATCAGTTCATTCAACTGGAGGTTGATCGCCGAGGTTGGGTCGTTAACCCAGCCATGATTGCTTTCTTCAAGGTTTGCAAGGCAGTCATGATACAGGGTTTCACAGAGAAACTTAAGCTGTGCGATATCATGTCTTTTGGGTGAGTATTCATCCATAACGCGTCCCCTTCTTAGCGGTTGAACTAACGGACACCTTTCGGGATGGAAAAAACTTACTGACCTGGACTTGCCCTCTCGTTTGTTAGCTTAACTATAAGCCACTCTTTGTAGGTTTTCATCGCATTATTACGAAAAATTACAATTAGGAAGGAAGCGGGACAGGACTCACTTTTTCATACTAGCACCAACCCGCAGCAGGTAAAAGCAGTTTGCTCGAACTGTTCATAACATTTCAGAATTATCGCCAGAAGAAATTGGTGACACTAATACCAGGATTGCTCTGAATATGACGTAATAACCGAGGAATGAATAAAGAATTACCGCAAATAATTAAGAATAGCCTCTAAATGGTTATGGATTATTAAATCTATTAGCGCTACTTAATATAAATTAACTAACAATCAGTATTTTTTATGAATTTTATACGTGGTTAATACTGGTTTTCGTATGGGATCCTGAGTTGGTGGTTCAATACATCCTTAATGTTCGTAGGTTATGCATAAAAAAGGCCGCTTGCGCGGCCTTAGTGATTACACGTTGTATCAATGATGATCGACAGTATGGTTGTGCTCGATATCTTCATTCTTGCGGCTAAAGCGGCGGCGAACCACCACAAAGAATACCGGAACGAAGAAGATTGCCAGTACCGTTGCGGTCACCATCCCGCCCATTACACCGGTACCTACTGCGTTCTGCGCGCCGGAACCAGCACCAGTACTGATAACCAGCGGCATAACGCCGAGGATAAACGCCAACGAGGTCATCAGGATTGGGCGTAAACGCATCCGCACCGCATCAAGCGTCGCTTCAATCAGACCTTTACCTTCTTTATCCATCAAGTCTTTGGCGAATTCGACGATAAGTATCGCGTTCTTCGCCGACAAACCAATGGTTGTGAGCAGGCCTACCTGGAAGTAAACGTCATTGGTCAGGCCACGGAAGGTGGCAGCCAGCAACGCACCGATAACCCCCAGCGGAACGACCAGCATAACGGAGAACGGAATCGACCAGCTCTCGTACAGCGCAGCCAGACACAGGAACACGACAATCAACGAAATCGCGTACAGTGAAGGTGCCTGGTTGCCGGAGAGACGTTCCTGATAGGACATCCCCGTCCAGTCATAGCCAACACCGGTAGGCAGTTTGCTCGCCAGTTGTTCCATCAGCTCCATTGCTTCACCGGTACTTTTACCCGGTGCCGCCTGGCCTAAGATTTCCATAGATGGCAGGCCGTTGTAACGTTCCAGACGCGGCGAACCGTACTCCCAACGAGAAGAGGAGAACGCCGAGAACGGCACCATCTGACCATCAGCAGCACGAACATACCAGTCGCCGATATCATCCGGCAGCATACGGTATTTCGCCTCTGACATGACGTAAACTTTCTTCACACGACCGCGGTCGATAAAGTCGTTCACATAGCTACCGCCCCATGCAGCGCCCAGAGTGGTGTTAATGTCGTTGATAGAAACACCCAGCGCCTGCGCTTTTTCCTGGTCGATATCAATCTTAAACTGCGGGGTATCTTCCAGACCGTTTGGACGTACGCTGGTCAACATATCAGGGTGCTTCGCTGCTTCTGCAAGCAACTGGTTACGCGCCTGAGTCAGTTTTTCGTGACCAAGGCCAGCCTGGTCAATCAGCTCAAAGTCAAAGCCGGTTGCGGTACCCAGTTCCACGATTGCGGGCAGGTTAAAGGCGAAAACCATCGCATCTTTGATTTGCGAGAAAGCACGTGTTGCACGCATGGTAATCGCTTCAACTTTGTTTTCTTCGCCCGGACGATCGGCCCAGTCCTTCAAGGAAACGAACGCAATACCGGTATTCTGACCACGTCCCGCAAAGCCGAAGCCGTTAACGGCGAACACCGACTCAACGTTGTTCTTTTCTTTGGTCAGATAGTAATTCGTTACCTCATTGAGCACTTTCTGCGTACGTTCCTGCGTTGCACCTGCTGGCAGCTGAACCATGGTCATAAATACGCCCTGGTCCTCATCTGGCAAGAAGGAGCTTGGCAGACGCACGAACAGATAGGCCATGCCGACCACGATGATCAGATACAGCACCAGGTAACGCCCCGTACTGCGTAGAATACCGCCTACGCTGTCGGTGTAGTGGTGCGTGCTCTTCTCGAACATGCGGTTAAACCAGCCGAAGAAGCCTTTTTTACCTTCCCCGTGATCGCCTTTGGCAATCGGTTTCAGCATGGTGGCACAAAGAGCCGGAGTCAGGATCAACGCCACCAGTACCGACAGCGCCATTGCTGAAACAATGGTAATAGAGAACTGACGATAGATAGCACCAGTAGAACCGCCAAAGAAGGCCATCGGTACGAATACCGCCGACAGTACCATCGCGATACCGACCAGAGCGCCCTGAATCTGCCCCATCGACTTACGGGTGGCTTCTTTTGGTGGCAAACCTTCTTCCGCCATCACACGCTCAACGTTTTCTACCACAACGATGGCGTCATCCACCAACAGGCCGATGGCGAGCACCATCCCGAACATTGTTAGCGTGTTTATCGAGAAGCCAAAGGCGGCAAGGACGGCAAAGGTCCCGAGCAATACCACCGGTACGGCAATGGTCGGAATCAACGTCGCGCGGAAGTTCTGCAAGAACAGATACATTACCAGGAACACGAGGATGATCGCTTCGACCAGCGTTTTAACCACTTCGTGAATAGAGATTTTCACGAACGGTGTGGTGTCATACGGGTAAACAATTTTCAGACCCGACGGGAAGAACGGTTCCATCTTCGCCAGTTCAGCACGGATTGCCGCAGCGGTATCCAGCGCGTTCGCACCGGTCGCCAGCTTGATCCCCAGACCGGAAGCCGGTTGGCCGTTAAACTCTGCGATGATGTCGTAGTTCTCACCACCCAGCTCAATTTTCGCCACATCACGCAGCAGCACGCGGGAACCATCCTGATTCACTTTCAGCAGGATTTTGCCGAACTCTTCAGTAGAGGTCAGACGCGTCTGAGCAATAATAGAGGCGTTAAGCTGTTGGCCTTTCACCGGCGGCGTACCACCGAGCTGACCAGCTGCAACCTGGGCGTTCTGTGCTTTGATGGCGGTAATGACATCAACCGGCGTTAGCTGGAATTTGTTCAGTTCATTCGGGTTCATCCAGATACGCATCGCGTACTGTGAACCGAACAACTGAACGTCACCCACGCCCGACGTACGGCTGATGGCATCTTTCATATTCGCCGCCACGTAGTCGGAGATATCCTCCTGCGTCATGGTGCCATCGGTGTTGATAACGCCGACAACCATCAGGAAGCTGCTGGATGATTTCTCAACGCTCACCCCTTGCTGCTGTACTTCTTGCGGCAGCAACGGCATCGCCAGCTGCAGTTTGTTCTGCACCTGAACCTGCGCGATATCCGCATCAGTACCAGACTCAAAGGTCAGGGTGATCTGCACGGTACCCGTGGAGTCACTGTTAGAGGACATGTACATCAGGTTATCGATACCGTTCATATTCTGTTCGATAACCTGTGTCACCGTGTCCTGCACTGTTTTCGCATCAGCGCCAGGGTAGGAGGCGGAGATCGTTACTGCCGGCGGTGCAATCGTAGGATATTGCGCCACCGGCAGTTTGAGGATCGCCAGCCCCCCTGCCAACATGATGATAATGGCGATCACCCACGCAAAAATTGGGCGATCGATAAAGAAATTAGGCATGTCTTAACGGCTCCTGTTTAAGTTAAGACTTGGACTGTTCAGGCTGAGCACCGCTTGCGGCTTGCTGGTTATTATCAGCGGTAACTTCTTGTGCTTTTACCTGGACACCAGGACGCACTTTCTGCAGCCCACTTATTACTACGCGATCGCCTGCTTTCAGACCTTCTGTCACCAGCCACTTATCGCCGATAGCCTGGCTTGCAACGATCGGACGGGTTTCCACTTTGTCATCCGCGCCAACCACCAGTACGGTGGCATCGCCACGTGGCGTACGGGTTACGCCCTGTTGCGGGACTAAAATAGCGTTTGGATTAAGCCCTTCTTCCAGACGTGCACGCACGAACATACCCGGCAGCAGAGTGTGATCCGGGTTCGGGAAGATAGCGCGTAGGGTGATAGACCCAGTGGTCTGATCAACGGTAACGTCAGAGAATTCCAGCGTACCGTCCTGCGGGAACTTAATGCCGTCACTGGTGATCAGCGACACTTTGGCTTTGCCGTTCTCTTGTTTCAGCGTGCCATTCGCCAGTTCCTGTTTCAGGCGCAGGAAGTCGTTGCTGGACTGGGTCACATCAACGTAGATCGGATCAAGTTGCTGCACGGTTGCCAGCGCAGTCGCCTGACCGTTCTGTACCAATGCGCCTTCCGTCACGTTTGACTTACCAATGCGACCACTAATCGGAGAGGTGACTTTGGTGTAAGCCAGATTGATTCGCGCAGTTTCAACGGCAGCTTTCGCCGCAGTTACCGCAGCATTCGCCTGTTGCGCATCAGCCAGAGCCTGATCGTACTCTTGTTTACTGATGTACTGAGTACCGAGCAATTTCTGATAACGATTCACCGTCAATTGCGCGATATTGGCTGCAGCCTGGGCTTTCGCCAGATCACCTTTCGCACTGTCGTATGCCGCCTGATAGGTCGCAGGATCAATCTGATAGAGAGAGACACCTGCTTCGATGTCGCTACCTTCTTTGAAATTACGCTTCAGGATAATCCCGCTAACTTGAGGACGAACTTCTGCGATCCGGTAGGCACTGGTGCGACCCGGAAGCTCGGTTGTGATCTGCAGAGGTTCAGTTTTGACTGTTACTACGCCAACGGCGGGCATCTGCTGGCCACCTTGTTGGGCCTGTTTGTCGTCACATCCTGTTAGGGCTAAGCTGCCTGAGAGCATCAGAACGACCGCCAGAGGCGTAAACCCTCTGTTTTTGTTCATATGTAAACCTCGAGTGTCCGATTTCAAATTGGTCAATGGTCAAAAGTTAATAAACCCATTGCTGCGTTTATATTATCGTCGTGCTATGGTACATACATTCACAAATGTATGTAAATCTAACGCCTGTAAATTCACGAACATATGGCACGAAAAACCAAACAAGAAGCGCAAGAAACGCGCCAACACATCCTCGATGTGGCTCTACGTCTTTTCTCACAGCAGGGGGTATCATCCACCTCGCTGGGTGAGATTGCAAAAGCAGCTGGCGTTACGCGCGGTGCAATCTACTGGCATTTTAAAGACAAGTCGGATTTGTTCAGTGAGATCTGGGAACTGTCAGAATCCAATATTGGTGAACTCGAGCTTGAGTATCAGGCAAAATTCCCTGGCGATCCACTCTCAGTATTAAGAGAGATATTAATTCATGTTCTTGAGTCCACGGTGACAGAAGAACGGCGTCGATTATTGATGGAGATTATATTCCACAAATGCGAATTTGTCGGAGAAATGGCTGTTGTGCAACAGGCACAACGTAATCTCTGTCTGGAAAGTTATGACCGTATAGAACAAACGTTAAAACATTGTATTGAAGCGAAAATGTTGCCTGCGGATTTAATGACGCGTCGCGCAGCAATTATTATGCGCGGCTATATTTCCGGCCTGATGGAAAACTGGCTCTTTGCCCCGCAATCTTTTGATCTTAAAAAAGAAGCCCGCGATTACGTCGCCATCTTACTGGAGATGTATCTCCTGTGCCCCACGCTTCGTAACCCTGCCACTAACGAATAACCCTGAATCTGACTCCAGGAATTTTCCTGGACATTTTCGTCGTTGCTATTCTGGTTCACTGCGTCGTGATATTCTTGCGGTTTGACTTTTTCAGGTCGTTCTTCAGGTTCAGAAACCTTCATTCATCATGACTATGTTCCAGTATTACAAACGATCACGGCATTTTGTTTTTTCAGCATTTATTGCTTTTGTTTTTGTCTTGTTATGCCAGAACACGGCGTTTGCACGGGCGTCATCGAATGGTGATTTACCGACAAAAGCGGACCTGCAGGCACAACTTGACTCACTGAATAAACAAAAAGATCTTTCTGCTCAGGACAAACTGGTGCAGCAGGATCTGACAGATACATTAGCCACCCTCGATAAAATCGATCGCGTAAAAGAAGAGACAGTTCAGCTACGGCAAAAAGTCGCTGAAGCGCCGGAAAAAATGCGCCAGGCGACCGCGGCGTTAACAGCACTTAGTGATGTCGATAACGACGAAGAAACGCGCAAAATTCTGAGCGCGCTTTCGTTGCGCCAGCTGGAAACTCGCGTTGCCCAGGCGCTGGACGATTTGCAAAACGCACAAAATGATCTGGCGTCTTATAACAGCCAACTGGTTTCGTTACAGACGCAGCCCGAACGCGTGCAAAATGCGATGTATAACGCTTCGCAGCAGCTGCAACAAATTCGCAGTCGTCTGGATGGGACTGATGTCGGCGAGACTGCCTTACGTCCCAGCCAGAAAGTGTTAATGCAGGTCCAGCAGGCTTTGCTGAATGCCGAGATTGACCAGCAGCGTAAAAGCCTGGAAGGGAACACTGTCTTGCAGGATACCTTGCAAAAGCAGCGTGATTACGTGACGGCGAACAGCGCCCGTCTGGAGCACCAGTTACAACTGTTGCAAGAAGCGGTAAACAGCAAGCGCCTGACTTTAACCGAAAAAACGGCGCAGGAAGCTGTCTCCCCGGATGAAGCCGCGCGTATTCAGGCTAATCCGCTGGTGAAGCAGGAACTGGAAATTAACCAGCAGTTAAGTCAGCGTCTGATTACCGCGACTCAAAACGGTAATCAGTTGATGCAGCAAAACATTAAAGTCAAAAACTGGCTGGAGCGTGCGCTGCAATCGGAACGTAATATTAAGGAGCAGATTGCCGTTCTGAAGGGCAGTCTGCTGTTGTCACGTATCCTGTACCAGCAACAACAAACACTCCCCTCGGCAGATGAACTGGAAAACATGACCAACCGCATCGCGGATTTGCGTCTCGAACAGTTTGAAGTCAACCAGCAGCGTGACGCGCTGTTCCAGAGCGATGCGTTCGTCAGCAAACTGGAAGAAGGTCACACCAACGAAGTCAACAGCGAAGTTCACGATGCATTATTGCAAGTAGTTGATATGCGTCGCGAATTGCTGGATCAGCTTAACAAACAGTTGGGTAATCAGCTGATGATGGCCATTAACCTGCAAATTAACCAGCAGCAGTTAATGAGCGTATCGAAAAATCTGAAATCCATCCTGACGCAGCAAATTTTTTGGGTGAACAGTAACCGCCCGATGGACTGGGACTGGATTAAAGCGTTCCCGCAAACGCTGAAAGATGAATTTAAGTCGATGAAAATCACGGTGAACTGGGAAAAAGCCTGGCCCGCCGTATTCATCGCCTTCCTCGCTGGTTTGCCGCTGCTGTTGATTGCCGGGCTGATCCACTGGCGTCTGGGCTGGCTGAAAGCGTATCAACAAAAACTGGCTTCCGCTGTGGGTTCCCTGCGTAACGACAGCCAGCTCAACACACCAAAAGCGATCCTTATCGACCTGATCCGCGCACTGCCGGTGTGCCTGATTATTCTCGCTGTCGGCCTGATTCTGCTGACTATGCAGCTCAATATCAGCGAGTTATTGTGGTCGTTCAGCAAAAAACTGGCGATTTTCTGGCTGGTGTTTGGCCTGTGCTGGAAAGTGCTGGAGAAAAATGGTGTTGCCGTGCGTCACTTTGGTATGCCGGAACAGCAGACCAGCCACTGGCGTCGGCAAATTGTCCGCATCAGCCTCGCGTTGCTGCCGATCCATTTCTGGTCTGTGGTGGCAGAACTCTCCCCGCTGCATCTGATGGATGATGTGCTGGGGCAGGCGATGATTTTCTTCAACCTGCTGCTGATTGCCTTCCTGGTGTGGCCGATGTGCCGCGAAAGCTGGCGTGATAAAGAGTCGCACACCATGCGACTGGTCACCATTACCGTGCTGTCGATTATCCCGATTGCGTTGATGGTGCTGACCGCCACGGGTTACTTCTACACCACGCTGCGCCTCTCCGGGCGTTGGATTGAAACCGTTTATTTGGTGATCATCTGGAACCTGCTGTACCAGACGGTATTGCGCGGCTTAAGCGTAGCGGCGCGGCGTATCGCCTGGCGCCGTGCACTGGCGCGTCGGCAGAATCTGGTGAAAGAGGGCGCAGAAGGTGCCGAACCGCCGGAAGAACCCACCATTGCGCTGGAGCAGGTTAACCAGCAGACGCTGCGTATTACCATGTTGCTGATGTTTGCGCTGTTCGGTGTCATGTTCTGGGCAATTTGGTCTGATTTGATCACCGTGTTCAGCTATCTCGACAGCATTACGCTCTGGCATTACAACGCTACTGAAGCTGGTGCTGCGGTGGTGAAAAACGTCACCATGGGCAGTCTGTTGTTTGCGATTATCGCCTCAATGGTGGCCTGGGCGTTGATTCGCAACCTGCCTGGTTTGCTGGAAGTGCTGGTGCTCTCGCGACTGAATATGCGCCAGGGCGCGTCGTATGCCATTACTACCATCCTTAACTACATCATTATTGCCGTTGGTGCGATGACGGTGTTCGGATCGCTGGGCGTCTCGTGGGATAAACTCCAGTGGCTGGCGGCAGCATTATCCGTAGGTCTTGGTTTTGGTTTACAAGAGATCTTCGGTAACTTCGTTTCCGGTTTGATCATTCTGTTCGAACGTCCGGTGCGCATTGGCGACACGGTAACCATTGGTAGCTTCTCGGGTACGGTCAGCAAGATCCGTATTCGTGCGACAACGATTACCGATTTCGATCGCAAAGAAGTGATTATCCCGAACAAAGCGTTTGTTACCGAGCGTCTGATCAACTGGTCGTTGACTGACACGACTACGCGTCTGGTGATCCGTCTCGGCGTAGCCTATGGCTCCGATCTGGAAAAAGTGCGTAAAGTGTTGCTGAAGGCGGCGACTGAGCACCCAAGGGTGATGCACGAACCAATGCCGGAAGTCTTCTTTACGGCATTTGGTGCCAGCACGTTGGATCATGAGCTGCGTCTGTATGTGCGTGAACTGCGTGACCGTAGCCGTACTGTCGATGAGCTGAACCGTACTATTGATCAGTTGTGCCGTGAAAACGACATCAACATTGCCTTTAACCAGCTTGAAGTGCATCTGCACAACGAGAAGGGCGATGAAGTGACGGAAGTGAAACGCGACTACAAAGGCGACGATCCGACGCCAGCGGTAGGGTAAGGACAATAAAGGGCGACAGTGATGCCGCCCTTTATTTTTTACTCGCTTTGTGAAGTCTCATCGCTCTGTAACTTCTTTTCATAATCGCGTTTTACAATATCCAGCGCGCGCAGCACGGTGCGGGCTGGGATCTGATTTTCTTCCAGCAGCACAATCAAATCGACGGCCAGTTTGACATCGTCAGGGGCATTTTCCAGTGACATACTCTCTCCATTGCTAGCGGGTTAAACGCGCTAACCTGTTTTCGATTTTTTCCAGCGCATGGCGGCAACGTGCCAGGCGCGCTTCATAGGCTTCCACTTCACGATGCAGCGTCTGCTGTTCCACGAGATCGGTCGCTCGCGCCAGACGGGCTCTACGTTCGGCAACCATCTCACGTAGCCGCCGCTCAAAATCCTGATGCTGAATACGTTTACGCTGCCAGCGGGCAATTTTCGGTGGTGCGCTATCCCACTCGCGTAGCGACCAGGCTGTGGCTTCACGCGCTATAGCCTCCAGTTGCGCCGCCAGATGTTCTGCCAGCCAGGCGACTTGCGGCAGCTGTTGCTGCTCAACCGCATGACGAAGCGCAGCCAGGTTATCGCCCGACTCATCGAGACAAGCCTGTAGTGTTGTCGCACGGGTCTGAAAAAGGTGCCTGTCAAAACGGGCACTTAGCGTGGCAAATTGCGCTACCGGGGCACAACGCTGACGCAGCGTGGCGAGCTGTCCTTCCAGTTTTTCCAGTAGCAGGGCGGTTTTCACGATAAGACCTCAATGAAAATGATAATTGTTATGCTAAAGTAGCCACTCTGTAAGCTGACAACACTCAATATGCAACGAATCATTTTAATCATCATTGGCTGGCTGGCGGTAGTGCTGGGTACGCTGGGCGTGGTATTACCGGTATTACCGACGACGCCGTTTATCCTGCTGGCGGCCTGGTGCTTTGCCCGTTCTTCCCCGCGCTTTCACGCCTGGTTGCTGTACCGCTCATGGTTTGGCAGCTATCTACGTTTCTGGCAGAAACATCATGCGATGCCGCGCGGCGCAAAACCACGGGCGATTTTGCTTATTTTGATTACGTTTACGATTTCGCTGTGGTTCGTCCAGATGCCGTGGGTGCGCATCATGTTGCTGGTAATTCTCGCCTGTTTGCTTTTTTATATGTGGCGAATTCCGGTGATTGATGAAAAGCAAGAAAAGCACTGAAGCACAACAATCGCAGTTGCAATTATTGCGTACAGCCAGTACATTCTGGCGTTTTCGAGCACAGGCGCAGGCGGTCAAAGGTTAAACAACTGTTACTTTTGATACGTTCAAAACGCGCCGTGAGTACCACCGTAACAAGCAGGCATACACTTATGACCGCGACTGCACAGCAGCTTGAGTATCTCAAAAATAGCATCAAAAGCATTCAGGACTACCCAAAACCCGGCATTCTTTTCCGCGATGTCACCAGCTTACTGGAAGACCCGAAAGCTTACGCTCTCAGCATCGACTTGCTGGTTGAGCGTTACAAAAATGCGGGCATTACCAAAGTGGTCGGCACCGAAGCGCGTGGCTTCTTGTTTGGCGCTCCGGTAGCTCTGGGTCTGGGCGTTGGCTTTGTACCGGTCCGTAAACCGGGCAAACTGCCGCGTGAAACCATCAGTGAAACTTACGACCTGGAATACGGCACCGATCAACTGGAAATCCACGTTGATGCCATCAAACCGGGCGACAAAGTTCTGGTGGTGGACGATCTGCTGGCAACCGGCGGCACTATCGAAGCGACCGTTAAACTGATCCGTCGTCTGGGTGGTGAAGTAGCTGACGCTGCGTTCATTATCAACCTGTTCGATCTCGGCGGTGAACAGCGTCTCGAAAAACAGGGCATTACCAGCTACAGCCTTGTCCCGTTCCCGGGCCATTAATTATCGTCAGTCTTGCGCTGCTCACGCTACGGGCAGCACAAGATGTGCATTCAGCCTCGCCGTTCTGACGGGGCTGTGTTAGCATTACCCCTTCGTGAATCCACCTTCCAGCGTTTCAGAGCCTGCCAATGAGTTATCAGGTCTTAGCCCGAAAATGGCGCCCACAAACCTTTGCTGACGTCGTCGGCCAGGAACATGTGCTGACCGCACTGGCGAACGGCTTGTCGTTAGGGCGTATTCATCATGCTTATCTTTTTTCCGGCACCCGTGGCGTCGGAAAAACCTCTATCGCCCGACTGCTGGCGAAGGGGCTAAACTGCGAAACCGGCATTACCGCGACGCCGTGCGGCGTGTGCGATAACTGTCGTGAAATCGAGCAGGGGCGCTTTGTCGATCTGATTGAAATCGACGCCGCCTCGCGTACCAAAGTTGAAGATACCCGCGACCTGCTGGATAACGTCCAGTACGCTCCGGCGCGTGGTCGTTTCAAAGTTTATCTCATCGACGAAGTGCATATGCTGTCGCGTCACAGCTTTAACGCACTGTTAAAAACCCTTGAAGAGCCGCCAGAGCACGTTAAGTTTTTGCTGGCGACGACCGATCCGCAGAAATTGCCGGTGACGATTTTGTCACGCTGTCTGCAATTTCATCTCAAGGCGCTGGATGTCGAGCAAATTCGCCATCAGCTTGAGCACATCCTCAACGAAGAACATATCGCTCACGAGCCGCGGGCGCTGCAATTGTTGGCACGCGCCGCTGAAGGCAGCCTGCGAGATGCCTTAAGTCTGACCGACCAGGCGATTGCCAGCGGTGACGGCCAGGTTTCAACCCAGGGGGTCAGTGCGATGCTGGGTACGCTTGACGACGATCAGGCGTTATCGCTGGTTGAAGCGATGGTCGAGGCCAACGGCGAGCGCGTAATGGCGCTAATTAATGAAGCTGCTGCCCGTGGTATCGAGTGGGAAGCGTTGCTGGTGGAAATGCTCGGTCTGTTGCATCGTATTGCGATGGTACAACTTTCGCCTGCTGCACTTGGCAACGACATGGCCGCCATCGAGCTGCGGATGCGTGAACTGGCGCGCACCATACCGCCGACGGATATTCAGCTTTACTATCAGACGCTGTTGATTGGTCGCAAAGAATTACCGTATGCGCCGGACCGCCGTATGGGCGTTGAGATGACGCTGCTGCGCGCACTGGCGTTCCATCCGCGTATGCCTCTGCCTGATCCAGAAGTGCCACGCCAGTCCTTTGCGCCCGTCGCGCCAACGGCAGTAATGACGCCAACACAGGTGCCGCCGCAACCGCAATCAGCGCCGCAGCAGGCACCGACTGTACCGCTCCCGGAAACCACCAGCCAGGTGCTGGCGGCGCGCCAGCAGTTGCAGCGCGTGCAGGGAGCAACCAAAGCAAAAAAGAGTGAACCGGCAGCCGCTACCCGCGCGCGGCCGGTGAATAACGCTGCGCTGGAAAGACTGGCTTCGGTCACCGATCGCGTTCAGGCGCGCCCGGTGCCATCGGCGCTGGAAAAAGCGCCAGCCAAAAAAGAAGCGTATCGCTGGAAGGCGACCACTCCAGTGATGCAGCAAAAAGAAGTGGTCGCCACGCCGAAGGCGCTGAAAAAAGCGCTGGAACATGAAAAAACGCCGGAACTGGCGGCGAAGCTGGCGGCAGAAGCCATTGAGCGCGACCCGTGGGCGGCTCAGGTGAGTCAACTTTCGCTACCAAAACTGGTCGAACAGGTGGCGTTAAATGCCTGGAAAGAGGAGAGCGACAACGCAGTATGTCTGCATTTGCGCTCCTCTCAGCGGCATTTGAACAACCGCGGCGCACAGCAAAAACTGGCTGAAGCGTTGAGTACGTTCAAAGGTTCAACGGTTGAACTGACTATCGTTGAAGATGATAATCCCGCGGTGCGTACGCCGCTGGAATGGCGTCAGGCGATATACGAAGAAAAACTTGCGCAGGCGCGCGAGTCCATTATTGCGGATAATAATATTCAGACCCTGCGTCGATTCTTCGATGCGGAGCTGGATGAAGAAAGTATCCGCCCCATTTGATCGTAAGCACAGCTTACGTTCGTCATCCTTAACGTGATTGAGAGAGAAACCTATGTTTGGTAAAGGCGGTCTGGGTAACCTGATGAAGCAAGCCCAGCAGATGCAAGAAAAAATGCAGAAAATGCAGGAAGAGATCGCGCAGCTGGAAGTCACCGGCGAATCTGGCGCAGGTCTGGTAAAAGTGACCATCAACGGTGCACACAACTGCCGTCGCGTAGAGATCGACCCGAGCCTGCTGGAAGACGACAAAGAGATGCTGGAAGACCTGGTGGCTGCAGCATTCAACGACGCAGCACGTCGTATTGAAGAAACGCAGAAAGAAAAAATGGCCTCTGTATCCTCCGGAATGCAGCTGCCGCCTGGCTTTAAGATGCCGTTCTGATGCAAACCAGCCCGCTGTTAACACAGCTTATGGAAGCACTGCGCTGTCTGCCGGGCGTTGGCCCGAAGTCGGCGCAGCGTATGGCGTTCACGCTGCTTCAGCGCGATCGTAGCGGCGGGATGCGTCTGGCGCAGGCGCTCACCCGGGCGATGTCGGAAATCGGCCACTGCGCCGATTGTCGCACCTTCACCGAACAGGAAGTCTGTAACATCTGTTCGAATCCACGTCGTCAGGAAAACGGTCAAATCTGCGTGGTGGAGAGTCCGGCGGACATTTACGCCATCGAGCAGACGGGGCAGTTTTCAGGTCGTTATTTTGTGTTGATGGGACACCTGTCACCGCTGGACGGCATCGGTCCTGATGATATCGGGCTTGATCGTCTGGAACAGCGTCTGGCAGAGGAAAAAATCACTGAAGTGATCCTCGCCACCAACCCCACGGTTGAAGGTGAAGCTACCGCTAACTACATTGCCGAGCTTTGTGCGCAATATGACGTGGAAGCCAGCCGAATCGCTCATGGCGTACCGGTTGGCGGCGAACTGGAAATGGTCGATGGCACCACGCTGTCACACTCCCTTGCCGGGCGTCATAAGATTCGTTTTTAAGCAAACGAGAGCAGGATCACCTGCTCTCGCTTGAAATTATTCTCCCTTGTCCCCATCTCTCCCTCATCCTGTTTTTAACCTTAAAATGGCATTATTGAGGTAGACCTACATGAAAGGACAAGAAACTCGTGGTTTTCAGTCAGAAGTGAAACAGCTTCTGCACCTGATGATCCATTCTCTCTATTCCAATAAAGAAATCTTCCTGCGTGAGCTTATCTCTAACGCCTCCGATGCGGCGGACAAGCTGCGTTTCCGCGCGCTTTCTAACCCGGACCTGTACGAAGGTGATGGTGAACTACGCGTTCGTGTCTCTTTCGATAAAGACAAGCGCACGCTGACCATCTCCGATAACGGCGTGGGGATGACCCGCGACGAAGTGATTGACCATCTGGGGACTATCGCTAAATCCGGCACCAAATCATTCCTCGAATCCCTGGGTTCTGACCAGGCGAAAGACAGCCAGCTGATCGGTCAGTTTGGTGTTGGTTTCTACTCTGCGTTTATCGTGGCTGACAAAGTGACCGTGCGTACTCGCGCGGCAGGCGAAAAACCAGAAAACGGCGTCTTCTGGGAATCGGCTGGCGAAGGTGAATACACCGTTGCCGACATCACTAAAGAAGATCGTGGTACTGAAATCACCCTGCATCTGCGTGAAGGCGAAGACGAGTTCCTCGATGACTGGCGTGTGCGTTCCATCATCAGCAAATATTCCGACCATATCGCGCTGCCGGTAGAGATCGAAAAACGCGAAGAGAAAGACGGCGAAACCATTATCTCCTGGGAGAAAATCAACAAAGCGCAGGCGCTGTGGACTCGTAACAAGTCGGAAATCACCGATGAAGAGTACAAAGAGTTCTACAAACACATCGCCCACGACTTTAACGATCCGCTGACCTGGAGCCACAACCGCGTTGAAGGTAAGCAGGAGTACACCAGCCTGCTGTACATTCCGTCTCAGGCACCGTGGGATATGTGGAACCGCGATCATAAACACGGTCTGAAACTGTATGTTCAGCGTGTGTTCATCATGGACGACGCAGAACAGTTCATGCCGAACTATCTGCGCTTCGTGCGTGGTCTGATTGACTCCAGCGATCTGCCGCTGAACGTTTCCCGTGAAATCCTCCAGGACAGCACGGTAACGCGTAACCTGCGCAATGCGCTGACCAAGCGTGTGCTGCAAATGCTGGAAAAACTGGCGAAAGACGACGCGGAAAAATACCAGACCTTCTGGCAACAGTTTGGCCTGGTACTGAAAGAAGGTCCGGCGGAAGATTTCGCTAACCAGGAAGCGATCGCCAAACTGCTGCGTTTTGCTTCTACCCATACCGATTCTTCTGCGCAGACCGTGTCTCTGGAAGACTACGTTTCCCGCATGAAAGAAGGGCAGGAGAAAATCTACTATATCACCGCAGACAGCTACGCGGCAGCGAAGAGCAGCCCGCACCTGGAACTGCTGCGTAAGAAAGGCATCGAAGTTCTGCTGCTTTCCGACCGCATCGATGAGTGGATGATGAACTATCTGACTGAGTTCGACGGTAAACCGTTCCAGTCTGTGTCTAAAGTTGACGAGTCGCTGGAAAAACTGGCTGACGAAGTTGATGAGAGCGCGAAAGAAGCGGAGAAAGCACTGACTCCGTTCATCGACCGTGTGAAAGCCCTGCTCGGCGAGCGCGTGAAAGATGTCCGTCTGACTCACCGTCTGACCGATACGCCAGCGATCGTTTCGACCGACGCGGACGAAATGAGCACTCAGATGGCGAAACTGTTCGCTGCGGCGGGCCAGAAAGTGCCAGAAGTGAAATACATCTTCGAACTGAACCCGGATCACGTACTGGTGAAACGTGCGGCGGATACTGAAGATGAAGCGAAGTTCAGCGAGTGGGTAGAACTGCTGCTGGATCAGGCGCTGCTGGCAGAACGCGGCACGCTGGAAGATCCGAACCTGTTTATTCGTCGTATGAACCAGCTGCTGGTTTCCTGATGTCATGCCGGATGACCTTCGTGTCATCCGGCATTTTTCTTTTCTTCATCTGCACTTTCCGCAAATTATCTTGCCATTAACCGTTTCAGCCTCAGGTGCCTTTCTTGAGGCAATCGCCTGTTGGTGGTATCGTTTATCGCTTTTTCAAAAAATTCGACACATTTTAAGGGGATTTTCGCAATGCGTATCATTCTGCTTGGCGCTCCGGGCGCGGGGAAAGGGACTCAGGCTCAGTTCATCATGGAGAAATATGGTATTCCGCAAATCTCCACTGGCGATATGCTGCGTGCTGCGGTCAAATCTGGCTCCGAGCTGGGTAAACAAGCAAAAGACATTATGGATGCTGGCAAACTGGTCACCGACGAACTGGTGATCGCGCTGGTTAAAGAGCGCATTGCTCAGGAAGACTGCCGCAACGGTTTCCTGTTGGACGGCTTCCCGCGTACCATTCCGCAGGCAGACGCAATGAAAGAAGCGGGCATCAATGTTGATTACGTTCTGGAATTCGACGTACCGGACGAACTGATTGTTGACCGTATCGTAGGCCGCCGCGTTCACGCGCCGTCTGGTCGTGTTTATCACGTTAAATTCAATCCGCCGAAAGTAGAAGGCAAAGACGACGTTACCGGTGAAGAGCTGACTACCCGTAAAGACGATCAGGAAGAGACCGTACGTAAACGTCTGGTTGAATACCATCAGATGACTGCACCGCTGATCGGCTACTACTCCAAAGAAGCGGAAGCGGGTAACACCAAATACGCGAAAGTTGACGGCACCAAGCCGGTGGCTGAAGTTCGCGCTGATCTGGAAAAAATCCTCGGCTAATCAAGCCGCAGCAGATCTGCTTTCGGGCAGGTCTGCTCATCCTCCTCAGGCAATACCTCTTACAGCAATTAGTTCTTCTTCTTCACTTTTCCGCTACAATTATCAACAAGTTGAATCGATAAGAGGCGGTAATGCGTCAGACTAAAACCGGTATCCTGCTGGCAAACCTGGGTACGCCCGATGCCCCCACACCTGAAGCGGTAAAACGCTATCTGAAACAATTTTTAAGCGACAGACGCGTGGTTGATACCTCACGGTTGTTATGGTGGCCGTTGCTGCGCGGCGTGATTTTGCCGCTGCGTTCGCCGCGTGTGGCGAAGCTGTATGCCTCTGTCTGGATGGAAGGTGGCTCGCCGCTGATGGTTTACAGCCGCCAGCAACAGCAGGCGCTGGCGCAACGTTTACCGGAGACGCCCGTGGCGCTGGGAATGAGCTACGGCTCGCCATCACTGGAAAGCGCCGTAGATGAACTTCTGGCAGAGCATGTAGATCATATTGTGGTGCTGCCGCTTTATCCGCAATACTCCTGTTCAACGGTCGGTGCGGTATGGGATGAACTGGCACGCATTCTGGCGCGCAAACGTAGCATTCCGGGGATATCGTTTATTCGTGATTACGCCGATAACCACGATTATATTAATGCACTGGCGAACAGCGTACGTGCTTCTTTTGCCAAACATGGCGAACCGGATCTGCTGTTGCTCTCTTATCATGGCATTCCCCAGCGTTATGCAGATGAAGGCGATGATTACCCGCAACGTTGCCGCACAACAACTCGCGAACTCGCTTCCGCACTGGAGATGGCACCGGAAAAAGTGATGATGACCTTTCAGTCGCGCTTTGGCCGGGAACCCTGGCTGATGCCTTATACCGACGAAACGCTGAAAATGCTCGGAGAAAAAGGCGTGGGTCATATTCAGGTGATGTGCCCGGGCTTTGCTGCGGATTGTCTGGAGACGCTGGAAGAGATTGCCGAGCAAAACCGTGAAGTCTTCCTCGGCGCTGGCGGGAAAAAATACGAATATATTCCGGCGCTTAATGCTACACCGGAGCATATCGAAATGATGGCTAATCTTGTTGCCGCGTATCGCTAAAGCTGAGCGGTAAAGAACTGAGCGCCGTCGCGAAGAGCCTCGTCGGCGGTTTTCATCATCCGTGAATAATGCAAAAAGGCGTGCAGCGTGCCTGGGTAGAGTTTGAACTCACAGGGCTGCTGATGCGCCGCTAACGTCTGGTAAAGCAGATGGCTGTCATCCAGCAGCGGATCGAACTCCGCCCCGGCAATAAAACAGGGCGGAACTTCGCGAGTGAGATCATTATTAAACAGGCAGTAATATGGCGACTCGCGGTCCGCGTCGTTGCTTAAATACGCCTCTTCATACATCTGCAAATCCTGTTGCGTTAAGCCATCCCAGACACCACCCAACAGACGACGAGCCACGGAATCCCGTAATCCGTAAAGCCCATACCACAGCAAAACGCCCGCAACTTTACCGCAATCGATCTGTTTATCGCGCAACCACAACGCACTGGCGAGCGCCAGCATGGCACCTGCGGAATCACCGGCAAAACCAATGCGGGACATATTGATTTGATAATCCTCCGCCTGCTGGTGGAAATAACAACAGGCAGCCACAATTTCCTCTATCGCTTGCGGAAAACGCGCTTCAGGTGAAAGGGTGTAATCAATGCCAATCACCGTACATTGGCTGTAGCTTGCCAGCAGGCGCATGATGCGATCGTGGGTATCGAGATTGCCGAGAATAAAACCGCCTCCATGCAAATAAAATAGCGTCGCCGGGCTATCTGGCTGCGGATAAAAGATACGTGTTTTCACCTGCCCATATTTTGTTGGAACCCTGTAAGCTCTGGTTGCCATTTCTGGAGCGTCCGCATTCCAGAATCGGCGCTCAAGCGTGTAATACTGTCGTTGCTCAGCAATCGCTCCCGTTGCAGGCCAGGGCGGTAAATCCGGCTGAAGAGTATTCACAACGGTCTTCATTTCAGCAGAGATAAGGTCCAGAACGGGTAATTTGTTTTCCGGCTTCATGCAAAAACTCCTTTCAAATTACGTCATTGTAAGGAACCACTGCCATGAAAATGCGATCCCGCCTGCTGATATTGAAACTGGCTGCGTCTCGCGCGCTCCCGTCAGATTGTGTTAACATTCGCCGCTCAGTTAACCACCCGTAAAAACAACCATGAAATTTCCCGGTAAACGTAAATCCAAACATTACTTCCCCGTAAACGCACGCGATCCGCTGCTTCAGCAATTCCAGCCAGAAAACGAAACCAGCGCTGCCTGGGTAGTGGGTATCGATCAAACGCTGGTCGATATTGAAGCGAAAGTGGATGATGAATTCATTGAGCGTTATGGATTAAGCGCCGGGCATTCACTGGTGATTGAGGATGACGTTGCCGAAGCGCTTTATCAGGAACTAAAACAGAAAAACCTGATTACCCATCAGTTTGCGGGTGGCACCATTGGTAACACCATGCACAACTACTCGGTGCTCGCGGACGACCGTTCGGTGCTGCTGGGCGTCATGTGCAGCAATATTGAAATTGGCAGCTATGCCTATCGTTACCTGTGTAACACCTCCAGCCGTACCGATCTTAACTATCTACAAGGCGTGGATGGCCCGATTGGTCGTTGCTTTACGCTGATTGGCGAGTCCGGGGAACGTACCTTTGCTATCAGCCCGGGCCACATGAACCAGCTGCGGGCTGAAAGTATTCCGGAAGATGTGATTGCCGGAGCCTCGGCACTGGTTCTCACTTCTTATCTGGTGCGTTGCAAGCCGGGTGAACCCATGCCGGAAGCAACCATGAAAGCCATTGAGTACGCGAAGAAATATAACGTACCGGTGGTGCTGACGCTGGGCACCAAGTTTGTCATTGCCGAGAATCCGCAGTGGTGGCAGCAATTCCTCAAAGACCACGTCTCTATCCTTGCGATGAACGAAGATGAAGCCGAAGCGTTGACCGGAGAAAGCGATCCGTTGTTGGCATCTGACAAGGCGCTGGACTGGGTAGATCTGGTGCTGTGCACCGCCGGGCCAATCGGCTTGTATATGGCGGGCTTTACCGAAGACGAAGCGAAACGTAAAACCCAGCATCCGCTGCTGCCGGGGGCTATAGCGGAATTTAATCAGTATGAGTTTAGCCGCGCCATGCGCCACAAGGATTGCCAGAATCCGCTGCGTGTCTATTCGCACATTGCGCCGTACATGGGCGGGCCGGAAAAAATCATGAACACTAATGGAGCAGGGGATGGCGCACTGGCAGCGTTGCTGCATGACATTACCGCCAACAGCTACCACCGTAGCAACGTACCAAACTCCAGCAAACATAAATTCACCTGGTTGACGTATTCGTCATTAGCGCAGGTGTGTAAATATGCTAACCGTGTGAGCTATCAGGTACTGAACCAGCATTCACCTCGTTTAACGCGCGGCTTGCCGGAGCGTGAAGACAGCCTGGAAGAGTCTTACTGGGATCGTTAAGTTATCGTCGGTTCGTAGGCCAGATAAGGCGTTCACGCCGCATCTGGCATTTTGCTCTCAATGCCTGATGCGACGCTGGCGCGTCTTATCAGGCCTACATATCCGCGCCTATTATCCGGCAACCACCGTTTACCTCGTCACCACCTCACCCGCCGGTGGCGTTTCCAGCAGTTCCAGCATAGTACGGGCAATTTCACGCTCACCCATCACTACCTGATTCGCACCACGTTCGGTGATATACGCCACTTCATCGTCATAATGGGCGCGGGCAATAATCTCAATATCCGGATTTTTCGCGCGGGCAGATGCCACAATCTCGCCCGCTTCATAGCCGTTGGGAATCGTCAGGATCAGCCATTTTGCACATTCCAGATGCGCCAGTTGCATAATTTCTTCGTTAGCCGCATTGCCCAATACTGCGCGGACCCCGCGCTCGCGCAGCTCATCAACACGGGTTCGTGACGTCTCAATCACCACCAGCGGAATATCAGAGGCGAGCAATTTCTCCCCCAGCAGGCTGCCTACACGACCGTAACCCACCAGTAGCGCATGGTTGCAAATATCCACTGGGATCTGCTTCTCTTCTTCGATTGCCTCTTCCAGCGTCTGCTCTTCCAGCGTTTCGGTCTTCGCCAGATATTTCTCCAGTAGTGCGAACAGTACCGGGTTGAGCATAATCGACAGGATCGCCCCTGCCAGTACCAGGTTTTGTCCGGCCTGCGGCAGTAAATTCAATGCCATTCCTAGTCCCGCCAGGATAAACGCGAACTCACCAATCTGCGCCAGGCTGGCGGCGATGGTTAACGCCGTGCGCTGGGAGTGACCAAACAAACGCACAAGGAACAGGGCCGCGACCGATTTACCAAACAGAATAATTGCCAGCGTCGCCAGTACTGCCAGCGGTTGCTGAATCAGAATTAACGGATCAAACAACATCCCGACGGAGACAAAAAACAGCACCGCAAACGCGTCGCGCAATGGCAGTGTATCGTGGGCGGCACGGTGACTCAGTTCAGACTCGTTCAGTACCATCCCGGCAAAGAACGCACCGAGTGCAAAGGAGACATCAAACAGCTCTACCGCACCAAAGGCAATCCCTAACGCCAGCGCCAGCACCGACAGGGTAAACAGCTCGCGGGAACCGGTTGCTGCGCTGCGTGCCATAATCCACGGCACCAGACGGCGACCTACCAGCATCATAATGGCGATAAATGCGATCACCTTGCCGATGGTGATCCCCATATCGACTGCAAGAGTGGCAAAGCCCACATCGCCCTGTTCCATCATTCCTGCTACCGCGGGTAGCAATACCAGTGTCAGGACCATCACCAGGTCTTCCACAATCAACCAACCGATGGCGATTTGCCCACGCTGACTGTCAATTAATTGCCGTTCTTCAAGTGCGCGCAGTAACACCACGGTACTGGCGGTGGAAAGACATAAGCCGAACACGATACCGGTCATTAACGACCAGCCCAGCACGGCGGAGAGCGCCATACCCAGCAGCGTCGCCACGGCTATCTGGGCGATCGCGCCGGGAATGGCGATGGACTTTACCGCCATCAAATCCTTGAGCGAAAAATGCAAACCGACGCCGAACATCAGCAAAATAACGCCCAGTTCAGCCAGTTCCGGCGCAAGCTTAGTATCGGCAACAAAGCCCGGAGTGAATGGTCCTGCCAGCACACCCGCTAACAGATATCCCACCAGAGGAGAAATACGTAGTTTATTGGCCAGCATGCCGAGGATAAAGGCGAGCACAAGGCCGCCAACAATGGTGGTGATAAGCGGGGTGGCGTGATGCATTCCGTCTCCTTTTCCTGGTGGTTATTGTCCATTTTTGGCCGGGAAAACCAAAATTACAGGTAATAGTTTATGACAATTTCATTGATGATGTTTATGAATAATTGTTGAATTTTGCAGAAAAATGGAATTAGCTGCAAAAAAAAGCACGGATCGGAAAACAGAAGGCGGTTTAACAGAGGAAAGGCTTATGGCGACTGTAAAACGATGCAGCCAAAGTTTGCCTTTGGCTGCAATGAAATCAGTCTTTATGCCGGTTATCAGGCAGGAATATGGTCAACATCCCCAATAGTGGCAGGAAAGCACAGATTTTATAGACTAACTCTATGCTGGTGTGGTCGGCGATAAGCCCCAGAACTGCCGCCCCCAGACCTCCCATGCCGAAAGCAAAACCGAAAAATAGTCCAGAAACCATACCGATACGTCCCGGAAGCAGCTCCTGGGCATAGACCAGAATGGCAGAGAATGCCGAAGCGAGGATAAATCCAATAATCACCGTTAAAACCCCCGTCCAGTGCAGGCTGGCGTAGGGTAAAATCAGCGTAAACGGCGCAACGCCGAGGATAGAGCCCCAAATCACATATTTCCGTCCAATTTTATCCCCTACAGGCCCGCCAATCACCGTACCTGCCGCAACGGCAAACAGGAAGGCAAACAAATGAAGCTGAGCATTCTGGATAGATAATCCGAATTTTTGCATCAGATAAAAGGTGTAATAGCTGCTGATGCTCGCCATATAGAAATATTTCGAGAAAATGAGGATTAACAGAATGCTGACCGCCAGAACAACTTTATTGCGCGGCAGTGGATTGATAATCGTCGCTTTGGGTTTTCCTTTATTCATTCGGTGCTGTGCCGAGTACCAACGGCTGATTTGCGCCAACACCACGATCGCCAGCAGTGCCGCAAGCACAAACCAGGCAACGTTGCCTTTGCCATAAGGCGCGATAATCACCGCCGCCAGCAAGGGGCCCAGGGAACTGCCAAAGTTGCCGCCGACCTGAAATATAGATTGCGCCAGGCCATGACGCCCGCCGGAAGCCATACGGGCCACGCGAGAAGATTCCGGATGAAAGACCGATGAACCGGTACCGACCAGCGCCGCTGCCAGCAGAACTGCGCCGAAACTGCCCGCCAGCGCCAGCAGCACCAGACCACTTAAGGTAAAGCACATGCCAATCGGCAACGACCACGGCATCGGATATTTATCGGTCCAGTAGCCGACCACCGGTTGCAGTAGCGAAGAGGCGAGCTGGAAGGTGAGGGTTATCATGCCAATCTGCATAAATGTCAGAGAAAATTCTGACTGAAGCAGTGGATAAATCGCCAGAATCAGCGATTGGATCATGTCGTTCAGCAGATGTGAGAGGCTGATAGCACCTAAAATACCAAACGATGTTCGGGCCTTAGTCGTTGACGCAGCCGCGCCCGCCACAGGCTGGGTTTGTTCACTCATTGCCATAGGAAAGTCACTTTTTCAGGGTTGCGATGTAAAGAATGATCTTATTTGTGATTATTACCCGACTAACATACCTGTATGCGCCGCCTGAAGGAAGTCTCAACACGGAATACAGAATTTCTAATCTGGATGCAGATTTATCTTCACCGGACGCAGACTTGTTTATGATGTCGCGTCATACTATTTTTCAACACGTTGAAATCAGGTCAGGGAGAGAAGTATGAAATTATTGCAGCGGGGCGTGGCGTTAGCACTGTTAACCACATTTACACTGGCGAGTGAAACTGCTCTGGCGTACGAGCAGGATAAAACCTACAAAATTACAGTTCTGCACACCAATGATCATCATGGGCATTTTTGGCGCAATGAATATGGTGAATATGGTCTGGCGGCGCAAAAAACGCTGGTGGATGGTATCCGCAAAGAGGTTGCGGCTGAAGGCGGTAGCGTGCTGCTACTTTCCGGTGGCGACATTAACACTGGCGTGCCCGAGTCCGACTTACAGGATGCCGAACCTGATTTTCGCGGTATGAATCTGGTGGGCTATGACGCGATGGCGATCGGTAATCATGAATTTGATAACCCGCTCACCGTATTACGCCAGCAGGAAAAGTGGGCTAAGTTCCCGTTGCTTTCCGCCAATATCTACCAGAAAAGTACCGGCGAGCGCCTGTTTAAACCATGGGCGCTGTTTAAGCGTCAGGATCTGAAAATTGCCGTTATTGGCCTGACGACGGATGACACAGCCAAAATTGGTAATCCGGAATATTTCACTGATATCGAATTTCGTAAGCCCGCTGATGAAGCGAAGCTGGTGATTCAGGAGCTGCAACAGACAGAAAAGCCAGACATTATTATCGCGGCGACCCATATGGGGCATTACGACAATGGTGAGCACGGCTCTAACGCACCGGGCGATGTGGAGATGGCACGCGCGCTGCCTGCCGGATCGCTGGCGATGATCGTCGGTGGTCACTCGCAAGATCCGGTCTGTATGGCGGCAGAAAACAAAAAACAGGTCGATTACGTGCCGGGTACGCCATGCAAACCGGATCAACAAAACGGCATCTGGATTGTGCAGGCGCATGAGTGGGGCAAATACGTGGGACGGGCTGATTTTGAGTTTCGTAATGGCGAAATGAAAATGGTTAACTACCAGCTGATTCCGGTGAACCTGAAGAAGAAAGTGACCTGGGAAGACGGGAAAAGCGAGCGCGTGCTGTACACCCCTGAAATCGCTGAAAACCAGCAAATGATCTCGCTGTTATCACCGTTCCAGAACAAAGGCAAAGCGCAGCTGGAAGTGAAAATAGGCGAAACCAATGGTCGTCTGGAAGGCGATCGTGACAAAGTGCGTTTTGTACAGACCAATATGGGGCGGTTGATTCTGGCAGCACAAATGGATCGCACTGGTGCCGACTTTGCGGTGATGAGCGGAGGCGGAATTCGTGATTCTATCGAAGCAGGTGATATCAGCTATAAAAACGTGCTGAAAGTGCAGCCATTCGGCAATGTGGTGGTGTATGCCGACATGACCGGTAAAGAGGTGATTGATTACCTGACAGCCGTCGCACAAATGAAGCCAGATTCAGGTGCCTACCCGCAATTTGCCAACGTTAGCTTTGTGGCGAAAGACGGCAAACTGAACGACCTGAAAATCAAAGGCGAACCGGTCGATCCGGCGAAAACTTACCGTATGGCGACATTAAACTTCAATGCCACCGGCGGTGATGGCTATCCGCGCCTTGATAACAAACCGGGCTATGTGAATACCGGCTTTATTGATGCCGAAGTGCTGAAAGCGTATATCCAGAAAAGCTCGCCGCTGGATGTGAGTGTTTATGAACCGAAAGGTGAGGTGAGCTGGCAGTAATGAACCCCGTCGCGGCGTCATGATATGACGCCGCCATTTATGAATATTGAAATCTTGCATCGTAATCGCGATGTGTCAAACCAAATGCCATCAGCATATAATTCTGCGGATCACCAGGCTGTTCTTCATCTGCTTCAAACCAAAGTGTCACGCCTGAGCGATTGACGTGGATTAAGAGTGTATGGGGCGATTGACGGCGGATTTGCAGATCAGCGCCTTCGTTAACAAGCATGTTAAATACACGCGTAACGTTCAACTCAGCGACGTTATTCAATATTCCTTTATCAAATCGGATCGCTTTGCCCAAATGGATTTGGCTCAGATAATCGCACCAAATCATATATAGCTTGTTGTTTTCGAAATGAAACTCAACATTACCAAATAGCCAGATATAAAAACCATTTCCCATATCATTTTTAGAGTCCGGCTCAACAAAGTTTTGTTCCAACCATGCCATTGTTTGCCCCAGTTCGACAAAATCGAATTTTCCGTTAAAGACAAAATTGTGGAAGCTAACATCAACAAGATGGTCAAATTTCATCTTTCGCTCCTTTGTGAATTTTTTACATGCTTCAAAAGCCAGCGTAATTTACATCGGTGCAGGCGACTCTCCAGTGTTGAGCGAAAATTTGCGATGTCGACATTGGACCGATCTACCGCAGCAACCCCCGTGTATTGTGGGATCGGTGAAGGGATTTTTTGTAACTTTCCCAGCGCCAGCAGTTGTTGAATGATCCTGCTACCGTCGTGGTAATCATCGTAAATAGCCACTGGCAGAGGCTGCCAGGCGGGGGTCGATTTGATAAATCCGGAAAAAAAATACGGGTCCAGATCGCCGAAATCAAAGCCGTAGGCGAGGGGAACTTCAATATTTTGCTCTGTTTTTTTATTCTCAAATGTACAATGAAAACCGTGAAAACAATACTGCCACTTTCCCATTTTGCCTTTTCGCTTACGGTTGCATTTGAAGGGGGCAAAGGTAACTAGCGGGTTATTTTCCGCCATCTCAACGTTCAGTTGTTCAGCCAATGCAAATATAAGCTCTGTCGCCAGCTTACGATATTCTTTCGCGCAGTGTTCGAAAAAATCCTGATGGCGGTTAATCTCTTCAAGCGATATTAATCTGGCGATCCTGATAACCGGGTCGGCAGAATGCATGCCAACAACAAATTCATCGAGCTGTGCTTTCAGCACCAGCCCGAATTCCTCACGATACCTCTCTGCTTCGCTGGCAAAATGCAGATGTAATACCTTCTCTCTCGATGTTTGCCGAAGTAAGGCGATATCCGGTATCTCATCTGCACAAGCGATACTTAATGTCTCTGTAATCCTTTCCACATCTCATCTTCCGTGTGCATCACTTAATCGCGACGGGCGATATCAGCAAATTTGGCATCGAGTATCTTTGCCAGGTCGCTTGCCGCCAGTTCGATATCCAGTCCGCGCTTGCCGCCGGAAACATAAATAGTGGCAAATTCTTGTGCGGGGGCGTCGATAATCGTTGGCAGACGTTTTTTCTGCCCCAGTGGGCTAATCCCCCCTACCAGATACCCCGTCGAACGCTGCGCGACCATCGGATCGGCCATCTCAACTTTCTTGGCACCCAGCGCTTTTGCTACTTTTTTAAGATCCAGTTGACCTGCGACCGGCGTAACAGCCACGGCAAGGTGTTTCATATCACCGTTCACTGCGACCAGCAGCGTTTTGTAGACCTGATCCGGATTCAAACCTAATTTTTTGACGACTTCATCGCCAAAATTGGTTTCAGCAGGATCGTGCTCGTAGGTGTGGATTTGAAACGAAATCTTGTTTTTTTCGAGTAATTTAACTGCGGGTGTCATGGTAATTTTCCTGCCTTAAACAAAAAAACGAAGCAAGCATACGCCTGATGGCGGTCCAAAAAAAAGAGTCATCTTGCCTAAGAGTATTGGCAGGATGGTGAGATTGAGCGACAATCGAGTTACACCGTCGCTTAAAGTGACGGCATAATAATAAAAAAATGAAATTCCTCTTTGACGGGCCAATAGCGATATTGGCCATTTTTTTAGCGCAACATCTGCGGCAAATTCCCTTCTCCATACAGGTGTAGTGCACCGACCGCGACCACATAGCGCCCCGGCGGCATGGCGCGTAATTTGTCCCGCCAGGCGAGGTTTCGCTGATGCATCAGCACATCGTACAGCGACTGACTGAACGTATTGGGCAGCGTTATATCATTATTTTGCGGCGGTGCATTCAGCCACCAGCTCATCATTTGTTGCAGCAACCGTGCGTTGGTGTGCCAGTGGGTCAGCGTATCGTCCAGCAGCGCCAGTCCTTTGTCAGGGAGCTGGAGCAACATGGCAATCTGGTTTTCAGCCCCTTCCAGTTCAATCACGGGTTTATGTTGTTGCTTAGCCGCCTGCAATAGCTGGTAATCGATACCGTATTCTGCCCGCAGCCCCAGTTTTTGCGCCTGCGTCGCCTGAAGAACCATCGCGATTTGCCACAGCGGTTGGGTAGAAAAGAGCGACGGAGAAATGCCCATCTCCTGGCTAATGTGCTGCAGGTTTTGGAGTTGGTCCTCGCTAATGCGCTCTTCCAGGGCCTCGCAGGCAGGCAAATTGGCAAAAGGCGTATCGCTGGTGGAAACATCCGCCTCGACGATCAGCGCATCGGCGTTTTTGAGCTTTTTGAGCAAACGGGTGGGCAGGGGAGCCATATCGTGGCTACCCATATGAATACTGCCGATCAGATGAAAATGGCGATTGCCGGGAAGAGAGATATCGATAGCAGGCCAGGTGTAATGATTACCGCGCAGCGCGGCCCAAAGCGTTTTTACCCGGTACAACAGATCCATACGACCTCCCTTTGTGAAATATCATGCTAGCGCGCGGGGAGGGATGGCGCAAATGGAGTTGATTGTTGCACTTGTGCACAGTGCTTGTGTGCATTACAATGATTAAATAATGGACAAGGAGATGAGAGAGGAATGGCTCAAAAGAAAAATATAAGGAGTTTTCGTGATGCCTGGTTGGCTGATTTTTTTGTCCATTCAACGCCACATCGAAAGATCCCTGCTGAAATCCATACCACGTTATCACGAAAGTTGGACATCATTAATGCTGCCACTTCTCATCGGGATTTACGCTCCCCTCCGGGGAACCGATACGAAGAGTTATCCGGGAAATTACAGGAATACTCCTCCATTAGAGTGAATAAACAGTACCGACTGATTTTTAAATGGGTTAATGGCAAGGCCGAAGAATTGTTTTTAGACCCACACAACTACTAAAACATAGCTGTCGTATTGACGAGAAAGGTAAAACTATGAAACAGGCAACAAGAAAACCGACGACACCCGGAGATATTCTTCTCTATGAATATCTGGAACCGCTCGATTTGAAAATCAATGAGTTAGCAGAGTTGCTGCATGTTCATCGTAATAGCGTCAGTGCACTGATCAATAACAATCGTAAACTCACCACTGAGATGGCATTCCGTCTGGCGAAAGTTTTTGATACCACAGTCGATTTTTGGCTAAACCTCCAGGCGGCAGTTGATCTTTGGGAAGTTGAAAACAACATGCGTACCCAGGAAGAATTGGGACGGATTGAAACAGTGGCTGAATATTTGGCACGCCGTGAAGAGCGTGCAAAAAAGGTCGCGTAGAATAATTTCCCTATAACGGATGCGCCACCCTAAAGCAGCGCATCCGCAATGATGTACTTATTCCTTCGGTTTAAACCGCAGCAATCGGTTGGCGTTACTCACTACGGTGATCGACGAGAGCGCCATTGCCGCTCCGGCAACCACCGGGTTAAGCAGTGTTCCAGTGAACGGCCACAAAATACCGGCGGCGACCGGAATACCAATGCTGTTGTAGATAAACGCACCGAGCAGATTCTGCTTCATGTTGCGCAGCGTTGCGCGGGAAATTGCAAGCGCATCCGCAACACCCATCAGGCTATGGCGCATCAGGGTAATCGCCGCGGTTTCAATGGCAACATCACTGCCGCCACCCATCGCAATACCGACATCCGCCTGAGCCAGCGCTGGCGCGTCGTTAATGCCGTCGCCTACCATTGCCACCTGACGTCCTTCACTTTGCAGACGTTTGATCGCTTCGGCTTTACCGTCTGGCAGCACGCCGGCTATCACCTCATCAATCCCTGCTTCTTTGGCGATCGCATTGGCGGTGGTCGGGTTATCCCCGGTTAGCATCACCAGGCGATATCCCGCTTTATGCAGGCGTTGCAGCGCCGCCACGCTATCACTACGCAACGGATCGCGTACAGCCAGCAGGGCTACCGCTTTCCCGTCAACCGCCAGCAGCACAGGCGTTGCCCCTTGCGATGCCTGAGCTGAAATATCTGCTTCAATTGCTTTGGTATCGACCTGTTGGTCATTTAACAGCGCCTGATTGCCCAGCAATAACGCATGACCTTCAGCTTCACCGCTCACGCCCAGCCCGCGCAATGTGCGGAAACCGTTGACCTGCGGTAGCTGCATATCACCTGCTTTATCGAGGATCGCCCGTGCCAGAGGGTGGCTGGAACCTTGCTCCAGCGCCGCCGCCAGACGCAATGCTTGCGCTTCATCAATATCAGCAAATGTTTTTACTGCGACAACCTGCGGCTTCCCTTCGGTCAGCGTCCCGGTTTTATCGAACACTACGGTGTCGAGCGTACTGGCGCGTTGCAGCGCGTCGGCGTCCCGTACCAGCACGCCAAACTCAGCCGCCCGCCCGACGCCCGAAATAATCGACATCGGCGTCGCCAGCCCCAGCGCACACGGACAGGCAATAATCAGCACCGTGGTGGCAATCACCAGGGTATAGACAATCTGCGGTGCCGGACCAAAGAAATACCAGATTGCCGCACTGATCAGCGCAATCACCACCACTACCGGCACAAATACGGCTGAGATTTTATCCGCCAGCTGACCGATTTCTGGCTTACTGCTCTGGGCCTGGCGCACCATACGAATAATCCGCGACAGCGTAGTATGGCTGCCAACCGCACTGGCGCGAAACAGCACGCTACCGTCCTGCACCACTGTCCCGGCATGGACGCTATCGCCTTCGCCTTTTTGCTGCGGGATAGGTTCGCCCGTCAGCATCGCTTCATCCAGCCATGCTTCGCCCTGGGTAATCTCTCCATCTACCGGTACGCGATCGCCGGTCGTCAGGCGCAGCAACATACCTGGCTGCACTTCCGCCAGTGGCACGCTTTTTTCACCTTCGTCAGTAACCAGGCGCGCCGTCGGCGGAGTTAAATCGAGCAATTTCTCCAGCGCCTTTGAAGAACGCTGACGTGCGCGCGCTTCCAGCATATGACCGAGATTAATCAGACCGATAATCATCGCACTGGCTTCATAGTAAAGATGCCGCGCTTCCATCGGGAACCACTGCGGCCACAGGTTGACGCTCATCGAATAGAGCCACGCCACACCCGTTCCCAGCGCCACCAGCGTATCCATCGTCGCCGCACCGTTCAGCAGGCTTTTCCATGCGCTGCGGTAAAAATGCCCGCCGGCGAAAACCATTACCGCCAGGGTTATCAGGCCGATAACTAACCACAGGCTGCGGTTGTCAGCGGTGACCATCATGTTATCGCCGATCATCCCCCAGACCATCACCGGGATACCCACCGCCAGCGCGACAATTGCCTGCCAGCGGAAGCGCTTCATCGTAGCGACGGCGGTTTCTTGCTGGCGCTCGCGGCGTTTAGCGTCATCTTCAATCGCTTCCGCGCCGTAGCCCGCTTTTTCCACCGCCTGCACTAAATCTTGTGGGGAGGCACTGCCCATCACCAGCGCAGTACGCTCCGCCAGGTTTACCCGTGCCTGAGTGACGCCCGGTACGCTTTGCAACGCATTTTGTACGCGGGTGACACAGCTGGCGCAGCTCATGCCGCTCAGCAGCAACTGCTGGCTGTCATCGTCATCGGCGGTCGCTGCCGGAAGCGCCTCAGAAACCGCTGTCAGTGCTTCCGACGGGATTGATGACTCCGCCAGCGGTTTAGCCTTTGGGTGGCTTACAGATGCGTCATAACCCGCTTGTTTGATGGTTTCGATTAGCTGTTCTGCACTGGCAGTCCCGGTAACGTGCGCTTCAGTGATAGACACATCCGCCTGTTCAACATCCGGGCGCTGTTCGAGACTTTCTTTCACGCGTTTAACGCAGTGACCGCAGGACAGGCCGTCCAGGGTCAGGTCGATAGTTTGTGACATAAAACACTCCTTTAAGACAGTTTTGACTGGCTGTGATAAAGGTTAAACCTTCCAGCAAGGGGAAGGTCAAGAAATTAATAAACCAGGCGGGTAAAAGTCCGTAAAGATTAAAAAATCGGCTCGATTTGCATCAGGATTAGACATTTATCTCTTTGTTTTCCTGTAGTTAAGTTGCGGGTGCTAAGTTAAATCAGGATGCATGAAAATCGGCACCGGGGTGAGGAATTACCTCCCGCATCTATAAAAAGGAGTTAACAAAAGATGTTAGATGCAAACAAATTACAGCAGGCAGTGGATCAGGCTTACACCCAATTTCACTCACTTAACGGCGGACAAAATGCCGATTACATTCCCTTTCTGGCGAATGTCCCTGGTCAACTGGCGGCAGTGGCTATCGTGACCAGCGATGGCAACGTCTATAGTGCGGGTGACAGTGATTACCGCTTTGCGCTGGAATCCATCTCGAAAGTCTGTACGTTAGCCCTTGCGTTAGAAGATGTCGGCCCGCAGGCGGTACAGGACAAAGTTGGCGCTGACCCGACCGGATTGCCCTTTAACTCAGTTATCGCCTTAGAGTTGCATGGCGGCAAACCGCTTTCGCCACTGGTAAATGCTGGCGCTATTGCCACCACCAGCCTGATTAACGCTGAAAATACTGAACAACGCTGGCAGCGAATTTTACATATCCAACAACAACTGGCTGGTGAGCAGGTAGCGCTCTCTGATGAAGTCAACCAGTCGGAACAAACAACCAACTTCCATAACCGGGCCATTGCCTGGCTGCTGTACTCAGCCGGATATCTCTATTGTGATGCAATGGAAGCCTGTGACGTGTACACCCGTCAGTGCTCCACGCTCATCAATACTATTGAACTGGCAACGCTTGGCGCGACGCTGGCGGCGGGTGGTGTGAATCCGCTGACGCATAAACGCGTTCTTCAGGCCGACAATGTGCCGTACATTCTGGCCGAAATGATGATGGAAGGGCTGTATGGTCGCTCCGGTGACTGGGCGTATCGCGTTGGTTTACCGGGCAAAAGCGGTGTAGGTGGCGGTATTCTGGCGGTCGTTCCTGGCGTGATGGGAATTGCCGCGTTTTCACCACCACTGGACGAAGAAGGCAACAGTGTTCGCGGTCAAAAAATGGTGGCATCGGTCGCTAAGCAACTCGGCTATAACGTGTTTAAGGGCTGATCATGATGAACACGGAAGGTAATAACGGTAACAAACCCCTCGGTCTATGGAACGTCGTTTCCATCGGCATTGGGGCAATGGTGGGGGCGGGGATCTTCGCGCTGCTGGGGCAGGCTGCGTTGCTAATGGAAGCCTCGACCTGGGTCGCCTTTGCTTTTGGCGGTATTGTGGCGATGTTTTCCGGTTATGCCTATGCGCGTCTGGGGGCGAGCTATCCCAGCAATGGCGGTATTATCGACTTCTTTCGTCGCGGATTAGGCAACGGCGTTTTTTCGCTGGCGCTCTCGTTATTGTACCTGTTGACGCTGGCGGTGAGTATCGCCATGGTCGCCCGTGCTTTTGGCGCTTATGCCGTGCAGTTTTTGCATGAAGGCAGTCAGGAGGAGCACCTTATTTTGCTCTACGCATTGGGGATCATTGCGGTGATGACGCTTTTCAACTCCTTAAGCAACCATGCGGTAGGGCGGCTGGAAGTGATCCTCGTCGGCATTAAAATGATGATCCTGTTATTGCTGATTATTGCCGGTGTCTGGTCGCTGCAACCGGCGCATATTTCCGTTTCTGCGCCCCCCAGCTCCGGGGCGTTCTTCTCCTGTATCGGGATAACCTTCCTTGCCTATGCGGGCTTTGGCATGATGGCGAACGCGGCGGATAAAGTGAAAGATCCGGAGGTCATAATGCCACGGGCGTTTCTGGTGGCGATTGGCGTTACCACGTTGCTTTATATCTCGCTGGCGCTGGTTTTGCTTAGCGATGTATCGGCATTAGAGTTAGAAAAATATGCCGATACCGCCGTAGCGCAGGCTGCTTCTCCGCTCCTCGGGCATGTGGGGTATGTGATCGTCGTCATCGGCGCTTTACTGGCGACGGCTTCAGCCATCAACGCAAACCTGTTCGCCGTGTTTAACATCATGGACAACATGGGTAGCGAACGCGAACTGCCGAAGCTAATGAATAAACCTCTGTGGCGGCAGAGTACCTGGGGTAACATCATCGTCGTGGTGTTGATTATGCTGATGACGGCGGCGCTGAATTTAGGCTCACTCGCCAGCGTTGCCAGTGCCACCTTTTTGATCTGCTATCTGGCGGTGTTTGTGGTGGCGATCCGCCTGCGTCATGATATTCACGCCTCGTTGCCGATTCTTATCGTTGGTACGTTGGTTATGTTGTTGGTGATCGTTGGCTTTATCTACAGTCTCTGGTCCCAGGGCAGCCGTGCGCTGATATGGATTATTGGCGCACTCTTACTCAGCCTTATTGTGGCAATGGTCATGAAGCGCAATAAAACCGTATAACATCTCTCTGTGCGCAGTACCTCCTGTATTATTGTGGTGGCGGTCGATATTCGCACTGGCAAAAAAACGTGCTTGAATATCTGTTGAAACCCTTTAACAAAGCACAGGAGGCGTTGCGCGAACGATGAACATTAGCGATGTAGCAAAAATTACCGGCCTGACCAGCAAAGCCATTCGCTTCTATGAAGAGAAGGGGCTGGTGACGCCGCCGATGCGCAGCGAAAACGGTTATCGCACCTACACGCAGCAGCATCTCAACGAACTGACCTTACTGCGCCAGGCACGCCAGGTGGGCTTTAACCTGGAAGAGAGCGGCGAACTGGTGAATCTGTTTAACGATCCGCAGCGTCACAGCGCCGACGTCAAACGTCGTACGCTGGAGAAAGTAGCGGAGATCGAACAGCATATCGAAGAACTGCAATCCATGCGTAACCAGCTGCTGGCGCTGGCGAATGCCTGCCCCGGTGATGACAGCGCCGACTGCCCGATTATCGAAAATCTCTCCGGCTGCTGTCATCATCGGGCGGGGTGATTAAGGCTTGCGAAAATAGTCGTCCATTATTTTCGTTAGCTCCGGACGTTCCCCGTCATCATTGATGGCAAAATCCAGAAAAAAAGCATCTGCTTGCGGCGTTCGGTTTTGCGCCATCAACCGGAAGGTGAGGGGGCCTGACCAGGTTTCGGATGGGCTGATGTGCTTATCAGGGCCGAAACTCTCCCATGCGCTGGGCGGTAATGTTTTGCACGCGGTGAGTTTTGGTATGTGGTATTGCAGCTCTGTTTTGTGCAGACATTCCCCGCCAGGAAATACCAGGGTTTGTTGCTCATCATTAAAATGGGTTGCCGTGCTGAGCACCAGTGTTTTGAGCGGTCGCCCTTCCAGCGCGGCGGCAGTAGCCTTATGGTGTCCGTCGAGTAGAACGCAGAGATAGGAATCAGGGAGATACCAGGCCAGACCACGGGCAATTCCAGTTTTCGAGAGCAGACAAAAACCGGGCGGCTCCCTGTTCATCCTCCGCAAAACCGCTGTAGACAAATTCCGCACAGGTAGGGCATCCAGCCTCGGACCAGAAACGTATTAACGGGACATCCTGCCAGCAGAGCGAATGGATAAGACCGTGCGAGTGCGGATCGTAAATCACACATTGACGCAGAAATCCTTTCCCGGACTTCACCGAAAAAATGACGCCCGCAGCGGTATTTTTCAGCAGACGTACTTCAGGTTTTCGAAAGGGGGAAACATGGCTACTCCTTAGCCGAACATTCAATTAACACTATGTGGGGGGCTATATGCCGGATGCGGCGTAAACGCCTTATCCGGCATGGGTTTTGGTACAGATTTCCAGGTGTGATAAGACGCGTCAGGCGATGACCGCACGGATAATCAGCGTTATTCCTTCTATCGCAATCACCTCAACATGCGTACCAGCGCCGAGATCCTCGCTGGCGCTGACAGGCCATGAACTGTCACCGACGCGCATATGACCGCGCCCGTTGACCAGCGGAGATTCCAGAACAAAACGTCGGCCAATCAACTGCTGCCCGCGCTGGTTTAAATGACTGTCGCTGTGCTTTTGTTCGCGCACCCGCCGCGACAACCATTTCCACCACAGCCAGGCGGCGAGCAGCGTCAGGACGGCAAACATTACCCCTTGCCACTCCCAACCCAGCGGCAGCAACCAGACCACCAGACCGGTAATCACCGCTGCCACGCCGCTCCACAACAGATAACCATTGCCGCCCAACATCTCGGCTGCCAGCAGCAAACCGCCGAGACTTAGCCAGAAAATATGTGGATGAACGACCATTAACTCCATCATGGCTGAGTCCGTTTGTTGGCGCTGTCTTTCACCAGCTCAGCAATCCCGGCAATCGACCCCATCAGGCTGCTGGCCTCTAATGGCATCATCACCACTTTGCTGTTACTGGACGAACCGATCTGCTGTAACGCTTCGGTGTATTTCTGTGCGACGAAGTAGTTCACCGCCTGAATATCACCGGAGGCGATGGCTTCAGACACCATTTTGGTGGCGCGGGCTTCTGCTTCAGCGGAACGTTCACGCGCTTCAGCCTGTAAAAACGCCGACTGACGTTCGCCTTCCGCTTTCAGGATTTGTGACTGTTTTTCACCTTCGGCTTTGAGGATTTCCGCCTGACGGATCCCTTCCGCTTCAAGGATGTAAGCGCGTTTGGTACGTTCCGCTTTCATCTGCGCGTTCATTGAAGAGATAAGCTCTGCGGGCGGGCGCACATCACGAATTTCGATACGGGTGACTTTAATCCCCCACGGGTTGGTGGCCTCATCGACAATATGCAGCAGACGCGAGTTAATGCTGTCGCGCTGAGAGAGCATTTCATCAAGTTCCATTGAACCCAGCACGGTACGGATGTTAGTCATGGTCAGGTTGATGATCGCCAGCTCCAGATTGCTGACTTCATAAGCCGCGCGCGGCGCGTCAATCACCTGAATAAAGCACACAGCGTCGATGGTAACGTTGGCGTTATCTTTCGAGATAACTTCCTGGGAAGGGATGTCGAGCACTTGCTCCATCATATTGATCTTGCGACCAATGCGATCCATAAACGGCACCACCAGGCTTAGACCTGGCTGTAACGTTTTGGTATAGCGACCAAAGCGTTCTACCGTCCATTGATAGCCCTGCGGCACGATTTTGACGCCCGCGCCGACAATGACCAGCGCGACAAAAATGAGAATCGGGATAAAGATAAGCATCGGAAAAACCTCCTGTTGTACCGTCCATAATCAGCAAAATTGCTGCTTGATTAAACAAATTATACCTGATTACTGAAAGAGAGTTCCCCCTTATTCCTGCGAAGGATAAACTGTTTTTAGTAAAAATCAGAAAAAGGGAACAGCGATGCAGGAAAATAGTCCTTTGCTTCAGCTACAAAACGTAGGATATCTGGCGGGTGATACGAAGATTCTTAATAACATCAATTTTTCGCTGCGTGCTGGCGAATTTAAGTTAATTACCGGTCCTTCTGGTTGTGGCAAAAGTACACTGCTAAAAATAGTTGCTTCATTGATCAGCCCAACCAGCGGAACGTTACTGTTTGAAGGTGAGGATGTCAGCACACTAAAGCCAGAAATCTACCGTCAGCAAGTCTCTTACTGCGCCCAGACGCCGACGCTGTTTGGCGATACGGTATACGATAACCTGATTTTTCCCTGGCAGATCCGTAACCAGCAGCCTGACCCGGCCATTTTTCTCGATTTTCTTGAACGCTTCGCTTTACCGGACAGCATTTTGACGAAGAATATCGCCGAGCTATCTGGTGGTGAAAAACAACGCATCTCATTGATTCGTAACCTGCAATTTATGCCGAAGGTTTTATTGCTCGACGAAATCACCAGTGCGCTGGATGAAAGTAATAAACATAACGTTAATGAGATGATCCACCGTTATGTACGCGAGCAAAATATTGCTGTGCTGTGGGTGACACACGATAAAGACGAAATTAATCATGCGGATAAAGTGATTACACTGCAACCGCATGCTGGAGAAATGCAGGAAGCACGCTATGAACTCGCATAATATTACTAACGAATCATTAGCACTGGCATTAATGCTGGTGGTGGTGGCAATCTTAATTAGCCATAAAGAAAAACTGGCGCTGGAGAAAGATATTCTCTGGAGCGTCGGGCGCGCGATAATCCAGCTGATTATTGTCGGCTATGTGCTGAAGTATATTTTCAGCGTGGATGATGCCAGCCTGACATTATTGATGGTGTTATTTATCTGCTTTAATGCGGCGTGGAACGCGCAAAAACGCAGTAAATATATTGCTAAAGCTTTTATCTCATCGTTTATTGCCATTACGGTCGGGGCGGGAATTACCCTGGCGGTACTGATCCTCTCTGGGTCGATTGAATTTATCCCGATGCAGGTGATCCCTATCGCCGGGATGATAGCCGGTAACGCCATGGTAGCGGTGGGGTTGTGTTACAACAATTTAGGGCAACGGGTCATTAGCGAACAGCAACAGATTCAGGAGAAACTGAGTCTTGGCGCGACGCCGAAACAGGCTTCAGCGATATTGATTCGCGACAGTATTCGCGCGGCTTTAATTCCGACGGTCGATTCAGCAAAAACGGTAGGCTTAGTGAGTTTACCAGGAATGATGTCCGGGCTGATATTTGCCGGGATTGATCCGGTGAAGGCGATTAAATATCAGATTATGGTGACCTTTATGCTGCTCTCAACCGCCAGCTTGTCGACCATTATTGCCTGCTATTTAACCTATCGTAAGTTTTACAATTCGCGCCACCAATTGGTGGTGACGCAATTGAAGAAGAAATGATGCGATGCCGGATGCGTCTTATCAGACCTACATGGCACCTGCAATGTATTGAATTAGCACGGTTTGGTAGGCCGGATAAGGCGTTCACGCCGCATCCGGCGGCTATGCGCGGATGCCTGATGCGACGCTGGCGCGTCTTATCAGGCCTACAAACCAGCACAGCATCGCATTTCAACGGAAAATCAATACAACAACGCATACAGCTGGCGGCGATACTTCGACGCCAGTGCATCACCCGTACCCAGCGCAGCGAGGATCTCCTGGAATGTTTTACGTGTCTGACCATCTGCGGCGGTGAGATCTTTACGCAGATGCCCAAACAGTAACTCCAGCGCCTCTTCATTGCGCCCAACCTGGTGCAGTTGCAGTGCCAGTTGCGTCGCCAGTGCGGCATCTTCTGGATTCTCCGCCACCTGCTGTTGCAACTGTTGAATTTCCGGCGTATCAGCCGCCTGCTTCAGCAGTTCGATTTGCGCCACCAGCCCCTGATAGCGGGTGTCCTGATCCTGCAACGGAATGGTTTTCAGCACGGCTTCTGCATCTTCAGAACGGTTCAGCGCAATCAGCGTTTCTGCCAACAGCAGGCCGATTTCCCCGTTCTGATTCGACAACTGCCAGGCGTCTTTCAGCAATGGCAGGGCGTCGGTGTAATTGCCTTCCTGCATCAGTTGCATCGCCTGCTGCGCTTTCAGCTCTTCTTCACGCGGCAGCACTTTATCCAGCAGGGCGCGGATCGCCTCTTCCGGTTGCGGCCCCTGGAAGCCGTCTACTGGTTGCCCGTTCTGGAACAGATATACGGTCGGAATCGCGCGCAGACCAAACTGGGCGGCAATCATCTGCTCCGCGTCGCAGTCCAGCTTCGCCAGAATAAATTGCCCGTTGTACTGCGCCGCGAGGCTTTCCAGAATTGGGGTTAACTGCAAACAGTGCTGGCTACGTTCAGACCAAAAATAGAACAGCACCGGAGTGGTCATCGACTGTTCAAGAACCTGTTGCAGGTTAGATTCGTTAATGTTGACAATATTTTCTACGGACATGGAGTCGCTCTCTGTTGTCGATATTTTCTTTGACATGGGGGCTTAAGCGCGCGCTTCAACTCACCCCTGCAATATTTTGTCCATCACGCGCCCCGGCAGCAGGCGCTTAAGCACCATTACCGCCCTGGTCACCAGCGTCACCGGATAGCGCATCTTCGGCTTCTCGCTAATAAAAGCATGGCGCACTTTGCCGACCACCGCTTCCGGTCCCAACGTAAAGCGGGCGGCGATGCCAGGATTTTCGACTGGTTTATCACTTTGCGTCTGGTTGACGTTGTCGGTGAAGCGAGTACGAATGGGACCAGGTTCGATCAGGCTGACTTTAATTCCGCTGTGGCGCAGCTCCATGCGCAGTGCGTCTGACCACGCCTCCAGCGCATATTTACTGGCCGCGTAAGCGCCACGACCCGGTGTGGAGATTAATCCCATCACCGATGAGGTCATCACAATACGCCCTTCACGGTGCGGCAACATCGCGGGTAACAGGCGCATGGTGAGCTGGTGTGCGCCGAAAAAGTTAGCGGAAAACTGCTGTTCCATCTGCGCACGGCTGATGGTGGAAAGGGGGCCATACATGCCGAATCCGGCATTGTTAAAGATCCCATACAGACAATTATCGGTCAGGGCGATCACTTCGTCGGCTGCGCGATCAACACTTTCTGGCGAATCCAGATCGATCAACACGCCGGTAAATCCCATGCTGTTCATGCGCTCAACATCATCCGGTTTCCGGCAACCTGCCAGCACATGAAAACCCTGGCGTTTTAATTCGAGTGCGCTTTCCAGGCCAATACCACTGGAACATCCGGTAATTAAGACCGATTTTTGCATAACTTTACCTGTCAGGATCTCCGTTGCTTTATGAGTCATGATTTACTAAAGGCTGCAACTGCTTCGCCATCCAGTCGGCAATAAACGGCTGGGCGTCGCGGTTGGGATGAATACCGTCATCCTGCATCCATTGTGGCTTGAGGTAGACCTCTTCCATAAAAAAGGGCAGCAGCGGAACATCAAACTCTTTGGCGAGTTTGGGGTAAATGGCGCTAAAGGCTTCATTATAACGGCGACCATAGTTTGCAGGCAGACGTATTTGCATTAACAATGGTTCAGCGTTGGCGGCTTTGACATCCTGCAAAATCTGGCGCAGCGTTTGCTCGGTTTGCTGTGGCTGAAAACCACGCAAACCGTCATTGCCGCCCAGTTCAACCAGCACCCAGCGCGGCTGATGCTGTTTCAGCAGAGCCGGAAGGCGCGCCAGCCCTTGTTGCGAGGTGTCACCGCTGATGCTGGCATTGACTACCGACGTTTTACTCTGCCACTTATCATTCAACAAGGCAGGCCAGGCCGCGCTGGCAGACATTCGATACCCGGCGCTCAGGCTATCACCCAGAATCAATAACGTGTCCGCTGCGGCGGCACGGAAGGTTAACAGGACCAGGAACAGGAAGGGCAAATGCCAGCGGAAAACATTGTTGAAGTTCATCATCTTAAGAAGTCCGTCGGTCAGGGGGAGCATGAACTCTCCATCCTCACCGGAGTTGAGCTGGTTGTCAAACGTGGCGAGACCATCGCACTGGTGGGCGAGTCGGGATCGGGTAAGTCAACCTTGCTGGCGATCCTCGCCGGGCTGGATGACGGCAGCAGTGGCGAAGTGAGTCTGGTGGGACAACCGCTACATAATATGGACGAAGAAGCGCGGGCAAAGTTGCGCGCGAAGCACGTAGGCTTTGTTTTTCAGTCATTTATGTTAATTCCTACCCTTAACGCGCTGGAAAACGTCGAGCTTCCGGCGCTGCTGCGCGGTGAGAGTAGCGCAGAAAGTCGTAACGGGGCGAAAGCGTTGCTCGAACAGTTAGGGCTGGGTAAACGTCTTGATCATCTTCCGGCACAGCTTTCTGGCGGCGAACAGCAACGAGTGGCGCTGGCGCGAGCCTTTAATGGTCGACCTGATGTGCTGTTTGCCGACGAACCCACCGGTAACCTTGACCGCCAGACGGGCGATAAAATTGCCGATCTGCTTTTTTCCCTCAACCGTGAGCATGGCACCACGTTGATTATGGTGACCCACGACCTGCAACTGGCGGCACGCTGTGACCGCTGCTTACGGCTGGTGAACGGGCAGTTGCAGGAGGAAGCATGATTGCACGTTGGTTCTGGCGCGAATGGCGCTCGCCGTCGCTATTAATTGTCTGGCTGGCGCTTAGCCTGGCGGTGGCCTGCGTGCTGGCGCTGGGCAATATCAGCGATCGCATGGAGAAGGGCTTAAGCCAGCAAAGCCGTGAGTTTATGGCGGGCGATCGGGCGTTGCGCAGTTCGCGCGAAGTGCCGCAAGCATGGCTGGAGGAAGCGCAAAAGCGCGGCCTGAAAGTTGGCAAGCAGCTGACTTTCGCCACCATGACCTTTGCAGGCGACACGCCGCAACTGGCGAACGTCAAAGCGGTGGATGATATCTACCCGATGTATGGCGATCTGCAAACTAATCCCCCTGGCCTGAAACCGCAGGCGGGCAGCGTATTGCTGGCCCCACGCCTGATGGCACTGCTTAACCTGAAAACGGGCGATACCATTGACGTGGGCGATGCCACCTTGCGGATTGCCGGAGAAGTGATTCAGGAACCGGATTCCGGTTTTAATCCTTTCCAGATAGCCCCACGCCTGATGATGAATCTGGCGGATGTTGATAAAACCGGAGCCGTGCAGCCGGGGAGTCGGGTCACCTGGCGTTATAAATTCGGCGGCAGCGAGAACCAGCTCGACGGCTATGAGAAATGGTTGTTACCCCAGCTTAAACCCGAACAACGCTGGTACGGTCTGGAACAGGACGAAGGCGCGCTGGGGCGATCGATAGAACGTTCGCAACAGTTCCTGCTGCTTTCGGCGCTTCTGACCTTGCTGCTGGCGGTGGCGGCGGTCGCGGTGGCGATGAATCATTACTGTCGCAGTCGCTACGATCTGGTGGCGATCCTCAAGACGCTGGGGGCAGGGCGAGCGCAACTGCGTAAGTTAATCGTCGGTCAGTGGTTGATGGTGCTGGTACTTTCAGCCGTTACCGGTGGGGCGATAGGCCTGTTGTTCGAAAACGTGTTGATGGTGCTGCTCAAGCCCGTTCTGCCTGCTGCACTACCGCCAGCCAGCCTCTGGCCGTGGCTGTGGGCGCTCGGCACCATGACGGTTATTTCGCTGCTGGTGGGGCTACGACCATACCGCCTGTTGTTGGCAACGCAGCCTTTACGCGTATTACGTAATGATGTGGTAGCGAACGTCTGGCCGCTGAAGTTTTATCTGCCGATTGTCACCGTGGTGGTTGTGCTACTGCTCGCCGGGCTGATGGGCGGCAGTATGCTGCTCTGGGCGGTGCTGGCGGGCGCGGTAGTACTGGCTTTGCTGTGCGGTGTCCTGGGCTGGATGCTGCTGAATGTACTTCGCCGCATGACGCTGAAATCGCTACCTCTGCGCCTGGCGGTTAGCCGCCTGTTACGTCAGCCGTGGGCGACGTTGAGCCAGCTTTCGGCATTTTCGCTCTCCTTTATGCTGCTGGCACTGTTGCTGGTGTTGCGTGGCGATCTGCTCGACCGCTGGCAACAGCAGCTACCGCCAGAAAGTCCTAACTACTTTTTAATCAACATCGCTACGGAACAGGTTACGCCGCTGAAAGCGTTTCTCGCGGAACATCAGATAGTCCCGGAATCGTTTTATCCGGTGGTGCGGGCGCGGTTGACGGCGATTAACGACAAGCCGACAGAAGGCAATGGAGATGAGGCGCTCAACCGCGAGCTGAATCTCACCTGGCAAAATACGCGGCCTGATCATAACCCGATCGTCGCCGGTAACTGGCCGCCAAAAGCCGGTGAAGTGTCGATGGAAGAGGGGCTGGCGAAACGCTTAAACGTTGCCCTCGGCGATACCGTGACTTTTATGGGCGATACCCAGGAGTTCCGCGCTAAAGTGACCAGCCTGCGCAAAGTGGACTGGGAAAGTCTGCGGCCTAATTTCTATTTTATTTTCCCGGAAGGGGCATTAGACGGGCAACCGCAGAGCTGGCTTACCAGTTTCCGCTGGGAGAATGGCAACGGCATGTTGACGCAACTCAACCGCCAGTTCCCGACCATTAGCCTGTTAGACATTGGCGCGATTTTAAAACAGGTCGGTCAGGTGCTGGAGCAGGTAAGTCGGGCGCTGGAAGTGATGGTGGTGCTGGTCACCGCCTGCGGTATGTTGCTGTTGCTGGCACAGGTGCAGGTGGGAATGCGTCAGCGTCATCAGGAGCTGGTGGTGTGGCGCACTCTCGGTGCGGGCAAAAAACTGCTGCGCACGACATTGTGGTGTGAGTTCGCCATGCTCGGGTTTGTATCCGGCCTGGTGGCCGCAATTGGTGCGGAAACGGCACTGGCGGTACTGCAATCGAAAGTGTTTGATTTCCCGTGGGAGCCAGACTGGCGATTGTGGATTGTGCTGCCGTGCAGCGGTGCGCTACTGCTGTCGCTTTGCGGCGGCTGGCTGGGTGCGCGACTGCTTAAGGGTAAGGCGCTATTCAGGCAGTTTGTGGGGTGATGTGATAAAGCCGTTTATTTCTACCTGGTAGATAAACGGCTTTATTATTAGTGCATCACGTAATTAAAAAAATGTTATGCCCAAACATATAATTAATATACATTACTAAATGAGATGTTTATTAAGTTTATATTATATAATTAAAATCTATGAAATGGGTATAATCATATGGGTGACATTATATATTTACGCATTACAGGGGAGCAACAAGGGGATATTTCTGCAGGATGCGGGACGCAAGTCTCTGTCGGGAATCGGTATCAACAGGGACATGAGGATGAAATATTTGTTTTTAGTTTTCAGGGAGGAGTAAGTAACACAGGATTTGGCATTAATCATCAAGCGATACAATTTTGTAAAATTCTCGATAAAAGCTCACCGCTGCTGATGAATTGCATTAATAATAACGAACGATGCCGTTTTGAGTTTTATTTTTATCGTATTAATAAATATGGAAAATGGGAAAGGTATTATTATATTGAAGTCCGTGGTGCCACGTTAACTCAGAATCAGATTATAATAAAAGAAAATGAACTCGACTATCAGTATATAACAATACACTACGAATATATCTACTGTAAGCATCTTACAGCCAATACAGAATTTAGTTATTTACTCACACCTGAAAATTATAATCGCCTTTTCCCACCGACGCTCTTACCTGTCGAGGAAAAACCAGAAATACCGCCTGAACGAGAAATTATCCTCACCATTGGCGTATTCTTTGATGGCACAGGAAACAATTTAACCAATACGAATTTACGTATGAGTTTTTGCCAACCAGAAACCTATGGTCTGGATGTCCAGGATTTGGCCTCGTTTAATAAACAATGTATGAGCAAGCAGGGTAAAACGGGATCCGGAGTACAGAGCTATTTGAATTACTATACGAATATTCATTGGTTGAATAAGTTGTATCATCGGCAATTAGTTTTAGATGATGATGTATTTAATATTCAGGAAAAAATATATATTGAAGGTATTGGCACTGAAAATAATAAAGCAGACTCTCTGGTAGGAATGGGGCTAGGAAATAATGATACTGGGGTAATTGCCAAAACTGACAGTGCGATATCACTGCTTCGTGAGACACTGGCAAAGATTATTGTTGATTTAAAGGATGCTAAACTAGTAATTAAGCGTCTACAGTTTGACGTATTTGGCTTTAGTCGTGGGGCGGCAGCCGCACGGCACTTTACTAATCGCGTATTTGAACGTGATCCCGTACTGATTAAAACCATTGCGACGGCATTTCAGTCAGTTGAATATTTAGGTAAACCTTCCGGGGAAGTGCAATTTTTAGGTATTTTTGACACAGTTGCAGCCATCGGAGGGCTGATGGATGGTTTTGACCCTCATGATGGTAATAACTTTCCGGTAAAAGTGAAGTTACCGCCAGGTGTGGCCAAACATGTATTCCAGCTCACAGCAATGAACGAATGTCGCTATAACTTTTGCCTCAACAGCATAAAGGAAAGCTGGCCAGAATTAAGTTTCCCTGGATCACATGCTGATATTGGTGGCGGCTATGACCCACTGGAAGATGAGTACCTGTTTTTAAGTCGCCCGGCGATTGAAACGGTACTGGGAAATGTGCCGGTGGAAGCGACAAGCGCTTACCAAAAAGCAGCACAGCAGGCAGAGTTATTGTGGCGCCATTCAACGCTGGCTCCGATTCTGCCTTCTGGTGTCCTAAAAATTGAATCCAATATTGATGAAATAGCGTCGCCTGACCACTTAGGTAATGTGAGAAAACGGGTCGCTGCAGCGGTGACATTTCGCAGAACGATCACCAATGACTGGTCAAAGATTGCGTTAAGAGTAATGTATGAAGTCGCTAAAGAGGCAGGGGTAGTATTTGATGCCATTTCTGTTGCTGATAAGGAATTAAAAGTTCCCAGTCATTTAAAGGTAATATGTGAAAAAGCAATTTCTCAGGGTAAAGCCGTTCTCTTGTGTACAGCGCCGATGCCTTTTTCTGATGATGAGCTTAAAACCATTGGGAAATATTTACACTGCTCTTCCAACTGGAATACCGTCGATTATCGATTAAAAAATAAGGTGTCTGCTGAAGTATCAGCGTTTAAGACGTTTAGTTTTGTTAATCGGCCGGATGAAAATTGGACCAGAACTATATACGATATGCAAGGGAATAAACAAAATGGAATTTAATATAAAATTACTGTTTGTTATTACGTCTATGGTTCTTAACTTTAACGCAGCAGCGAAAGAAAAAATATCACTGCTTGCACCCTATGATGAATGGTATTTCAATTTTTTCTACCCTGATTCCCTACCAGCAGAAGTTACCTATGTGGAGTTATTAGATACCGATGGCATCTATTATCAGTTCAGAACTCTGGCGAGTACTAATGCCAGTCCAGGAAGTGTTGGACAATGGAGCGAGAAAGTATCAGGGATGTCGTCAGTTTTTAATAAAGCCAAAAATCCCCCTATGTCTATCCATTTTTGCTGGGATTCAGTGATTGATAAAAAAGAGTATGAAACCTGGATAACACTGGCGGGAGACGTCTGGAAATTGATGCTCACACCTTATTCACCACCAGGCGGTGGCAGTGAAAAGTATTATCTGCGGTATCTGTTAATCGGGCTGGCTCCGGAAGGGAAAATAGGAGTGTGGCTGGAGAAACCTGACAAGCCCAATATTCGCCTGACGGATAAGCAGATTCTGATAGAAACGGTTTCAGGTGAAAAAATGGAAATGTGTAACGGCCGAAGTGCCTATAAACATGGGTATTCTTATCCGGAAAGTACAAAAAACTTTATCAAAGATAAAAAATATCCCTATGGTAACTGGTAAGTAACAATGAAAATAACAGCTAAAATAATTTATAGATTAACCATTGCGTTAATGATAGCCGGATCAGTCCAGACAGCAGCGAAAGAAAAAATATCACTGCTTGCACCCTATGATGAATGGTATTTCAATTTTTTCTACCCTGATTCCCTACCAGCAGAAGTTACCTATGTGGAGTTATTAGATACCGATGGCATCTATTATCAGTTCAGAACTCTGGCGAGTACTAATGCCAGTCCAGGAAGTGTTGGACAATGGAGCGAGAAAGTATCAGGGATGTCGTCAGTTTTTAATAAAGCCAAAAATCCCCCTATGTCTATCCATTTTTGCTGGGATTCAGTGATTGATAAAAAAGAGTATGAAACCTGGATAACACTGGCGGGAGACGTCTGGAAATTGATGCTCACACCTTATTCACCACCAGGCGGTGGCAGTGAAAAGTATTATCTGCGGTATCTGTTAATCGGGCTGGCTCCGGAAGGGAAAATAGGAGTGTGGCTGGAGAAACCTGACAAGCCCAATATTCGCCTGACGGATAAGCAGATTCTGATAGAAACGGTTTCAGGTGAAAAAATGGAAATGTGTAACGGCCGAAGTGCCTATAAACATGGGTATTCTTATCCGGAAAGTACAAAAAACTTTATCAAAGATAAAAAATATCCCTATGGTAACTGGTAAGTAACAATGAAAATAACAGCTAAAATAATTTATAGATTAACCATTGCGTTAATGATAGCCGGATCAGTCCAGACAGCAGCGAAAGAAAAAATATCACTGCTTGCACCCTATGATGAATGGTATTTCCTTTTTTTCTACCCTAATGCGCTACCAGCACAAGTTACCTATGTAGAACTATTGGACACTGATGGTATCTATTATCAGTTCAGAACGCTGGATGCTACCGCTCCGAGTTCCACTACTATTGGTCAGTGGAGAGATAATCTTCGGGTTGGGGTGTTATCATTCAATAAAGCCAAAAATCCCCCTATGTCTATCCATTTCTGCTGGGATTCAGTGATTGATAAAAAAGTGTATGAAACCTGGATAACGCTGGCGGGAGAAGTCTGGAAATTGATGCTCACACTTTATTCACCACCAGGCGGTGGCAGTGAAAAGTATTATCTGCGGTATCTGTTAATCGGGCTGGCTCCGGAAGGGAAAATAGGAGTGTGGCTGGAGAAACCTGACAAGCCCAATATTCGCCTGACGGATAAGCAGATTCTGATAGAAACGGTTTCAGGTGAAAAAATGGAAATGTGTAACGGCCGAAGTGCCTATAAACATGGGTATTCTTATCCGGAAAGTACAAAAAACTTTATCAAAGATAAAAAATATCCCTATGGTAACTGGTAAGTAACAATGAAAATAACAGCTAAAATAATTTATAGATTAACCATTGCGTTAATGATAGCCGGATCAGTCCAGACAGCAGCGAAAGAAAAAATATCACTGCTTGCACCCTATGATGAATGGTATTTCAATTTTTTTTACCCTAATTCCCTACCAGCACAAGTTACCTATGTGGAATTATTAGATACCGATGGCATCTATTATCAGTTCAGAACTCTGGATAGCACTATCCCTGTCTCAACAACAATAGGACAATGGCAGGAAAATCTTAGTGGTGGAATGACGGCATTCAATAAAGCCAAAAATCCCCCTATGTCTATCCATTTCTGCTGGGATTCAGTGATTGATAAAAAAGTGTATGAAACCTGGATAACGCTGGCGGGAGAAGTCTGGAAATTGATGCTCACACTTTATTCACCACCAGGCGGTGGCAGTGAAAAGTATTATCTGCGGTATCTGTTAATCGGGCTGGCTCCGGAAGGGAAAATAGGAGTGTGGCTGGAGAAACCTGACAAGCCCAATATTCGCCTGACGGATAAGCAGATTCTGATAGAAACGGTTTCAGGTGAAAAAATGGAAATGTGTAACGGCCGAAGTGCCTATAAACATGGGTATTCTTATCCGGAAAGTACAAAAAACTTTATCAAAGATAAAAAATATCCCTATGGCAACTGGTAGTTAACCAGTTGCACAATTTATTAAAGAGGAACGGAAAAGCATTTTTGTGGGTTAATAACCACAGGCATAAGTCTTAACCCATTCCGCCACTTCCGCCCACTCACCGCGAAAGACAACTTTTTCCGCTTTTTTCTCAAGCTGATAGCGATACATCGGGTCGTAATATTCTTCAAGTAACGGCACCAGCCAGGCCAGATGACCGTCGGTGCTGCCGGTGGTGAGTTGCGTTGTCAGCGCCGCATCCAGCCTTGCAGCCAGTTCGTTATAGCGTTGTAGTCCCAGCCGACGTTTAATCGCCGAAAGCCCGTGATGCAGGTATTCGCAATACTCCTGCCAGCCCTGTTCGTCGCCATAAGCGTGGGTAAAATCATGATGCATACGCAAGAAATATTCTTCGTTCAGGCGTTCAAGACGGATCTCAAACGGATCTTCTACCACCGCAATCGTCGCCTGAGTCATTCGTTCGCGCAGACATTCCGGCAGGTGATTCGAACCGATCATCCGGCTTTCATCTTCCAGCACCCACAGGCGCAAATCCTGATGGGCGTCGGTTTTTAGCATTTCGGCAGCCAGCATGTTTTCAAAACTCGCCTGGCTAAGTTGTGGTTGTAAGGTGCGACCAAACGCCGAACCGCGATGACGCGCCAACCCTTCCAGATCAACACCGTTCGGCTGTTGCTGCACTAACAGCGTTTTACCGCTGCCGGTACAACCGCCAATCAGCACTATCGGTTTTTGTGCCAGTTCAATAGTCGCCTGAATCGCGGTCTGGCGCAGTGCCTTATAACCGCCTTCCACCAGCGGATAATCAATCCCCGCGTCATGCAACCAGCTTTGCACAATATGTGAGCGCTGACCGCCACGGGCGCAGCAGAGAATACCGTGCGGATTTTGCAGGCACGCTGCCCGCCAGGCGTCCATGCGCTGCTGACGAATTTCACCCGCCACCAGTTTATGCCCCAGTGCCAGCGCCGCGTCTGACCCTTGCTGTTTATAGCAGATGCCAACGGCGGCGCGTTCATCGTTATTCATTAACGGCAGGTTGATAGCGGCGGGCATTGCGCCTTGCTCAAACTCGATGGGGGCGCGAACATCAATAATGGGCGTATCAGCAATCAGCAGGGCACGATAGTCCTGTTCCGTGTGTCTCTCTTGCATAGTAAAAAGTGAACCTCAAATCAGCTTGCGCGCTATTTTACGCGCCAACGCGCAAGGAAACTTGATTTTTAACTGCGTGGGTTGCCGAAAATTTCTAAAAATCCGCTGATTTCCGGCCTGCGCTGGGTAAACAAGGTCACAATATCTTCTACCGCTTTGCCGCTGCCAAATTTGCGCCATGCCAGACTCAATGGCGAAGGAGGGCGCATCGTTGGGATTACCCGGCTGACCAGTTGTTGATTATCGAGCATTGACTGGCAAAGTGATTTTGGCAAAAAACCAATGCCAACGCCCGCCAGATGGGCGGCGATTTTCGTTTCCATATCGGGAACAATAATCTCTTTTTGCCCCGGCAATCGCCAGGCGACGCGTTTGGTTAAGGTGCGGGCGCTGTCTTCAATATTGACCGCCGGAAAGCGCCGCAACTGTGCTTCTGTTAGCGGCTCTTCAACGTTCGCCAGCGGATGATCCGCCGCCATGACAAAGCGCCATTGCACCGATCCTAAGGGATCAAGACTAAAGGTATTTGCCAGCGCCTCGGTTCCCGTGACGCCGATAGCCAGTGAAAAACCTTCGTACAATAGCGAGTCCCAGACGCCCATATAGATTTGTCGGGAGATGTGAAATTGGGTAAACGGGTAACGTTCATTTAGCCACGCCAGCAGCCTGGCAACGGCCTGGGGGTTATAGAGCAGGTTGTTGATGACGATATTCACCTGGCGTTCCACGCCATCATTCACCTGTTGTAACTCGCTGGGCATACTTTCCAGCCAGCTCAGCCAGTCTCTGGCCTGACAAAGTAGATGCTCGCCAGCCGCCGTCAACGTCACGCTGCGAGTCGTGCGGAAAAACAGCGCCACTCCGGTATTCTCTTCCAGAAGTTTAATGCGATAACTGATCGTCGCCGTGGTTTTACATAATCGTTCTGCCGCTTTTGAAAAACTACCTGTTTCAGCAACCGCAATGAAAGTCCGCAAGGTTTCTGGATCGAACATCTTCAGGTATCCCCTTTTAAATCCGCAAGTTGCGTGATTTTCTTATCCTCTGATTTATCAGTATTTTTACATGATAACCCTGTTCAATTTGTGGACTAAATCTAGTTTTGGAAAAATATTCCAACTTTTGTGTTGATGTTGTTCTCTTAAGGTTTTAGATTGCCTGTTATTGAAACCAAGCTGACCGGTCGGCGGTGGTTGAACGGAATTATGTTACAAGGACAAAAAGATGAAACTTCAGGTATTACCGTTAAGTCAGGAAGCCTTTAGTGCTTATGGCGACGTAATCGAAACGCAGAAACGGGATTTTTTCCATATTAACAATGGACTGGTGGAGCGTTACCACGATTTGGCGCTGGTTGAGATTCTTGAGCAAGACCGTACGCTTATCAGCATTAACCGCGCGCAACCGGCGAATCTGCCGCTGACCATTCACGAACTCGAACGTCATCCGCTGGGTACACAGGCGTTTATCCCGATGAAAGGTGAAGTGTTTGTGGTGGTGGTGGCGTTAGGTGACGACAAACCAGACCTGTCAACCCTGCGGGCGTTTATTACCAATGGCGAACAGGGAGTGAATTACCATCGTAACGTCTGGCATCACCCACTTTTCGCCTGGCAGCGCGTCACCGATTTTCTGACCATCGATCGCGGCGGCAGTGACAACTGTGATGTTGAAAGTATTCCTGAACAGGAACTCTGTTTTGCGTGACGCCTGCAACCGACTTGCATAAGATAAACGAATTGTTCATTGTTTATGCTCATTTGTAGGTCGGAGTTAACGTAGGTATGACGGAAGTTAGACGGCGCGGCAGGCCAGGACAGGCGGAGCCTGTAGCACAGAAGGGCGCACAGGCGTTAGAGCGGGGAATTGCGATTCTGCAATATCTGGAAAAAAGTGGGGGAAGTTCGTCGGTTAGCGATATCTCTCTCAATCTGGATTTGCCGCTCTCCACGACCTTTCGCTTGCTGAAGGTTTTACAGGCAGCGGATTTTGTCTATCAGGACAATCAGTTAGGCTGGTGGCATATAGGATTAGGTGTCTTTAACGTCGGTGCAGCGTACATCCATAACCGCGATGTCCTCTCCGTCGCCGGGCCGTTTATGCGCCGCCTGATGTTACTTTCCGGCGAAACGGTCAATGTCGCGATCCGTAACGGCAATGAAGCGGTATTAATTGGTCAGTTAGAGTGTAAATCGATGGTCAGGATGTGTGCGCCGCTGGGCAGTCGTCTGCCGCTGCATGCTTCCGGAGCGGGCAAGGCGCTGCTTTATCCGCTGGCGGAAGAAGAGTTGATGAGCATCATTCTGCAAACCGGTTTGCAGCAGTTTACGCCAACGACACTTGTGGATATGCCCACCTTGCTGAAGGACCTGGAACAAGCGCGTGAACTGGGCTATACCGTAGATAAAGAAGAGCATGTTGTCGGCCTGAATTGCATAGCTTCAGCAATTTACGATGATGTAGGTAGTGTTGTTGCCGCTATCTCCATCTCCGGGCCTTCATCAAGACTGACAGAAGATCGTTTTGTCAGTCAGGGTGAGCTGGTCAGAGACACCGCCCGCGATATCAGCACGGCGTTGGGACTGAAAGCACATCTATAGTGTCTGTCGTATCCCGCTCTGCGGAGCGGGTTTTTTTGACAAAATTTGAAAGTTGGAAAATTTTTCCAATTAATAGAGGTAGGAATAAAATGGCAAAAATGAGAGCCGTTGACGCGGCAATGTATGTGCTGGAGAAAGAAGGTATCACCACCGCCTTCGGCGTTCCGGGAGCTGCAATCAATCCGTTCTACTCAGCGATGCGTAAGCACGGCGGTATTCGTCACATTCTGGCGCGTCATGTGGAAGGTGCTTCGCACATGGCGGAAGGTTATACCCGCGCAACGGCAGGGAATATCGGCGTATGTCTGGGGACTTCCGGTCCTGCGGGCACGGACATGATCACCGCGCTCTATTCCGCATCTGCTGATTCCATTCCTATTCTGTGTATTACCGGCCAGGCTCCGCGCGCCCGTCTGCATAAAGAAGATTTCCAGGCCGTTGATATTGAAGCAATTGCTAAACCGGTCAGCAAAATGGCGGTTACAGTTCGTGAAGCGGCGCTGGTGCCTCGTGTGCTGCAACAGGCGTTTCACCTGATGCGTTCTGGTCGACCGGGTCCGGTACTGGTGGATTTACCGTTCGACGTACAGGTTGCGGAAATCGAGTTTGATCCTGATATGTACGAACCGCTGCCGGTCTACAAACCTGCTGCCAGCCGTATGCAGATCGAAAAAGCTGTAGAAATGTTAATCCAGGCCGAACGTCCGGTGATTGTTGCCGGAGGCGGGGTAATTAATGCTGACGCAGCTGTACTGTTACAACAGTTTGCTGAACTGACCAGCATTCCGGTGATCCCAACGCTGATGGGCTGGGGCTGTATCCCGGACGATCATGAACTGATGGCCGGGATGGTGGGCCTGCAAACCGCGCATCGTTACGGTAATGCAACGTTGCTGGCGTCCGACATGGTGTTTGGTATCGGTAACCGTTTTGCTAACCGTCATACCGGTTCGGTAGAGAAATACACCGAAGGGCGCAAAATCGTTCATATCGATATTGAGCCGACGCAAATTGGCCGCGTGCTGTGTCCGGATCTTGGCATTGTCTCTGATGCTAAAGCGGCGCTGACGCTGCTGGTTGAAGTGGCGCAGGAGATGCAAAAAGCCGGTCGTCTGCCGTGTCGTAAAGAGTGGGTCGCCGACTGCCAGCAGCGCAAACGCACTTTGCTGCGCAAAACCCACTTCGACAACGTGCCGGTGAAACCGCAGCGCGTGTATGAAGAGATGAACAAAGCCTTTGGCCGCGATGTTTGTTATGTCACCACCATTGGCCTGTCACAAATCGCTGCGGCACAAATGCTGCATGTCTTTAAAGACCGCCACTGGATCAACTGTGGGCAGGCAGGCCCGCTGGGCTGGACGATTCCGGCGGCGCTGGGGGTTTGTGCCGCTGATCCAGAGCGCAATGTGGTGGCGATTTCCGGTGACTTCGACTTCCAGTTCCTGATTGAAGAATTAGCCGTTGGCGCACAGTTCAACATTCCGTACATCCATGTACTGGTCAATAACGCCTATCTGGGTCTGATTCGCCAGTCGCAACGTGCCTTTGATATGGATTACTGCGTACAGCTCGCGTTCGAAAATATTAACTCCAGCGAAGTGAACGGTTATGGCGTCGACCACGTAAAAGTAGCGGAAGGTTTAGGTTGTAAAGCAATTCGCGTTTTCAAACCGGAAGATATTGCACCAGCCTTTGAACAGGCGAAAATCTTAATGGCGCAATATCGGGTACCGGTAGTCGTGGAAGTTATTCTCGAGCGTGTGACTAATATTTCGATGGGCAGTGAACTGGATAACGTCATGGAATTTGAAGATATCGCCGATAACGCAGCGGATGCACCGACTGAAACCTGTTTCATGCACTATGAATAAGGGAGATAAATAATGTTACGTTTCTCTGCTAATTTATCGATGTTATTTGGTGAATATGATTTTCTCGCCCGTTTTGAGAAAGCTGCGCAGTGTGGTTTTCGCGGCGTTGAATTTATGTTCCCTTATGACTACGACATTGAAGAATTAAAACAGGTGCTGGCGAGTAATAAACTTGAACATACGCTGCACAATTTACCGGCAGGTGACTGGGCGGCGGGCGAGCGGGGTATTGCCTGTATTCCTGGCCGTGAAGAAGAGTTTCGGGATGGCGTAGCAGCAGCGATTCGTTATGCTCGTGCGCTGGGTAATAAAAAAATTAACTGTCTGGTCGGTAAAACACCGACTGGTTTCAGCAGTGAACAGATTCACACAACGCTTGTAGAAAACCTGCGTTATGCTGCGAATATGCTGATGAAAGAAGATATTTTATTACTGATTGAACCTATTAACCATTTTGATATTCCTGGTTTTCATCTCACCGGAACCCGGCAGGCACTGAAACTGATTGACGATGTTGGTTGCTGCAATTTGAAAATTCAGTATGACATTTATCACATGCAGCGGATGGAAGGTGAATTAACCAATACCATGACTCAGTGGGCCGATAAAATTGGTCACCTGCAAATTGCTGATAATCCGCATCGCGGCGAACCGGGAACCGGAGAAATTAATTACGAATATCTCTTTACGGTAATTGAAAATTCTGACTACAACGGTTGGGTTGGCTGTGAATATAAACCCCAAACCACCACGGAAGCCGGTTTACGCTGGATGGACCCGTACCGTTAAAACGTAACGCTATTCAGACAATGCTTTTTTAGGCCGCTAAGTTGGCAGGGGATCGTGTTGTCTGAATTCAGGAAAAGCGAAATTTAAAAGAGGTTAATTATGAAACTGGGATTTATTGGCTTAGGCATTATGGGTACACCGATGGCCATTAATCTGGCGCGTGCCGGTCATCAACTGCATGTCACAACCATTGGTCCGGTTGCTGATGAATTACTGTCACTGGGCGCCGTTAGTGTTGAAACTGCGCGCCAGGTAACAGATGCATCGGACATCATTTTTATTATGGTGCCGGATACGCCACAGGTTGAAGACGTTCTGTTTGGTGAAAATGGTTGTACCAAAGCCTCGCTGAAGGGCAAAACCATTGTTGATATGAGCTCCATTTCCCCGATTGAAACTAAACGTTTCGCTCGTCAGGTGAATGAACTGGGCGGCGATTATCTCGATGCGCCAGTCTCCGGCGGTGAAATCGGCGCGCGTGAAGGGACGTTATCGATTATGGTTGGCGGTGATGAAGCAGTATTTGAACGTGTAAAACCGCTGTTTGAACTGCTCGGTAAAAATATCACTCTCGTGGGCGGTAACGGCGACGGTCAAACCTGCAAAGTGGCAAATCAGATTATCGTGGCGCTCAATATTGAAGCGGTTTCTGAAGCCTTGTTGTTTGCTTCAAAAGCCGGTGCGGACCCGGTACGTGTGCGCTAGGCGCTGATGGGCGGCTTTGCTTCCTCACGTATTCTGGAAGTTCACGGTGAGCGCATGATTAAACGCACCTTTAATCCAGGTTTCAAAATTGCGCTGCACCAGAAAGATCTCAACCTGGCACTGCAAAGTGCGAAAGCACTGGCGCTGAACCTGCCAAACACCGCGACCTGCCAGGAATTGTTTAATACCTGTGCGGCAAACGGTGGCAGCCAGTTGGATCACTCTGCATTAGTGCAGGCGCTGGAATTAATGGCTAACCATAAACTGGCCTGATACCCGCAATAAAAATGGCCGATATCAGAAAATGAATCGGCCAGCAATATTAAAAAAAGAAAGCAGCCAAAGATGTTGCTTCAGTATTAAAAATAATATTTTTATTTTATTTGTTCCTCATAGCTAGATTAAAACAACGTTATTCGATACGTGAAATTAAGAGGGATTTATGGAACATCAGAGAAAACTATTCCAGCAACGCGGCTATAGCGAAGATCTACTGCCGAAAACGCAAAGTCAGCGGACCTGGAAAACATTTAACTATTTTACCTTATGGATGGGTTCGGTTCATAACGTTCCCAATTATGTGATGGTTGGCGGCTTTTTTATTCTCGGCTTGTCTACCTTTAGTATTATGCTGGCAATTATCCTCAGTGCCTTTTTCATTGCCGCGGTAATGGTATTAAACGGTGCTGCGGGCAGTAAATACGGCGTACCGTTTGCCATGATCCTGCGTGCTTCTTACGGCGTACGTGGTGCACTGTTTCCCGGATTATTAAGAGGCGGTATTGCTGCCATTATGTGGTTTGGCCTGCAATGTTACGCGGGGTCACTGGCCTGCTTGATTCTGATTGGCAAAATCTGGCCGGGATTTTTGACTCTCGGTGGCGATTTCACGCTGTTAGGCCTTTCTCTACCGGGATTAATTACTTTCTTACTCTTCTGGCTGGTTAACGTTGGTATTGGTTTTGGCGGCGGAAAAGTTTTAAATAAATTCACTGCCATTCTTAACCCGTGCATCTATATCGTTTTCGGCGGTATGGCGATTTGGGCGATTTCGCTGGTCGGGATCGGTCCAATCTTTGACTACATTCCGGGCGGTATTCAGAAAGCAGAAAACAGTGGCTTCCTGTTTCTGGTGGTGATAAACGCGGTGGTTGCGGTCTGGGCGGCACCGGCGGTGAGCGCATCCGACTTTACGCAAAACGCCCACTCGTTTCGTGAGCAGGCGCTGGGGCAAACGCTGGGTTTAGTTGTGGCCTATATTCTGTTTGCGGTCGCCGGGGTATGTATTATTGCCGGAGCCAGTATTCATTACGGCGCTGACACCTGGAACGTGCTGGATATTGTTCAGCGTTGGGACAGCCTGTTCGCCTCGTTCTTTGCGGTACTGGTTATTCTGATGACGACTATCTCTACTAACGCCACCGGTAATATTATTCCGGCTGGTTATCAGATTGCCGCCATTGCACCGACGAAACTGACCTATAAAAACGGCGTACTGATTGCCAGTATTATCAGCCTGCTGATCTGTCCGTGGAAATTAATGGAAAATCAGGACAGTATTTATCTGTTCCTCGATATTATCGGCGGAATGCTTGGTCCGGTAATTGGTGTGATGATGGCGCATTATTTTGTGGTGATGCGTGGGCAAATTAATCTTGATGAACTGTACACCGCACCTGGCGATTATAAATATTACGATAACGGTTTTAACCTCACCGCGTTTTCAGTAACTCTGGTGGCCGTTATTTTATCTCTTGGCGGTAAGTTTATTCCCTTTATGGAACCGTTATCACGTGTTTCATGGTTTGTCGGCGTCATCGTCGCCTTTGCGGCCTACGCCTTATTAAAGAAACGTACAACAGCAGAAAAAACAGGAGAACAAAAAACCATAGGTTAATTAATCACGATATTGAACATTGAGTTAAAAACCAATCTGTATTTTACAAGGAGTTTGTTATGTCTTTTGATTTAATCATTAAAAACGGCACCGTTATTTTAGAAAACGAAGCTCGCGTTGTAGATATCGCCGTTAAAGACGGAAAAATTGCTGCTATCGGCCAGGATCTGGGCGATGCAAAAGACGTTATGGATGCGTCTGGTCTGGTGGTTTCGCCGGGCATGGTTGATGCGCACACCCATATTTCTGAACCGGGTCGCAGCCACTGGGAAGGTTATGAAACCGGTACTCGCGCAGCAGCAAAAGGTGGTATCACCACCATGATCGAAATGCCGCTCAACCAGCTGCCTGCAACGGTTGACCGCGCCTCAATTGAACTGAAGTTCGATGCCGCTAAAGGAAAGCTGACTATCGATGCGGCACAACTCGGTGGCCTGGTGTCTTACAACATTGACCGTCTGCATGAGTTGGATGAAGTGGGTGTTGTCGGTTTCAAATGCTTCGTTGCGACCTGTGGCGATCGCGGTATCGACAACGACTTCCGTGACGTCAATGACTGGCAATTCTTCAAAGGCGCGCAGAAGCTGGGCGAACTGGGCCAGCCAGTGCTGGTGCACTGCGAAAACGCGCTGATCTGTGACGCACTGGGCGAAGAAGCGAAGCGTGAAGGTCGCGTAACTGCCCATGACTATGTGGCTTCGCGTCCGGTATTTACCGAAGTGGAAGCGATTCGCCGCGTACTGTACCTGGCGAAAGTCGCTGGTTGCCGTCTGCACGTTTGCCACGTCAGCAGCCCGGAAGGTGTTGAGGAAGTGACTCGTGCACGTCAGGAAGGTCAGGATGTTACTTGTGAATCCTGCCCGCATTACTTTGTGCTGGATACCGATCAGTTCGAAGAAATCGGTACTCTGGCGAAGTGTTCACCGCCGATCCGCGATCTGGAAAACCAGAAAGGCATGTGGGAAAAACTGTTTAACGGTGAAATAGACTGCCTGGTTTCCGACCACTCTCCATGCCCGCCGGAAATGAAAGCCGGTAACATCATGAAAGCGTGGGGCGGTATCGCTGGTCTGCAAAGCTGCATGGACGTGATGTTCGATGAAGCGGTACAGAAACGCGGAATGTCTCTGCCAATGTTCGGCAAATTAATGGCGACTAACGCAGCAGATATTTTCGGTCTGCAGCAAAAAGGCCGTATCGCCCCAGGAAAAGATGCCGACTTCGTCTTCATTCAGCCGAATAGCAGCTATGTTCTTACCAATGACGATCTGGAATATCGCCACAAAGTCAGCCCGTATGTTGGCCGTACTATTGGCGCGCGTATCACGAAAACCATCTTACGTGGTGATGTGATTTACGACATCGAACAGGGCTTCCCTGTTGCGCCGAAAGGTCAATTTATCCTTAAACATCAGCAGTAATCTGGCCCTGCAATGCCCGTCCTTGTGGCGGGCATTCTCCGGTTAAGGTGTGTTTATGTTCAATTTTGCAGTGGGCCGCGAAAGCCTGTTATCAGGATTCCAGTGGTTTTTCTTTATTTTTTGCAACACGGTTGTGGTTCCTCCTACGCTACTTTCTGCTTTTCAGTTGCCGCAAAGTAGCCTGCTTACGCTCACGCAATATGCTTTTCTTGCTACCGCACTGGCCTGCTTCGCTCAGGCGTTCTGCGGTCATCGTCGCGCTATTATGGAAGGGCCGGGCGGCCTGTGGTGGGGAACCATCCTGACTATCACCCTTGGCGAAGCATCGCGCGGGACACCGATCAACGATATCGCTACCAGTCTGGCGGTGGGGATTGCGCTCTCCGGCGTGCTGACGATGTTGATTGGTTTTAGCGGATTAGGCCATCGCCTGGCACGGTTATTTACGCCGTCGGTGATGGTCTTGTTTATGTTGATGCTGGGTGCGCAACTGACCACTATCTTTTTCAAAGGTATGCTCGGGCTGCCGTTTGGCATAGCCGCCCCGAATTTTAAAATTCAATTACCGCCGTTCGCGCTCTCGGTGGCGGTGATGTGCCTGGTACTGGCGATGATTATTTTCCTGCCACAACGTTTTGCCCGTTACGGCCTGCTGGTCGGCACGATAACTGGCTGGTTGTTGTGGTACTTTTGCTTTCCTTCTTCGCATTCGCTCTCCGGTGAGTTGCACTGGCAGTGGTTCCCGCTCGGCAGTGGCGGTGCTTTGTCGCCGGGGATTATTCTGACGGCGGTGATTACAGGTCTGGTAAATATCAGCAATACCTACGGTGCGATTCGGGGCACGGATGTTTTTTATCCGCAGCAGGGCGCGGGGAATACGCGTTATCGTCGCAGCTTTGTGGCGACCGGATTTATGACACTGATAACCGTGCCGCTGGCAGTAATTCCATTTTCACCGTTTGTTTCATCCATTGGTTTATTAACCCAGACAGGCGATTACTCGCGGCGTTCGTTTATTTATGGCAGCGTTATTTGCCTGCTGGTGGCACTGGTTCCGGCACTCACGCGACTGTTTTGCAGTATCCCTTTACCAGTGAGTAGTGCGGTCATGCTGGTTTCTTATCTGCCTTTACTCTTTTCCGCGCTGGTGTTTAGCCAGCAAATAACGTTTACCGCTCGCAATATTTATCGACTCGCATTGCCGTTATTTGTCGGCATATTTTTAATGGCATTACCGCCTGTGTATCTGCAAGACCTTCCATTAACGCTTCGTCCTCTGCTCAGTAACGGCTTACTGGTCGGAATTTTACTGGCTGTTCTTATGGATAATCTTATTCCGTGGGAACGCATCGAATAATTTGTTGAAAAAGGATTGATAATGAAGATTGTCATTGCGCCAGACTCTTTTAAAGAGAGCTTAAGTGCAGAAAAATGTTGTCAGGCAATTAAAGCCGGGTTTTCGACCATATTTCCCGATGCGCACTATATCTGTTTGCCGATAGCGGATGGCGGCGAAGGGACGGTGGAGGCGATGGTCGCCGCGACGGACGGTAACATCGTGAAGCTTGAAGTCTGCGGGCCGATGGGCGAAAAAGTGAATGCTTTTTATGGCATTACCGGCGACGGGAAAACGGCGGTGATTGAGATGGCAGCAGCAAGTGGCCTGATGCTGGTCGTGCCTGAAAAGCGTAATCCGTTGCTGGCCTCCAGTTTTGGTACGGGGGAGTTAATTCTCCATGCGCTGGATAATGGCATTCGCCATATTATTCTCGGCATTGGCGGCAGTGCGACGGTCGACGGCGGTATGGGCATGGCGCAGGCGCTCGGTGTGCGTTTCCTTGATGCCGACGGTCAGCCGCTGGCGGCTAACGGCGGCAATTTAGCGCGCGTGGCAAGTATTGAGATGAATGAATGCGATCCGCGTCTGGCGAACTGTCATATTGAAGTAGCATGTGACGTTGATAACCCGCTGGTAGGGGCACGCGGCGCGGCGGCGGTGTTTGGCCCGCAAAAAGGGGCAACGCCGGAGATGGTCGAAGAGCTGGAACAGGGGCTGCAAAATTACGCCCGTGTTTTACAACAGCTAACTGAAATCAACGTCTGCCAGATGGCGGGTGGCGGCGCGGCGGGCGGTATGGGCATTGCGGCGGCGGTATTCCTCAATGCGGATATTAAACCGGGTATTGAGATTGTGTTGAATGCGGTCAATCTTGCGCAGGCGGTGCAGGGTGCAGCACTGGTGATCACCGGGGAAGGGCGCATCGACTCGCAAACGGCAGGCGGTAAAGCGCCGCTGGGCGTGGCGTCGGTGGCGAAGCAGTTTAATGTCCCGGTGATTGGGATTGCTGGCGTATTGGGTGATGGCGTGGAAGTGGTGCACCAGTACGGCATTGACGCGGTATTCAGCATTTTGCCACGTCTGGCACCTTTAGCCGAAGTGCTCGCCAGCGGTGAAACCAATCTCTTCAACAGCGCGCGAAATATTGCCTGCGCCATTAAAATAGGTCAGGGAATTAAAAACTGACTATTACCTTTAAAGCAGATGCGATTTATATCGCATCTTTTTTACCTGAATTGACTACAAAAAAAGCCACGGAATAAACCGTGGCAAAATCCAACATAGCTAAAAATAATCAGGCGAGTGGTATGACTTAAATCTCTACGTCGCGGTTGCAATCTTTCGAGTAAATATAGCTGAACGCTTCACCACGCCCTACGCCATAACCAGCCTGTAAAGAATAAGCGCCCATAAAGATGTAATCGCCTTTTTTCACCGGGATCCAGTTATTGTCGAGGTTATAAACCCCCTGACCGGAAAGAATATAGGCACCGTGTTCCTGAACGTGGGTTTCGATATAACCGTGGCTGGCACCTGGTGCAAAAGAGAGGATATGCATGTTCATATCAAAACCTAACTCTTTGGGCAGAAAATCCAGCAGAATAACATCGTCCATGCCTTCATAATGAATGCGTTCCAGTTCGCTGGCATTGCCAGAAACCAGCCACGGCGCATGACCTTCTACCGGAATATAGCGACGCTTATATAAAAAGATTTGGCTGTCTTCGGCCTGGGCGTTAACAAACGTCATTAAGGAGCCTGGCGGGCAATAAAGATAGCCACCTTCGCTTAAGGCAAATGTTTTCCCTTCGGCTTTGGCAGTGATATTTCCAGAGATCACATACAGGAACGTTTCAATGCCTTCGCCACCGAAGCCCTGTTGGTTGCCGCCGTTTTGATGCAGTGTGACCAGATAATCAACAAAAGAGGCACCCAGCTTTGGCGTGGAGAGGATTGTCGCGTCACAATTTACAAAGCCCGGAATAATATTTTTTACCAGACCGTCTGGTGTTAACAGTGCGAAATTACCGTGTTTAACAATCGCACGGTTAGCCAGTAAATCATCGCGGTAACCGGTGACGTTATTTAAATATCCCATTTATAACTCCTTATTTCTGCCAGGCAAGTTGATAAAGCATGAGTGCCAACGTTTTGACCCCTTCGGCAAGGTCGGTAATATTGGTGCGTTCCGCCGGGTTATGGCTGATCCCGTTGATGCTGGGGATAAAAATCATGCAGGTCGGCACGCGAGGCGCGAAAATTTGCGCGTCGTGCCCGGCACCACTGTGCATCACCCGGTAATTCAGTTTTTCGCTTTCACACAATTCTGTCAGGGTGGCGACCAGCTCCTTATTCATCGGCACGGGTTCTTCGTCCATCCATAAATCGATATCAATACCAATATCCATTTCATCGCAAATCGCCCGCATGTCGTTTTCTAACTGCTGGGTGAAATCGCGCAGCACGGCAGCGTCGGTATGACGACAATCAATGGTGAACGTGGTTTTACCCGGTACCACATTCACCGTATTCGGACGCGGCTCCACCTTGCCAAAGGTCAGCACCAGCGGGTCGCCCATCTTTTTCGCTTTTTCGACAGACTGATGGCAAATGCGACTGAAAGCGTAAACCGTATCACGACGATAACCCATCGGCGTGGTGCCTGCATGGTTTGATTCGCCATTCAGCGTCACCGTATAGCGACGTTGCCCGACAATTGCATTCACCACGCCAATTGACTGCCCATTACTTTCCAGCACACAGCCCTGTTCGATATGCAGTTCGACAAAGGCTTTAATATCCTGACGCGGAGTTAGTGGGGCGTTCGGCAGAGTAAATCCGCAAGCCTTCATCGCATCGACAAAACTATTTCCTTTGGCATCACAGATATTCCGCACGTCGTCAGGATTCGCCAGCCCAAAAATATTTTTACTGCCCCAGAAAACATACGGGAAGCGGCTGCCTTCTTCTTCTGCCATCGCCACCACTTCGACCGTACGTAACGGCGCGCCGTATTGCGTTTTCAGCCAGTCAATTGCCAGCCACGCCGCCAGCGCACCGAATTGCCCGTCGAGGTTACCGCCGTTAACCACGGTATCGATATGCGAACCGCTCAGAACCACTTCCTGTGGATATTCGGTGCCATTCAGGCGACCGTATAAATTCCCCACTTCATCGAAACGTGTTTCCAGCCCGCTTGCTGCCATTCTTTTTTTAAACTGCTGCTGGGTTTCCAGCCATTCCGGCGAATAAAGTAAACGGGTCATCCCACCCGCTGGGTCAGCGCCAAAAGAGGAAAGCCAGGGCAGCGTTTCTTCTATAGCTTGACGGAAATGTGTAATCATAAGAAAGTCCTGTCTCAATAATTATTGCGCAAAGGGATTTTTCGTTTCGTATGACGTGTTATAAAGCGCGTCGGAAATTAAATACTGGTAAATATCATCAACAATTTCGATGCCTTCGACGGCGGCTTTGCGTTGTTTAATATCCTGATCCTGTCCGGGATAATAAACCTGATTAAAACCGGGCGCGGGGGTAATGGTATTTAATTCGCGCATGGTCTGGCTAAGATGTTGACGGAATAATTCGCTGGAGGAGAAAAAGTTCGGGTTAATAACTATATGTAATTGCCCCAAATTACGCCCGGCGTGTAAATCGTCATACATCGAACTAACCTGTCGCCCGAACGGTAAGCCGAGTAAGACGCCTGAGAGGACGTCAATCATCATCATCAGGCCATACCCTTTTGGCCCAGCGGCGGGGAGCAGAGCATGTACCGCGAACGGATCGGTTGTTGGTGCACCGTTTTTATCGACTGCCCAGGTATCCGGGATAGACATATTGCGCGAGCGGGCGTCGAGTACTTTTCCCCATGCCTGTACGGTAGTCGCCATATCGAAGGTAAGGATCTCATCGCCTTCTCCCGGCGCGGCAAAGGCCAGTGGGTTAGTGCCGTAGTAAATTTCCGCGCCGCCAAACGGCACCACCATTGGATCGGACTGGCACAGCGAAATGCCAATCAATCCGGCGCGGGCAGCCTGCTGCACAAAATAAGAGATTGCGCCGCTGTGACCCATCCGGCTGATACCGACCACCGCAACGCCTTTTTGCTGGGCGGTTTTGATGGCATGTTCCATACCCATTTTCGCCGCGACCTGTCCGGCGGCATTGTCGGCATGTAAAATTGCCGAGCACGGTCCGGTTTCCTCAAGACGAAACTCCGGTTCGCGGTTGGTGCCGCCTTTTGAAATGCGTTCCGCGTAGTATTCAACGCGCACCGCGCCATGAGAGTGGATCCCTCTGGCATCGGCGTAAACCAATACTTCAGCCACGGTTGCAGCGTGCTCACGTTTTAACCCAGCCTGGCAGAGTTTATTCTCGATTAGCTGGTGGAGTGTTTCCCGACTGATTTTCATCTGTCTTCCTTTTTAACGACGGTGTGAAGCATGACTGCAATTAACATACAGGGAAAATATCTGGATTATGTGATCCAGACAGGCAAAAAAATATAGTTAGAATTTATTTGATAATCTTCGTGCTTTTAACCTGGTTTTTAAAACAACCATGCTTATTAAAAAATAACGCGTAATAGTCTGGCGGTTATTTGAATTCTTTTGTTAATAATCCCCGTGTGATATTCATCACCTTATTTACTCGTTGTCATCGATACCGTAATCGCCACATTAACACTGCTCGTGCAATTGCCATGGGTGCAATTTTTAAGGAGTTGTTATGATCCACGCCTTTATTAAAAAAGGGTGTTTTCAGGATTCGGTCAGTTTAATGATTATTTCACGAAAACTCAGCGAATCAGAAAATGTTGATGATGTTTCCGTAATGATGGGTACGCCCGCCAATAAAGCGTTATTAGATACTACAGGTTTCTGGCATGACGATTTTAATAACGCCACGCCGAACGATATTTGCGTGGCAATTCGTAGCGAAGCGGCGGATGCGGGGATCGCGCAGGCGGTTATGCAGCAGCTTGAAGAGGCGCTAAAACAACTGGCGCAGGGTTCAGGCAGCAGCCAGGCGTTGACGCAGGTGCGTCGCTGGGACAGTGCCAGTCAGAAATTACCCGATGCCAATCTGGCGCTGATTTCAGTGGCTGGTGAGTATGCGGCGGAGCTGGCGAACCAGGCGCTGGATCGCAACCTCAACGTGATGATGTTCTCCGATAACGTCACGCTGGAAGATGAAATCCAACTTAAAACCCGCGCGCGGGAAAAAGGCTTGCTGGTGATGGGGCCAGACTGCGGTACGTCGATGATTGCCGCCACGCCGCTGGCTTTTGCTAATGTGATGCCGGAAGGCAACATTGGCGTCATAGGCGCTTCCGGTACCGGGATTCAGGAGCTGTGCTCACAGATTGCGCTGGCAGGGGAGGGAATTACTCACGCGATTGGTCTTGGCGGGCGCGATCTCAGCCGTGAAGTGGGCGGCATCAGTGCGCTAACGGCGCTGGAAATGCTCAGTGTAGACGAGAAAAGCGAAGTGCTGGCATTTGTTTCAAAACCACCTGCCGAAGCTGTGCGTCTGAAAATTGTTAATGCCATGAAAGCAACTGGCAAACCGACGGTGGCGCTGTTTTTAGGTTATACCCCGGCGGTGGCCCGCGACGAGAATGTCTGGTTTGCCTCCTCGCTGGATGAGGCCGCTCGTCTGGCTTGTCTGCTTTCACGTGTCACTGCGCGACGTAACGCGATAGCGCCTGTCAGCAGCGGATTTATTTGCGGTTTGTATACCGGCGGTACGCTGGCTGCTGAAGCGGCGGGATTACTTGCCGGACACCTTGGCGTGGAAGCCGACGATACCCATCAACATGGCATGATGCTGGACGCCGACGGACATCAGATCCTCGACCTGGGCGATGATTTTTACACCGTCGGGCGTCCCCATCCGATGATCGACCCGACCTTACGCAACCTGTTAATTGCCGATCTCGGCGCTAAACCGCAAGTGCGCGTGTTGCTGCTTGATGTCGTGATTGGCTTCGGTGCGACCGCCGATCCTGCCGCCTCGCTGGTTAGCTCATGGCAAAAAGCCTGTGCCGCGCGTTCAGACAATCAACCACTGTATGCCATTGCCACGGTGACAGGAACTGAACGTGATCCGCAATGTCGCTCGCAGCAAATTGCCACGCTGGAAGATGCGGGGATCGCGGTAGTGAGTTCGCTACCGGAAGCCACCTTGCTGGCGGCGGCGTTAATTCATCCGCTCTCGCCTGCCACACAGCAACACACACCGTCATTACTGGAAAACGTCGCCGTGATTAACATCGGATTACGCAGCTTTGCGCTGGAGCTACAAAGCGCCAGCAAACCGGTTGTGCATTACCAATGGTCGCCAGTCGCCGGCGGCAATAAAAAACTGGCTCGTTTATTAGAACGTTTGCAATAAGAGGTTCCCATGTTTACATCAGTGGCGCAAGCCAATGCTGCGGTTATTGAACAAATTCGTCGCGCTCGTCCACACTGGCTGGATGTGCAACCGGCTTCTTCACTTATCAGCGAACTAAACAAGGGCAAAACACTGCTTCACGCCGGGCCGCCAATGCGCTGGCAGGAGATGACCGGACCCATGAAAGGGGCGTGCGTGGGCGCATGTCTGTTCGAAGGCTGGGCGAAAGATGAAGCGCAGGCGCTGGCAATACTGGAGCAGGGGGAAGTGAACTTCATTCCTTGTCACCATGTGAATGCCGTCGGGCCAATGGGTGGCATTACTTCTGCCAGTATGCCGATGCTGGTGGTCGAGAACGTGACCGACGGCAACCGGGCGTACTGCAACCTCAACGAAGGTATCGGCAAAGTGATGCGTTTTGGCGCTTACGGCGAAGATGTCCTGACTCGCCATCGCTGGATGCGCGATGTGTTAATGCCAGTATTAAGCGCGGCGCTGGGGCGCATGGAGCGCGGTATCGATCTCACGGCAATGATGGCGCAGGGCATTACCATGGGCGATGAGTTCCATCAACGCAATATTGCTTCCTCAGCACTGTTAATGCGTACGCTGGCCCCACAAATTGCTCGCCTCGATCATGATAAACAGCACATTGCGGAAGTGATGGATTTCCTCAGCGTGACCGATCAGTTCTTCCTCAATCTCGCGATGGCCTACTGCAAGGCGGCGATGGATGCAGGCGCGATGATCCGCGCAGGCAGCATCGTTACGGCTATGACCCGCAACGGCAATATGTTCGGGATTCGGGTAAGCGGGCTGGGTGAACGCTGGTTTACTGCGCCTGTAAACACTCCCCAAGGTCTGTTTTTCACCGGCTTCTCGCAGGATCAGGCGAACCCGGATATGGGCGACAGCGCGATTACCGAAACCTTTGGTATTGGCGGAGCGGCAATGATCGCAGCGCCTGGCGTAACGCGCTTTGTCGGTGCGGGTGGCATGGAAGCGGCCAGAGCGGTATCTGAAGAGATGGCGGAAATTTACCTTGAACGCAATATGCAATTGCAGATCCCCGGCTGGGATTTCCAGGGGGCGTGCCTGGGGCTGGACATTCGTCGCGTGGTAGAAACCGGCATTACGCCACTCATCAATACCGGTATCGCCCATAAAGAGGCGGGGATCGGGCAGATTGGCGCAGGCACCGTGCGGGCACCGCTGGCGTGCTTTGAACAGGCGCTGGAAGCACTGGCTGAAAGCATGGGGATTGGTTGAGGAACGCACAATGACGATCATCCATCCTCTACTTGCCAGCCGTAGCGCACCGAATTATCGCCAGTCCTGGCGGTTAGCGGGAGTGTGGCGGCGGGCGATTAACCTGATGACGGAAAGCGGCGAACTGTTAACGCTGCATCGTCAGGGGAGTGGTTTCGGCCCCGGCGGATGGGTGCTTCGCCGCGCGCAATTCGATGCGTTATGCGGTGGATTATGCGGCAATGAACGACCACAGGTTGTGGCACAAGGGATTCGCCTCGGGCGTTTCACGGTTAAACAGCCACAGCGTTATTGTTTGCTACGTATTACGCCGCCTGCGCATCCTCAACCGCTTGCCGTTGCATGGATGCAACGCGCGGAGGAAACCGGGCTTTTCGGGCCACTGGCATTGGCGGCAAGCGATCCGCTGCCTGCTGAATTACGCCAGTTTCGTCACTGTTTTCAGGCCGCGCTCAATGGCGTTAAGACCGACTGGCGGCACTGGCTGGGTAAAGGCCCCGGATTAACGCCAAGTCATGATGACACGCTGAGCGGAATGCTGCTGGCGGCCTGGTATTATGGGGCTTTAGATGCGCGCTCCGGTCGCCCGTTTTTTGCCTTTTCCGACAATCTTCAACTCGTTACCACTGCGGTGAGCGTCAGTTATTTACGTTATGCCGCGCAAGGATATTTCGCCTCGCCACTCCTGCACTTTGTTCATGCTCTGAGTTGCCCGAAACGTACCGCAGCGGCGATCGATTCGCTGCTGGCGCTGGGGCATACGTCAGGGGCCGATACGCTGCTGGGGTTCTGGCTTGGCCAACAATTATTACAAGGGAAACCATGAAAACACTGGTTGTGGCTCTTGGGGGCAACGCCTTACTCCAGCGCGGTGAGGCGCTGACGGCAAAAAATCAATATCGCAATATTGCCAGTGCTGTACCCGCGCTGGCGCGCCTGGCCCGTTCTTATCGGCTGGCGATTGTTCACGGCAACGGGCCGCAGGTGGGGCTGCTGGCGTTACAGAATCTGGCGTGGAAAGAGGTAGAACCGTATCCGCTGGATGTACTGGTGGCGGAAAGCCAGGGGATGATTGGCTATATGCTGGCGCAGGGCTTGAGCGCACAGCCGCAGATGCCGCCTGTCACGACGGTGCTGACGCGCATTGAGGTTTCGCCTGATGATCCGGCGTTTTTACAGCCAGAGAAATTTATTGGTCCGGTTTATCAGCCAGAAGAACAAGAGGCACTGGAAGCGGCTTACGGCTGGCAGATGAAACGTGATGGTAAATATTTACGCCGGGTGGTGGCGTCTCCGCAACCGCGTAAAATTCTCGACAGCGAAGCCATCGAGTTGTTGCTCAAAGAGGGGCATGTGGTGATTTGCAGTGGCGGCGGCGGTGTGCCTGTGACGGAAGACGGGGCAGGGAGTGAAGCGGTGATTGATAAAGATCTCGCCGCTGCGTTGCTCGCCGAGCAGATTAATGCCGATGGACTGGTGATCCTCACCGATGCTGATGCGGTATATGAAAACTGGGGAACGCCGCAGCAACGTGCCATTCGCCATGCCACACCGGATGAGTTAGCGCCATTTGCCAAAGCCGATGGTTCGATGGGGCCGAAGGTAACGGCGGTGAGTGGCTATGTCAGAAGCCGTGGTAAACCCGCGTGGATTGGGGCGTTATCGCGGATTGAAGAGACGCTGGCGGGCGAAGCGGGGACTTGTATTTCGCTGTAGTGATGGGCACCAGGCAATTGGCACATCTAGCCTGATGCGATGCTGGCGCGTCTTATCAGGTCTACAGGCGGTGTCGGAACGGTAGGCCGGATAAGGCGTTCACGCCGCATCCGGCAATCGGCACACCATGCCTGATGCGATGCTGGCGCGTCTTATCAGGTCTACAGGCGGTGTCGGAACGGTAGGCCGGATAAGGCGTTCACGCCGCATCCGGCAATCGGCACACCATGCCTGATGCGATGCTGGCGCATCTTATCAGGTCTACAGGCGGTGTTGGAACGGTAGGCCGGATAAGGCGTTCACGCCGCATCCGGCAATCAAATGAGCACCAGGTTAACTGAACTTACTCTGCGCCCACATCACGCCGCTGGCATACTCCGGTGGCAGCAGCGGGATTAAGGCTTCCAGCGTCGCGGTCAGATGCGATGTGTCGCTGTCGGTCAAATTTAAATGCCCCACTTTACGGCCCGGACGGACTTCTTTGTCGTACCAGTGCAGATGCACAAGCGGCAGTTTCAGCCAGTCATAATTCAGATCGCTACCAATCAGATTGATCATCACCGACGGATTATTCACTACTGGTTGCGGTAACGGCAGATCGGTAATTGCCCGCAGATGTAGCTCAAACTGGCTGATGCTGGCACCGTTTTGCGTCCAGTGCCCACTGTTATGCACACGCGGAGCCAGTTCGTTGATCAGCAGACCTTGCGGCGTGACAAAACACTCCATCGCCATCACGCCCACATAGCCCAGCTCCTGCATAATCGCCGACAACATCTCTTCAGCTTGCGCCTGCAGCTGTGCGTTGGCCTGCGGGAAAGCGACGCTGGTGCGCAAAATGCCGTCCTGATGCAGGTTATGCGTCAGCGGATAAAACACGGTGCTGCCATCAAAACCGCGCGCGCCAACCAGCGACACTTCACCTGAGAAGTTTATGCCCTGCTCGACAATACATTCGCCGTAGCATTCAGCCGGTAACTGTTCGGTTTCAGCGGCGCGTAAACGCCATTGACCGCGTCCGTCATAGCCACCAGTGCGGCGCTTAACAATCGCCAGCTCACCTAAACGATCAAACACCGCAGGCCACTCGCTGCGTTCGGCAAGTAACTGCCACGGTGCGGTCGGCAGGTGGAGCTTATCGAAAAGCTGCTTCTGAGTCAGACGGTCGGCAATAATCGGGAACACATCGCGGTTCACAAAGGCCGGCTGGCGCGCCAGCTCGCGGGTTAATGCAGTTTCCGGCCAGCGTTCGATCTCAGCGGTAATCACGCTTTGTTGAAAAGGCACCGCCGCCGGTTCAGCGTCCAGCCCGACCGGCCAGACAGCAATGCCTAACGGTTCGCCTGCCTGACGCAGCATACGGCCTAACTGCCCGTTACCGAGGACGCAAACCTGTTTCATGCCGCACCTCGCGGGTCCGGGTTTTCCAGCACTTCATCAGTTTGTGCTTTGCGCCAGTCATTCAGACGCTGGTGCAGTTCTTTATCATGAGTCGCAAGAATTTGTGCTGCCAGTAACGCCGCGTTTGCCGCGCCAGCTTTACCAATCGCCAGCGTACCCACCGGAATGCCGCGCGGCATTTGTACGATGGAGTAGAGGCTATCGACACCGCTCAGTGCGGCGCTCTGTACTGGCACGCCCAGCACCGGCACCAGCGTTTTGGCGGCAATCATGCCAGGCAGGTGCGCTGCGCCGCCTGCGCCCGCAATAATCACCTGATAACCGTTCTCTTCGGCGCTTTCGGCGAAGCTGAACAGTTTATCGGGGGTGCGGTGAGCAGAAACCACTTCAACGTGGTGCGGGACATTCAGGATTTCGAAGATTTCGGCGGCGAACTGCATGGTAGCCCAGTCGCTTTTGGACCCCATCACGATGGCGACACGCGCCGGATTATTGCGGGAAGACATGCGTCTTAAAACTCCTGTGGTGCACAACTCTCGGCTTTAGAGGGCACAGAGAATAGCACGGAAAGCGTGCAAGGAAAACGGTTGCGTAGGCGGAATTAACCGTCAGTTGTTGAGTTTTTAGTCTGCTCTGCTTGTTGATTATGCGCTCTGGTGGCACTGGCAAAAAAAGCCCATATCAGCACAATGCTCCACGGTAAAAAGCATATACCGACAATCAATATATATCTTTCTACAAAACGTTGGTTATGGGGGCGGGTGAGTACTAAATAAATGAGCCAGAAATAGACTATCCAGGAAATGACCGCCGCAGCTACCAGTGACAATGCGCCAAAATAGAAGCCGACAAGACCGAACCAGCTAATACACAGTGGCGCTCCTGCCGTAAGGGCGATGCCAGAAATCAAAAATCCGTTGCAGCGTTGCATAATAATATTCCCTGTTGTTATTTCACTCAGAGATTATTACCTTGCTGATTTTAAAAAAGATATACAGGTTGCGTTAGTTCGGTGCTTTTTCAGAATCTGTCCATTCGTGGTCAGAAAGGAAAATGGATTAGCTCAACGTCATCTGCCGTGACTTTCACCATCGAACCTTCTGTATGCCAGGCACCCAGTACCACGCGAAAAGCCGTTTGCTGATTGGCGATAAGTTCATGCACCGCCGGGCGATGGGTATGCCCGTGGATCAGCCATTGCACTTGATGTTTTTCCATCGCACTGACCACCGCGTTTTGGTTAACGTCCATGATCGCCAGCGATTTACTGCTGTTGGCTTCTTTACTGTTCGCTCGCATTCGCGCGGCAATGCGTTTGCGCACAAACAACGGCAGGGCGAGGAATAGCGTTTGCAGCCAGGGTTTGTGGACTTTGGCGCGAAAAGCCTGATAACCCGCGTCATCGGTGCACAGCGTGTCGCCATGCATAATCAACACCCGACGACCATAAAGTTCGAGCACCTTTTCTTCCGGCAATAACGTCATGCCGCTTTCACGGGCAAAGCGTTTGCCGAGCAGAAAATCACGGTTGCCATGAATGAAATAACAGGGAACGCCGGAATCGGATACCGCTTTGATCGCTGCGGCCATCTGGTGATGAAGTGGGTTGGGATCGTCGTCGCCGATCCAGGCTTCAAACAGATCGCCAAGAATATACAGCGCATCGGCCTTGCGGGCCTCCCCCGCTAAAAAACGCAGAAAACCGGCGGTGATCGCCGGTTCTTCCACGCAGAGATGAAGATCTGCAATAAAGAGTGTCGCCACGATTACTCGCTAACGGTCACGCTTTCAATGATAACGTCTTCTTTTGGCACGTCCTGGTGCATACCGCTACGACCGGTTGCCACACCTTTGATTTTGTCTACCACGTCCATGCCTTCAACCACTTCAGCAAATACGCAGTAGCCCCAACCTTGCAGGCTTTCGCCAGAGAAGTTCAGGAAGTCGTTATCAACCACGTTGATGAAGAACTGGGCAGTTGCAGAGTGCGGTGCCTGAGTACGGGCCATTGCCAGCGTACCACGGGTATTTTTCAGACCGTTGTTGGCTTCGTTTTTGATCGGGTCTTTGGTGGCTTTTTGTTTCATGCCCGGTTCAAAACCGCCGCCCTGAATCATAAAGCCGTTGATAACACGGTGGAAAATGGTGTTGTTGTAAAAACCTTCGCGGCAGTAGTCCAGGAAGTTTTTAACTGTTTCAGGTGCTTTATCGTCAAAAGTTTTGATGACAATATCGCCGTGATTGGTGTGGAAAGTAACCATTTTTGCATCCTGTTCCGTTTGATTGGTGCTTCAACCCGGTTCGGGTCATATATAGGGTGGTGTTATAGCATAACCGCACGATCGGATCATCTCGCAATGTATGCTGATTCGCGCGGGAAATATGGGTATTATACGCAACTCAATTACCCACACATGTCTAAACGGAATCTTCGATGCTAAAAATCTTCAATACTCTGACACGCCAAAAAGAGGAATTTAAGCCTATTCACGCCGGGGAAGTCGGCATGTACGTGTGTGGAATCACCGTTTACGATCTCTGTCATATCGGTCACGGGCGTACCTTTGTTGCCTTTGACGTGGTTGCGCGCTATCTGCGTTTCCTCGGCTATAAGCTGAAGTATGTGCGCAACATTACTGATATCGACGACAAAATCATCAAACGCGCCAATGAAAATGGCGAAAGCTTTGTGGCGCTGGTGGATCGCATGATCGCCGAAATGCACAAAGATTTTGATGCTTTGAACATTCTGCGCCCGGATATGGAGCCGCGCGCGACGCACCATATCGCCGAAATTATTGAACTCACTGAACAACTGATCGCTAAAGGTCACGCTTATGTGGCTGACAACGGCGACGTGATGTTCGACGTCCCGACCGATCCGACATATGGCGTGCTGTCGCGTCAGGATCTCGATCAGCTGCAGGCAGGCGCGCGCGTTGACGTGGTCGACGACAAACGCAACCCGATGGACTTCGTTCTGTGGAAAATGTCGAAAGAGGGCGAACCTAGCTGGCCGTCTCCGTGGGGCGCGGGCCGTCCTGGCTGGCACATTGAATGTTCGGCAATGAACTGCAAGCAGCTGGGTAACCACTTTGATATCCACGGCGGCGGTTCTGACCTGATGTTCCCGCACCACGAGAACGAAATTGCCCAGTCCACCTGTGCGCACGATGGCCAGTATGTGAATTACTGGATGCACTCCGGTATGGTGATGGTTGACCGCGAGAAGATGTCTAAATCGCTGGGTAACTTCTTCACCGTGCGTGATGTGCTGAAATACTACGATGCGGAAACTGTGCGTTACTTCCTGATGTCGGGTCACTATCGCAGTCAGTTGAACTACAGCGAAGAGAACCTGAAACAGGCGCGTGCGGCGCTGGAACGTCTCTACACTGCGCTGCGCGGCACAGACAAAACCGTTGCGCCTGCCGGTGGCGAAGCGTTTGAAGCGCGCTTTATCGAGGCGATGAACGACGATTTCAACACTCCGGAAGCCTATTCCGTACTGTTTGATATGGCGCGTGAAGTGAACCGTCTGAAAGCAGAAGATATGGCAGCGGCGAATGCAATGGCGTCTCACCTGCGTAAACTTTCTGCCGTATTGGGCCTGCTGGAGCAAGAACCGGAAGCGTTCCTGCAAAGCGGTGCGCAGGCAGACGACAGCGAAGTGGCTGAGATTGAAGCGTTAATTCAACAGCGTCTGGATGCCCGTAAAGCGAAAGACTGGGCGGCGGCAGATGCGGCGCGTGACCGTCTTAACGAGATGGGGATCGTGCTGGAAGATGGCCCGCAAGGGACCACCTGGCGTCGTAAGTAATTGCGCTATTGCCGGATGCGAGTTTTCGCATCCGGTTATCGTCTGCGCCACCACAACATTCCCATCAGTAACATCCCCGGCAACCACACCCACATCAATTCAGAAATAATCACCTGATGCCCGTACGGCGTGGTGTAACGAGACAATGCAAACGGCGCGACTTTAATCACCTGCCAGGGAGCGAAAAAGCGTTCATCTGACCACGGCCACAGCCAGCCAACCCATTTACCGCCAGTGGTTACCGAATCCAGCAAGCTGTGCGATAGCAACGAGACGGTTAAAAACAGCCAGCAGCGAATCAGCCCAGCCCTGAACCATCGACGTCCAATCAGCACACATAACAGCGGGACAACAAACGCAAACACCAGCGAATGGGTAAACCCGCGATGACCAAAAACATTTCCGTAAGCAACGCCAAATTTAAACGACAATACATCGGCATCGGGCAGCATCGCCAGGATGATTCCGGCAAATAACAGACGCGGAGGGATGGCTTTCGAACCCAACCCTAAACCAATGCATAGGGGAACGGCGGCGTGCGTAATAACGGTTGGCATGATGGTCGCTTCGGCAAAATGTCGATGCTATCAGCATGGATGAACGGGGCGTAGAGGGCAAAAGTCTGAAAAGAGAACCGGCCTGTTGATACAGGCCGGGAAAGGGATCAGGCAACAACCTGTACGCTGTGACCTGCAAAACTCACTGTCTGACCGGCGACGATTTTGCAGCGTTTGCGCGTTTCAACCGCACCGTCGACTTTCACCAGGCCTTCGGCTATCGCGATTTTCGCCTGCGCGCCGCTTTCGCTCCAGCCTTCCAGTTTCAGCAAGTCGCACAGCTCAACGTGCGGATGTTTACCTAAAGAAAATGTCGCCATGTTACTCACCCTGTGGATCATGATATTCAACGCACGCCTGTAGCGTGTTTTCAATCAGCGTGGCAACCGTCATCGGGCCAACGCCGCCCGGAACAGGCGTAATGTATGAGGCGCGTTTAGCCGCGTCTTCAAACACGACGTCGCCCACAACTTTGCCATTTTCCAGACGGTTGATGCCGACATCAATCACAATTGCGCCTTCTTTGATCCAGTCACCAGGAATAAAGCCCGGCTTGCCGACGGCAACGATCAACAAATCGGCATTTTCTACGTGGTGACGCAGATTTTTAGTGAAACGGTGAGTCACGGTGGTGGTGCAACCTGCCAGCAGCAGTTCCATGCTCATTGGGCGACCGACGATATTCGATGCGCCAATCACCACGGCGTTAAGGCCGAAGGTATCAATGTTGTAACGCTCAAGCAGCGTGACGATACCGCGCGGGGTGCAGGGACGCAGACGTGGCGCGCGCTGGCACAGACGACCGACGTTGTAAGGATGGAAACCGTCCACGTCTTTGTCCGGATGAATACGTTCCAGCACTTTGACGTTATCAATACCCGCTGGTAACGGCAGTTGAACCAGAATGCCATCAATGGTGTTGTCGGCATTCAGCGCATCGATAAGCTCCAGCAGCTCCGCTTCGCTGGTGGTTTCCGGGAGGTCATAAGAGCGGGAGACGAACCCGACTTCTTCACAAGCCTTGCGTTTGCTTGCGACATAAATTTGCGATGCAGGGTTGCTACCCACCAGCACAACGGCCAGTCCTGGCGCCCGCAGTCCGGCTGCAATACGCGCCTGAACTTTTTGAGCAACTTCAGAGCGCACCTGCTGCGCAATCGTTTTACCGTCAATAATCTTTGCTGCCATCAGAGAGAGGATTCCATCTGTTACGTAGGTCGAAGGGGATGTGTCTATTTTGTCAGAAGCGTGGCGCGCTGTCAGTTTTCGTTTTCTGAAAAGTAAAACCTTCTGTACCTGGCTGATTCACACCTATCATGATAACCGTCGTTGGTTTGCCGCCATAGTGAGCTACATCAGATGCGGTCGTACACTTGTTCAGCAACTGGTTCAAAAGCCATTGACTCAGCAAGGGTTGACCGTATAATTCACGCGATTACAGCACACCGTGGTATCAATGCGCCCTTAGCTCAGTTGGATAGAGCAACGACCTTCTAAGTCGTGGGCCGCAGGTTCGAATCCTGCAGGGCGCGCCATTAAAATTCAATCAGTTACGCCTTCTTTATTTCTTCTATAATTCCAGAGTGGGACATTATCACCAAAAATGTCGTCTATTTTCCTCGCGTGCTCAGTCAAATGATTAGGCGCAAGGTGAGCATATCTACGAACCATTTCTCTGGACTCCCATCCGCCCATTTCCTGAAGCACTGATAATGGGACGCCTGACGGAATCAACCTGCTTGCCCAGGTATGTCTGAGGTCATGGAAACGGAAATTTTCAACTCCTGCACGACGACAAGCTGATAGCCATGCTGTCTTGCTGTCAATGTGCATCTTCCTGACCGCAGGCGTTGATGTTCCATCTGCTCGCTTAGCCGCCTTGTATGTACACACACATTTGTGATGCTTGCCTGTTTGATCACGCAACACTTTAGAGGCGGTATCGTTCAGCGCCACACCAATGGCGCGGTTTGATTTGCTATCTTCTGGATTCACCCTGGCAACTTGTCGCTGCATGTCAATCTGTTGCCACTCCAGATTTATGATGTTCGACTTTCTCAGAACAGTTACCAGCGCAAACTTGACGACAGATTTCAGTAGTTCGGGGCTCTCATCAATCAGGCGTTTTGCCTGATTCTTTTGTAAGTCTCTTGTGCCATTCCACCTCATACAGGTTTGCCTGCAAACAGTACCGATATTGCACCGCCAGATATTCCGGCTGGCTTCGTGGTTGTTTTCAACAGTGATGAGGCATCGTGGCATCTCGTTGAAGACCATCGGGGTAAAACGGTTTATGACGTGGCATCAGGGGACGCGTTATTTATTTCTGAACTCGGTCCGTTACCGGAAAATGTCACCTGGTTATCCCCGGCAGGGGAGTTTCAGAAGTGGAACGGCACATCATGGATAAAGGATACGGAGGAAGAAACCTCGTTGCTGGAAGCCTGGAAGATGTATCGGGTGTTGCTGAACCGAGTTGATACATCAACTGCCCCTGATATTGAGTGGCCTGTGAACCCTGTCAGAGAGTAATCATTGGGATTATGCCGCAGCACGTCGTGCGCAAGAACGTGCTGCGTCTGGATGCTATTTTTTCCCTGAAGCGGAAAACATTACTACAGTACCTTTAACCTTGGTTTTAACATTCTCGAAATGCTCTGAGAGTATATGTGTTAAGCCTTCTTCGGAATCTTTTGTGTTTGAAAAGATGCCTTTCTGATTGTAAATGCGCATCAGTTTTTGACCGAAGCTATTGTGCACAACGCCGTCACCAAGAATTGTGGCTCCGTATAGAGTTCCATCGTCAGTTAAGGCCTGCGCCGCATTGCGTATTACACAGCTTTTTGTAGATATATTTCCAGGCAGGCAGTGAAGAAGGTAAAACATGGAAATGGAATCAAATTGACCATGTAACGCCGCGGGATAAGGTTCAAAAACATCATGGCTAATTTTATGTTTAATTTTTGATTCCCCAGCCCTTGTAGATGCCGCGTTCAGGCTAGCTTCGTTCAAATCCATTAAAGATATCAGACTACTCTCAGGTACGTGAGTAAGGTAAAACCCAGTTCCAACGCCAATATCCAGATGGTTGTTACCTAAATGTTCCAGAAAGTGTGGAAGAAGGTGTTCCTTTGTAGGACATCCCCATGCAAGCCGATTTGATACTCCCAAAACCCACCAGTCATAAAGCTTTAGGGTAAGTGGTGTGTAAATTTTAGCCCCATCATCTGTGTTTTTTTTCATTAGTTTCACCATGTTATAGTTTTATTTGTGAATTAAATCAATTATAGCGATGAATTACAAGGGGTTAAATGATGCCACGGCATAACGAATTTGAATATATTGAGTCTTGTGTTGCGGTAAGAGGTTACACGCCAGGACGCAGGTTAAATGCTTACAAGATTAGGGGATATTGTTTGCTTTTAACGGTAAACAAATTCCCCGGGGCTATACAATACCACCGGGGAGAAAATCTATTTAACGTTGTTAAAAGGTGTACTTAAGACCAGCAGTAGTGATGAAGTTATAGTTTTCTATGCCTGCACCATTTTTGCTGTAGTCTGAAGTGTTATCATTGTGATCATAAAGTGAAGTATTACCTTTTTTATTCGTAACCCGATTCCATGCGCCTTCAATATAAACTTTTGCGTTAGGTGTTACGTAATAACCTGCATTGACTGCAACAGAATAGTAATTTTGGTCTTTGACTTTACTGCGATAAGTGATTCTTTTTCCTGGGTCATAGTGCTCATCGTTATCAGATGCTTCCACCCAGCCGCTGTATTTAAATGTGCCACCTAGCTCAAAATCTTCATAACGATAACTTCCAGTCAAGCCAATGTAGGGCATTTTAAAACGTTGTTTGTAGCCGATTGCTCTTTCTCCATTCGGGAAGGAGCCGATGTCATCTCTGAATCCCTCCTCAGAACTGTAGATATAGGAACCACCTCTGGCTGTAAAGCTATAACGGCTTTCCTGATATCCGGCCATGAGTCCCAGGCGGTAATTGGGTTCGTTGAGGAGCCAGCCTTTGATATTCAGATCAAATTCGTTGGCATAATTGAGTTGTGTATCAGGGTGTCTACTTTCATCCGTCCAGGTTCCGGGGTTACTGGAATCCATCCAGTCCTGATCGACCATATTGCCACCTCGGCTGCCGAGTGTTGTCCAGCCAGCAGCCCCGATAGATATCTGGGACATCAAATCCCAATTAATTGCACCTTTAATAATTGCAGCGTTATTGAATTTCCAGTCAAGTTGACTGACTTTTCGGCCTCCTTCTTCGGCCAGATAAACACGCTCTTTTGTTTTTCCGCTCAGAGTTCCAAGACTAATGTCCGCATTTATGTTGTCAGGAGTAAACGATAAAGTCTCGGTAGAAGCAAAAGAGCTGATCGCAATAGGGGTTGTCAGGACTATTCCCAGAAGTTTCGCCCGCATAAAAGGTCTCCATTCAATCGTTTTAATGATTGAGTATGTATTTTTTATATCTAACTTAATGAGTCAATTGTATATTGCCCCACTGTTTATATTTTGTTTAACATTGGATTTTTGTCACAATGCGCTGTCAGTTTTTTAGTTTAATTGTCTGTTTGTGTTTTGTATTGTGGTTTTATGGGCTAATTATTTTTTTCTTTGTGGAGTTTTTATCTATTCAAGTGCCATGCCTTTAGATGCATATTAGCGATAATAGCATGAGGTTTATCCTCAATTGCTGTGTTTTTTAGTATAAAAAAGAGGAACAAAACTGAGACACATAAGGCCTCGCAATGGCTTGCAAGGTTTTACATATTTTGAGGTAGTGGGACGTGTGAACGCAGAGATGGCGCGGTAATTTGTTGACTTAAAATGTCGTTCCTGGAGTTTCTAAGTCGTGGGCTACAGGTTCGAATCCTGCAGGGTGAGCCATTTCCTCGCCATTTATTTGTTCCCTTATACAAATTACACCATCACTTTGTTGTCGCAGTTTTGCTAAATAATTGGAACACGTCAGACGAATAAAATGAAAACAGAAATTCTGCTAAACAATTCATCTTGCCAGGATTTTGATTAGGAAAGTGAAAAGGAAAGGAGCAAGCTAAGTTGCTCCCTTTAATCATTAATACTCAAGGATACTCTGCGCGACGGGCAAATAGCGCAGAGAGAAATAGAGCGTGTCTTTACCGCAAGAGGAACGTTTCGCTAACAGCGAGGCGATCTCTGCATCCGGTTTCGGTTTCGCTGTAAACGTTTTACCTTTACCAGCGACAAACAGTTCATAAACAATGCCGCTTGCTGGGGCGGAACTTTGGCAATCGGCGCTGGCCTGTAGATAACGTTCACGCTGTTCAGCGGTCAGTTTATCCACGCCGCTGCCATCCTGTACCCAGACATTAACACCGGTTGCTTTAACTTGTTCCAGCAGTTGGCGATAGCCATCTGGCGACATGTTTCCGGCGAAAAAACTACTGATATAAACCGGTTTTGCTGAAACATCGCTAATCAACCGCTGCGCGTTGTTTAACCATGTTAGCAAAGGCTGACGGGCGGCTTCGCTGCGCCAGTTCAGGTCGTCAATTTCCGCGCTGATGTACCAGCCATCCGGCGTTACGCCAGGCACGGCGCTCCATAATCTGGCTTGCTGGAGATCGGCAGCCAGCAGGCGATTAAGATAGCTTTCCAGCGCTGCGGACGACTGTTTCTGGTGCATAAAAAATTCCGGATCGGCGTTCAGCCCGACAATCAGCTTCAGGCCAGCCTGTTGCGCAGCTGTAGCACGCTTAAACAATAACGCGCGCTGTTCTGGCTGGGTGAATGCATCGCCGTAACGGGTCCATTGCAAAACCAGTGTATCGAAGCCTTGCAAACGTAACTGACTCATCAGCCCCTGCCACTGGGTATCGGTAACCTGACTATCACGGTTTTGTGGTTGCCAGATAATACCTTTCATCGCAAAGGAAAAAGGGCTGACCAAAAGCAGTGTCAGCAATACGAAAATGAACTTACGCATTTACCAGTGCACTCCAATGGTGAGAAACGCGTTGTTGCGCTCTCCGTTACGTTGATTAATCGCCTTAAAGGTATGTTGATATTCGACGCCGAGACTGACTTTGTGCGGCCAGGCGTCGTAGTGCGTCTCGCCGGTCCAGATATTCCAGCGGACCCCGACACCGCCAAGCTGCGCGCCCTGAGTGCCTTTATCACGATAGCCGTTGTCCTGAACGTGAGCATAAGGCTCAATAGTCTGCCCGTTCGCCACCTTCTGATGCCAGCTGACGCGATAATCTGCCGTCCACGCCTGAATATCCTGGCGGATATATTGCGCCGCATCGAGGTACAGGTTTTGGGCAAACCAGCCTGAACCGTTCGGGTGCCATTCGTCGCTGTATTTGCCGCCATTAAAGAATGAGGCGCTGGCGCGCAGCATGGTATCGGATGCGCCATTTTGTCCGTTCAGCGGCAACTGCTGTTCGACGGCGAGGAAAAAGATCTGATCGCGCAGTGGCTTCCAGCGCAGACCGGTGCCGGACATCGGATTTTTCACCGGCATCATCACCCCGTTTTCACCGGTATCGGCAAAGACGCGGCTATAAACTGAGAGCAGGTCGCCTTCCAGCAGCATATTGCGTCCGAGGCGGTACTCGGCTTCCAGTTGCCCGTAGCTACGATAGCTTTTCCCTGGCGCTGCGCCGCCGACATTATTGTTAGCGGTACTCATTGCGCCGGAACGCAAGCCGATAGAAGAATCGAAACTGAACGTCCAGCGGCGACCGACCTCCTCATGCAGACGGCGGAAATTGAAGCGTTGCTGATTTTGCTCTGGGGTCAGTGGGGTTATCAGCGCCTGATTATCAATGTCATCAATCACCAGCCGGGCGTAGTGCTGCGTCGCAGGCATGTCATCCAGACGCTGGTTCACGTAGGCCAGTTGTCGGATAAGTGCCGGATCGTCCGGTAGCCCTTTATGCGCCTGTTCGAGCATTTCCCGCGACTGTGCGATATCACCGCTATCCCACAAGGCGTAACCAAGCGCTGCCTGGGTGTTGCTATTATTCGGTTCCAGTTCCAGCGCGGCGCGCAAATCACTCACCGCCGCCGGGATATTATGACGTTGGCGATAAATTGTCGCCCGCGCAACGTAAGCGTTGGCAGAAGGCGCAATATTGATTGAGCGCGTGAGATCGTTCAGTGCGAGTTCCGGCTGACCTGGAATGTAACGTTGCGCATGCAGCCACCAGTAGAGGGCATTGTTTCCCAGTCCACGTTGTTCTGCCTGTTGTAACCAGCGATCGCGAGCCGCGCCATTTCCTGCCGCCTGGGCGGTATTGGCGGCAGCAAGCAGATCCTCATTGCTCATGTCGTGAAGACTGATTTTCTGCCAGGCTGTCAGTGCGGTGGCGTAGTCCTCAACCTGATACGCCTGATAGGCTACCGCACGATGTTGCCAGGCGTTCGGTTGTCGTTGTTCGGCCTGAAGCCATGCATACAACGCCACACCGGGTAGCGTGTCCCGATAACACTTTGCCAGACGGTTCCAGGCGGCAGCATCGTAAGAAGGCGACATATCGCCCAGCAAGCGAACTATTGCCGGGCAATTATCAGCAATACCCGGCAACTGACTTTGCCACTGACGTTGCTCCGCCAGCGGTAAAGGTTTCGATAAAATTGCCACCTTCGCCGGCGTTGCCAGGTAAGGATGACTTTCCAGCAGAGACGCCAGTCGCGCCATTAACGTCTGGCTGACACGCGCATCGCCCTGAAAAGGATAGCGTTGCAGCAATAAATCGGCAGCTTCGCGTGACTGCCCGTTCTGCATCAGTTGCCAGGTCAGTTGATCCAGGCGGGTAAGATTTGCCGGTTCTTGCTGATACAGCAATCGTGCCAGACGCAGAGCTTCAGCCTTGTTACGGGTCGCTACGCTAACGGCATAACGCTCCTCAAGCATTTCATTGGCGGGGAGGGTGGCGAGTAGTTTTTGCGCTGCGTCGTACTGACCTTCTTTTAACAGCACCGGTAGCGTCGCGCCAACAACATACTGGCGGTTATCGGCAAACTGCACCGTATAATTCGCCAACGCCTGAACGGGGTTGGCGCTGTATTTAGATAACAGATAGAGCCAACTTTTCTCTTGTGCGTCCGTGGTAAACAGCGGCTTATTTTCAATGAGATAATGCTGGAGGCGTGCTTTTTCGCCACGATAAGCCAGCGCGGTCGCGTAAGTAATATATGACTGAGGATCGGTGAAGATCCCCTGTGATTGCAGCGCCAGGATCCGATCATCCAGCTGCGCGGCAAGAAGCACGTCAAACCACTGACGGCGTTCTGCCGCGCTTAATGTGTTCTGCTGGCGTGCTTCATTATATAGCGTATCTGCCTGGGACCATTGTTTCAGGTAGATTGCGCGTTGCAGCAGATCGGTTCGCAACGTTTTTCCTTCCGGCGATGCAGCAAACGTCGCATCGTTCAGTTGCGCTCTGGCGACAGGTAATTGTGCCAGCCGCAGGGCATTCTGCCCGACTTCACTGCGACAACGCAGGGTCGGCGCAGCATCGCACGCTTTTTGCTGGGCAAGCAGTTCTTCAACAGTCGTAACGCTTTTCACTTCAACAGGAATAGCCGCCAGACTGTGCTCAAGCCGGTCATCTCCAGGGTGACGTTTCAGTTGATCCTCAAGCAACAGCCGCGCCCGGTCATCATGACCAAAATGGCGATAGGCTTCCGCAAGGTATAAAGTCAGCGGAATATTATCCGGCACCTGCTGGTGTATATATTCAAATTCGCGGATGGCGGTTGCTTCGTCGTTATTTTTCTGTGCCTTCAGCGCCTTATCGAGACGGGGATAAATAACAAAATGGCGATAATCGCTCAGCCCCAGCTCTTCTGCGCTGGTGCCGATATTGTCTGCGAGTGCGCTGGTACTCAATAAAGACGTCAGCAGTAAACCAGACCATCCGATGACGCGATTAAGGTTATTCTCCTTCATTTTCGGACTCCAGTTGTGCAACCTGTTCTGTGTTTAAACCTGCTTTGAGTAATAGTGATTGCATCGAAACTTGTAATTCGCGTTGAATTGTCAGGACGCGATCCAACGTTTCCTGGCTGATAACGCCTTCGGTGACCAAAAACTTGCCGAGCGGCAGAGAACTGCGTTCATGGCGCAATAACAACACGTTAATTGCTGAACGATTAATATGACCGAGCGTGGTCAGTATTTCTGCGAACAGGAACTGATGCGGCACATATTGCCGCCAGATTTCACCGGCCTGCTGTTCCGTGAGCCACTGATGCTGAACTGCATTGTACAACATTGCCCGCGGATCGTGACCGCGTCGGCGTGCATACCAGTGGCGCAATCCGGTGACAATTTGTCCCCGCAGAACAATGACGTAACGCACTTTGCGTCCGACTTTACGCGTCAGGGCCGCCAGCGAAACCGGGTCAATACCATCTTCACTGCCGACAATTAACTCATCATTGTCCAGACGCAGCGGCAGTACCGCATAATGCAGCGCCACGGAGGCCGGCATTTCGGCAATCAGCGAGGAAGGGATCTGCCAGGCATCGATGGATTCCCACGCCACGCCGTTTTGCTCTGCCAGCGCCTGTGCCAGTTGCTCGGCGCTAATCAGCCCCTGCATCAGCATTGAACCGCCCAGGCGTAGACCTTCGACGCGATTACGCAGTGCTGTATCGAGTTGTTCTTCAGTGATGACCTGATTTTCCAGCAGGATTTGACCTAACGGACGCAACGAGCGGGTATCGCCAGTCACGCTGGGGAAGTCATGCGTTGTTTTATCCCACGCGACACGACGTGGATCGCCGTGTTGAAGTACCTGTTTTAACGCACGCCAGTTGGCCATGAAGTTAATCAGGTTGCCCCAGAAAAGACGCAGGACAGATAGTAGCCCCTGCGTCAGGCCGTAGTAGCCAGTAACGAAAATCACCCGCTGCACGATGCGGTTAATCATCAAGCCAAAGTTTAGCCACAGCAGAGTCATTAACCATGCGCTGCCGCTGAAAATAGAAAGGAAATGCCAGGCATCGGGCCACAAACTTTCATACGCCAGCAACAGCAAAAGCTGGATCATCACCAGCATCGCGAGGAAGCTGACAAAGTTACTGATTGCCCCTTTGCGGTCGCGCCAGAGAAAGTAGTTCAGCGTCAGGCTGGAGGTCCATTTGTGGGTTTTAAAGCCCTGGAAAACAATGCCGATGATCCAGCGAGATTTTTGCCGAACCGCAGTCGAAAAGGTATCGGGGAAATATTCGCGCACGCAGATCATGTTTGACGTCCGCGCATGCTGTAAAAATTTACGCTGCTCGCGTTCTTTGGCTTCGTCCACCACCGGAAAACGGACAAAAATTTCCGTCATACCTTTCTCTTTCAGGCGGAAGCCAATGTCGTAATCTTCAGTCAGACTCTGCACGTCGAAAGCAATACCGTCACCGTCAGCTAACAGTGCGGTCACGGCGCGGCGGCTGAAACAGGTGCCGACTCCTGCGCTGGGCACCTGTCCGGCGAGGGCTTCACGCACCGGAACATCTTTGCCATGCAGTTCTGAAAACTCATCAATGTAGGTCATGCTGGTGAAGTGCGTCCATTCGCGTTCGAACGGATACACTGGGATCTGAATCAGATCTTTACGCTCGACCAGATAGTTGAACAGACGCAATTCCATTGGTGAAATCACATCTTCGGCGTCATGCAGAATAAAACCAGCAAAAGCGAAATTGGCGCTACGTTCAAATTGGGTGATGGCGTCCAGCACGTTGTTCAGACAGTCGGCTTTGCTGGTGGGGCCAGGACGCGCGCAGACTACCTTATGCACGTTCGGGAAGCGAGCGCACACTTCGTCAACATCACGCTGAGTATCGGGGTCGTTGGGGTAGGTGCCAACAAAGATATGATAGTTTTCGTAGTCGAGCGTGGTCGCCGCCAGCTCGGCCATATTGCCGATGACGCCCGTTTCATTCCACGCCGGAACCATAATCGCTAACGGTTTTTCATCTGGTTTATACAGTTCGCGGTAACTCATTCGCGGGTAGCGGCGATAAACACTCAACTTGCGTTTAATGCGGCGTACCCAGTAGACGACATCAATAAAAAAATCGTCCAGCCCGCTGATGAACATAATGACCGCTAACGTTATCGCGATTACTTTTAAGCCGTAGAGCCAGGTAGCAAAAACATCAAGAAGCCAGTCCACACAAAAACCTTACATTAACGCTGGTTATGTTTAGGGTGGCGTATATTAAGGTTTTTTATGAATTGTGACAGCTTTTTATCATTAATAGGTATTACTATTGCGGCATGTTATTTTTACACTGGTTATAAAAGTTGCCGTTTGCTGAAGGATTAAGCGGGTAATATGATAACAAACCTTGTCCCCCGTGCATCTGACGTTACTGCAACAGTGCCTTTATGCGCGACAACAATCGATTTCACTATCGCCAGGCCAATGCCGCTACCTTCGCCTTTTCGCTGGCGGGAAGGATCAACGCGGTAGAAACGGTCAAACAATCGCGGTAAGTGTTCGGGCGCAATGGGCGTACCGGGGTTTTCGACGGTAACTTGCACCAGGTGATCGACCATCTGGCAGCCCACGACAATTGTCTCTCCGGTTGGCGTATAACGCAGGGCATTAGAAAGCAGGTTGCTTAACGCCCGACGCAGCATCAGCGGATCGCCCGCAACCTGACACTCGTCGCCAACAAACCGCAGTTCCACGCCGCGATCTTCTGCTAACGCCTCGAAAAAATCGAACACTTTGCCGACTTCATCCGCCAGGTTGAGTATTTTCTTTTCGGGGATTAGCTGGTTGTTATCGGCCTGGGCGAGAAACAGCATATCGCTGACCATTTTCGCCATTCGCGTCAGCTCTTCGAGATTAGAGTAGAGCACATCTTCCAGCTCCTTCTGGCTGCGCGACTGGCTGAGGGCGATTTCCGTTTGCGTAATGAGATTAGTAATAGGTGTGCGAATTTCGTGGGCGATATCCGCTGAGAAATTGGACTGGCGGGTAAAGACATCCTCAATACGCTCGATCATATGGTTGAACGACAGTACCAGCTGTTCCAGCTCAATGGGCACGGTCTGCGGGTCAAGGCGAACGTCGAGATCTTTCGAGGTGATATTCTGGATTTGACGGCTGACGCTGCGGATCGGCGCGTGACCTTTATGTACCGCCAACAGCACGATAAAGACGATCAGGATGCTGATTACCGATGCGGTCATAATAAGTTTATTCATCAAATCATTGATGTAATGAAGATGAAAATCGATCGAAAGCGCGATGTAGAGCGTATAAATCGGTTTGCCGTCAACCAGCGGGCCAACCGGCAAGTTAATCATCCGCCAGTTGCTGTGTTCCATATGCCCGTGACCGTGCCCTGGCATCATCATCGTCGGGCCGGAAAGGAGATACACCTCGCCAGCCTGCGCGTCTTTATCGGGTATGGCGTCACGCGTAAACTCGCGGATATCCGGCGCACCTGGGGAGTGATACACCGTTTTACCGTGGCTATTTGCCAGGGAGATCAACACATTGGAATAACCACTGACGATATCTTCCAGCGTCATTAAGCGTCGGGCTTGCGTTTCGTCAGGGTGATTAAGTACCCGTTCAAGGGTGGCGCTAATCTCCTTTAAATCATTAATATCCTGCTCGGCAAAATGCACTTTTACCGAGTGGATCATGATCCATGCAAAGGCGAAAAACGCCGCGATGGTGGCGAGGCTGATAAAAAAGGTCAGGCGGGTTGCCAGCGAAAACGGGCGCTGAAATGGCTTACTGACCATCCGGCACCTCTAGCATGTAACCCACGCCGCGCACGGTCTGAATCAACTTTGGCTCAAAGTCGTTGTCGATTTTGCCGCGCAGCCGCTTCACCGCCACATCAATGGCGTTGGTATCGCTGTCAAAATTCATGTCCCATACCTGCGAGGCGATAAGCGAGCGGGGCAGCACTTCGCCCTGATGGCGGAGGAAAAACTCCAGCAGAGTAAATTCTTTACTGGTCAGAGTGATGCGCGTGCCGCTGCGGGTGACTTTGCGGCTGACGAGATCGACCATCAGATCGGCAACCTGAAACTGACTTTCGATAATCACCGCCGCCCCGCGCCGCAGTAGAGTGCGCACCCGCGCCAGCAGTTCAGCAAAAGCGAACGGCTTCACCAGATAGTCATCCGCCCCCAACTCCAGCCCCTTGACGCGATGTTCAATGGTGCCAAGCGCGGTAAGCAACAGAATCGGCATCCCCTTATTGGCGGAACGCAACATGCGCACGATATCCCAGCCGTTCACGTCCGGCAGCATAATATCGAGGATTATCAGATCATAATCACCGGTCATCGCCAGATGGTAGCCATTCAGCCCGTTGTCGGCCAAATCGACCACAAAACCGGCTTCGGTTAACCCTTTGGTCAAGTATTCTCCGGTTTTCTTTTCATCTTCGACAATCAACAGTTTCATATTTCCTCCGCATGTTGCCCGGGCAATTCTAGAGTAGCGGGATCAGATGGCAATCGCTTATTGGCAAAATGACAATTTTGTCATTTTCCTGTCACCGGAAAATCAGAGCCTGGCGAGTAAAGTTGGCAGCATAAAATCACCAGAAATTATGAGCCTATGTCTCCTTGTAAACTTCTGCCATTTTGTGTGGCCCTTGCGCTAACCGGTTGTTCACTGGCACCGGATTATCAGCGTCCGGCAATGCCCGTGCCGCAGCAGTTCTCACTCAGCCAGAACGGCCTGGTTAACGCAGCAGATAACTACCAGAACGCGGGCTGGCGCACCTTTTTTGTTGATAATCAGGTGAAGACGCTGATTAGCGAGGCGTTGGTGAATAACCGGGATTTGCGCATGGCGGCGCTGAAAGTGCAGGAAGCGCGGGCGCAATATCGTCTGACCGATGCCGACCGCTACCCACAGCTCAATGGCGAGGGCAGCGGCAGCTGGAGCGGCAATCTTAAAGGCGATTCAGCCACGACGCGGGAGTTCTCTACTGGCCTTAACGCCAGCTTTGATCTCGATTTTTTCGGTCGCTTAAAGAACATGAGCGAAGCCGAGCGCCAAAATTATTTAGCCACTGAGGAAGCTCAGCGCGCGGTGCATATTTTGCTGGTTTCTAATGTCGCGCAAAGCTATTTCAATCAGCAACTGGCGTATGCGCAATTGCAAATAGCCGAAGAAACGCTGCGTAATTATCAGCAGTCATATGCGTTTGTCGAAAAACAACTGTTGACCGGTAGCAGCAATGTTCTGGCGCTGGAACAGGCTCGCGGGGTGATAGAAAGTACCCGCAGCGACATCGCTAAACGTCAGGGGGAACTGGCGCAGGCGAATAATGCATTGCAACTGTTATTGGGAAGCTACGGCAAGCTGCCGCAAGCGCAGACAGTAAACAGCGACAGCCTGCAAAGCGTTAAATTACCGGCGGGCTTGTCGTCGCAAATCTTATTGCAGCGCCCTGATATTATGGAAGCTGAACACGCGTTAATGGCGGCTAATGCCAATATTGGTGCTGCGCGTGCGGCATTTTTCCCGTCTATCAGCCTGACCAGCGGAATATCAACCGCCAGCAGCGATCTGTCGTCATTATTTAACGCCAGCAGCGGGATGTGGAATTTTATTCCTAAAATTGAGATCCCCATTTTTAATGCCGGACGCAACCAGGCCAATCTGGATATCGCCGAAATTCGCCAGCAGCAGTCGGTGGTGAATTATGAACAGAAAATCCAGAACGCCTTTAAAGAAGTGGCAGATGCGCTGGCATTACGTCAAAGCCTGAACGATCAAATCAGCGCCCAGCAGCGTTATCTTGCGTCGCTGCAAATTACCCTGCAACGGGCGCGGGCATTATATCAGCACGGCGCAGTCAGTTATCTGGAAGTGCTGGATGCTGAACGTTCTTTATTTGCAACCCGACAAACTTTACTTGACCTGAATTATGCCCGTCAGGTTAACGAAATTTCTTTATATACCGCCTTAGGGGGCGGTTGGCAGCAATAATTTTTAACTCCAGGAGAGAATAAATGAAAAAAGCACTGCAAGTCGCAATGTTCAGTCTGTTTACCGTTATTGGCTTTAATGCCCAGGCTAACGAACATCATCATGAAACCATGAGCGAAGCACAACCACAGGTTATTAGCGCCACTGGCGTGGTAAAAGGTGTTGATCTGGAAAGCAAAAAAATCACCATCCATCACGATCCGATTGCTGCCGTGAACTGGCCGGAGATGACTATGCGCTTTACCATCACCCCGCAGACGAAAATGAGCGAAATTAAAACCGGCGATAAAGTAGCGTTTAATTTTGTCCAGCAGGGCAATCTTTCTTTATTACAGGATATTAAAGTCAGCCAGTAATCCGGGTTTAATGAGATGAAAAAAATCGCGCTTATTATCGGCAGCATGATCGCGGGCGGTATTATTTCTGCGGCAGGTTTTACCTGGTTTGCAAAGGAGGAACCGCCCGCAGAAAAAACGTCGACCGCAGAACGTAAAGTCTTATTCTGGTACGACCCGATGTATCCCAATACGCGGTTCGATAAACCAGGGAAATCGCCGTTTATGGATATGGATCTGGTGCCGAAATATGCCGATGAAGAGAGTTCTGCATCTGGTGTGCGCATTGACCCGACTCAGACGCAGAATCTGGGGGTGAAAACGGCGACCGTCACGCGTGGGCCGCTGACTTTTGCCCAGAGTTTCCCGGCAAATGTCAGTTACAACGAGTATCAGTATGCCATTGTGCAGGCCCGCGCCGCCGGGTTTATCGACAAGGTGTATCCGCTTACCGTGGGCGATAAAGTGCAAAAGGGCGCGCCGCTTCTCGACCTGACCATTCCCGACTGGGTGGAAGCGCAGAGTGAGTATTTACTGCTGCGCGAAACCGGCGGTACGGCGACCCAGACTGAAGGCATTCTTGAGCGACTGCGACTGGCGGGAATGCCGGAGGCTGATATTCGCCGTCTGATCGCCACGCAAAAAATCCAGACTCGCTTTACGCTCAAAGCGCCCATTGATGGCGTGATCACCGCGTTTGATCTGCGCGCGGGAATGAATATCGCCAAAGATAACGTGGTCGCGAAAATTCAGGGTATGGACCCGGTGTGGGTCACTGCTGCGATCCCGGAGTCCATCGCATGGCTGGTGAAAGATGCCTCGCAGTTTACGCTCACCGTTCCGGCGCGACCTGATAAAACACTCACCATCCGCAAATGGACGCTGCTACCCGGCGTGGATGCCGCGACCCGCACGCTGCAGCTGCGTCTGGAAGTCGACAACGCCGACGAGGCGCTAAAACCGGGCATGAACGCCGGGTTGCAACTCAATACCGCCAGCGAACCGATGCTGCTCATTCCGTCACAGGCGCTGATTGATACCGGCAACGAACAGCGGGTGATTACCGTTGATGCTGACGGGCGCTTTGTACCGAAACGCGTTGCCGTTTTCCAGGCATCGCAAGGCGTCACCGCGTTACGCTCTGGTCTGGCGGAAGGTGAAAAGGTGGTTTCCAGCGGCCTGTTCCTGATTGATTCTGAAGCCAATATTTCTGGCGCACTGGAGCGGATGCGCTCTGAAAGTGCTACCCATGCGCATTGAGGGAATAGCCAATGATTGAATGGATTATTCGTCGCTCGGTGGCGAACCGTTTTCTGGTGCTGATGGGCGCGTTGTTTCTGAGTATCTGGGGCACCTGGACCATCATTAACACGCCAGTGGATGCACTGCCGGATCTTTCCGATGTACAGGTGATTATTAAAACCAGCTATCCCGGTCAGGCACCGCAAATCGTTGAAAATCAGGTGACTTATCCGCTAACCACCACCATGTTGTCGGTGCCTGGCGCGAAGACTGTGCGCGGTTTCTCGCAGTTTGGCGACTCTTATGTGTATGTCATTTTCGAAGATGGCACCGATCCGTACTGGGCGCGCTCGCGGGTGCTGGAGTACCTCAACCAGGTACAGGGTAAGCTGCCTGCGGGAGTCAGCGCCGAGCTGGGGCCAGATGCCACGGGTGTTGGCTGGATCTATGAATATGCACTGGTGGATCGCAGCGGTAAGCACGATCTGGCCGATTTACGCTCATTGCAGGACTGGTTTCTCAAATATGAGCTAAAAACCATCCCTGACGTTGCGGAAGTGGCGTCGGTGGGCGGTGTGGTGAAAGAGTATCAGGTGGTTATCGATCCTCAGCGCCTGGCGCAGTATGGCATCAGTCTCGCCGACGTAAAAAGCGCGCTGGATGCTTCAAACCAGGAAGCGGGCGGTTCGTCGATCGAACTGGCGGAAGCGGAATATATGGTGCGCGCCAGCGGCTATCTGCAAACGCTCGACGACTTTAATCACATCGTTTTAAAAGCCAGTGAAAATGGCGTGCCCGTTTATCTGCGTGATGTTGCGAAGGTCCAGGTTGGCCCGGAGATGCGCCGGGGCATTGCCGAACTGAACGGCGAAGGCGAAGTGGCGGGCGGGGTGGTGATCCTGCGTTCCGGCAAAAACGCCCGTGAAGTGATCGCCGCCGTGAAGGACAAACTGGAAACGCTGAAAAGCAGTCTGCCGGAAGGTGTGGAGATAGTTACAACATACGATCGCAGCCAGCTCATTGACCGCGCCATTGACAACCTCAGCGGCAAGTTGCTGGAAGAGTTTATTGTGGTGGCGGTAGTCTGTGCGCTGTTTCTCTGGCATGTGCGCTCGGCGCTGGTGGCGATTATTTCGTTGCCGCTGGGGTTGTGTATTGCTTTTATTGTCATGCACTTTCAGGGACTGAACGCCAATATTATGTCGTTGGGTGGCATTGCGATTGCCGTCGGGGCGATGGTCGATGCCGCTATCGTCATGATCGAGAATGCGCATAAACGGCTGGAAGAGTGGCTGCACCAGCATCCTGACGCCACGCTGGATAATAAAACGCGCTGGCAGGTGATCACCGATGCATCTGTTGAAGTGGGGCCGGCGCTGTTTATCAGTCTGCTGATTATCACGCTGTCGTTTATCCCGATCTTCACCCTGGAAGGGCAGGAAGGTCGTCTGTTTGGCCCGCTGGCGTTCACCAAAACCTATGCGATGGCGGGCGCGGCGCTACTGGCGATTGTAGTGATCCCGATCCTGATGGGCTACTGGATCCGTGGCAAAATTCCGCCGGAAAGCAGTAACCCGCTCAATCGCTTTTTGATTCGTGTTTATCATCCGCTGTTGCTGAAAGTACTGCACTGGCCGAAAACCACGCTGTTGGTGGCAGCGCTTTCGGTGCTGACGGTTCTCTGGCCGCTCAATAAAGTTGGCGGGGAATTTTTACCGCAGATCAATGAAGGCGACTTGTTGTATATGCCATCGACGCTGCCGGGGATTTCCGCAGCAGAGGCGGCGAGCATGCTGCAAAAAACCGACAAGCTGATTATGAGCGTACCGGAAGTGGCGCGGGTATTTGGCAAAACCGGGAAAGCGGAAACCGCCACCGATTCTGCTCCACTGGAGATGGTAGAAACGACTATCCAGCTTAAGCCGCAGGATCAGTGGCGGCCTGGCATGACGATGGACAAAATCATTGAGGAACTGGATAACACCGTGCGTCTGCCGGGGCTGGCGAATCTGTGGGTGCCGCCAATTCGTAACCGTATCGATATGCTCTCGACTGGCATTAAAAGCCCTATCGGCATTAAAGTTTCCGGCACTGTGCTGGCGGATATCGACACGATGGCGGAGCAAATTGAAGAAGTGGCGCGAACGGTGCCAGGCGTGGCTTCTGCGCTTGCTGAGCGTCTGGAAGGTGGGCGTTATATCAACGTTGAGATTAACCGTGAAAAAGCCGCGCGTTACGGTATGACGGTGGCGGATGTGCAGTTGTTTGTGACTTCTGCGGTGGGCGGGGCGATGGTTGGCGAAACGGTGGAAGGGATTGCTCGTTATCCAATTAATCTGCGTTATCCGCAAAGCTGGCGCGATAGCCCGCAGGCACTGCGCCAGTTGCCGATCCTCACGCCGATGAAGCAGCAAATCACTCTGGCGGACGTGGCCGACGTTAAAGTCTCTACCGGACCGTCGATGCTGAAAACCGAGAATGCGCGCCCGACGAGCTGGATTTATATCGATGCCCGCGATCGTGACATGGTGTCGGTGGTTCACGATCTGCAAAAAGCGATAGCTGAAAAAGTGCAGTTAAAACCGGGTACCAGCGTGGCATTCTCCGGGCAGTTCGAGCTACTGGAGCGCGCCAACCATAAGCTGAAACTGATGGTGCCGATGACGCTGATGATCATCTTCGTGCTGTTGTATCTGGCGTTCCGTCGGGTGGGCGAAGCGTTGCTGATTATCAGCAGCGTACCGTTTGCGCTGGTGGGCGGCATCTGGTTGCTGTGGTGGATGGGCTTTCATCTTTCCGTGGCGACGGGCACCGGTTTTATTGCCCTTGCCGGGGTCGCCGCCGAATTTGGCGTGGTGATGCTGATGTATTTACGTCACGCCATAGAGGCCGAGCCGTCGTTGAATAATCCGCAAACATTCAGCGAGCAGAAGCTGGATGAGGCGTTATATCACGGCGCGGTACTGCGCGTGCGCCCAAAAGCGATGACGGTGGCGGTGATTATCGCTGGTCTGCTGCCGATTCTGTGGGGAACAGGAGCAGGGTCAGAGGTGATGAGCCGGATTGCCGCGCCGATGATTGGCGGCATGATCACCGCGCCTTTGCTGTCGCTGTTTATTATCCCGGCGGCGTATAAGCTGATGTGGCTGCACCGACATCGGGTACGGAAATAAAAGCAGGATACCCCGTTTAACCGTGTGGATTGTGTCTTGCGACGATGGGCACTAAATGTTAAAAGGTGCCCCTCAACAAAAAAGACACACAGGGGAAAGGCGTGAAAAACGCGTCAACCGTATCGGAAGATACTGCGTCGAATCAAGAGCCGACGCTTCATCGCGGATTACATAACCGTCATATTCAACTGATTGCGCTGGGTGGCGCAATTGGTACTGGTCTGTTTCTTGGCATTGGCCCGGCGATTCAGATGGCGGGTCCGGCTGTATTGCTGGGCTACGGCGTCGCCGGGATCATCGCTTTCCTGATTATGCGCCAGCTCGGCGAGATGGTGGTCGAAGAGCCGGTATCCGGTTCATTTGCCCACTTTGCCTATAAATACTGGGGACCGTTTGCGGGCTTCCTCTCTGGCTGGAACTACTGGGTAATGTTCGTGCTGGTGGGAATGGCAGAGCTGACCGCTGCGGGCATCTATATGCAGTACTGGTTCCCGGATGTTCCAACGTGGATTTGGGCTGCCGCCTTCTTTATTATCATCAACGCCGTTAACCTGGTGAACGTGCGCTTATATGGCGAAACCGAGTTCTGGTTTGCGCTGATTAAAGTGCTGGCGATCATCGGTATGATCGGCTTTGGCCTGTGGCTGCTGTTTTCTGGGCACGGCGGTGAGAAAGCCAGTATCGATAACCTCTGGCGCTACGGCGGTTTCTTTGCCACCGGCTGGAATGGACTGATTTTGTCGCTGGCGGTAATTATGTTCTCCTTCGGCGGTCTGGAGCTGATTGGGATTACTGCGGCTGAAGCGCGCGATCCGGAAAAAAGCATCCCTAAAGCAGTGAATCAGGTGGTGTATCGCATCCTGCTGTTTTATATCGGTTCACTGGTGGTTTTACTGGCGCTCTACCCGTGGGTGGAAGTGAAATCCAATAGTAGCCCGTTTGTGATGATTTTCCATAATCTCGACAGCAACGTGGTAGCTTCTGCGCTGAACTTCGTCATTCTGGTGGCATCGCTGTCGGTGTATAACAGCGGGGTTTACTCTAACAGCCGCATGCTGTTTGGCCTTTCTGTGCAGGGTAATGCGCCAAAGTTTTTGACTCGCGTCAGCCGTCGCGGCGTGCCGATTAACTCGCTGATGCTTTCCGGAGCGATCACTTCGCTGGTGGTGTTAATCAACTATCTGCTGCCGCAAAAAGCGTTTGGTCTGCTGATGGCGCTGGTGGTAGCAACGCTGCTGTTGAACTGGATTATGATCTGCCTGGCGCATCTGCGTTTTCGCGCGGCGATGCGACGTCAGGGGCGTGAAACACAATTTAAGGCGCTGCTCTATCCGTTCGGCAACTATCTTTGCATCGCCTTCCTCGGCATGATTTTGCTGCTGATGTGCACGATGGATGATATGCGCTTGTCAGCGATTCTGCTGCCGGTGTGGATTGTGTTCCTGTTTGTGGCGTTTAAAACATTGCGTAGGAAAGTGAATTAAGCTGATGTGAGGCTGATTTGCCCGATGCGCAAGCTTATCGGGCCTACAATTTGTAACGATTCTGTAGGTCGGATAAGGCGTTCACGCCGCATCCGACAAAATGATGTCAACAATCTGAAAGCCGCTCTCACCCATTCGATGAGAGCGGTTTTTTTAATTACTGCTTAAATGCACCCGCCAGAGAGCGAATATCATTGCCGGTTGGCGACTGATGAAGTCGCAGACCAAACTCTTCGACAATCGCAAATATGTGATCGAATATATCAGCCTGAATGCTTTCATATTCCAGCCACACCACGGTGTTGGTAAACGCATAGATCTCAAGCGGTAAACCGTTATCACCAGGAGCCAGTTGGCGTACCATTAAGGTCATATCTTTGCGAATCCGCGGATGATTCCGCAGATATTCGTTCAGATAGGCACGAAAGGTTCCAATATTGGTCATTCGGCGCAGGTTTAATACCGACTCCGTAGAACCTTGCTGGCGATTCCACTCATTAATTTCCTGATGGCGGCTGGTTAAATAAGGCTTTAACAAATGCGCTTTATTCAGACGTTGCATTTCGTCTTCATCAAGAAAACGAATACTGGTGACATCAATACTGATACTGCGTTTAATACGTCGCCCGCCAGAAGCTGACATCCCGCTCCAGTTTTTAAAGGAGTCAGAAACCAGAGACCAGGTGGGAATAGTGGTAATGGTATTGTCCCAGTTACGCACTTTGACGGTGGTTAACCCAATATCGATCACCGCGCCATCCGCGCCGTATTTCGGCATCTCCAGCCAGTCGCCCAGTTTCAGCATATCGTTCGCGGAAAGCTGAATACCTGCCACCAGACCAAGAATCGGATCTTTAAATACCAACATTAGCACGGCAGCCATTGCACCAAGACCGCTGATCAGAATCGCTGGCGACTGATCAATCAGCAGCGAGATCATCAAAATGCCGACCAGAATCGCGCCGATCAGTTTAATCCCCTGAAATATCCCTTTCAGCGGTAACTGAGATGCCGCCGGGAATTTCTGCGCCAGATTCAAAATAACATCCAGCAACGAGAAGACTGAAAGCAGCGCATACATCATGATCCACAACTGCGCGCAGGTAGTCAGAATATCTGCCGCTTCGGTGCCTTTTTGCAGCCAGAATACCGCCTGAATATTGACGATAATCCCCTGCAGGGTAAAAGCTAAACGGTGGAAGAGTTTATTCTGGGTAATGATTTGCAACCAAAGCCGTGAACTGGCAATGGCACGTTTTTCGAAGGTCCGCAGTACCACCCAATGCAAAATAATATGCACCACGACGGCGGTCAGAAAAATAATACCGAAAATCATCACCATCGAGGTGGTGTGATCAATCTCAATACCCGCTAAATCTTCAACCTGGGATATTAAATCCTGCATAACGTCTCCTTTATACAACAGCAGCCTATGATGACGGCTGAAACAGGGTTATGCAAATCAGGAGAATCTGAGGGGAAATAGCCGGGCAGATGCCCGGCAAGAGAGAATTACACTTCGGTTAAGGTGATGTTTTGCGGCAGACGAGATTTCGGCAGCGTAGCGTTAAAATCTTCAACGCTGTGATGACCCACCGGAACAACCACCAGACTGGTGTAGCCTTTCTCTTTCAGACCAAATTCTTCATCGAGGATGGCGGCGTCAAAACCTTCGATGGGCACCGCGTCCAGACCCAGCGCCGCCACGCCCAGCAGGAAGTTACCGACGTTGAGATAAACCTGTTTTGCCATCCACTCTGCATCATCATGCAGATCTTTACGGTGCATATCGGCGAAGAACTTGCGACCTTTATCGTTCGCGGCTTTCGCTTCCGGCGTGGCAAAGCGACCATCGGCATCTTCCTGGTCAACAACCAGCTTCAGCCAGGCATCGTCCATCGCGGTTTTTGCACAGAACACCACGACGTGCGAGGCATCAAGCATTTTACGCTCGTTGAACACGTAATTATCGGCAGCGGATTTGGCAACACGCGCTTTACCTTCTTCCGTGCTGGCAACAATAAAATGCCACGGCTGGGAGTTGGTGCTGGATGGGCTGTATTGCAGTAGAGTTTTGATCTGCTCGGCCTGTTCCGGGGTAAGTTTTTTGCTGGCATCAAATGCCTTAGTGGAATGACGCTTTAAGGCGACAGAAATGATATCCATAAAGACTCCATGTGAAAGTAATTTTGCGTGCCAGCAGATTACAAGGATCGAGATGAAATGGTAAGCGAGAAAAATGCGCTATTGATTTACGGTTGAGTCAGGACGCAGTCGTTTTTGATCGCGTTTAGCCAGACCATCAACCACCAGATTCCACGAATCGTTGATCAGATCGCGAAGTAACGCTTCGGAGATTTCCTCGCCGGGATACACCGAAATCCAGTGCTTTTTATTCATGTGATACCCTGGCTTGATGCTTGGGTATATTTGCTGATTTAGCAGGGATTTTTGTGGATCGGACTTCAGATTGATAAAGGGGACGCCGCGCAGCTCCGACGACAGCATAAAAATCTTGCCGCCAATTTTAAAAACATCGAACTCCGGGCCAAAAGGCCAGCAAAGCTCGACAAAGGGTAACTCAAGAGCCAGGCGTTTCGCCGTTTCGTGCAGTGATTGCTTATCCATAAACGTTCCTTTAGGCGAAGGAGAATAAGCAAAGTATGCCGCGAAGTTCGGCGATAATCGACGTTTAATCCGCCAGCGAGAACCAGCGTCGGCAGATAAAGCGTAGAAAAAAATACTCAATAGCGCCCAGCACTAAAAACCACAGACAAAACAATAAGGTGTAAAGCTGGCTAAGATCCATCAGATGGAACGTGGTCACCAGTTTTTGTGCCAGCGTCAGCCCCAGTGCGGGGGCGGGCAGCAGCAGGCAAGAGAGGAAAGCCATCAGCAAAATGCCTGCTGCGGTGGTCAAGGTTTCTAAAGAGTGTTTCATAACATTGTTAAATGTAAGTTAAAACACCATTGTCAGGGATATTCTTCTGTAAGGCAATTCCCGACTTATTCTCCAGCCCAGATCTCACAATGCTTTTTCACCAGCCCAATTAGCGAGCCACCATCGGCGACGAAATCACGCATTAGCTGCGCTTCATTCAGACCACTGACGACCTGACGGTGCAGTGCTTCAATTGCGCTCGATGCGCCAATTTTATGTGCAGAAGGGGCGATTTTTTCCAGTAAACGCAAGGTGGCTTCCGTTAGTGACCGACGATCGCCAGTATGCGGATCGGTAATGACGCCTTCCAGCCCATAGCGACAGGCCTGGAAACGGTTGAATTTATACAGCAGGTAATCTTTCTCCTGATGTTTAAACGGGCGTTCCGTCAGTAACCAGTGGGCGGTAGCCTGAATTAATCCCGCCATATTTACCGCGTGGCTAAGGGTTAACGGGGTATCCATCACCCGAACTTCCACCGTACCAAAATGGGGGCTGGGGCGAATATCCCAGTGCAGATCTTTAATGCTGTCGATCATCGTGGTGTAACTCAGGCAGCGAAACAGGGCTTCAAATTGTTGCCAGTTACTGACCCACGGCATCGGGCCATTATCAGGAAAGGCGGAAAAAATATTTGGTCGTGAGGAGGCAAAACGCGTATCCGTTCCTTGCATATATGGCGACGCGGCGGAAAGGGCGATAAAGTGCGGCACAAACCGTGACAAGCCGTGCAGCAAATAAATGGCGTCATCGCCACTGGCGCAGCCAACATGGACATGCTGACCAAAAACGGTCGCCTGCTGGATGAGATAGCCAAAGTTTTGCAGCGTTCGTTGATAGCGTTCGTTATCGCACACCTCCTGACGCTGCCATTTCTGAAACGGATGCGTGCCACCGCCGCAAATTTCCAGATGATGGTCTGCCGCTGCCTGCAATACGACTTTCTGCATCGCTGAAAATTGCCCGGCAGCCTGGTTGATATCACGGCAAACATCCGTCGCCAGCTCCAGCATACTTTCGGTGATATCGTGCTTTACCTCTCCGGCCGTGATCTGATTTTTAACCGCGTCAATCAGCATTGATGAGTCCTGGCTTAAGTCATAGCCCGGCGGATTAACCACCTGCATTTCCAGTTCAATACCGAGGGTAAAAGGTTCAGAAACATGAAAATCGGGTAATGGCATAGGTTTCTTTTATATTGGCGTTTTCTATTCAGTATAGAAGTGGGAGCGGCTGGGTGAGATGCGGAAGTTCTGGAATGTTTCTTTTTTTGGTGATGGTGACTGAAGCAAATTGGCTACATTTTGCAATGTGACCAGTTGCGTCATAGCTGGCTGGTGGCGAAGAATTTTGACGATTGAGGCATGCAGATAAAAACGGGTTCAGCTTCAGTTGATCAAATGGGGAGTGAGAAGTCCGAAACAGGATTTACTGTATAAATAAACAGCTATTTTGTTGAGGAAGGGTAAGATAACTGCGGGTGCCTGAAGCTTTCCGGTTTCAGGTTTACTCTGAGGTCTGGAAAGATGAAGCCCCAGGAGATATTTCTATCAATCCTGGGGCTGCCACTCCAAACCCAACAATTTGGATGGTAGTCCCTTCTTCGCATGGAGGCAATATAAACATGCTGACGAAATATGCCCTTGCGGCAGTCATAGTGCTGTGTTTGACGGTGCTGGGATTTACGCTTCTGGTTGGAGACTCGCTGTGTGAGTTTACGGTGAAGGAACGTAATATTGAGTTTAAGGCTGTTCTCGCTTACGAACCGAAGAAGTAGCCGTTGTGCGGGGAGTAATCCCCGCATATCCGGTTGTCAGGTCAGGATGGTAAGGCACCTGCTTTACACTTTCGCCCGCAGTCAGTGATGGCTGCGGGCGATGTCGTTTTAAGGGCAATGATCAGTTTTGCCAACAGAAGTCCGAAACAGGACTCACTGTATAAATAAACAGCTATTTTGCTAAGGAAGGGTAAGATAACGGCGGGTGCCTGAAGCTTTCCGGTTTCAGGTTTACTCTGAGGTCTGGAAAGATGAAGCCCCAGGAGATATTTCTATCAATCCTGGGGCTGCCACTCCAAACCCAACAATTTGGATGGTAGTCCCTTCTTCGCATGGAGGCAATATAAACATGCTGACGAAATATGCCCTTGCGGCAGTCATAGTGCTGTGTTTGACGGTGCTGGGATTTACGCTTCTGGTTGGAGACTCGCTGTGTGAGTTTACGGTGAAGGAACGTAATATTGAGTTTAAGGCTGTTCTCGCTTACGAACCGAAGAAGTAGCCGCTGTGCGGGGAGTAATCCCCGCATATCCGGTTGTCAGGTCAGGGTGGTAAGGCACCTGCTTTACACTTTCGCCCGCGGTCAGTGATGGCTGCGGGCGAAACCATTTTTACCAGCAGACAAAGCCACCATCGACCACCAGATCCACACCCGTGCAGAACGACGCCGCATCGCTGGCAAGGAACAGCGCTGGACCCGCCATCTCTTCCACTTTCGCCATCCGTTGAATCGGCGTCTGGCTTTCAAACTCCCGAGTCTGATGTACCATTTCAGGTCGTGTATTCATTGGTGTCGCGGTATATCCTGGGCTGATTGAGTTCACGCGGATCCCCTTACTCACCCATTCCATCGCAAGACTTTTAGATAAATGAATCACGCCGGCTTTGGAACTGTTGTAGTGGGCCTGTTCCAGACCACGATTGACAATAATCCCGGACATTGACGCAATATTTATAATCGAACCGCCTCCGTTCTCTACCATTAACTCAGCTTCCGCCTTACAGGAATTCCACACACCAGTCAGGTTGATATCGATAACGCGTTGCCATTGCTCGCTTTCCATCTCCAGCGCCGGGTTTGCGTTAGCGATTCCAGCGGCGTTTACGGCAATATCCAGGCGACCAAAATGTGTTTTTGCCAGAGCGACTGCTGCGCGAAGATCTCTCAATTCCCGAACATCGCCCGTGTAATACAAGGCTTGTCCGCCAAGCGCTTCGATATTATTAACCGTCTCTTTAAGTCCGCCATCTTCCCGTAGATCAAAACACACCACTCGTGAGCCTGCGCTGGCTAAAGCCAGAGCGATCATTTGTCCGATACCGCTACCTGCGCCAGTGACAAAGGCGACGCGATCGTGGAGATCAAACAATTGTTGAGCAAAATCTTTTGCGATCATTTTGATATCTCTCTTAGTAGCCCGCAGGGGCATTACGACATAATCAGGCCGCCGTCGATGTTGATGGTTTGACCGGTGAGATAACGCGCATCGTCAGAGGCGAGGAAGGCAACCAGTCCGGCAACATCTTCAGGTTTACCGGCACGCTTCATCGGAATACCTTCCACCCATTCCGCCATAAGCTCGCCTTTGCCATAACGCTTGTCATCGGTACTGAGAATTTCTCCCCATACGCGGTCGTTGTAGTCCCACATTTCGCTTTCGATAATACCCGGGCAGAAGGCGTTAACAGTGATATTCCACTGCGCTAACTCGTGCGCCAGGCTTTGCGTAATGCCGATCACACCCATTTTGCTGGCTGCATAGTGTGGGGTATAGATAAACCCCTGACGTCCCTGGCCAGAAGAGGTGTTGATCAGGCAGCCGTGATTCTGTTTCACCATATATTTGGCTGCTTCCCGGCAGCAGAGCCAGACTGCCGTAGTGTTCACCGCCAGCACTTTTTCGAAATCAGCAGCCGGCATTCGATCAAAATAATCGATGGTGATAATGCCTGCATTCTGAATGGAAACATCGATGCTGCCAAAACGTGCAGCCGCTTGTTCATAGAGTGCCTGTACTTGCGCTTCATCTGTCACATCGACTTCTAATGACAAAATGTCAGCCTGATAACATTGGCGCAGTTGCTCTGCAGTTTCATGTACGCGTTCAGCGTTAGAAACCATCACCAGATTTGCGCCATCGCGGGCGAAGCGTTCAGCGATCCCGGCCCCAATTCCCCGGCATGCCCCGGTAATAACTACAGTCTTACCCTGAAAATTACGTTGCATATTTTTTCCCCTGTATAAGCCGGGCAATTTAATGCCCGGTGGAATGATGTTAATTAACTGGAAAGCGGTTTTACGGCAGGTGCGGCGGCCATCTTTTCTTCATGGCGACGCATCAAAATGACTTTGTTTTGCAATTTTTGCTGGAACTGATCGACCACCACGGCGGTGACGATAACGAGGCCTTTAATGACCATTTGCCAGAAGTCACTGACACCCATCATCACCATGCCATCGGCGAGGAAGACAATGACAAAGGCACCGATAATCGAGCCAGAGACACGTCCCCGACCACCCGCCAGTGCAGTTCCACCAAGAACCGTGGCGCCAATAGCATCCATTTCGAACATATTGCCGGTCATTGGGTGAGCAGTTTGCAGCTGCGAGGCAACAATCAAACCGACAAATGCGGCGCATAACCCGGAGAACGCATAGACGAACACTTTAACTTTTACGATGGGGACGCCTGCCAGTCGCGCGGCAGATTCATTGCCACCAATGGCATAGATATAACGACCGAGCGGCGTTTTAGTCGTGATCCAGTAGCCTAAAATCAAAAAGCCAATCATCAGCCAGATTGGTAGATAAATGCCTAAAAACGTGCCAGAACCAAGGGTGGCGAAACCCGTGTTGCCCAGCGTTTCCATGCCGTTGAGATTGGGATAAGTGCTGCCGTCATTAAACAGCAGGGCAGAGCCACGAGCGACGTACATCATACCGAGGGTGCAGATAAAGGGCGCGACACCAAAGCGGGTGATTACCGCGCCATTCACCAGTCCCACTAAAATGCCAAATACCGCCACGCAGAGGATCACTTCCGGCACGTTGAAGAAAATAATATTGCCGCTCCACAATGGCAGGCCGTTTGTTAGAAGAGCCCCGGCAACCATTCCGCAGATCCCCGCTACCGCGCCGACGGAAAGATCGATGCCGCCGGTCAGGATCACCAGCGTCATTCCGATTGCCAGCAGCCCGGTAATCGCAACGTGTTGAGTCATGATCAACAGGTTAGAGGCTGTCAGGAAGTTAGGCACCATCACGCTAAAGAAGGCGATCACTAATAGCAGAGCGATAAACGTTCTGGCCTTCAACAGGTACATATAGATCATATATTTCTGATTCATAAGAAATTCCAGCCTGATTAATCTTGAGGTGTTGAAGCCGCAATCAGTTTCTCTCGGGTGACTTCGCCCCGGGGGAGATCAGCGGTAATACGGCCATCAGCCATCACCAGAATGCGATCTGCCAGTGCCATGACTTCATCGAGTTCTGAAGAAGAGAACATGACTGCCAGCCCCTGTTGTGCCATTTTTCCCACCAGCTGATAGACATCTGTTTTTGCGCCAACATCAATGCCGCGTGTGGGTTCATCAAGAAACACCACCTGTGGCTGGGTCATCAACGCTTTGCCAAGTACCACTTTTTGCTGGTTACCGCCGCTGAGTGAGGTAATAGGGAGTTCGGCATCGCTGACTTTGATCGCCAGTTGCAGGATCATCTCTTTCACACTGGCGCTCTCTTTTTGCGGATTCAGCCATTTCCAGGCACGGCGAAAACCTTGCAGGCTGAAATCGGATAGCGTCATATTGGACTGAATCGACATCATCTGAACGACGCCTTCGCCCTGGCGATCTTCTGGCACCAACGCCAGCCCCTTTTTGAGCCGCGCCTGGAAATGGCATTTGTCGATGGTTTCACCATTAAGCTGGATCTTCCCACTCTGACAGGGCATCAGGCCCACCAATCCCTTAAATAGTTCAGTACGTCCTGCGCCCAGCAAGCCGTAAATGCCGATAACTTCGCCTTTATGCAGGCTGAATGTCACATCATTGAGTTTGTAACCACCGCTGGGATGCAGCGCCGTTAACCCTTGTACCGCCAGTACAGTGTCACCTTGTGTAGCTGGTTGATAATCGAAATGTTTTTTCTTATCACCGACCATTTGCTCGATGATCCATGGAATACTGGCATCGCTCACGGCGCGTTCACTAATAAAGCGACCATCACGGAAAATGGTGATGAAATCGCCAATCTCCATCAACTCTTCCAGACGATGGGAGATATAAATGATGGTGACACCACGGCGCTTCAGTTGTGCGATCACATTGAAAAGGACTTTTACTTCCGACTGGCTGAGGGCCGATGTCGGTTCATCCATAATCAGTACCCGGGTATCTTTAGAAAGGGCACGGGCAATCTCCACCAGTTGCTGATGGCCAATACCTAGCTCTCCCAGTTGGGTATAGGGATCAACATTCAGTTCCAGTCTTTCTAATAGAGATTTGGCTAATTCATATTGATATTTTTCGTTAATCTTCCCTTTCTGAAAAAATTCATTCGCCATGAAAATATTATCCATGACATTCATATTCGGGAATAAATTCAGCTCCTGAAAAATGATACTAATTCCATGTTTTTCGGCCTGATGGGTAGAATTTAGGGTAACTTCTTTACCATCAAGAATGATCTTGCCTGAGGAAGGTGTTTCAACCCCCGCCAGCATTTTCATCATTGTGGATTTACCCGCACCGTTTTCACCAATAAGCACATTTACTTTATTGCGATAGACTCGGTAATTCACGTTATCTAACGCCACCACACCCGGATAAATACGCGATAAGTCATGCGTTTCTATGATTACAGGTGATTCATCAGTCTGGGGGGGGGCAATTTCTTGCGGTAACATATTACTCGCCTCCCGCCCTGGCTATTTTCGCAGGCGTTATATCCGGGATAGTTTGCGGAATATCCCATGCAGAAAATACGCCATAAACCTGAACCGTTTCCCCGGTTTTAAGCTTTGCCGACTGAATCATATTGATGGCTTGCTCATTGATAGCACGACCATATTCACCAAATAAAACCTGATCGTTAAAATGCTCATAGCTTGCACCTTTATATGCATCTCGCAGAAGCGTGCCGCGAAGAGTTGGCCCCGTCTGCACGACAATATTTGTGCCGCTGATATCTGTGATGGTCATTTTTCCGCTACGGGATTTCGCATCAATATTGGTGATGCCACCTTCGACCTTAACGTAGAAGATACACGGGTTTTCTTCCTGAGAACGATAGCCCAGCGTTTTACAGGCAGCATCGACATCTTTTTCTGCCTGTAGCGCCGCCATTAACTCCGCAACCGGACGCGCATTTTCTACCACCTGCGGCACGATGTTTTTCTGCCAGGTCTGATCGATATTTGCCATATGAGGATTAGGCGGGGATTTGAGATCGGCAAGTTCCTGCTGCGAGACGATGCGACATCCACCCAGGCTCAGAATTGCCAGCGCCAGCCAGACTTTTTTATCCATAATATTCTCCTCTGCGCCCTCATTGTGAGGGCGCAACGACCTGGGATCAGGATTTGATATTGAAATCCTGGACTTTATCTGCGTTATCTTTGGTTATCAGAATGCCGCGGAACATCACCCGCTGTTTGGCTGGTTTAACTCCTTTTTGCAGGTAATTATCCAGATCGGTAACACCCTGCGCGGCAATGGCTTGTGCTTGTAACATCACGGTAGCCTGCAATGATTCGGCTTTCACGGCATCGCGCTCATCGTTACTGCCATCAATGCCGACAACAATAACGTCATTGCGATTGGCGGCTTTCAGTGCTGCGATAGCTCCCAGTGCAACCGGACCATTACCACAAATCACCCCTTTAACATCGGGATGGGCTTGCAGAATACTGTCCATTATTCGTTTGCCATCAATTAACGTGCCTTTGGCATCTTGCTTCGCCACGCTGACCATTTCAGGGAACTGGTCAATAACCTGGTGGAAAGATTTCGAGCGAGTTACGCAATTATTATCAGCAAGATTACAGGTGAGTTCGGCATATTTTCCTTTCTCTCCCATTTTCTCGACAAATGCGTTGGCAACTTCCGAGCCAGCCTGGAAGTTATTATGGGTAATTTGCACCAGTGCAACATCATCCACAGGTATTTCGCGATTAATTAATATAACGGGAATACCTGCTTTTTTTGCTTTTTCAATGGCTGCAACACTGGCAGTGGAGTCGGCATTATCTAAAATAATGCCCTGAACTTTTTTACCAATTGCAGTATCGATCAGTTCATTCTGTTTTTTGACATCTTCACCATGAGAAAGAATGGTCGTTTTATATCCCAGTTGCTGGGCTTTTTCACTGGCACCTTTCGCTTCCGAGGCGTAATAAGGATTATCCAGTGAATTGACCATAATCATAATGGTTCCTTTTTCTACCGCATGAGCAGAAAAAGAAAGAGCAGTCAGGGTCGCAGCGGTTAACAGTGTTAAACGTAATTTCATGACAATGTTCTCTCTGTGTTGTTATTGTCGGGTACGGTGAAACAACGTAAAGCCTGAATTATTTATGGGCCGGTATTCTCCTTACGTTGGTTAGTCTTGTTCGTCAAATTGACGATGCCGGTTTCCATAATGTTCTGTTTACCGCATGACGCCACTCCTGCCATCTCTTTTGCAGTCGCTGATGACGCGCCATGTCCGGTTTAAATTCACTGTGTTCAGTTAATAACGCTTTTAAATCTGCAACGGTACCGGGGATAAGCGCTTTGCGGGCGAGCAGGCCCGCACCAATGGCTGAAAGCTCTGGCACATCACTGCGCATCACCGGGCAACCCAGCAGATCCGCCTGATATTGCATCAACCAGTCATTTTTGGTCGGGCCGCCATCCACCATTAACGCCGATAAGTGAAAATCATCATGCTGTTGCATTGCCTCCACTACATCTGCAATTTGATAAGTGATTGATTCCATTGCGGCACGAATCAAATGCGCGCGCTTTACGCCACGGCTTAAGCCACACACCACGCCGCGAGCGCTGTCATCCCCCCATGGCGCGCCCAGGCCAGTGAGAGCAGGAACAAAATAAACACCCATAGTCGAATCCACTGAGGCTGGCAGGGTATTCAGTTCGAGGGCCAGCTCCGCGTCTGTCAGTTCACTTAAACCGGTGCTGTCAGCCATCCATGCCACGGCATCGCCGGTGTGGGGGATATTTCCTTCCAGACCGTAAATAATATTTTCGCCATCATGCCAGGCAATGGTTGTGGCAAGTGTGGCGATATCACACTGAGCAGAGTTGACGGGGGCCATGACGGAAGAACCGGTCCCATAGGTCGCTTTCACACATCCCGCTTCTCCCAACGCATGACCAAAAAGAGCGGCGTGAGAATCGCCCACCATCGCCATGACGGGAATACCATCCGGAATTGTTTTAAGCCCTCGGGTATAACCGAACAGGCCACTGGAAGGTTTAATTTCTGGCAATGCAGCGCGTGGAATGTGAAACAACGCCAGCATTTCCTCATCCCACTCGCCTGTTTTCAGGTTAAGTAATTGAGTTCGCGCGGCGTTAGAGTAGTCGCAGCAAAATGAATCGCCAGCAGTCAAGTTCCATAGCAACCAGGCATCAATGGTGCCGAGACAAATTTCACCCTGGTCGGCAAGTTGCACACCCTCAGGTGTAGATTCCAGTAGCCAACGCATCTTGGACGCGGAAAATAGCGGGGCGATAGGAAGACCCGTAGTCGTTTTAATTTGCTGCTCTTTGCCCTCGCGACGCAGTGTTTCACAAAACTCGGCACTGCGCGTGCATTGCCAGGTAATCGCCGCATTGAGTGGTTTTCCACTCTGACGATACCAGCCGATAGCCGTTTCACGCTGATTACTGATAGCCAGAGCCGCTACATTTTCTGCCCCCACGTGGTTGATGGCCTGGGCAATAACATCAAGCGAGGCAGAGATTAACGCTTCCCCGGATTGCTCAACCCAGCCTTCACGTGGCGTCTGAATAGCCAGTGGTTGAGAAAACTTCGCCACCACGTTACCGAAACCATCAAGTGCGATGGCTTTTGCATTGGTGGTACCCTCATCCAACGCAATAACGAACTCTTTATTTCCTGCAAACATAGGTAGTCTCCTGAGTCACATTGCATCCTGGCGTGGATGGAGATGAGGCGTTCCTCATGGTCACGTTATTACTTCATCAGGCCCTGCTGTGACATTTTGTGTTAAGGCGTGAATATATATTCGATACTGATTATTTATTTATACCTTAGCCAGATTATTCTTCCTGAGCTAGAGAAAAAATCATCAAATGTGCTGACTATCACACTTAGAAGTGTGGTGATGGGGTGAGAAAACCGCGAGAAACAGGATTGTTGAATCCTTTCAGTTTCTTGATATTAAAAGCTTTTTAAGCAAGCGCCTTTGCGAGAAGATTTTTTCGCAAAGGCGGGCAGAAGAAAGGGAGAAGAGGATTAATCCGCAATCAGCATTCTGGCGGTGGGGAAATCAGTGATCAAAACATCGATATACCCACCCTGCATGGCACCTTTGATGGCGGCAACTTTGTCTTTGCCGCCCGCCAGCGCCACCACATTCGGGCATTTTTTGATTTTATCCAGTGCCATACCAATCACTGGATCTTCATCGTCCTGCAACACGGGCTGACCATGTTTATCGTAGTAGTGCAGGCAGATATCGCCCACAGCACCGCGATCCGCCAGTACCTGTAACATATCCTCGTGATAATAGTTGCCCGAGGTTTTTAGCAACTGCGAGGGTTCAAGGATACCGATGCCGACAATGGCGATATCGACGTCGTCAAATCTGGCGATAACGTCAGCCACATCCTGGCTTGCCACCAGGCGTTTTTTCTCTTCTACCGAACCTTCAATGCTTTGAGAAGGAAGCAACCAGGCTTCGCAATTCAGATGCTGGGCCAGGGTCTGTGTCAAAATAGTTGCCTGCACATTGCCGTTTGGCCCCACGCCGCCCAGCAGCTGAATAACGCCGCTGGCTTTTAAGTTTTGGGCGTGAACTTCATCGACCATCGCGCGAATCGTAGAACTCCACGAAGAGACGCCAATGAAATCTTTTGGCCTTAAACGCGTTTCCAGATAGTGCGCGGCGGCAGAGCCGATGGCGCGTTTAATGGTGTGATCACTGGCATCATCTTCGGTATCGACAACAATCGCTTGTTTAATGCCGTAACGCTCTTCAATGCCTTTTTCCAGATTGAGAAAGATATTTGACGGCTGGACAACGCTAATTTTAACCACGCCTTCTTTCTGGCAACGGGTTAGCGCTCTGGATATAAATGACTGAGAAAGCGAGAGAAGTTGGGCGATGTCAGACTGTTTTCGCCCCTCAAGATAGTAAAGAGTGGCGATCTTCACCAGTAGCCGCTGTTCATCCTGCTTAGCCATATATTTCCCCGTAAATCATTAACGTACCGCCCTTATCTTAGAGGCTTTTATCATACGCGAAAAAAGAAGACAGTTAAGTGTGATGGAGTTCTAACTTTAACCAATCCTTAAAATCAGCGATGGACAAAAATAAAAAACAGGCGGCATAATTGAATAAAGAGTCATTGTTGAATATATATTCAAGATGATATCAGGTCAACTGATGATTACCCGGACATGTAACTGACGGTGTAAGGAGGCAGAATGTTCCTGAGTATGATGCAGCAGCGTAAGTCTTGCCGCGCAACGCCCTGGGATTTCTGGTTTTTTAGTCCCTGGTGGAATAAATATTCCATGTTGAAAATAAATTCAGAGGTATTAAATGAATCCCTATAGCTATGATATCCAGACCCTTGAGCGAAAAGCGCGGGCGGTACGCCGCCATATCGTGCGCTTAAATGCCAATAGCCCGGCAGGTGGACACACCGGGGCCGATCTCTCTCAGGTTGAATTACTGACCGCACTCTATTTTCGTATTCTCAATGTCGCACCGGATCGCCTTCACGACGATGACCGGGATATATACATTCAGTCAAAAGGCCATGCTGTTGGATGTTACTACTGCGTGCTGGCGGAAGCAGGATTCTTCCCACTGGAATGGCTTTCCACTTATCAGCAGCCAAATTCACACTTACCCGGTCATCCGGTTCGGCAAAAAACGCCAGGTATTGAACTGAATACCGGAGCACTGGGGCATGGTTTCCCTGTGGCTGTAGGACTTGCGCTGGCGGCGAAAAAAAGTCAAAGCCGTCGTCGTATCTTCTTAATTACTGGCGATGGTGAGCTGGCTGAGGGCAGTAACTGGGAAGCTGCACTGGCGGCGGCGCATTACGGGCTTGATAACCTGGTCATTATTAATGACAAAAATAATCTGCAATTAGCCGGGCCAACGCGCGAAATCATGAACACCGATCCTCTGGCAGAGAAATGGCTGGCATTCGGTATGCAGGTTACTGAATGTCAGGGCAATGATATGGCTTCGGTTGTCGCGACGCTTGAAGAGCTTAAACAGGAAGGCAAACCGAATGTGGTGATTGCCCACACCACTAAAGGGGCAGGCATTTCCTTTATACAAGGGCGTGCGGAATGGCATCACCGGGTGCCGAAAGGCGATGAAATTGAACAGGCACTGGAGGAACTCAAAGATGCGTAACAGTGAACATCTGGCAAATGTGATGGTTCAGGCGTTTATCGATGCCGTAAATGAGGGGATCGATTTGGTGCCTGTGGTGGCTGATTCAACGTCTACGGCAAAAATTGCTCCCTTTATTAAGCAATTCCCTGACCGACTGGTGAATGTGGGTATTGCCGAACAGAGCATGGTTGGTACAGCTGCCGGGCTGGCGCTGGGCGGCAAGGTGGCTGTTACCTGCAATGCCGCGCCGTTTCTTATCGCTCGCGCTAACGAGCAAATCAAGGTTGATGTCTGCTACAACTTTACCAACGTAAAATTGTTCGGTCTGAATGCCGGGGCGAGTTATGGACCGCTGGCGAGCACGCATCATGCGATTGATGACATTGCGGTTATGCGTGGTTTCGGCAATATTCAAATCTTTGCCCCGTCTTCACCGCGGGAGTGCCGTCAGGTGATTGATTATGCTCTTCGCTATCAGGGGCCTGTTTATATCCGTATGGACGGTAAAGCCCTGCCAGAAATCCACGATGAGGACTACCGATTTGTACCAGGTGCCGTGGTGACTTTGCGCGAGGGCAGCGAACTGGCGCTGGTAGCCACAGGCTCTACCGTTCATGAAGTGGTCGATGCCGCAGAACTTTTAGCGCAGTCTGGTATCGCGGCTACAGTTGTCAGCGTACCGTCGATTCGCCCATGCGACACCAAAGCATTGCTGGCAGCGTTAAAAGGATGCAAAGCAGTGATGACGGTTGAAGAGCATAACGTCAATGGCGGCCTTGGTAGCCTGGTCGCGGAAGTGTTGGCAGAGGCCGGAACGGGGATCAAATTAAAACGCGCGGGCATTATGGATGGAGAATATGCCGCAGCGGCGGATCGTGGGTGGTTGCGTCAGCATCATGGCTTTGATGCTGCCGGAATTGCAGCTCAGGCACGGGAAATGCTTTGAATTACCCGCCAGATAACCCGCATGCTGCAGTGTGCGGGTGTTTATCTGCCAGGCACAAGGTAATAACATTATTACCCCTTACTAACCACTGCACGATATGGTCGCCATTCGGCCCGCTTATATTCATCTGTTGATGCTGACAATTTCCAATTTGATAGTCCAGAAAACCTGCATCAGTTTGGATCTCACTTGCCTTAAATGCGCTCTCTTTGGCGGAAAATGCCAGTGTCAGCGCCAGAGAAAAGGTTAAACCGCATTCTGCGAGTCGCTCGTGTTCTGCTGGTGTAATAATGTTGTCTGTCAATTCTCTTGCGGTTTGTACAGAGAAAATCTCTTCGATATCAATGCCAATCGGTTGACGAGATACCACGGCTAATGCCGTAGTCCCACAGTGACTAATGCTGCCGTATACCCCCGCAGGCCACACAGGTTGGCGTAGCTCGCCGATTGCAGGCACACATTTATAGCCATATTCCCGCAGCGCATAAATTGCAGCGATCCGCCCGGCTAAATGCTCTGTTTTACGTTTACGTCCAGCGTGTTGAAGTTGTGCGTAGTGCGGCAGCCAGAGTAAATCCTGCTCGCGAAAACTCGCCGGATCGAACTCAACAAAATGCAGCGTATGTCCGGCAAAGGGGAGGGAGGTATGCGTAGTTTTCATGTCAACCATATTAGAGAATGATGACAAACGCAAAACTGCCTGATGCGCTACGCTTATCAGGCCTACGTGGTCCTGCAATATATTGAATTGGCAAGATTTTTGTAGGCCGGATAAGGCGTTCACGCCGCATCCGGCATGAACTACGCGCACTTTGTCAACAATCTGACGTTAGCTTCAGAAGTGAGTATTAATGCTCATATACCACGTACGTCCCGGCTCGTTATAGGTATACGCCCCGGCACCTGCGATATAGTTGGCTCCTGCCAGATCGCCCGTGGTCTGGGCATTACCCGCACGCCACAAACGTTTGTCGAACAGGTTGTCCACGCCGCCGGTCAGACTGACATTCTTCGTCACATCCCAGGTCGCGCTCAGGCCAACAATGCTGTACGGACTGATTTCTTTGGTTTCCGGTCCAACCGCTGGCTGACCTTTGTAGTTGTACTTCTTCGGCTGCTGCTTGCCGTACCAGGTGAAGGTCGTTTGCATCGACAAATCTTCCCGTGCCTGCCAGCTCAGCGTTGAGTTCAACGTATACTCCGGGATGATCGACAAACGGTCGCCCGTGGTTTTGTTTTCACTCTTCAGCATATAAGTGATGTTATTGGTCCACATCACCGTTTCGCTAACCGGTACGTTTAACGATCCTTCCAGACCTTCAACCACCGCTTTCGGCACGTTATCCCACTGATAGAGATCGGTGCCGACTGCGTTTTTCCCTACAGCTACATAGCCCGCTTCAATCTTATTGCGATAATCGTTACGGAACCAGGTCACGCCCGCCAGCCAACCGTCGCGTTTGAACTCCAGACCAATCTCCTTGTTGATGCTGGTTTCTGCTTTCAGGTCATCGTTACCTTGCAGATAGCAGCCGCCCGCGCTGGCATAGCAGCCCTGACCTTTACTGTAGAGAATGTAGTTTGGGTTAGTCTGGTACAGGCTCGGCGCTTTATAGGCGCGGGCGATGCCCATTTTCAGCGTGAAGTCATCGCCTAAACCTTGCGAAATGTTCAGCGCCGGGCTCCAGTTATTGCCGACAATACTGTGATGATCGAAACGCAGCCCCGGCGTTACGATGGTGCTGTCAGTCAGCTCCATATTGTTTTCGGCAAACAGCGAGAAAATTTCTGCTTTTGAATATGGGCTACGGTCGGTGGCACTCACACCATCAATAGCACCGCCGGTATTCGTTCCGGTGAGTGCCTGGGTGTTGGAACTCAAGTCCTTCATCCGTTGCTGATTCCACTCTGTACCCAGCGTCAGCGTTTGGTTTACGAGGAAATCAATCGGCAGGTTAACTTCGCTGTGCAGCATCACGTCATCAAGATCGATATCGACAAAATCCTGTGCCGCTTTTTCGTTAAATTTCCCTTCGGTACCGCCCGCCAGACCTTCCGGAATACGCGAGTTACGGGTGTGTTCGTACTGCACCCAGTTGCTGGTGGTCACGCCGTTATCCCAGCCGCCGTTCCAGGTCAGCGAGTAGTTCTGGCGATACAGGCGGTTGGTTTCATCGCCATATTTCGAGCGAGTGTAAGCGTCAGAGTTGGTGTTCTGCGTATCACCCGCATACAGGTTACCCTGGCGGCTGTAGCCCGCTTCCAGTTCGAGTGATTGCAGAGGCGCGAAGTCCCAGCGCACCACGCCGTTAATATCTTTATTGATCACCCCTTCGCGCCCGGCTGGTAACGTCGTGGCATACGTTCCGGCACGCGCGGACTGATGGCCCTGGTTGATATCCCACGCGTCAGCCTGGGTTTTGTCGAGGTTGCCATACAAGCGGAAGCTGAATTCGTCGCCCAGCGGACCGGTCAGGCTGAAGTTGGTGCGTTTGGTGGCACCTTCCTCTTTATGTTCTGGCGCATTGAAATAAGCATCCCAGGAGCCGTGCCACTCACCGCTGCCTTTTTTGGTAATGATGTTAACCACGCCGCCCGCCGCGCCGTTGCCATAACGCGCAGCTGCCGGACCACGTAGAACTTCAATACGTTCAATCATTTCAGGCGGCACCCAGGAGGTATCACCACGGGTATCGCGCTCGCCACGCCAGCCCTGACGCACTGAGTTACGGCTGCTTACCGGCTTGCCGTCAATCAAAATCAGCGTGTTTTCCGGACCCATGCCGCGAATATCAATCTGGCGGTTATTACCACGCTGACCACTGGTGGAATTACCGGTCAGGTTAACGCCAGGCATGGTACGAATGATCTCCGATACATCGCGGGCAACCGGGTTTTTGCGGATTTCATCTGCGGTAATGGTCGAAACGCCGGGCGCCTGCAAGTTCTGCTCGGCGGCGGTAACAACAATAGTATCGTCATGTGAAACAGGAGTATCGGTCGGCTCTTGTGCCTGTGCTACCCCATAAATCCCCAGATTGACCAACAAGGCCAGGGAATGAATCTTCTTGTTCATTGTTTTATTCCTGCATTTTTGCCACGAATTGCAACTGTCGGGCATGGTCGTCATCAACACGACGCATCCCGCTACCGCGAAAACCTTTGATCCTGAAAGACACGCAGTGCAGCTGATTAATTAATGTCCGCGCTTCCCACGGCGCGCCATTACGCTATTGCAAATGCAAATAGTTATCAATAATATTATCAATATATTTCTGCAATCAATAAAAAATTGCACAGTAAACATGGGGTTATGGTGTGACGGCGTTAAAAGTAGGAAGTGAGAGCTGGTGGCAGTCGAAACATGGCCCGGAATGGCAACGTCTGAATGACGAAATGTTTGAAGTCACTTTTTGGTGGCGTGATCCACAAGGTTCTGAAGGCCACTCGACGATAAAGCGCGTATGGGTCTATATCACTGGCATGACCGATCACCATCAGAACAGCCAGCCCCGGTCGATGCAGCGAATTGCAGGAACCGATGTTTGGCAGTGGACGACACAACTCAATGCCAACTGGCGCGGCAGCTACTGCTTTATTCCTACTGAACGCGATGACATTTTTTCTGCACCATCCCCCGATCGCCTCGAATTACGCGAAGGCTGGCGAAAACTATTACCCCAGGCGATAGCCGATCCGCTGAATCCACAAAGCTGGAAAGGCGGGCGAGGGCACGCTGTTTCTGCACTCGAAATGCCGCAAGCGCCTCTGCAACCGGGATGGGATTGTCCGCAAGCGCCAGAAACGCCTGCCAAAGAAATTATCTGGAAAAGTGAACGGTTGAAAAATTCACGCCGTGTATGGATTTTTACCACCGGCGATGCAACAGCAGAAGAACGCCCGCTGGCAGTTTTGCTTGATGGCGAATTTTGGGCGCAGAGTATGCCCGTCTGGCCTGCGCTGACTTCGCTGACCCATCGTCGGCAACTTCCGCCCGCCGTGTATGTGTTGATCGACGCTATCGACACCACGCACCGCGCCCACGAACTGCCGTGTAATGCGGATTTCTGGCTGGCAGTACAGCAAGAGTTATTACCCCAGGTGAAAGCTATTGCCCCTTTTAGCGATCGCGCCGATCGCACCGTGGTCGCCGGACAGAGTTTTGGTGGGCTTTCCGCGCTGTATGCCGGACTGCACTGGCCTGAACGCTTTGGCTGTGTATTAAGCCAGTCAGGTTCGTACTGGTGGCCGCATCGGGGCGGGCACCAAGAGGGCATGTTACTTGAACAGCTAAAAACTGGTGAAGTTAGCGCCGAAGGTCTGCGCATTGTGCTGGAAGCAGGTGTTCGCGAGCCGATGATCATGCAGGCCAATCAGGCGCTGTATGCGCAATTACACCCCCTAAAAGAATCCATTTTCTGGCGTCAGGTTGACGGCGGACATGATGCGCTTTGTTGGCGCGGTGGCTTGATGCAGGGGCTAATCGACCTCTGGCAACCACTTTTCCATGACAGGAGTTGAATATGGCATTCAGTAATCCCTTCGATGATCCACAGGGAGCGTTTTACATTTTGCGCAATGCGCAGGGGCAATTCAGTCTGTGGCCGCAACAATGCGCCTTACCGGCAGGCTGGGACGTTGTGTGTCAGCCGCAGTCACAGGCGTCCTGCCAGCAGTGGCTGGAAGCCCACTGGCGTACTCTGACACCGGCGAATTTCACCCAGTTGCAGGAGGCACAATGAGCCAGCATTTACCTTTGGTCGCCGCACAGCCCGGCATCTGGATGGCAGAAAAACTGTCGGATTTACCCTCCGCCTGGAGCGTGGCGCATTACGTTGAGTTAACCGGAGAGGTTGATGCGCCACTACTGGCCCGCGCGGTGGTTGCCGGACTAGCGCAAGCAGATACGTTGCGGATGCGTTTTATGGAAGATAACGGCGAAGTCTGGCAGTGGGTCGATGATGCGCAGACGTTCGAACTGCCAGAAATTATCGACCTGCGAACCAACATTGATCCGCACGGTACTGCGCGGGCATTAATGCAGGCGGATTTGCAACAAGATCTGCGCGTCGATAGTGGTAAACCACTGGTCTTTCATCAGCTGATACAGGTGGCGGATAACCGCTGGTACTGGTATCAGCGTTATCACCATTTGCTGGTCGATGGCTTCAGTTTCCCGGCCATTACACGCCAGATCGCCAATATTTACTGCGCATTGCTGCGTGGCGAACCAACGCCTGCTTCGCCGTTTACGCCTTTCGCTGATGTAGTGGAAGAGTATCAGCAGTACCGCGAAAGTGAAGCCTGGCAGCGTGATGCGGCATTCTGGGCGGAACAGCGTCGTCAACTGCCACCGCCCGCGTCACTTTCTCCGGCACCTTTACCGGGGCGCAGCGCTTCGGCAGATATTTTGCGCCTGAAACTGGAATTTACCGACGCGGAATTCCGCCAGCTGGCTACGCAACTTTCAGGTGTGCAGCGTACCGATTTAGCACTTGCGTTGGCAGCCTTGTGGCTGGGGCGATTGTGCAACCGCATGGACTACGCTGCCGGATTTATCTTTATGCGTCGACTGGGCTCGGCGGCGCTGACGGCTACCGGACCCGTGCTCAACGTTTTACCGTTGGGTATTCACATTGCGGCGCAAGAAACGCTGCCGCAACTGGCAACCCGACTGGCAGCACAACTGAAAAAAATGCGCCGCCATCAACGCTACGACGCCGAACAAATTGTCCGTGACAGTGGGCGAGCGGCAGGAGAGGAACCGCTGTTCGGTCCGGTACTCAATATCAAGGTATTTGATTACCAACTGGAAATTCCTGGTGTTCAGGCGCAAACCCATACCCTGGCAACCGGTCCGGTTAATGACCTTGAACTGGCCCTGTTCCCGGATGAACACGGAGATTTGAGTATTGAAATCCTCGCCAATAAACAGCGTTACGATGAGCCAACGTTAATTCAACACGCTGAACGCCTGAAAATGCTGATTGCCCAGTTCGCCGCGGATCCGGCGCTGTTGTGCGGCGATGTCGATATTATGCTGCCAGGTGAGTATGCGCAGCTGGCGCAGATCAACGCCACTCAGATTGAGATTCCAGAAACCACGCTGAGCGCGCTGGTGGCAGAACAAGCGGCAAAAACACCGGATGCTCCGGCGCTGGCAGATGCGCGTTACCAGTTCAGCTATCGGGAAATGCGCGAGCAGGTGGTGGCGCTGGCGAATCTGCTGCGTGAGCGCGGCGTTAAACCGGGCGACAGCGTGGCGGTGGCTCTACCGCGCTCGGTCTTTTTGACTCTCGCGCTACATGCAATTGTTGAGGCTGGTGCGGCCTGGTTACCGCTGGATACCGGCTATCCGGACGATCGCCTGAAAATGATGCTGGAAGATGCGCGTCCGTCGCTGTTAATCACCACTGACGATCAACTGCCGCGCTTTGCCGATGTTCCAGATTTAACCCGCCTTTGCTATAACGCCCCGCTTACACCGCAGGGCAGTGCGCCGCTGAAACTTTCACAACCGCACCACACGGCTTATATCATCTTTACCTCTGGCTCCACCGGCAGACCAAAAGGGGTAATGGTCGGGCAGACGGCTATCGTTAACCGCCTGCTTTGGATGCAAAACCATTACCCGCTTACAGGCGAAGATGTCGTTGCCCAAAAAACGCCATGCAGTTTTGATGTCTCGGTGTGGGAGTTTTTCTGGCCGTTTATTGCCGGGGCTAAACTGGTGATGGCTGAACCGGAAGCGCACCGCGACCCGCTCGCTATGCAGCAATTCTTTGCCGAATATGGTGTAACGACCACGCACTTTGTGCCGTCGATGCTGGCAGCATTTGTTGCATCGCTGACGCCGCAAACCGCTCGTCAGAATTGCGCGACGTTGAAACAGGTTTTCTGTAGTGGTGAAGCCCTACCGGCTGATTTATGCCGCGAATGGCAACAGTTAACCGGCGCGCCGTTGCATAATCTATATGGCCCGACGGAAGCGGCGGTAGATGTCAGTTGGTATCCGGCTTTTGGCGAGGAACTGGCAGAGGTGCGCGGCAGCAGTGTGCCGATTGGTTATCCGGTGTGGAATACGGGCCTGCGCATTCTCGATGCGATGATGCATCCGGTGCCGCCGGGTGTGGCGGGCGATCTCTATCTCACCGGTATTCAACTGGCGCAGGGGTATCTTGGACGACCCGATCTGACCGCCAGCCGCTTTATTGCCGATCCTTTTGCCCCAGGTGAACGGATGTACCGTACCGGAGACGTTGCCCGCTGGCTGGATAACGGCGCAGTGGAGTACCTAGGGCGCAGTGACGATCAGCTAAAAATTCGCGGGCAGCGTATTGAACTGGGCGAAATCGATCGCGTGATGCAGGCGCTGCCGGATGTCGAACAAGCCGTTACCCACGCCTGTGTGATTAACCAGGCGGCAGCCACTGGTGGTGATGCGCGTCAGTTGGTGGGCTATCTGGTGTCGCAATCGGGCCTGCCGTTGGATACCAGCGCATTACAGGCGCAGCTTCGAGAAACATTGCCACCACATATGGTACCGGTGGTTCTGCTGCAACTTCCACAGTTACCACTTAGCGCCAACGGCAAGCTGGATCGCAAAGCCTTACCGTTGCCTGAACTGAAGGCACAAACGCCGGGGCGTGTGCCGAAAGCGGGCAGTGAAACGATTATCGCCGCGGCATTCTCGTCGTTGCTGGGTTGTGACGTGCAGGATGCCGATGCTGATTTCTTTGCGCTTGGCGGTCATTCGCTACTGGCAATGAAACTGGCAGCGCAGTTAAGTCGACAGTTTGCCCGTCAGGTGACGCCGGGGCAGGTGATGGTCGCGTCAACTGTCGCCAAACTGGCAACGATTATTGATGGTGAAGAAGACAGCACCCGACGCATGGGATTCGAAACCATTCTGCCGTTGCGTGAAGGTAATGGCCCGACGCTGTTTTGTTTCCATCCGGCATCCGGTTTTGCCTGGCAGTTCAGCGTGCTCTCGCGTTATCTCGATCCACAATGGTCGATTATCGGCATTCAGTCGCCGCGCCCTCATGGCCCCATGCAGACGGCGGCAAACCTGGATGAAGTCTGCGAAGCGCATCTGGCAACGTTATTTGAACAACAACCGCACGGCCCTTATTACCTGCTGGGTTATTCACTTGGCGGTACGCTGGCGCAGGGCATTGCGGCGCGACTGCGTGCCCGTGGCGAACAGGTGGCATTTCTTGGCTTGCTGGATACCTGGCCGCCAGAAACGCAAAACTGGCAGGAAAAAGAAGCCAATGGTCTGGACCCGGAAGTGCTGGCGGAGATTAACCGCGAGCGCGAAGCCTTCCTGGCGGCACAGCAGGGAAGTACTTCAACGGAGTTGTTTACCACCATTGAAGGCAACTACGCTGATGCTGTGCGCCTGCTGACGACAGCTCATAGCGTACCGTTTGATGCTAAAGCGACGCTATTTGTTGCCGAACGCACGCTTCAGGAAGGTATGAGTCCTGAACAGGCCTGGGCACCGTGGATTGCTGAGCTGGATATCTATCGTCAGGATTGTGCGCATGTGGATATTATCTCTCCGGTGGCGTTTGAAAAAATTGGGCCGATTATTCGTGCGACGCTAAATAAGTAAATTTATATTATCTATAAACTCATAATTACAGAAAATAATTATGGGTTTATCATTTGTTTAATTTATAAATTTGGTGGGTATTTCTCTGAAATAGAGTGAATGTTGCATTCAGTGGGAGTAATTTACAAACTTCAGCTTCGGATAAATCTCACCAACTGGTAGAGTGGGGGCCGTGGAGATTTACTCTTATTGGACTCATTTTCAGGTTATACCCCATGTCATCACTGAATATTAAACAGGGAAGTGAAGCTCATTTTCCCGAGTATCCTCTGGCGTCGCCCAGTAATAATGAAATTGATTTACTTAATCTAATCGAAGTTTTATGGCGGGCAAAAAAAACGGTCATGGCGGTCATTTTTGCGTTTGCCTGCACAGGATTGCTGATCTCTTTCATCCTGCCGCAAAAATGGACCAGCGCGGCGGTTGTCACGCCTCCAGAACCTGTTCAGTGGCAAGAGCTGGAGAAAACATTCACTAAGCTTCGTGTGCTGGATCTGGATATCAAAATTGATCGTACAGAAGTATTTAACCTGTTTATCAAGAAATTTCAGTCTGTTAGCTTACTAGAAGAGTACCTGCGCTCATCACCTTATGTGATGGATCAATTAAAAGAAGCGAAAATCGACGAACTGGATTTGCATCGCGCTATCGTCGCATTGAGCGAAAAAATGAAAGCGGTTGATGACAATGCCAGTAAGAAAAAAGATGAACCGTCACTGTATACCTCCTGGACGCTAAGTTTTACCGCGCCAACCAGTGAAGAGGCGCAGACCGTTTTGAGCGGGTATATCGATTATATCTCTGCGTTGGTGGTGAAAGAGTCGATAGAAAACGTCCGTAATAAACTGGAGATCAAAACCCAGTTTGAAAAAGAAAAACTGGCTCAGGATCGCATTAAAACGAAAAATCAACTTGATGCAAACATTCAGCGCCTCAATTATTCACTCGACATTGCCAACGCGGCAGGAATTAAAAAGCCCGTATACAGTAATGGTCAGGCCGTTAAAGATGATCCCGATTTCTCTATTTCTCTCGGCGCTGATGGTATTGGTCGTAAACTGGAAATTGAAAAAGCGGTTACTGACGTTGCGGAATTGAACGGTGAATTACGTAATCGTCAATATCTTGTTGAGCAATTAACAAAAGCAAATGTTGATGACGTTAAATTCATTCCGTTTAAATATCAATTAAGCCCATCGTTGCCGGTGAAAAAAGACGGTCCGGGTAAGGCTATTATTGTGATCCTTTCCGCGTTGATCGGCGGGATGGTGGCTTGTGGTGGTGTGCTGTTGCGTCATGCGATGGCATCCAGAAAACAGGATGCCATGATGGCAGACCACTTAGTTTAAATCTTTGCGGTTGAAGGTGCCGTTCGTCCGAGCGGCACCACGAGCGGCGTTCCGGCAACCGGATCGTCAATTATCATGCAGCGCAGACCATAAATGCGCTCGATCAGTTCAGCAGTGACAATCTCTTTCGGCGCTCCCTGAGCAACAATTTTCCCTTCCCGCAATGCAATCAAATGGCTGGCGTAACGACAGGCCTGATTAAGATCGTGCAGCACCGCCGCCAGGGTATAGCCTTTCTCGCGGTTCAGTTCGCTTAACAGTTCCAGTAGATCAATCTGATGACTGATATCCAGCCAGGTCGTGGGTTCGTCGAGCAGCATAATTGCCGTTTCCTGGGCCAGCACCATCGCGATCCACGCTCGCTGGCGTTGTCCGCCAGAAAGGGTGTCCACGCTTTGATCCGCCAGATGAGTTATTCCCGTGGCCTGCATCGCTTTTGTTACCGCGTCTTCATCTTCTTTGCGCCAGCGGGTAAACAGCGGTTGATGCGGGTAACGCCCACGCGCCACCAGCTCCTGCACGGTGATATCGCCCGGTGTGGTAGCATTTTGCGCCAACAGACCAATCCGGCGTGCAACCTCTTTACTGGCGTAATGTTGAATGTGCTCGCCATCCAGCCAGACATGCCCGTGAGCAGGCGTCATCAGGCGGCTTAAGGTACGCAGTAACGTGGATTTACCGCAGCCATTTGGCCCGATAATTGCCGTGAAGTGACCATCAGGTATTTCTACAGTCAGATTTTCCGCAACGGTATATTTGCCATATCCGAGGGTTAACTGTTCGCCACGCAAACGGGCTACTGATTCGGTCATTTTTTGCGAGACTCCTGAATTAACAAGACGATAAGGTAAATACCGCCGAGGCTGACGGTAACGACGCCAACCGGAAGTTGATACGGCATAAACAGTTGTTGGGCGCAGAGATCGGCCGCCAGCAGTAAAAGTGCCCCGCACAGCGCCGCCTGGGTCAGCCCCCAGCGAGCGGTGCCACTGATGCGGCGGGCAATGTGTGGCGCGACTAAAGCAATAAAGGAAATTGGCCCCGCCAGGGCAGTGGCAGCTGCGGTAAGCACTACGGCGACCAGCATCATTAACAGCCGCGAACGTTCGACGCTGACGCCCAGCGCACACGCGGTATCATCGCCCATTTCCAGCAAGCGCATTCGCCGCACCAGCAAGGCAGCGGCAATTAACATTAATATAATGATGGGTGCGGAAGGCGAGGTTTTTGCCCACGTCAGGCCGTTGAGCGATCCGGCATTCCACAAACCCGCTGTTAGCGCCGTTTCTAAAGACGCTTTCAGCAACAGCCAGGTATTAAAGGCCACCAGCATGGCGCGAACGCCGATACCGATAATAATCAACCGAAAGGTGTCGATACCGTTACGCCAGGCGAGCAGCCAGACCAGCAGCGAGGTGACAATACCCCCCGCCATTGCTGCCAGGGCGATAGCCGTCAGGTCCTGACCAAACAGCACCATCGCCACCAGTACGCCGCTCCACGCCCCGGTGTTAAAGCCCATTACGTCAGGGCTGCCGAGCGGGTTACGCATCAGCGACTGAAAAATCGCGCCGCTGACGCCCAGCGCCGCGCCAATCAACAGCGCCATCAGCACGCGTGGTAAACGCCATTCGGTGACCACCATCGTCATACTGCGCGGCGCATCGCCCATCAGCGCGGCGAATACCTGCGAGGTTTCCAGCGTGACGGCACCGCTGCGTAATCCCCACACGCCTGCCATTACACAAGCTATTAGCAACAGTAGACAGGTGATAATTAATCGGCGAGAGACGTAAATCATGCGCCACCTCGCGTTTTACGTCGTACGAGGAAGATCAGCACTGGTGCACCAATAAAGGCACTGACTACAGAAACGCGCAGTTCGCCGGGAACAATCACCCGCCCAATGATATCGGCAAACAGCAGCAGGGCAGGGGTAGCGAGTAGCGTGACGGGCAGCGACCAGCGATGATCGGCACCTACCAGCCAGCGCGCCATGTGCGGCATCATCAGGCCAATAAAGGCAATCGGGCCAACTACCGCCGTCGCACTACCACAAAGCACGGTAATTGCCAGCAGACCAATCAACTGTGTGCGCGCTACGCGACTGCCCAGCGCCGTCGCGGTGTCACTGCCAAGGCTTAAACTGTTCAGCGCGCGGCTCAGTAATAGCGCGGTTGCTCCGGCGGTAAGCACCGGGATCAGCACCACTTTTAAGGTATGTAGATTGCGAATATCCAGCGAACCGGCTTGCCAGAAACGCAGTTGATCGTAGACGTCAGGATTAAGCAGGGCGATGCCGCTGGTCAGCCCTTCCAGCACCGCCGCCAGCGCCACGCCCGCCAGGGTTAAACGCACCGGACTTAACTGCCCGCCGCCCTGGCTGCCGGTAAAGGCAACAATCAATGACGCCACCAGCGCGCCGGCGAAGGCCATCATCAGTTGTTCCTGCGCGGAAGAGTAACCAAACAGCGCCGCACCCAGCACAATGGCAAAGCTGGCTCCGGCATTCACGCCAAGTAAGCCGGGGTCGGCAAGTGGGTTTCGGGTGAGGGTTTGCATTAACGCCCCGGCAAGGCCAAGCGCACCGCCTGCCAGTAAACCGGCAAGGGTGCGCGGCAGTCGTGCGTCGAGCACGATGGTGCAGTCGGCGCTCTGGCAGGTGCCGGAGAGGGCTTCCAGCACTACGGAAGCGGGGAGTGATTTTGCTCCAATGAGCAGGCTTAATGCCGTCGCGATAATCAGTAATAACAGCAATCCGGGCACGGCAATAGCGCGTGTCACGGCAACAGAACCAGACATACGAACTTCCATGATAATGAAATTAATTATCGTTATCGATCTTATTTGGATATGTTAGCATGTGCAGCCTAAGAATAGGTATTTAAAATATTTGATGGCAAGGCATTGTAATGAATAAACAATCCTGGCTGCTTAACCTCAGCCTGTTGAAAACGCACCCGGCGTTTCGCGCAGTATTCCTCGCTCGTTTTATCTCAATTGTTTCTCTGGGTTTGCTCGGCGTCGCGGTGCCGGTGCAGATCCAGATAATGACGCATTCTACCTGGCAGGTGGGGCTTTCGGTGACGCTGACCGGCGGCGCGATGTTTGTTGGCCTGATGGTCGGCGGTGTGCTGGCGGATCGCTATGAGCGTAAAAAAGTGATTTTGCTGGCGCGCGGTACCTGTGGCATTGGCTTCATTGGGCTGTGCCTGAATGCGCTGCTGCCGGAGCCGTCTTTGCTGGCAATCTATTTACTTGGTTTATGGGATGGTTTTTTCGCATCACTTGGCGTTACGGCGCTACTGGCGGCGACACCTGCACTGGTAGGGCGTGAAAACCTAATGCAGGCCGGGGCGATCACCATGTTGACTGTGCGTCTGGGATCGGTGATTTCGCCCATGATTGGCGGTTTATTGCTGGCGACCGGAGGCGTAGCCTGGAACTACGGGCTGGCGGCGGCGGGCACATTTATTACCTTGCTACCGTTGTTAAGCCTTCCGGCGTTGCCACCACCGCCGCAGCCGCGTGAGCATCCGTTGAAATCATTACTGGCAGGATTTCGTTTTCTACTCGCCAGCCCGCTGGTGGGAGGGATTGCGTTGCTGGGGGGTTTATTGACGATGGCGAGCGCGGTGCGGGTCCTGTATCCGGCGCTGGCTGACAACTGGCAGATGTCGGCGGCGCAAATTGGCTTTCTCTATGCGGCAATCCCGCTCGGTGCGGCTATTGGCGCGTTAACCAGTGGAAAACTGGCGCATAGCGTACGGCCAGGTCTGTTGATGTTGCTCTCCACATTGGGGGCGTTCCTCGCCATTGGTCTGTTTGGCCTGATGCCGATGTGGATTTTAGGCGTGGTTTGTCTGGCACTGTTCGGCTGGCTGAGTGCGGTTAGTTCGTTGCTGCAATATACAATGCTGCAAACGCAAACCCCGGAAGCGATGTTAGGGCGGATTAACGGTTTGTGGACGGCGCAAAACGTGACGGGCGATGCCATAGGCGCGGCGCTGCTGGGCGGTTTGGGAGCGATGATGACACCGGTTGCTTCCGCAAGTGCGAGCGGTTTTGGTTTGTTGATTATCGGCGTGTTGTTGTTGCTGGTGCTGGTGGAGTTGCGGCGTTTTCGCCAGACGCCGCCGCAGGTGACAGCGTCCGACAGTTAATGCTTAAAACAGCGCCTTAAGTCTATCCAGCACTTGCATGGCGCTGTAGTAATCCAGGCGGAACGTCTCGGTTCCCAGCGCATAAACCTGCTTGTTTTGTACTGCAGGCAGGTGCGCGAGCAGCGGATTAGCATAAATAGCATCGGCGTCTTTCTGATCACCGGCGAACAGGAATAGTGACTCGCCATTTAACCCTGCAGCCAGATTCTCTCCACCAAGCTGAATGATGTCATGGCGTTTGCCCTGGCTTTGGCTGGCGTTTAACCCTGCGGGCAACTTCGCCAGCGTAAAGCCGAGTTGTTCCAGCATCTGCCCTTGTGCTGATTCCGGCGTCCAGAGATTGGCACTGTGTGCAGCGGCGGTATAGACGATGGCAGTGACCGGCTGCGGCGGTAATTTGATTTGCTCTTTCGCCGCCGCCAGTTGCTTATCAAACTGTGCAATCCGCTCTGCCGCTTGTTTCTCATGCCCGGTAATTTCGCCAAGCTGCGTTAACAGCGACTGCCAGCTTTTGTCGTCGTAATTGATGATTAATGTTGGGGCGATAGTAGAAAGCTGATCGTACAGCGCCAGCGCCGAATCGCCGCCGGTTGCGCTAATTAAAATCAGATCCGGCATTTGCGCGGCAACGGCTTCTGCACTCGGTTCGCCGATATAGAGCCGTTGCAGTTTGCGTTCTTTCGCCACCTTGCTCCACTGGCGTAAAAAGCCCTGGTCATCCGCGACGCGGTTATTTGGCGTGGTCGCGCCGCTGGCGATCACCGGAGCATCAATCGCCAGCAGTGAGCCGGTCAGGGTGACGCTGGTGGAAACTATACGCTGCGGCTGGCTTTCCAGGGTATGAGTGCCACGGCTGTCAGTAATCTGACGCGGCCAGTCGGCGGCCTGAACTGCGGCTATTCCTGAAAGCAAAAGTCCTGTTAATAGAAGGGCGTTGCGGTAGAGCGGGGCGAGTCTCACAAGTCAGCTTCCTGTTATTAATGAAATTAATGCTTCTCATTTTCATTGTAACCACAACCAGATGCAACCCCGAGTTGCAGATTGCGTTACCTCAAGAGTTGACATAGTGCGCGTTTGCTTTTAGGTTAGCGACCGAAAATATAAATGATAATCATTATTAAAGCCTTTATCATTTTGTGGAGGATGATATGGATACGTCACTGGCTGAGGAAGTACAGCAGACCATGGCAACACTTGCGCCCAATCGCTTTTTCTTTATGTCGCCGTACCGCAGTTTTACGACGTCAGGATGTTTCGCCCGCTTCGATGAACCGGCTGTGAACGGGGATTCGCCCGACAGTCCCTTCCAGCAAAAACTCGCCGCGCTGTTTGCCGATGCCAAAGCGCAGGGCATCAAAAATCCGGTGATGGTCGGGGCGATTCCCTTCGATCCACGTCAGCCTTCGTCGCTGTATATACCCGAATCCTGGCAGTCGTTCTCCCGTCAGGAAAAACAAGCTTCCGCACGCCGTTTCACTCGCAGCCAGTCGCTGAACGTGGTGGAACGTCAGGCAATTCCGGAACAAACCACGTTTGAACAGATGGTTGCCCGTGCTGCCGCACTTACCGCCACGCCGCAGGTCGACAAAGTGGTGTTGTCACGGTTGATTGATATCACCACTGACGCCGCCATTGATAGTGGCGTATTGCTGGAACGGTTGATTGCGCAAAACCCGGTTAGTTACAACTTCCATGTTCCGTTGGCTGATGGTGGCGTTCTGCTGGGGGCCAGCCCGGAACTGCTGCTACGTAAAGACGGCGAGCGTTTTAGCTCCATTCCGTTAGCCGGTTCCGCGCGTCGTCAGCCGGATGAAGTGCTCGATCGCGAAGCGGGTAATCGTCTGCTGGCGTCAGAAAAAGATCGCCATGAACATGAACTGGTGACTCAGGCGATGAAAGAGGTACTGCGCAAACGCAGTAGTGAGTTACACGTTCCCTCCTCTCCACAATTGATTACCACGCCGACGCTGTGGCATCTCGCAACTCCCTTTGAAGGTAAAGCGAATTCGCAAGAAAACGCACTGACTTTGGCTTGTCTGCTGCATCCGACCCCCGCGCTGAGCGGTTTCCCGCATCAGGCCGCGACTCAGGTTATTGCTGAACTGGAGCCGTTCGACCGCGAACTGTTTGGCGGCATTGTGGGTTGGTGTGACAGCGAAGGTAACGGTGAATGGGTGGTGACCATCCGCTGCGCGAAGCTGCGGGAAAATCAGGTGCGTCTGTTTGCCGGAGCGGGGATTGTGCCTGCGTCCTCACCGTTGGGTGAGTGGCGCGAAACGGGCGTCAAACTTTCTACCATGTTGAACGTTTTTGGATTGCATTAAGGAGCGAGGATGAGCATTCCATTCACCCGCTGGCCGGAAGAGTTTGCCCGTCGCTATCGGGAAAAAGGCTACTGGCAGGATTTGCCACTGACCGACATTCTGACTCGCCACGCTACGAGTGACAGCATCGCGGTGATCGACGGCGAGTGGCAGTTGAGTTACCGGGAGCTGAATCAGGCGGCGGATAACCTCGCCTGTAGTTTGCGCCGTCAGGGCATTAAACCTGGTGAAACCGCGCTGGTACAACTGGGTAACGTCGCTGAACTTTACATTACCTTTTTCGCGCTGCTGAAACTGGGCGTTGCGCCGGTGCTGGCGTTGTTCAGCCATCAGCGTAGTGAACTGAACGCCTATGCCAGCCAGATTGAACCGGCGTTACTGATTGCCGATCGCCAACATGCGCTATTTAGCGGGGATGATTTCCTCAACACATTTGTTGCAGAGCATTCTTCCATTCGCGTGGTGCAGCTGCTCAACGACAGCGGTGAGCATAACTTGCAGGATGCGATTAACCATCCGGCTGAGGATTTTACTGCCACGCCATCTCCTGCTGATGAAGTGGCCTATTTCCAGCTTTCCGGCGGCACCACCGGCACTCCGAAACTGATCCCGCGCACTCATAACGACTACTACTACAGCGTGCGTCGTAGCGTCGAGATTTGTCAGTTCACACAACAGACGCGCTACCTGTGCGCGATCCCGGCGGCTCATAACTACGCCATGAGTTCACCGGGATCGTTGGGGGTATTTCTCGCTGGCGGCACTGTCGTTCTGGCTGCCGACCCCAGCGCCACGCTTTGCTTCCCATTGATTGAAAAACATCAGGTGAACGTCACCGCGCTGGTGCCGCCAGCAGTCAGCCTGTGGTTGCAGGCACTGGCTGAAGGCGAAAGCCGGGCGCAGCTTGCCTCGCTGAAACTGTTACAGGTCGGCGGCGCCCGTCTTTCTGCCACCCTTGCGGCGCGTATTCCCGCTGAGATTGGCTGTCAGTTGCAGCAGGTGTTTGGCATGGCGGAAGGGCTGGTGAACTACACCCGTCTTGATGATAGTGCGGAGAAAATTATCCATACCCAGGGTTACCCAATGTGCCCGGACGATGAAGTATGGGTTGCCGATGCCGAAGGAAATCCACTGCCGCAAGGGGAAGTTGGACGCCTGATGACGCGCGGGCCGTACACCTTCCGTGGCTATTACAAAAGCCCGCAGCACAATGCCAGCGCCTTTGATGCTAACGGTTTTTACTGTTCCGGCGATCTGATCTCTATTGATCCAGAGGGTTACATCACTGTGCAGGGGCGCGAGAAAGATCAGATCAACCGTGGCGGCGAGAAGATCGCTGCCGAAGAGATCGAAAACCTGCTGCTGCGCCATCCGGCGGTGATCTACGCCGCACTGGTGAGCATGGAAGATGAGCTGATGGGCGAAAAAAGCTGTGCTTATCTGGTGGTAAAAGAGCCGCTGCGCGCGGTGCAGGTGCGTCGTTTCCTGCGTGAACAGGGTATTGCCGAATTTAAATTACCGGATCGCGTGGAGTGTGTAGATTCACTTCCGCTGACGGCGGTCGGGAAAGTCGATAAAAAACAATTACGTCAGTGGCTGGCGTCACGCACATCAGCCTGAAGGAGAGAACACGATGGCTATTCCAAAATTACAGGCTTACGCACTGCCGGAGTCTCACGATATTCCGCAGAATAAAGTCGACTGGGCCTTTGAACCGCAACGTGCCGCGTTGTTAATCCATGATATGCAGGACTATTTTGTCAGCTTCTGGGGTGAGAACTGCCCGATGATGGAGCAGGTGATCGCGAATATTGCGGCACTACGCGACTACTGCAAACAGCACAATATCCCGGTTTATTACACCGCCCAGCCGAAAGAGCAGAGCGATGAAGATCGGGCGCTGTTGAATGATATGTGGGGGCCTGGCCTGACCCGTTCGCCGGAACAGCAAAAGGTGGTGGATCGCCTGACGCCAGATGCCGACGACACGGTGCTGGTGAAATGGCGCTACAGCGCATTTCATCGTTCTCCGCTGGAGCAAATGCTCAAAGAGAGTGGACGTAACCAGCTGATTATTACCGGGGTATATGCCCACATTGGCTGTATGACCACCGCAACGGACGCATTTATGCGCGATATTAAACCGTTTATGGTGGCGGATGCGCTGGCCGATTTCAGCCGTGACGAGCATTTGATGTCGCTGAAATATGTGGCCGGACGTTCTGGTCGGGTGGTGATGACCGAAGAATTGCTGCCAGCACCTATCCCCGCCAGCAAAGCGGCGCTGCGTGAGGTGATCCTGCCGTTGCTGGACGAGTCCGATGAACCCTTCGATGACGACAACCTGATCGACTACGGTCTGGATTCGGTGCGCATGATGGCGCTGGCGGCGCGCTGGCGCAAAGTGCATGGCGATATCGACTTTGTCATGCTGGCGAAAAACCCGACCATCGACGCCTGGTGGAAGCTACTCTCCCGCGAGGTGAAATAATGGATTTCAGCGGTAAAAATGTCTGGGTAACTGGCGCGGGGAAAGGTATAGGCTACGCCACGGCGCTGGCATTTGTTGAGGCGGGGGCGAAAGTTACAGGTTTTGATCAAGCGTTTAGTCAGGAGCAATATCCTTTTGCGACCGAAGTAATGGATGTTGCCGATGCTGCGCAGGTGGCGCAGGTATGTCAGCGACTGTTAGCTGAAACGGAGCGACTGGACGTGCTGGTCAATGCGGCGGGAATTTTGCGCATGGGCGCGACCGATCAGCTCAGTAAAGAGGACTGGCAGCAGACTTTTGCGGTCAACGTCGGCGGTGCGTTTAACCTGTTTCAGCAGACCATGAACCAGTTTCGCCGTCAGCGGGGCGGGGCGATTGTTACTGTTGCGTCCGACGCCGCACACACGCCGCGTATTGGTATGAGTGCTTATGGCGCGTCGAAAGCGGCGCTGAAAAGCCTGGCGTTGAGCGTCGGGCTGGAACTGGCGGGTAGCGGCGTGCGCTGTAATGTGGTTTCGCCGGGCTCCACCGACACCGATATGCAACGCACGCTGTGGGTGAGCGATGACGCCGAAGAGCAGCGTATTCGCGGCTTTGGCGAGCAGTTTAAACTCGGCATTCCGCTAGGGAAAATCGCCTGTCCACAAGAGATCGCCAACACGATTTTGTTCCTCGCCTCTGACCTCGCCAGCCATATTACCCTACAGGATATTGTGGTCGATGGCGGCTCAACGCTGGGGGCATAAGCATGATCTGGAAACGTCATTTAACGCTCGACGAGCTGAACGCCACCAGCGATAACACAATGGTGGCGCATCTGGGAATTGTGTATACCCGTCTGGGCGATGATGTACTCGAAGCCGAAATGCCGGTTGATACCCGTACTCATCAGCCGTTTGGCCTGCTGCATGGCGGCGCGTCGGCGGCGCTGGCGGAAACGCTGGGATCGATGGCCGGATTTATGATGACCCGCGACGGACAGTGTGTGGTGGGCACGGAACTTAACGCCACACATCATCGCCCGGTGTCTGAGGGAAAGGTGCGCGGTGTCTGCCAGCCGCTGCATCTTGGACGACAAAATCAGAGCTGGGAAATCGTCGTTTTCGATGAACAGGGGCGGCGCTGCTGCACCTGTCGGCTGGGTACGGCAGTTTTGGGATGAGCCCGACAGAATTAAATGAGATTGCAGGAAAACTCGGTTAACGGAGTGATCGAGTTAACATTGTTAAGTTAAATATTGGTTTCAATTCCGATTTACATGGTTGCTGTGTTGTTAAATTGTACAAAGATGTTATAGAAACAAAATGTAACATCTCTATGGACACGCACACGGATAACAACTATGAACAAATCAGGGAAATACCTCGTCTGGACAGTGCTCGCTGTAATGGGAGCATTTGCTCTGGGATACATTGCTTTAAATCGTGGGGAACAGATCAACGCGCTGTGGATTGTGGTGGCGTCGGTCTGTATCTATCTAATCGCCTACCGTTTTTATGGCCTGTATATCGCCAAAAATGTGCTGGCGGTTGACCCGACGCGTATGACGCCAGCGGTGCGCCATAACGACGGGCTGGACTATGTGCCGACGGACAAAAAAGTGCTGTTCGGTCACCATTTTGCGGCCATTGCCGGAGCAGGTCCGTTGGTTGGGCCGGTACTGGCGGCGCAAATGGGTTACCTGCCAGGGATGATCTGGCTGCTCGCCGGGGTGGTTCTCGCCGGTGCGGTGCAGGATTTCATGGTGCTGTTTGTTTCTACGCGCCGTGACGGTCGCTCGCTGGGTGAGCTGGTCAAAGAAGAGATGGGACCAACCGCCGGGGTGATAGCGCTGGTGGCCTGCTTTATGATCATGGTCATTATCCTTGCCGTGCTGGCGATGATTGTGGTGAAAGCCCTGACTCATAGCCCGTGGGGAACGTATACCGTTGCGTTCACCATTCCGCTGGCGCTGTTTATGGGGATCTACCTGCGCTATTTGCGTCCGGGGCGTATTGGCGAAGTGTCGGTAATTGGTCTGGTGTTCCTGATTTTCGCCATTATCTCTGGCGGCTGGGTGGCAGAAAGCCCGACCTGGGCACCGTACTTTGACTTTACCGGCGTGCAGCTGACCTGGATGCTGGTGGGCTACGGTTTTGTGGCGGCGGTGCTGCCGGTGTGGTTGCTGCTGGCTCCGCGTGACTACCTCTCAACCTTCCTGAAAATCGGGACTATCGTCGGTCTGGCGGTGGGCATTTTAATTATGCGCCCGACGCTGACCATGCCTGCGCTAACTAAATTTGTCGATGGCACTGGCCCGGTATGGACCGGTAACCTGTTCCCGTTCCTGTTTATCACCATCGCCTGTGGCGCGGTGTCTGGCTTCCATGCGCTGATCTCTTCCGGCACCACGCCGAAGATGCTGGCGAACGAAGGGCAGGCGTGCTTTATCGGCTACGGCGGGATGTTAATGGAATCCTTTGTGGCGATTATGGCACTGGTTTCCGCCTGTATCATCGATCCGGGTGTGTACTTCGCCATGAACAGCCCGATGGCGGTGCTGGCTCCGGCAGGGACGGCGGATGTGGTTGCTTCTGCCGCGCAGGTGGTGAGTAGCTGGGGCTTTGCGATTACCCCGGATACGCTAAACCAGATTGCCAGCGAAGTGGGTGAACAGTCGATCATTTCCCGTGCGGGCGGTGCGCCGACCCTGGCGGTGGGGATGGCCTACATTCTGCACGGTGCGCTGGGCGGCATGATGGATGTGGCGTTCTGGTATCACTTCGCCATTCTGTTTGAAGCACTGTTTATTCTGACGGCGGTGGATGCGGGTACGCGTGCTGCGCGCTTTATGTTGCAGGATCTGCTGGGCGTGGTGTCTCCGGGCCTGAAACGGACCGATTCACTGCCTGCTAACCTGCTGGCAACGGCGCTGTGCGTGCTGGCGTGGGGCTACTTCCTGCATCAGGGCGAGGTCGATCCGCTGGGCGGTATTAACACCTTGTGGCCGCTGTTTGGTATTGCCAACCAGATGCTGGCAGGGATGGCGCTGATGCTTTGTGCTGTGGTGCTGTTCAAAATGAAACGTCAACGTTACGCCTGGGTGGCGCTGGTACCAACGGCCTGGCTGCTGATTTGTACCCTGACCGCAGGCTGGCAGAAAGCGTTTAGCCCGGATGCGAAAGTCGGATTCCTGGCGATTGCTAACAAGTTCCAGGCAATGATCGACAGCGGCAATATTCCATCGCAGTATACTGAGTCACAACTGGCGCAACTGGTGTTCAACAACCGTCTGGATGCCGGGTTAACCATCTTCTTTATGGTGGTCGTGGTGGTTCTGGCGCTGTTCTCGATTAAGACGGCACTGGCGGCATTGAAAGAGCCGAAGCCAACGGCGAAAGAAACGCCATATGAGCCGATGCCGGAAAATGTCGAGGAGATCGTGGCGCAGGCGAAAGGCGCGCACTAAAGTCAGAGTGAGGGGGGATGTGCTGAACGTTCCCCTTACTCTCAGCCCGAGCGTGTTGATAGCAATTAAGCCCTCTTAATTCAGGAGGGCATTTGTATTACCGGAGGTTTAGATGTTTGATTCACTGGCAAAAGCCGGAAAATATTTAGGTCAGGCGGCGAAACTGATGATTGGTATGCCTGATTACGACAACTATGTCGAACATATGCGGGTTAACCATCCCGATCAAACGCCGATGACCTACGAGGAGTTTTTCCGTGAGCGGCAGGACGCGCGCTATGGTGGAAAAGGCGGCGCGCGCTGCTGCTAAATTTGTACGTCAGGCTTTAAACGATTCCACTTTTTCGAACGCTGCACGCAAGGTATCTGGTGTCAGCGTGACTGGCAGGTAATGAATGGATTCCACCGGACGTAGGGTGTGGGCAATCATTTTGTCGATCTCCACCTGATTATTGATATCCACTTCCAGCTCCGCCAGCGTAGTCGGCAGATGAAAACGCTGATACGCCTCTGTTAATTGCGCCAGCACATCATCCTGACCCAGCAAGGCGCTTTGCACCAGAATTCCGTAAGCGACTTTGGTGCCGTGGAGAAACTTCTCGGTTTGCGGCAAAACGGTCAGACCGTTATGCACGGCATGGGCCGCCGCCACACGCGTAAAACGATCGCCCAGACCACCGACCATCCCACCACCAGCAATAATGGCATCCACCACATCGCAAAATGATTGCGTTAATTGCTGATTTTGCTGATCGGCAAGCGCCTGTTCGGTACTGTTTAACAAGACGTCGCGAATGGCCTGCGCATTATTGATTCCCAGCCGCACGGTTAGCGGCAACGTTTCTGGTTGCGGAGCCAGCACCACCGCTTCATACCATTTCGCCAGCGTGTCACCGATCCCCGCCAGTAGATATTCTTGTGGCGCATTGAGGATAATCTCTGGCTCCAGCAGCACCATAAAATTGGCGTCGTCGAAAATCTCATAATGCAGCGCTTGTCCGGCATCGTTATACCAGACGGAGAGCGGTGTCCAGGCGGCGCAGGTGGCGGCGATCGTCGGAACGGCAACAAACGGCAGACCGAGACGGCGGGCGAGGGCTTTCGCGGTGTCGAGTAGTGCGCCGCCGCCGACGCCAATCACCACGCTGCGATCGTCACCGGACTCCGCCGCCAGTTGTTGCACGTCGCTTTCGCTGCAATGACCACGAAACAAAATATGCTTTACCCCTGGCAGTTCAAACGCAGGCGGCAGTTTGGTTTGTGCCGCAGCAATGGCGCGTTCGCCGTAGATCCACACCGCGCGAGAAAGTTGTTCATCAGTGAAAAAATCGTGCAGGTGATTGAAACTTCCGGGATGTGAAAAGTAGTTAGCCGGGCCGACGACCACGCGGATAGGATTGTGAGGCATGTTGTGTTGTCCTTATTGTTTTATTTAGACATCTAAACGTCTTGATTGCCAAATACTAGCATCGTGTTATAGTGCCTTCAACACGCAACTTCGTCAGGTACAATAAAAATGACAAATAACCCTCTGATTCCACAAAGCAAACTTCCACAACTTGGCACCACTATTTTCACCCAGATGAGCGCGCTGGCGCAGCAACACCAGGCGATTAACCTTTCGCAAGGCTTTCCTGATTTTGATGGTCCGCGCTATTTACAGGAGCGGCTGGCGTACCACGTTGCCCAGGGGGCAAACCAATACGCACCCATGACCGGCGTGCAGGCCTTGCGCGAGGCGATTGCTCAGAAAACGGAACGTCTGTATGGCTATCAACCGGATGTCGACAGCAATATCACCGTGACGGCAGGGGCGACGGAGGCGTTATACGCGGCGATAACCGCATTGGTGCGCAATGGCGACGAAGTGATTTGTTTTGATCCCAGCTATGACAGTTACGCCCCCGCCATCGCACTTTCGGGGGGAATAGTGAAACGTATTGCACTGCAACCGCCGCATTTTCGCGTTGACTGGCAGGAATTTGCCGCATTGTTAAGCGAGCGCACCCGACTGGTGATCCTCAACACCCCGCATAACCCCAGTGCAACTGTCTGGCAGCAGACTGATTTCGCCGCTCTGTGGCAGGCGATCGCCGGGCACGAGATTTTTGTCATTAGCGATGAAGTCTACGAGCACATCAATTTTTCACAACAGGGCCATGCCAGCGTGCTGGCGCATCCGCAATTGCGTGAGCGAGCGGTGGCGGTGTCATCGTTTGGCAAGACCTATCATATGACCGGCTGGAAAGTGGGTTATTGCGTTGCGCCTGCGCCCATCAGCGCCGAGATCCGCAAAGTGCATCAGTATCTGACCTTTTCGGTGAATACCCCGGCACAACTGGCGCTTGCCGATATGCTACGTGCAGAACCTGAGCATTATCTTGCGTTACCGGACTTTTATCGCCAGAAGCGCGATATTCTGGTGAATGCCTTAAATGAAAGTCGGCTGGAGATTTTACCGTGCGAAGGTACATACTTTTTGCTGGTGGATTACAGCGCCGTATCTACGATGGATGATGTTGAGTTTTGCCAGTGGCTGACGCGGGAGCACGGCGTAGCGGCGATTCCGCTGTCGGTGTTTTGCGCCGATCCCTTCCCACATAAACTGATTCGTCTCTGTTTTGCCAAGAAGGAATCGACGTTGCTGGCAGCAGCAGAACGCCTGCGCCAGCTGTAGTTATTTAACCGTCCAGGCGCGGGAAAATTGACGGTCGGCAAACAACTCTTGCAGGCCGTTAATTTGCTTCAGGCGTAACACTTCGTCGCTGTCCATTCCCAGCTCTTTGCCAATTTTATTATCGTCCCATCCCAACTGGCTGAGTTCTCGGACGATTTCTGACATGGCAGTGATTTGGTGACGTCCACGAGCGCGATTATGACGAATAGTCGCGGCGATGCGTTGATTACGCGTACCTTCCAGACAGGTCACCGGCAAATAACCTTTTAAGCGTAATTTTAACGATGATGAGCCTTTACCAATTTCATGGCGGTGAAAACCATCCACGATTTCCAGGGCATTTTTATCCGTATGCGTGACCACAATGGGTTGGGTAAAACCATCTATTTCAATGGATTTTTTCAGCAGTTTTTTTTCGGGTGGTGCCACGTTGTTTGGGTTGTAATCATTAGGCATAAGTTGGCTGTTTTTAACCCACAGAACGCAATCCACTGGCTCTTCACGAAAGGGGCTAACCTGATGGATCGCCATGCGGATTTCATTAATCGCGTTGATGCGATCATCTTCCGGCAAGCTGGCGAGAAATTGGGTTAAATCCTGCGTTAATCGTTGTTGCATAGTATCCCCCATTCCTTACGTTTTCCTTTTATCCGTTCGTTATAACGCTGATAGTTCTTCGCTTTCGTAGGGCTAAATGATAATGCCCGACACCAGTAATCGTTATTGAGTAAAACTTTGCATATTCGCCGCCAGGAGGGGATATCTTTCGCCCCAATGTCCCCTTGCTGAGTTTGTGGAACCGTGATGCTTTTTTTCTGATACCAGTGCAAATAAATGGCGATTTTATTGCGGTAATGCTCCGCTGTTTTTTCCGGCATGCTATTGAGCAGCAATAATGCATATTCTTGCCAGTCTAAATGTTCTGGCTTGAGGATTTTCCGATGACCATAAAAATGATTATCATGTCCGGCGTAAATGCCGCCACTTTTTACCCCGCTGACTCGTGCGCACATAGCAGCCCAGCGATCCGGTTCGATAACGTGATAGAGCCATAATCCTTGCCGTTGCTCCGGGCCAAAAGGTTCGCAAATTCGCATATGACGCAGAGGGACGCCTGCCTGATACATTATATTATACAGTGGGTTACAGAGCTGTTGATGGTTAGCATACCAGGTCCAGATATCAGCCACTTTCCAGTCGTAGATGGGGTAAATGTACCAGCTATGACCGCCTGGTGCGGCGGTGGTCCAGGGCTTATCATCGGCAAAACGTTGTTTATTTAAACTGGCGATGGCGACAAAACGGTTGTAGGACTCATCTGCACGGATGCCGATCATCATCGCCGCCGGACGTTTTTGTGAAAACCATTCAGCAAACTCACGCACAAATTGTTCGAAGGTCATGCCAGGCTGGTAAAAGGAGAAAAAGTCAGGATCGGTTATCGCATCTTGCGGGGGCTGACGCACCCATTCGACATCAGGTTCCCAGCACTGCCATTCGGGTTGGTATTGAGAAAGGGAATTTTGCGTCGTAAGCGGGAGCGCAACCCAGTAAAACTCTTCGATGACATCGGTGTAAAACTCACGTAATGACTGAACATAGTTAATAGTGCATGAGAACTGCGCTTCCCAGTCGATAAACAAAACGCAGATTTTTTTGCCCATTTGTCGGGCAATTTCAGCTGTCAGATGCAGCATTAATCCGGAATCTTTACCACCCGAAAAAGAAACACAGATACGGGGTAGGGTATTAAGTGTCCAGGTAATACGTTCTTTTGCAGCTTCCAGAATATTCAGTGGAAGCGGGATTTTATAAATAGACATCTAAAAACGCTCTCTGAACGTTACGGGGTGACTCGTGAGATGAATCCGCTAATTATAGGATAAACGAAGCAAGATAGAGCACATTATTTTATATTCACACAATGAATTAATTGATGCGTAATATATTATTTGTCAGTGGTAATGAATCAGAAGCTATCATTTAAACGATCTATGAATCGAGAGAAGACAAGGTTGTTCAACGAAGCCTTGTTATAGGAAATATAAAGTTTAACCGCAGGAAGAGGTTGTTCCAGTTTTATTTCTTTTAACTTCAAAAAGTCACGATGTAAATCGTACAGTTCGGTGGGCACAATGCCTAATAAGTCAGTAACAGAAATGCTATTAATTATAGTCAACAAAGAAGAACTGCGAAATGAAACTTTACGGTTTATAAAACGTTCATCTATGTCCATTTGAATTTCGTCAATCCCTGCTGATTTAGATATCAACAGGGTGAATTCTTCGGCGATAATTTGTTCATAGTTACTGGTATCAGTAATACGAGGATGTTTGTTGCTACATATAAGGGAATTGCGAATAGTGTGTAACGGCATGCAGATGACAGAGCGACTAATTACTGGTTGCAGCGTAATTGCCAGGTCAGTTTTGCGTTGAACCAACAGTTCTTCGGCATTTTCAGCTGAAAGCAGTATGTCATGGCATTCTATATCGATTGAAGTATCTTGTCTAAGACAGCGGATTAGCATGTTGTTATTAGTACAAGAAATAAGCTGAGGACCGTAGATAATAAAATTTTTCTTTAGTTCAGACTTATTAACGATATTGATCGTTTGTTCAAGGCCTCTGAGATTTTTCTCAAGATGGTGATGCAGGTTTAACCCTGTTGTAGTCGGCGCGATACCTTTCCCTGAGCGAATGAATAACGGGTCATTAAATTGCGCACGTAAACGTTGTAACGACTGACTAACAGCAGAGGGTGTTATATATAATGATTCTGCCGCTTTACTAATGCTGAGATGTTGATAAATACATTCAAATATAACCAGTAAATTGAGGTCAAATTTTTTTAGATCATAAAGATTAGCCATAACATACTCCGCTGTATTGTCTCTTCCATAAATCATTCACTTGATCAATAATGTTGTTGTATTTATATGTATTATGTTTTTCTGCTTAACTTTGGATTAAGATTTTCTAAAATAGCATAGCTGTCAGGTGGGTTACGAGCAATTCATGCGTTTTTAGGATGGTTGAAAAGCAATGATGTATTTCAACCATCCATGAATTATCTTTTATTTATTCCTCATAATGATATTAAGCGTTTTCTGATCGGGTAATCCGACGGCTTGTTGCAGGGTATTTTCCTTACTCATGTAATAGATAGCTGGTGTGACATTTGCCCCCAGATCGTCCATGAGTTTCTCGTTGTCGCTTAACACTTTCATTTGCTCTGTGCTTACGTTTGCAGGCACGCTTAGCTTAAGCTTGCCACCAGAGGCTTCATATTGTTGCCAGGTTTTTGCGGGATCTTTGGAGGCAAGAATTGCCGCTGCTGTCGCCGGGCTTTCTGGCTTGATAACCCCAACCAACAATGTTCTCAATTGCACTTTGCCAGAATCTACCCACGGACGAGCCTGCTGCCAGAACTGTTTACAATATGGGCAGAACGGATCGGCGAAGACGTAGACAATGACCGGCGCGTCTTTTTTACCGTCGAGGAGCCAGTGGGATTGTTCCATCCGTTGCCACATTTCACGTCCGGCGGGTGCGTAAATTTCTTTTTCGATAAGCGTGTTACTCAGGTTTTCACCTTTTTCGTTGTACATGTAACCAGAGATAGCGTGCTTACCATCTGGAGTCAGGTAGATGGTGACGCCCATATCCTGATACTTACCGAGATAACCTTTCATTCCTCCAGGGGCATCGAACGTTTTGATGATTGTAATACCCTGTTTTTCAATCGCTTTTACTGGGGCAGGAAGTTCCTCTGCGAAGGCGATTGCAGGAAGCAGGGCCAGTAAAAGTATCTTTTTTAACATTAATTTGTCCTTTTCAGTCAGTGCAAAAGTCGAGTAAAAGGCATAACCTATCACTGTCATAGGTAAGAGCTTAGATCAGGTGATTGCCCTTTGTTTATGAGGGTGTTGTAATCCATGTCGTTGTTGCATTTGTAAGGGCAACACCTCAGCCTGCAGGCAGGCGCTGAAGATACCAAAGGGTAGTTCAGATTACACGGTCACCTGGAAAGGGGGCCATTTTACTTTTTATCGCCGCTGGCGGTGCAAAGTTCACAAAGTTGTCTTACGAAGGTTGTAAGGTAAAACTTATCGATTTGATAATGGAAACGCATTAGCCGAATCGGCAAAAATTGGTTACCTTACATCTCATCGAAAACACGGAGGAAGTATAGATGTCCTTGATTAACACCAAAATTAAACCTTTTAAAAACCAGGCATTCAAAAACGGCGAATTCATCGAAATCACCGAAAAAGATACCGAAGGCCGCTGGAGCGTCTTCTTCTTCTACCCGGCTGACTTTACTTTCGTATGCCCGACCGAACTGGGTGACGTTGCTGACCATTACGAAGAACTGCAGAAACTGGGCGTAGACGTATACGCAGTATCTACCGATACTCACTTCACCCACAAAGCATGGCACAGCAGCTCTGAAACCATCGCTAAAATCAAATATGCGATGATCGGCGACCCGACTGGCGCCCTGACCCGTAACTTCGACAACATGCGTGAAGATGAAGGTCTGGCTGACCGTGCGACCTTCGTTGTTGACCCGCAGGGTATCATCCAGGCAATCGAAGTTACCGCTGAAGGCATTGGCCGTGACGCGTCTGACCTGCTGCGTAAAATCAAAGCAGCACAGTACGTAGCTTCTCACCCAGGTGAAGTTTGCCCGGCTAAATGGAAAGAAGGTGAAGCAACTCTGGCTCCGTCTCTGGACCTGGTTGGTAAAATCTAAATTTCCTTTGTCTTTCGCGCTACTAACTCCGGCGCGAGATACTTCGGAAATTCACCTAATTCTTCGGGTGCTGCGGCACCCGATTTTCTTCCCCGCACCATGATGCAAGCTGCATCCAGCTAGCCGCAGAGGCCGCTTGCATGATGATGTTTAAAGCCCAGGAGATAAACATGCTCGACACAAATATGAAAACTCAACTCAAGGCTTACCTTGAGAAATTGACCAAGCCTGTTGAGTTAATTGCCACGCTGGATGACAGCGCTAAATCGGCAGAAATCAAGGAACTGTTGGCTGAAATCGCAGAACTGTCAGACAAAGTCACCTTTAAAGAAGATAACAGCTTGCCGGTGCGTAAGCCGTCTTTCCTGATCACCAACCCAGGTTCCAACCAGGGACCACGTTTTGCAGGCTCCCCGCTAGGCCACGAGTTCACCTCGCTGGTACTGGCGTTGTTGTGGACCGGTGGTCATCCGTCGAAAGAAGCGCAGTCTCTGCTGGAGCAGATTCGCCATATTGACGGTGATTTTGAATTCGAAACCTATTACTCGCTCTCTTGCCACAACTGCCCGGACGTGGTGCAGGCGCTGAACCTGATGAGCGTACTGAACCCGCGCATCAAGCACACTGCAATTGACGGCGGCACCTTCCAGAACGAAATCACCGATCGCAACGTGATGGGCGTTCCGGCAGTGTTCGTAAACGGGAAAGAGTTTGGTCAGGGCCGCATGACGTTGACTGAAATCGTTGCCAAAATTGATACTGGTGCAGAAAAACGTACGGCAGAAGAGCTGAACAAGCGTGATGCTTATGACGTATTAATCGTTGGTTCCGGCCCTGCGGGTGCAGCGGCAGCAATTTACTCCGCACGTAAAGGCATTCGTACCGGTCTGATGGGCGAACGTTTTGGTGGTCAGATCCTCGATACCGTTGATATCGAAAACTACATTTCTGTACCGAAGACCGAAGGCCAGAAACTGGCAGGTGCGCTGAAAGTTCATGTTGATGAATACGACGTTGATGTGATCGACAGCCAGAGCGCGAGCAAACTGATCCCGGCAGCGGTTGAAGGCGGCCTGCATCAGATTGAAACAGCTTCTGGCGCGGTACTGAAAGCACGCAGCATTATCGTGGCGACTGGTGCAAAATGGCGCAACATGAACGTTCCTGGCGAAGATCAGTATCGCACCAAAGGCGTGACCTACTGCCCGCACTGCGACGGCCCGCTGTTTAAAGGCAAACGCGTAGCGGTTATCGGCGGCGGTAACTCCGGCGTGGAAGCGGCAATTGACCTGGCGGGTATCGTTGAGCACGTAACGCTGCTGGAATTTGCGCCAGAAATGAAAGCCGACCAGGTTCTGCAGGACAAACTGCGCAGCCTGAAAAACGTCGACATTATTCTGAATGCGCAAACCACGGAAGTGAAAGGCGACGGTAGCAAAGTCGTAGGTCTGGAATATCGCGATCGTGTCAGCGGCGATATTCACAACATCGAACTGGCCGGTATTTTCGTCCAGATTGGTCTGCTGCCGAACACCAACTGGCTGGAAGGCGCAGTCGAACGTAATCGCATGGGCGAGATTATCATTGATGCGAAATGCGAAACCAACGTCAAAGGCGTGTTCGCAGCGGGTGACTGTACGACGGTTCCGTACAAGCAGATCATCATCGCCACTGGCGAAGGTGCCAAAGCCTCTCTGAGTGCTTTTGACTACCTGATTCGCACCAAAACTGCATAAGAAGAAGTAAGATTCACCTGTAATTGCTTAGCCGCCGGGGTCAAACCTGGCGGCTTTTTTATGGCATTAAAAAGCCCTGCAGGGATGGCTCCGGGCAGGGCGGGAGACTTATTCTGGCAATTAACGCACAACCAGCACCGGCAAATTGGCGTGGCGGATTACGCTCGAGGCGTTAGAACCCAACAGATGAGTTGAAATTGATGGGTTACGCGAACCAATCACTACTACATCTGCATCAAGTTCTTTCGCTAACTCGTTAACTTCATCCCGCACACTACCAAAACGGACATGTTGCTTAATGCGGGAAGGATCGATGGTGAAGTGGCTGACCATCGTTTGCAAACGTTCTTCTGCTTCATGTTGCAGATGCTCTTCAAAACGACGTACATCAGCGGCAAAACGGTGCAGGCTCAGGCTGGCTGACCCCGGTAGTACGTGAAGTAGATGAATAACTCCGTCATCCTGGGCGAGGAATTCAGCGTGGCGAATCGCTTTGTCGCTCAATTCCATTTCGAAAACATCCACTGGCATGATGATTGTTTTGTACATAAGCATTCTCTCCTTGTTTTTGCATGTATACATAACAGCACATTATTGGTTATGAATCTATAATTTGCGAGGCTGATTTGATCTGAATTTGCTATTGAGCTGGAAAATAAATAAAACCAGGCGCTACCAGCGTTGTTCAAGGTATAGCACTGCAGCAACAATAATTGCTGCTATGAATATATAAAATGCAGTGATACCGAGAGCTTCGCTCATATGAGGTTCCGCAGATGAATAACCAGTTCAGATTAGAATGCTGCGCTTAAGAGCAAAATGATAAATCTGGTTGATATTTGAGCGGAAAGAGGATGCGAGTGCATCCTCTGGGCAAAGCGAGTTATCGCTTGTGCAGATGGGATTAAAGCAGGTAGTCGCCAGCAGCTTCTGGCTGGTATTCGAGTTCCAGCACTTCAAGGTGGGTTGCAACGCCGCCCGGAAGTTCCCAGTGAATGGAATCGCCAACGCGCAGCCCCAGCAGTGCGGCACCTACCGGAGCCATAACGGAAAGCTGAGTATTGCTATCGGTCATTTTTGCCGGATACACCAGCGTGCGCACACGCACTTCGCCATCGCTAAGATTGCGGAATTTAACCCGGCTGTTCATTGTCACCACGTCGTGTGGCATCTCTTCTGGCGAACACATTTGGGCGCGATCCAACTCTGCGTTTAACGCGTCGGCGATTGGCAAACCAGCATAGGCGGGTTGCTCCAGCAGAATATCGATGCGTTCGGCATCCAGGTCGTTAATGATGATAGTTGGTCTGGACATTTTTACTCCATGTCGTCGGTACTGCGAGTGTCGCAGATAAACATACCCAAAAGAAAACCCTCACCGTCAGGCGGCGAGGGTTTAACTCACATGATGATACTGACTGTTGCTCACTCTTTGAAGTGATTTGCGTCACATTCAGGGAATTCCTCAATGTAGCGCATTATGTATAAATCTTAATCGTCATGGTTTATGGAAGACGAATTAGCGTGTTTTGTAAATCAGAGGATTAATAACCTGCTTTATCAATCACAAAGGTTTTGCCACAGTTGCCTGGGTGTGGTTGTGGCAAGAATGAGTTGGCAGAAAGCGGAGCGTTGATGGCGTCAGCTTTGATCGAGATCTGAATTTCAGTCAAATACGCAGGGTTACCCTGGCACGTTAGCTTAACTGCTTTCACGTTCTCTTTTCCCCAGCTTTTGGCAAAGGCGGCATCAAAGTCACGGCGGCTCACTGTTTTACCGTAGTTATCCGCAAGGAATTTTCCGGCTTCGCTCTCTTTAATTTCTTGATTCAGGCGTACCATCGTGCCGAAGTATGCGTCTGGATCAAAACCAAAGCAGGCACCGTGTTTGGCATATTCGTAGCGTTCCAGGCAGGAACGTCCGCCAGCTCCTGGCATGACTTCACTTAGTTTAGCTGCCGTTTCCAGCGATAACCCGGTTTCCGGCGATGAACACATCCGGCTGGCGCGTGCTTCTGGCAGATTCGGGATTGGGCGAGTAGCGCAACCGAAGCGCATCCAGCGGCGTTCATCAACACCACGGGCAGCAACCGATTTAGGCAATCCTGGCCACAGACCATGTACGGTCAAAAAATCAGCTTTGTTGGTCGTTTCGGTTTGCAGGCGACATTCATCTCGTTCGTTACGATTTCGATCGTGTTGACTCTGGCAAAATCCGGTTTGCCAGGAGAGGGCCAGGACATAGCGATCAAAATCGCCATACTGTTTTGCCTGCAACGCCACGGCGTTGGCAGAAGAGAAGGGAAGCAGAGAAACCGCGAGCAACGCGGCGTTACGCCAGAATGCTTTCATAATGGGTGTGGAATTCATACATACACTGAATATTATCTATTAAATCATAAAAAAGCCCGCCAGGTGGGCTTACCTGGCGGGCGTGATGATTTATTCAGCGTTTGGCGAACGTATTAGTTCCACATGGCGAGAATCGGCCAGCCAACCAACAGCAGCATAGAGATGTAAATCACCCCGAAGATTGCGCCAAGACGCCAGTAATCTTTTGATTTCACATAGCCACAGCCGTAAATAATCACCCCAGGACCGGTTGCATAAGGCGTCAGACAGCCCATGATACCGATAGACAGCACCAGCAGGATACACAGTTGTTCCATTGGTACGCCCGGAATCCCTTTACCGACGGCCAGAATAACCGGCAGCATGGTTGCGGTGTGCGCAGACAGGCTGGCAAACAGGTAGTGTGCAAAGTAGAACACCAGAACCAGTACAATCACCGTTGCGTTTGGTGAGAAGCCTTCCAGGTGTGTACTCATCGTGTTGGCGAACCAGTCGATAAAGCCAGAACGGGTCAGGCCATTCGCCATAACAACCAGCGTTGCCAGGTTGACCAGCGTGTTCCATGCGCTGTTATAGCGAGTAATGTCTTTCCACGGCACAACGTGCAGCGCCAGCATCAGCGAAACTGCCAGCAGACCTACCGCAGTAGCATTAATGACTTCACTGCCAAATACCCACAAACCTAAGCTGAGCAATACAAGGCCAATCAGCGTCCACTCTCTGCGCGTCAGCGCACCCATGGTTTTTAGTTCATCACCCGCCCAGGTTGCCACTTCTTCACTGTGTGTGATTTCCGGTTTGTACAGCACGTAGGAAAGCCACGGCGCAATGATAAGCAAGATAACCCCAACCGGCAGGAAGCAGAGGAACCACTGCAACCAGCTAATCTGGATACCGGCAATTTTGCTGACGAACTCCAGACCCAGCACGTTTGGTGCCGCACCGGTGACAAACATGGACGAACTCAGACTGGTACTAATGACCATCATCCACATCAAATAGCCGCCAATACGACGCGCGGACGGATCGTTCGGGAATGATTTAAACAGCGGCGGCAGGTTTTTAATGACCGGAAAAACCGTACCCCCGGTACGCGCGGTGTTGGACGGTGTAAACGGTGCCAGCAGAATGTCGATAATGACAATCGCATAACCCAACGTCAGCGTGCGTTTCCCCATGAATTTCACCAGGAAAAGGGCAATACGACGGCCTAACCCGGAAACTTCATACCCTAATGCAAAAATAAATGCGCCAAATACCAGCCATACCGTGGTGCTGGAAAAACCAGCCAGACCCCATTTCAGCGCCTGTTTTTGCGCATTAAACGCTGGGTCAGCTAATTCTTTGGCATCAAAGAGCAGGTAATTACTGCCAATAACGCAAATAGTAACCGCAATAAAACTGATCGCCGTTGCCGGAATTGGCTCGAGGATCATGCCGACAATCATTGCCACAAACACTGCAAAGTAATGCCACGCCTGCGGCGGCATACCGTCAGGTACAGGGATAAGAAACATGACACCCATCACCACCAGGGGCGCCAATAGTTTCCATATATTATCTTTTGCTAAAGACATACGGGTTCTCCGAAAATTAATATTTCCAAATTTATCAAGTGCTTAAATAATTAAATCTGTGCTAAAAACCAGGTAAGAATCAGCAGGTCGGCACTGCCGCCTGGACTGAGATTTCGTTCGATACACTCCCTGTCGAACTGCCGGAGATAATCGAGATCGGCGGGGGTTCGGATGCCCCCATTGTTTAATAGTGTTTGCGCCTCGCGCTGTAGCCAGCGCAGGCCCCCCTCGCCACCGCGCGATGCAACGTTGGTATCGCCGTTGGTAGCCATCAGTAGGAGCAAGGTATCGAGCAGTGCCAGTTCAGGATCTAACCCCTGATCCAGCAGAGTGAGGTAATGCGGCAAGGCGTGGTTGATTACCAGTGGATAACCTGCTTCGGCTTCACCGCGTGCGCCGGTAAGGCCAAGCTGCTGGTACAACCGTTGACCTGCCGTCAGTCGTGAATTATTGGTACGCAGTTCGCGATCGGTCAGGCCACGGCAGAAACTTGCCGCCGTAGAACAAACGGTTGTTGGCGTTACCGGCTGGTTGAGCTGAAGCAAACGGCCAATTGCCGCACACAGTAGCCCTAAAGAAAAAATGCTTCCTTTATGCGTGTTTACGCCCGCAGTGGCGCGGAACATATCACCTTCGCAAGCCATACCAATTGGGCGTAATCCGTTGAGTACCGCTTCCGGTGCCATTTCTGCACTACAGGCACCAAATTCAATGAAACGGGGTAACCAGCCCTGAATCGCCAGCGCGCTGCGGTGGAAATCTTCCAGCGCCATATCTTTGTGCGCACCGCAGTTAATGCGATCCACGAGGCCTGGTTTCGGTGACAGGTTGACTTCAGTCAGCATGGCGCGCCAGCCCAGCAGGGCGTACTCATCAATTAATGACGTCGCAAGCTTTGTGGTTTTAGTTGACGTTGCAGGCATCGACATCGTTTAGCAGCGCCTCCATGCGGTTGAGTAAATCGGTCAGTTGATGGGTTTTTCCACGCGCGCAAACAGCTGCGCTTTGCTCGCACAACAGGCAGCGGCGAGGCGGCAGTGAATAATCGCGGCGGGAGAGAATGTCGCCTTCGGGCGTCAGGACATCGATATCCCATAACCGCCCGAGAGGATGACTATGTTCAAGCTCAATGGTGGCGAGCTTGAGGTCGCGAGCCGGGGCGGCAATGCTCAACATGCCCTCCGGCCCGCTGGCGGAAACCAGTGCAGCCTGCTCCTGAATTTGCCAGCCCTGTTTTGCGGCTAAGGCACGCAAGGCTGTCACGCCATGATTAAAAATTCGGCGTGTGACCTCGCTGTCTTTAATCGGCCCTGGCGCAACCACGGTAAAGGAGACCAGTGGAACAGGATGGCGCTTGAGCCAGGCGTGTTGCCGTGCTTGCCTTTCATCCCGGCTGACGAGCAGCTCGGGAATTGACACCGCATGGTGGCTGGCGAGTTCAGGAAGCAGGTGCATGGCTTATTCCTTCACCTGATGCACAACATCGATCACCGAGCCATCGCGGTAACGCACAACGGCAACGACGCGGTCGGTGAATTCAATCGGCTGTGGTTCACCGGTCAGCAGACGCGCACGTTCACGCAGCCACTCAATAGAAACCACTTTGATCCCCGCTTCCTGCAGACGTTCTGCCAGCTCCGGACGTGCCGGGTTAACAGCGATGCCGTGGTCTGTGACCAGAATATCGACACTGGAGCCCGGGGTGATGCAGGTCAGCACGTTATCCACCAGCGTCGGAATACGACCGCGTACCAGCGGCGCGACGATGATGGAAAGCGCAGAGGCAATCGCGGTATCGCAGTGACCACCGGAAGCACCACGCAGTACGCCGTCAGAGCCGGTCAGCACGTTAACGTTGAACTGGGTGTCAATTTCCAGCGCACTCAGTACCACCACGTCGAGACGATCAACCGATGCGCCTTTCGACCCCCAGTTAGCGTATTGGTTGGCGCTGATTTCGATGTGATTGGGGTTACGGGCCAGCGATTGCGCAGCTTGGCTGTCAAAGCTCTGCACATCCAGCAGTTTGCGGATCAGACCTTTTTCGTGCAGGTCAACCATCGTCGCGGTAATACCGCCGAGGGCGAAGTCGGCGCGAATATCGCGGCTACGCATTTTGTCTTCCAGGAAACGGGTTACCGCCAGCGAAGCGCCGCCGGTGCCGGTCTGCATGGAGAAACCTTCTTTGAAGTAGCCAGAGTTAACAATCACATCCGCAGCGCTACGGGCAATAAGCAGTTCGCGCGGGTTAGTGGTCATACGGGTAGCACCAGCGCCGATTTTTGCAGCATCGCCAACGCGATCAACTTTGACGATCAGATCAACCTGATCTTGCTCAATGCTTGCCGGATTATGCGGATAAGGCAGCAGTTCTTCGGTAAGCATCACGACCTGTTTTGCGTTGTCGGCATCAACCATTGCATAGCCGAGGGAGCCGCAGCAGGCTTTACCGGAGTAGCCGTTGGCATTACCGAATTCATCACAGGACGGGACGCCGAGGAAAGCCACATCGATATTCAGTTCGCCGCTCTGTACCAGATGCACACGTCCGCCGTGAGAGTGGATTTGCACCGGTTCCGCCAGCAGACCACGGGAGATTTCTTCCGCCAGTGGACCGCGCAGGCCAGAGGTATAAATGCGGGTAACCACGCCCTGGCGAATGTGTTCTACCAGCGGCGCATGGCAATCACTCAGGGAGCTGGAGGCCAGAGTCAGGTTTTTAAAGCCCATCTTCGCGATGACGTCCATCACCATATTGACGGTCAGGTCACCGCCACGGAAAGCGTGATGGAAGGAAACCGTCATGCCGTCCTGTAAACCAGAGCGACGAATCGCTTCTTCCAGATCGGCGCACAGTTTGCGATCGCGCGCTTTTTCAGCCTGGTAGGTTTGCTTTGGCGAGTTCTGGAAAGCGGCAAGATCGCATTCAGCGCGACGATTCCAGGCCGCTACCCGTTCTTGTCGTTGAGATTGTTCAATTTTCTGCGTCATTTTGATTGCCTTATTCTTCGCGGATGCCGGAAAGTTCTGCACGGGAGAGCACCAGACGGGCGCGATCGATAACCGGACCGTCCACCATCTTGCCGTTCAGGGAAACCACGCCGAGGCCTTCGCGAGCGGCGGCTTCAGCGGCTTCTACGACGCGGCGGGCGTGATCCACTTCTTTCTGGGTCGGTGCGTAGAGGTTGTGCAGCAGATCAATCTGACGCGGGTTGATCAGCGATTTGCCGTCAAAGCCCAGCTGTTTGATGTGGGCGGCTTCTTGCAGGAATCCGGCTTCGTTGTTAGCGTCGGAATAGACGGTATCGAACGCCTGAATACCCGCAGAGCGCGCGGCCTGCAAAATGGAGCAGCGAGCGAACAGCAGTTCAGTTCCTTCCGGGGAGCGTTCTGTACGCAGGTTGCGCACATAGTCTTCTGCGCCGAGGGCGATACCGATCAAACGCTCGGAAGCGTGAGCGATTTCCACTGCGCGGGTAATGCCCAGCGGAGATTCAATCGCCGCCAGCAGGCCGGTACTGCCGGGTTCACGACCACAGGCTTTTTCGATACGCAGGATCTCTTTTTCGATATCCAGAACATCCTGAGCGGTATCGGTTTTCGGCAGACGCACAACGTCCGCACCACCGCGAACGACGGCTTCCAGGTCGTTAACACCCCATTCGGAATCCAGCGCGTTTACACGCACAATGGTTTCAATATCGCGATAAAGCGGATGTTGCAGCGCGTGGTAAACCATGCGGCGGGCGGTGTCTTTTTCACGCAATGCTACGGAGTCTTCGAGGTCAAACATCAGGGCATCAGCCGGGTAGATGAAGGAGTTGCTGACCATCGCGGCATTAGCACCAGGCACAAACAACATACTGCGGCGGGTGCGAGTTTTACGTTGTTGCAGCGAAGCGGAAATCATTGGCAATCCTCCCATGGCAGAGCCGGGATACCGCTGGCGCGTGCCAGCAGGGCTTCCAGTCGTGCACGTAAAATGCAGTCCAGTGCGCCTTTGTCATCGACATTCAGCTGTACGCCGCGCACGTTGTAGCGGGCGAGAACGTCCAGAATGGTGGTGCGAATTGCATCGCCAAACTGTTTCTCAACGCTGCTGTTGATTTGCAGGTCGATATCCTGCGTATCGAGTGGGGCGATGCGTATCATCACATCCCCAGACTCAAGGGTGCCTGCAACGGCGGGCTGGTTTATTTTCATTTTTCACCTGTTTCTCATGCGGGGGTCTTTTGACGAGCTGCCGCGTCCTGGCGGGAGTGCTCAAGCAGGTTCTGCAAATAATGCAGCGTGACTGCAGGGACCAGCGGCGCGATAGCCGTGAGATCGTTTTTTGCCAGCAGTTGACGTACCCGGGAAGCGGATATCGGCATCTCCTGGTAACGCAGCCGCTCAATTTCAACTAGTTCGATGGGCGGTGCGGAGATAGTCGGCGTTTCCAGCCAGTAGCGCATATCCTGGTTGTACTGGGCGGTAACGCGACAAAAGGGTTCAGTACCGACAAAGCGGTGAGTTACACCCAGCGCGGGAGCGAGGTACTGACGGAAAATCTTCAGATCAATTTCGGTGTAGCAATGGTTAATGACGCTCTGTTCTTTAATGAAGTAGCAAGGGAACGTTGCGCGGGAGATGATGTATTCGGAGCCGCGATGCACAGTCAGGCGTGGAATATCGGCGGTGCCTTTTAACACCAGATCCAGCCGGTCTTCATAGGGGAAGCGTGAAGAATCTTCTTTGACTAAAAACAGATGCAACCAGTCGCATTGTGCCGCAGCCTGTTGAATCAGATAACGGTGACCATTCGTAAAGGGATTGGCGTTCATCACAATGCAGCCAATTTTGTTCCCTGGATGACGAAATTTTTTCAGCGATTCGGCATAGCGTTTCAGTCGCGTGGCGCTGTTTTCCATCAGCACCATCACGCCGGGTACGCTGGTCAGCGTGGAAAAACCGCACTGGCGGAACAGCGCCTCGTATTCGGTTTTGGTATAAATAAACAGATGCGTGCTGTGCCGCTCATAGGCGAGGTTTATCAGTTCAGTGGCTAATGTCAGCGCCAGTCCTTCACCGCGAACGGATTCACTGATAGCAACGCATTTAATAATATTTCCGGCAATTCCACCGCACGCGATAAGCTTTTCATCGCGGGTTACGGTAATAAATACTTCGACTGTGGTGTCAACGCTCAAATCATTTTCATGCAGGAATTGGGCGATTTCCGCCATTTTTTTATTTTCTGAACGTTTTACGCGGGTGAAAATATCATTGCCGAACATAATAAATAGTATCCTGAAGGTGCATGTTGTTATCGATTTGCAACGAATGTTGTTCAATGTTGCAAATTGATAACCTTTTATTTTCACTTGGGAGAAAGGGGGGTGATCGAGGTATATCTTTTTCTCCTTTCGCTATACATCCTAAGGAGTATTTCGGCGTGAAATTTTGATTTATTTCACATAGAGTTAGTGGTTTTTTATTTATTTAATGGTTTTAAGTTTTTTAACTAATGTAATTACGAAATAACCCGCAGGTTTAAGTGATTTAATTGATTTAATGAATAAAATTTGCCACGATCATATTTAATATCTATGTATTTTTATTCAACATTTTAATTACATCCGTCAAAGAGGCTCGGGACAACCCGCAAGGAAAACAATGTTGCAGCTTAACGAGAATAAACAGTTTGCATTTTTCCAAAGACTGGCATTTCCGCTGCGTATCTTTTTGCTGATTCTGGTGTTCTCAATATTTGTCATTGCAGCCCTGGCGCAATATTTTACGGCCAGTTTTGAGGACTATTTAACGCTTCATGTGCGCGACATGGCAATGAATCAGGCAAAAATTATTGCTTCTAATGACAGTATCATCAGCGCAGTGAAAACGCGTGACTACAAGAGGCTGGCGACCATCGCTGACAAATTACAAAGAGATACTGATTTCGATTATGTGGTGATTGGCGACCGGCACTCGATTCGTCTTTACCATCCTAATCCGGAGAAAATTGGTTATCCTATGCAGTTCACCAAACCGGGCGCGCTGGAGAAAGGGGAGAGCTACTTCATCACCGGGAAAGGGTCAATTGGCATGGCGATGCGTGCCAAAACGCCAATCTTTGATGACGATGGAAAAGTCATCGGTGTGGTGTCGATTGGCTATCTGGTGAGTAAAATCGATAGCTGGCGGGCTGAGTTTTTATTACCGATGGCAGGCGTGTTTGTCGTGCTGTTAGGGATTTTGATGTTGCTATCGTGGTTCCTGGCCGCGCATATCCGTCGGCAGATGATGGGCATGGAGCCAAAGCAAATCGCACGCGTGGTCCGTCAGCAAGAGGCGCTGTTTAGTTCGGTTTATGAAGGGCTGATTGCGGTGGATCCGCACGGGTACATTACCGCCATCAATCGTAACGCAAGAAAGATGCTGGGGCTGAGCTCCCCCGGACGGCAATGGTTGGGTAAACCCATTGCTGAAGTGGTCAGGCCCGCCGATTTCTTTACCGAACAGATTGATGAAAAACGTCAGGATGTGGTGGCGAACTTTAACGGTCTGAGCGTTATCGCCAATCGGGAAGCTATTCGTTCTGGCGATGATTTGCTGGGGGCCATTATCAGCTTTCGTAGTAAAGACGAAATTTCCACCCTCAATGCGCAACTGACGCAAATTAAACAATACGTCGAGAGCCTTCGTACATTGCGACACGAGCATCTCAATTGGATGTCGACGCTCAATGGTCTGTTGCAGATGAAAGAGTATGATCGCGTGCTGGCGATGGTGCAGGGTGAGTCTCAGGCCCAGCAACAGCTTATTGACAGCCTGCGTGAGGCGTTTGCCGATCGCCAGGTGGCGGGGCTGCTTTTTGGTAAAGTGCAGCGCGCCCGCGAACTGGGGCTAAAAATGGTCATCGTCCCCGGTAGCCAGCTTTCGCAACTGCCGCCAGGACTGGACAGCACCGAGTTTGCAGCCATTGTTGGCAATTTACTTGATAACGCCTTCGAAGCAAGCCTGCGTAGCGATGAAGGAAACAAGATTGTTGAATTATACCTCAGCGATGAAGGCGATGATGTGGTGATTGAAGTCGCCGATCAGGGCTGCGGCGTTCCAGAGTCTCTACGAGACAAAATATTTGAGCAGGGTGTCAGTACGCGTGCTGACGAGCCCGGTGAACATGGCATTGGGTTGTACTTGATTGCCAGCTACGTAACGCGCTGCGGTGGTGTTATCACTCTCGAAGATAATGATCCCTGCGGTACCTTATTTTCAATCTATATTCCGAAAGTGAAACCTAATGACAGCTCCATTAACCCTATTGATCGTTGAGGACGAAACGCCGCTGGCAGAGATGCATGCGGAATATATTCGTCACATTCCCGGATTCAGCCAGATATTACTGGCGGGAAACCTGGCGCAGGCCCGAATGATGATCGAGCGTTTTAAGCCGGGGCTAATCTTGCTCGATAACTATCTTCCTGACGGTAGAGGGATTAATTTACTGCATGAACTGGTGCAGGCGCATTATCCCGGCGACGTGGTGTTTACCACTGCAGCCAGCGATATGGAAACGGTGTCTGAAGCCGTACGTTGTGGTGTATTTGATTATCTCATTAAGCCAATTGCCTATGAACGTCTGGGGCAAACGCTAACCCGTTTCCGCCAGCGTAAACATATGCTGGAAAGTATTGATAGCGCCAGCCAGAAGCAAATTGATGAGATGTTTAATGCCTATGCTCGCGGTGAACCCAAAGACGAACTGCCGACCGGCATTGACCCCTTGACGCTAAACGCGGTGCGAAAACTGTTCAAAGAGCCTGGTGTGCAACATACGGCAGAAACGGTGGCGCAGGCACTGACCATCAGTCGCACCACTGCCAGGCGTTATCTTGAATATTGCGCCAGCCGCCATCTGATTATTGCTGAAATTGTTCACGGCAAAGTTGGCAGACCGCAACGCATATACCACAGTGGGTGACATGATAAAGCCGGAGGAAACTTGCCTCCGGCATTACTATTTACTTGCCTGTGACCGCTGCTGCCGTTCCTGGCACCATCAGCTCTGTAGCAACGATAACAATCACCAAACCAACAAGCACCGGCACCGAGGTGCGTTTTACGACTTCAAACGGCGAGATCTTCGCCATCCCGGCAACCGCAACGACTACGCCAGAAACGGGTGATAGGGTACGACCCAGGTTTGACGCCTGCAGCATCGGGATAGTCAAATACGCCGGGTTAATGCCGGAGGAGTGCGCCAGTTTCGGGATCATCTCAACAAACGCATAAAACGGCGCATTGCCTGAACCGGTCGTGACTGCCGCCAGCATTGTCAGGATCACCAATACCAGCATCAGGATGATACTCGCCGAACCAAACGAGGTAGCGATAGAAATCAGACTTTGAATAAAGCCGATGGTGCTAAGCCCCTGAGCGAATACCCCAGCGGCAACCAGCAGCATCACCACGTTAGCAAATGCATCTGCCATACCGCGATAAGCCACTTCCAGACCAGAGAAAACTTTCTGGGTATTAAAGCTGCGGATGAACTCCAGAATGGAGGCAATTAGCATACAAATCACCAGAATAGTGATGATGTGTAATTGCGGACCCCATTTGCCGTCAAAAATCAGCACTCCGATGATCGGCGTGAACGGCAAAATGGCATAAAACGCAGGGGCAGTGGTGGTGATTTCACTGACATCTAACATTTCATGAGAGATGTGCTCTTTTTTATCCAGATAACGTTGCCAGAAGAAGTGGGCGATCGCCATGCCGATAATTGCAGCAATTGAGATAGGCAGCGTTGTTTTGAAGGCGAAGTCAATCAGCGACATTTCGGAAGCCTGCGCTGCCAGCACCACATCCCCTGAAGTCGGTGCGAGAATAATCGCCGCCGGGGAGGCACAAATGGCAGCAGCTGCGCCACGACTGATACCAACGTTTACCATCACCGGAAACAGGGTTGCCATCAGCAAAACACCCAGACCGGTTGCGGAAGAGACGGCCAGTGACATCAGACAGGCAACAAAATAGGCGGCAATCATCAGAAGGTAAGGGGAGTTAATATACTGCAATGGTTTTGACGCCAGCTTGACCACCATATCATTCGCGCCGATATGGGTCATGTAAGCGGCAAAGCCACACAGCATCATAATCATCATGCCGAGGTCGCCGCCGCGGCTCATTAGCAATATTTTAACGTATTCAACGATATCCGTGGCGCTGTAGCCTGTTGAAGCCTGGCTGGACGGTAACACTTTGTGCCCCATAATGGCACTGATAATCAGCAATAACAGGCCACCGACAAATAACACGCCAGTGGCAGAATACCCTTTAATGATGTAGCGAGCTACACCCACAATAACCACAACCCCAATAAGGAGTTCAATGAATGTCAGCATAATTTTTCCTGTCTCCAGGCCCCAAAGTAAATAATAAAAAATTCCTAAAAGTTAAGGAAAAAATATGCCCAATAAATTGGCGGTGAATGCTGATTAAAATCAAGAAAAACTGCCATTAAGACATTGAAGTTGCTGTTTTTATACGTAGATAACAAAACGCATATTTAGCGGTTGGCAAATATCACATAATAATGTGTGTAAATTGATGGCGGATTGATGCAAATTTGTTAATTGTAAGGTGTTAGCTGCGGTTGTGTGCTCAAAAAATAATCTTCCATGAGCATGGGTTGACGATACATAATATATTTTTCGTTAAGATATTTTTTATATCTTATTAAAAAATAAGGTAATTTTTATCGGTTGTATTTTGTTATCAGAAACGACTTGGTTTTTCTTTTATGACTATTCCCATCGCAGAAAACGATGCATCGTCTTTAATCGATGCGCGGAAATATTTATCTTGAACTAGCGGAAATAAATAGAGCAGCTATTCATATTATTCTTCATGTTGGGGCTATTGAGGTTATGTTAATTGTAGTTTTGCTATGTTAGTAGTAGATTTTTGATAAATGTTTAATGGTCACAAATGAACGTGAGTAAATATGTCGCTATATTTTTCTTTGTTTTTATTCAGTTAATCAGTGTTGGTAAAGTTTTTGCTAACGCTGATGAGTGGATGACAACGTTTAGAGAAAATATTGCACAAACCTGGCAACAGCCAGAACATTATGATTTATATATTCCTGCCATCACCTGGCATGCGCGTTTTGCCTATGACAAAGAAAAAACCGATCGCTATAACGAGCGACCGTGGGGTGGCGGTTTTGGTCAGTCGCGTTGGGATGAAAAAGGAAACTGGCATGGCCTGTATGCAATGGCATTTAAGGACTCGTGGAACAAATGGGAACCGATTGCCGGATACGGATGGGAAAGTACCTGGCGACCGCTGGCGGATGAAAATTTTCATTTAGGCCTGGGATTTACCGCTGGCGTAACGGCGCGCGATAACTGGAATTACATCCCTCTTCCGGTTCTACTGCCATTGGCCTCTGTGGGGTATGGCCCCGCGACGTTTCAGATGACCTACATTCCGGGTACCTACAACAATGGCAATGTGTACTTTGCCTGGATGCGCTTTCAGTTTTGAGACAAATGAAGTTTTAGTAAATTCTTTAAAATCAACCACTAAAATAATTAACATCAAAAATAACGCGACTTTTATCACTTTTTAGTAAAGTTGCACTGGACAAAGCGTACCACAATTGGTGTACTGGTAACCGACACAGCATTTGTGTCTATTTTTCATGTAAAGGTAATTTTGATGTCTAAGATTAAAGGTAACGTTAAGTGGTTTAATGAGTCCAAAGGATTCGGTTTCATTACTCCGGAAGACGGCAGCAAAGACGTGTTCGTACACTTCTCTGCAATCCAGACTAATGGTTTTAAAACTCTTGCTGAAGGTCAGCGCGTAGAGTTCGAAATCACTAACGGTGCCAAAGGCCCTTCTGCTGCAAACGTAATCGCTCTGTAAGATACGTCAGCAAGAATTCAAAACCCGCTTAATCAGCGGGTTTTTTTTGGTCTTTAGTGTGCGGTTGAGGCGGAAAACAGCCAGAAAGCCAGTGCGGTCATGGCAAAAGACCCCAAAAGGTTGACGAAAACGTTCAGTAACGCCCAGCCAAAGCGGCCCTCTTGTAACAAAAACACCACTTCTGCCGAAAATGTTGAGAAGGTTGTTAGACCGCCACAAAATCCGGTGGTGATTAATACTTTCCACACTGGATCAATGTTCGTCATCCTGCTGAACCAGGCGAATCCCATTCCTATGATGAATGCCCCAATCAGGTTTGCTGCCAGCGTTCCCAACGGAATCGCCTGATGCAGCGGGTTAAATCGCATACTTAACAGCCATCTCGCCACGCTTCCCGTACCACCGCCAATAAAAACTGCTAAAAGAAGTTGTAACACTGCAAAATCCTGCTATTTGATTTGTATGAGTGATAAGTGTAACGCCGAATAATCGCCGTTGGCGAATTTTACGACTCTGACAGGAGGTGGCAATGCTGGTTGCCGCAGGACAGTTTGCTGTTACATCTGTGTGGGAAAAGAACGTTGAGATTTGTGCCTCGTTGATGGCGCAGGCGGCGGAAAACGAGGTTTCGCTGTTTGTCCTGCCGGAAGCATTACTGGCGCGTGATGATCATGATGCAGATCTATCGGTTAAATCAGCACAACTGCTGGAAGGCGAATTCCTCGGTCGTTTACGGCGAGAAAGTAAACGTAACATGATGACGACAATTCTGACGATTCATGTTCCTTCAACACCGGGGCGCGCATGGAATATGCTGGTGGCGCTACAGGCAGGAAACATCGTCGCCCGTTATGCCAAACTGCATCTCTATGATGCATTTGCCATTCAGGAATCACGCCATGTTGATGCTGGTAATGAAATAGCTCCGTTACTGGAGGTGGAGGGGATGAAGGTCGGTCTGATGACCTGTTATGACTTACGCTTTCCAGAGCTGGCGCTGGCACAGGCATTACAGGGAGCTGAAATACTGGTACTTCCTGCCGCCTGGGTTCGTGGGCCGCTCAAAGAGCATCACTGGTCAACGTTGCTTGCCGCTCGTGCGCTGGATACCACCTGTTATATGGTGGCGGCGGGGGAGTGCGGGAACAAAAATATCGGGCAAAGCCGGATTATAGATCCCTTTGGCGTCACCATTGCGGCAGCGTCAGAAATGCCTGCACTCATTATGGCGGAAGTGACGCCCGAACGTGTGCGTCAGGTGCGCGCGCAACTGCCCGTCTTAAACAACCGTCGCTTTGCGCCGCCGCAATTATTATGATGTTTTTTTACTCGGCGCTTGATTCACCTTGTTACAGATTGCTATTGTGTGCGCGCGTCGAATGACCGTTAATATTCTCTGGTTTTTAAGGCGCGTTCTGTTGCCGGTTATATGTCAAGAAGGTATCTATGGGTGAGATTAGTATTACCAAACTGCTGGTAGTTGCGGCGCTGGTCGTTCTGCTGTTTGGGACTAAGAAGTTACGTACGCTGGGCGGAGACCTTGGAGCGGCCATTAAAGGGTTCAAGAAGGCGATGAATGATGACGATGCTGCGGCGAAAAAAGGCGCAGACGTTGATCTTCAGGCTGAAAAGCTCTCTCATAAAGAGTGACGTGGCGAGCAGGACGCTCCCTCAATATCTTGTTCGATACAAAAACCCGCTTCAAAAAGCGGGTTTTTTATCAGACAGATGTAAGTAATTATTACAGGATTACTTAACTTCCATCCCTTTCGCCTGCAAATCGGCGTGGTAAGAAGAGCGGACAAACGGACCGCATGCAGCATGGGTAAAGCCCATCGCCAGCGCTTCGGCTTTCATTTCGTCGAACTCATCCGGGCTAACGTAACGTTGAACCGGCAGGTGATGGCGGCTTGGCTGCAAATATTGCCCCAGCGTTAGCATCGTCACACCATGACGGCGCAGGTCGCGCATTACCTCAATAATTTCTTCATTGGTTTCACCCAGTCCCACCATCAGACCAGACTTGGTCGGGATTTCCGGATGCGCTTCTTTAAAGCGTTCCAGCAGCTTAAGCGACCAGTTGTAATCTGCACCAGGCCGTACCTGACGGTAAATACGCGGTACGTTTTCCAGGTTATGGTTGAACACATCTGGTGGCGTTGCAGTCAGAATATCCAGAGCACGATCCATACGACCGCGGAAATCCGGCACCAGAGTTTCAATTTTGATTTGCGGGCTTTTTTCCCGAATGGCAGTAATGCAATCCGCAAAGTGCTGGGCACCGCCATCGCGCAGATCATCACGGTCAACGGAGGTGATAACCACATAACGCAGCGCCATATCGGCAATGGTCTGCGCCAGTTTCACTGGTTCATTGGCATCAGGAGCTACCGGGCGACCGTGGGCAACGTCACAGAACGGGCAACGGCGGGTACAAATAGCGCCGAGGATCATAAACGTTGCAGTGCCGTGGTTAAAGCATTCCGCCAGGTTAGGGCAGGAGGCTTCCTCGCAGACAGAATGCAGGCCATTTTTGCGCATTGCGGCTTTGATGCCCTGGATACGTGTAGAGTCCGCTGGAAGCTTGATTTTCATCCATTCCGGCTTGCGCAGCAGGGCTTCGCGCTCTGTTGCCACGTTTTTAACCGGGATAAGGGCCATCTTATCGGCATCGCGGTATTTAACACCGCGTTCCATCACAATGGGTTTACTCATAGCGTGCGTGTTCCAGTTGCGAATTACGAAGGAAAGCGTTTCAATTCAATAGATTGTTGTAATTATCAACTATTTTTGAATTAACGACTGGCAGTATATCATTGAAACGGACCTGAAAGCAGCCAAAGCGGTCGCGAAAATGTAAAATTGTTGTTGGATTGTGCCATTTTATCGTTGTGCGCTGTGATCTGGCTGTAACAATACTTTTTCAAAATGCATTACGGATAACATCTATGACCCCGTGCAAAACATGTTATTGATGATGAGATCGGTTTGAAACTGACTGAGTTGGTTTTCCGCGCCGCTGATGGGCGGGTTGCGCAGTAAAAGCTGTGGATAGTGAGTTTTAATCGCCCGATAGATGACAGGAAGGACCAGGGCTCCGACCGAGGGGGAGGGCGCAATAGTTATCGTCCGTTGCTTATCATAGCTTCCTTCGATATCCAGCGCGCCAAGAATGGACTCAAGTCCCTGAGTGATAGACTCATATAGATACATCGCAAATGCGGTAGGAGTGACACCCTGGCCTTTGCGAATAAACAATAGGTCAGGGAATATAACGCGCAGTTTCTGAATAGGCTGATAGATTGCCGAGGGGGGGCAGATTAAGCACTTTCGCTGCATTAACGATTCCTTTATGGACATATGCAACTTCAAAATAGTCAGAAGGGTAAGATCAATATTTCGTAAGGTTGTAAATATTTGTGGTTTACCTTCTGACGATTTTCTGCTTAAACAGGGTTCAATTTTATTATTACTATCCACGCACTTACTCCAATTTTATTCATGAAAAAATAATATTTAAAAAAATTACAATAATCTTATGTCTAATTGGGACGGAACGCTTTTGCTCACCATGGTCAATTATTTCAATGAGTTAATCAATTAGGTGGGCTACGGAGCAAGGCGTAGCATCGCATTTCTGCAAGTGATAAAGAAAATATACAAACGCGAAGGAGATGTAAAGCATTAGCAGGTATTATGAGTAATGACCCAGTGTAAATTGGGCCATTGATGTATGGAATTAAGCGGTAATATATTCGAAGTCAGGATTGTTTAGTAGCGCTAAAATATTTTCCAGTAAACGTGGTGCAATATTATTAGTCGTCGCTTCGGGTTTCCATTGTGATATTTTAGCCATTTCCATTCCTGCATACCCACAAGGATTAATACGTAAAAATGGTGAAAGATCCATATTGACGTTTAATGCCAGACCGTGGAATGAACAACCGCGTCGAATACGTAAACCCAGTGAGCAAATTTTCTTTTCCCCGACATAGACACCAGGCGCGTCAGCCCGAGGATGCGCTTCTATACCCAGTTCAGCCAGGGTATTCACCACTGTTTGCTCAAGCAAGGTCACCAGTTCACGCACACCGAGTTTACGGCGTTTCAGGTTAAGCAACACATACATCACCTGTTGCCCCGGCCCGTGATAAGTCACCTGCCCACCGCGATCGCTCTGGATCACCGGAATATCACCCGGCATTAAAATGTGCTCCGCCTTTCCTGCCTGCCCTTGGGTGAATACCGGATAGTGCTCGACCAGCCAGATTTCATCAAGGGTACTTTCATCGCGGGTATCGGTGAATTCATGCATAGCCTGGGAGATTGGCTCGTAAGGCTGAAGACCGAGCTGGCGGACAAGAATTTTATCCTGATACAAAACGGCATCTCCGTGGAGAATGAGTAAAAGTGGGGGAAAAGTATATCACAGCGAGGAGAGGGGAGTTACCCGACCAGGAGCCGGGTAACGGAGAAGCGAGTTACAGAACCATGCGGACAATATCGATTTTGCCCAGTTCTTCATACAGTGTTTCAACCTGCTCGATATGAGTGGCGTTGATAGTGATAGATACCGAGTGGTAGTTGCCTTTGCTGCTTGGTTTTACCGTTGGGGTGTAGTCACCTGGCGCATGGCGCTGTACCACTTCAACCACCTGATCAACCAGCTCAGGTAACGCCTGCCCCATAACTTTGTAAGTAAAAGGAGTAGGGAATTCAAGCAGTTCGTTAAGTTTGGTTTTCATGTCAGCTCCGGCGTAACGTAATTAAATAGCAACTCCCGCCAGAAGGCGGGAGTTTTTTACTGATGCTTAGTATATGGGGACGGAAATTACACTTTCAAGTGTTCAATTTTTAACCAAACCAGTGATGGAACATTAATTTAATGTAATCAATGATTTTGCCGAAGAAGTTACCTTCCGGGATTTCTTGCAGCACAACCAGCGGGCGTTGTTCGATCGTTTTGCCGTCAAGCTGGAAGTTGATAGTTCCGACGACCTGATTCTTTTGCAGCGGCGCATGCAATTCACTGCTGTTCAGCACATAGCTAGCTTTCAGATCTTTCATGCGACCACGCGGAATGGTCAGGTACACGTCTTTATCAACCCCTAACGAAGCGCGATCAGAATCACCAAACCAAACCGGTTCAGAGGCGAACTCTTTACCTACTTTCAGAGGATTAACGGTTTCGAAGAAACGGAAGCCCCAGGTTAGCAATTTTTTACTTTCGGCTTCACGGCCTTTAAAAGTACGTCCGCCCATCACCGCAGAGATCAAGCGCATCTGGCCTTCAGTCGCAGAAGCAACAAGGTTGTAACCTGCTTTGTCAGTGTGTCCGGTTTTGATGCCGTCGACATTCAGGCTGTTATCCCATAACAGGCCGTTACGGTTCAGCTGGCGAATACCGTTAAACGTAAATTCTTTTTCTTTATAGATCGAGTATTCATTCGGTACGTCACGGATCAACGCCTGGCCGATCAGCGCCATATCTCGCGCGGAGCTGTACTGACCATCAGCATCCAGACCGTGTACCGTCTGGAAGTGGGTATTTTTCAGGCCCAGGGCGTTAACGTAGCTGTTCATCAAGCCAACAAAAGCGTCCTGGCTACCAGCGGCAAAATCGGCCATGGCGACACAAGCATCGTTACCCGATTGCAGGTTAATACCGCGGATCAGCTGAGAAACCGGAACCTGCATGCCCGGTTTGAGGAACATCAGCGAAGAACCTTTAAACACCGGGTTACCGGTGGCCCATGCGTCGTTGCCGATAGTGACTAAATCAGTTTCTTTAAATTTACCGGCTTTCATTGCCTGGCCGATAACGTAACTGGTCATCATTTTGGTCAGGCTGGCAGGATCGCGGCGGACATCAGCGTTCTGTTCGGCGAGTACTTTGCCGGAGTTATAGTCAATCAGGATGTAGGACTCCGCGTCGATCTGCGGTACACCCGGGATCATGGTTTTGATATTCAGGTCATCGGCATGTGCAGCAGAGATAAAGGCTGTGCAAAGAGCCGTGGTGAGCGCCAGGCGCTTCATGATACGAGCGGAAAAAATGGTATTCATGGTCTGAACTACGACATCCGTGATGGAATTAAAAAAAGTGCCCTACTATAGCAAATGCACTACCGGCAGGCATCTGACTTTCCGCGTGACTTTGTTAACGTCATTTACAGAAATTGACACATCAGATGCCTGCTTTACGCTACTGCGCGGTGGTAATAAATGACTGTAATTGGGCTTCGGTTTGCAAACGTTGCTGCAAGGTACTGGCTTCGGCTTTGCTGGCGAATGGGCCAAGCTGGATCCGCCAGACCGCGCCATTTTGAGTTACGCGACCGGGGACGCCGAACTTCTGTCCCAGTTGCTGTTGGTACTGTTGCGCACGAGCCTGATCGCTAACGGCCCCGACTTGCACCATAAAGTTGCCGCTGGCGCTTTGCGAGGCGGCTTGCGGTGTCACCATTGCAGGTGAGGTTGCAGGCGTTGTCGACGGAGCTGTAACAACGGGCTGTGGCGCAGGCGTCGGTTCGCTGCCTTCCAGTACACCAGGCGCTAAGGTCGTTGGTGCGCCGAGGAAACCGCTGCTGGTTACCGGCGCGCCGGTCGGATCTTCGCTTTTTAGCGTCGAATTACTGACCGGAAGAATGTCACCCTGCGGGACAGGCACTGAACTTGTTCCCGCGCCACCGCTTAAATCGGGAGGTGCTGGCAGGGCGTAAGTCTGTTTGGCGACTGTGGTACAAGCCATACCAGGACCAGAAAGCGAACCATCCTGGGCGACAATAATCGGATCGATACGAACTTTGGTGTTGTTTGACGTGTTAAGACGGTCAGCTGCCGCGCGAGAAAGCGAAATCACGCGGTCGTTGCCATAAGGGCCGCGATCATTAATGCGCACCACGATCATTCGCCCGTTAGCCAGGTTAGTGATTCTGGCGTAGCTGGGGATCGGAAGCGTTGGATGGGCCGCCGTCAACTGTGTCGGATCGAAAGCTTCGCCAGAGGCCGTCAGGTTACTGCCGGGTTCGGCATCATAGATTGCCGCCAGTCCCGCCTGGCTAAATCGAGACGGATCCTGCACGATTTTGTAGCTTTTACCGTCGCGCTGGTAATCCTGATTTGCCGTCGCGTTCAGTGGTTCGAAACGCGGGTCTGCCCCGCTAATTTCAACTATGGGGCCGTTACATACCGCAGGCTGCGGTACACTTACCGTCTGTTGCTGACCATCATCGCTTGTACATGCCGCGAGCATTCCTGCCGCGATGCAGATCCCGAGCCACTGCTTACGCATTGCGCACCTCTTACACGCTTTTCGACAACATTTTCCTGTGGGTGTGGATTGACATTACAATCCCGAACCCAGCCATCAGCACAATTAGCGCCGATCCTCCATAACTGACCAGTGGGAGCGGAACCCCTACAACCGGCAGAATACCGCTTACCATACCAATATTTACGAAGACATAAACGAATAATATCAGCATTAAGCCGCCAGCCATGACGCGACCAAAGGTGGTTTGCGCTCTGGCGGCTATCCACAGCCCGCGCATGATCAGCAGAATGTAGAGAGCGAGCAGAATCAAAATGCCCACTAATCCCAGCTCTTCCGCCAGTACCGCGAAGATAAAGTCGGTATGGCGTTCGGGGAGAAATTCAAGCTGTGACTGAGTGCCGTGCAGCCAGCCTTTGCCGCGTAATCCGCCGGAGCCAATAGCAATTTTAGACTGAATAATGTGATAGCCTGCGCCGAGTGGGTCTGATTCCGGGTCCAGGAGCATCATTACGCGCTGGCGCTGGTAATCATGCATCAGGAAGAACCACAGAATCGGAATGAACGCCGCTACCAGCACTACTGCGACGCCAATCAGACGCCAGCTAAGGCCAGAGAGGAACAGTACAAACAGGCCGGAAAGCGCAACGAGGATTGATGTTCCCAGGTCAGGCTGTGCAGCCACCAGCAGCGTGGGCATAAATATCAGCACCAGCGCGATAGCTGTATTCTTCAATGAAGGTGGGCAAACGTCGCGGTTGATAAAGCGTGCAACCATCAACGGTACGGCTATCTTGGCAATTTCCGACGGTTGAAAACGAACAATACCGAGGTCCAGCCAGCGTTGAGCGCCTTTAGAGATGGCACCGAAAGCATCTACCGCCACCAGCAAAATAATACAGATGATATAGAGATAGGGGGCCCAGCCTTCATAAACGCGTGGAGGAATTTGCGCCATCACCACCATGATGACCAGACCCATCGCAATCTGGCCGATTTTACGCTCCATCATGCCAATATCCTGACCGCTGGCGCTCCAGATAACCAGGGCGCTGTAAACCAGCAATGCCAGTAAGATCAGCAGCATTGTGGGATCGAGATGGACTTTATCCCAGAATGTTTTTTTATTCGGATTATCCGTCATGATTAATGGTCCTCCGCTGCGGCAACCGCTGGATTTTCCGCAGGCAGATCGGTGTTGTTATCACCCAGCATAATGTGGTCGAGGATCTGGCGCATCAGCGTACCAACCGCCGGACCCGCGCCACCGTTCTCCAGAATCATGGCGACAGCCACTTGCGGATTGTTGTATGGCGCAAAGGCGGTCATCAGTTTGTGGTCACGTAAACGCTCGGCAATTTTGTGCGCATTATAGGTTTCGTTCGCTTTCAGACCGAAGACCTGAGCGGTACCGGATTTCGCCGCAATTTTGTACGGTGCGCTGGCAAAATATTTATGCGCCGTACCGTTAGGGCGGTTAGCAACACCGTACATACCGTCTTTCGCCAGCTCCCAGTAACCGGAATGAATATCGCCGACGGGCGGTTCATGCGGTTGTACCCATGGCACCTGTTTGCCGTCTTCGGCGGTGCTCATCAGCAAATGCGGAACCTTCACGATACCGTCATTAATCAGGATCATCAGTGCCTTACTCATCTGGATTGGGGTCGCTGTCCAGTAACCCTGACCGATACCAACCGGAATGGTGTCACCCTGATACCACGGTTTTTTAAAGCGTTTCTGTTTCCATTCGCGGGTAGGCATGTTGCCGGAACGTTCTTCCGCCAGGTCGATACCGGTGTAATGACCATAACCGAATTTACCCATCCATTCGGAGAGGCGATCGATCCCCATATCGTAGGCCACCTGATAGAAGAAGGTATCCGCAGATTCTTCCAGCGATCTTGTGACATTCAGACGCCCGTGGCCCCATTTTTTCCAGTCACGATAACGTTTTTCCGAACCTGGAAGTTGCCACCAGCCGGGGTCAAACAACGTCGTATTGCGCGTGATCACTCCGGCGCTCAATGCCGAAACCGCCACATAGGGTTTAACTGTAGACGCGGGAGGATAAACCCCCTGTGTGGCGCGGTTCACCAGCGGTGTATTCGGGTCGTTCAGCAAGGCGGAATAATCTTTGCTGGAGATACCGTCAACAAACAGGTTTGGGTCATAACTAGGCGTGGAAACCAGCGCCAACACCCCACCGGTACGCGGATCGGTGACTACCACAGCTGCGCGGCTACCCGCCAGCAGCGTTTCAATATATTGCTGGAGTTTGAGATCCAGCGTCAGGTAAATATCGTGTCCGGCCTGCGGTGGTACTTCTTTTAACTGGCGGATAACACGCCCACGGTTGTTAACTTCAACCTCTTCATAACCGGTCTGACCGTGCAGCACGTCTTCATAGTAACGCTCAATGCCCAGCTTACCGATATCATGCGTTGCCGCATAGTTGGCCAGTTTGCCGTCATTATTCAGGCGTTCGACGTCTTTATCGTTGATTTTCGACACATAGCCGATGACGTGGGTCAACGCCGAACCGTAAGGATAGTAACGACGTTTATAGCCTTTAACTTCAACACCCGGAAAACGGTACTGGTTGACGGCAAAGCGAGCTACTTGTACTTCGGTCAGGTTAGTTTTCACCGGAATAGAGGTGAAACGGTGTGAACGTGCGCGCTCTTTTCGGAATGCAGCAATATCATCATCGGTCAGATCAACCACGCTGCGCAAAGCGTCCAGCGTTTGCTGCACGTTATCGACTTTCTCCGGCATCATTTCTATCTGGTAGATAGTGCGGTTGAGAGCCAGAGGGATACCGTTACGGTCGTAGATAATGCCGCGGCTGGGTGCGATAGGCACCAGCTTAATGCGGTTTTCATTAGAGCGGGTCTGGTAGTCGGTAAAGCGAACAATTTGCAGATTATACAGGTTGGCGATAAGCACGCCGGTCAGCAGCAAAATCCCCAAAAAGGCGACCAGCGCCCGGCGCACAAACAGCGCGGACTCTGCCGTATAGTCGCGAAAAGAGTTCTGTAGTTTCATCCGCTGCGTTTTCTACTCAAAGCTCACTTATCACTCACGGTGATAAGGATGGTTGGTGGTGATGCTCCACGCCCGGTACAGACTCTCTGCGACCAGCACGCGAACCAGCGGATGGGGAAGGGTAAGTGCCGACAGCGACCAGCTCTGCTCCGCCGCCGCTTTACAGGCAGGCGACAACCCTTCAGGCCCGCCAATCAGTAGACTGACGTCGCGACCATCCAGCTTCCAGCGTTCCAGCTCAGCGGCTAACTGCGGCGTATCCCAGGGCTTGCCTGGAATATCGAGGGTGACAATGCGGTTTTTGCCTGCGGCCGCCAACATCTGCTCACCCTCTTTGTCGAGTATGCGCTTGATGTCCGCATTCTTGCCGCGTTTTCCGGCCGGAATTTCAATCAGCTCGAAGGGCATATCTTTCGGAAAACGACGCAGGTACTCGGTAAAACCGGTTTGTACCCAGTCCGGCATTTTCGTTCCCACGGCGACAAGTTGCAGCTTCACGCATTAACTCCAGAGTTTTTCCAGTTCATACAGGCGACGGCTCTCTTCCTGCATGACATGGACAATCACATCGCCCAAATCCACGACAATCCAGTCGGCGCTGTTTTCACCTTCTACGCCGAGCGGTAACAGGCCCGCTGCGCGAGACTCCTGCACAACGTGATCAGCAATGGACATAACATGGCGGCTGGACGTACCCGTACAGATGATCATGCAGTCGGTGATGCTGGATTTGCCCTGAACGTCTAAGGCGATGATGTCCTGACCTTTGAGGTCATCAATTTTGTCGATAACAAAATCCTGGAGTGCTTTACCCTGCAAGTTTTCCCCCTGGGTGAATCAAATAGATAAAAATGGTCTGTCAGTATACCTGAACCAGAGGCGATTTCGGGACAATTGTCGCCGAATCGGCTTTCGAAAGTGGGCTATCATCCCACCCCGCGCCGCAGATTGCATCGCCATTTTTGTAAAACAATTTCTACAAAGTCGTGTCTGGCGGAAAAAGTCTGGCTGCGGAGAATATCAGCCTGCCCGGGGCTGTCAATGGTCGTTGCGGCTTACCCGTAAAAAAACAGAAAAGTCATGCATTCTCGACCCCGATGGCACGGCTATTGAGGACGCGTAGCGTCGCGAATTTTTGGTTGATATCAATGGCGCTCCAACACCCCTGGTCAACGCGGAAATGCCACATAGACTCGGCAGGCATACCAATTAAACGAGCAATTAACAGACTCAGTACGCCCTGATGGCTGACGACTAAAATATTCTGATAGTGCTGATATTCACTAAGCCTTGCGATAAATCGTTCCACACGTTGCGAAAATGCCTGAAATCCTTCACCGTTCGTGGGGATAGCTTGCTGCCAGTCATTGCACCACGCGCTATAGTTTTCGGCATCTTCTTGCATGAGGTCACGATGATGTCGCATCTCCCAGTCGCCAAAAAACATTTCATTGAGTTCAGGGATGATATGAACGGGGTGCTGGCGGTCACTAAGAACCAGTCGCGCGGTATGCTGTGCCCGTTCCAGTTCACTGCATAAAACCAGGTCAAAGGAAACATCATGTAGCAGCGTATGCAGATTTTGCGCTTGCTCAATACCGCGTGCGGTCAGGGGTGTGGGCGCATGACCGCTGTACAGACCATCGACATTCGCTTGCGTTTCACCATGACGAATTAACCACAGTCGCATCATGCCCTCCGTAACGACAGGTATCAGCGATACAAGCCTTGTTGGTTAATGTAAGTCAGTACCGGTTCCGGTAATAAATCCTCACACGATTCACCGTTTTGCAAACGTTCGCGGATGATGGTCGCCGAGATGTTAAACCACGGCGTTTCAGCCAGATAAATTTTACCGGCAGGCTGAAGGTGAAGATCTTCCGGGTTATGTGTCAAATGATCTTCCAGCCATTGCTGGTATTGCGGTTGCGCCATTTCAAGTGGGTAACCTGGACGCCGACAGACGATCAAATGTGCATTGTCGAGTATCGTTTCGTATTCGTACCAGGTCGGAAAGGTCAGCAATGAATCCTGACCAATAATAAACGCCAGCGGCACGTCCGGTCCTTGTTCCTGCCGCCACTCTTTCAGTGTTTGCGCAGTGTAAGAGGGGGCATTGCGCTTTAGCTCGCGTTCATCAAGAGTAAATAATGGCTTGTCGGCAATCGCCAGTTCAAGCATGTGTTTACGCTGCATGCTGTTCGCTTCCGGCTGGGGACGATGCGGAGGAACATTATTAGGGATGATTGTGACCCGCGTCAGACCAATCAAATTCGCCAGCGTTTCCACGGGTTTAAGATGACCATAGTGCACCGGATCAAAGGTGCCGCCAAACAGAGCCTGTAAAGATTTCATATCAACCGTCGATAAATACGTCCGCCAGGGGTTTATGGCACAACAGAAGAGATAACCCTTCCAGCTCTGCCCACACTGACTGACCGTAATCTTGTTTGAGGGTGAGTTCCGTTCGTGTCAGGAGTTGCACGGCCTGACGTAACTGCGGCTGGCTTAAGCGATTTAACGCTTCGCTCATCATGCCCCGGCGGTTCTGCCATACCCGATGCTTATCAAACAACGCACGCAGTGGCGTATGGGCAGACTGGCGTTTCAGGTTAACCAGTAACAACAGTTCACGTTGTAATGTGCGCAACAAAATAACCGGTTCGCTGCCTTCCAGACGCAGTTGCTGAAGAATATGCAACGCGCGCTTACTTTTTCCCATCAACAAAGCATCAACCCAATGAAAAGGGGTGAAATGCGCGGCATCATTCACCGCCTGTTCAACGCGCGGTAATGTCAGTTTGCCGTCCGGCCAGAGTAGCGATAAACGCTCCAGTGCCTGGGCCAGCGCCAGCAGGTTACCTTCATAACAGTAGCAGAGCACCTGATTTGCAGCGTCATCCAGTTCTAAGTTGAGCTGTTTTGCGCGCGCAGCAACCCAGCGGGGCAGCTGAGCCTGCTCCGGTGTCTGACAGGTCACCTGCACGCTGCGATTCGCAAGAGCAGTAAACCAGGCGGCATTTTCTTGCGCTTTGCTTAATTTATTACCGCGGACGATCAACAGTAGATCGTCATGCAGAAGTCCGGTGAGTGTGAGAAGTTGTTCATTGATCGCCGCATTCGGTCCGTTTTCGGGTAACAACAGCAATAGCGTTTGTCGACTGGCAAACAGGCTCATGGCCTGGCATAACGAAAAAATCGCATTCCAGTCGGTGTTGGGATCAATGGAAAAAGTGTGGTGTTCTTCGAACCCTTGCGCCGCAGCGACCTGACGAACAGCGTCCTGGCTTTCCTGCAATAACAGAGGATCGTTACCAAGTAAAAGATACGCCGCGCGCAGCCCTTCATTGAGCTGCGCGCGGAGTTGTTCCGGGTACAACCGAATCATCAGTTACCCAGCGTGGTGGAGACGCGTGCAGGCGTTGCCGGAGTATCCGTTGTGGTCGACGTCTGTTCTTCGTCGGAACGAATATCTGCAGCACGGATGCTTGGCAGCTTACGAATCAGCTGTTCGGCAGCACGGTCGTACATCTCTTTTACGATCATGTCTTGTTCGTTATCTTTCGCTAACGCCATTTGCGGGTTATCGAAGAACGAACGGAAGACCTTGGCGCTAATCGGGTAGATGTCACGGCCGGGGATCAACACGGTCGCATTCACCGTCATGATCATCTGATACTCTGCTGTTTGACCGTTACGGAATACCGATGCGGTATCTTTCGCGATGCTCACTTTACCCAAACGCAGGGATGGAACGTCCTTACGCGTGGTTTCTTTATCAAGCAACTCGACACCATTCAGACGTAACTGGTTACGCACCGCACGGCTTAATGGCCCGTTCGGATCGCCTGAGTCCAGGATCATGACTTTCATAGTGGAAGGAACCTGCGTGGTGTCACGCAGATGCCAGCCACACCCGGCGGTGATTAACACCGCCAGAGATAACAACAATGTTGCCAGATATCGCACGCTTCCTCCCGCGCTTAGCCAACGACCAGATTGAGGAGTTTACCTGGTACGTAAATCACTTTACGTACAGTAACGCCATCAAGATATTTTGCTACCAGATGTTCCTGGCCAGCACGTTCGCGAACCTGTTCTTCCGTTGCGTCCACCGGAACGGTGATTTTTGCACGGACTTTACCGTTAACCTGCACCACGACCAGCGTGGAGTCTTCCACCATCGCTTTTTCGTCAGCAACCGGCCACGGCGCGTTGTCGATATCGCCTTCGCCTTTCAGTTCCTGCCACAGCGTGAAGCAGATGTGCGGGGTGAACGGGTTAAGCATACGGACTACCGCCAGCAGCGCTTCCTGCATCAGGGCGCGATCCTGCTCGCCATCGGTCGGTGCTTTCGCCAGTTTGTTCATCAGCTCCATAATCGCCGCAATTGCGGTGTTGAAGGTCTGACGACGGCCGATATCATCGGTTACTTTAGCGATAGTTTTATGCACATCGCGACGCAGCGCTTTCTGATCTTCAGTCAGCGCATCGACGTTCAGTGCCGCAACATCACCTTTTGCTGTGTGCTCGTACACCAGTTTCCAGACACGTTTCAGGAAGCGGTTAGCCCCTTCCACGCCGGATTCCTGCCATTCGAGAGTCATATCAGCCGGAGAAGCAAACATCATAAACAGACGAACGGTGTCCGCGCCGTAACGTTCAACCATCACCTGCGGGTCGATACCGTTGTTCTTCGACTTGGACATTTTGCTCATGCCGGTATAAACCAGTTCATGGCCTGCCGCATCTTTCGCTTTCACGATACGGCCTTTCTCGTCACGTTCAACGATAGCATCAACCGGGGAAACCCAGTTACGTTCGCCGTTTTCACCAACATAGTAGAAGGCATCTGCCAGCACCATACCCTGACACAGCAACTGTTTCGCTGGTTCGTCAGAGTTCACCATGCCTGCATCACGCATCAGTTTGTGGAAGAAGCGGAAGTAGAGCAGGTGCATAATGGCGTGTTCGATACCACCAATGTAAATATCCACCGGCAGCCAATAGTTAGCCGCTTTGGAATCCAGCATACCTTCTTTGTACTCCGGGCAAGTGTAGCGCGCATAGTACCAGGAGGACTCCATAAAGGTGTCGAAAGTGTCGGTTTCACGCAGTGCTGGCATACCGTTAACGGTAGTTTTTGCCCACTCCGGATCTGCTTTAATCGGGCTGGTAATGCCGTCCATCACCACATCTTCCGGCAGGATCACCGGCAGCTGGTCGTCCGGGGTCGGCATTACGGTACCGTCTTCCAGCGTCACCATCGGAATCGGCGCGCCCCAGTAACGCTGACGAGAAACACCCCAGTCGCGCAGGCGGTAGTTCACTTTACGCTCGCCAACGCCCATCGCAGTCAGTTTATCGGCGATGGCGTTGAAGGCCGCTTCATGGTCAAGACCATTAAACTCGCCAGAGTTGAACAGCACGCCTTTTTCAGTCAGGGCTTGCTGAGAAAGATCTGGCTCAGAGCCGTCAGCTGCCAGGATAACCGGTTTGATGTTCAGGCCGTATTTAGAGGCAAACTCGTAGTCGCGCTGGTCGTGACCCGGAACCGCCATAACTGCGCCCGTGCCGTATTCCATCAATACGAAGTTTGCTGCCCAAACGGGAATTTCTTCGCCCGTTAATGGGTGAACCGCTTTAAAGCCAGTATCGACGCCTTTTTTCTCCATCGTCGCCATTTCAGCTTCGGCAACTTTGGTGTTACGGCATTCGTCAATAAAGGCGGCCAGTTCAGGATTATTTTCCGCCGCTTTCTGTGCCAGCGGATGACCCGCAGCCACCGCCAGGTAGGTACAACCCATAAAGGTGTCCGGGCGGGTAGTGTAAACGGTCAGCGTGTTGTCATAGTCGTTAACGTTGAAGGTGATTTCCACGCCTTCGGAACGACCGATCCAGTTACGCTGCATTGTTTTAACGGTGTCTGGCCAGTGATCCAGTTTATCCAGATCGTTGAGCAGCTCGTCAGCGTAAGCTGTGATTTTGATAAACCACTGCGGGATCTCTTTACGCTCAACTTTGGTATCGCAGCGCCAGCAGCAGCCGTCGATAACTTGTTCGTTCGCCAGTACGGTCTGGTCGTTCGGGCACCAGTTGACCGCAGAAGTCTTCTTATATACCAGGCCTTTTTTATACAGCTCGGTGAAGAATTTCTGTTCCCAACGGTAGTATTCCGGCGTACAGGTCGCCAGCTCGCGGCTCCAGTCATAACCAAAGCCCAGCATTTTGAGCTGGTTTTTCATATACGCGATGTTGTCGTACGTCCACGGTGCTGGCGCGGTGTTGTTTTTCACCGCCGCGCCTTCCGCAGGCAGACCAAATGCGTCCCAGCCGATTGGCTGCAGAACGTTTTTGCCCAGCATGCGCTGGTAGCGGGCGATCACGTCACCGATGGTGTAGTTGCGAACGTGGCCCATGTGTAGTCGACCAGAAGGATAGGGAAGCATAGACAGGCAGTAATACTTCTCTTTGCTCTCGTCTTCGGTTACTTCAAATGTGCGCTTCTCATCCCAGTGAAGCTGTACTTTGGATTCTATCTCTTCCGGGCGGTATTGCTCTTGCATGGCAGCCAGTGGTCCTGTTTTCAATACGGCTACAAATGTAGCGTTGATGTGGTTTTTCAGATCCGCATAGCATAGCCCAAACGCCCGCGTCAAAACAGCCTTTCGCGCACTCGACGTTGAAATGATGCCCGGATTATTCATACATTAATTTACAGAGTTTGTGGGCGTATTAGCAAAGCAAGGAACAAAGAACGTCTATTATTATAGTCAGTTAACGACCCGGGAGATGAAACGATGAACAAGGTTGCTCAATATTACCGTGAACTGGTCGCGTCACTGAGCGAACGCCTGCGCAATGGCGAACGTGATATCGACGCACTGGTGGAACAGGCGCGCGAGCGCGTAATAAAAACAGGGGAGTTAACGCGAACCGAGGTCGATGAGCTGACGCGAGCTGTCAGACGTGACCTGGAAGAGTTCGCCATGAGCTATGAAGAGAGCCTGAAAGAAGAGTCTGACAGCGTCTTTATGCGGGTGATTAAAGAAAGCTTGTGGCAGGAGCTGGCAGACATCACCGATAAAACGCAGCTTGAATGGCGCGAAGTTTTCCAGGACCTCAATCATCATGGGGTTTATCACAGCGGAGAAGTGGTAGGGCTGGGAAATCTGGTCTGCGAGAAATGTCACTTCCATCTCCCGATCTACACACCGGAAGTGCTGACGCTATGCCCTAAATGTGGTCATGACCAGTTCCAGAGACGCCCGTTTGAGCCGTAATAGTCTGATTTCGCACAGCAATAAAGAGAATATGGGCCGAATGAAATTCCCCGGCCCTTGTTTTTATCTCTACAGTAAATCTTCAATCTCACGAATTTCTTGACTGACATCTCTGGTTCCGGATGACTGAACTTTACGATACAAGTCGAGAGCCTGTCGGAGATCGACAGGTCTTCCTTCTCCGTAGTGATACATAATGGCCAGGTTATACCAGGCTGTGGCGTCATTGCATTCAGCGGCTATCGTAAACTATTCAAAGGCGGCCTGATAATCTTTCTCAACGCCTTGTCCGTGTTTATACATATAACCGATGTTGACGTAAGCGCCGACGCTTTCCTGAGCAGCAGCCTTCAGATACCAGTACATCGCTTGCTTATAGTCCTGGTCCACCCCTTCGCCAGCGTTATCGGAGCCGCAACCGCAGCCAATGCCCGTTGACGATGGTGGGCCAGGCTGTCTGGGCATCATTAAAATTATTTTCTATATTTTTATCTTTGCTGGTTTGATAGGGAAAATACTCCATCTGTTCGGGTGACAGTCGACGTTAATGTGCGGAAAGCCCGGCAAGTAATCTTTCCGCATTTTTGTAATGTTGTTTGGCGGCCAGTTTTAACCATTTTTGAGATTCATAATGGTTAACATTAATACCTGAGCCATTTCTGTAGATCAAACCCAAAGTATATTGAGCATGAGCATACCCTTGTTCAGCTGCTTCCTTATACCAGAGAATTGCTTTACGGGTGTCGGGTTTGACCCCCAGACCTTTGAGGTAGATCCACCCCAGTTTACTTTGCGCGCGTGGATTTTCCTGTTCTGCTGATTGCTCATACCAGTATCTCGCCTGTGTATAATCCAGTGGTTTACCGTCGCTACCATGAAGATAAAATTCTCCAAGGCGATATTGCGACGTTGAGTGACCATGAATCGCGGAAAGCTCCGTGGCTGCCGTGGTGAATGGAAGACTGCCCGGTGAGCTTAAATAATCAAAGGCATAATTCGCCATGGCTTTATCACGCAACGTCGTTTTCTTGGGTTGGCTAATACAGGTTATTGCTGCAACTATAAATATTGCGAATATATACATTAATTTTTTATTCATGTGTGAATGCTTCGATTTTCTTTTTATTTTGAAAGCGTCAAGTTTATACTCATCAATAATAAAAAAGTAGTCAGTTAATGCACTTAAGGGATTATTAACAAATGAATAAGGAAGAACAATATCTTCTTTTTGCGCTTTCTACGCCCATGGAAATACTTAATCAGGGTTGCAAGCCCGCGCATGACTCGCCAAAAATGTATACCGGGATAAAAGAATTCGATCTCTCATCATCCTGGGGAATAAATAATCGTGATGATTTAATTCAGACTATTTATCAGATGACCGATGATGGTCATGCCAATGATTTAGCTGGCTTATATCTGACATGGCATCGCTCTTCCCCTGAAGAGTGGAAAGCATTAATTGCTGGCGGCTCGGAGAGAGGGTTGATTTATACCCAATTCGTTGCCCAAACCGCTATGTGTTGTGGGGAAGGGGGAATCAAAGCCTGGGATTATGTGCGGATGGGTTTTTTATCACGGGTTGGTGTGCTCAACAAGTGGTTGACGGAAGACGAGAGTTTATGGCTGCAATCGCGCGTCTATATACGAGCACACCATTACTATCACAGCTGGATGCACTATTTTTCTGCCTATTCGTTAGGGCGTCTCTACTGGCAATCTTCTCAGTGCGAAGACAACGCTTCGCTACGCGAGGCGCTAACCCTGTACAAATACGATAGCGCCGGGAGTCGGATGTTCGAAGAGCTGGCAGCGGGAAGCGACCGTTTCTATGCCACGCTTCCCTGGCAGCCATTAACTGTCCAGCCTGAATGCCCGGTAACGCTTAAGGATGTGAGCGACCTATGAAAACATGTTGGCAAATCCTCGAAATTGAAAGCACGACGCAAATAGACATTATCCGCCAGGCTTATCTTGCTCGCTTACCGTTATGTCATCCCGAAACCGATCCACAAGGGTTTAAAGCATTACGCCAGGCCTATGAAGAGGCGCTGCGACTGGCGGTAAATCCTGTCGAGGAAGCAGATGATGAAGAAAAAGATGCTGCCACTGAGCATGAAATACTACGTGTATTCAGGGCATTACTGGATTCAGAAAATGATCGTTTTCAGCCCTCCGCCTGGCAGAAATTTATTCAGCAATTAAATACCTGGAACATGGAGGATGTCGATCAATTACGCTGGCCGCTGTGTGCAATCGCTATAGAAGCGCGATATCTTTCATTAAATTGTGCTTCTTTGCTGGCAGAGCGTTTGAACTGGCATTCGTTTAATGACTGCGAAGGAATAGATGAGGAAGAAAGGGAGGCTTTTCTTGAGGCCATTCAGGCTGGTGATTGTTTCGATTTCCTTAGCCTTCTGGAATATCCCGTTGCGTTGCAGAACCAGACGGTTGAGTATTACTTCTCGCTGGAACGTTGCTGCCGTTACCATCCTGACTATGTCACTGCGTTTTTGGCGATGGAAGGTCCGTGGTTCATTCCTGATGATGCGAAGTTGCATCGCAAACTGTTGCGCTGGTACAGCTCGGTGCAAACAGGTATGGCGGAACTCATTCCTGTCGCTCAACAGTGGCAAGCGGAAGAACCAGAAAGCGAAGATGCCCGTTATTACCAGTGCGCACAACGGTTGTACTGCGGCGAGGGGGAAAGCCTGCTTGCCGATCTCTGCGCGTACCGGGAAAGTTACCCATCTACACAAGCCGATAATTTGTTGTTGCAGTGGAGCAAGCGTCATTGCCCGGATTATTTCGCGTTATTAGTGATGGTTATCGAAGCGCGGAGCATGGTAGATGCGCAAGGTAAGCCGTTGAAATATGTTCCTGGTGAGAGCGCCCGGACGCGGCTGTTATGGGCGGAGATTTTACATAGCGGAAAATTATCGCCGTTAGGTCAATCGTTTATTGAGTCGTTATTCTTCAAACGCAAAGCATGGGCGTGGTGGAAATCGAGAGTCGGTAGCGAGACAGAGCAAGATTCACCGTTACTGGATTTGTATCGGGTAGCGGAACAGGTAGTACTTGAAGCGTTTCCGAAACAAGAGATGCTGGCCCGTCTGGACGCGCGGCTGGAACGCGGAGAGGCACATCCATTAGAGACCATTATCACCCGAATGCTGTTGACGAAAGTGAAGCTCGAGCCGGAGGATGAAGATGTCGATGAGCCAACACCTGAAAACCATGAAGAAATAAATGATGAGGATGAAAAACCACAGAGCATTACCAGCATTATCAAAATCAGTTTAACGGTGCTGGTGATAGGTTATGCTCTCGGCAAAATCGCGATGTTGTTTAGTTGACGATGTGTTTTTTGCGCCGATGCCGGATGCAGCGTTTACGCCGCATCCGGTAGCCGTGTTTATGGGATCTCAATGGCTAAATAATCGCTCGCCCGCCGCCGAACTTCATCCACGCGGGCCATATCGTTTGACTGCAACGCCGCATCAAAATCGGTGATCACCCGACCAATCTCTTCTCGCTCGTCACCCAGCGCCCGCGCCCACAACTCTTCCAGTTTGGCTTTAAAGGTGCGATTGATGAGCATATCGCGCGGATAAATTTTCAATGCGGATAACCGCGTCCGACTCTCTTCAATCTGCTGCGCGCTCAATGTTACCGGACTGTGATTAATCACTCTGGACTTAACGCTGCCGTCTTCCAGAAGCACGTCAACTTCAAGCAAGCCGTTGATATCATAACTAAAGCGAATATCAATCGACTGATAAGTCCCGGTTTTCTTCAACGGCACATCGAAGGATTCCACAAGAATGTTATTTTTAACTTTGTGGTTTTCTCCCTGATAGACGTTAACCGTAATTGAATCCTGTTCCGGGTGCATGGTTGAATAAGTTTCTACACGCGACACCGGTACTGTGGTGTTTCGTTCAATAATCGGCGAGAAAATGCCGGATACGCCCTGACGGTTAACTTCAACACCCAACGAGTAAGGGCAAATATCAGTGAGGATCACTTCTTCAATATCTTCATTGCGTAAGCGGCAGGCGGCCTGGATTGCTGCGCCCAGCGCGACAATGGTGCTCGGATCGTAACTTTGATACGGTAATTTGCCAAACAGACGCACTGCGATTCGCTGCACCAGCGGCATTTGTGACGCGCCGCCAACCAGCACCAGACTGTCGATTTGACTCGGCTTCAGACGTGCATCGCGCAACGCCTGTTCAATCGGCACTCGCAAGCGATTGAGCAGCGGCAACCACAAATCTTCCAGTTCGTTCTCGTAAAATTCGCATTTCCGCATTTCATCCTGGTACTGCCAGCGAATGTGCATTGGCGATTGATTGCTACATTTTGCCGCTTCCACGCAGGCGTACAAGGCTGCCAGTTCGCTATCGTTAAGCGTGGTTTTGGCAACTTCCGCGCGTTTTAAAACCTCATCGACCAGCATATGGGTAAAATCTTCGCCACCGAGGAAGTTATCGCCAGCGGAGGCGTTAACTTCAATCACCGGCGTGGCGTACTCGAGCACCGTAACGTCGAACGTGCCGCCACCGAGATCAAAAACCAGCGAGCGGGTATTTTGCTGCGTATGCAGGCCATACGCCATCGCGGCTGCCGTTGGCTCATTAATCAGGCGCACTGCATTTAGCCCGGCTAACTCTGCTGCTAAACGGGTATGCTTGCGTTGTTCATCGCTGAAATAAGCAGGAACGGAGATCACCACATCTTTAATCGGACGTTGCAGAAATTCTTCGGCATCTTCTTTTAATGAGCGTAATACCAAAGAGGACAGTTCTGGCGCGTTAAATGTGTCGCTGCCTAACCGCCAGTTGGTATTACTGCCCATTGCACGTTTAAATAACGCTGCCGTTTTATCCGGATGCGAAGTCCGCCGTGATACAGCCGGTTTTCCGACTAAAATATGATTATTTTCATCCATGCTAATTATGGATGGTGTTAAATATTCACCGAACTTATTTGGAATTAATTGCGCGGCACCGTCTTTCCAGACGGCAATTAAACTATTGGTAGTACCGAGATCGATACCAATGGCAAGTTCTGCATTATCCATTGCATTTATATCTTGAAAGAAAAAGAGATAACCAGATTAAGACCACCCAGGTAATGCGTGGTGATCTTAATCAATGACGTATGTTAAGCGTAAAATTTCAGACGATCAGCCAGTAAATCAACAAAGCCCTGACGATCAACATCGACCATTACGGTGGCATTCGGTTTATTGCCAGTCAGATAATAATAATCAACAACTGTCATACCCTGGGTATATTTCCCTTGTGTTTCCACGCCAACCCAGCGCTCAACAGTGGTAAACAACTCCGGTTTCAACAGCCAGGCGATGGTGCATGGGTCATGCAGTGGTGCGCCGACAAAGCCCCATTTTTCGTCTTTGTGATATTCGAGGAAGAAATCCAGCAGTTCGGCAACAATGGTTGAAACAGGGTTGCCAATCGCGCGGAAACGCTCAGTGTCTTCAACGTGGATTTGTGCTTTGTGAGTAACATCCAGACCGGCCATCACCACCGGAATTCCTGACTGGAAGACAATTTCTGCCGCTTCCGGGTCAACGTAAATATTAAATTCAGCCGCAGGCGTCCAGTTACCAAGCCCCATTGCGCCGCCCATAATCACGATACGGGCAATTTTGCTATGCAGTTCCGGGTGGCTATTGAGCAGCAAGGCAACGTTAGTTTGCGGTCCGGTAGAAACAATGGTGACAGGTTCCGCACTTTCACGCAGCGTTTTCGCCATCAGCTCCACTGCCGTGCAGTTTTGCGGTGCAAATGCCGGTTCCGGCAATGCCGGGCCGTCCAGGCCGCTTTCGCCGTGCACGTTGTCCGCAATAATCAAATTACGCATTAACGGTTTTACCGCACCGCTTGCTACCGGAATATCGGTGCGATTAAGCAAGGTCAGCATACGCAGAACATTGCGTAAGGTTTTTTCTGGTGTCTGGTTTCCGGCGGAAGACGTAATTGCTTTGACATCAAGCTCTGGTGAGGCGAGGGCGAGAACTATTGCGATAGCGTCGTCATGACCTGGGTCGCAATCTAACAGAATTGGCAGTGCCATTGTTGCTCCTTGTTGTGTGTTTCTTTGCGACAAGGGTAACGCCGGGATGTAACAGATACGAGGGACGAAACGAGAAAGCGTGAGATGGCGCGCAATTGAGTATGCGCGCCAGAGTGATTAATGCAGGATTTTTGCGAGGAAGTCTTTTGCGCGGTCCGATTTCGGATTATCGAAGAAAGCGTCTTTCGGCGAGTCTTCGATAATTTTACCCTCGTCCATAAAGATCACCCGATTCGCCACTTTACGGGCAAAGCCCATTTCGTGGGTCACCACCATCATCGTCATTCCTTCGTTCGCCAGTTCGACCATCACGTCCAGCACTTCGTTGATCATCTCCGGATCCAGCGCCGACGTTGGTTCGTCGAACAGCATGGCAATAGGATCCATGCACAATGCGCGAGCGATCGCCACACGCTGCTGCTGGCCGCCGGAAAGCTGCGCCGGAAACTTATTGGCATGTGCGGAAAGCCCGACGCGCTCCAGCAATTTCAATGCTTTTTCACGAGCCGGCGCTTTATTGCGTTTAAGCACTTTCACCTGCGCCAGGGTCAGGTTTTCGATAATCGACAGATGGGGGAACAGCTCGAAATGCTGAAACACCATCCCGACGCGGGAACGCAGTTTCGCCAGATCGGTTTTCTTGTCGTTAACCACGATGCCATCGACGGTGATTTCACCTTGCTGCACCGGTTCGAGGCCGTTGACGGTTTTAATCAGCGTTGATTTGCCGGAACCAGACGGGCCGCAAACCACCACAACTTCGCCTTTTTTCACTTCGGTTGAGCAGTCGGTCAGCACCTGAAAGTGACCATACCATTTTGAAACATTTTTCAGGGTAATCATTATGCTGTCCTTCTTTTCAAGTAGCTGACCAACAACGACGCGCTAAGGCTAATAACGAAATAAACAAATCCGGCAAACAGGATCATCTCAACCTGCGTACCATCACGCTCACCAATGGTTGAGGCGGTACGGAAGAAATCGGCCAGAGATAACACATACACCAGTGAGGTATCCTGAAACAGTACGATGCCCTGAGTGAGCAACAGCGGCACCATCGCGCGGAACGCCTGCGGCAGAATAATCAGTTTCATCGACTGCCAGTGAGTCATTCCCAACGCCAGCGCGGCGCTCGACTGACCACGAGAAATACTTTGAATACCAGCACGGATAATCTCTGAATAGTAGGCCGCTTCAAACATCGAAAACGCCACCATCGCCGAAATTAAACGGATATCATTTTTGGGTGATAATCCCAGCACGTTTTGCAGAAAACCCGGTACGATCAGGTAAAACCACAGCAAAACCATAACTAAAGGAATCGAGCGGAATACGTTAACGTAGGCTTTGGCAAACCACGCTACGGGCGCAAAGCTGGACAAGCGCATCACCGCCAGCATGGTGCCCCACAAAATACCAATCACCACTGCCGTGACGGTGATTTTCAGCGTGATCACCAGCCCGTCGAGCAGATATGGCAGGGAAGGAACAATGGAACTCCAGTCAAACTCGTACATTATTTGCCCCCCATGTTGCCGGGCAGGCGAACTTTACGTTCAACCAGCGTCATCACCAGCATGATAAAAGCGTTAATCAATACATACGCCAGCGTGATGGCGGTAAACGACTCCCAGGCGTGGGCCGAGTAATCGAGCAATTTACCCGCCTGCGCCGCCATATCCACCAGACCGATAGTCGAGGCGATGGCGGAGTTTTTCACCAGGTTCATCATCTCTGAGGTCATCGGCGGGACGATAACGCGATAAGCATTAGGCAGCAGTACGTAGCGGTAAGCCTGCGGTAGCGTCAGACCCATCGCCAGCGCGGCATTTTTTTGCCCACGCGGCAGCGACTGAATAGCTGCGCGTACCTGTTCGCAAACACGGGCGGCGGTAAACAGCCCCAGGCAGAGCATGGATGAAAGGAAAAACTGAATATTGGGATCCAGCTCTGCCTTAAACCACATGCCGATTTTCTCTGGCAGCAGCTCCGGGATCACTAGGTACCAGGTAAAGAATTGCACAATCAACGGCACGTTGCGGAACAGTTCGACATACAACGTACCCAGACCGGAGAGAAAACGGTTTGGAACGGTACGTAAAATGCCGAAAAATGAACCGACGAGGAAAGCGATAATCCAGGCGCAGATCGACAAAGCGATCGTCACCTGAAAGCCACTCCAGATCCAACCAAGATAGGTGGTGTTGCCGAACGGGGCTTGTTGTAAAAAAATACCCCAGTTCCAGTCTATAGACATAAATCTACTCCAGAAAAAAGAGGGTAGCAGCGTTAACTGCTACCCTCGAAGATTGTTACCCAGCGTATTGCGGTTTTCAGGCCCGATGGGGAACGACCACCAGGCGTATAGTCTGTCCGTGCTACGTAACAATCGAGAGGGCTGGAATTTCCGCCCCTGGTTCTTGTAATTAGTTCAGTGCCTTGTCATTCGGTTCTTTGAACAGTGCTTTCATTTCGTCTGACAGTTCGAAATTCATGTTCAGGTTTTTCGGCGGAATTGGATTTTTGAACCACTTATCAAACCATTTTTCCGCTTCACCGGAGGTCTGCACCTGAGCGATGGTATCATCCATCAGCTTTTTGAACTGCGGATCGTCTTTACGCAACATGCAACCATAGGCTTCCTGAGACTGCGGCTTGCCGACGATTTCCCAGTTGTCTGGTTTCTTCGCTTTCGCACGTTCACCGGCCAGCAGAGCATCATCCATCATAAAGGCAACGGCACGACCGCTTTCCAGGGTACGGAAAGAGTCACCGTGATCTTTGGCGCTGATGATGCGCATATTCATTTTTTGCTCTTCATTCAGTTTGTTGAGCAAAACTTCAGAGGTGGTGCCGGAAGTGACGACTACGGCTTTGCCTTTCAGGTCGGCAAAATCTTTGATATCGCCGCCCTTTTTGGTCAGCAGGCGCGTACCGACCACGAAAATAGTGTTAGAGAAAGCCGCCTGTTTTTGGCGTTCGGCATTGTTGGTGGTAGAACCGCATTCAAAATCGAAAGTGCCGTTTTGCAGCAGTGGAATACGGTTTTGTGAGGTGATCGGAATCAATTTCACCTGTAAGTCTGGTTTGTTGAGTTTCTTTTTCACTGCTTCAACAATGGCGTTGGAGTAATCCTGCGAGTAGCCCACCACTTTTTGCTGATTGTCGTAATAAGAGAAAGGTACTGAAGATTCACGGTGACCGACGACAATCACGCCGTTTTTGGCGATTTTGTCCAGCGTATTGCCAGCTGCCGGGGCGGCGTCATCTGCCTGTGCCAGTCCTGCGGAAAGCGCCAGGGCCAGGATTGCTGTGGCAGGTTTACGTAATTGCATATCCAACTCCTTTATCTTCTGCGTTAAAAACGCATGGATACCCGTTGTGAGTGTTTGTGTTGTTATCATCTGCGACTTTATTGTGCAGTGTTGTGTTTGTTAGGTAACATTTAGTTTGGATAAATGTAAAGATATTGCTGTTTTATTGTTTATTTTTGCGAGGTGCGCCGCACCATTCCGAAGCAAAATTCTTAAACCGCACCTTTTTGGTGCTACCGCTGATTTGTGGTGGTGCAACCCGGTTGCGTTGCGGCTGATTTCATTGCTTACACAGTAAATAAAGCAACTTACATGCCAAAAAATACTTAGGGGTGAATTAATTACGATTGTAATTTCAGTTTGAAAAAGTCATATTTCGGACAGTGTTAACTTTTCGGTGTGGGACGTTTGCCGGGATGATAACTACACACGGGAAAATGCTTTTTACTAGTCTTTTCAAGGAAGAATCACCTTATGTCTGCATCTTCGGTTAAGCCGTTAAATGTTCAATTACCCGCAATAACCCTGATCCTTTTTGCGCTCTGTGTTGGGATATTTTGTTACCTCGCACAATGGATGAGTTACGAAGAAGTCGATCAATCCGCACTCATCCATCTCGGCGCTAACGTTGCTTCTCTCACGTTGTCGGATGAATCCTGGCGCTTATTGAGCAGTGTTTTTCTGCACAGTAGTTTTTCCCATTTGCTGATGAATATGTTTGCACTCCTGGTAGTGGGGGCAGTGGCGGAACGGATACTGGGGAAATGGCGACTCCTGATTATCTGGTTATTCTCCGGCGTCTTTGGTGGACTCATCAGCGCCTGTTATGCGTTACGCGAAAGTGAGCAGATAGTCATCAGCGTTGGGGCATCCGGGGCAATTATGGGAATAGCGGGCGCTGCGATAGCAACACAGCTTGCTTCAGGTGCGGGCACACACCATAAAAACCAGCGGCGAGTATTTCCTCTGTTGGGTATGGTGGCGCTGACACTGTTGTATGGTACCCGGCAAACAGGAGTAGATAACGCTTGCCACATTGGCGGCCTGATTGCGGGGGGCGCGTTGGGTTGGCTGAGTGCGCGTTTAGTTGGGCAAAATCGGCTCGTTACGGAAGGCGGGATTATTGTTGCGGTCACTCTTCTTCTGACCGGGACTATCTGGCTTGTGCAGCAGCAGATTGATGAATCAGTTTTACAGGTCAGGCAAAGCCTGCGTGAAGCGTTTTATCCGCAGGAGATTGAACAAGAGCGACGACAAAAAAAGCAGCAGTTAGTGGAGGAGCGCAACGCCCTCAGGGAAACATTATCCGCTCCGGTAAGTCGTGAGCAGGCCAGTGGTGATTTACTCGCTGAGATTGCCGATATCCATGATATGGCGATCAGTCGGGATGCTAATACGTTGTATGCCGCAATTGAAAACACGAACAGCATTGTTGTTTTCGACCTCGGACAAAAGAAAATCCTGCATACCTTTACAGCGCCCATAGCGAAAGAAAAGTCAGTCAAACATTGTGGTGGCTGTAAAGATCAGGGCGTCAGGTCGCTGGCGCTAAGCCCGGATGAAACGTTGCTTTATGCGACTTCATTTGAAGCGAATGCGTTATCGGTCATTAACGTGGCGACGGGGGAGATTATTCAGTCGATTACCACCGGCGCACATCCTGACAGCCTTATCCTCTCGCGTGATGGCACAAAAGCCTGGGTGATGAATCGCACCAGCAATAGTGTGTCAGCGATTGATCTGGTGGCTTATCAGCATGTGGTGGATATCCCGCTGGAGAAATACGACGGGACGGGGATGAGCGGTAAACCAGGCGCCTGGGTTATGGCTCTTTCCCCGAATGAAAAAACATTACTGGTTCCGGGAGCAGGCAGAGGTAACATCGTGCGGATCAATACCATCACGCATCAGAAAGAAGACTTTCCCGCAGGTGATGCGCGTGGTGTCGTTTCTGCGATGGGATTCCGACCAAAAAATGGTGAGATTATTTTTGCCGATAGCCAGGGGATTTCACGTATAAGAGCTGAGGATCAACAAGCCAGCATTATGACGCAATGGTGTAGCAGGAGCGTTTATTCCGTTGAGGGTATTAGCCCGGACGGTCAGTATTTAGCGTTGGTGTCATATGGCCTGCAAGGTTATGTCATCCTGCTCAATATTAATGCCGGGCAGATTATTGGCGTTTATCCTGCCAGCTACGTGAATCATCTTCGTTTTTCAGCGGATGGTAGAAAGATATTTGTTATGGCGAAGAACGGGCTAATACAACTGGACAGAGAAAGTTCATTTGATCCGCAGGCAATTATTCGGCATCCCCAATATGGCGATGTGGCTTGTATCCCTGAACCGTAAGAAAAAAGGGCATGATAATCATGCCCCAGAGCGTGTTGAAAAAGTACGCTTTATCCTACAAAATCGCGAAAATTCAACATATTGCAAAAATCGCGTAGGCCTGATAAGCGTCGCGCATCAGGCACATTAACGTTTGCGAGCACGCAGACTCATCAGTACAGCGGCAAAACCAAACAGCGCCGTCAGCACCCACAGCGGCCAGTTGCCGGTTCGTGCGTACGGTGTGAGTCCGGTGGTTGGTGTCACGTTAGTGGTCAACACCTCGCGGGTGAACTGCGGGATCATCGCCTGAATCTCACCCTGCGGGCCAATCACCGCCGTAATGCCGTTGTTGGTGCTGCGCAACAGTGGGCGCGCCAGCTCCAGCGCACGCATTCGCGCCATCTGGAAGTGCTGCCATGGACCAATAGACTTACCAAACCACGCATCGTTGGAGATAGTCAGCAGATAGTCGGTATCCGGGCGGAAGTTATCGCGCACTTGCTCGCCGAGAATGATTTCGTAGCAAATGGCCGCAGTAAGTTGAATGCCATTCAACGACAGCGGTGGCTGAATATATGGTCCGCGGCTGAATGACGACATCGGCAAATCAAAGAACGGTGCTAATGGACGCAGAATCGACTCCAGTGGGACAAACTCGCCAAACGGCACCAGATGGTTTTTGTTATAGCGATCGGCTGATTCATAGCTGTACGATGCGCCTTTACCCAGTGTGATGATGGTGTTGTAGGTATCGTAGCGGTTCTGTTTATTGAGACGCGCGTCGACAATCCCGGTGATCAGCGAGCTACCTTTATCGCGCAACTCACCGTCCAGAGCTTTGAGGAACGGTTGCTGATTAATTTCCAGATCGGTTATCGCCGACTCCGGCCAGATAATCAGCGATGATTTGCCCATCAGCGGTGCCGTTGCGTTGTAGTAAATCTTCAGCGTATTAAGAAGCTGGCCTTCGTCCCATTTCAGCGATTGCGGAATATTGCCCTGAACCATCGAAACCTGAATGGTTTTCTCCGGTTGCGGGGTAAACCACTGGACGTAACGCAGCGGGAAGGGAAGGGCAAACAGCACGACGGCCACCACCAGCGGACGCCAGTTGCGTTTGACCAACGCCAGTGCCAGCAGGCCACTAACCATCATCAGCAGGAAGTTAATGGCTTCCACGCCCATTATCGGTGCCAGCCCTTTTAACGGGCCATCAATCTGGCTATAGCCGAACTGTAACCACGGGAAGCCTGTTAGTACCCAACCGCGCAGAAACTCGGTCACTTGCCAGAGAGCAGGGGCGGCAATCGCCACGCGCAGCCAGGTGGTTTTCGGCCACAGACGCGACAGCACGCCAGCAAACAGTCCGGTATACAGCGACAAATACGCCGCCAGCAGTACCACCAGGAAGATGTTAACCGGGCCAGGCATTCCGCCAAAGGTCGCGATGCTGACATAGACCCAGTTAATACCGCTGCCAAAGAGGCCAAATCCCCAGCAAAAGCCAATAGCGGCAGACTGGAGTGGACGGCGGTTAAAGGTCAACGCCTGAAGCCCCATCAGCGAAATAATCGCCGCAGGCCAGACGTCGTAAGGAGAGAAGGCCAGCGTTCCGCAGGCACCGAATAATAACGCCAGCAGCAGGCGAATGCGCTGGCGTTCAATTAATGAGGCAAAAGCCATGTAGTTATCTATCCAGTTTCGGTTTTATTCATCCAGCTTCGGCTGGGGTGAGTCATCCGGGATTTTGACATGAACCTGAATAATACGCCGACTGTCGGCCATCGCCACTTTGAACTGGTAACCGTCGATGTCGATGGTTTCGCCACGCGCCGGAAGATGCCCAAATGCCTGCATCACCAGACCACCGATAGTGTCAACCTCTTCATCGCTAAAGTGGGTGCCGAACGCTTCGTTGAAGTCTTCAATAGAAGCCAGTGCGCGCACGGTCCAGGTATGACGACTCAGCTGACGGAAGTCGATATCATCTTCTTCGTCATACTCGTCTTCAATCTCACCAACAATCAGTTCCAGGATGTCTTCAATGGTCACCAGACCGGAAACCCCACCGAATTCGTCAATGACGATCGCCATGTGGTAACGCTGAGAGCGAAACTCTTTCAGCATCCGGTCTACGCGCTTACTTTCAGGAACGACAACCGCCTGACGTAACACTTTGTCCATGCTGAAGGCTTCAGCATCGCTGCGCATAAACGGCAGCAAGTCTTTCGCCATCAGAATCCCTTCAATGTGATCTTTGTCTTCGCTAATCACCGGGAAACGTGAGTGGGCGGACTCGATGATGACATCAAGGCATTCGTCCAGCGTCTGGTTGCGTTTCAGGGTAATCATCTGGGAGCGGGGGATCATGATGTCGCGAACGCGTTGGTCTGCGATGTCCATCACCCCTTCGAGCATATCGCGCGTATCTTCGTCGATAAGGTCGTTCTGCCCGGAATCACGGATCAGCGCCAGCAGTTCGTCACGGTTTTTCGGTTCACCGTGGAAAAGTTGGCTGAGTAACAGGGAGAAAAATCCCTTCTTGTTGCTTATCGTGTCACTACTGTGTGAATTGTCGTCGCTCATGGCGTCGTATGGGTTCTCATGTTAGTTAATCAAAACGCCGTCGTTAATCACCAACGGCGGGGACGTCTGCCAGTCAAATGCCTGGCAAATTATTCTTTCTCGGCAATGTACGGATCCTCATAGCCCAGAGCAAGCATAATCTCTGTTTCGATGGCTTCCATTTCTTCTGCTTCGTCATCTTCGATGTGATCGTAACCTAACAAATGCAGACTGCCGTGCACCACCATATGCGCCCAGTGCGCCTCCAGTGGTTTGCCTTGCTCCTGAGCTTCCTTCTCAACCACCTGACGGCAGATAACCAGATCGCCCAGTAGCGACATTTCCATGCCAGGCGGCACTTCAAACGGGAAGGAGAGCACGTTGGTCGGCTTATCCTTACCGCGATAGGTCAGATTCAGACTGTGGCTTTCGGCGGTATCGACCACGCGAATAGTCACTTCCGATTCTTCCTGAAACTGCGGGATCACCGCATTCAGCCATGTCTGAAACTGGCTCTCTTCCGGTAACCCGGAATTATCTTCACATGCCAGTTGTAAATCGAGGATCACCTGACTCATTTTTGTTCCTGTTCTTCGCGCTTGCGTTCTGCCGCCAGCGCCGCTTTACGTTTTTGTTCGGCTTCTTCCCAGGCTTCATAAGCGTTAACGATACGCGCCACCACCGGGTGACGAACCACGTCTTCGCTGTGGAAGAAGTTAAAGCTGATCTCTTCGACATCAGCCAGCACTTCGATGGCATGACGCAAACCAGACTTGGTATTACGCGGCAGGTCGATCTGTGTGACGTCGCCGGTGATAACCGCTTTTGAGTTAAAACCGATACGGGTCAGGAACATCTTCATCTGTTCGATGGTGGTGTTCTGGCTCTCATCAAGAATGATAAACGCGTCGTTCAGCGTACGACCACGCATATAGGCCAGCGGTGCGACTTCAATAACGTTGCGCTCAATCAGTTTCTCGACTTTCTCAAAGCCCAGCATTTCAAACAGCGCGTCGTACAGCGGGCGCAGATACGGGTCTACTTTCTGGCTTAAATCGCCAGGCAGGAAGCCCAGTTTCTCACCGGCTTCGACCGCCGGACGAGTCAGCAGAATACGGCGAATTTCCTGACGCTCCAGGGCATCAACTGCCGCAGCCACTGCCAGGTAGGTTTTACCCGTACCCGCCGGGCCAACGCCGAAGGTAATGTCATGGTCGAGAATATTGGCGATGTACTGCGCCTGGTTTGGCGTGCGCGGCTTAATTACGCCGCGTTTGGTTTTGATATTGACTGCTTTGCCGTACTCCGGCACGCTCTCCGCGCTTTGCTCCAGTACCCGCGCTTCTTTAATCGCAAGGTGGATCTGTTCCGGTTCGATATCCTGAATCTGACCGCGCATCGGGGCAGTATCGACATACAGGCTACGCAGAATGTCTGCCGCAGCGGTGACGCAAATCGGACGGCCGGTCAGTTTAAAGTGGTTATCACGGCGATTGATTTCGATGCCGAGACGGCGTTCGAGTTGTTTGATGTTGTCATCAAACGGGCCGCACAGGCTCAACAGACGCGCATTGTCTGCTGGCTCCAGGGTGATTTCGCGAGTGTCTATGTTCAAACCGTTCCTCTTATCTGTATGCCGCCGGAAGCTGAACATTCACCGGCCTATAAGGAAATTATTCACGCCACAGGAAAAAGGCGCAAGCATTGCGATAAAGATGGGGATAAAGAGAGAAAAAACAAGGCCCACCGGAACGGCGGGCCTGAGAATTACGGCTGATAATAACCCACGCCAAGGTCGTTTTCTTTGCGGGTACGGGCAATCACCGATTCCGGTGTTTCTGCGACGCGCAGACCCATTTCATCTTCAGTACGCACCACTTTTCCGCGCAGGGAGTTTGGATAGACGTCGGTAATTTCTACATCGACGAATTTACCGATCATATCCGGCGTGCCTTCGAAGTTAACCACGCGGTTATTTTCAGTACGACCGGAAAGCTCCATGATGCTCTTACGCGATGTACCTTCTACCAGAATACGCTGGGTGGTGCCGAGCATACGGCGGCTCCATGCCATCGCTTGCTGATTAATGCGCTCTTGCAGAATATACAGACGCTGCTTCTTCTCTTCTTCCGGAACATCATCAACCATATCGGCGGCAGGCGTTCCTGGACGAGCGGAGAAGATAAAGCTGTAGCTCATGTCGAAATTGACGTCGGCAATCAGCTTCATCGTTTTCTCGAAGTCGTCGGTGGTTTCGCCAGGGAAGCCAACGATGAAGTCAGAACTGATCTGAATATCCGGACGCGCCGCACGCAGTTTACGGATGATCGCTTTGTACTCCAGCGCCGTGTGAGTACGGCCCATCAGGTTCAGAATGCGATCGGAACCGCTCTGTACCGGCAAGTGCAGGAAGCTCACCAGCTCCGGCGTGTCGCGATACACTTCGATGATATCGTCGGTGAATTCGATCGGATGGCTGGTGGTAAAGCGAATACGATCGATCCCGTCAATCGCCGCAACCAGACGCAGCAGATCGGCAAACGTTCCGGTGGTGCCGTCGTAGTTCTCACCACGCCAGGCATTCACATTCTGACCGAGCAGGTTGACTTCACGCACGCCCTGAGCCGCAAGCTGGGCGATCTCAAACAGAATATCGTCGGACGGACGGCTTACCTCTTCACCACGGGTGTAAGGCACCACGCAGTAGGTGCAATATTTATTGCAGCCTTCCATGATGGAGACAAACGCGGTCGGCCCTTCGGCGCGCGGTTCCGGCAGACGGTCAAACTTCTCGATTTCCGGGAAGCTGATATCTACAACCGGGCTGCGGTCGCCGCGCACGGAGTTGATCATCTCCGGTAGACGATGCAGCGTTTGCGGCCCAAAAATAATATCGACATAGTGGGCGCGCTGGCGAATGTGCTCGCCTTCTTGCGATGCCACGCAGCCGCCGACGCCGATAATCAGGTCTGGATTCTTCTCTTTTAACAGTTTCCAGCGACCCAACTGATGGAAGACTTTTTCCTGAGCCTTCTCGCGGATTGAGCAGGTGTTCAGCAGCAGCACATCCGCTTCTTCCGCCACGTCGGTCAGTTGATAGCCGTGGGTGGCATCCAGCAGATCGGCCATCTTCGATGAATCGTACTCGTTCATCTGACAGCCCCAGGTTTTAATATGGAGTTTTTTGGTCATCGACTTGCTCTTGCGAAATAGTAGCCAGGAATGCAGGGCGCATAGTGTAATGCTTTGCTGCCGTTGTGACCAGTATGAGCGTTATCAGCCCTTGGGGGTAAAAATCCTGTAAACTTAAAGCATATTGCTAACAGGATGATTGACCATGACAAATCAACCAACGGAAATTGCCATTGTCGGCGGAGGAATGGTCGGCGGCGCACTGGCGCTGGGGCTGGCACAGCACGGGTTTACGGTAACGGTGATCGAGCACGCAGAACCTGCGCCGTTTGTCGCTGACAGCCAACCGGATGTGCGGATCTCGGCGATCAGCGCGGCTTCGGTATCATTGCTTAAAGGGTTAGGGGTCTGGGATGCAGTACAGGCTATGCGTTGCCATCCTTACCGCAGACTGGAAACGTGGGAGTGGGAAACGGCGCATGTCGTGTTTGACGCCGCTGAACTTAAGCTACCGTTGCTTGGCTACATGGTGGAAAACACTGTCCTGCAACAGGCTTTGTGGCAGGCGCTGGAAGCGCATCCGAAAGTAACGTTACGTGTGCCAACCTCGCTGACTGCACTGCATCGCCATAATGATCTTCAGGAGCTGGAACTGAAGGGCGGTGAAACGATCCTCGCGAAGCTGGTGATTGGTGCCGACGGCGCAAATTCGCAGGTGCGACAGATGGCGGGAATTGGCGTTCATGCCTGGCAGTATGCGCAGTCGTGTATGTTGATTAGCGTACAGTGTGAGAACGATCCCGGCGACAGCACCTGGCAGCAATTTACCCCGGACGGACCGCGTGCGTTTCTGCCGTTGTTTGATAACTGGGCATCGCTGGTGTGGTATGACTCTCCGGCGCGCATTCGCCAGTTGCAGAATATGAATATGGCGCAGCTACAGGCGGAAATCGCGAAGCATTTCCCGTCGCGTCTGGGTTACGTGACACCGCTTGCCGCTGGTGCGTTTCCGCTTATACGTCGCCATGCGTTGCAGTATGTGCAACCAGGGCTTGCTCTGGTGGGCGATGCCGCGCATACCATCCATCCGCTGGCGGGGCAGGGAGTGAATCTTGGTTATCGTGATGTCGATGCCCTGATTGACGTTCTGGTGAACGCCCGCAGCTACGGCGAAGCGTGGGCCAGTTATCCTGTGCTCAAGCGTTACCAGATGCGGCGTATGGCGGATAACTTCATGATGCAAAGTGGTATGGATCTGTTTTATGCCGGATTCAGCAATAATCTGCCACCGCTGCGTTTTGTGCGTAATCTTGGTTTGATGGCGGCGGAGCGTGCTGGCGTGTTGAAACGTAAGGCGCTGAAATATGCGTTAGGGTTGTAGCCTCACAACATTGCTGGATGCATGCCAACCGTAGGTCGGATAAGACGCGGCAGCGTCGCATCCGACTTTGTAAGGATAAGACGAGTCAACATCGTATTCGGCATTGAATATACGCAGAAAAGCAAAAAGCTCGCCGAAGCGAGCTTTTTTAATGTGGCTGGGGTACGAGGATTCGAACCTCGGAATGCCGGAATCAGAATCCGGTGCCTTACCGCTTGGCGATACCCCAACAAATTGGTTTTTGAATTTGCCGAACATATTCGACACATTCAGAATTTGGTGGCTACGACGGGATTCGAACCTGTGACCCCATCATTATGAGTGATGTGCTCTAACCAACTGAGCTACGTAGCCAGATTGTTTCTTCGATGGCTGGGGTACCTGGATTCGAACCAGGGAATGCCGGTATCAAAAACCGGTGCCTTACCGCTTGGCGATACCCCAATAACCGGGCGGTGAACCGCTTACTCGAAGAATATGGCTGGGGTACCTGGATTCGAACCAGGGAATGCCGGTATCAAAAACCGGTGCCTTACCGCTTGGCGATACCCCAATAACCGGGCGGTGAACCGCTTACTCGAAGAATATGGCTGGGGTACCTGGATTCGAACCAGGGAATGCCGGTATCAAAAACCGGTGCCTTACCGCTTGGCGATACCCCATCCGTACAACGCTTTCTGGTGAATGGTGCGGGAGGCGAGACTTGAACTCGCACACCTTGCGGCGCCAGAACCTAAATCTGGTGCGTCTACCAATTTCGCCACTCCCGCAAAAAAAAGATGGTGGCTACGACGGGATTCGAACCTGTGACCCCATCATTATGAGTGATGTGCTCTAACCAACTGAGCTACGTAGCCAGATTGTTTCTTCGATGGCTGGGGTACCTGGATTCGAACCAGGGAATGCCGGTATCAAAAACCGGTGCCTTACCGCTTGGCGATACCCCAATAACCGGGCGGTGAACCGCTTACTCGAAGAATATGGCTGGGGTACCTGGATTCGAACCAGGGAATGCCGGTATCAAAAACCGGTGCCTTACCGCTTGGCGATACCCCATCCGTACAACGCTTTCTGGTGAATGGTGCGGGAGGCGAGACTTGAACTCGCACACCTTGCGGCGCCAGAACCTAAATCTGGTGCGTCTACCAATTTCGCCACTCCCGCAAAAAAAAGATGGTGGCTACGACGGGATTCGAACCTGTGACCCCATCATTATGAGTGATGTGCTCTAACCAACTGAGCTACGTAGCCATCTTTTTTTTCGCGATACCTTATCGGCGTTGCGGGGCGCATTATGCGTATAGAGCCTTGCAGCGTCAACCTCTTTTTCAAGGAAAATTGCTCGAAAGTGACTGTTTGGTTAGGTTGCGAACAGCATGGCGCTATATTCGTCAATTATTGTTTACTTTGTGTTTTTTCCCCACCCTACAGCCATTCTTTTGTCATACAGGATGAAATTCGGAATTCAACAATAGTGGTGGGAAATTAATCTATGAAATACTGGCCCGTTGCAACAGGACAGGGCAGGGATCGCTACGCCTGCATCTCTGCTACCACTTCAGGCGATTTATTGAGGGAATACTATGCTGCGTTTTATGACGGCGTTGATGGGTGCGTTATTACTTATGCAATCTGCGTTCGCCGATACGGTTAAACCGGAAATCGGTAAATATGTTTTTGGCTATCGTGGGCAGGAAGGCGCTGTGGTGTGGATGATGCGGATAGGCCCGAAAGCTTCTAATGAAGCCCTCATTCAGGTATCGCATGTTGATAATGACATCGATGGTCAGATATTTCGCTGTAAAGTGAAAGCATTACAGGAAGGTGAGAAATCCTATACCGCCGTAATTAAGGGCAAATCTTTTGAGTTATTACGCCTGAAAGAGGGAAATGGCAGACTGCATATTCCGGATGAGCAGGCGACCTGGTTGGTGGCCTACAGTGATGAGTTGTCAAATAGCGATGTGGCAAACCCGGAACATTTCCTTACTGCATATCAGAATCAACAAGCGCCCCAGTAACTGAAATTGCCCCGGATTTCTCCGGGGCAATATTACACGTCTTATTTATATGCCGACTGGTGAACGCCAACCGCGCGACCAGACGGATCGTCCATTTTCTTGAACGCTTCATCCCACTCAATCGCTTTAGCGGAAGAACAAGCGACGGAAGGACCGCCCGGCACGCACTCAGCGGCGCTCGGAAGCGGGAACAATTCTTCAAAGATCTCCCGGTACAGATACGCTTCTTTTGAGGTCGGCGTGTTGTACGGGAAGCGGAAGCGGGCAGTTTCCAGCTGTTGATCAGAAACCTGCTGCGCTGCCACTTCTTTCAGGGTGTCGATCCAACTGTAACCGACGCCATCGGAGAACTGCTCTTTTTGCCGCCAGGCCACGCTTGCAGGCAGATACGCTTCAAAACATTCACGCAGGATGTGTTTTTCCATTTTGCCGTTACCGCACATTTTATCCTGTGGGTTAATGCGCATCGCCACATCAAGGAATTTTTTGTCGAGGAACGGAACGCGTGCTTCCACGCCCCAGGCTGACATCGCTTTGTTGGCACGCGCGCAGTCATACATATGCAGGGCCAGCAGTTTACGCACCGTCTCTTCATGCAACTCTTTAGCGTTCGGCGCTTTGTGGAAGTAGAGATAACCGCCAAACACTTCGTCAGAACCTTCACCGGACAGCACCATTTTAATGCCCATCGCCTTGATCTTACGCGACATTAAATACATCGGTGTTGAAGCGCGAATAGTGGTCACATCATAAGTTTCGATGTGGTAAATCACGTCGCGGATGGCATCCAGACCTTCCTGTACAGTGAAGTGAATTTCGTGATGCACCGTGCCCAGATGGTTTGCCACTTCCTGGGCTGCTTTCAGATCCGGTGAACCCGGCAGACCTACAGCAAAGGAGTGCAACTGCGGCCACCAGGCTTCAGAGCGTTCCTGATCTTCCACGCGACGGGCGGCGTATTTCTTGGTGATAGCGGAAATAATTGAGGAATCCAGACCACCAGAAAGCAGCACACCGTAAGGCACATCAGACATCAGATGGCTTTTAACGGAATCTTCCAGTGCCTGACGCAGCTCGTTTTTGTCGGTCACGTTATCTTTCACCGCATCGTAGTCGAACCAGTCGCGATGATAATAAGAACGGATTTCGCCGTCCTGACTCCACAAATAGCTCCCCGCCGGAAACTCTTTAATCGTGCGGCAAACTGGCACGAGGGCTTTCATTTCTGAGGCCACATACAGCTGACCGTGTTCGTCATAGCCCATATACAGTGGGATGATCCCCAGATGGTCGCGACCAATCAGATATGCATCTTTTTCGCTGTCGTACAGGGCAAAGGCAAACATGCCCTGCAAGTCGTCGAGAAATTCCGGCCCTTTTTCCTGATACAGCGCGAGGATCACTTCACAGTCAGACCCGGTCTGGAACTGGTAACGATCGCCATATTCAGCGCGCAATGCCTGGTGGTTGTAGATTTCACCGTTTACTGCCAGCACATGAGTTTTTTGTTGGTTGTAGAGAGGTTGCGCCCCCGCGTTAACGTCAACAATTGACAGACGTTCGTGGGCGAGAATGGCGTTATCGCTGGCATAAATACCGGACCAGTCCGGGCCACGATGACGCATCAGGCGTGACAGCTCGAGTGCTTTCTTACGCAGCTCAACTGCGTCTGTTTTGATATCGAATACGCCAAAAATTGAACACATAACCTTCTCCATTAACCTGGTGTTTACTGCGTGTTGTGTTTACTTGTTAAAAAAATGCCGCAAAGCAGCACGGTGCGCAAGCGATTTGGCAGTGGAAAAATAAAAAACGTAATGGCGATTGCTGATTGATGAAAAAGGGGAGGGCTTTTGGGTATATTTATTGATGGATCGATAGTTTTTGACGGGTTTTATTGAATGGGGTGATTTTAATGATGGGTAAAAATAAGAAACCACGCCCTGAGGCGTGGTTGCTATTCAGATAACGTCGATTTCAGCGACCGATGGGTAAATCCAACTTGGGCGGAACGGCATACTGTCGATATCGTCGAGCGACGAAACACCAGAAAGCACCAGAATCGTCTCCAGACCGGCCTGGAAGCCCGCCAGAATATCGGTACGCAAGTTATCGCCGACAATCACCGTTTCTTCCGAATGCGCCTGCATTTTGTTTAATGCCGCGCGGATGATCCACGGACTCGGCTTTCCAACATAGAACGGTTTGCGCCCGGAGATTTTCTCGATCCCTGCACACAACGCGCCACAGGCGGGATAAAAACCGCGCCCGTGGGTGTCCGGGTTGGTGGCGATAAAGCGTGCACCGTTAGCGACGAAATAGGCTGCTTTATGCATCATGTCCCAGTTGTAGGAACGCGTTTCGCCAACAATCACAAAATCAGGGTTCACATCGGTAATAGTGAAACCGGCTTTGTACAGTTCATGAATCAGTGCGCCTTCGCCCACCACATACGCTTTCTTGCCTTCCTGGCGACGCAGAAAATCGGCGGTCGCCATTGCGGAGGTATAAAACACGCTATCCGGTACATCGACACCGGCAGTGGCAAAGCGATTCGCCAGATCTTGCCCGGTCTGCGAAGGATAGTTGGTCAGCAACACCAGCGGCAGGCCTTTATCCATAATCCCGTGCAAAAATTCCGCTGCACCCGGTACGGCGACGTTATCGTGCATCAGCACGCCGTCGATATCGCAAATTACATTTTTAATGGTCATGGACTACCCAGAATATTGACAACAATAAGCGCCACTATAAAAGCACATTAATTTTCCAGCAAATGCTGGAGCAAAATACCGTTGAGCATGGCGCGTTTTACCAGCGCAAAAGCGCCGATTGCCGAGCGGTGATCCAACTCAGAACGTACCACCGGTAGATTAGTACGAAACGCCTTCAGCGCCTGGGTATTAATGCAGCTTTCAATAGCAGGGAGCAGCACTTTATCGGCTTCGGTGATTTCTCCAGCAATAACAATTTTTTGCGGATTAAATAAGTTGATAGCAATGGCGATGGTTTTACCCAGATGACGACCGACATATTCAATCACTTCCGAGGCCAGGCTATCGCCTTTGTTCGCGGCTTTGCAGATAGTTTTGATGGTGCAGTCGTCCAGTGGCACACGGCTCTGGTAGCCCTGCTTTAACAGATTCAACACCCGTTGTTCAATGGCAGCATTGGCGGCGATAGTTTCCAGGCAGCCAAAGTTGCCGCAGTGGCAGCGTTCACCCAGCGGTTCGACCTGAATATGGCCAATTTCACCGACGTTGCCGTTGCGCCCGATAAAAATTCGCCCGTTAGAGATAATCCCGGCCCCGGTTCCGCGATGGACACGCACCAGAATGGAGTCTTCGCAATCCTGACTTGCACCGAAGTAGTGCTCTGCCAGCGCCAGACTGCGGATATCGTGGCCGACAAAACAGGTCACTTTAAAACGCTCTTCCAGTGCTTCAACCAGCCCCCAGTTTTCTACCTGAATATGCGGCATGTAATGAATTTTGCCGCTGTCCGGGTCTACAAGCCCTGGCAGGATCACCGAAATCGCGATCAGCTCGCGTAGCTTGCGCTGGTAGCTATCAATAAACTGAGCAATGGCATTCAGCAGGGCATGTTCCAGCGTCTGCTGGGTACGTTCCGGCAGCGGGTAATGTTCTTCTGCCAGCACTTTGCTGCTGAGATCAAACAAGGTGATGGTGGCGTCGTGACGACCAAGCCGTACGCCGATTGCGTGGAAATTGCGGGTTTCGGTGACGATGGAGATAGCGCGGCGGCCCCCGGTGGAGGCCTGCTGATCAACTTCTTTGATCAGCCCGCGTTCGATAAGCTGACGCGTAATTTTGGTTACGCTGGCGGGGGCAAGCTGACTTTGCTCGGCAATCTGAATCCGCGAGATTGGCCCGTACTGGTCAATCAGGCGATAAACCGCCGCGCTGTTAAGCTGTTTTACGAGATCAACATTACCTATCTGAGCTTGTCCGCCTGGTGTCATACTTTCTCTTATTGAGTTACGACCTCGTTACCGTTAACGATGGTCCTGGTGATTTTAAAATCAGGTGTGAATGCAGTCAGGTTGGCTACTTTACCTGCGGCGAGCGTGCCGAGACGTTTCTCAACGCCAATCGCACGTGCCGGATAGAGCGTCGCCATACGCAGCACTTCATCCAGTGCGATACCACAATGTTCGACCAGATTACGCACGCCTTCAATCATGGTTAAGGATGAACCGCTTAACGTACCGTTCTCATCCACACAAAGTCCGTTACGGTAGTATATTGTTTTACCCGCAAAAATGAACTGTTCAATGTTGGCACCTGCTGGCGCGGTGGCATCGGTAACCAGACACAATTTGTCGCCTTTCAGACGTTTAGCGTTACGAATGTTGGCGTAATCAACATGCAGGCCATCAGCGATAATACCGCAATAAATGTCAGCTTCGTCGAGGATCGCGCCCGCCAGGCCCGGTTCACGACCGGTAATATACGGCATCGCGTTGTACAGATGGGTGGCAAAGGTAATCCCCGCGCGGAAACCGGCTTTCGCTTCTTTCAACGTCGCGTTGGAGTGACCAGCAGAAACCACAATCCCGGCATTTGCCAGTTTGCTGATGACTTCCGCTGGAACCATTTCCGGTGCCAGAGTCACTTTGGTAATCACGTCGGCGTTCTCACACAGGAAATCGACCAGCGCGGCATCAGGCTTACGCACAAAATTCGGATTATGGGTGCCTTTTTTTACCAGATTCAGCCACGGACCTTCCAGATGCAGACCTAACGCCTGGTTCGGATGTTTTGCCAGGTACTCGCGCATAACGCGCACGCCCTGTTTCATCAGCTCATCGCTGGTGGTGATAAGCGTCGGCAGATAGTTAGTACAGCCTGATTTCTCATTGGCTTTCTGCATGATTTCCAGCGTTTCCACGCTGACCGCTTCAGCGGTGTCGTTAAACTGTACGCCGCCGCAGCCGTTTAACTGCACATCGATAAAACCGGGGGAGAGAATGGCCCCGTTCAGTGAACGTTGTTCGATCTCTGGCGGCAGTTCCGCTACCGGACAGACGCTTTTAATCAGGCCATCAGCGATAACAACCGCGTGGTCATCAAGAAATTCGTGGCCGGTAAAGATCCGGCCCTGGGTTAATGCATACATTCTGACCCCCGATTTTAAAAAATATTGCCCTGAGCAAGGAGCCAGGGCAGGGATAACAATTACAGACCCTTGATATTTTCTGCTTCTAATTCATTGAAATATCTTAAAGTCTTAACTTTCAGCTCCATGGTGGAAGGTTCATCGCACACCATGATCGCTTTTGGATGCAGTTGCAGACAACTGATGGTCCACATGTGGTTCACGCAACCTTCAACGGCGGCCTGCAGTGCCAGTGCTTTCTGACTACCCAGCACCAGAATCATCACTTCTTCGGCATCCAGCAATGTACCAACACCGACAGTCAGGGCATATTTTGGCACCTGATTAACATCGTTATCAAAGAAACGAGAGTTCGCGACGCGAGTGTCATGAGTCAGGGTTTTGATACGAGTACGAGAAGCCAGAGAAGACGCCGGTTCGTTAAATGCAATATGACCGTCGTTACCTACACCGCCCATAAACAGATGAATTTTTCCGTAAGAACGGATTTTTTCTTCATACTGGCGGCATTCGGCGTCGATATCCGGGGCGTTGCCGTTGAGAAGGTTGATATTTTCTGCTGGAATATCAACGTGATCGAAGAAATTACGGTGCATAAAGCTGTAGTAGCTTTCCGGATGCTCTTTCGGCAGACCGACATATTCGTCCATGTTGAAGGTGACAACGTGCTTAAAGCTGACCTGGCCTGCTTTATGCATTTCGACTAACGCTTTATAGGTGGTCATCGGCGTGCCGCCAGTCGGCAGGCCCAGTACAAACGGACGATCGGCAGTCGGTTTGAACGCATTGATACGATTGACGATATGGCGAGCAGCCCATTTGCCGACCTGTTCAGCGGTAGTCAGGGGGATCAGTCTCATTATTCACCTCAATAAGTAAAATGTAAGCCGTTGGCGGATTAGGCATCTTTAAGCGTAACCTGGATTTGCGCAGACAGGCGTCAATCCGACCTGATTTTTTGAATGATAAAATAAGTTTTCTGGTTTAGCCAGTAAAAGGGAGTGATGATAACGATATTTGGTGACAAAACTCACAAAAGACACGCGTTTAATTTGCGATACGAATTAAATTTTCACACACTCTGTAGCAGATGATCTAACAATCTGATTACAGAACATCGGCAGTACAATTTGCAGCAAAATAAAAATACGGCTTTAAACGAGCCAAATAGGGTTCTCGTAGGGGGAATAAGATGAATATTTTAGGTTTTTTCCAGCGACTCGGTAGGGCGTTACAGCTCCCTATCGCGGTGCTGCCGGTGGCGGCGCTGTTGCTGCGATTCGGTCAGCCAGATTTACTTAACGTTGCGTTTATTGCCCAGGCGGGCGGTGCGATTTTTGATAACCTCGCATTAATATTCGCCATCGGCGTGGCATCCAGCTGGTCGAAAGACAGCGCAGGTGCGGCGGCACTGGCGGGTGCGGTAGGTTACTTTGTGTTAACCAAAGCGATGGTGACCATCAACCCAGAAATTAACATGGGTGTACTGGCGGGTATCATTACCGGTCTGGTTGGTGGCGCAGCCTATAACCGTTGGTCCGATATTAAACTGCCGGACTTCCTGAGCTTCTTCGGCGGCAAACGCTTTGTGCCGATAGCCACCGGCTTCTTCTGTCTGGTGCTGGCGGCCATTTTTGGTTACGTCTGGCCACCGGTACAGCACGCTATCCATGCAGGCGGCGAGTGGATCGTTTCTGCGGGCGCGCTGGGTTCCGGTATCTTTGGTTTCATCAACCGTCTGCTGATCCCAACCGGTCTGCATCAGGTGCTGAACACCATCGCCTGGTTCCAGATTGGTGAATTCACCAACGCGGCGGGAACGGTTTTCCACGGTGATATCAACCGCTTCTATGCCGGTGACGGCACCGCGGGGATGTTCATGTCCGGCTTCTTCCCGATTATGATGTTCGGCCTGCCGGGTGCGGCGCTGGCGATGTACTTCGCAGCACCGAAAGAGCGTCGTCCGATGGTTGGCGGGATGCTGCTTTCTGTTGCTGTTACTGCGTTCCTGACCGGTGTGACTGAGCCGCTGGAATTCCTGTTCATGTTCCTTGCACCGCTGCTGTACCTCCTGCACGCACTGCTGACCGGTATCAGCCTGTTTGTGGCAACGTTGCTGGGTATCCATGCCGGCTTCTCTTTCTCTGCGGGGGCTATCGACTACGCGTTGATGTATAACCTGCCGGCCGCCAGCCAGAACGTCTGGATGCTGCTGGTGATGGGGGTTGTCTTCTTCGCTATCTACTTCGTGGTGTTCAGTTTGGTTATCCGCATGTTCAACCTGAAAACGCCGGGTCGTGAAGATAAAGAAGACGAGATCGTTACTGAAGAGGCTAACAGCAATACTGAAGAAGGTCTCAATCAACTGGCAACCAACTATATTGCTGCGGTTGGCGGTACTGACAACCTGAAAGCCATTGACGCCTGTATTACTCGTCTGCGCCTTACCGTGGTTGACTCAGCTCGCGTCAACGATGCGATGTGTAAACGTCTGGGTGCTTCTGGGGTAGTAAAACTGAACAAACAGACTATTCAGGTGATTGTTGGCGCGAAAGCAGAATCCATCGGCGATGCGATGAAGAAAGTCGTTGCCCGTGGTCCGGTAGCCGCTGCGTCAGCTGAAGCAACTCCGGCAACTGCCGCTCCTGTAGCAAAACCGCAGGCTGTACCAAACGCGGTATCTATCGCGGAGCTGGTATCGCCGATTACCGGGGATGTTGTGGCACTGGATCAGATTCCTGACGAAGCATTCGCCAGCAAAGCGGTGGGTGACGGTGTGGCGGTGAAACCGACAGATAAAATCGTCGTATCACCAGCCGCAGGAACAATCGTGAAAATCTTCAACACCAACCACGCGTTCTGTCTGGAAACCGAAAAAGGCGCGGAGATCGTCGTCCATATGGGTATCGACACCGTAGCGCTGGAAGGTAAAGGCTTTAAACGTCTGGTGGAAGAGGGCGCGCAGGTAAGCGCAGGGCAACCGATTCTGGAAATGGATCTGGATTACCTGAACGCTAACGCCCGTTCGATGATTAGCCCGGTGGTTTGCAGCAATATCGATGATTTCAGCGGCCTTATCATTAAAGCTCAGGGCCATGTTGTGGCGGGTCAAACACCGCTGTATGAAATCAAAAAGTAATCTGCTTTATGTCTGATGCGACGCGGCAGCGTCGCATCCAACAATAAAAAGCGGCAGGGATCTTCTCTGCCGCTTTTTTTGTCTGAGATTACATTGGGAAGATAAAAACAGCGCCTGCACAAAGCGCCAGAATGCGGATGAGATACATTGGTACAGAGAACACCCAGAATTCGGGAAGTTTGTATTTCCCCATTCCGAGGATCATGGCTGGCATTCCGTCAATAGGCATATAGCCGCCATTCCAGCCAGAAATCACCACCGCAATCGCGGCAGCGGTCGGGTTAAGCCCAAGGCTAGTACAGGCGGCAATGGCGATGGGGGCAAAAATATATACTGACCCCATATTCGAACCCGTGAAGGTGGCGCAGGTACTGGTAAGCAAAGCAAAGGCGACAATAAATACAAACGGTGAGACGCCAGAACCGAGCACACCTGCAACGGCATCGCCAACCATCGCCGTAAAGCCGGTGCCCGCCAGTGCATCAGCTACACCGATCACCCCCGCCATCATTAAAATGACCGGAGCCCCCATATGATCGCGAACTTCTTTGAAGTCCAGTACATCGATCATCAGAACAAACGCACCCGCAAGACCCGGAATAACGAAGGCGATATTTCCCAGAATGTTCATTAGCATCATGCCGATAACGCTGACAGCGAATGCGGCAATAGTGCAATATTCTTTCCAGGCAGGAAGGGCGTTAAACGTTTCCTCGCGTGCCGCCAGCGCATCCTCGGAAGCATCCGCAATGGGATGATCCGGAAGAAAACGGTAGGCAATAAGACTCCATGCGAGGAAAGCCGCTGACATGATGAGATTCACCAGCGCAAAGCGCCCCATCGAAATCGCCTGATGAAACCCCGCGGTTTCGAGTACGGTCGCCGTAACGCCAAAGAGAAGCGCGAGATTGATAGGAAGAAGCGGGTGGTTGGTGGCAAATCCCAGGGGCATCATTAATTTCGATGTTGGTAGCTTTTTACTGTACGGAATGGTGGATACCAGCGACAGAATTAGCACGTAATAACCGGTCGCTCCGGTGCCGGCAAGACTGGCACCCAGCATAACAATGACTAACAACAGCCCATAGCTGCGGTAACTGCCTTTATTGACCAGGCTTATCATCGCAGATTTAACGTTGCTGATAAGCCGGGTTTTTTGTAGCGCCGCCATGACCACCATAAACCCTGCAATCATCACCACGCTTGGATTGACGAATCCGGCAAAAGCCTGTTGAACGGTCGAAAGTCCCGATACAACCAGCAATAAACACGCAAGCAGTGGCGGTGCGCCAAAAGGCATTTTGTCCGACATGATCAGCACGATCATCAGGACCAGTATTCCTAATGCCAGGATCATTTCCATTGTCATTTTTTCTCTCCTTTTAGGCTTCCAGCATGTCGCGCGGTACTTTAAAGACCGCTTTGCGTATTGAAGTAGCCGTGCCAATTGCGCACAGTGCCTGGTGAGGTTCCTCAGGCATAAAGACGGCGAAATCACCGGCGTGTAGGGTGATGGCGACACTGTTTTCAGGGGATGGGGCGATAAACAGATCGGGCTTACGTTCTTCATCGTTTTCGCGAGCGATGGGCCGCGTTCCCGCATTAATGCCCTCACAACCAGTAATCACCACCTGTATATCGGCCCATAGATGGTGATACTCCGTATGGCGAAGTTCGGCGGGTTGCGTGTCTGAAGTTCCCAGCGAGCAGAACCACCGACATCCTTCAGGTTGCCAGCGACCGTCCTCTCTGGTGGATAACGCCGATAACGAACACTCCGGGCGCAGCAGAATATTTCTCACCCAGGCAGGAAGCCCCGCCAGCGACAAATGGTTGAGATTACCGATAATCATGATGCCTGCCCCTTAACCCACTCGGGGGAGATGCGTACGTACTTGATGGCCTGACGCCACCAGGTGTAAGCGATATGTAGCGTACCGTCCGGGCTTTGTTTGATGCTGGGGTAGGAGAACTCACGATTTAGCTTTTCCAGGGAATTGTTGGTCATGCAGTAGCCGTCGCCTTCATCGAGATTGCGCCGCCACGACCAGCTTTTCCCACCATCGGCAGAAATCGCTACCGTCATCGGCGCGCGTGGGGCACCCCAGAAAGCGGAGCGTCCGACGGCTGTCGGTTCTTTGCGGCTGTCGTCGCCATCGTCGATTTCGTCATAAAGCGACGCGCGACGTTCTACTGCGCCTGCCGCACTCATCGCGTTGTACACCAGCGCCAGTTCGCCGCTGGCAAGCGTCGTTACCTGAATAGACGAATTGTTGTTGGGCAATTCGGTTGCTTGCGGCACCGACCAACTCTCGCCGTTGTCCACTGAATGGCTGATATAGATGTTGTCTGCCCAACGGCTGCGAAAGAGAGCAACCAACGTACCGTCGTGCAACATTGTGATATTCATATGAACACAGCCGAGACTTTGCGGCACCTCGACATCGCGCCAGGAGTGACCACCGTCAGCGGAAATTTTCACTGCGCTGATATCATCATTGCCGACCCATTTTTCGCCGGGTTGGGTACGGCAATAAAAGACGGGCAGCAGCCAGTTGCCGTTATCAAGCACCGTGATTGGCTGTCGAATGAACGTACCGGGTTTATCAAGCAGGGTGGCAATCTCGCCCCAGGTTTGTCCGAGGTCGTCTGACTTACGGTAGCGGACGATGGCGGTGTCCTGATTACCGGATATTTGTGCGGTCCATAGGAGCCACAGCACGTTATCCGGCGCGAGAAACAGCACCGGGTTTTGCTCTGAACGCGTGTCATCGTGGGAAAGTTTGGCCGCATCGCTCCACTGCATTCCGCCAGCGGGCAATCGCGATCCCCAGACAGAAATATCGGCAATACCTTCCTGCGTTCCCGCAAACCAGACGCACATTAACGCGCCATCCGGCAAAGGCAGAATATTCGCCGCGTGGTTTTGCGGGCAGGACGAGGGCAGCATGGCGGTAAGCACATGCGAATCGTTTTCGGATGGACGGATGACGCCGTCACGAATAAGGGCTACAGACATAGTTAGACTCCATCTTAAAGTTGGTAATAGATTTATTAATGCGAGTGCGATTCATGCGTTTCGATCAATGTCGAAACTTTTTTATTTTTTCTTTCACGGATAATATTGAGTGTCTCAACACTTAATGAGAAAAATATCGCGAAGTAGAGATACTCTTTGGCAATATGAATGTTGAGACTATCGGCAACCAGCAATACACCGACAAACAATAAAAAGGTTAACGCCAGTATTTTTATTGACGGCGTGGCGTTAACGAAATCACCAATTGTTTTCGCCGCAAACATCATGACACCGACGGCAATCATTACGGCGGCAATCATGATAAATATATGCTGAGAAAGGCCGACGGCGGTGATCACCGAATCCAGGCTAAACACGATATCGAGCAGCATTATCTGTACAATGGCACCGCACAACGACAGTTGCCGCGATCCGCTGCCATGTTCGTCTTCCTGCGCGGGCGACAGCTCTTCGCGTATCTCCTGTATCGCTTTATAAATCAGGAACAGCCCGCCCCCGAGCAGAATCAACGTGCGGAACGAAATCTCCAGCGTCAGCACGGTAAAAAGCGGCTGGGTAATATGTGAAAGCCACGCAATGGATATCAGCAATAATATCCGCATAATCATCGCGCAGCTTAAACCCAGTTTACGCGCCATATTTTGTTGTGATAACGGAAGTTTTGCCACCACCAGTGAAAGAAAAATAATATTATCCACCCCAAGAATAATTTCCAGAAAGGTGAGGGTAATTAAAGTGAGCCAGATATCTGGCTGCATAAACCACAAAAACATGGGGTAATCCTTTATTCTCTTTATCTAAACTTTATAGCGGGCTGGATAATAGAGTTAATTTAATTAATGTTATAATGACGAATAATTTGTTGAATCTCGCTGATCTGTTCAGGCGTGAAATTAACCGCGTAGCGGCTATCACCAACATCATGCCCCATAAGCTGCAACGCTTTTTTCACCGCAGCCGGGGAGAATGCTACTTTATAAAGATCGGTACGCAGGCCCGTTACACTCTCCTGTGCTTCATAAGACCCTTCAATATCACCGGCATGGAAGCGAGACCAGATGGCATTGATTTCTCGCGGCGCGACGTTGGCGAGCCCAGAGATACAGGCTGAACATCCCTCGACAAACCCTTTATGGATCAGCGAATCCGGGCCGTTGAGCACATTAAAGCCGTCAATGTCGCGCACCGCATCGAGAAAACCCTTCAGGCTTTCGTCGCTTCCGTCGCTGTCTTTAATCCCAATGATATTGGGGTGCGACGCCAGAGCACGCGCGGTTTCTGGCTGGATCGTATTGCCAGTGCGGGCCGGGATGTTATAGAGAAACATCGGAATGCTCAGTGTGTCGGCAATTGCGCTGTAATGCGCAATCAACTCTTCCTGTTTCAGCGGTACGAAGTAAGGGGCAATGACCGACACGGCATCTACGCCAAGTTTTTCAATCTGCTGACCCAGACGAATCGTTTCGCGCGTAGAGATCTCGCCAATGTGTGCCACGACTGGCGCACGACCAGCCACTTCATCCACGCAGGTTTGCGTAACGCTGAGCTTCTCCTGTTCATTCAACACAAAAAACTCGCCGTTGGTGCCGCCGCAAAAAATCGCGTTACCCGCTTCCAGTTGACGATTCACCTGCACTTTTAACGCCGGGATATTCAGACTGCCGGTCGCGGTAAACGGGGTGACGATAGCGGTTAATACACCTTCAATGGTTTTCGGCATGATTTATTCCTTAAATTGATGTTGCGGAAACAGTGTTTGGTAAATGGCCTGTACGTCCTGTAGATCAAGCTGGCACGGCACATTGTTCATAAGGCGCTTCACGTTCAGTGCCGCCTCGCTCAGAGAGGCAATATCCTCTGGCGGTACGCCGAGATCCGCGAGATTGTTGGGTAGCTTGAGTTGATTGACTAATGCCTGTAACCAGGTCACCAGGGCATGAGATTTTTCTTCCGCGCTCAGGGCGGTTTCCGCATCGGGAATGCAATCCCAGACCTGGGCAAATTTCTCGACCGCCCAGGGGCGAACAAACGCCATGCACGGCGCCAGCAAGATGGCATTCGCGACGCCATGCGGCAGATGATATTTGCCACCTAACGGGTAGGAGAGCGCATGAACGAGATGCGTGCCCGCATGGGTTATCGCTACGCCGCCATAGTAAGACGCCCACAGCATTTCCAGTTTTGCGCGCAGATCCTGAGGATCGTTCACGGCGGGTTGAATGTGCCGGAAAAGTTTACTTAACCCAGTCAGCGCCGCGTTATCGCTGACCGGATTTGCCACGGTCGCGGTAAAACACTCCAGTAAGTGGCAAAGAGCATCAATGCCCGTGGACGCCGCAATATGCGCGGGCATACTGGTGGTCAGTTCCGGGAAAAGCGCCACATAGTCTGGTAACAGCACCTGGGAAATAATACCCACCTTCGTGCTTTGCTCAGGGATTGCCAGAATCGCATTCGGCGTGGCTTCTGAGCCGGTTCCGGCGGTTGTAGGAATCAACCATGATTGCACCCGCTGAGTCGGTTTTTCACCCGCAAGCAGCGCATCCAGCCCCGGTGATTGTGGATGGCAAAGCACCGATAGCAGCTTCGCCACATCCAACACGCTGCCACCGCCGATCCCGACCACCACATCAAAAGAGGCATCGCCAAGGGCATCCATTAGCTGGCGCACATCATGATGCGTGGGCTCTGCGGGCACATTATCGATAACGTTAACCTGCGGGCAGTGCTTTTCCAGTAAGGCGCGAATCTGCTGCACACCGTCGAGCTGCGCAATATTACGGTCAGTGACCAGCAGCATTTTTCTGATGTCGGGTAAGAGCGACGTCAGGGAAGGGATAGCGCCTGCGCCGCTCAGTATCGTGCTATTGATAATTACCACAAATAACCTCTCTTCTGGTGATTGAATTCAATCATTCAAAATGCCGTAGCCTACGTAACATGGTCTAATTTTATAATTTATTCGAGTGATTAATAACTTGAGCTTGCTCACATTTAATCAATCATGATTGAATATAATCATTGTTATCATAAAACAACCTGGAGTGATGATGGAAAAGGGAATCACTAAGCCGAGCATTCTCATCGTTGCCGATGATTTCACGGGAGCCAACGACGCGGGGGTAAGCCTGGCGCAGGTGGGGCATACAGTTGATGTGGCCTTTGAAATGCCTTATCGCGGTGATGCCAGCGTATGGGTGATTAACAGCGACAGTCGGGCGATGGATCCTAAGCTGGCGGCGATGAAAATAACCTCGCTGATGAGTCATCTCCCTCTGGCGAATAACCCGCCGCTCGTGATTAAAAAGATAGATTCCACGCTGCGAGGCAATATCGGCGCAGAAATTGAAGCCCTGATGAAGGCATGCGGTATAACGGGCGCAGTGGTTGCCCCCGCATTTCCTCAGGCGGGAAGGACCACAGTGGCCGGTGAGTGTTGGGTAAACGGTGTGCGGATAACGGAAACCGAGTTTGCTAGCGATCCGAAAACCCCGGTATTGAGCGCCCGAATTGCGGACATCATCCGGTTGCAGACGGCCATTCCATGCCAGCCCGTTACGGTTTCTCAGCTCAGCCATTTGTCTTATGAGCAACCGTGGATTGGCGTGATAGATGCGCAGACGGACAGCGACCTGGATCGCATCGCTGCCGCTGTGATGCAGGCTAAACAACCGCTGCTGCTGGTCGGCTCCGCTGGTATTTGTGATGCCGTTGCCCGGCGCTCCGCGATTATGCCGCCACCCACCGTGCTGGCCATTATTGGTTCAATGAGCGAAATCGCTCAACGGCAGATCGCCACACTTCATTCACACCCACGTATCACACAGATATACGTCGATGTTGAACACATTCTGGCAGGCAATGCCAGTGACTATGACGCGCGTATTGTGCAGGCCTTGCAGAAAGGCGACCACTGTATTGTCCACACCTGTAACGATTCTGTAGCAAGGCATCAGATCGACACCCTTTGCCAGCGTTGGCAGATGAGTCGCGCTGCACTTGGGGAAAAAATTTGCCGGTTTCTTGGCGAACTTACCCGGCAAGTTCTGCTTTGCGCAATGCCCGATGCGCTTTATCTCTCTGGTGGTGATGTCGCAATGGCAACAGCCAGTGCGTTAGGCGCGACCGGATTTCGTATTACGGGGAAGGTGGCGCAATGCGTTCCATACGGTCACTTTCTGGGCGGCGTCTGGTCCCGTTCGGTGATGACGAAAGCCGGTGGGTTTGGCGATGAGACCACGTTGCATCAGGTTCTGAATTTTATCGAGGAGAAGCGTAGTGAATAATATTATTGCGGTAACGATGGGCGATCCGGCGGGTATTGGCCCGGAGATCATTATTAAATCCCTGAGCGAAGCCGGGCTTGCTGGTGCCCCGGTGGTGGTGGTGGGCTGTGTGCGCACGCTGCGACGTATTATGGCGATGAATATCACGCCGCAGGCAGAGTTACGCGTCATTCAAAAGGTGTGCGACGCCCATTTTGCTCCCGGCGTGATTAACGTGATGGATGAGCCGCTGGCTAACCCCGATGCGCTGACACCCGGAGTGGTACAGGCTGTGGCAGGCGATTTAGCGTATCGCTGTATCAAACGTGCAACGGCTCTGGCCTTATCAGGCGAGGTGAAAGCCATAGCCACTGCGCCGCTGAATAAAGAAGCGCTGCATCTTGGCGGGCATAACTATCCGGGGCATACGGAATTGCTGGCCCATCTTACCGGCAGCAAAGAGTACGCGATGGTGCTCTATACCGAGAAGCTCAAGGTTATCCATATTTCGACTCACATCTCACTGCGTAAATTCCTGGATACTTTGAATGGTGAAAGGGTCAAAACGGTTATTCGAGTTGCGAACCACTTCCTGAAACGTGTTGGTATTGAGCGTCCGCGTATTGCCGTGGCGGGTGTAAATCCACATGCAGGGGAACATGGTTTATTCGGCACTGAGGAAATCGAGATTATCGCGCCTGCGATTGAAGCAATGCAGGCCGAAGATATTGATGTTACTGGCCCGTGCCCGCCAGATACCGTGTTTATGCAATGCCATGAAGGGCTATTCGATATGGTAGTGGCTATGTACCACGATCAGGGGCATATCCCTTTAAAACTGCTTGGATTTTATGATGGGGTGAATATCACCGCCGGGTTGCCATTTATTCGCACTTCTGCCGACCACGGCACCGCGTTTGATATTGCCTGGACAGGAAAAGCCAAGTCTGAGAGCATGGCAGTTTCCATCCAGTTAGCAATGCAGATTTCGCGAGAATAAAATGAAGGGATATAACCGGTTAGAGCAGATCATGGATTACCTGAAAAGCCATAATCTGGTCACCGTAGATGAGCTGGTGGCGGTAACCAATGCGTCGCCGGCTACGATTCGTCGAGACCTGATAAAACTCGATGAGCAGGGTGTTATCAGCCGTACACACGGCGGTGTGACTCTCAACCGGTTTATTCCTACCCAACCGACTACCCATGAGAAAATGCAGCGCAGCCTGGCGGAAAAACATGCCATCGCCAGCGCAGCGGCGTCAATGGTCAAAGCGGGGGATTCCGTCGTCCTTGATGCCGGTACGACAATGATTGAACTTGCGCGGCAGATTACACATTTACCGCTTCGCGTGATCACAAGCGACCTGCATATCGCGCTTTTTTTGGCTGAATTCAAGCAAATTGAAGTGACGATTATCGGCGGACGTATTGACGACTCCAGCCAGTCCTGCATTGGCGAACATGGTCGTAAATTGCTGCAAAATACCTGGCCGGACGTGGCATTTTTAAGCTGTAACAGCTGGGATCTTGAAAAGGGTATTACAGCACCCACGGAAGAGAAAGCCGCACTAAAACGCGATCTTATCGCGCATGCTTCGCGCAAAATTCTCCTGGCTGACAGCTCAAAATACGGTTCATGGTCGCTGTTTAATATCGCGCATCTTAATGAACTGACAGAGATTATTACGGATAGTCAGCTTGATGGGCAGACGCGTAGAACGCTTGCGTCCTTGTCGACGCGTTTAATCATAGCCGACTAATCTACGACTCTGCGGCCAGCTCATCCGGAAATTTAATAAATGCGTCAGGCTGGCGACGTTTGGCCTTACGTTTCCAGCGCGAGGATCTGCTGGCAGTAGCGCAGAAAACGCCCCAATATCTTACGCAAAACCATTTTTTCGCTAACTAACAGTTGTCAGCCTGTCCCGCTTATAAGATCATACGCCGTTATACGTTGTTTACGCTTTGAGGAATCCACGATGAGTGAGGCAGAAGCCCGCCCGACTAACTTTATCCGTCAGATCATCGATGAAGATCTGGCCAGTGGTAAGCACACCACAGTACACACCCGTTTCCCGCCGGAGCCGAATGGCTATCTGCATATTGGCCATGCGAAATCTATCTGCCTGAACTTCGGGATCGCCCAGGACTATAAAGGCCAGTGCAACCTGCGTTTCGACGACACTAACCCGGTAAAAGAAGATATCGAGTATGTCGATTCGATCAAAAACGACGTAGAGTGGTTAGGTTTTCACTGGTCTGGTAACGTCCGTTACTCCTCCGATTATTTTGATCAGCTCCACGCCTATGCGATCGAACTGATCAATAAAGGCCTGGCGTACGTTGATGAACTGACGCCGGAACAGATCCGCGAATACCGCGGCACCTTGACGCAGCCGGGTAAAAACAGCCCGTACCGCGATCGCAGCGTTGAAGAGAACCTGGCGCTGTTCGAGAAAATGCGTACCGGCGGTTTTGAAGAAGGTAAAGCCTGCCTGCGTGCGAAAATCGACATGGCTTCGCCGTTTATCGTGATGCGCGATCCGGTGCTGTACCGCATTAAGTTTGCTGAACACCACCAGACTGGCAACAAGTGGTGCATCTACCCGATGTACGACTTCACCCACTGCATCAGCGATGCGCTGGAAGGTATTACGCACTCTCTGTGTACGCTTGAGTTCCAGGACAACCGTCGTCTGTACGACTGGGTACTGGACAACATCACCATTCCTGTTCACCCGCGCCAGTACGAATTCTCGCGCCTGAATCTGGAATACACTGTGATGTCCAAGCGTAAGCTGAACCTGCTGGTGACCGACAAGCACGTTGAAGGCTGGGATGACCCGCGTATGCCGACCATTTCTGGTCTGCGTCGTCGTGGTTACACTGCGGCTTCTATTCGTGAGTTCTGCAAACGCATTGGTGTGACCAAGCAGGACAACACCATTGAGATGGCGTCACTGGAATCCTGCATCCGTGAAGATCTCAACGAAAATGCGCCGCGCGCAATGGCGGTTATCGATCCGGTGAAACTGGTTATCGAAAACTACCAGGGCGAAGGCGAAATGGTTACCATGCCGAACCATCCGAATAAACCGGAAATGGGCAGCCGTCAGGTGCCATTTAGCGGTGAGATTTGGATCGATCGCGCCGATTTCCGCGAAGAAGCTAACAAGCAGTACAAACGTCTGGTGCTGGGTAAAGAAGTGCGTCTGCGTAATGCTTACGTCATTAAGGCAGAACGCGTGGAGAAAGATGCCGAAGGCAATATCACCACCATCTTCTGTACTTATGACGCCGACACCTTAAGCAAAGATCCGGCAGATGGTCGTAAAGTCAAAGGTGTTATTCACTGGGTGAGCGCGGCACATGCGCTGCCGGTTGAAATCCGTTTGTATGACCGTCTGTTCAGCGTGCCGAACCCTGGTGCTGCGGATGATTTCCTGTCGGTGATTAACCCGGAATCGCTGGTGATCAAACAGGGCTTTGCTGAACCGTCGCTGAAAGATGCGGTTGCGGGTAAAGCATTCCAGTTTGAGCGTGAAGGTTACTTCTGCCTCGACAGCCGCCATTCTACGGCGGAAAAACCGGTATTTAACCGCACCGTTGGGCTGCGTGATACCTGGGCGAAAGTAGGCGAGTAAGTTTACGTTGTCGGATAGAGCGTTTACGCCGCATCCGGCAAGAAATATGCAAATTATCCCAAACGCCGCGCTCTGCGGCGTTTTTTTCTGCTTTTCTTCGCGAATTAATTCCGCTTCGCAATTTATCCATAAAATAAATTTAAAATCACAAAACATAATTAAATAAAATGTAACCGCTTTCATCTTGCTGGAATTTCACGTTTTTATTCTTCTGCAAGCCTTTCAACTGCAAACTTAAGCCTTGTAACAAAAATCATCAAAATATGTGCGGTTGCTCATGTTCTTACATTCTGGTTACAGAAAGAGATTGATAATTCGCGTCGCGAAAAATAGTCTGTTCCTGTAGTCAGCGAGACTTTTCTCAACGCTACTTTTTTAATTTTTATTTTTTTCGCTGTTCACCTTTGGTGCAGCAATTTATACGTCAAAGAGGATTAACCCATGCGTGCGTTTAGTGGCAAACGTAGTACGCTGGCGCTGGCTATCGCCGGTGTTACAGCTATGTCGGGCTTTATGGCAATTCCGGAGGCTCGCGCCGAAGGATTCATCGACGATTCAACCTTAACCGGCGGTATCTATTACTGGCAGCGTGAACGCGACCGTAAAGATGTTACCGACGGCGATAAATACAAAACCAACCTTTCTCACTCCACCTGGAACGCCAACCTCGATTTTCAGTCTGGTTATGCTGCTGATATGTTCGGCCTTGATATTGCCGCGTTTACGGCGATTGAAATGGCGGAAAACGGCGACAGCTCTCACCCGAACGAAATCGCGTTTTCAAAAAGTAATAAAGCCTATGACGAAGACTGGTCCGGCGATAAAAGCGGTATAAGCCTGTATAAAGCAGCGGCCAAATTTAAATACGGTCCGGTTTGGGCGAGGGCAGGTTATATTCAGCCAACCGGTCAGACGCTGTTAGCGCCACACTGGAGCTTTATGCCGGGTACTTATCAGGGGGCGGAGGCCGGGGCGAATTTTGATTACGGCGATGCTGGTGCGTTGAGTTTCTCCTACATGTGGACCAACGAATACAAAGCACCGTGGCATCTGGAAATGGATGAGTTTTATCAGAACGATAAAACCACCAAAGTTGATTATCTACACTCCCTTGGGGCGAAGTACGACTTCAAAAATAACTTCGTACTGGAAGCGGCGTTTGGTCAGGCCGAAGGGTATATCGATCAATATTTTGCCAAAGCCAGCTACAAATTTGATATCGCCGGTAGCCCGTTAACCACCAGCTACCAGTTCTATGGCACGCGCGATAAAGTTGACGATCGCAGCGCCAACGATCTTTATGACGGCACCGCCTGGCTGCAGGCGTTGACCTTTGGTTACCGGGCGGCTGACGTAGTGGATTTGCGTCTGGAAGGCACCTGGGTTAAAGCCGACGGTCAGCAGGGATACTTCCTGCAACGTATGACACCAACCTACGCTTCCTCGAACGGTCGCCTGGATATCTGGTGGGATAACCGTTCTGACTTCAACGCCAACGGCGAAAAAGCGGTCTTCTTCGGCGCGATGTATGACCTGAAAAACTGGAATCTTCCAGGTTTTGCCATCGGCGCCTCCTACGTTTACGCATGGGATGCTAAACCCGCTACCTGGCAGAGCAATCCGGATGCGTACTACGACAAAAACCGGACTATTGAAGAGTCTGCCTACAGCCTGGATGCGGTCTACACCATTCAGGACGGCCGCGCCAAAGGCACGATGTTCAAACTGCACTTCACCGAATACGACAACCACTCCGACATCCCAAGCTGGGGCGGTGGTTATGGCAACATCTTCCAGGATGAGCGTGACGTGAAATTTATGGTAATCGCACCATTCACCATCTTCTGATGCCCGATGCGGCAGGTTTTGTGCCTGCCGCACGTTTGAGGAATTTGCTATGAAAAAACTGATTCTCATCGCCATGATGGCATCGGGGCTGGTGGCTTGTGCGCAATCAACCGCGCCACAGGAAGACAGTCGTCTGAAAGAGGCTTACAGCGCCTGTATCAACACCGCGCAAGGTTCGCCGGAAAAAATTGAAGCCTGCCAGAGCGTGTTAAACGTGCTGAAGAAAGAGAAACAACATCAGCAGTTTGCCGAGCAGGAAAGTGTCCGCGTACTGGATTATCAGCAGTGCATTCAGGCAACGCAAACCGGAAATGATCAGGCGGTGAAAGCCGATTGTGATAAGGTCTGGCAGGAAATTCGCAGTAATAACAAATAAGTGAGAGCTGTAACTCTCGCTTTTCTTATTTCCCTTGTATAAAAAAGCCAACCTGCAGGTTGGCTTTTCTCGTTCAGGCTGGCTTATTTGCCTTCGTGCGCGTGCTCATCTTCGCGGCAATCGCCTTCGGCACAGTGACCGTAAAGATAGAGACTGTGGTTAGTCAGGCGAATGCCATGTTTTGCGGCGATTTCACGCTGACGCGCTTCGATGGAATCATCACTAAATTCGATAACCTTACCGCAGTCGAGGCAGATCAGGTGATCGTGGTGATGTTGCTGTGTCAGTTCAAATACGGATTTACCGCCTTCAAAATTGTGGCGGGTGACGATACCAGCGTCGTCAAACTGGTTCAGTACGCGATATACCGTAGCCAGACCAATTTCTTCACCCATATCGATCAGACGTTTGTATAAATCTTCCGCACTGACGTGATGGTTGTCCGGCTCCTGAAGAACTTCCAGGATTTTTAAACGAGGAAGCGTTACTTTCAGGCCAGCTTTCTTTAGGGCGGTATTGTTATCAGTCATGCGGAATCTGTCCTGTTACTAAGCGGTTCACTTCATTAGAAGAAGTGACAGAATTTGCTCTTGAGATAATGCGTATCATTATAGAATTGCCACGCCTAAATGAAAACTACAAGTCCCTGGCAAATATTGTTAATAAAAACGTGGCACAGCTTACATTTACAACGGCAAGGCCACTTGAACACCGGGACATTGTACAGGTACAACAGCAAAAGTTACAAATTTGTAGCAATTATTTTGATTGGCATTATCTATTAATACGGCGTAGACATGAGTCTACGCCGCATCACATCAGGCATTGAGAATTTCGTCGAGATGCAGCTCTTCAGAAATTTGTTTAACCCATTTTTCTACACGTTCAGCGGTCAGTTCCGGCTGACGATCTTCGTCGATAGCCAGACCGACAAAGTGGTCATCATCAGCCAGACCTTTTGACGCTTCGAAGTGGTAGCCCGCGGTTGGCCAGTGACCAACGATAGTTGCGCCGCGCGGTTCAATGATGTCGCGGATGGTGCCCAATGCATCGCAGAAGTATTCTGCGTAATCTTCCTGGTCGCCACAACCAAACAGCGCAACCAGTTTACCATTAAAATCAATCTCTTCGAGAGTCGGGAAGAAGTCATCCCAGTCACACTGCGCTTCGCCGTAATACCAGGTTGGGATGCCCAGCAGCAGAATGTCATATGCTTCCAGATCTTCTTTGCTGCTTTTTGCAATGTCATGGACATCGGCAACGTCTTTACCAAGCTGTTTTTGAATCATTTTTGCGATATTTTCGGTATTACCGGTGTCGCTGCCGAAAAAGATGCCAGTGATAGCCATGAGTGAAATAACCTCTTGAAACTTATTGAAATGGGGGTGGAAAATTGCCCACGGATAAAGGCAATCATAGCAGAACAGGCAGTCTTGCGGAATCAGCAAACGAGCAGGACTGCACACTGTGCTACATGAAAGTGGAAATTTAAACGATGCCCTGACTACGCAGCGCCGCCAGTTGCTGCATTAACATCTCTTCGATCAGTTCGCTACGGCTCATATTACGCGATTCCGCCAGCTCGTTCAGCGCCTCGACAGCTTCCGCGTTCAGCTTCAGTTCGACACGCTTAAGGCCACGTACTTTGTCGCGTTTTAGTTGGTTGCGTTTATTAATACGCAGCTGTTCATCGCGCGAAAGCGGATTAGTTTTCGGTCGTCCCGGTCGACGCTCGTGCGCGAACAGATCTAATGTCGTACGGTCCGTTTGTTCTTTGGCCATGATCTTGGTGACTTCGGGGGAAACAATCAGCCAGGCCTCTGCCCGGATGGATAGCGCGCCATAATACATCAGCGCGATGAGTCACGCCAACGTCCACGCGCGGAAAGCGACGCGGACGCTGGGTTTTTAATCAGTTGCGTTAATCATTGAGATAGCGACGGATAGCGCGTAATACCGCATCCGGTTTTTCAGCATGGACCCAGTGACCCGCGCCTGCAATCACATGCGCCCGAGCCTGTGGAAATTGTGCCAGTAAATCATCACGGTACTGCTCGCTAACATACGGAGAATTGCCGCCAGGGATAAACAGGGTAGGATGATCCCATGCCGGGATTTTCTCCCAACCCACAATATGCGGATACTGATCCCACAATACTGGCACGTTAAAGCGCCACTCCCCGTCAACAAAAGATTTCAACAGAAACTGAATCACCCCTTCTTCATTAAGATGCTGGCGCATTATTGCCGCTGCTTGCTGGCGTGTTTGTGCGTCTGATTCACTGACTGCGTTGATGGCCGCGAAAATCTCATCATGACGGCGAACGTGATAATCGACTGGCGCAATATCAATCGCCACCAGCTTGTCAATGCGATCAGGGGCTAGTGCAGTAAGAGCCATTACCGCTTTACCGCCCATGGAGTGACCGATAAATGTTGCTTTGTCGATCTGCTGTGCATCCAGGGTATCAACAAGATCCTGCGCCATCGCCGGGTAATTCATTACCGGATCTCTCGGTGAAAGACCGTGGTTACGCATATCAACCTGGATGATATTGTGATCGTTTACCAGATCGCGAGCCAGTACGCCAAGGTTGTCGAGGCTGCCAAACAGACCATGGACAAGAACGATGGGAGAATTATTGTGCTGGTTTTGTGCAGTTTGCGCGCGGATATTCAATTTCATGGCAAAGTTCTTTTTTTCGCGTTGTCGGGTTAGGGTATTATGTTGACCATTGTGCCACAGGGCTGCAACAAATAAGGTTTATTCCGAGTTTTTCTGCAAGCCAGGCTTGACGCTATCCGCTGCCGGGATTTATTCATATACTCTTGGCGACTTGTATTCAGCTAAGACACTGCACTGGATTAAGATGAAAACGATTGAAGTTGATGATGAACTCTACAGCTATATTGCCAGCCACACTAAGCATATCGGCGAGAGCGCATCCGACATTTTACGGCGTATGTTGAAATTTACCGCCGCATCACAGCCTGCTGCTCCGGTGACGAAAGAGGTTCGCGTTGCGTCACCTGCTATCGTCGAAGCGAAGCCGGTCAAAACGATTAAAGACAAGGTTCGCGCAATGCGTGAACTTCTGCTTTCGGACGAATACGCAGAGCAAAAGCGAGCGGTCAATCGCTTTATGCTGCTGTTGTCTACACTATATTCTCTTGACGCCCAGGCGTTTGCCGAAGCAACGGAATCGTTGCACGGTCGTACACGCGTTTACTTTGCGGCAGATGAACAAACGCTGCTGAAAAATGGTAATCAGACCAAGCCGAAACATGTGCCTGGTACGCCGTATTGGGTGATCACCAACACCAACACCGGCCGTAAATGCAGCATGATCGAACACATCATGCAGTCGATGCAATTCCCGGCGGAATTGATTGAGAAGGTTTGCGGAACTATCTAAAACGTTGCAGACAAAGGACAAAGCAATGGCAATCCACAATCGTGCAGGCCAACCTGCACAACAGAGTGATTTGATTAACGTCGCCCAACTGACGGCGCAATATTATGTACTGAAACCAGAAGCAGGGAATGCGGAGCACGCGGTGAAATTCGGTACTTCCGGTCACCGTGGCAGTGCAGCGCGCCACAGCTTTAACGAGCCGCACATTCTGGCGATCGCTCAGGCAATTGCTGAAGAACGTGCGAAAAACGGCATCACTGGCCCTTGCTATGTGGGTAAAGATACTCACGCCCTGTCCGAGCCTGCGTTCATTTCCGTACTGGAAGTGCTGGCAGCGAACGGCGTTGATGTCATTGTGCAGGAAAACAATGGCTTCACTCCGACACCTGCCATTTCCAATGCCATTCTGGTTCACAATAAAAAAGGTGGCCCGCTGGCAGACGGTATCGTGATTACACCGTCCCATAACCCGCCGGAAGATGGTGGTATCAAGTACAATCCGCCAAATGGTGGCCCGGCTGATACCAACGTCACTAAAGTGGTGGAAGACAGAGCAAACGCACTGCTGGCTGATGGCCTGAAAGGCGTGAAGCGTATCTCCCTCGACGAAGCGATGGCATCCGGTCATGTGAAAGAGCAGGATCTGGTGCAGCCGTTTGTGGAAGGGCTGGCCGATATCGTTGATATGGCGGCGATTCAGAAAGCGGGCCTGACGCTTGGCGTTGATCCGCTGGGCGGTTCCGGTATCGAATACTGGAAGCGTATTGGCGAGTATTACAACCTCAACCTGACTATTGTTAACGATCAGGTCGATCAAACCTTCCGCTTTATGCACCTTGATAAAGACGGCGCGATCCGTATGGACTGCTCCTCCGAGTGTGCGATGGCGGGCCTGCTGGCACTGCGTGATAAGTTCGATCTGGCGTTTGCTAACGACCCGGATTATGACCGTCACGGTATCGTCACTCCGGCAGGTTTGATGAATCCGAACCACTACCTGGCGGTGGCGATCAATTACCTGTTCCAGCATCGTCCGCAGTGGGGCAAAGATGTTGCTGTCGGTAAAACGCTGGTTTCATCTGCGATGATCGACCGTGTGGTCAATGACTTGGGCCGTAAGCTGGTAGAAGTCCCGGTAGGTTTCAAATGGTTTGTTGATGGTCTGTTCGACGGCAGCTTCGGCTTTGGCGGCGAAGAGAGCGCAGGGGCTTCCTTCCTGCGTTTCGACGGCACGCCGTGGTCCACCGATAAAGACGGCATCATTATGTGTCTGCTGGCGGCGGAAATCACCGCTGTCACCGGTAAGAACCCGCAGGAACACTATAACGAACTGGCAAAACGCTTTGGTGTGCCGAGCTATAACCGTTTGCAGGCAGCAGCGACTTCCGCACAAAAAGCGGCGTTGTCTAAGCTGTCTCCGGAAATGGTGAGCGCCAGCACCCTGGCAGGTGACCCGATCACCGCGCGTCTGACGGCGGCACCGGGTAATGGCGCTTCTATCGGCGGTCTGAAAGTGATGACTGACAACGGCTGGTTCGCCGCGCGTCCGTCAGGCACGGAAGACGCATATAAGATCTACTGCGAAAGCTTCCTTGGTGAAGAACATCGCAAGCAGATTGAGAAAGAAGCGGTTGAAATTGTTAGCGAAGTTCTGAAAAACGCGTAAACATATCAAATAAGAAAAAGGGCGGTCGGAAGATCGCCCTTTTTTGCTTTGCTTAATTAACCGTGTTTATTTTTCAGTTCAAAGCGTGGTGAGACCAGACCATACAGTGTCCAACCGAGGAAGGTCACGATGGAACCGTATAGCATGGCTTCTTCCCCGGATGAGTACAGCGCATAAAAGCTGTACATCGCGCCAACAAAAGCAACAAAGTTTGCAACTTTCGCTTTTGAGGGGGGCACATTAGCGACCTTCTGAATAATGACTAATGCCGCCATTGACAGAATATACGGAATGATATTAGTCACCACGGCCAGGTTAACCAGCACGTTGAACTGACTGTTTAGCGACGGGCTAATCGTCATCAGCGCCAACCCGCTCTGGATAATCACAATGGTCAACATTCCCTGCACCGGTGCATCCACTTTGGTTACACGGGAGAAAATTTTAGGGAAGTAGCCTTCATCAGATGAAGATTTAAACACCTGGGCAATGGTGAACTGCCAGCCAAGCAGCGAACCGCAGCAGGACATCACCATCAGCGCCATAATGACTTTACCCACTTCCGGCGTGAACATCTGCGCGAAGGCCAGACCAAATGGTGCCGTTGAATTTGCCAGCTCCATATTTGGCACAATCCCGGCAATCACGTTGGTGGAGACGATATAAATCACCGCCGCACCTAACGTACCGCCGAGTACCGCGATTGGCACATTACGTTCCGGGTTTTCCACTACATCAGTATTCGCACACGCAGACTCCAGACCAAGAAAAGCCCACAGCGTCATAGCGATGGAAGAACCTACCGCACTGAAGAAGGGTGCATGATGCGGATTCCAGGAATCAACGTAAAGCGTCGGGCTAAACCAGAACCAGCCGATAATGCACAGGCCTACCACCGGAATAATGACCCCCCACACGGTAATGCTACTGATTTGCCCGGTAATGCGCGCACCACCAAAGTTAGCCACGGTACAAATCCACAGCACCCCGATGGTCGCAAGACCAATCTGCACTGGCGACAAACTCGCGCCGAGCAGTTCGGTGCCGTAACCAACCGCCGAAATAGCAATCGCGACGTTAGCAATCAGCAGCGAGACGCCGTAGGTATAGTTCGCCATAAAGTTACCGGATTTACCGAAAGCATACTCGGCATAACCGCCCATACCTCCTGATTTACGGCTGAACATACCGCATTTTGCGAATGCCCATGCCAGTGCCATTGAGCCTACGGCTGTCACCAGCCAGGAGATAATTGAGATTGTCCCGACTTCGGCAAGCTTTGTCGGCAGCATGATGATACCGGAGCCCATCATGTTGACCATCGTCAGTATGGTTAACTGAACGACACCCATTTTGTTCGATTTCGCCTGACTCATAATTTTTCCCCTTTCAACAGGGCGCTTTGCGCATCACGAGGCTTGATGACATAGCACCAAACTTGCTTACGACCATCATGTTCTTCGATATAGACACCCTGCAGCTCCGGTGCAAAACCTGGCAGCAGGTTGATGCCTTCTTCCAGAGCGCTGAAGTAACGCAGAACAGCACCACCCCAGATTTCACCAGGAACAACACACAGCACACCCGGAGGATAAGGAAGCGCACCTTCGGCAGCGATACGGCCTTCTGCATCCGGCAGACGAACCAGCTCCACTTCACCGCGTAAGTAGGCGTAGTTGGCTTCTTGCGGATTCATGCTGACGCGAGGGAAGTGTTCCTTACGGAACATCTCTTTTTGCAGTTGTTTCACGTTGTGACGGGCATACAAATCATGCATTTCCTGGCACAACTGACGCAGGGTATAACCGGCGTAGCGCTCTTCATGCTGTTTGTAGATGGAAGGCAGTACTTCCGCCAGAGGCGCATCAGCTTCCAGTAGTTTTTCGAAGCGTACCAGCAGGGCAACAAGTTGCTGCAGTTTGGCCATATCTTCTGCCGGAGTCAGCAGGAAGAGGATGGAGTTAAGATCGCATTTTTCCGGCACTACGCCATTTTCGCGCAGGAAGTTAGCAAGAATCGTTGCGGGTACACCGAACGCTTCATATTCGCCGTTACGTGCATCAATACCTGGAGTTGTCAGCAACAGTTTGCACGGATCGACAAAGTATTGGTTCTCTGCGTAGCCTTCAAAAGAATGCCAGTGCTCACCGGGTACAAATTTAAAGAAGCGCAGATCAACCGCAATTTGCGCTGTTTCATACGACTGCCAGGGTTTACCATCCACCAGTTCAGGAACGAACGGGCGAATGTGCTGGCAGTTATCGAGGATCAATTTGCGGGCATTAATACCGTTAACCACACAATCCATCCACATATTACGACCGCTGACACCTTCATGCATTTTGGCGTTGATATCCAGTGCGGCAAACAGCGGATAGAACGGGCTGGTGGAGGCGTGCATCATAAAGGCGTTGTTCATGCGTTTGTGCGGTACATAACGCTGTTGCCCTTTGATATGGCTGTCTTTTTTATGAATTTGTGAAGTCTGAGAAAAACCAGCCTGTTGTTTATGCACAGATTGCGTAACCAGAATACCCGGATCGTTCTCATTAAGCTCCAGTAGCAGCGGCGAACAGTCCGCCATCATCGGAATAAACTGTTCATAGCCGACCCATGCGGAGTCAAACAGGATGTAGTCACACAGATGGCCGATTTTATCCACCACCTGGCGGGCGTTATAAATAGTACCGTCGTAGGTGCCTAACTGAATCACAGCGAGGCGGAACGGACGCGCCTCTTTTGCCCGTTGCGGTGCAACTTCTGTAATCAGTTCACGCAGATAACTTTCTTCGAAGCAGTGCGCATCAATGCCACCGATAAAACCATACGGGTTACGTGCTGTTTCCAGATAAACCGGTGTTGCACCAGCCTGTAGCAACGCTCCGTGGTGGTTAGACTTATGGTTATTACGGTCAAACAGCACCAGATCACCCGGTGTCAGCAGGGCGTTTAAAACCACTTTGTTGGAGGAGGATGTGCCGTTTAAAACAAAGTACGTTTTATCGGCATTAAACACTTTAGCCGCATGTTGCTGTGCAATGCATGGCGCACCTTCATGAATCAGTAGATCGCCCATTGCAACGTCGGCATTACACAAGTCGGAGCGGAAGAGCATTTCGCCAAAATATTCCACGAACTGATTGCCTGCCGGATGGCGACGGAAAAACTCACCTCCCTGATGACCCGGGCAGTCAAAAGCGCTATTGCCCTGATTGACATAATCGACCAGTGCGCGGAAGAAGGGCGGGCGCAGTTGCGTTTCATAATGGCTGGCAGCGGTTTCTAACTGACGTCCATAAAACTCTTTCCGTGATTCGCAATGCTCGAAGACACCAGAAATACGTGGCAGATATTCTGCTGGTACACGTTCTTCATTTTCCGTTGCAATAAAAACAGGAATGCCATAGCCAGTAGCGTCTATTTCATCGAGTTTTCCATGTTCAACATCATTGACTGATAAAATAATGGCGGCAACGTCAATATAATTACTTTTGTCAATATTCACGCATTCACGATGAGTGGAAAAACAATCCGGGCAAGAACGGCTAACGGCAATTTTTAATTCTGACATTTTGTTCATCTCTTTATTTCAGGTAATAGCAGGTCCTCAATTTCTCAAAGGAGAAATTGATCACGCCGGAAAAAAGCAAAACCCCACCGCTGATAAATAAATCAGTAGTTTGCTTTTTGCAGATGCAATAACCCAGACCAGCCCGGTAACTGGCTATACTCGTCATACTTCAAGTTGCATGTGCTGCGACTCGAATTATTTAGAGTTTAAAAGGGTTAGCAGTATATGAGCACCGAGGGATACAGGTATTAACCTGTAATGCTTAAAGTCAGGGAGACCTGTACGCTGGGGTGCCCTTTAGTCAGAAGACTAGCGGGCATTAAAGAAATGAAAGTCAAAACTATTACGATGGGCAAACTTCATGATATGGGTTGTCCGCCTTATATGAGGCATTAAGCGGTTATTATTTTCCATTTACCTTTACCTTTTTCTGTGTCAGTTGAAGGTAGGGTTATTCTATCCATGAAATGGCTATAATCTGTGAAGAAGATCAACAAAAAACGATCATATCCCAAATAATAAATCATTAATGATGAATAGCGCCATATTAGATGCTGTTTTGTTGTTTAAATGTTGCAATTTTGTGGGTTGTATTTTCATTAAGAAATTAAACCTGCCAAATAATAATTTTCGGGGCAGGTTTAATAATAAATTAATAATTATTTAAGCGTATTTATTGAATAATAATTCATGGCATAAACCGATACCCAATACCGGTTTCAGTAATAAAATGGCGGGGGCGGGCGGGATCTTGCTCCAGTTTTTGTCGCAGATGCCCCATATAAATACGCAAATAGTGGCTGTGTTCGACCGCGTTTGGTCCCCACACCTGATTGAGTAACTGGCGCTGGGTGAGCACTTTTCCGGCGTTGTTGAGCAACACTGCCAGCAGGCGGAACTCAATCGGGGTGAGATGCACCTCTTCCTCGCCCCGATGGATAACGCGGGCGGCTAAATCGACGGTAACATCGGAAAATTTCACCAGCGGATCGGGCGCGGCGGTGGCGGAGTGGCGACGTAAAGCGACGCGCAGACGGGCCTGCAATTCGCCAATGCCAAACGGCTTACTCAGATAATCATCCGCTCCGGCATCCAGCGCGGCGATTTTGTCGCTCTCTTCGCTACGTGCGGAAAGCACAATCACCGGCACCGCGCTCCACTGGCGCAGGTCGCGGATAAACTCAATCCCATCACCATCGGGCAGGCCGAGATCGAGAATAATCAAATCTGGCTTACGGGTAGCCGCTTCCAGCAAGCCGCGTTGCAGCGTTTCGGCCTCAAAGACGCGCATCCCATCGCCCTCCAGCGCCGTGCGCAGAAAGCGACGAATAGCCTGTTCATCTTCAACAATCAGAACGTTTGTCACATATCCTCATGAAATTCTTCAAGTTCAGGGGCTGTTTGCTGGGGAAGTGTAACACGAAAACAGGCACCACCTTCCGGTCGGTTGAATGCGGTAATGGTGCCGCCGTGTACATCCACTATCGCCCGACAAATTGCCAACCCAAGCCCTACACCCGGTACCGCCGACTCTTTATTCCCGCGAGCAAACTTATCAAATATCGTCTGCTCCTGGCCTGGTGGAAGACCGGGGCCGTTATCCCAGACATCCAGTTGTAGATTTTCGCCCTCGATGTGGGCATTGATACCAATTTCGGCCTGCGCCCCCGCATATTTCACCGCGTTCTCCAGCAGGTTAATCAGCACCCGTTCAAAGAGTGGCCCGTCAACGTGGATTAAGGTCAGCGGCTCTGGCAGAGAAAGATTGATGGGCGACGATAAACCCGGTTCCAGCATTTGCAGCGCGCTGCCGACCACTTCTTCCAGCGTTAACCACTCTTTCTTCAAATTAAAGCCGCCGGACTGAATTCGCGCCATATCCAGTAGATTATTCACCAGTCGGGTGGTGTTCAGCACATGCTGACGAATCTCGCTGGCCTGGCGGGCGTGGGGCGATCCTTCGCTTGCCAGATCGAGCGTTAAGATTTCTGCCTGACCGAACAGCACCGTAAGCGGCGTGCGTAAATCATGCGAAAGCGCCGCCAGCAGGGCGTTGCGGATCTGTTCACGTTCGCTTGCCATCCGCGCCTGTTCTTCGCTGGCGGTCAGTGTCAGTCGCTCAAGGGCATTGGCGACTAACAGCGTAAACGTCTCCAGCAGGCGCTGCTGTTCCGGGATCATCAACTGGCGCAGATTCCCCGGTTCCACCACCACCAGTCCGTAGGTTTTCTCGCCGCTTTTTAGCGGCAAAATCTGGTACGGTACACCGGGTAACGTGTCGGTGCCCGCGCCCGCAGGCAGGCCTTTATCAAAACTCCACTGCGCGATGGCATCGTCCCACGGCGTCATTCCTTGCGGATGTGTTAAAGGCTGCAATTTACCGTTGTCATCAGGCAGCAACACCTGGCTACGGGCATGAAACGTGGAGGCAATAAACTGTTCGCTGGTGGCGGCGATATCCTGCGAACTACGGCCCACAGCCAGAGCTTTGGACATTTCATATAAGTGCCGTGTGCGTTGTTCGCGGTAACGGGCTACCCGCGCCTGATAACGCACGCCAGCAGTAAGGTTCCCGATCACCAGCCCGACGGTTAACATCACCGCGAAGGTCAGCAGATATTGCACATCAGAGACGGCGAGCGTGCCGCGTGGGGCGATAAAAAAGAGATCGAAACTCACCACATTAATGACGGTCGCAACCACCGAAGGCCAGCGTCCGTAAAATAGTGCCACCACAACCACGCCAAGCAGATACAGCATCACCAGGTTGGCGGCATCAAACGCCATCAGCCACTGCATGGCAATTAAGGTGATAACGGCGCATAACGCGGCGGCAACCACGCATCCCTGAATCTGTACCCGCCACTTGTCTTTAAAAGAGCGGCTATCCGGCGCGTTATTAATCGTGCGGGCGGGTGGTTCATCAAGCGCGACCAGTACCTGATCGAGATCGGGGGCGATGCGCGCCAGCCGGTCAGCAAACGTTTCCCGACGCCACCAGCGGCGCGAGGCCGGGCGACCGAGAATAATCTTGCCGAGATTATGTTCACGGGCATAACGCACTACTGCTTTTTCTTCCGCTGGATCAGAAAGTGTTGCCGTCTCCGCGCCCAACTCCTGCGCCAGACGTAAGGCGCTGAGAATTGCCCGACGTTTTTTCTCCGGTAAGCGATGCAGGGCAGGGGTTTCAACATACACCGCGTGCCAGACACTGCCCAGGCGCGACGCCAGCCGCGCCGCCGCGCGGACCAGTTTCTCACTGCCGGTGTTATGCCCGATGCATAAAAGGATCGCGTCGCGCGTGTGCCAGACTTTCTCTTCGCCAGGATGCCCCCGCCACGCGCGCATTTGCTCATCTACGCGATCGGCAGTACGGCGTAGCGCCAGCTCGCGCAGGGCGATCAGATTGCCTTTGCGGAAAAAATGCTCAATGGCGCGTTCTGCCTGCCCGGCAATATAGACTTTGCCTTCTTTCAGTCGTTGGCGCAGATCGTCCGGGGGCAAGTCCACCAGTACTACGTCGTCGGCGGCATCGAAAAAAGGATCGGGCACGGTTTCCCGAACCTGAATTCCGGTTACGCCACTGACCACATCGTTCAGGCTTTCCAGATGCTGAACGTTGACGGTAGTGAAAACATCAATGCCTGCTTCCAGCAGCTCTTCGATGTCCTGCCAGCGTTTAGGATGACGAGAACCTGGCGCATTACTGTGCGCCAGTTCGTCCATTAAGATCAGTGCCGGACGGCGGGCGAGGGCGGCATCGAGATCAAACTCGCTGATATGCCGCCCACGGTACGCCTGGCGTTTCAGCGGCAGAACAGCCAGACCTTCCAGCATTGCGGCGGTATCTTTCCGCCCGTGGGTTTCTACCACGCCAACCACAATATCCAGCCCTTGCGCCCGCAGTCGCTGGGCTTCTGCCAGCATCGCCCAGGTCTTTCCGACGCCTGCGCAGGCACCGAAGAAAACTTTCAGCTTCCCCCGATGCGGCGCGGCAGTTTGTTCCAGCAGACGATCGGGGTCGGGACGTAAGGGTTCGTTATTCATCAAGCTTATCCAGCGCCAGATTGAGTTCTACAACGTTGACGACCGGCTGGCCGATATAGTTCACCAGCGGTTGTTGGCTGTATTTTGCGATCAGTTGCGTGAGCTGTTCAACGCTGAGATTACGCGCTTTCGCCACGCGTGGGATCTGCCAGGCCGCCGCTTGCGGGGTAATATTATTGTCCAGCCCGCTTGCTGACGCTGTCACCAGTTCAACCGGAACGCTCGTGCTGGCGTCCGGGTTAGCGGCCCGTAATGCGGCAACGCGTGCGGCTATCTGTTTATCCAGCACCGGGTTACTGACTGCCAGATTGCTCCCGCCAGAAGCCTGTGGATTATAGGGCATTTCTGCTGTTGCCGACGGGCGACCATGAAAATAGCCGTTGCCGGTAAAATTTTGCCCGATTAATGCCGAACCGCGCACCGTATCACCTTCACGAATCAATGAACCGTTGGCCTGCCAGGGAAACCACCATTGCCCCAGTGCGGTGGTCAGCAGCGGGTAAACGCCGCCAGTAATCAATAACAGAAAGAGAAATGTCGATAATGCCGGACGTAATCCACTCATGGTAAACCTCACACCAGACCGCAAACGGTTAGCAGTAAATCAATGACTTTGATACCAATAAACGGCACCAGCAGCCCACCCAGACCGTAAATCCATAAGTTACGGCGCAACATGGCAGAAGCGGTAAGCGGTTTATAACTCACGCCTTTTAACGCCAGGGGAATCAAAAAGACGATAATCAAGGCGTTGAAAATGACCGCACTGAGAATGGCGGAGTCGGGCGAATGCAGGCGCATGATGTTCAGCGCATTTAACTGCGGATACGTTGCCGCGAACGCCGCTGGAATAATGGCGAAGTATTTCGCCACATCGTTGGCAATGCTGAAGGTGGTCAACGAGCCACGGGTCATCAGCATCTGTTTGCCAATGTGCACCACCTCGATCAACTTGGTCGGGTTGGAGTCGAGATCCACCATATTGCCTGCTTCTTTCGCCGCCTGGGTGCCGGAGTTCATCGCCACCGCGACATCCGCCTGCGCCAGCGCCGGAGCATCGTTGGTGCCATCGCCGGTCATCGCCACTAAACGGCCTTCTGCCTGATACTGACGAATCAACGCCAGCTTGGCCTCCGGTGTTGCTTCGGCGAGAAAATCATCGACGCCCGCTTCCGCGGCAATCGCGGCGGCAGTCAGACGGTTATCGCCGGTAATCATCACCGTTTTAATGCCCATTTTACGCAGCTGGGCGAAGCGCTCTTTAATACCGCCTTTGACGATATCTTTCAGCGCAATAACGCCCAGCACACGAGAACCTTCCACCACCACCAGCGGCGTGGCTCCCTGACGCGCAACTTGATCGACTTTTTGATCAACATCGGCAGGGAAGTGACCGCCGTTAGCCTCAACATGGCGGCGAATGGCATCGACAGAACCTTTACGGATCATGCGGTTGTCGATGTTGATCCCGCTCATCCGGCTTTGCGCAGTAAACGGTACAAAGGTGGCATGGAGCGACTGCACATCGCGCTCGCGCAGGTTAAAACGCTGCTTGGCGAGGATCACAATACTGCGGCCTTCCGGCGTTTCATCAGCCAGCGAAGCCAGTTGTGCGGCGTCAGCCAGCGTTTTTTCATCCACGCCCTGCGCAGGGATAAACTCCGACGCCTGACGGTTACCGAGTGTGATGGTGCCGGTTTTATCCAGCAGCAGGACGTCCACGTCGCCCGCCGCTTCAACTGCACGCCCGCTGGTGGCAATAACATTCGCGCCCAGCATCCGACTCATCCCGGCGACGCCAATCGCTGACAACAGGCCGCCAATAGTGGTTGGGATCAGACAGACCAGCAGTGCCACCAGTACCGTTACGCTGACTGCATTACCGCCCCACGCGGAAAACGGCCACAGCGTGGCGGTTGCCAGTAAAAAGACGATAGTCAGGGCAATCAGGAGAATGGTCAGGGCAATCTCGTTCGGCGTTTTACGTCGCTGCGCACCTTCCACCATCGCGATCATCCGATCCAGAAATGTCTCGCCGGGGTTAACGCTGCACTCAATCACCAGCCAGTCAGAAAGAATACGCGTGCCGCCAGTGACGGAGGCAAAATCACCGCCGGATTCACGGATCACCGGAGCCGATTCCCCGGTGATGGCGCTTTCATCGACCGATGCGCCGCCTTCAATGACTTCACCATCGCAGGGGATAATATCGCCAGCTTCTACCAGTACGATATCGCCTTTACGCAGTTGATCGGCAGGAACTTTGTCTGCCACAGCGCCATATTTCGGTTCGCGCAGCTTGCGAGCAAAAGCGGTTTTTTTCACCCCTTTCAGACTGTTGGCCTGCGCTTTACTGCGGCCTTCTGCCAACGCCTCGGCGAAATTAGCGAACAGTACGGTGACCCACAGCCAGCCGCTAATTGCCGCGCTAAACAGCGCATTACCAGGCATCACACCGCTTGCCATCGCGATGCTAATACAGGTGGTCAGCAGACTGCCGATCCAGACGATAAACATCACCGGATTGCGCCATTGCGCCTGCGGGTTTAATTTTTTCACCGCTTCTTTCAGCGCCTGAACGACAAGTGTTGGTTCGAATAGCGCCAGTTGTTTACGACTCATATTCAGTGCTCACTCAATATCATCAGGAGAGATATTCCGCCACCGGACCAAGCGCCAGGGCAGGGATAAAGGTCAGTGCGCCAACCAGCAACACGGTGCCGATTAACAGGCCAACAAACAGCGGGCCGTGCGTTGGCAATGTGCCGGAGCTGGCGGGTTGGCTCTTTTTACTCACCAGCGAACCGGCAATTGCCATCACCGGGATAATCACCCCGAAGCGCCCGACAAACATGCACAACGCCAGTAAACAGTTCCAGAATGGAGAGTTGGCGCTTAATCCGGCAAAGGCGCTGCCGTTGTTGTTAGCGGCGGATGACACGGCGTACAGCACTTCGCTAAAACCATGCGGGCCAGGGTTGAGCATGGCGCTACGTCCGGCGTCGGTCATCATTGCCAGCGCCGCGCCCATCAGCACCAGCGTCGGGGTGACCAGAATCGCCAGTGCAGTCAGTTTCATCTCGCGTACGTCGATTTTTTTACCCAGATATTCCGGTGTACGACCAATCATCAGCCCGGCAATAAACACCGCCAGCAGGACAAACAGCATCATGCCGTAAAGGCCGGAACCGACGCCGCCGAATACCACTTCACCAATTTGCATCAACCACATCGGCACCATGCCACCAAGAGCGGTAAACGAATCATGCATCGCAATCACCGCGCCGCAGGAAGCCGCCGTAGTCACGACCGCAAACAGGCTACTGACCAGCACGCCGAAACGGCTCTCTTTACCTTCCATATTGATGCTGCTGTCCGCGCCGAGCGCCAGCAGATGAGGATTACCCTGAACTTCTGCCCACATCACTACGCCTACGCAGATGACAAAAATCACCGACATCGCCCACAGCAACATGCGCCCCTGGCGACGATCGCCCGCCACTTCACCAAAGGCAAAGCACAGCGCTGTTGGGATCAAGAAAATCGCCAGCATTTGCACGAAGTTGGTCAGTGCGGTTGGGTTTTCAAACGGATGCGACGAGTTGGCATTAAAAAAGCCACCGCCGTTAGTTCCGAGCATTTTGATCGCTTCCTGAGAAGCTACTGGCCCCATGGGTAACAGCTGTTGTGCTCCTTCAACGGTATTCACCGCCTGATAGGGCAGAAAGTTTTGCAGCGCACCTTGTTGAATAAAAAACAGTGCGATCAACAACGCCACAGGGACTAGCACCCATAACGTGATGCGTAGCAGATCGACCCAGGCATTCCCGAGTGTGCTCATGCTCTGGCGGGTAAATGCACGAATGAGGGCAAAAATCACCGCAATCCCGCTGGCGGCAGAAAGAAAGTTTTGTACCGTTAAGCCCGCCATCTGGCTGAAATAGCTCAACGTGGTTTCACCGCTATAAGATTGCCAGTTGGTATTGGTGACAAAGCTGACGGCGGTATTGAGCGCCAGATCCCACGACAGCCCTGGCAACTGCTGTGGATTAAGCGGCAGATAGTGCTGACCGAGCAACATAAAAAACAGCACCGCCAGCCCCAGTATATTCAGGCCAAGAATGGCTGAGAGATACTGCTTCCAGTTCATCTCGCGGTCAGAGACGCCAAGCGCGCTAAAGAGTACGCGTTCAACGCCCGTCGTACCAGGAAGAGGAATATCATTAATCAGCCGCGCCAGCCCGCTACCTAAGGGACGCGCCAGCACCATTAATACCAGTAAAAACGTGGCAATCAGTAAGAACCCTTGCGCAGCCATCAGAATGCCTCCGCATTGATCAGGGCATAAACCAGATAACCCAGTAATAAAAACACCAGCAACACGCCGGTTATCACGCCTGCACTCACAGTGCACCTCCAGTGGCCTAAAAGTGATACCGGAAGGGTAGAGTTCTGGCTGCAAAGATTTCGCAAAAATCTGCGGGCGTGGTGTAAAAAAAGTATAAAAATGGCAAAAGCAATGATTTAACTAATGTTTAGTATTAATTTAACTTTTATGTAACTTAATTACACGGTGAATATAAATAAACCATCAATAAGCAAAAATAAGTGGTCGGATGAGTAGTAAAATTACACAAACAGCGGTACTATTTTCATCAGATAAACGAATTCATTTTTCCGGTGCTATTCACCGGGTAGATACAAAAGGGGGAGAAAAGTATGGAACTCTACAAAGAATATCCTGCATGGCTTATCTTTTTACGCCGTACTTGTGCGGTTGCAGCGGGCGTTCTGGCGCTGCCTTTCATGCTTTTCTGGAAAGACCGCGCCCGCTTTTATAGCTACCTGCACCGCGTCTGGTCGAAAACCAGCGATAAACCGGTGTGGATGGATCAGGCCGAAAAGGCAACCGGTGATTTTTACTGATTGCCAAACATGACGTTTAAAGAAAACCGCCGGTGGAAACGCTGGCGGTTTTCTTTTTTCGGCGTCTACACTTACTCCTGTAAACCGTTCAGGAGCAGTAATGAATCAACAACTTTTTGATGACAGCACCCTTATCCGCATTTTTGCTTTGCATGAGTTACACAATCTCAAAGATCGAGGACTAACGCGCGGGGCGCTTCTCGATTATCACAGCCGCTATAAACTCGTCTTTCTGGCGCATTCTCAGCCGGAGTACCGCAAACTTGGCCCGTTTGTGGCTGATATTCACCGGTGGCAAAGTCTGGATGACTATTACAACCAGTACCGCCAACGCGTGATTGTTTTGCTTTCTCACCCTGCCAACCGGCGTGATCATACTAACGTTTTGATGCACGTTCAGGGATATTTTCGCCCACATATTGATTCCACAGAACGCCAGCAGCTGGCGGCGCTTATCGACAGTTATCGCCGTGGCGAGCAATCGCTTCTTGCGCCGCTGATGCGTATCAAACACTATATGGCGCTTTATCCTGACGCCTGGCTTTCAGGGCAGCGTTATTTCGAACTTTGGCCGCGTGTGATTAACTTGCGCCATGCAGGAGTTTTATGACTACCCATCTGGTCTGGTTTCGCCAGGATTTACGTCTGCACGATAATCTCGCACTGGCTGCCGCCTGCCGCAATTCGTCTGCACGCGTGCTGGCGTTGTATATCGCTACCCCACGCCAGTGGGCGGCGCATAATGTGTCGCCGCGTCAGGCTGAACTTATCAATACACAACTTAATGCGCTGCAAAACGCGCTGGCGGAAAAAGGTATTCCTTTATTGTTCCGTGAAGTGGATGACTTTGCCGCCAGCGTCGAAATAGTTAAACAGGTGTGCGCGGAAAACCGCGTTACTCATCTTTTTTATAACTATCAGTATGAGGTAAATGAGCGGGCGCGGGATGTGGAAGTTGAAAGAGCGCTGCGTAACGTGGTGTGTGAAGGATTTGATGACAGCGTGATCCTGCCGCCGGGGGCGGTGATGACTGGCAATCATGAGATGTACAAAGTCTTTACGCCTTTTAAGAATGCCTGGCTGAAACGGCTGCGGGAAGGGATGCCGGAGTGCGTCGCTGCGCCAAAAGTACGTAGTAGTGGAGCGATAGATCCCGCGCCATCCATTACGCTGAATTATCCTCGTCAGTCTTTCGATACTGCGCATTTCCCGGTGGAAGAAAAAGCGGCGATTGCGCAATTACGCCAGTTTTGCCAGAACGGTGCCGGAGAGTATGAGCAACAACGAGATTTTCCGGCAGTAGAAGGCACCAGTCGTTTGTCCGCCAGCCTGGCAACGGGCGGGTTATCGCCTCGCCAGTGTTTGCATCGCTTGTTGGCGGAACAGCCGCAGGCGCTGGACGGTGGAGCCGGTAGTGTCTGGCTTAGTGAGCTGATCTGGCGCGAGTTCTACCGCCATTTGATGACGTATTATCCTTCGCTGTGTAAACATCGTCCGTTTATTGCCTGGACGGATCGTGTACAGTGGCAAAGTAATCCCGCCCATTTAAAGGCCTGGCAGGAAGGCAAAACGGGATACCCGATTGTCGATGCTGCCATGCGTCAGCTTAACAGCACTGGCTGGATGCATAACCGGCTACGGATGATTACAGCCAGTTTTCTGGTGAAAGATTTGTTGATCGACTGGCGCGAAGGCGAGCGATATTTCATGTCGCAGCTGATTGATGGTGATTTGGCAGCTAATAACGGTGGCTGGCAGTGGGCCGCTTCTACGGGTACTGATGCAGCGCCGTATTTTCGTATTTTCAACCCGACAACTCAGGGCGAGAAATTTGACCGCGAAGGCGAATTTATCCGCCAGTGGCTACCGGAGCTGCGCGATGTACCGGGGAAAGCGGTGCATGAGCCGTGGAAGTGGGCAGAGAAAACAGGTGTGACGTTGGATTATCCGCAACCGATAGTCGATCACAAAGAGGCAAGGCTGCGAACGCTGGCAGCGTACGAAGAAGCGAGGAAAGGAGCCTGATAAAACGCAGCGAGCGTTTTATCAGGCATGGTGCTGGCTTATTAAGACTCCAGCGCCAGCGCGCGGTTTCTGAACTTAAGCGCCTGATACAGCCAAATCATCAGTACCAGTCCTACACACGCCAGTGCGCCCCAGGTAATTTGATCAAATACTTCAATATATGCATTGATGGAGTAGTTGATCGCCCCGGAAGCATCAAACGAAGCCTGCGATGTCTGATCGGCAATCACGCCCGCCAGATAGTTCGCAATCGCGCCGGAAAGCAGCATATAAATGCCGGTTAATACGCCGGTCACGCCGGGGATTTCAATGCGCGTAATCTGCGACATAGCAACCGGGTCGATAAACAGTTCCGCAAAGCCCATCACCGCCAGGCCTAACACCATCAGTGGCAGAGAAGAGTGACCATACATTGCGGACCAGCGGGCGCTTAAGGTCAGAATGCAGAATCCGGCGCTCATCAGGCCAAGGCCAAGAGCAAATTTTCCCCAGATGCGCACGGTACGATTACCTGCGACGCTTTCTTTAACCACCCACGCCAGGAACACACCGCACAGCATAACTGCGAAGGCATTAATCGACTGGAACATAGCAGTCGGAACGGTATAACCAAACATATCGCGGTTAACGAAGCGGTCGATATAAAGGCTAATCGAGCTACCCCCCTGTTGTGCGAATGCCCAGAACAACATGCTGAAGAAGGTGAGGGTAACAATCAGCCCCAGCTCCTTACGCTGTTTTTGGTTTTCTGCTTTGCGATAAATTTTTGCCAGAACCCCAAGGCCAATGATCGTCGCGACAATCAAGGCGTATACCGACCACTCTTTCCAGAACAACACGGTAATCAGCGCAGGCGTTGCCACCAGCAGAACCAGTAGCCATCCCCAGTTGGGCAGGAGAAAGTTTGTCGCACGCAGTACCTTTTTGTTAACGCCGCGGGTATGTGTGAAATGACGATTGCCACATAAGAAAATGACCAGACCCGCGATCATACCCACCGCTGCCAGGCCAAAGCCCATCGCCCAACTGTACTCTTCCTGGGCGAAACCACAGGCGATAGGTGCGATAATAGACCCCACGTTACCCGCCGCATACATCAGCGAGAAACCGCCATCACGACGTGGATCGGTTGGCTCATACAGCTCACCGAGCAGGCAACTGACGTTGGATTTAAACAGACCATAGCCGCAGACGATAATCGCCAGGGACAGATAGAGGAATGACGGATGGATCTCACTGGCACCCAGCACCACATGACCGATCGCCATCAACAACGCCCCCAGCATCACCGCCATGCGATTGCCGAGAACTTTATCCGCCAAAAAGCCACCGAGGATTGGCGTGACATATACCAGCGAACAGTAGGCGCTAAATAACTCGTAGGCGTGATTATCGCTATATTTTAGTTGATTGGTGAGATAGAGGATCAGCAGGGCACGCATGCCGTAAAAGCTAAAATATTCCCAGATTTGCAGCGCAACGACATAGTAAATAGCGCGCGGTTGTGATGCGTGTTTATTCATAATAATTCCACAATTGACTGCAACGTCACGTAATAGTTGCGCGGCGTGCTTGTGTTTCCTTAAAGTTAAAACTTTGATACAGATCTGATTATTTATGCAATATGCTGTCTGATTGCATAAATATACATTAGCTGAAGCGTGATGATATAAACAATTTGCGTCTTTTGGCGTCGGGTTTGTTTCTTAATATGTCAAAAGATTGGCTATCGACGAACAGGCGAGGTAACGCTATGTTAACGGTGTAGCTATCAGAATACGGAAGGCGCGAAGATGAAAAACACCGAACTGGAACAACTGATTAACGAAAAACTGAACAGCGCGGCGATTAGTGATTACGCGCCGAATGGTTTGCAGGTGGAAGGCAAAGAGATGGTGCAAAAAATTGTTACCGGTGTAACTGCCAGCCAGGCTTTGCTCGATGAGGCAGTGCGTCTGGGCGCGGATGCGGTCATTGTGCATCATGGCTACTTCTGGAAAGGTGAATCTCCGGTCATTCGCGGAATGAAGCGTAACCGTTTAAAAACGTTGCTGGCGAATGATATCAACCTGTATGGCTGGCATCTGCCCCTGGACGCGCATCCGGAGCTGGGTAATAACGCACAGCTGGCGGCGTTACTGGGGATCACGGTCATGGGCGAAATTGAGCCGTTGGTGCCGTGGGGCGAACTGACCATGCCTGTGCCGGGACTGGAACTGGCCTCCTGGATTGAAGCGCGTCTGGGACGTAAGCCGTTATGGTGTGGCGATACCGGACCTGAGGTGGTCCAGCGCGTCGCCTGGTGCACGGGGGGTGGGCAAAGTTTTATCGATAGCGCCGCGCGTTTTGGCGTGGATGCTTTTATTACTGGCGAAGTTTCTGAACAGACCATTCATTCAGCCCGCGAGCAGGGATTGCATTTTTATGCTGCGGGTCACCATGCCACTGAACGCGGTGGTATTCGCGCATTGAGCGAGTGGCTGAATGAAAATACCGATCTTGATGTGACCTTTATTGATATTCCTAATCCTGCATAACGAATAATCAGAGGGATCGAAAGTGCAACGAGCGCGTTGTTATCTGATAGGTGAAACGGCGGTAGTACTGGAACTGGAACCGCCGGTGACGCTGGCTAGCCAGAAACGGATCTGGCGACTGGCACAGCGTCTGGTGGATATGCCGAATGTGGTTGAAGCCATTCCTGGCATGAACAATATCACAGTGATTTTGCGTAATCCTGAGTCGCTGGCGCTGGATGCCATAGAGCGTTTGCAACGCTGGTGGGAGGAGAGTGAGGCGCTGGAGCCGGAGTCTCGCTTTATTGAAATTCCGGTAGTTTACGGTGGCGCAGCCGGACCGGATTTGGCGGTGGTCGCGGCGCATTGTGGATTGAGCGAAAAACAGGTTGTTGAATTGCACTCCTCCGTGGAATACGTGGTCTGGTTTTTAGGTTTTCAACCGGGCTTCCCGTATCTCGGGAGTTTGCCGGAACAACTACACACGCCACGGCGCGCTGAACCGCGCTTGCACGTTCCGGCAGGTTCTGTCGGGATCGGCGGGCCGCAGACCGGTGTTTATCCGCTGGCAACGCCGGGTGGCTGGCAGTTGATTGGTCATACCTCACTCAGCCTGTTTGATCCGGCGTGTGACGAACCCATCTTATTACGTCCGGGAGACAGCGTGCGCTTTGTACCGCAGAAGGAGGGAGTATGCTGAAGATTATTCGTGCGGGCATGTACACCACCGTGCAGGATGGCGGCCGTCACGGCTTTCGTCAGTCTGGTATCAGCCACTGTGGCGCACTGGATATGCCTGCGTTACGCATTGCTAACCTGCTGGTGGGTAATGACGCCAATGCCCCCGCGCTGGAGATCACGCTCGGTCAGTTAACGGTTGAGTTCGAAACTGATGGGTGGTTTGCTCTGACGGGTGCCGGTTGCGAAGCGCGGCTGGATGATAATGCCGTCTGGACCGGCTGGCGATTGCCGATGAAAGCAGGCCAGCGTTTAACGCTTAAACGCCCGCAGCACGGGATGCGCAGTTATCTGGCGGTCGCGGGTGGTATTGATGTTCCGCCGGTAATGGGATCATGCAGCACCGATCTCAAAGTGGGGATTGGCGGGCTGGAAGGCCGTTTACTGAGGGATGGTGACCGACTCCCGATTGGCAAAGCGAAGCGTGATTTTATGGAAGCGCAGGGCGTTAAACAGCTGCTCTGGGGCAACCGCATTCGCGCCTTGCCGGGGCCGGAATATCATGAGTTCGATCGCGCCTCGCAGGATGCATTCTGGCGTTCGCCCTGGCAGCTTAGCCCGCAAAGTAACCGCATGGGCTATCGCTTACAGGGGCAAATTTTAAAACGCACCACCGATCGCGAACTGTTATCTCACGGTTTGTTGCCGGGCGTGGTGCAGGTGCCGCATAACGGCCAGCCGATTGTATTGATGAACGACGCACAGACCACCGGTGGTTACCCGCGTATTGCCTGTATCATTGAGGCTGATATGTACCATCTGGCGCAAATTCCGCTCGGTCAGCCGATTCATTTTGTCCAGTGTTCACTGGAAGAGGCACTGAAAGCGCGGCAAGATCAGCAACGTTATTTCGAACAATTAGCGTGGCGGCTGCACAATGAAAATTGACCTGAACGCCGATCTGGGCGAAGGCTGCGCCAGCGACGCAGAGCTATTAACGCTGGTTTCCTCTGCCAATATTGCCTGTGGATTTCATGCAGGAGATGCGCAAACCATGCAGGCTTGCGTGCGTGAAGCAATAAAAAATGGTGTCGCGATTGGCGCTCACCCGAGTTTTCCCGACAGGGAAAATTTTGGTCGCAGCGCCATGCAGCTGCCGCCAGAAACCATTTTCGCCCAGACGCTGTATCAAATTGGCGCGCTGGCAGCGATTACCCGTGCGCAAGGCGGCGTAATGTGTCATGTCAAACCGCACGGCATGTTATACAACCAGGCGGCGAAAGAGGCACAACTGGCAGACGCTATCGCCAGAGCGGTATACGCTTGCGATCCGGCATTGATTCTCGTCGGGCTGGCAGGAAGCGAGCTGATTCGTGCAGGCGAACGATATGGCCTGGTAACGCGCGAGGAAGTGTTTGCCGATCGTGGTTATCAGGCAGACGGTTCGCTGGTGCCGCGAAGCCAGCCAGGCGCGTTGATTGAAAACGAAGAACAGGCGCTGGCGCAAACGTTGGAGATGGTGCAACACGGCAGAGTCAAAAGTATCACCGGCGAATGGGCAATGGTCACGGCGCAAACGGTCTGCCTACATGGCGATGGCGAGCACGCACTGGCGTTCGCCCGCCGATTACGAGCTACATTTGCTGAAAAGGGGATTGTTGTCGCAGCATAACCCCGCTTAATAAAGAATGAAAAAAGGATATCACCATGCCTGAAGGCCCGGAGATCCGCCGTGCAGCGGATAACCTGGAGGCGGCGATCAAAGGCAAACCACTAACTGATGTCTGGTTTGCCTTCCCGCAGTTAAAATCTTATCAATCACGACTTATCGGTCAACACGTTACCCATGTGGAAACGCGTGGTAAGGCGTTGTTAACTCATTTTTCCAACGACTTAACGCTCTACAGCCATAATCAGCTTTACGGCGTCTGGCGCGTGGTTGATACCGGCGAAGAGCCGCAGACCACGCGAGTATTGCGGGTAAAACTGCAAACGGCTGACAAAACCATTCTGCTTTATAGCGCCTCGGATATTGAGATGTTGACTCCGGAACAACTGACCACGCATCCGTTTTTACAACGCGTTGGTCCCGATGTGCTGGATCCGAATCTGACGCCGGAGGTGGTAAAGGAACGATTATTGTCGCCGCGCTTTCGTAACCGTCAGTTTGCTGGATTACTGCTCGATCAGGCGTTTCTGGCAGGACTTGGCAATTATTTGCGGGTGGAGATCCTCTGGCAGGTTGGGTTGACCGGAAATCATAAAGCGAAAGATCTCAATGCGCCGCAACTGGATGCACTCGCACACGCGTTACTGGATATTCCGCGACTTTCTTACGCTACGCGGGGGCAGGTGGATGAAAACAAATATCATGGGGCGCTGTTTCGCTTTAAGGTTTTTCATCGTGATGGCGAACCTTGCGAACGCTGTGGCGGCATCATTGAGAAAACCACGCTGTCATCGCGCCCGTTTTACTGGTGCCCAGGCTGCCAGCACTAGGCCGAACGCTTCGGCGCATAGGTTGAAATAAACCGTGCGATGGCAGGCCCCGTCAGCAAAATACTGAACAGGCGCAGGGTTTGCATCGCCATGATGAGCGCCATATCGGCATTGCTCCCTGCGGCGATGACCGCCACGGTATCAAGCCCGCCGGGGCTGGTGGCGAGGTAGGCGGTCATAAAATCAATATGCATAAACCGGGTCAGCCCCCACGCCATGCCCGCACAAATAGCCAGCAGAGCAAAAATCGACAGCAGGATTTGCGGTAGCGGGCGCAATGCCCGCAGTAATATTTGCTTATCGAAACCAAGACCAATCCGCCAGCCAATTGCCATATATGCCATCGCCAGCAGCCATTCCGGGAGTTCAATCGTGATGAGCTGACCAGACTGGAGCACTGCGCCCGCCAGCATCGGGATGAGCATCGTGCCGGAAGGAAGACGTAGCAAGCATCCCGCCGTACCGGCAACGACCGCGAGCAAAATCGTAAGCAGGAGATTAATGCTCACTGGCGGGAACCAGACGATCTGCTGGTTAACCGCTTCAGCGTTATCGCCCAGCATCATGCGGGTGACCAGAACAGCGGCTCCTGCGACGAACAGCACTCGCAGATATTGCATAAACGCCACCAGGCGAATATCTGCGCCGTAATCTTGCGCCATTGCGACCATTGCCGCCGCGCCGCCAGGAGAAGAACCCCAGGCCCCGGTATTCCCAGGCAGTGAGCTATAGCGCACCAATAACCAACCCACGATGGCGCTGGAAAGCAGCGTCACCAGTAAAATCGCAAGCACGATCGGCCAGTTGACGGCCAGCGTGGTGAGAATCGAACCAGTGAGGTTTTGTGCAATCATGCAGCCAAGAATGGCTTGGGCAGCGAGAAAAGCGGAGCGGGGAAGTTGCAGAGTGACTCCGTGCATACTGAAGATGATCCCCGCGATCATCGGGCCAAGCAGGAGTGCCGCCGGGAGATGTAAAGCGAGGAAGCCAATAGAAAGGAGAAGTGACAGAACACATAACATTCCCCACTGTAGCACTGGCATCCGTCACTCCCTGTTTAACTTACCTTTGGTGTATCGATACAGCATAAAGAATGCGCCTCAACGAAAAAATAGCGGTAATCAAGAAAAAGACAGATTTTGGCTAAAGGGCGTATTAAGTACCGTTGTCTCCCTCTCGTTTGTAAAAGAGGGAAGAGTAAACGATTGAACTGAGATAAGTCTTATGACGAGGAATTATTGATCAGTGCACTGACCGGGCTGTCGAAGTGTGATTTCATGGCTTGAGTCGCCGTTTCGACATCCCTGGCACACACAGCATCGCAGATTTTCTGGTGTAGTGTGATGATGTGATTGCCATACTCTTTCTGATCGCTTTGGGCGTTTAAACCCTCCTGGATGGATTGCCGCAACTGCTGATGTAATGCCTGCAATAACATCATAAAAAGCGGATTTTTTGAGGCAACGGCAAGTAACTGATGGAAGCGGATATCATGGGTGATAAAGCTTTCAACATCATTGAACTGTTCGCGGATTTTTGCCATTTCAGCCCGTAGGTTAGCAAAATCTTCCTCTTCGCCATTACGGGCAGCAGCTTCCACAACGCCCAACTCCAGCCAGCGGCGTACTTGAAGAATTTGCTCTGTTGTCACTTGTTCGGTCGCCAGGGCAAATCCAAACACCACGCGCAGCACTTCATCATCAAATTTTTTGATTCGTGGCACTTTACCGCTGTGCGTTTCCAGAATCCCCAGGGCGGCAAGTGAACGATAGGCCTCACGCACAATACCCCGACTGACACCCAATTTCTGAATCAGCTGAACTTCACTGGGAACTGGCATCCCCGGTGTCAATTTTTGTTCGGCGATCAGATTAAGAATATGATTTTTGACCTGTGACGATAACGTTACGCTGGTCAATAACGCACTCTCACTCATTTTTACTCCTGTTGTACTTTTTCCTGGTCGGTGAAATCCAGAATACCGGGACTGTATCCTTCATATTTTCCTCCAGAACCCTTGATTATCAATAGACTACTGCGCCTGTGCGCCCGCCATGCAGTGCGAATCAAAGACATATTGTGTGAAAGAGTGGCGAAGAAATAGTAAATACACAACTTTTTCGTGACGCCCTTCGCAGTATTGTGCGCTTTTTCTCCTTACTCTGTAAACCTGTTAAACAGGCTTACAGGACGAAAATAATGTGGAAGAGTGATAACGAACTTTTTGCTTTGATGAAAACCCGGCTATTTACCGCCGTGGTTGGCGATATTCTCGACACGCTGGGCTATATGCACCAGTTTGTTTCTCCGGCAATCAAGCCGCTGGATGTGAATACGGTGGTGGCAGGCCGGGCAATGCCGGTGCTGGAGTCGGACGTTTACGAAACCAAATCGACGTCGGGTAAGACGGCGATTGGCGAAAAACCGTTTGGCATCATGTTTGAAGCGCTGGATGCCCTCAAAGAGAACGATGTTTACATCACTACGGGCAGCTCTCTGCGCTATGCCTTGTGGGGCGGGTTGATGTCTACCCGTGCCATGCATCTGAAAGCAGCAGGTGCGGTACTCGATGGTTACGCCCGTGACTCTGCTGAAATTCTTGAATTGAAATTTCCCACTTTTTGTCATGGCACTTACGCACAGGATCAAGGTCCGCGCGGCAAGGTCATCGACTTCGGCGTACCTATTGAATTTCACGGCGTGCGAGTGAATCCGGGCGATATCGTGTTTGGTGATCGTGACGGATTACTGATTATTCCCCAGGTTGTTGAGAAAGAAGTTATTACCCAGGCCCTGGAAAAAGTGGCAACTGAAAGTGAAGTGCGCAAAGCCATCAGTGATGGCATGAGCACGGTACAGGCCTTTGAAACCTTCGGCGTAATGTAAGGAGAGCAATGAATGAAGGCATTAACCATTGAGCAGGGAAGTCAGGCGCGATTTGTTGATATCCCCGAACCTGTCTGCGGTAAAGGAGAAGTGCTAATCAATGTTGAGCGTGTCGGACTGTGTGGTTCTGACCTCAATACCTGGCGGGGACTAAATCCGCTGGTTAATTATCCCTGTATTCCGGGGCATGAAATTGGCGGCACGGTGCTGGCAACTGGCGATATGGCAGGGGCGATCAAGCCAGGTGACCGGGTGGTCGTTCTGCCTTGCACTGAGTGTGGCGTGTGCAGCTCCTGTCTGAGCGGTCGTCCTAACGCCTGTAAAAACAACCAAACTCTTGGTGTGCAACGTCAGGGGGGGATGGCGCAACAACTGACGATGCCTGCACATAAAGTCATTGTCTGTAATGCCTTAAGTGTTGATGAGTTAGCGCTGGTAGAACCGCTGGCCGTGGGACTACATGCGGCCAGACGTGCGCAAATTAATGTGGGTGAATGGGTCGCAGTTATCGGTTGTGGGGTAATTGGCCTTGGCGCTATCGCCGCGGCATCCGCCATGGGGGCGCGCGTAATTGCTATCGATATTGATGATCGCAAGCGGAACATTGCCCTGGAATGCGGTGCGCAACGTTTTCTTAATTCGCAGCAATGTGACGTGGCGGCAGAACTGGTGCTGTTAAATGACGGTCGCGGCCCGGAAGTGGTGATTGAAGCGGTGGGTAATCAACAAACCATTGAACAGGCTACAGGGTTGGTGGCGTTTAGCGGTCGTGTGGTTTATGTCGGTTACGCCAAACAGCCAGTGAGTTATCAGAGTGCGCAGTTCCTGATGAAAGAACTGGATATCCGTGGTTCGCGCAATGCCACCGTGGCGGATTTTCGTGCCGTGCTGGCATTGATGGAGTCCGGGCGTTATCCGGTCAGCAATCTGGTGAGTGCTCACTACCCGCTGGAACAGGCTGATCACGCTTTTAGCGACTGGGCAAGTGATCCCGGCGCGTATACCAAAATCCTCATTGACCTTTAAGGAGCGACACCATGAATGCTTTTTCTTTACATAACAAAACCGCGTTGATCACCGGTGCAGCCAGTGGGCTGGGGCTGGCAATGGCGAAATGCATGATAGTCAGCGGGGCGAAGGTCATTATTGCTGACCTGAACGGCGAGCTGGCGCAAGCGACCGCCGGAACATTGGGGTCGCAGGCCAGTTGGATACAAATGGATGTCGGGGATACCGCAGCCGCGCAGGAAAAAGTTGATGTGCTTATTAGCGAACACGGGGCTATCGATATCCTGGTCAATAACGCAGGCAATCACTGCAAAAAACCGATTGAAGAGATGAGCGTCAGTGATTTTGAGTCAGTACTCGACGTTCACGTAGTCGGCGCATTTGCGTTAACCAAAGCGCTGGTGCCGCATATGAAACAACGCGGTAAAGGCTGTGTGCTTTTTACTGCATCGATGACCTCATTTCTTGGGCAGCCTCTGGTTACTGGCTACAGCGCAGCGAAGTCAGCCTATCTCGGCATGATTCGCGGTATGACCACGGAGCTTGCCGTTCATGGGATTCGCGTCAATGGTATTGCGCCAGGCTGGATCGATACACCAATGTTGCGTAAGGCCATTGAAGGTGATGACGAACGCCGTAACAAAATCCTGGGTCGTACCCCGATGAAAAAATTCGGCAAGCCGGAGGATATCGGTTGGGCTGCGGTTTATCTGGCTTCAGACGCAGCGGCGTTTGTCAGTGGTCAGGTGCTGGTGGTGGATGGCGGCGCATTGATCGGCTTCTGATGTACGGAGGAATTATGCGCAAACGTGCGTTAAAGCTACATGCCAAAGATAACTGTGTAGTCGCGCTGAATGACATCGCCAGTGGCGATATTGTCTGGTGGGATGAGGGGGAAATGGTGGCCTGTAGTTCCGTTACCCTGGGGCACAAACTGGCCTGCGAAGCGCTGAACAATGGTGATTCGATTCTGAAATACGGCGCCATTATCGGACACGCCACTCGCGATATTGCCATGGGTGAACATGTGCATTCCCATAATCTTGCCAGCAATGCCATCGCCATTTTTCATCATGATGATGCCGGCTATCAGTCAGAGGAAAAAGCATAATGGAAGGTTATGTACGGCAAAATGGTCGACCAGGTATTCGTAATACTGTGCAGGTAATCTTTATGGTGGAGTGTGCCAGCCATGTCGCTAAAAAGATTGCCGAAGGATTTCCTTGTCACGACGTGCAGTATTTTGGTTTTTCAGGTTGTTATCCCAGCGATTATGGCTATCGGCTGGTGAAAAATCTGGCGACTCATAGCAACGTAGGTGGTGTACTGATTATTTCGCTGGGGTGCGAGAATTTCGATCGCCGTCGGCTGGAGCAAGAAGTACGAGAAAGTGGGCGACCGTGCCATACGCTGGTCATTCAGGAAAATAAAGGCACGACCAACACCATTACTCTGGGTAAGCAGTTGGTCGCTGAAATGCTGGAACAGCTTGCGGATACACCGCGTTGTATCCTGAACTGGAGCGACCTGGTGGTTGGTACTATCTGCGGTGGCTCCGATGGCACCAGTGGTATCACGGGTAACCCGGCAGTAGGACGTGCCTTTGACCAACTGCTGGAGAAAGGGGCTACCTGTATTTTTGAAGAAAGCGGTGAGTTGCTTGGTTGTGAGCAGCATATGATGTCGCGCGCGGCTAGTTCGCAGGCACGTGATGCCATCGAAGTGGCAATGACAAAAGCCGAACGTTATTACAGTTTGATGGGGCTGGGGAGTTTTTCTAACGGTAATGCTGAAGGCGGCTTAACCACTCAGGAAGAAAAATCCCTTGGGGCTTATACCAAGTCGGGCGATGCGCTGATTGCTGGCGTTATTTTGCCGACGCAACAAACGCCCTTTCCTGGGCTTTGGTTGATGGACGTGGTGCCTGATGGTGAACCTCGTTTTGGGTATCCGAATATTAACGATTCCTCAGAAGCACTGGAACTTATCGCCTCTGGCTGTCATATGGTGTTATTTACCACAGGTCGCGGTTCAGTTATTGGTTCAGTGATCGCTCCTATTATTAAAGTGTGTAATAACCCGCAGACGTGGGAGCATTTATCTGACGATATGGACGTTAATGCCGGTCGTGTAATTAGCGAAGGCGCAACGCTCGACGATATTGCAGACGATATTATGCAGGTGATTGAACATGTCGCCAACGGTCAATATTGTGCCGCAGAACGACTGGAACATCAGGAGTTTGTTTTAACGTATAAAGCATTTGATTACAGCAAAAGTGCAGTCTGTCGGGCAGATCCCCGTTAATCGATAAAGCTCTTACAGGTAATAATAATGAAAAAATTACTGACACCACTTTTATTTCTTTTAGCTTTATTTAGTCCGATGCTGAATGCCGCACCGGTAACTATCAAAATCGCCTATGAAAGTAACCCCGGCGAGCCAGCGGATACAGTAGTGAAGCACTGGGCAGAACTTGTGAAGAAAAAAAGCAATGGAGATATTGTTTTCGAACTTTACCCAAGTTCACAGTTAGGTTCTAAACAAGATATTACTGAACAAGCGTTGATGGGGATGAATATTATCACCATCAGTGATGTAGGATTTTTAACTGACTACGATGCAGACTTGGGAATATTGTTTGGGCCTTATTTAACCGAAGATCCGCAGAAACTGTTTGCGATTTATGCCAGTGACTGGTTTAAACAAAAAGAACAGAAACTACGGGAAAAAGGTGTGCATATTGTCATGAGCAACTATCTGTACGGTACCAGGCAGATCATTGCTAAAAAACCGATTCGTACACCTGAAGACTTGAAAGGGATGAAGATCCGCGTGCCGAATAACGTCATGCAGATTAAAGCTATCGAAGCGATGGGCGCAACCCCAACACCAATGCCGCTGGGAGATGTTTATCCGGCGCTGACTCAGGGGATGATCGATGGTGTGGAAAACCCGGTTTCTGTTCTCTATGGGCAAAAGCTGCATGAGCAGGCGAAATATCTGTCAATGGTGAACTATCTGACCAATACATCATTATGGTTGGGTGGCGAAGCGTTTTTCAGTACCCTGACACCTGCGCAGTTAGATATTATTCACCAGACAGCGTATGAAGCTGGTTTATATAGCCAGAAAATTACCACTGAGCAGGATGCGACAATGTTGAAAACCATGCAGGAGCAGGGCGTGGAAATCATCTATCCTGACGTCGCCCCTTTCAAAGAAAAAGCCTTAAAAGTCTATCAACAATTCCCGGAATGGACCCCTGGTTTGTATGACACTATTCAGCAACAGCTGAAATAACTTCATGGCATAAGGACTGGTCGGTGTTTCGGCACCGACCGTTAAGAGCAGAGGTGTTTATGCGTCTTTTAGGGAAAATGATTGAAGTTGCTGCGGTATTAACGCTCTTTATATTGGTAATCATGACCATTGCTGCGGTAATAATGCGTTACTGTTTTCATATGCCATTACAGTGGACAGAAGAGGTTTCCGGTTTATTAATGATTTGGGTAGTCATGTTTGGTGCGGTTGTTGCTGAACGAGATAATACCCATTTATCGATTCCATTTTTAGCCGATGCACTTACTTCACGCGGGCAACGTATATTAGCGTTTTTAGTCTCTCTGATGTCTATTATTTTGCTGGTGGTCATGGCCTGGTCAGCATGGAAATTAGCTGCCGGGACAGCCTTTAAAACCACGCAAATATTAAAAATATCCTGGTTTTGGATCGATATTGCCGTCACGGTTGGCGCTATCGGTGTCGCCTGTTTTACTGCCTTACAACTGATCAAGAAAACGCCACGCAAGGAAGGTGAATAATGACAGCATTGAGTGAATTACTGGCGGGAAGCTGGCTGGATAACTGGCTGATGATCATTCCGCTTATGTTCGTCTGTTTATTTATCAATATGCCGGTATGGCTGGCGATGTTTTGCGGCATTCTGACCTACTTCCTTTGCTATTCAAATGTGCCGTTAATGGTGGCAATTCAGCGTTTGATTGCCACGACGCAAACCCCTTCGCTGTTAGCTATTCCGTTTTTTATCTTATTAGGCACGTTAATGAGCTATACCGGTATTGCCGCGCGTATTTTGCAAATTGCCAACGTGTTGATTGGCAGAATGCGCGGTGGCCTGGGTGGGGCTAATATTCTGGTCAGTACCATGATGGGCGGTGTCAGTGCCTCAAATCTGGCGGATGCCGCAATGTTATCGCGCATGATGGTGCCGGAAATGGAACAGAAAGGTTATTCCCGTGGCTTTGCGGCGGCGATAACGGCAAGTGGTTCGCTGATTACACCAATTATTCCACCGGGTATTGCACTGATCCTTTACGGACTGGTGGCGGATGTCTCCATCGGCTCCATGTTTATGGCCGGGATCCTGCCAGGTCTGCTGTGCTCCGCCATGTTGATCGTTACCGTATGGTTGGTGGCTATTCGTCGCGGTTTAAAACCTTCCAGCGAACACTGGCCAAAACCGAAAGAAGTATCAGTGGCGCTGGTGCAGGCCTGGCCAGCACTGTTCTTAATTGTTGCGGTTATCGGTGGTATTCGGGCAAATATCTTTACGCCAACGGAAGCCGGAGCGGTAGCAGTATTATTGGTAATGTTTATTGGTTTTGTAATTTATCGCGAACTGAAAATCAGCCATGTATTTACAGCACTCTCTGAGACGGCGCGTTCCACGGCATCGGTCATGTTAATCATTATGGCGAGTGCCGCGCTGGGCTGGATATTTTCCCTTGAGCGGGCAGGTATCACGGTTGCGGAGTTTGTAACTTCTCTGACCGATAATAAATACGTCTTTTTATTGATTATCAATCTATTGCTGCTGGTGCTTGGCATGTTCCTTGAAGGTAGTGCCATTCTGCTGATATTAGTCCCATTACTTAAACCCGTGGTGGCTCATTTTGGCATTGATCCGGTGCATTTTGGCATCATTATGATCCTCAACTTATCGTTAGGAACGTTATCACCACCTGTCGGAACGGTGATGCTGCTGGTATGTAATACCGTACAGGTTTCTGTCGGGCAATTTATGCGTGAAGCGGTGCCATTACTGATCAGTCTTATTTTACTTCTGTTGGTCATTACCTATATTCCGGCAATATCTTTGCTGCTGGTGTAGAATTAAAAACCCTGCGTGTCCACGCAGGGTTTTGTCGGTGTCATTTTTACTTCTTAATATCCGACTTAAAATCACGCTGCGCGTAGCCGGTATACAGCTGACGCGGACGGGCAATCTTCATACCGTCACTGTGCATTTCGCTCCAGTGGGCGATCCAGCCAACCGTACGTGCCATAGCGAAGATCACGGTGAACATAGAAGACGGAATACCCATCGCTTTCAGGATGATACCAGAGTAGAAATCGACGTTCGGGTACAGTTTTTTCTCGATAAAGTACGGGTCGTTCAGCGCGATGTTTTCCAGCTCCATAGCCACTTCCAGCAGGTCATCTTTGGTGCCCAGCTCTTTCAGCACTTCATGGCAGGTTTCACGCATTACGGTGGCGCGCGGGTCGTAGTTTTTGTACACGCGATGACCGAAGCCCATCAGGCGGAAAGAATCATTTTTGTCTTTCGCACGACGAACAAATTCCGGAATGTGTTTAACGGAGCTGATTTCTTCCAGCATTTTCAGCGCCGCTTCGTTAGCACCACCGTGCGCAGGTCCCCACAGTGAAGCAATACCTGCTGCGATACAGGCAAACGGGTTCGCACCCGAAGAGCCAGCGGTACGCACGGTGGAGGTGGAGGCGTTCTGTTCATGGTCAGCGTGCAGGATCAGAATACGGTCCATAGCACGTTCCAGAATCGGATTAACTTCATACGGTTCGCACGGTGTGGAGAACATCATATTCAGGAAGTTACCGACGTAGGAGAGATCGTTGCGCGGGTAAACAAATGGCTGACCAATGGAATACTTGTAACACATCGCGGCCATGGTCGGCATTTTTGACAGCAGGCGGAACGCGGCAATTTCACGATGACGAGGATTGTTAACATCCAGCGAGTCGTGATAGAACGCTGCCAGCGCGCCGGTAATACCACACATGACTGCCATTGGATGCGAGTCGCGACGGAAAGCATGGAACAGACGGGTAATCTGCTCGTGGATCATGGTATGACGGGTCACCGTAGTTTTAAATTCGTCATACTGTTCCTGAGTCGGTTTTTCACCATTCAGCAGGATGTAACAAACTTCCAGGTAGTTAGAATCGGTCGCCAGCTGATCGATCGGGAAACCGCGGTGCAGCAAAATACCTTCATCACCATCAATAAAAGTAATTTTAGATTCGCAGGATGCGGTTGAAGTGAAGCCTGGGTCAAAGGTGAACACACCTTTTGAACCGAGAGTACGGATATCAATAACATCTTGACCCAGCGTGCCTTTCAGCACATCCAGTTCAACAGCTGTGTCCCCGTTGAGGGTGAGTTTTGCTTTTGTATCAGCCATTTAAGGTCTCCTTAGCGCCTTATTGCGTAAGACTGCCGGAACTTAAATTTGCCTTCGCACATCAACCTGGCTTTACCCGTTTGTTATTTGGCTCGCCGCTCTGTGAAAGAGGGGAAAACCTGGGTACAGAGCTCTGGGCGCTTGCAGGTAAAGGATCTATTGATGACGAATAAATGGCGAATCAAGTACTTAGCAATCCGAATTATTAAACTTGTCTACCACTAATAACTGTCCCGAATGAATTGGTCAATACTTCCACACTGTTACATAAGTTAATCTTAGGTGAAATACCGACTTCATAACTTTTACGCATTATATGCTTTTCCTAGTAATGTTTGTAACAACTTTGTTGAATGATTGTCAAATTAGATGATTAAAAATTAAATAAATGTTGTTATCGTGACGCAGATCACTGTTCGGGATAAAACCCGACAAACTATATGTAGGTTAATTGTAATGATTTTGTGAACAGCCTATACTGCCGCCAGGTCTCCGGAACACCCTGCAATCCCGAGCCACCCAGCGTTGTAACGTGTCGTTTTCGCATCTGGAAGCAGTGTTTTGCATGACGCGCAGTTATAGAAAGGACGCTGTCTGACCCGCAAGCAGACCGGAGGAAGGAAATCCCGACGTCTCCTGGTAACAGAAAGTTAACCTCTGTGCCCGTAGTCCCCAGGGAATAATAAGAACAGCATGTGGGCGTTATTCATGATAAGAAATGTGAAAAAACAAAGACCTGTTAATCTGGACCTACAGACCATCCGGTTCCCCGTCACGGCGATAGCGTCCATTCTCCATCGCGTTTCCGGTGTGATCACCTTTGTTGCAGTGGGCATCCTGCTGTGGCTTCTGGGTACCAGCCTCTCTTCCCCTGAAGGTTTCGAGCAAGCTTCCGCGATTATGGGCAGCTTCTTCGTCAAATTTATCATGTGGGGCATCCTTACCGCTCTGGCATATCACGTCGTCGTAGGTATTCGCCACATGATGATGGATTTTGGCTATCTGGAAGAAACATTCGAAGCGGGTAAACGCTCCGCCAAAATCTCCTTTGTTATTACTGTCGTGCTTTCACTTCTCGCAGGAGTCCTCGTATGGTAAGCAACGCCTCCGCATTAGGACGCAATGGCGTACATGATTTCATCCTCGTTCGTGCTACCGCTATCGTCCTGACGCTCTACATCATTTATATGGTCGGTTTTTTCGCTACCAGTGGCGAGCTGACATATGAAGTCTGGATTGGTTTCTTCGCCTCTGCGTTCACCAAAGTGTTCACCCTGCTGGCGCTGTTTTCTATCTTGATCCATGCCTGGATCGGCATGTGGCAGGTGTTGACCGACTACGTTAAACCGCTGGCCTTGCGCCTGATGCTGCAACTGGTGATTGTCGTTGCACTGGTGGTTTACGTGATTTATGGATTCGTTGTGGTGTGGGGTGTGTGATGAAATTGCCAGTCAGAGAATTTGATGCAGTTGTGATTGGTGCTGGCGGCGCAGGTATGCGCGCGGCGCTGCAAATTTCCCAGAGTGGCCAGACCTGTGCGCTGCTCTCTAAGGTCTTCCCGACCCGTTCCCATACCGTTTCTGCGCAAGGTGGTATTACCGTTGCGCTGGGTAATACCCATGAAGATAACTGGGAATGGCATATGTACGACACCGTAAAAGGGTCGGACTATATCGGTGACCAGGACGCGATTGAATATATGTGTAAAACCGGGCCGGAAGCGATTCTGGAACTGGAACATATGGGCCTGCCGTTCTCGCGTCTTGATGATGGTCGTATCTATCAACGTCCGTTTGGCGGTCAGTCGAAAAACTTCGGCGGCGAGCAGGCGGCACGTACTGCGGCGGCAGCTGACCGTACCGGTCACGCACTGTTGCACACGCTTTATCAGCAGAACCTGAAAAACCACACCACCATTTTCTCCGAGTGGTATGCGCTGGATCTGGTGAAAAACCAGGATGGCGCAGTGGTCGGTTGTACCGCACTGTGCATCGAAACTGGTGAAGTGGTTTACTTTAAAGCTCGCGCGACAGTGCTGGCGACTGGCGGGGCAGGGCGTATTTATCAGTCCACCACCAACGCCCACATTAACACTGGCGACGGTGTCGGCATGGCTATCCGTGCAGGCGTACCGGTGCAGGATATGGAAATGTGGCAGTTCCACCCGACCGGTATTGCCGGTGCGGGCGTACTGGTCACCGAAGGGTGCCGTGGTGAAGGCGGTTATCTGCTGAACAAACATGGCGAACGCTTTATGGAGCGTTATGCGCCGAACGCCAAAGACCTGGCGGGCCGTGACGTGGTGGCGCGTTCCATCATGATCGAAATCCGTGAAGGTCGCGGCTGTGATGGTCCGTGGGGGCCACACGCAAAACTGAAACTTGACCATCTGGGGAAAGAAGTTCTCGAATCCCGTCTGCCGGGTATTCTGGAACTCTCCCGTACCTTCGCTCACGTCGATCCGGTGAAAGAGCCGATTCCGGTTATCCCAACCTGTCACTACATGATGGGCGGTATTCCGACCAAAGTGACCGGTCAGGCGCTGACGGTGAATGAGAAAGGCGAAGATGTGGTTGTTCCGGGGCTGTTTGCCGTTGGTGAAATCGCTTGTGTATCGGTACACGGCGCTAACCGTCTGGGCGGCAACTCGCTGCTGGACCTGGTGGTATTTGGTCGTGCGGCAGGTCTGCATCTGCAAGAGTCTATCGCCGAGCAGGGCGCACTGCGCGATGCCAGCGAGTCTGATGTAGAAGCGTCTCTGGATCGCCTGAACCGCTGGAACAATAACCGTAACGGTGAAGATCCGGTGGCGATCCGTAAAGCACTGCAAGAATGTATGCAGCATAACTTCTCGGTCTTCCGTGAAGGTGATGCGATGGCGAAAGGGCTTGAGCAGTTGAAAGTTATCCGCGAGCGTCTGAAAAATGCCCGTCTGGATGACACTTCCAGCGAGTTCAACACCCAGCGCGTTGAGTGCCTGGAACTGGATAACCTGATGGAAACGGCGTATGCAACGGCTGTTTCTGCCAACTTCCGTACCGAAAGCCGTGGCGCGCATAGCCGCTTCGACTTCCCGGATCGTGATGATGAAAACTGGCTGTGCCACTCCCTGTATCTGCCAGAGTCGGAATCCATGACGCGCCGAAGCGTCAACATGGAACCGAAACTGCGCCCGGCATTCCCGCCGAAGATTCGTACTTACTAATGCGGAGACAGGAAAATGAGACTCGAGTTTTCAATTTATCGCTATAACCCGGATGTTGATGATGCTCCGCGTATGCAGGATTACACCCTGGAAGCGGAAGAAGGTCGCGACATGATGCTGCTGGATGCGCTTATTCAGCTGAAAGAGAAAGATCCCAGCCTGTCGTTCCGCCGCTCCTGCCGTGAAGGTGTGTGCGGTTCCGACGGTCTGAACATGAACGGTAAGAATGGTCTGGCCTGTATTACCCCGATTTCGGCACTCAACCAGCCGGGCAAGAAGATTGTGATTCGTCCGCTGCCAGGTTTACCGGTGATCCGCGATTTGGTGGTAGACATGGGACAATTCTATGCGCAATATGAGAAAATTAAGCCTTACCTGTTGAATAATGGACAAAATCCGCCAGCTCGCGAGCATTTACAGATGCCAGAGCAGCGCGAAAAACTCGACGGGTTGTATGAATGTATTCTCTGCGCATGTTGTTCAACCTCTTGTCCGTCTTTCTGGTGGAATCCCGATAAGTTTATCGGTCCGGCAGGCTTGTTAGCGGCATATCGTTTCCTGATCGATAGCCGTGATACCGAGACTGACAGCCGCCTCGACGGTTTGAGCGATGCATTCAGTGTATTCCGCTGTCACAGCATCATGAACTGCGTCAGTGTATGTCCGAAGGGGCTGAACCCGACGCGCGCCATCGGCCATATCAAGTCGATGTTGTTGCAACGTAATGCGTAAACCGTAGGCCTGATAAGACGCACAAGCGTCGCATCAGGCAACCAGTGCCGGATGCGGCGTGAACGCCTTATCCGGCCTACAAAAGAAATGCAGAAACCGTAGGCCTGATAAGACGCGCAAGCGTCGCATCAGGCAAACAGCGCCGGATGCGGCGTGAATGCCTTATCCGGCCTACAAAAGAAATGCAGGAAATCTTTAAAAACTGCCCCTGACACTAAGACAGTTTTTAAAGGTTCCTTAGCGGACGCAGAAAACACGACAAGTCCGCAACAAGTGAACCCCGGCACGCACATCAGATATGAAATGTGCGTGGTAGTATCCACGGCGAAGTAAGCATAAAAAAGATGCTTAAGGGATCACGATGCAGAACAGCGCTTTGAAAGCCTGGTTGGACTCTTCTTACCTCTCTGGCGCAAACCAGAGCTGGATAGAACAGCTCTATGAAGACTTCTTAACCGATCCTGACTCGGTTGACGCTAACTGGCGTTCGACGTTCCAGCAGTTACCTGGTACGGGAGTCAAACCGGATCAATTCCACTCTCAAACGCGTGAATATTTCCGCCGCCTGGCGAAAGACGCTTCACGTTACTCTTCAACGATCTCCGACCCTGACACCAATGTGAAGCAGGTTAAAGTCCTGCAGCTCATTAACGCATACCGCTTCCGTGGTCACCAGCATGCGAATCTCGATCCGCTGGGACTGTGGCAGCAAGATAAAGTGGCCGATCTGGATCCGTCTTTCCACGATCTGACCGAAGCAGACTTCCAGGAGACCTTCAACGTCGGTTCATTTGCCAGCGGCAAAGAAACCATGAAACTCGGCGAGCTGCTGGAAGCCCTCAAGCAAACCTACTGTGGCCCGATTGGTGCCGAGTATATGCACATTACCAGCACCGAAGAAAAACGCTGGATCCAACAGCGTATCGAGTCTGGTCGCGCGACTTTCAATAGCGAAGAGAAAAAACGCTTCTTAAGCGAACTGACCGCCGCTGAAGGCCTTGAACGTTACCTTGGCGCAAAATTCCCTGGCGCAAAACGCTTCTCGCTGGAAGGCGGTGACGCGTTAATCCCGATGCTTAAAGAGATGATCCGCCACGCTGGCAACAGCGGCACCCGCGAAGTGGTTCTCGGGATGGCGCACCGTGGTCGTCTGAACGTGCTGGTGAACGTGCTGGGTAAAAAACCGCAAGACTTGTTCGACGAGTTTGCCGGTAAACATAAAGAACACCTCGGCACGGGCGACGTGAAATACCACATGGGCTTCTCGTCTGACTTCCAGACCGATGGCGGCCTGGTGCACCTGGCGCTGGCGTTTAACCCGTCTCACCTTGAGATTGTAAGCCCGGTCGTTATCGGTTCTGTTCGTGCCCGTCTGGACAGACTTGATGAGCCGAGCAGCAACAAAGTGCTGCCAATCACCATTCATGGTGACGCCGCAGTGACCGGGCAGGGCGTAGTTCAGGAAACCCTGAACATGTCGAAAGCGCGTGGTTATGAAGTTGGCGGTACGGTACGTATCGTTATCAACAACCAGGTTGGCTTCACCACCTCTAACCCGCTGGATGCCCGTTCGACGCCGTACTGTACTGATATCGGTAAGATGGTTCAGGCACCGATTTTCCACGTTAATGCGGATGATCCGGAAGCCGTTGCCTTTGTGACCCGTCTGGCGCTCGATTTCCGTAACACCTTTAAACGTGATGTCTTCATCGACCTGGTATGCTACCGCCGTCACGGCCACAACGAAGCCGACGAGCCGAGCGCAACCCAGCCGCTGATGTATCAGAAAATCAAAAAACATCCGACGCCGCGCAAAATCTACGCTGACAAGCTGGAGCAGGAAAAAGTCGCGACGCTGGAAGATGCCACCGAGATGGTTAACCTGTACCGCGATGCGCTGGATGCTGGCGATTGCGTTGTAGCAGAGTGGCGTCCGATGAACATGCACTCTTTCACCTGGTCGCCGTACCTCAACCACGAATGGGACGAAGAGTACCCGAACAAAGTTGAGATGAAGCGCCTGCAGGAACTGGCTAAACGCATCAGCACGGTGCCGGAAGCGGTTGAAATGCAGTCTCGCGTTGCCAAAATTTATGGCGATCGCCAGGCGATGGCAGCCGGTGAGAAACTGTTCGACTGGGGCGGCGCGGAAAACCTCGCTTACGCCACGTTGGTTGACGAAGGCATTCCGGTTCGCCTGTCGGGTGAAGACTCCGGTCGCGGTACCTTCTTCCACCGCCACGCGGTGATCCACAACCAGTCTAACGGTTCCACTTACACGCCGCTGCAACATATCCATAACGGCCAGGGCGCGTTCCGCGTCTGGGACTCTGTACTGTCTGAAGAAGCCGTACTGGCGTTTGAATACGGTTATGCCACCGCAGAACCACGCACCCTGACCATCTGGGAAGCACAGTTCGGTGACTTCGCCAACGGTGCACAGGTGGTTATCGACCAGTTCATCTCCTCTGGCGAACAGAAATGGGGCCGGATGTGTGGCCTGGTGATGTTGCTGCCGCACGGTTACGAAGGGCAGGGGCCGGAGCACTCCTCCGCGCGTCTGGAACGTTATCTGCAACTTTGCGCTGAGCAAAACATGCAGGTTTGCGTACCTTCTACCCCGGCACAGGTTTACCACATGCTGCGTCGTCAGGCGTTGCGCGGGATGCGTCGTCCACTGGTCGTGATGTCGCCGAAATCCCTGCTGCGTCATCCGCTGGCGGTTTCCAGCCTCGAAGAACTGGCGAACGGCACCTTCCTGCCAGCCATCAGTGAAATCGACGAGCTTGATCCGAAGGGCGTGAAGCGCGTAGTGATGTGTTCTGGTAAGGTTTATTACGATCTGCTGGAACAACGTCGTAAGAACAATCAACACGATGTCGCCATTGTGCGTATCGAGCAACTCTACCCGTTCCCGCATAAAGCGATGCAGGAAGTGTTGCAGCAGTTTGCTCACGTCAAGGATTTTGTCTGGTGCCAGGAAGAGCCGCTCAACCAGGGCGCATGGTACTGCAGCCAGCATCATTTCCGTGAAGTGATTCCGTTTGGGGCTTCTCTGCGTTATGCAGGCCGCCCGGCCTCCGCCTCTCCGGCGGTAGGGTATATGTCCGTTCACCAGAAACAGCAACAAGATCTGGTTAATGACGCGCTGAACGTCGAATAAATAAAGGATACACAATGAGTAGCGTAGATATTCTGGTCCCTGACCTGCCTGAATCCGTAGCCGATGCCACCGTCGCAACCTGGCATAAAAAACCCGGCGACGTAGTCGTACGTGATGAAGTGCTGGTAGAAATCGAAACTGACAAAGTGGTACTGGAAGTACCGGCATCAGCAGACGGCATTCTGGATGCGGTTCTGGAAGATGAAGGTACAACCGTAACGTCTCGTCAGATCCTTGGTCGCCTGCGTGAAGGCAACAGCGCCGGTAAAGAAACCAGCGCCAAATCTGAAGAGAAAGCGTCCACTCCGGCGCAACGCCAGCAGGCGTCTCTGGAAGAGCAAAACAACGATGCGTTAAGCCCGGCGATCCGTCGCCTGCTGGCTGAACATAACCTCGACGCCAGCGCCATTAAAGGCACGGGTGTGGGTGGTCGTCTGACCCGTGAAGATGTGGAAAAACATCTGGCGAAAGCCCCGGCGAAAGAGTCTGCTCCGGCAGCGGCTGCTCCGGCGGCGCAACCGGCCCTGGCTGCACGTAGCGAAAAACGTGTGCCGATGACTCGCCTGCGTAAGCGTGTGGCAGAGCGTCTGCTGGAAGCGAAAAACTCCACCGCCATGCTGACCACGTTCAACGAAGTCAACATGAAGCCGATTATGGATCTGCGTAAGCAGTACGGTGAAGCGTTTGAAAAACGCCACGGCATCCGTCTGGGCTTTATGTCCTTCTACGTGAAAGCGGTGGTTGAAGCCCTGAAACGTTACCCGGAAGTGAATGCGTCTATCGACGGCGATGATGTGGTCTACCACAACTATTTCGACGTCAGTATGGCGGTTTCTACGCCGCGCGGCCTGGTGACGCCGGTTCTGCGTGATGTCGATACCCTCGGCATGGCAGACATCGAGAAGAAAATTAAAGAGCTGGCAGTTAAAGGCCGTGACGGCAAGCTGACGGTTGAAGATCTGACTGGTGGTAACTTTACCATCACCAACGGTGGTGTGTTCGGTTCCCTGATGTCTACGCCTATCATCAACCCGCCGCAGAGCGCAATTCTGGGTATGCACGCTATCAAAGATCGTCCGATGGCGGTGAATGGCCAGGTTGAGATCCTGCCGATGATGTACCTGGCGCTGTCCTACGATCACCGTTTGATCGATGGTCGCGAATCCGTGGGCTTCCTGGTAACGATCAAAGAGTTGCTGGAAGATCCGACGCGTCTGCTGCTGGACGTGTAGTAGTTTAAGCTTCACCTGCACTGTAGACCGACGTGGATAGGGGGTCGGTCTACGGTTTAAAAGATAACGATTACTGAAGGATGGACAGAACACATGAACTTACATGAATATCAGGCAAAACAACTTTTTGCCCGCTATGGCTTACCAGCACCGGTGGGTTATGCCTGTACTACTCCACGCGAAGCAGAAGAAGCCGCTTCAAAAATCGGTGCCGGTCCGTGGGTAGTGAAATGTCAGGTTCACGCTGGTGGCCGCGGTAAAGCGGGCGGTGTGAAAGTTGTAAACAGCAAAGAAGACATCCGTGCTTTTGCAGAAAACTGGCTGGGCAAGCGTCTGGTAACGTATCAAACAGATGCCAATGGCCAACCGGTTAACCAGATTCTGGTTGAAGCAGCGACCGATATCGCTAAAGAGCTGTATCTCGGTGCCGTTGTTGACCGTAGTTCCCGTCGCGTGGTCTTTATGGCCTCCACCGAAGGCGGCGTGGAAATCGAAAAAGTGGCGGAAGAAACTCCGCACCTGATCCACAAAGTTGCGCTTGATCCGCTGACTGGCCCGATGCCGTATCAGGGACGCGAGCTGGCGTTTAAACTGGGTCTGGAAGGTAAACTGGTTCAGCAGTTCACCAAAATCTTCATGGGCCTGGCGACCATTTTCCTGGAGCGCGACCTTGCGCTTATCGAAATCAACCCGCTGGTTATTACCAAACAGGGCGATCTGATTTGCCTCGACGGCAAACTGGGCGCTGATGGCAACGCACTGTTCCGCCAGCCTGATCTGCGTGAAATGCGTGACCAGTCGCAGGAAGATCCGCGTGAAGCACAGGCTGCACAGTGGGAACTGAACTACGTTGCGCTGGACGGTAACATCGGTTGTATGGTTAACGGCGCAGGTCTGGCGATGGGTACGATGGACATCGTTAAACTGCACGGCGGCGAACCGGCTAACTTCCTGGACGTTGGCGGTGGCGCAACCAAAGAACGTGTAACCGAAGCGTTCAAAATCATCCTCTCTGACGACAAAGTGAAAGCCGTTCTGGTTAACATCTTCGGCGGTATCGTTCGTTGCGACCTGATCGCTGACGGTATCATCGGCGCGGTAGCAGAAGTGGGTGTTAACGTACCGGTCGTGGTACGTCTGGAAGGTAACAACGCCGAACTCGGTGCGAAGAAACTGGCTGACAGCGGCCTGAATATTATTGCAGCAAAAGGTCTGACGGATGCAGCTCAGCAGGTTGTTGCCGCAGTGGAGGGGAAATAATGTCCATTTTAATTGATAAAAACACCAAGGTTATCTGCCAGGGCTTTACTGGTAGCCAGGGGACTTTCCACTCTGAACAGGCCATTGCATACGGCACTAAAATGGTTGGCGGCGTAACCCCAGGTAAAGGCGGTACTACCCACCTCGGCCTGCCGGTGTTTAACACCGTGCGTGAAGCTGTTGCTGCCACTGGCGCTACCGCCTCTGTTATCTACGTACCAGCACCGTTCTGCAAAGACTCCATTCTGGAAGCTATCGATGCAGGCATCAAACTGATTATCACCATCACTGAAGGCATCCCGACGCTGGATATGCTGACGGTGAAAGTGAAACTGGATGAAGCAGGCGTTCGTATGATCGGCCCGAACTGCCCAGGCGTTATCACCCCGGGGGAATGCAAAATCGGTATCCAGCCGGGTCACATTCACAAACCAGGTAAAGTGGGTATCGTTTCCCGTTCCGGTACGCTGACCTATGAAGCGGTTAAACAGACCACGGATTACGGTTTCGGTCAGTCGACCTGTGTTGGTATCGGCGGCGACCCGATCCCTGGCTCTAACTTTATCGATATTCTCGAAATGTTCGAAAAAGATCCGCAGACTGAAGCGATCGTGATGATCGGTGAGATCGGCGGTAGCGCTGAAGAAGAAGCGGCTGCGTACATCAAAGAGCACGTCACCAAGCCAGTTGTGGGTTACATCGCTGGTGTGACTGCGCCGAAAGGCAAACGTATGGGCCACGCGGGTGCCATCATTGCCGGTGGTAAAGGTACTGCGGATGAGAAATTCGCTGCTCTGGAAGCCGCAGGCGTGAAAACCGTTCGCAGCCTGGCTGATATCGGTGAAGCACTGAAAACTGTTCTGAAATAAATATCTGTAATAAGAAATAGCCCTCGCCGCTTCCCCCTACAGGAAGGGCGAAGGGCTGTCGGTTTCGACATGGTTGGCCATCTTATGATGGCCTTTTTTATGCTTATCGCGGCGATTTTCGCTGCGCTATCAGGGTAAATTTATAGTCATCAGTATTAAAAGCGTTGCGGCTATATTCAAACACCTGGCCATCAACTAAATATCCACGCGATACTTTTTCAAGAATCGGCTTAGTCTGGCTGATATTAAGCAGACGGCTCATCTCTTCCGTGGGCATCAGGGGAATTATCTCCTGTTCGCTACGATCGATAACCATCTTCTTCACTTCTTCAATAAAGTGATATTTCGAATTTTCCATGACCTGCCAGGTGAGATCCGGGAATAATGCAAGCGGCATCCAGGTTTCTTCCAGCGCCACCGGCTTTTGCTTGCGATAGCGCACGCGCTTCACATGCCACACACGATCCTGCTCGCTAATTTGCAGCTGCTGCTGAAGAAAATTGTCAGCCGGAATTACTTCAAATATCAGGACTTCACTATGTGTTTCGACGTGACGGTCCGACAGTTTTTCATCAAAACTGGTTAACTGAAAAATATCGTAATTGACCCGCTCTTCTTTGACGTAAGTCCCGCTGCCCTGGATGCTTTCGAGGATCTGCTGCTCGACTAACTGGCGCAAAGCCTGGCGCACCGTAACCCGGCTGACGCCAAACTCTGTTTGTAATGCCGATTCAGTGGGTAACGCATCGCCAGGTTTTAGCTCGCCGCACGTAATCTGCTCACGAATGCGATCGGCAATCTGCCGGTATAAGGGTTTGTGTCCCATTTCTAGTATCTCATTAATACGAATTTAGCCATTATGCTCGATAAATTCATCTTGTAAATAATACAAATTTAATACAAATAGTATCTTGTAAGTGAAAGTGATCACGTAAATGTATTGTTTTATCAGGCACACTTGCGCGACTATAAAAATGATCAAGTGAGAACCATGATGAACCTGACGACTCTGACCCACCGCGATGCGCTGTGTCTGAATGTGCGCTTTACCAGCCGTGAAGAGGCCATCCACGCGTTGACTCAACGTCTTGCTGCTCTGGGGAAAATTTCCAGTACTGAGCAATTTCTGGAAGAAGTGTATTGCCGTGAAAGCCTCGGCCCGACCGCCTTAGGTGAAGGGCTGGCCGTGCCGCATGGCAAAACTGCTGCGGTAAAAGAAGCGGCGTTTGCGGTCGCCACACTCAGCGAGCCGCTTCAGTGGGAAGGCGTGGATGGCCCGGAAGCGGTTGATTTAGTGGTATTGCTGGCCATTCCTCCCAATGAAGCAGGTACTACGCATATGAAACTGCTTACCGCGCTGACCACGCGCCTGGCGGATGATGAGCTCAGGGCGCGTATTCAGTCGGCAACGACGCCCGATGAATTGCTCTCGGCGCTGGATGACAAGGGGGACGCGCAACATACTGCCTCTTTTTCTTATGCGCCAACTATCGTCTGCGTAACGGCCTGCCCGGCGGGTATTGCTCACACCTACATGGCTGCGGAATATCTGGAAAAAGCCGGACGCAAACTCGGCGTGAATATCTACGTTGAAAAGCAAGGTGCTAACGGCATTGAAGAGCGTTTAACGGCGGAGCAACTCAATAGTGCAACCGCCTGTATTTTTGCGGCGGAAGTCGCTATCAAGGAGAGCGAGCGTTTTAACGGCATTCCCGCGCTTTCTGTGCCTGTTGCCGAGCCGATTCGCCATGCAGAAGCGTTGATTCAACAAGCGCTTACCCTCAAGCGTAGCGATGAGACGCGTACCGTACAGCAAGATACGCAACCGGTGAAAAGTGTCAAAACGGAGCTGAAGCAGGCACTGTTGAGCGGGATCTCTTTCGCCGTGCCGCTGATTGTCGCGGGTGGCACGGTGCTGGCGGTCGCGGTATTACTGTCGCAAATCTTCGGGCTACAAGATTTGTTTAATGAAGAAAACTCCTGGTTGTGGATGTACCGCAAGCTGGGCGGCGGGATGCTCGGGATTTTGATGGTACCGGTGCTCGCAGCCTATACCGCCTATTCACTGGCTGATAAACCGGCGTTAGCGCCAGGCTTTGCGGCAGGGCTTGCCGCCAACATGATTGGTTCCGGGTTTCTCGGCGCGGTCGTTGGCGGATTGATAGCCGGTTATCTGATGCGCTGGGTGAAAAATCATCTACGTCTTAGCAGTAAATTCAACGGATTCCTGACTTTCTATCTCTACCCGGTGCTCGGTACGTTGGGGGCGGGTAGTCTGATGCTGTTTGTAGTAGGGGAACCTGTCGCATGGATCAATAACTCGCTTACCGCCTGGCTGAACGGTCTGTCAGGAAATAACGCACTGTTGTTGGGCGCCATTCTCGGTTTTATGTGTTCCTTTGACCTTGGTGGGCCAGTGAACAAAGCCGCTTATGCATTCTGTCTGGGGGCAATGGCGAACGGCGTTTACGGCCCGTATGCCATTTTCGCCTCCGTCAAAATGGTTTCGGCATTTACCGTAACCGCTTCCACGATGCTCGCACCGCGCCTGTTTAAAGAGTTTGAAATTGAAACCGGGAAATCCACCTGGCTGTTAGGATTGGCAGGTATCACCGAAGGGGCGATCCCGATGGCGATTGAAGATCCGCTGCGGGTTATTGGTTCGTTTGTGCTGGGATCTATGGTAACGGGCGCTATCGTCGGTGCGATGAATATCGGCCTTTCGACACCCGGTGCCGGCATTTTCTCGCTCTTTTTACTTCATGATAATGGCGCGGGTGGTGTTATGGCGGCAATTGGTTGGTTTGGTGCGGCGTTGGTGGGGGCTGCAATCTCGACTGCAATTCTCCTGATCTGGCGGCATCATGCGGTAAAGCATGGAAACTATCTGACTGATGGCGTAATGCCATAAACAAAAAGGAAACGACGATGAAAGCGGTATCTCGCGTTCACATCACCCCGCATATGCACTGGGATCGGGAGTGGTATTTCACCACAGAAGAGTCTCGCATTCTGCTGGTCAATAATATGGAAGAGATCCTGTGCAGACTGGAACAGGACAACGAATACAAATATTACGTACTCGACGGGCAAACGGCGATCCTCGAAGATTATTTCGCTGTCAAACCGGAGAACAAAGATCGTGTGAAGAAGTTGGTCGAGGGCGGGAAATTAATTATCGGTCCCTGGTATACCCAGACCGATACCACGATTGTTTCTGCTGAATCCATAGTCCGTAATCTGATGTACGGAATGCGTGACTGCCTCGCGTTTGGCGAGCCGATGAAAATAGGTTATTTACCGGATTCCTTTGGCATGTCCGGGCAACTGCCACATATATACAATGGATTTGGCATTACCCGCACCATGTTCTGGCGCGGATGTTCTGAGCGCCACGGTACTGATAAAACCGAGTTTTTGTGGCAAAGCAGTGACGGTAGCGAAGTGACGGCGCAGGTGCTGCCGCTGGGCTACGCCATCGGTAAGTACTTACCTGCGGACGAAAATGGATTACGTAAACGCCTCGACAGTTATTTTGACGTGCTGGAAAAAGCGTCAGTAACCAAAGAAATTTTATTGCCGAATGGTCATGACCAGATGCCCTTGCAGCAAAATATCTTCGAAGTGATGGAGAAACTGCGCGAAATTTATCCTCAACGAAAGTTTGTGATGAGCCGCTTTGAAGAGGTATTCGAGCAGATTGAAGCGCAGCGTGAAAGTCTGGCCATCCTGAAAGGTGAATTCATCGATGGCAAATATATGCGCGTGCATCGCACCATCGGTTCCACGCGCATGGATATCAAAATTGCCCACGCACGCATTGAAAATAAGATTGTTAATCTGCTGGAACCGTTGGCAACGCTGGCCTGGACTTTAGGTTTTGATTATCACCACGGCTTGCTGGAGAAGATGTGGAAAGAAATTTTAAAAAACCACGCCCATGACAGCATCGGCTGCTGCTGCAGTGATAAAGTTCATCGCGAGATTGTCGCCCGCTTCGAACTGGCAGAAGACATGGCGGATAATCTAATTCGGTTCTATATGCGCAAAATAGCAGACAACATGCCGCAGAGCGACGCCGACAAACTCGTCCTGTTTAACCTGATGCCCTGGCCGCGTGAAGAAGTTATCAACACAACTGTTCGACTGCGCGGTAGCCAGTTTAATTTGCGAGACGGTCGCGGTCAGCCTGTGCCATATTTTATTCGACATGCCCGTGAGATCGATCCCGGCCTTATTGATCGGCAAATAGTTCATTACGGCAATTATGATCCCTTTATGGAGTTTGATATTCAGATCAGCCAAATTGTCCCTTCTATGGGGTATCGCACGCTCTATATAGAAGCGAATCAGCCTGGCAATGTGGTCACGCCAAAAAGTAAAACAGAGGGAATACTGGAAAATGCTTTCTGGCAAATTGCACTCAATGAGGATGGTTCACTTCGTCTGGTTGATAAAGATAGTGGCGTGCGCTATGACCGGGTGTTTCAAATTGAAGAAGGTTCCGATGATGGGGATGAATATGATTATTCGCCAGCAAAAGAAGAGTGGGCCATTACCTCAGCGAATGCGAAACCGCAATACGATATTATTCATGAAGCCTGGCAGAGTAGGGCCATAATTCGCTATGAAATAGCGGTGCCGCGTAATCTGTCAGAGCGTCGCGCAAAGCAATGTTCTGGCAGGGTAGGGGTGGAGACGGTGATCACTCTTAGCCATAACAGCAGACGCATTGATGCGGATATTAATCTTGATAACCAGGCCGATGATCACCGTATTCGTGTATTGATTCCCACGCCTTTTAACACAGATGTTGTTCTTGCGGATACGCAGTTTGGTTCATTGACGCGGCCAGTGAAGGATTGCGCAATGAATGTCTGGCAGCAAGAAGGCTGGAAAGAAGCGCCGGTTCCGGTATGGAATATGCTCAACTATGCTGTCTTACAGGAAGGGCGTAACGGCATAGCCGTTTTTAGCGAAGGATTACGTGAATTTGAAGTCATTGGAGAAGAGAATAAAACCTTTGCTATTACGTTGTTGCGTGGTGTGGGATTACTGGGAAAAGAAGATTTACTTTTAAGGCCAGGGCGTCCTTCAGGAATTAAAATGCCTGTGTCCGATTCACAATTACGCGGATCATTTTCCTGTCGTCTGAGTTTATTTAGTTATATCGGTACTCCCGTAACTGCCGGTGTAGCCCAGCAGGCACGCGCATGGCTGACGCCAGTTCAGTGTTATAACAAAATCCCGTGGGATGCGATGAAGCTTAATAAAGCCAAATTCAATGTGCCGGAAAGCTATAGTTTGCTGAAAATGCCACCAGTGGGATGTCTGATCAGCGCGCTAAAAAAAGCAGAAGACAGACAGGAATTAATATTGCGGCTGTTTAATCCGGCTGAATTGACAAGCTGTGATGCGACCGTCGCGTTTAGCAGGAAGGTGATGACGTGTACAGAAACCATGATGAATGAACGCTTTAATACAGAAAAAAATGAGGTTTTAAAAGAATTAGCTCTCTTTTTACCGGGACAGTCGCGGACATTTAGCTACCGAATAGTCTGAATGGTGTGTAATAAAGCAAACCACATGAAAAAACAGCGTTTCTCAGAAAGTTCAGGTCATCTCCGGATGGCCTTTTTGTTTCAAGGTGAGTGGGTGTTAATCTGAAAAGTGTACTTATTTCTTTTTTTTCACCTTTTAACACGATAATAATAACTGGGAAATTTCCACCTTACATTCATTAAAAAAAGGATTTATACATGAAGAAAATTGTTTTGCCAGTTGCTCTCGCGCTGTTGGGCATGAATGCAGGTGCTTATGCCGCCGATGTAAGCATTGATATTTTAAGTGCGACAGTGAAAGATAAACGCATTGAAGGGGCATCGGTGACGCTGCAACGCAATGGTGCACAATCTGTTTCTGGTATCACAAATACTTCGGGCAGCATTAGTTTGGGGACTTCATTTGCTGATAATAAAGATGCTCTATTAATCGTCAAAAAAGAGGGGTATTCCAATCTGGTGGTCAAATGTCCGTGCGCTGGCATGACTTATGCTATCAGTCCGGTGATGACGAATCTGGATGGCATGCGTGTAGTTTTGAGCTGGGGCGAAAAGCCTTTTGATCTTGATTCGCATTTGATCTTCCCTGGCGGACATATCTATTTTGATAGTAAAGAGGGAACTGATGCCAATCTGGATGTTGATGATACGGATAGCTATGGACCAGAAACTGTCACTATCAGCAAAAAGCATTTTGGTGAAAGTTACATCTATGCCGTGCAGGACTATAGCAATAAAGGGCTGCCCAACAGTAATTATCTCTCTGCCAGTAAGGCAAAAGTGTTTGTTTATGTAGGGAGCTCCCTGGTACGTAGTTATAGTGTCCCTGCAGGAAAACGAGGGAACATCTGGACCGTGTTTAAACTCAATCCAAACGGCGAGTTTGAAGATATCAACTCTGTTACCAGCGCCAATTTTAACGGCACCACATTAGACGTCAGGGATTTAGCCACTGTGATAATGCCTGCGACGGACTCTTCAGCTCCGGCTTCGCCTGCGATGCAAAACAGTGGAGATACTCAACTGGCAAGAAAATATAATCGCGAAGGTGAAGCTGTTTATAAAACCGGTCAACTTGAGCAAGCCATTCAACTCTTCCAACAGGCAACAGAATTAGACGGCAATTACGGACAGGCATTTAGTAACCTGGGTCTGGCGTATCAGAAAAATGGCAACATAGCGGAAGCAATTTGGGCAAATCGTAAAGCGATCTCGTTAGCGAGTGGGGTAAATGCGGCGACAACGCGCGCCAACTCCTATTATAACATTGCCAAAATTTATGAAACCTCGGGCCAGAATGCTGAAGCATTGCAGCATTATCAACTGGCGTATACGGAAAAAAATAAGCCTTCTTATGAAGAAGCTATTGCACGTGTAAAGACGAAAATGTAAATCAGCTGTATTTTGTGGGCATCTGATGATGCCCACTGTTTACGAAAATTTGATTTGCCTGTTACGCAGTTGCCTGGACCTGTGTGAGAGGCGCAAACTATTAACCATTTTTAATGTTAACTTCGGTCAAAAATATTATCTCAGGCTGAGTTGTTTCATTTTTTGAGGAGCAAGATCTTTATAATTGGCTGGCGCCTCTTCACGATGCCATTTCATAAAAATGAAAGTGGAGTCATGTTTTTTAATTTTATATGCTTGCTTTTTTTTGGGGTGAAATTATCCATCACTCACTGTTTTATTATCTTAAGGATGATGGAAATAGAATGTATTTTAATGATAATAAGACATATTCTTATGCTGCTTAATTACGATCTGTTTTTATATGATTAGGTGTCAATACGTTATATCACTCGATGTGTTACTGACGACTATTACTTTAATATTTAGTGATCATAGACACGGTTCTCCAGATTACTAAATTTCTGGCATCTGACAATATCATCATCTTCAAATAGTTAAATTAAGATTATTGCACTTCCAAAACAGATAAATTGAAGCAGTCTGGTAGATATTGCAGAACAACCTTGATTCCAACGGCGAAATCATGTTTATCCTCCAGGTTGCCGCCCATATGGAGCTGAATATCATTCAGTCCACGCTTGATGAGTCGATATCGCTATATCCATAGACAGGGTAGCTTTTTACACGAGAGTGTCCGGTGTTTTCTAACGGCTGGCAATCATTCCGTTTTGTTGTCTCGTATCACTGCTATAACAATTTCTCTTGATTTTCAATCTTTGAGCGAATCATTGAATACAGATCGGGAAATATTAATACCATATAAATTTATTTTGAAAATCCTTGTTCCATCTGACTATACCTAAGGTATCTATTTCTTCTTGTGATTATTACCAATGAAACAATAAGTGACGGATTTACAGTACGTTGCTCATAAAGACAACAATCAATTAACGTTGATAAAAATATGTTATGTAAAATGGCAACAAAGTAGCTACTCTAACTAACTAGTATTATAAAAAGTCGATAAGGCGGTTCTGTTAAATAAAATACTGGTTTTTTATCTATATATTTCCATGTGGGTAGTTTTACTGTGTTATTTTGCTACAATTTATTAACAACAAACCCATCAATGATTCATGATTTACGAGCGGTTAACATATCTGATTGATTTTGATATAAATCAATTTTTAATTCTTGAAAAAAATCTGCAAAACACGATAAATTGTTGTAGATCAAATTGGTGGGATCGTGACAATTTCGCTATAAATTGATCACTGTCGAAAAATGCAAATTTGCTCAATAAAAACCTGTTTATTGTAAGGATTTTGCAGCGTAATATAATTACGGGATAAATTTGGTTTATTCATTAACATATTTGTAACTTTTTTATCATTGTCTTTTCTTCTTTTGATGAAATGGCAACGATAGAGGCGAGCAAATAATTTTGTATTGGGGCATGCGTGTGACCCTTTCTAACGGGGTTCACTCTCGGAGTCTTCATGCGATGAGCAAGGAGTCATGATGTTAGATATAGTCGAACTGTCGCGCTTACAGTTTGCCTTGACCGCGATGTACCACTTCCTTTTTGTGCCACTGACGCTCGGTATGGCGTTCCTGCTGGCCATTATGGAAACGGTCTACGTCCTTTCCGGCAAACAGATTTATAAAGATATGACCAAGTTCTGGGGCAAGTTGTTTGGTATCAACTTTGCTCTGGGTGTGGCTACCGGTCTGACCATGGAGTTCCAGTTCGGGACTAACTGGTCTTACTATTCCCACTATGTAGGGGATATCTTCGGTGCGCCGCTGGCAATCGAAGGTCTGATGGCCTTCTTCCTCGAATCCACCTTTGTAGGTCTGTTCTTCTTCGGTTGGGATCGTCTGGGTAAAGTTCAGCATATGTGTGTCACCTGGCTGGTGGCGCTCGGTTCAAACCTGTCCGCACTGTGGATTCTGGTTGCAAACGGCTGGATGCAAAACCCAATCGCGTCCGATTTCAACTTTGAAACTATGCGTATGGAGATGGTGAGCTTCTCCGAGCTGGTGCTTAACCCGGTTGCTCAGGTGAAATTCGTTCACACCGTAGCTTCTGGTTATGTGACTGGCGCGATGTTCATCCTCGGTATCAGCGCATGGTATATGCTGAAAGGTCGTGACTTCGCCTTCGCTAAACGCTCCTTTGCTATCGCTGCCAGCTTCGGTATGGCTGCCGTTCTGTCTGTTATTGTTCTGGGTGATGAATCCGGCTACGAAATGGGCGACGTGCAGAAAACCAAACTGGCTGCTATTGAAGCCGAGTGGGAAACGCAACCTGCACCTGCTGCCTTTACTCTGTTCGGCATTCCTGATCAGGAAGAGGAGACGAACAAATTTGCGATCCAGATCCCTTACGCGCTGGGCATCATTGCAACGCGTTCCGTGGATACTCCAGTTATCGGTCTGAAAGAACTGATGGTGCAGCATGAAGAACGCATTCGTAACGGGATGAAGGCGTACTCTCTGCTCGAACAACTGCGTTCTGGTTCTACTGACCAGGCCGTTCGTGACCAGTTCAATAGCATGAAGAAAGATCTCGGTTACGGTCTGCTGCTGAAACGCTATACGCCAAACGTGGCTGATGCGACTGAAGCTCAGATTCAACAGGCAACCAAAGACTCCATTCCGCGTGTAGCGCCGCTGTACTTCGCGTTCCGTATCATGGTGGCGTGTGGCTTCCTGCTGCTGGCAATCATTGCGCTCTCTTTCTGGAGTGTCATCCGCAACCGCATTGGCGAGAAAAAATGGCTGCTGCGCGCCGCGCTGTACGGTATTCCGCTGCCGTGGATTGCTGTAGAAGCGGGCTGGTTCGTGGCTGAATATGGCCGCCAACCGTGGGCTATCGGTGAAGTGCTGCCGACAGCTGTGGCGAACTCGTCACTGACCGCAGGCGATCTCATCTTCTCAATGGTGCTGATTTGCGGCCTGTATACCCTGTTCCTGGTGGCAGAATTGTTCTTAATGTTCAAGTTTGCACGCCTCGGCCCAAGCAGCCTGAAAACCGGTCGCTATCACTTTGAGCAGTCTTCCACGACTACTCAGCCGGCACGCTAAGACAGGAGTCGTCAAATGATCGATTATGAAGTATTGCGTTTTATCTGGTGGCTGCTGGTTGGCGTTCTGCTGATTGGTTTTGCAGTCACTGACGGTTTCGACATGGGGGTGGGCATGCTCACCCGTTTCCTCGGTCGTAACGACACCGAGCGTCGAATTATGATTAACTCCATCGCACCACACTGGGACGGTAACCAGGTTTGGCTGATCACCGCAGGCGGTGCACTGTTTGCTGCCTGGCCGATGGTCTATGCCGCTGCGTTCTCCGGCTTCTATGTGGCGATGATCCTCGTACTGGCGTCTTTGTTCTTCCGTCCGGTCGGTTTTGACTACCGCTCCAAGATTGAAGAAACCCGCTGGCGTAACATGTGGGACTGGGGCATCTTCATTGGTAGCTTCGTTCCGCCGCTGGTGATTGGTGTAGCGTTCGGTAACCTGTTGCAGGGCGTACCATTCAACGTTGATGAATATCTGCGTCTGTACTACACCGGTAACTTCTTCCAGCTGCTTAACCCGTTCGGCCTGCTGGCAGGTGTGGTGAGCGTAGGGATGATCATTACTCAGGGCGCAACCTATCTGCAAATGCGTACCGTGGGCGAACTGCACCTGCGTACCCGTGCAACGGCTCAGGTGGCGGCACTGGTGACGCTGGTCTGCTTCGCACTGGCTGGCGTATGGGTGATGTACGGTATCGATGGTTATGTCGTGAAATCGACAATGGACCATTACGCAGCCTCTAACCCGCTGAATAAAGAAGTGGTTCGTGAAGCTGGCGCATGGCTGGTTAACTTCAACAACACGCCAATTCTGTGGGCTATTCCGGCACTGGGTGTGGTTCTGCCGCTGCTGACCATCCTGACTGCACGTATGGATAAAGCCGCGTGGGCGTTTGTTTTCTCCTCCCTGACGCTGGCCTGCATCATCCTGACTGCCGGTATCGCAATGTTCCCGTTTGTGATGCCGTCCAGCACCATGATGAACGCAAGTCTGACAATGTGGGATGCAACTTCCAGCCAGCTGACGCTTAACGTCATGACCTGGGTTGCGGTGGTTCTGGTACCGATCATTCTGCTCTACACCGCCTGGTGTTACTGGAAAATGTTCGGTCGTATCACCAAAGAAGATATTGAACGTAACACCCACTCTCTGTACTAAGTAAGGAGCTAAAAATGTGGTATTTCGCATGGATTCTGGGAACGCTTCTTGCCTGTTCGTTTGGGGTAATCACCGCGCTGGCGCTTGAGCACGTCGAATCAGGCAAAGCCGGTCAAGAAGACATCTGATGAGTAAGATTATCGCAACCTTGTATGCGGTAATGGACAAGCGCCCCCTGCGGGCGCTTTCCTTCGTGATGGCACTTCTGTTAGCAGGATGTATGTTTTGGGACCCATCACGTTTCGCCGCGAAGACCAGTGAACTGGAAATCTGGCATGGTTTACTGCTTATGTGGGCCGTCTGTGCTGGTGTGATTCACGGCGTGGGCTTTCGTCCGCAGAAGGTTCTCTGGCAAGGGTTTTTTTGCCCATTGCTTGCCGATATTGTTCTCATTGTCGGGCTGATTTTCTTCTTCTTTTAAATCAGAATTCTCTTTAAAAATTTATGGGCCGAGTCAGGCCCATAAATTTTTACGCTCCCTTAACTTGCCCTCATTCCCAAACCTCAATCGCGCGCGTATAGTAGCAGCGTTTAAAAGCTCTAACTTTTGTTGCATTACCGGGATGTAAAGTGAATACAACGCTGTTTCGATGGCCGGTTCGCGTCTACTATGAAGATACCGATGCCGGTGGTGTGGTGTACCACGCCAGTTACGTCGCTTTTTATGAAAGAGCACGCACAGAGATGCTGCGTCATCATCATTTCAGTCAACAGGCGCTGATGGCTGAACGCGTTGCCTTTGTGGTACGTAAAATGACGGTGGAATATTACGCACCTGCGCGGCTCGACGATATGCTCGAAATACAGACTGAAATAACATCAATGCGTGGCACCTCTTTGGTTTTCACGCAACGTATTGTCAACGCCGAGAATACTTTGTTGAATGAAGCAGAGGTTCTGGTTGTTTGCGTTGACCCACTCAAAATGAAGCCTCGTGCGCTTCCCAAGTCTATTGTCGCGGAGTTTAAGCAGTGACTGACATGAATATCCTTGATTTGTTCCTGAAGGCTAGCCTTCTGGTTAAACTTATCATGTTGATTTTGATTGGTTTTTCAATCGCATCCTGGGCCATTATTATCCAGCGGACCCGTATTCTTAACGCAGCGGCGCGCGAAGCCGAAGCGTTTGAAGATAAATTCTGGTCTGGAATCGAACTCTCTCGCCTCTATCAAGAGAGCCAGGGGAAACGGGATAATCTGAGCGGTTCGGAACAAATCTTTTACAGCGGCTTCAAAGAGTTTGTGCGCCTGCATCGTGCCAATAGCCATGCGCCGGAAGCCGTAGTGGAAGGGGCGTCGCGTGCGATGCGTATTTCCATGAATCGTGAACTTGAAAATCTGGAAACGCACATTCCGTTCCTCGGTACGGTTGGCTCCATCAGCCCGTATATTGGTCTGTTTGGTACGGTCTGGGGGATCATGCACGCCTTTATCGCCCTCGGGGCGGTAAAACAAGCAACACTGCAAATGGTTGCGCCCGGTATCGCAGAAGCGTTGATTGCGACGGCAATTGGTTTGTTCGCCGCAATTCCGGCGGTAATGGCTTATAACCGTCTCAACCAGCGCGTAAACAAACTGGAACTGAATTACGACAACTTTATGGAAGAGTTTACCGCGATTCTGCACCGCCAGGCGTTTACCGTTAGCGAGAGCAACAAGGGGTAAGCCATGGCCAGAGCGCGTGGACGAGGTCGTCGCGATCTCAAGTCCGAAATCAACATTGTACCGTTGCTGGACGTACTGCTGGTGCTGTTGCTGATCTTTATGGCGACAGCGCCCATCATCACCCAGAGCGTGGAGGTCGATCTGCCAGACGCTACTGAATCACAGGCGGTGAGCAGTAACGATAATCCGCCAGTGATTGTTGAAGTGTCTGGTATTGGTCAGTACACCGTGGTGGTTGAGAAAGATCGCCTGGAGCGTTTACCACCAGAGCAGGTGGTGGCGGAAGTGTCCAGCCGTTTCAAGGCCAACCCGAAAACGGTCTTTCTGATCGGTGGCGCAAAAGATGTGCCTTACGATGAAATAATTAAAGCACTGAACTTGTTACATAGTGCGGGTGTGAAATCGGTTGGTTTAATGACGCAGCCTATCTAAACATCTGCGTTTCCCTTGCTTGAAAGAGAGCGGGTAACAGGCGAACAGTTTTTGGAAACCGAGAGTGTCAAAGGCAACCGAACAAAACGACAAGCTCAAGCGGGCGATAATTATTTCAGCAGTGCTGCATGTCATCTTATTTGCGGCGCTGATCTGGAGTTCGTTCGATGAGAATATAGAAGCTTCAGCCGGAGGCGGCGGTGGTTCGTCCATCGACGCTGTCATGGTTGATTCAGGTGCGGTAGTTGAGCAGTACAAACGCATGCAAAGCCAGGAATCAAGCGCGAAGCGTTCTGATGAGCAGCGCAAGATGAAAGAGCAGCAGGCTGCTGAAGAACTGCGTGAGAAACAAGCGGCTGAACAGGAACGCCTGAAGCAACTTGAGAAAGAGCGGTTAGCGGCTCAGGAGCAGAAAAAGCAGGCTGAAGAAGCCGCAAAACAGGCCGAGTTAAAGCAGAAGCAAGCGGAAGAGGCGGCAGCGAAAGCGGCGGCAGATGCTAAAGCGAAGGCCGAAGCGGATGCTAAAGCTGCGGAAGAAGCAGCGAAGAAAGCGGCGGCAGACGCGAAGAAAAAAGCAGAAGCAGAAGCCGCCAAAGCCGCAGTCGAAGCGCAGAAAAAAGCCGAGGCTGCTGCTGCGGCGCTGAAGAAGAAAGCTGAAGCGGCAGAAGCAGCTGCAGCTGAAGCAAGAAAGAAAGCGGCAACCGAAGCTGCTGAAAAAGCCAAGGCAGAAGCTGAGAAGAAAGCGGCAGCAGAGAAAGCGGCAGCCGACAAAAAAGCAGCAGAAAAAGCGGCTGCTGAAAAGGCAGCAGCTGATAAGAAAGCAGCGGCAGAAAAAGCCGCCGCAGACAAAAAAGCGGCAGCGGCAAAAGCAGCAGCTGAAAAAGCCGCTGCAGCAAAAGCTGCCGCTGAGGCAGATGATATTTTCGGTGAGCTAAGCTCTGGTAAGAATGCACCGAAAACGGGGGGAGGGGCGAAAGGGAACAATGCTTCGCCTGCCGGGAGTGGTAATACTAAAAACAATGGCGCATCAGGGGCCGATATCAATAACTATGCCGGGCAGATTAAATCTGCTATCGAAAGTAAGTTCTATGACGCATCGTCCTATGCAGGCAAAACCTGTACGCTGCGCATAAAACTGGCACCCGATGGTATGTTACTGGATATCAAACCTGAAGGTGGCGATCCCGCACTTTGTCAAGCTGCGTTGGCAGCAGCTAAACTTGCGAAGATCCCGAAACCACCAAGCCAGGCAGTATATGAAGTGTTCAAAAACGCGCCATTGGACTTCAAACCGTAATCGCGATGTTGACTGTTCCGACGGTCAACATCAGGCACCGGTTGCCACGGGGTTCTGGTAGTTTTGTGTATTTTAGTTTGTTAACATTCTGCTAAATTATCGTGGGCCATCGGTCCAGATAAGGGAGATATGATGAAGCAGGCATTACGAGTAGCATTTGGTTTTCTCATACTGTGGGCATCAGTTCTGCATGCTGAAGTCCGCATTGTGATCGACAGCGGTGTAGATTCCGGTCGTCCTATTGGTGTTGTTCCTTTCCAGTGGGCGGGGCCTGGTGCGGCACCTGAAGATATTGGCGGCATCGTTGCTGCTGACTTGCGTAACAGCGGTAAATTTAATCCGTTAGATCGTGCTCGTCTGCCACAGCAGCCGGGTAGTGCGCAGGAAGTACAACCAGCTGCATGGTCCGCGCTGGGCATTGACGCTGTGGTTGTCGGTCAGGTCACTCCGAATCCGGATGGTTCTTACAATGTTGCTTATCAACTTGTTGACACTGGCGGCGCACCGGGTACTGTACTTGCTCAGAACTCGTACAAAGTGAACAAGCAGTGGCTGCGTTATGCTGGTCATACCGCCAGTGACGAAGTATTTGAAAAACTGACCGGTATTAAAGGTGCGTTCCGTACCCGTATTGCCTACGTTGTTCAGACTAACGGCGGTCAGTTCCCGTATGAACTGCGCGTATCTGACTATGACGGTTACAACCAGTTTGTCGTTCACCGTTCACCGCAACCGCTGATGTCTCCGGCGTGGTCACCAGACGGTTCTAAACTGGCTTATGTGACCTTCGAAAGCGGTCGTTCCGCGCTGGTTATTCAGACGCTGGCAAATGGCGCTGTACGTCAGGTGGCTTCATTCCCGCGTCACAACGGTGCACCTGCATTCTCGCCAGACGGCAGCAAACTGGCATTCGCCTTGTCGAAAACCGGTAGCCTGAACCTGTACGTAATGGATTTGGCTTCTGGTCAGATCCGCCAGGTAACTGATGGTCGCAGTAACAATACCGAACCGACCTGGTTCCCGGACAGCCAGAACCTGGCATTTACTTCTGACCAGGCCGGTCGTCCGCAGGTTTATAAAGTGAATATCAACGGCGGTGCGCCACAACGTATTACCTGGGAAGGTTCGCAGAACCAGGATGCGGATGTCAGCAGCGACGGTAAATTTATGGTAATGGTCAGCTCCAACGGTGGGCAGCAGCACATTGCCAAACAAGATCTGGCAACGGGAGGCGTACAAGTTCTGTCGTCCACGTTCCTGGATGAAACGCCAAGTCTGGCACCTAACGGCACTATGGTAATCTACAGCTCTTCTCAGGGGATGGGATCCGTGCTGAATTTGGTTTCTACAGATGGGCGTTTCAAAGCGCGTCTTCCGGCAACTGATGGACAGGTCAAATTCCCTGCCTGGTCGCCGTATCTGTGATAATAATTAATTGAATAGTAAAGGAATCATTGAAATGCAACTGAACAAAGTGCTGAAAGGGCTGATGATTGCTCTGCCTGTTATGGCAATTGCGGCATGTTCTTCCAACAAGAACGCCAGCAATGACGGCAGCGAAGGCATGCTGGGTGCCGGCACTGGTATGGATGCGAACGGCGGCAACGGCAACATGTCTTCCGAAGAGCAGGCTCGTCTGCAAATGCAACAGCTGCAGCAGAACAACATCGTTTACTTCGATCTGGACAAGTACGATATCCGTTCTGACTTCGCTCAAATGCTGGATGCACACGCAAACTTCCTGCGTAGCAACCCGTCTTACAAAGTCACCGTAGAAGGTCACGCGGACGAACGTGGTACTCCGGAATACAACATCTCCCTGGGTGAACGTCGTGCGAACGCTGTTAAGATGTATCTGCAGGGTAAAGGCGTTTCTGCTGACCAGATCTCCATCGTTTCTTACGGTAAAGAAAAACCTGCAGTACTGGGTCATGACGAAGCGGCGTATGCCAAAAACCGTCGTGCGGTACTGGTTTACTAAGAGAATTGCATGAGCAGTAACTTCAGACATCAACTATTGAGTCTGTCGTTACTGGTTGGTATAGCGGCCCCCTGGGCCGCTTTTGCTCAGGCACCAATCAGTAGTGTCGGCTCAGGCTCGGTCGAAGACCGCGTCACTCAACTTGAGCGTATTTCTAATGCTCACAGCCAGCTTTTAACCCAACTCCAGCAACAACTCTCTGATAATCAATCCGATATTGATTCCCTGCGTGGTCAGATTCAGGAAAATCAGTATCAACTGAATCAGGTCGTGGAGCGGCAAAAGCAGATCCTGTTGCAGATCGACAGCCTCAGCAGCGGTGGTGCAGCGGCGCAATCAACCAGCGGCGATCAAAGCGGTGTGGTGGCATCAACGACGCCGACAGCTGATGCTGGTACTGCGAATGCTGGCGCGCCGGTGAAAAGCGGTGATGCAAACACGGATTACAATGCAGCTATTGCGCTGGTGCAGGATAAATCCCGCCAGGATGACGCAATGGTGGCATTTCAGAATTTCATCAAAAATTACCCTGATTCAACTTACCTGCCAAACGCCAATTATTGGCTGGGTCAGTTAAACTACAACAAGGGTAAAAAAGATGATGCGGCGTATTATTTTGCTTCGGTAGTGAAAAACTATCCGAAGTCACCGAAGGCTGCAGATGCGATGTTTAAAGTCGGCGTCATCATGCAGGACAAAGGTGACACCGCAAAAGCGAAAGCCGTATACCAGCAGGTTATCAGTAAATACCCTGGTACTGATGGCGCTAAACAGGCGCAAAAACGTCTGAACGCGATGTAATGCATAACACACGACCAGAAGTCGCATTATTTCTGGTCGTGTCGTGCGAATCATAAGCAGTTGAGTGATCTACATCGAAATTTTTGTTGCGCTCAAGTCTGAAATCAGTAATATATGCCGCCGTTGCCACGGGATATCAAACAAACCGAAAGCAACGAAAAAGTGGGTCGTTAGCTCAGTTGGTAGAGCAGTTGACTTTTAATCAATTGGTCGCAGGTTCGAATCCTGCACGACCCACCACT